>Ga0308156_1000049_pt1 | contig 441579 bp, 377 predicted proteins | sample PhyAR2_FD_201041 | JGI IMG/M metagenome (GOLD analysis project Ga0308156, IMG submission 201041) | Phyllosphere microbial communities from UC Gill Tract Community Farm, Albany, California, United States - DLSL A.R2 | ecosystem: Host-associated > Plants > Phyllosphere > Unclassified | place... | reverse complement strand
TGCTTGGCGGCAATAGCGCGGTGGTCCCACCTGACCCCATGCCGAACTCAGAAGTGAAACGCCGTAGCGCCGATGGTAGTGTGGGGTCTCCCCATGCGAGAGTAGGACACTGCCAAGCATCAAATAAGCCAAGAGGCCATCCGAAAGGATGGCCTTTTTGCTTTCAGTACCTCTCATCCTCCCTGCCAAGATCCTGACGCAGCTCGCGCAATGAAACATTTTCACCTTTCCGCTGAACGCTCGACATCGACGGAAAAAAACGCTATCTTCGGGCATCTAGAAGTCTAAACGTATAAATGGATGTGTGAGGATTAAGCAATGCCGATTCGTGTTCCTGATGAGTTACCTGCGGTCAATTTCTTGCGCGGTGAGAATGTCTTCGTGATGACATCCTCGCGGGCAAAAACACAGGAAATCAGGCCGCTGAAAGTGCTGATCCTCAACCTGATGCCAAAGAAGATCGAAACGGAAAACCAGTTTCTGCGTCTGTTGTCCAACTCGCCGCTGCAGATTGATATCCAGCTGCTGCGCATCGACAGCCGCGAATCGAAGAACACGCCGGCCGAGCATCTGAACAACTTCTACTGCGACTTCGAGGATATCCAGAATGAGAACTTCGATGGCCTGATCGTCACCGGCGCGCCGCTGGGGCTGGTTGATTTTTGCGATGTTGCCTACTGGCCGCAGATCGAACGGGTCATTGACTGGGCCAAAAACCATGTTACCTCCACGCTGTTCGTGTGCTGGGCGGTACAGGCGGCGTTGAATATTCTGTACGGCATTCCCAAGATGACGCGTGAAGTGAAGCTCTCCGGGGTTTATCCGCACCAAACGCTGCAGCAGCATGCGTTGCTGACGCGCGGCTTCGACGAAAGCTTCCTGGCGCCGCATTCGCGCTATGCCGATTTCCCGACCGAGGTGATTCGCCAATATACCGACCTGGACATCTTGGCCGAATCCGAACAGGCCGGAGCCTACCTGTTCGCCAGCAGGGATAAGCGCCTGGCGTTCGTCACCGGCCATCCGGAATACGATACGTTGACCCTGGCAGGAGAGTATTGTCGCGACAACGAAGCTGGCCTCGATCCTGCCGTACCGCTCAACTATTTCCCCGATGACAACCCCGCACTGACACCGAAAGCCACCTGGCGCAGCCATGGCCACCTGCTGTTTTCCAATTGGCTCAACTATTACGTCTACCAGATCACGCCTTACGATCTGCGCCATATGAATCCGACGCTCGACTGATCTTTTCTGCCTGCCGGCGGCTGAATCGAGGCCGCCGCACTGCTCATCCTCTGCCCGATCCTCTTTTTACCCGTCAATTTTCCTAAAAAACCATTACCTAACAAAGCGTTAGTTCGTCTTTGCAATTCTATTGGAACCGATTTCCTTACCTGTTTATCGTGTTATTTATCCTAACTAATTGATAATACAGTGTTAATAAAATATTTAATAATAAAATGGAAATGGTTTTTGATTTTTATTTTTTGTTGAGTATTCTTAGAGCTATCGGGATGAGATCTGACCAGTTGAGGATCGTTTCATCCGCCCTGATCCACAGTGATTTCTGATGAAAATGCGCCGGTCGCGCGGGCGCAACGATGGGAAGGAGCAAGGTCATGACGCAACAGATAGCAGGCACGGAATTAAGGTTTACGCAGGGTCTCGCCGCAGCGGAGCACCAGGTGTTAACGGATGAAGCGGTTGAATTCCTGGCGGACCTGGTGGGGAAATTCACGCCGCGGCGCAACGAGCTGCTGGCGGCGCGTGTCCGCTGGCAACAAAATATCGATCGCGGTGAACTGCCGGGATTTATTTCGGAAACCGCTTCCATTCGTGAAGGTGACTGGCAAATCCGCGGCATTCCGCAAGACCTGCGTGACCGCAGGGTCGAGATCACCGGGCCGGTCGAGCGCAAGATGGTGATCAATGCGCTGAACGCCAACGTAAAAGTGTTTATGGCGGACTTCGAAGACTCGCTGGCGCCAAGCTGGGACAAAGTCATTGACGGTCAAATCAACCTGCACGATGCGGTTAACGGCACCATCTCCTACACCAATGAAGCCGGCAAGATCTACCAGCTGAAACCGAATCCGGCGGTGTTGATCGCTCGCGTGCGCGGCTTGCACCTGCCGGAGAAACACGTCTTGTGGCGTGATGAAGCCATCCCCGGCGGCCTGTTCGATTTCGCGCTGTACTTCTACCACAACTATCGCCAGCTGTTGGCCAAGGGCAGCGGCCCGTATTTCTACCTGCCGAAAACCCAGTCCTGGGAGGAAGCGGCCTGGTGGAGCGATGTCTTCAGCTTTACCGAGGATCGTTTCGATCTGCCGCGCGGCACCATCAAGGCGACCGTGCTGATCGAAACCTTGCCGGCGGTGTTCCAGATGGACGAGATCCTGTATCACCTGCGCGATCACATCGTCGGTCTGAACTGCGGCCGTTGGGATTACATCTTCAGCTACATCAAAACGCTGAAGAACCACGGCGATCGCGTGCTGCCGGATCGTCAGTCGGTGACCATGGAAAAACCTTTCCTCAGCGCCTATTCGCGCCTGTTGATCAAAACCTGTCATAAGCGCGGCGCTTTCGCCATGGGCGGCATGGCGGCGTTTATCCCGAGCAAAGACGCCGAAAAAAACGCCTGGGTGCTGAACAAGGTACGGGCGGACAAAGAGCTGGAGGCCAACAATGGCCACGACGGCACCTGGGTGGCGCACCCGGGCTTGGCGGACACGGTGATGGAGGTGTTCGGCAACGCATTGGGCGATCGTCAAAACCAGCTGGACGTGCTGCGTGAGCAGGATGCGCCGATCAGCGCCGCACAGCTGCTGGAACCGTGCGACGGCGAACGCACCGAAGCAGGGATGCGCGCCAATATCCGCGTGGCGGTGCAGTACATTGAAGCCTGGATCTCCGGCAACGGCTGCGTGCCGATTTACGGTTTGATGGAGGATGCGGCGACGGCGGAGATCTCCCGCACGTCTATCTGGCAGTGGATCCACCACGAGAAGAGCCTGAACGACGGGCGCCCGGTCACCAAGGCGCTGTTCCGCCAGATGCTGCAAGAAGAGATGTTGGTGGTGCGTGAAGAAGTAGGGGAAGCGCGCTTTAACGCCGGCCGGTTCGAAGAGGCGGCGAGCCTGATGGAGCGCATCACCACGCAAGATGAATTAATCGATTTCCTGACGCTGCCCGGCTATGAGCTGCTGGCCTGAATTTTCCCAATCAACCCTACATGACTGAAAGGATAAAAATTATGTCTACCTCTCGCTCTCAACAGATCCAGCAGCTGGAACAGGAATGGAAATCGGCCCGTTGGGAAGGCATTACCCGCCCCTATAGCGCCGAAGACGTGATCAACCTGCGCGGTTCGGTCAACCCGGAATGCACCCTGGCGCAAAACGGCGCCGCCAAACTGTGGGCATTGTTGAACGGCAAGGCGCGCAAAGGCTACGTGAACTGCCTGGGCGCGCTGACCGGCGGCCAGGCGCTGCAGCAGGCCAAAGCCGGCGTCGAGGCCATCTACTTGTCCGGTTGGCAGGTGGCGGCCGACGCCAACAGCGCGGCGGCCATGTACCCTGACCAATCGCTGTATCCGGTGGACTCGGTGCCGAAGGTGGTCGAGCGCATCAACAACACCTTCCGCCGTGCCGATCAGATCCAATGGGCGAACCAGATTGAGCCGGGCAGCAAAGGGTACACCGATTATTTCCTGCCGATCGTCGCCGATGCGGAAGCCGGCTTCGGCGGCGTGTTGAACGCCTTTGAGCTGATGAAAGCGATGATTACCGCCGGCGCCGCCGGGGTGCACTTCGAAGATCAGCTGGCGGCGGTGAAGAAATGCGGCCATATGGGCGGCAAAGTGCTGGTGCCGACGCAAGAAGCGATCCAGAAACTGGTCGCCGCGCGCCTGGCGGCCGACGTGCTCGGCGTGCCGACGCTGGTGATCGCCCGTACCGACGCCGATGCGGCCGACCTGCTGACCTCTGACTGCGATCCGTATGACAGCGCCTTCGTCACTGGCGAGCGTACGGCGGAAGGCTTCTTCCGCACCCATGCCGGCGTCGAACAGGCGATCAGCCGCGGCCTGGCCTATGCCCCTTACGCCGATATGGTGTGGTGCGAAACCTCAACGCCGGATCTGGATGCCGCCCAGCGCTTCGCCGACGCCATCCACGCCAAATATCCAGGCAAGCTGTTGGCCTATAACTGCTCGCCATCGTTCAACTGGAAGAAGAACCTCGACGATCAGACCATCGCTCGCTTCCAGCAGGCGCTGTCGGACATGGGCTACAAGTATCAGTTCATCACGCTGGCGGGCATCCACAGCATGTGGTTCAACATGTTCGACCTGGCGCACGCCTATGCACAGGGCGAGGGGATGAAACACTACGTCGAGAAGGTGCAGCAGGCGGAGTTCGCCGCGGTGGATCGCGGTTACACCTTCGCGTCGCACCAGCAGGAGGTGGGCACCGGCTACTTCGACAAGGTCACCACCGTCATTCAGGGCGGCGCCTCTTCGGTCACCGCGCTGACCGGTTCGACGGAAGAACAGCAGTTCTGATGCGGCAAGCTTGAAGACGTTTCACCCGAAGCCTGCATGCGCAGGCTTCTTTTTCTGGCGGGGGTAAGGATGGCGGCAAAACTGGAGTTGTTGATCGCACAGACGATCCTGCAGGGCTTCGATGCGCAGTACGGCCGCTTTCTGGAAGTGACCGCCGGCGCGCAGCAGCGCTTCGAGCAGGCGGACTGGCCGGCGGTGCAGCAGGCGATGAAAAAGCGCATCCATCTGTATGACCATCACGTCGGCCTGGTGGTGGAGCAGCTCAAATGCATCACCGGGCAGAAATACTTCGACGCCGACTTCCCCAGCCGGGTTAAAGCGGTTTATATCGACCTGCTGCCGGACTATCCGCGTTTCGAGATCGCCGAAAGCTTCTTTAACTCGGTCTATTGCCGGCTGTTCAAGCACCGCGATCTGACGCCGGACAAGCTGTTCGTCTTCAGTTCGCAGCCGGAACGGCGCTTTCGCGACATACCGCGTCCGCTGGCACGCGATTTCACCCCCAATGGCGATCTGCCGGCGATGCTGCGCAGCGTGCTGAGCGATCTGCCGCTGCGGCTGCCGTGGGAGGACTTGGCGCGCGATATTCGCGACATCACTCAGGCGCTGCAACGCGCCTTCAGCGCACCGCAGCTGGCGGGCGCAACCTTCCAGATAGCCAACGAACTGTTCTATCGCAACAAGGCCGCCTGGCTGGTCGGCAAGCTGCGCCTGGCCGACGGTGTTTATCCGTTCTTGCTCCCGATCCACCACAGCGAGTCGGGCGCGCTGTTTATCGATGCCTGCCTGACTGGCAAGGCCGAGGCCAGCATTGTCTTCGGCTTCGCCCGCTCTTATTTCATGGTCTACGCGCCGCTGCCGGCGGCGATGGTGGAGTGGCTGCGCGAGATCCTGCCGGGCAAAACCACCGCCGAGCTGTACATGGCGATCGGCTGCCAGAAGCACGGTAAAACCGAATGCTATCGCGAATACCTGACCTTTATGGCGCACTCACAGGAACAGTTCATCATCGCGCCGGGCGTGAAGGGCATGGTGATGCTGGTGTTCACTCTGCCGTCCTTCGATCGGGTGTTTAAAGTGATCAAAGACGAATTCGCCCCGCAAAAAGAGGTGACGCAGGCGCAGGTGATGGCTTGCTATCAGCTGGTGAAAGAGCACGATCGCGTCGGGCGCATGGCGGATACCCAGGAGTACGAGAATTTCGTCGTCGACAAGGCGCGCCTCAGCCCGGAGCTGTTGGCGGAGCTGCGGCGCGAAGTGCCGGGCAAACTGGAAGATCTCGGCGATCGCATCGTGATCAAGCATCTGTATATGGAACGGCGCATGACGCCGCTGAACCTGTATCTGGAGCAGGCCAACGACCAGCAGATGCGCGATGCGATTGAAGAGTACGGCAATGCCATCAAGCAGCTGGCCGCCGCCAATATCTTCCCCGGCGACATGCTGTTCAAAAACTTCGGCGTGACGCGCCACGGGCGGGTGGTGTTCTACGACTACGACGAGATTTGCTACATGACTGAGGTTAACTTCCGCGACATTCCGCCGCCGCGTTATCCGGAGGACGAGCTGGCCAGCGAGCCGTGGTACAGCATCGCGCCCAACGACGTGTTCCCGGAAGAGTTCCGCCACTTCCTGTGCGGCGATCGGCGCATTCGGCAGGTGTTTGAGGAGCTGCACAGCGATCTGTTTACCGCGGAGTATTGGCGCGGGTTGCAGCAGCGCATCCGCGAGGGGCATGTGGAAGACGTGTTCGCTTATCGCAAGAAGCAGCGGTTCAGCCAGCGCAGCGGGGCGGCGCTGCCGGCCGCCACCGCTGCGATGTAAATCAGGCCTGGGCGCCCGCGACGGCGGCGCGCGCCAGTTCGGTAATGCGCGCGTAGTCGCCGCTTTCGAGTGCGTCCGCCGGCACCAGCCAGGAGCCGCCGATGCACAGCACGCTTTTCAGCGCCAGATAGCTGCGGTAATTGTCCGGCGAGATGCCGCCGGTCGGGCAGAAACGCACCTGCGGGAACGGGCCGCCGATCGCCTGCAGCGCTTTTACGCCGCCGTTGGCTTCCGCCGGGAAGAATTTAAATTCGCGCAGGCCGTAATCCATGCCCTGCATCAGCTCGGAAACGGTGCTGATGCCCGGTATAAGGGGAATGGAACCGGCGGTGGCGGCTTTGAGCAGCTCGTCGGTCAGCCCTGGGCTGATGGCGAACTGCGCGCCGGCCTCGGTCACTTCCCGCAGCTGCTGCGGATTGATCACCGTACCGGCGCCGATGATCGCTTCCGGCACCTCTTGGGCGATGGCGCGAATGGCGTCCATGGCGCAGGCGGTGCGCAGCGTCACCTCCAGCACCCGCACGCCGCCGGCGACCAGCGCTTTCGCCAGCGGCACCGCATGTTCCAGCTTGTTGATCACGATGACCGGCACCACCGGCCCCGCCGTCAGGATTTGCTCGGCGCTTGTTTTCCACTTGTTCATGCTGACGTTCTCCTCTGTGGCCGCCGCCTGGCGGCGATGCGGCCAGGCTATCGATTAAAATTTGATGCAGCAGGCGCCCTGCTCGGCGCCTGACAGCTGGCTGCGCAGCGCGCCGAACAGCTCGCGGCCGCAGCCGATGTGTTCGGCGCTCAGATCGGGTTGGCAAGGCGTGCGCCGCGCCAACTCGTCGGCGTCGACCAGCACCTGCAGCTCGCCGCTGCGGCCGTTGACGCGGATCGGATCGCCGTCGCGCACTTTCGCCAGCAGGCCGCCGGTATAGGCTTCCGGGGTGACGTGAATGGCGGAAGGCACCTTGCCGGAGGCGCCGGACAGGCGGCCGTCGGTCACCAGCGCCACTTTGAAGCCGCGATCCATCAACACGCCCAGCGGCGGCATCAGCTTGTGCAGCTCCGGCATGCCGTTGGCCTGCGGCCCCTGGAAGCGCACCACCACCACGCAATCGCGATCCAGCTTGCCGGCTTCGAACGCCGGCACGATATCGTGCTGGCTGTCGAACACCACCGCCGGCGCTTCGATGATCTGGTTATCGGCGGGCACCGCCGAGGTTTTCATCACCGCGCGGCCCAGATTGCCGGCCATCACTTTGGTGCCGCCATGATGTTCGAACGGCTGGGCCACGCTGGCGATCACGCTGGCGTCGAGCGAGCCGGCCACGCCTTCGCGCCATACCAATTGGCCGTTGTCCAGCCACGGTTCCTGGGTGTAGCGGTGCAGGCCGAAACCGGCCACGGTGTGCACGTCTTCGTGCAGCAGGCCGTGTTGCAGCAGCTCGCGCACCACCAGCGGCACGCCGCCGGCGGCCTGGAATTGGTTGATGTCGGCCGGGCCGTTCGGGTAGATGCGGCACAGCAGCGGCACCGCCTCCGACAGCTCCGAGAAATCGTCCCAGGTGATGATGATGCCCGCCGCCCGCGCCATCGCCACCAGATGCATGGTCAGGTTGGTGGAGCCGCCGGTGGCCAGCAGCGAGACGATGCCGTTCACCACCACTTTCTCGTCCACCAGGCAGCCGATCGGCAGGTAGTTGCCGGCGGTATCGGTCAGTCGGGTCACCTGGCGCGCGGCGGCGTCGTTCAGCGCGTCGCGCAGCGGCGTGTCCGGATGGACGAAGGAGGCGCCCGGCAGATGCAGACCCATCACTTCCATCACCATCTGGTTGGTGTTGGCGGTGCCATAGAAGGTGCAGGTGCCGATGCCGTGATAAGAGGCCGCCTCGGCCTCCAGCAGCGCCAAACGGTCGGCCTTGCCCTCGGCGTACAGCTGGCGCACGCGCACTTTTTCCTTGTTCGGCAGGCCGCTGCTCATCGGGCCGGCCGGCACGAACAGCGCGGGCAGGTGGCCGAAGGAGAGGGCGGCCATCACCAGCCCCGGCACGATCTTGTCGCAGATGCCGAGGAACAGCGCGCCGTCGAACATATTGTGCGACAGGCCGACGGCGGCCGACATGGCGATCACGTCACGGCTCATCAGCGACAGCTCCATGCCGTCCTGCCCCTGCGTCACGCCGTCGCACATCGCCGGCACGCCGCCGGCCACCTGGCCTACGGCGCCGACCGCTTTCAGCGCCTGCTTCAGCCGCTGCGGGTAGTGTTCGTACGGCTGGTGGGCCGACAGCATGTCGTTATAGGCGGTGATGATGGCGATATCGCTGCGCACCATGTTTTTCAGCGACGCCTTGTCATCAGGCTGACAGGCGGCGAAGCCGTGGGCCAGGTTGCCGCAGGCGAGCTGCGCGCGGTGGACGGTTTGGGCGCGGGCCGCCTCGATACGCGCCAGATAGGCGGCGCGGCTGGCCTGGGAACGGTCGATGATGCGCTGTGTGACACGGGACAAGGTTGGATTAATCATGCCTTCCTCACATTGCTGTTGTTATAGTCGCCGCCTGTGGCGGTGCCCCCGGGGGTGATTTGCAGCCCTGGTGTGCAAGGCCGGGGGCGATTTAGGATTTAAAACATCGTGAATGCAATCATGCCGATGGCGCCGCCGACGCTGCCCAGAAGGGTTTCCATCACCGTCCAGGTTTTCAGCGTTTGCAGCTCGTTGGCACCGGTGAATTTGCCGAACAGCCAGAAGCCGGCGTCGTTGACGTGGCTCAGCACGATGGAGCCGCCGGCGATGCAGATGGCCAGCGCGGCCAACTGCCCGCCGTTCAGCCCGAGCTGGCTGGCCACCGGCAGCACCAGGCCGACGGTGGTCAGGCAGGCGACGGTGGCCGAGCCCTGGATCACCCGCACCATGGCGGACAGCGCGAACGCTGCCACGGCGATCGGCAGGCCGGCGCCGATCATGGCGTCACCCAGCGCTGGCCCTACACCGGAATCCACCAGGATCTGCTTGAACACCCCGCCGGCGCCGGTCATCAGCAGGATGATTCCGGCCGGCTGCACGGCGGCGGAGCAGATGGCCAGGGTCTGTTCGTTGCTCATGCCGCGCGGTTTCGCCAGACCGTAAATCACGATCAGGCAGGCCAGCAGAATGGCGGTGAACGGGTGGCCGATAAACTCCAGCCACTGCTGCAGCTGCGAGCCGGGAGTGACCAGCCGCGCGCCGATAGTCTTCATGCCGACCAGTACCAGCGGGCACAGCACCAGCGCCAGGCTGAAGCCGAACGACGGCAGATTGCCCTTGGTCAGCGTCGGCTCATTCTCTTCCGGCGGCATCGGCCAGTTGACGAAGCGGCTGATAAAGCTGCCGTACAGCGGGCCGGCGATTAGCATGCCGATCACTGCCGCCACCAGGCCGATGGCGATCATCCAGCCGAAATCGGCCTTCATCTGCGATGCCAGCAGCATCGGCACCGGCCCCGGCAGCAGGAAGGAGGCGGCAGCGGCCACACCGGCGAACAGCGGGATGGCCAGTTTGACGATATTGCCGTCGGTGCGGCGCGCCACGGCGAACACGATGCCGATCAGCAGCACCACCGCCACGTCGAAGAACAGCGGCAGCGCGCAGATCAGGCCGGCGATGCCGAGCGCGTAGTGCGCCTTGCTTTGTCCGAATCGTTTCAGCAATTGCGCCGCAATTTGATCGAGCGCGCCGACCTCATGCAGGATCTTGCCGAACATCGCCCCGAGCGCTACCACGATCGCCAGGAAGCCCAGCGTGTCGCCCATGCCTTTTTGCATGGTGTCGGCGATGTGTTCCAGCGGCATGCCGGAGAAAATGCCGGCGGCGATGGACACCAGCATCAGCGCGACGAAGGCGTGCATGCGTGCCTTCATCACCAGGAATAACAGCAGTAAAACCGAGCCGACTGCGGTACCGACCAGCGTTACGGTACTCACGCGCACACGTCCTGCGGCAGGAAGCTCTGGATATGGCGCACGGTATCGGCGATCACAGCGTCCAGCGGCTGATTGATGTCGATCGCCATCACGTCGTTCTCGTCGGCGCCCGGTTGCTCCAGCGCGGCGAACTGGGTGACCAGCATCTGCGGCTTGAAGAAGTGGCCGTTGCGCGCCGCCAGGCGGGATTCGATCACCGGGAACTCACCGTGCAGATAGATGAATGACAGGTTGCCGTTGCCGGCGCGCAGGCGGTCGCGATACTGCTTTTTCAACGCCGAACAGACGATGATCGACACGTTGTTGGTGCGCTGCATGGCGAAGGCGGCGTCGTTGAGCGCGGCCAGCCACGGCGCGCGATCGTCGTCGTTCAACGCCTCGCCGGCGGCCATCTTCAGGATGTTGCTGCGCGGGTGCAGGAAGTCGCCGTCGAGGAAGCCGGCGGAGAGTTGGCGGGCCGCGGCGGCGGCGACGGCGGACTTGCCGCTGCCGGAAACGCCCATAACGACGTAAATGCGATTTTGATTGTTGGTCATGGTTTGGCTCCAAAACACCGGGTGACGTTACCTTCGTTCAGTCTGATTGTTACCGGTAACATGTTATCGGTAACATTGTCGAAGGAAGTGTGAGCGGTTGCAATGGGCTTTCGCCGTGAGGATCGTTAACTGTGATCGGCTTCAAGCTTTTTGCCTGTGTGCTAAACAGGATGCCGACAGCCTGTTACATGCTGACAACAGAGCATGGCAGGGGAGCAGGGGCGCGCTGGGGCGCCCCTCGGATGGGCGGGATTAGCGCACGCCGCCGTAGGCCAGGCTGATCTCTTTCGCCGCGTGGATCACCAGCGCGCCCAGCTCGATCACGCGATCGTCGGTGATGCGCGACACCGGGCCGGAGATGGAAATGGCGGCGAAGGCTTCGCGGTGCTCGTCGAAGATGCAGGCCGCCACGCAGCGCAGGCCGAGCGCGTGCTCTTCGTCGTCAAAGGAGAAGCCCTGTTTGCGGATCTGCGCCAGCCCCTCTTTCAGGTTGTGTGGCGTCAGGGTATGCGGCGTGTAGGTGTGCATGCCTTTCTTGTGCAGCAGTTTGGTCACCTGATCGTCCGGCAGGGTGGCGAGGAACGCTTTGCCGGCGCCGGAGGCGTGCATCGGCAGTTTGCCGCCGATCGGCGCCGACATGCGCATCAGCGCCGTGCACTGCACCTGATCGATGATGATCGCCTGGTACTCGCTGGTATCCAGCACCGCCAGGTTGACGGTTTCGCCGGACTCCTCCATCAGGCGGCGCAGAGTCGGATGCACCATCGCCAGCAGGTTGCGGCTTTGCAGGAAGCTGCTGCCGACCACAAAGGCGTGCGAGCCGATGGTCCACAGGCCGAGATCGCCGACCTGGCGCACGAATCCCTGCTGCTGCATGGTGGTGAGCAGGCGGTGAGTAGTGGAATTCGGCAGGCCGGCCTGCTGGGCCAGATCGGTCAGCGCCACGTTGCCCTGGGCTTCCGAAATGTATTCCAACAGTTTCAGGCCACGGGTCAACGATTGTACCTGACCGGTCGCCGCACTGGCGGCGGGGGCTGCTGCGCGGGGCTTCTTGCCGCGCTTGGCGGGAGCAGGGGTGGCCATGGGTGAGATTCCTTTTTCCGTATGATGGAATTCATTTTCGTTTTTTGTCGATGAATTGCAAGCCGCCGTCAGCTCATCGGAGGTGTTGACGCACAACCTGAAAAACTCTCAATTGTCGCCTGGCCCTTTGTCCTTACAAGCTGTGCTAGGATGACTCGTTGGTTTTTGCGGCAGTTGAGCAATGGGCTGGATGGCAATGGAAGGGGTTACAGTGACGAATCGAGTAGAACAACTGCGCCGCCAGTTAGCGCAGAGCATTTTAGTGTTGGACGGCGGCATGGGCACCATGATCCAGAGCTATCGCCTGGACGAGCGCGATTTTCGCGGTGAGCGTTTCGCCGACTGGCGCAGCGATCTGAAAGGCAATAACGATCTGCTGGTGCTGACCAAGCCGGAAGTGATCACCGCCATTCATTACGCCTATCTTGAGGCGGGCGCCGATATCCTTGAGACCAATACCTTCAACTCCACCTCCATCGCCATGGCCGACTACCACATGGAGTCGCTGTCCGCCGAGATTAACTATCAGGCCGCCTGTCTGGCGCGCGCCTGCGCCGACGAATGGACGGCGCGCACGCCGGAAAAACCGCGCTACGTCGCCGGGGTGTTGGGGCCGACCAACCGCACTGCGTCCATCTCGCCGAACGTCAACGATCCGGCGTTCCGCAACATCTCGTTCGATGAACTGGTGGCGGCTTACCGCGAATCGACCCGCGCGCTGGTGGAAGGCGGCGTCGATCTGATCATGATCGAAACCATCTTCGACACCCTGAACGCCAAGGCCGCCGCTTTTGCGGTGGAAACCGAATTCGAAGCGCTGGGGGTGGAACTGCCGATCATGATTTCCGGCACCATCACCGACGCCTCCGGCCGCACCTTATCCGGCCAGACCACCGAAGCGTTTTACAATTCGCTGCGCCACGTCAAGCCGTTGACCTTCGGCCTGAACTGCGCCCTGGGCCCGGACGAGCTGCGCCAGTACGTCGCCGAGCTGGCGCGCATCTCGGAGACCTACGTCACCGCGCACCCGAACGCCGGTTTGCCGAACGCCTTCGGCGAATACGATCTGGATGCGGCCGAGATGGCGCGCCAGGTCGGGGAGTGGGCGCAGGCCGGCTTTCTCAATATCATCGGCGGATGCTGCGGCACCACGCCGGAACATATCGCCGCGATGGCCAAGGCGGTCGAGGGCGTGCCGCCGCGCCGGCTGCCGGAGCTCCCGGTCGCCTGCCGCCTGGCCGGTCTGGAGCCGCTGACCATCGACGCCAACACCCTGTTCGTCAACGTCGGCGAGCGCACCAACGTCACCGGTTCGGCGCGCTTCAAGCGCCTGATCAAAGAAGAGAAATACAACGAGGCGCTCGACGTGGCGCGTCAGCAGGTCGAGAGCGGCGCGCAGATCATCGACATCAACATGGACGAGGGGATGCTCGACGCCGAAGCGGCGATGGTGCGCTTCCTCAACCTGATCGCCGGCGAGCCGGATATCGCTCGGGTGCCGATCATGATCGACTCCTCCAAGTGGTCCGTTATCGAGAAAGGCCTGAAGTGCATTCAGGGCAAGGGCATCGTCAACTCGATCTCGATGAAGGAGGGCGAAGAAGCCTTTATCCATCACGCCAAACTGGTGCGCCGCTACGGCGCCGCGGTGGTGGTGATGGCGTTCGACGAAGTGGGCCAGGCGGACACCCGCGAGCGCAAGTTCGAGATCTGCCGCCGCGCCTATAAAATTTTGACCGAACGCGTTGGCTTCCCGCCGGAAGACATCATTTTCGACCCGAACATCTTCGCCGTCGCCACCGGCATCGAAGAGCACAACAACTACGCCGTCGACTTTATCGAAGCCTGCGCCGACATCAAAACCCACCTGCCGCACGCGATGATCTCCGGCGGGGTGTCCAACGTGTCGTTCTCGTTCCGCGGCAACGATCCGGTGCGTGAAGCAATCCACGCGGTATTCCTGTATCACGCCATTCGCAACGGCATGGACATGGGCATCGTCAACGCCGGGCAGCTGGCGATTTACGACGATCTGCCTGGCGAGCTGCGCGAGGCGGTAGAAGACGTGATCCTCAACCGTCGCGAGGACGGCACCGAACGCCTGCTGGAACTGGCGGAAAAGTACCGCGGCAGCAAAGACGGCGAAGCGGCGGTGCAGCAGGCGGAATGGCGCGGCTGGCCGGTGGAGAAGCGGCTGGAATACTCGCTGGTGAAGGGCATCACCGAGTTTATCGAACTGGACACCGAAGAAGCGCGGCAACAGGCCGAACGCCCGATCGAAGTGATCGAAGGGCCGCTGATGGCCGGGATGAACGTGGTCGGCGATCTGTTTGGCGAGGGCAAGATGTTCCTGCCGCAGGTGGTGAAATCCGCCCGCGTGATGAAGCAGGCGGTGGCCTACCTGGAACCGTACATCGAGGCCAGCAAGCAGCAAGGCACCTCCGCGGGGAAAATCCTGTTGGCGACGGTGAAGGGCGACGTGCACGACATCGGCAAGAACATCGTCGGCGTGGTGCTGCAGTGCAACAACTATGAAATCGTCGATCTGGGCGTGATGGTGCCGACGGAGAAAATCCTGCGCACCGCGCGCGAGGAGAACGTCGACATCATCGGCCTGTCGGGGCTGATCACGCCGTCGCTGGACGAGATGGTCAACGTGGCCAAAGAGATGGAGCGCCAGGGCTTTACGCTGCCGCTGCTGATCGGCGGCGCCACCACCTCCAAGGCGCACACCGCGGTGAAAATCGAGCAGAACTACAGCGGCCCGACCACCTACGTGCAGAACGCTTCGCGCACCGTGGGCGTGGTGTCGGCGCTGCTGTCCGCCACCCAGCGCGACGAGTTTGTGGCGCGCACCCGCAAAGAATATGAAACGGTGCGCATTCAGCACGCGCGCAAAAAACCGCGCACGCCACCGGTCGATTTGCAGAAGGCGCGCGCCAACGCCATGGCGCTGGACTGGGCCGATTATCAGCCGCCGGCGCCGCGGCAGCTCGGCGTGTTTCCGGTGGCGGCCGGCATCGAGACGCTGCGCCACTATATCGACTGGACACCGTTTTTCATGACCTGGTCGCTGGCGGGCAAATACCCGCGCATCCTGGAGGATGAGGTGGTGGGGGAAGAGGCCAAACGCCTGTTCCACGACGCCAATCAGATGCTGGATCGGCTGGCCGCCGAGCGCAGCCTCAACCCGCGCGGCGTTTACGGCCTGTTCCCGGCCAACCGCGTCGGCGATGACGTGGAAGTATACCGCGACGAACGGCGTGACGAGGTGCTGGCGGTGAGCCGCCATCTGCGCCAGCAGACGGAAAAAACCGACTTCCCGAACTACTGCCTGGCGGACTTCGTGGCGCCGAAAAGCAGCGGCAAAGCCGACTACTTCGGCGCCTTCGCGGTGACCGGCGGGCTGGAGGAGGACGTGCTGGCGGCGGCGTACGACGCGCAGCATGACGATTACAACAAAATCATGGTCAAGGCGCTGGCGGATCGTTTGGCGGAGGCCTTCGCCGAATACCTGCATGAGCAGGTGCGCAAGTTACACTGGGGCTATGCCGCCGACGAGAGCCTGAGCAACGAGGAACTGATCCGCGAGAACTATCAGGGCATCCGGCCGGCGCCGGGCTACCCGGCCTGCCCGGAGCACACCGAAAAAGCGACCATCTGGCAGCTGCTGGACGTCAACCGCCACACCGGCATGGAACTGACGGAGTCCTTCGCTATGTGGCCGGGAGCGGCGGTATCCGGCTGGTACTTCAGCCATCCTGAGAGCAAGTACTTCGCGGTGGCGCAGATCCAGCGCGATCAGGTGGAAGACTACGCGACGCGTAAAGGGATGAGCGTGAGCGAGGTCGAGCGCTGGCTGGCGCCAAACCTCGGCTACGACGCCGACTGACTTTCCTCTTCAAGGGCGCAGCGATGCGCCCTTGTCATTTACAGCGCTTCCACGTCGATGTGCAGCGCGTCGTACCGCCAATATTCCAGGTCGCAATCGATCACCCTGTCGTGCTGATCGCGATTCACCCGCGTAATGAACAGCGCCGGGCTGCCGTAGGTCACCTTCAGCATGGCGGCGGCCTGCTGCGGCAGCAGGGTGGGCAGCATGTCGAAACGCACCCGCCCGTAGTGAATGCCGTAGCGCGCGGCGTACAGCGCGGTCAGCGACTGGGTCAGATCTTCGTCCAGAATGCCGGGGAAATAGGCCGGATTGAGGTAGTGCTCGCAGTACAGCACCGCACGTCCGTCGATGTAGCGCAGCCGGCGAATGCGATAGGCCTCGGCGCCGGGGGGCAGCGCCAGGCGGCCGGCCAGCGGCGCGTCGAGCGTGACGACCGCGCTGTCGATCGCTTCGGTATGGGCGGCGCGCCCCTGCTGCTGCGCCATGGCGTGAAAATGGCTGCGCTGCAGCGGGTTGTAGATAAGACGTGGAGGCGAGATGAACCAGCCGCGCCGCACTTGGCGGTAGATGACGCCCTGCGCCTCCAGCTGGCCGAGCGCCTCCTGCAAGGTAATGCGGGTGGTGGCGAACTGTTCGCTCAGGGCGCGTTCGGAGGGCAGCTTGCCGCCCACGGCGAACTCGCCGGCGGTAATGCGGGCGCTCAGCGTTTGGCAGATGGTGGCGACGGTCGTCGGTGCTTCACTCATACAGCGGGTGTCCCGTTTCAGTGCGTTTGGCCTTCCTTAAGGTAGACCAGCGTCGCGTTTTCGCCGTTGCAACGGGTGATAAAACTGTCGCTTTTTTAAGCTGACATATAATTATCACATTCGTCCGTTAGATTGGTTTGGTCCTTGCTGGACTAGTCCAGCCATCCCCACACTACCACCTGGAGCATCAGTTATGAAACGTTTGTGCGCTTCTGTGTTAACCAGTGCCATCGTGTTATCCAGCCAGATGAGCTGGGCCGCGGATACCGATCTGGCGGCGCTGGAGCAGGCCGCGAAGAAAGAAGGCGAAGTCAACAGCGTCGGCATGCCGGACAGCTGGGCCAACTGGAAAGGCACCTGGCAAGATCTGTTGAGCAAGTACGGCCTGAAGCATGTCGATACCGACATGAGCTCCGCGCAGGAGATCGCCAAATTCGATGCGGAAAAGAACAACGCTACGGCGGACATCGGTGACGTCGGCGCGGCCTTTGGCCCGGTGGCGGTGCAGAAGGGCGTAACGCAGCCCTACAAACCCTCTACCTGGGATCAGGTGCCGGACTGGGCGAAAGACAAAGACGGGCACTGGGCGCTGGCTTACACCGGCACCATCGCCTTTATCATCAATAAACAGCAGGTGAAAGACATCCCGCACAGCTGGGCCGATCTGCTCAAGGGCAGCTATCAGGTCACCATCGGCGACGTCGGCACCGCGTCGCAGGCGGCCAGCGGCGTGCTGGCCGCCACCTACGCCATGGGCGGCAACGAGAAAAACCTCAAGCCGGGCCTGGAATTCTTCGGCAAGCTGGCCAAGGCCGGCCGCCTGAGCCTGAGTAACCCGGTGATCGCATCGCTGGAGAAAGGGGAAGTGCAGGTTGGCGTGGTGTGGGACTTCAACGGCCTGAACTACCGCGATCAGATCGACAAAACCCGTTTTGAAGTGCTGATCCCGTCGGACGGCTCGATCACCTCCGGCTACACCACCATCATCAATAAATACGCCAAGCACCCGAACGCCGCCAAGCTGGCGCGCGAATACATCTTCTCCGACGCCGGCCAGATCAACCTGGCGCGCGGCTATGCCCGCCCGATCCGCGCCGAACATCTGACGCTGCCGGACGACGTCAAGGCCAAGCTGCTGCCGGCCGAGCAGTACAAGAATGCGCACCCGATCGCCGATCCGGCGGCCTGGGAACAGAGCGCCAAAGCGCTGCCGCGCCTGTGGCAGGAAAACGTCATTATGTTTATGCAGCAGTGAGTTAACGCACCATGAAAACGATCCTCGTGCTGCTGGACGGCCTCAACTACCGGGTGGCGCATGACGCCATGGGGTATCTGCAGGCCGAATGTGCGGCGGGACGCGGGCGGTTGTACCTGCTGGAGAGCGAGTTGCCCTCGCTCTCCCGGCCGCTGTATGAATGCATCCTCACCGGCGTCACGCCGGTGGAGAGCGGCGTGGTGCACAACCACGTCTCGCGCCTTTCTCATCAACAAAGCGTGTTTCATTACGCGCGCGCCGCCGGGCTGACCACCGCCGCCGCCGCGTATCATTGGTTCAGCGAATTGTATAACCGCACGCCGTTCGACGCCGCGCGCGACCGCCACACCGACGCTCCCGAGCTGCCGATTCAGCACGGCCATTTCTATTACGACGACGGCTATCCCGACAGCCATCTGTTCGACGACGCCGAAAGCCTGCGCCAGCGTCATCAGCCGGATTTCCTGCTGATCCACCCGATGAACATCGACGACGCCGGGCACCGCTTCGGCCTCTCTTCGCCGCAGTACCGCAACGCGGCGCGCCGCGCCGACGGCTCGCTGTCGCGCTACCTGCCCGAGTGGCTGGCGGCCGGTTATCAGGTGCTGATCACCGCCGACCACGGCATGAACGACGATCGCAGCCACGGCGGGGTGTTGCCGGAAGAGCGCCAGGTGCCGCTGTTCGTGTTCGGCGCGGGCTTCAGCCTGGACGACGCCGATCCGCAGCAAACCGAGCTGTGCGGCACGATCTGCGATCTGCTGCAGGCGGCGCATGACAAGCCGCGCTGCCGGGCGCTGCTGGCGCAGGATGCGCGATGAACAGCAAAACCAAATGGATCGCCGCGCTGTGCCTGCTGCCGTTTATCGTGCTGTTCGGCGCGTTTCAGATCGCCCCGCTGGTGTGGATCGCGGTTCACAGCTTTTTCAGCGAGACCGGCGGCTGGGGATGGGGCAACTATGTCGATATCCTCACGTCGCCGTTCTACCTGCAGGCCTTTCAGTTCTCGCTGGAGATCTCGCTGTGGTCGAGCGTCTACGGCTTGCTGATTGCATTAGTGGGCAGTTACTCACTTCGCCAGCTCGGCCAGACCCGCTTTCATGACTTCGTGATGTCGTTCACCAACATGACCAGCAACTTCGCCGGGGTGCCGCTGGCGTTCGCCTTCGTCATTCTGTTGGGGTTGAACGGCTGCCTGACGCTGCTGCTGCGCAAATACGGTTTGATGGAGAGCTTCAACCTCTATTCGAAGAGCGGCCTGATCGTGCTGTATACCTACTTCCAGATCCCGTTGGGCGTGCTGTTGCTGTATCCGGCGTTCGATGCACTTCGCGCCGATTGGCGTGAGTCGGCGGCGCTGCTCGGCGCCGGCCCCTGGCGCTACTGGCGGCATATCGGCCTGCCGGTGCTGGCGCCGGCGCTGATGGGCACCTTCGTCATCCTGCTGGCCAACGCGCTGGGCGCCTATGCCACGGTGTACGCGCTGACCACCGGCAACTTCAACGTGATCCCGATCCGCATCTCGGCGTTGGTGGCGGGGGACATCTCCCTCGATCCGAACCTGGCCAGCGCGCTGGCGATGCTGCTGGTGGTGATGATGGCGTTTATCACGGTAATCCACCAATGGATGCTGCGCAGGAGCTACCTCAATGCGCGCTCATAATCGGATGGAGAATGCTCATGTCGCGTGCTGAACGCCTCTATCACCGCACGGTGACCGGCCTGCTGCTGCTGATCCTGCTGCTGCCGCTGGCGGCGACGCTGATTTATGCGCTGGCCACCCAGTGGGGCGCCACCATTTTACCGGACGGTTTTACCCTGAAGTGGCTGACGGCGCTGTGGAGCGACCCGCGCTTTTTGCAGGCGCTGTGGCACTCGCTGCTGATCTGCTTCGGCACGCTGCTGCTGTCGGTGGTGGTGATCCTGCCGGCGATGTTTGTGATCGCTTACTACTTTCCCAAACTGGACGCGGTGATGAACGTGCTGATCCTGCTGCCGTTCGCCGTGCCGCCGGTGGTGTCGGCGGTGGGGCTGATGCAGCTGTTCGCCGCCGATCCGCTGCCGCTGCTCGGCACCCCCTGGATTTTGGTGGGCTGCTATTTCACCATCGCGCTGCCGTTTATCTACCGCGCCATCAGCAACAACATGCAGGCGATCAACCTGCGCGATCTGATGGACGCCGCGCACCTGCTCGGCGCCAGCACTTGGCAGGCGGCGCTGTGGGTGGTGCTGCCGAACCTGCGCAAGGGCGGAACAATTGCCGTGCTGCTGTCGTTCTCGTTCCTGATCGGCGAGTTCGTGTTCGCCAACCTGCTGGTAGGCAGCCAGTATGAAACGCTGCAGGTCTACCTGTTTAATATGCGCAACGGCAGCGGGCATTTCACCAGCGCGCTGGTCATCTCCTATTTCGCCGTGGTGCTGCTCGTCACCTGGCTGGCGAACTTGCTGAATAAAAACAAGGGCTAACCCGATGGCTTATCTCAACGTCACCCGCCTGAACAAACACTATGGCCAGACCCAGGTGTTTCAGGATATCGATTTCACCGCCGAAGAGGGGGAGTTCGTCACCCTGCTGGGGCCGAGCGGCTGCGGCAAATCGACGCTGCTGCGCTGCCTGGCCGGCCTGACCCCGGTCGACAGCGGGCAAATTTTATTGCAGGGCCAGGATCTGGTACCGCTGGCGCCGCAAAAGCGCGGCATCGGCATGGTGTTCCAAAGTTATGCGCTGTTCCCCAATATGACGGTGGAAGGCAACGTGGCATTCGGCCTGAAAATGCAGAAGCTGGCGGCCGGGCAGATCGGCCAGCGGGTGCAGGAGGTACTGGCGCTGGTGGAGCTGAGCGATCTGGCGAAGCGCTATCCGCATCAGCTGTCGGGCGGCCAGTGTCAGCGCGTGGCGCTGGCGCGATCGCTGGTCACTCGCCCGCGTCTGCTGCTGCTCGACGAACCGCTGTCGGCGCTGGATGCGCGTATTCGCAAACACCTGCGCGAGCAGATCCGGCGCATTCAGCGTGAGCTGAACCTGACGGCGATCTTCGTCACCCACGATCAGGAAGAGGCGCTGACCCTGTCGGATCGCATCGTGCTGATGAACAAGGGGCAGATCGTGCAGAGCGGCGACGCGGAAACCCTGTATACCCAGCCGGCGGACGCCTTCGCCGCCGGATTTATCGGCAACTATAACCTGTTGACCGCCGAACAGGCCGCCCAACTGACCGGGCGCAGCTATGCCGGCAAGGTGGCGATCCGCCCTGAGTCCATCGGCCTGTTACCGGCCGGGCAGGGGATCGGTGGGGTGATCCTGGGTCACAGTTTGCTCGGGAATGTGGTACGGTATCGGATTCAGGTTTGCGAGATAGAATTGCTGGTTGACGTGCTCAACCGTTCGGTGGCCGACCTGCGGCCCGACGGCGCGGAAATTGGGCTACACTTGGAACCTGTTGTATTGCGGGAAGTTGCATGACTTCGCAGCGCGGCGCCGGGGCCTTCCCGCCGCCGCATTAACCCTTCTCTTCTGCGGTCTGCCGCCCGCCCGCTGTCCTGCCAGACCCACGCCCGGCAGGCGGGACCGCGCACTGTACCCGTCATCCTTTGGCTCGCCTCTCTGCGTCGCGTGACAAGCATCGGGTATCAGCCTCCTTTGGCCGGGCGTTAATGGAGCGTATCTTCCGTGCTGACCCTTCTTCACCTGCTTTCGTCCGTGGCGCTGTTGGTGTGGGGCACCCACATCGTGCGCACCGGGATCATGCGGGTTTACGGCGCCAATCTGCGGCGCGTGTTGAGCGACAGCGTTGAGAAAAAACCGCTGGCGTTCGTTTCCGGCATCGGCGTGACCGCGCTGGTGCAAAGCAGCAACGCCACCGCGCTGCTGGTGACCTCTTTCGTCGCGCAGGGGCTGGTGGGGCTGGCGCCTGCGCTGGTGATCATGCTGGGCGCCGACGTCGGCACCGCGCTGATGGCGCGCGTGCTGACCTTCGATCTTTCCTGGCTGTCGCCGCTGCTGATCCTGGTCGGCGTCTTCCTGTTCCTCAGCCGCAAGCAAATGCGGATCGGCCAGATCGGACGCGTCCTGATCGGCCTTGGGCTGATCGTGCTGGCGCTGGAGCTGATCGTCGCCGCCGCCACGCCGATCACCCAGGCGGCCGGGGTGAAAGTGCTGTTCTCGTCGCTGACCGGCGACGTGATGCTGGACGCCCTGACCGGCGCGCTGTTCGCCATCGTCAGCTATTCCAGCCTGGCGGCGGTGCTGCTGACCGCCACCCTGACCGCCACCGGCGTGATTTCGCTGAAGGTGGCGCTCTGTCTGGTGATCGGCGCTAACCTCGGCAGCGGCCTGCTGGCGATGATCAACGCCAGCGGGCAGAACGCCGCCGGGCGGCGCGTAGCGCTCGGCAGCCTGCTGTTCAAGCTGGTGGGCTGTATACTGGTGCTGCCGTTCGTCTCCTATCTGGCGGATTTGATGGCTCAGCTGCCGGGCGGCAGCGAAGAGCTGGTGATCTATTTCCACGTGTTCTACAACCTGATCCGCTGCCTGGTGATGATCCCACTGGCCGGGCCGATGGCGACGCTGTGCGAGCGGCTGATCGTCGACGAAGCGGCCGACGATCCGCGCATGCGGCCGCGCCATCTGGACGCCAGCGCGCTGGATACGCCGACGCTGGCGCTGGCCAATGCGGCGCGTGAAACGCTGCGCATGGGCGACGTGGTGGAACACATGATGATCCTGCAACGTGAAGTGCTGCACGGTAAGCAGGGGGTCGATAAAGAGGTGCGGCGCCTCGACGATGACGTCGACGTGCTGTACACCGCCATCAAGCTGTATCTGGCGCAGATCCAGAAGGAAGATCTGGGCGAGGAAGACTCGCGCCGCTGGGCGGAGATCATCGAAATGGCGCTCAACCTGGAACAGGCGGGCGACATCATCGAGCGCATGGCCGGCGACGTGGGCGCCAAGTCGCACGCCGCGCGCCGCGCCTTCTCGGCGGAAGGGTTGGCGGAGCTGGACGGGCTGCACGAACGGCTGATCGGCAACCTGCGCCTGGGGCTGTCGGTGTTCCTGTCCGGCGACGTCACCAGCGCCAAACGCCTGCGCCGTTCCAAGCACCGCTTCCGCATTCTGGATCGCCGCTACGCGCACGCGCACGTCGATCGTTTGCACCAGCAAAACGTGCAGAGCATCGAGACCAGTTCGTTGCATTTGGGATTGTTGGGGGACATGAAGCGCCTGAACTCGCTGTTCTGCGCGGTGGCTTACAACGTGTTGGATCAGGATGCTAAGGACGACGATCGCGACTGGGAAGACACCCCGAGCACGCTGTAAAAAAACGCCCCCGGTTTTAACCGGGGGCGTTGTGCAGGAAAGGCGCGTTATTTGCCGCTGAACACGCCGGCTTTGGCATCCGCCTGTTTTGTTGAGGCATGGCCGCTGACGAACGGCACGTTGCCGTCAACGCCCTGTTTCGCCGCACCGGCGGCCAGGCCGCCAACCGTGGCCGCCGCATCGACGCGGCCGCCGCCCTGATAGCGTTGGCCGTTGACGTCCTGCTGGCTGACCTGGCTACCGCCCAGTTCCACCTTGCCTTGCTGGCTGCGGATCTCGCCGCCGGTCAGTTGGGTTTGGCCGCCGACCTGCAGCGCCACGCCGTTCTTACCGGTGATCGCCGATTGCTCGCCGACCGCGTTGTTGTTCACCACGTCGGCATTGACCTTGAGGTGCCCCTGGCGACCGGCCGGACCGGTGATGCTGTCTTTCACCGCGCCGCCGACGGTGCGTGCGCCGCGATCCCACAGCGGGCCTTGCGGTTTTTCGCCGGTCGGCGTTGCCGGCAGCGTGACTTTGCCTTCGGCCTTGCTGAAGCTGACCGCGCCGGTGGTGTCCTGCTGCGGATCGAGGCGACGCGCCACGCTGTTGTACTTGTCGGTGGTGGCGTCGGCCACTTTGTTCACTCCGGCCTCCAGTTTCTCTTTCACCTTACCGGCGTAACGTGGTGTGCCGACCTTCGACAGCTTGGAGGTGATGCTGCTGCCCGGATCGTTGCTGTGGCTCAGGCCGGCATCCACATCGACCTTCACACCGTTCTCAACGTCTTTGCGGCTTTCAACGTGCAGATTGCCGCCCACCTTGCCTTGTACGCTGTCGGCATCGACACGCGCGCCGGCGAGACGGGTGTCTTTGCCGCTGTTGATCGCCACGTCGCCCGCGGTGATGCCGGTGTTGGCGTGGGTGGTTTTATCCTGTTGTTCCACGCCGACCTTCAGACCGGCACCCAGCGTGTGGGTATCTTTGCCGGTGTTCGGGTCGACCTTGCCGCCGGCGTCCTTGTTGAAGGTTTGGCCGCCTTTGGCGTTGGCTTTGATGCCCAGGCTCCAGTTGTCCTTATGCTGCTCGTTTTTGGCGGACTCCAGCAGGATGCCGCCGTTTTTCGCCTCGAGCGCGGCGCTGCCGCCGCTGACTTTGGCCCCCTGCAGATGCAGTGCGTCATCGCCTTTGCCGTTGGCGGACAGGGTGACCTTGCCGTCTGAGGCGATAGTGGCGCCCTGACGCTCGGTTGTGGACTCATTCACCTTGGCGATGTCGAAGGCGCCGCCGGCGGAGAGGTTGCCGCCGGTTTTTTCCTTGCTGTCGCTGCTGCCGGCGCCCAGATCGATATTGCCGGACAGCTTGCTTTCCTTACGCGTTTGGGTCGATTCCGCCGCCTGCAGTGCGACCTTGTTACCCGCGCTCAGGCTGACGTCGCCCTGGCTCTTGACGTTGGTGCCCTGCAGCGTCAGATCGCGGCCCGCCTTCAGCTCAACGCCCTGTTGGCCACTAACGTTGCCGACCTGCGCGGTGCTGCTGCTGCTTTCGCCGTTGTGGGTGCCGCCGCCGAACCCGGCGCCGAAGTTTTTACTGTCGGCGGTGAAACCGCCCTTGGCGGAGGCTTTGACGTTAAAGCCGCTGTGGCTTTCGCTCTGCTTGTCGCTGGCCTGATCAAGGCGGATATCGCCGCCGGCGTTGACGGCGGTTTTACCGCTGCCGCCGTTCAGCGCGGTGCCCTGATAGACCGCGTCTTTTTTCACGTTGACGTTGATGCCGTTGGCCGCGTCGATCGAGCCGGTCACCGCCTGGCTAGCGCTGCTGTTGCTGCGCTGGGTGCCGCCTTCGCCCTTGGCGTCCACGGTCAGATCGCTGCCGGTGGAGGTGTAGACGCGCACGCCGGCGCTGCCGCGGGTATCGCGGCTCTGCTCTTCCTGACGATTTGTCGCAGCTTCGCTGCGGTGGCTGTCCGCCGTCAGCGTGACCGCGCCTTTGTTGGCTTGATATTGCGTGCCCTGATCGCGCACTTTGCCTTTGGCGTTGATGTCGATGCTGCCGGCTTTCACCGAGCTGACGACCGCCTGCGAGCTGCTGCTGCGTTTTTCGCTGCTGCCGCCCTGTGCGCCGATATCCAGGCCGACGTTAGGCGCGCCGATGCCGCCGATGTCGTTGATGACGCCGGTGGCGTCCAGCTTGGCCGCCTTGCCGACCGCACGCTCGACCGGACGGGTCACGGCGCTGTAATCGACGTTGGCACCGATGTTCACGCCGACGTCGGTTTTGGTGGTGTTGCTGCTGGTGGTGTCGGCAGCGGCCAGGTGATCGACGTCCGCGGCGTTTTCTTGATAGGTGCCGCCGACGCTGTGCTGCGCACCTTGCTGGGTCAGCTTGTCACGGGCGTTGACAGTCAGGTTGCCTTTGACGTCGCTGCCGGAGGTGACGGCCTTGCTGCTCTGCGCCTGTGTTTTGCTGTTCTCGTAGCCGGCCTCCACACCGCTGCCGAGCTTGTCGATGCCGCCGGTGTAGTAGAAACCACCGCCGACCTTGGTCTGCTCGGTATTCGAGGTGGTTTTGTCGTCCGCCGCCAGGAACGAAACCTTATTGCCGCTGACGCTGGCGTCGCCTTTGTCGGCGACCAATTTGGATCCGCTGAAGGTCACGTCCTTATCCGCGTCGAGTTTCACGCTGCCGCCGCTGAGGGTGGCGCCGCGGTTCTCGGTGCGGGTGGTTTTCTCGCTGTCGCGGGTGTGTTCGATGAGTAAACCGGCGCGGTATTGCTTGTCGCCGGCTTCTTTGGCGTAGCCGTTGACGGTGAGCGCGGTTTTCTGCTCGTCGATGTTCTGCTGCTGCTCGGCGGCCTTGACGTTGATATTGCCGGTCTGCGACGTGACGCTCAGCTCGCCGCCGCTGGCGACCTGGCTGCCGATCACGTCGGTGTCCTTACGGCTGACCAGCTTCAGGTTGGTGTCGGACTTCAGCTCGCTGGCGGTGCTGCTCTGATAACTGTTATCGGCCTTGTGCGAACTGCTGGTGATGTTGAAGGCGGTGCCGGTACGCGCGTCGATTTTGTCCACGGTGGTGCTCAGCGCGTTGTCGATGCGCAGGCCGCCGTGGGTGGCGGTGACTTCGCCGCCTTTCTGGCCGCGCGCCTTGCTGCCGGTAATGGTGACGCCTTGCTGACCGTTCAGGCGCAGGGTGCCGCCGCTGGTCAATTCGGAAGCGTGGCTGACTTCGCGGCGATTGCTGTTGTTCTTGTTGTCGCCGCCGCCGATGCCGCCCCAGGAGGTTTTGTCATCGCGCACCGCTTTGGCGTTGGCGGTTTTCTGCACCCCGACCTGGATTTGGTTATCTGCGTCGATCGTCAGATCGCGCTGGGCGTGGACCTTGGCACCCTGAGTCGAGACATTGCGGCCAGCTTTCACCGTCAGTTCGCCCTGGCTGCGCAGTTCACTGGCCTTCAGGCTTTCGCTTTCGTCGCTGCTGCTCCAACTGCCGGTGCGCAGGCTGGAGGTGTGGTTGCGCTGATAGCCGCGTTCGCTGGACTTATCTTTCTCCACCAGCCCGGCGAGGTGCACATCGCGAGCCGCTTTGACGCTCAACGCCCGGTCGGCGCTGACGCTGGCGCCCAACAGGTTCACGTCTTCCCGAGTACTGACGAGTTTGGCGTTGCCGCTGGCGGCGACGGTGCTGCCCGCCTGCTGCAGTTGCTCGCGTTCGCGGGTGACGTCGTATTGCCAGGAATAGAACCAGCGGTCGTCGGTGTGACCTTGAGTTTGCTTCAACTGCTGGCCGTCGAGCGTCAGCTTGCCGCCCTGCAGGGTGATGTCTTCGCCGCGAATATCGGTGGCGGTGAGGTGCGCGTGGTTATCCGCCACCAGGCTGATGTTCTTGCCTTTCAGCTCGGTGCGGGTCAGCTTCTGGCTGCTGCTGCGATCGTTGACGTAGATGCCGCCACGGTAATTTTGATAGTTATCGCCGCCGTTTTTGTTGCTGCTGGCATCTTCAATGCGGCTTTCGCTGCGAATATCGTAGGCTTTCACCTTGAGTTCGTCGCCGGCAGCCAGCGTGCCGGCCAGCTTCACGCCGCTGCCTTGCGCGGTGTTGATGATGTTGATGCGCCCGGCCTGCATGCTGCCGAGGTAGTAGCTGTCCAGCGCGGTCGTCGGCTGTTCGCTGGCCAGCACCTTGCCGTCGCGCGCCACGCGGTTAAGGCCGCTGATGGCGTTGATCGCCGCCGGCGTCACTTTGCCGTTGCGGTGGGTGAAGTCTTGTACGATCACGTCGCCGCGGCTGTCTATCTTCGGTGCGATCAGATCCAGCACGCCGCTGGCGTTCAGGGTGCCGCTGAGGCTCAGGGTATTGCGGTTGCCCAGGGTGCTGTAGCCCTGCAACAGGCCGTTTTCCACCAGCGGGTTGCCGACCACCAGCGAGGAGCGGCTGGTGTTGATGAACCCGCAGCCCTGGCAACTGATGCCGTTCGGGTTGGCCAGCACGTAGTCGGCCGCCATGCCGAAGATCTCTTGCTGGCCGTGCAGCAGCGACGGGTTGCGGCCGATCACTTCATTAAGGATCACACTGGCTTCGCGTCCGCCCAGATTCGGGTTGGCACCCAGTTGCCCGGCCAGCTGCGACAGCCCCGCCTCGCGGGAGTTGTTCAGCACCGCGCCGGGTTGGTTGACGTTGAAGTCCTGGTATTGGTTATGCGACAGCCCGCTGCCGTTCGGCGCGACGATGTCGACCACCTGGGCGCCGGTGGCGGCGGTGGAAACGCCGGGGCCGTTGGCGCCGTTGGCCGCGACGATCTCTCCGGCGTAGGCGCCGGCGGAAGCGGCGAGAATTATCGCCAGCGCGGCGGCCAGTTTGCCTGCCGCCGAAAGTCTGAAGTTATTATTTTTCATCCATGTATCTCCGTATATTGCCGTGGGGTCCTGCAAAACTGCTGATTAAAAGGTGTAAGAAAAGCGCGCCAGTACCTGAACCGGATCCTCGGGCGTGGCGTGGTTCGACAAAATCCAGCCGCGGCTGACCTCCAGATCGACCAGCGCCTGGCGGTAGCGTAACGTGGCGCCGCTGCTCAGCCCGGCGCTGCTGCGCCAGCCCGAGTTATCCTGACGCGGCAAAATGCGGCCGACGTCGGCGCCAAGGCGCGGCGTCAGCGTGGCGGCGCCTAAATTGAAGCTGCGCGACAGCGTATTCTGCAAATACCAGCCGTTGTCGCCGGACTGGGTGCTGCGGCTGAAGCCGCGTACGGCGCTGCGATCGGTGAGGCTCAGCCACTCCACGCCGGGCAGCGGGTCGCGGCTGTACTGGCCATAGAACAGGTTGTTGAGCTGATAGGTGGCGTCACCCAGCTTGAGACGCTGGCTGAGGTTGGCGAACAGCTTGCCTTTGGTGAACTGGCTGTCGAGGTGCACCGAGCTCGGGTGGCGATCGGCGCCCAGCCATGGCAGGCCCTGTTCGACGCTGAGGTTGGCGCTGAACACCCCGTTGGGCAGAATCTGCAGGTGGCTGGCGCTCAGCTCGGCCAGGGTCAGCGTGGGGCTGCTGACCTCGAGGCGCACGCTTTCGAAGTAGTTATCGATGCGCTTGTAGGTCAGCTGTCCGCTCAGGCTGTCTATCTGATCGTGATCGCGGTAAAACACGTAGTCGCTGCGCAGACCGTACTGTTGGGTCTGGCCGTGCAGTTTGACCACGTTGTGCGGCAGCTGCTGGTGGTTCTCATAGGACGAGAAGCTGGCGAACCCGCTGAAGGTGAACGCGCCGTACGGCAGCGAATAGAGCAGGGTATAGGCGCGATTATAGCGGTGAGCCGGGTTTTCCAGCGTGCTGTTGGCGTTCAGGCTGACGAAGTCCGACAGGCCGAACGGGCTGTCCAGCGTGGCGGTGGCACGTGCCAGCCACTGGCCGGTGCTTTTTTGGCCGTAATTATCCGTGCCGGCGGTAATCAGCCAGGGCTTGGCATGCTGGTTGCGCAAACGAATAACCGAACCGCCAACCTGATGGCCGGGCAATATATCCAGCTTGGTGGTATTCGATTGCAAACGGTTGGCCTGATCCAATCCCTGGTCGAGTTCGGTTAATTTCAACGGCTTGCCTTCCAGCCCCGGAAATAATAAACGACTGTTGACCCAGCGATCGCCGCCTTCTATTTTCTCGATAAATCCTTCGGTGACGCTTAACCCCAATTCTCCTTGTGAATTAGGGCGAACAATTTGCACGCGCGCGGTGATATAGCCCTTTTGCACATAAAGACGCGTTAATTCACGGATCAGGCGATTGATATCGTTGCTGCTGATGCACTGTTCCGGCAACGCGCTCAGGGCGGATAAATCGCTCGGCGAGAGCAGGGTGACGCCCTGCAGATAAACGCCGGCGATCGGCAGGCACTGCGCGGACTGCGGCAGGGCGGGCGCGGCCGGCTCCGGCTCCGCCAGCAGGCGTTGCTGCTTCAGCTGCTGGTAACGGCGTTGCTCAATCAACTGGTTGACTTCACGCGTGCTGTCTTGCAGCGCGCGGCGCGACTCGCCCATCGACATATCCCGCATCATGTGGGCATCCGGCAGGGTTTCGGCGGAAAGGGCCGTGCTGACCAACAGCGTCAAGGCGGTGATTTTTTTTATCATTGTAATCCATTATGAGAGGCCGCCGGGGCAGCCAGCCCAATCCATGAGGTTAACCACGGGCGGCCGAGGGCCGGCCCGAAATAATGAGCGACATGCACATTGCGAGGTATCTTGATTTGCCGCAGCAAATAAGACGGTGGGTATATATCTAAATAATAATTAGGCTGCTTCTTTTATGGCGGGCAACCCTGGTGACTTAATTAATTAAAAAAAGTAGAACGTCTCTTCCTCTTGCCAACATTATCGGCATGGATAGGAAGAATCTGAATTTTTATTTTTCACGGATGATAGGGGATGAGGGAAATTATGACAATCCGACCAGTGGGAAATACGAAATTTCGCAGGGAAGAAACGGGACGCAATTGTTTGCGTCCCGACAGGCGGTTTATTTTTTCTTGATAGGGCGGCCGGACCAATACCCTGCCAGCAGCGAACCGGAGAGGTTGTGCCAGACCGAGAACAGCGCGCCCGGCAGCGCGGCCAGCGGCGAGAAATAGATTTTGCCCAACGTGGCTGCCAGCCCGGAGTTCTGCATCCCGACTTCGATCGCCAGCGTGCGGCAGGTGGACTCGTCGAAGCCGAACAGTTTGCCGCCCCAGTAGCCGCTCAGCAGGCCGATGCCGTTGTGCAGGATCACCGCGACGATCACCACCAGACCGACCGAGGCGATATGGCTTTGGCTGCCCGCCACCACCGCGCTGATGATGGCCAGAATGCACACCATCGACAGCGCCGGCAGCAGCGGCTCGATGCGCTTCACCGTTTTGGTCAGGGTATGGTGGACGATCAGGCCCAGGCCGATCGGGATCACCACGATCTGCAGAATGCTTAACAGCATGCCCATGATATCGACGCTGATCTCGGCGTCGACGTACAGGCGGGTCAGCAGCGGCGTGGCGAACACCCCCACCAGCGTTGAGACCGCCGAGATGGTCACCGACAGCGCCACGTCGCCCTTGGCCAGATAGATCATCACGTTGGAGGCGGTGCCGCTGGCCACGCTGCCCACCAGCACCATGCCGGCGGACAGATCCGGCGGCATGCGAAACAGCATCGCCAGGATCCAGGCCGCCAGCGGCATGATCAGATAGTGCAGGAAGATGCCGGCCGCCACCGGGCCGGGGCGCGCCAGCACGCGTTTGAAGTCGTCCAGTCGCAGCGTGACGCCCATGGCGAACATGATCAGCATCAGCAGCGGGCTGACGTAGGGGCCGATGCCGGTAAAGGTGGTCGGGGTGTAATAGGCGGCGACGGACAGCAGTATCGCCCACAGGGGGAAGAGACGCGTGAGTAGAGCCAACATGCAGGTTTTCCTTAGCCAGATTGAGAACGATGGGTGTGGTTGTGTTTTTTGCGGGTTCAGCAGGCTGAACCCCTGCAGGTTTTGAACGGATTTTTTAGACGCAGGGGCGCAGCATGCTGCGCCCGCAATCAGGGATAATGACTTATTCGAACAGGTTGTGATGCAGGGTACGCACCACCTGTTCGGCTTCTTCGCCCGGCACCAGGAAGCACAGGTTATAGCTGCTGGCGCCGTAGCAGATCAGGCGGATATTGAACGGATCGAGCACGCCGAACACCTCTTTGCCCACGCCGCAGGCGCGCGACAGCTGGTTACCGATGATCGCCACCAGCGCCAGGTTTTCTTCCACTTCCACCCGGCACAGCGACGACAGTTCGGTCAGCAGTGAGGTGGTCAGCAGGCTGCCGCCGACGGAGGTGGCGCCGGTGGTGTCCATGGTCAGCGCGATGCTGACTTCCGAAGTGGTGATCAGATCGACGGAGATGTTGTGGCGCGCCAGAATGTTGAACACCTCGGCCAGGAAACCGCGCGCGTGCAACATGTTCAGGCTGTGCAGCGTCAGCAGCGTTTGCTTGCGGCGCAGCGCCAGCGCGCGGAACAGCGGCGGATTCTCGGTGGTGTTGCACACCAGCGTGCCGCCGGCCGCCGGATCCTTGCTGGAGCCGACGAACACTGGAATGTCGCTGCGCACCGCCGGCAGCAGGGTGGCCGGATGCAGCACTTTGGCGCCGAAGGTGGCCATTTCCGCCGCCTCTTCGAAACCGATTTTGTCGATGCGCTTGGCCGCCGGCACCACGCGCGGATCGGTGGTGTAGATGCCCGGCACGTCGGTCCAGATATCTACCCGGCCAACGCCGAGCGCCTCGCCGAGCAGCGCGGCGGTATAGTCGCTGCCGCCGCGGCCGAGCGTGGTAGTGCGGCCTTTCGGCTCGCTGCCGATAAAGCCCTGGGTGACCACCAGCGCTTTCTGCAGGCGCGGCTGCAACTGCGTCCGGGCCAGTTCGCTGAGCGCGGCGCTGTCCGGCACGGCGCGGCCAAAGTGATCGTCGGTGCGCATCACTTTACGCACGTCGAACCATTCGGCCTGCACGTTGCGGGCGCGCAGGATTTCCACGAACAGCAGGGTGGACATCAGCTCCCCATGGCTGACCAGCTCGTCGGTCAACGCCGTCGAGGTGGCCAGCGACGCGGCCTCCGACAGCATGGCGATGTTTTCCAGCAGGCGGTCTATCTCGTCGCGGATCACCGCAGGTGCCGCGAGGCGATCGAGGATGGCGTACTGGATGCGACGAATTTCATCAAGCTGGTAGTTGCGCTTGTCGGCCTCGCAGCCTTCGGCCAGGGCGACCAACAGGTTGGTGACACCCGCCGAGGCGGACAACACCACCAGGCGGACCTGCGGGTTGGCCAGCACGACGTCGGCGCTGCGGTTCATGGCTTCAAAGTCGGCGACGCTGGTGCCGCCGAACTTGGCTACCACGGTGGAATTCTGGGGTACTGCTTGGTTCATGTAGAAACCTCGTGTCAGGGATGCCCGTTTGGGGGCACTGTAATTCCATAGCCTTGGCACAAGGGGAGAGCGGTAAACAGGGGGCAGGCGTAGAGGTCAGGCTACGATACACCCAGAAGCGCCCCACCTTGTCGATCGCCCTGTGGCGATCCCCTGGTGACAACCCAGGGGATTCAGCCCCTGTAGTCGATACGATAATGGCCGGCCATTATCGTACCTCGGCGTCGCTCCCCCTCGGGTGCCGTCAACGGAGAAACGGCTCCTCTGACACTCTACCTGGGCGACGCGCCTCTTCTGGCTTGCGCACCGGGTGCGCAAGTAGGCTGTTAGGAATAGCCGGTTATCGCCATTCTGTCAACGTACGGACGGTGAGGGATTTTCATCTTGTACCAGCGCGATAAGCGTACAGGGCATCGTGGGCGTGGAACCGGCGCCAATCGGGTGCAGAGAACCGTCCTCCTTTTGGCTGAATAACGGGATAACACCCTGATGTTTCTCCAAATACTCCAGCCAACCGAAATTTTCATTCAATTTGGTTGCTTTGATGGTGGCCCCCCTGGCGAGCAGGCTGCTCAGGCGGCCGTAGGTGGCTTCCTGATTAAATAAAATTTCATGCCGGCGGAAACGCGAACTTTCCGCGCTGGCACCGCGCCCTTTCAGCGGCGCCCCCGAACGGATGGCAAACACGTGATCCTCGCCGAAGAGATGGCCGAAGTGGTAGACCGCCAGCGCGTTCTGGTGGCGATTGGGCGACAGCGCCAACACCTGGGCGATATTGCTCAGATCGAGGTAGTTCTCGGCGTGTTCGGAGTAGGCGTGGCCATAGTAGGCCGGAATGCCGTCCATACGCGCCTGACGGTAGTATTCCCAACTGCTGTCGGTGACGATCACCGGCACGTTCAGCTTGATCAGCGCCTGCGCCAGCATGCGCGCCACGCTGTTGGCGCCGACGATCAGTACGCCGCGCGGCTTTTGCTGCTGCACCCGCAGCCAGCGCGCCATCATGCCGCTGGTCAGGCTTTGCAACACCACGGTACCGATGATGATGGCGAACACCACGGTCACCAGCCGGTCGGCGCCCTGATAGCCGCTGCGCTGCAGCGTCAGCGCGAACAGCGAGCTGACCGCCGCGGCCACGATGCCGCGCGGGGCGATCCAGCACAGCAGCAGCCGATCGCGCCAATGCAGGGAAGAGCGCCAGGTCGAGACCGCGATGCACAGCGGCCGGGCGATAAACTGCACCGCCAGCAGCAGCAGCAGCAGCGGCCAGCCCATGTTCCACAGCGCCTGGATGTCGAGCCGCGCCGCCAGAATGATGAACAGCGCCGAGATCAGGATCGCCGACAGTTCTTCTTTGAACGCCAGAATATCGCTGGTATCGACGTCGCGCATGTTGGCCAGCCAGATGCCCATCACCGTGACGGTCAACAGGCCGGATTCGTCGGCGATGGCGTTGGAAACGCCGAAGGCGGTCAGCATGATCGCCAGCACCGCCAGGTTCTGCAGGTAGCGTGGCAGCCAGACGCGGCGCAGCGCCAGGCCGAGCAGGTAGCCGAACAGCGCGCCGGCGATCAGGCCGACGGTGGCGGTGACGCCCAGCGTCCAAAACAGGTGGGTATAGGACTCCGCATTCTGCTTCAGTACGATGAACTCGAACACCAGCAGGGTGAAGATGGCGCCAACCGGATCGATGACGATCCCTTCCCAACGCAACACCTGGTTAATGTTGGCGTTCGGTCGCACCACGCGCATCAGCGGAGCGATCACCGTCGGCCCGGTCACCACCGTCACCGCGCCGATCAGCGCCGCCAGCTCCGGCGGGAAATCCAGCAACCACCAGCTGGCGAGGCTGATGACCAGAAAGGTGACCAGCATGCCGACGGTGACCAGATTACGCACCACGCCGCCGAGGCCGCGTATCTCCTCGAAGCGCAGCGTCAGCGCCCCCTCGAACAGGATGATCGCCACCGACAGCGACACCAGTGGAAACAGCAGATCGCCGAACAGCAGATCCGGCTGCACCAGATGCACCGTCGGGCCGAGCACGATGCCGAACAGCAGCAGCGGCAAAATGGCCGGCAGACGCAGCAGCCAGGCCAGCCACTGCGCCAGCAGCGACGCCAGGCCGATAAGCACCAACATAAGCGGGGCGGATAATTCCATAAGCGAGATCCCTTTCAAATGACGAAATAAGTAACGATGACACAGCCTGATGACAATTCGGCAACCCCGATAACAGGCCGTTAGCCAAAAGTATAGAGTGAAAGCTGAAACGAGGCGGCAATGCGTTGACAGTTAGCGCCTATCGCAAGAAAAGCGATCATAATCACAGTCGAACAGGCTACAATCGGACAAACGCGTCATTTTTATTCTCAAGCCTAAGAGTGTTGCTATGAAAAATATCAATCCTAGTCAAACCGCTGCTTGGCAAGCCCTGCAGCAACATTATGCACAGATGAAAGACGTACGGATCGCCGACCTGTTCGCCGAGGACAGCGATCGTTTCTCCAGGTTCTCCGCGACCTTCAACGATCAAATGTTGGTGGACTATTCCAAGAATCGCATCACGCAGGAAACCCTGGAGAAGCTGCAGGCGCTGGCGAAAGAAACCGATCTGCAAGGCGCCATCAAATCGATGTTCGCCGGTGAGAAGATCAACCGCACCGAAGATCGCGCGGTGCTGCATATTGCCCTGCGCAATCGCAGCAACAGCCCGATCCTGGTCGACGGCAAAGACGTGATGCCGGAAGTGAACGCGGTGCTGGCCAAGATCAAACAGTTCTGCGCGCGCGTCATCGGCGGCGAGTGGAAAGGCTACACCGGCAAGCCGATTACCGACGTGGTGAACATCGGCATCGGCGGTTCGGATCTCGGCCCTTACATGGTGACCGAAGCGCTGCGCCCGTATAAAAACCACCTGAACATGCACTTCGTCTCCAACGTTGACGGTACCCACATCGCCGAAACGCTGCAGCCGCTGAATCCGGAAACTACGCTGTTCCTGGTGGCTTCCAAAACCTTCACTACTCAGGAAACCATGACCAACGCCCACAGCGCGCGCGACTGGTTCCTGAGTAGCGCCGCCGATCAACAGCACGTGGCCAAGCACTTCGCTGCGTTGTCCACCAACGGCAAAGCGGTGGCCGAGTTCGGCATCGATACCGACAACATGTTCGAGTTCTGGGACTGGGTAGGGGGCCGTTACTCCCTGTGGTCGGCGATCGGTCTGTCGATTGCGCTGTCCATCGGTTACGACAACTTCGAGCAGCTGCTGAGCGGCGCGCACGCCATGGACAAGCACTTCGCCGAAACGCCGGCGGAGAAAAACCTGCCGGTGCTGTTGGCGCTGATCGGTATCTGGTACAACAACTTCTTCGGCGCCGAAACCGAAGCCATTCTGCCGTACGATCAGTACATGCACCGTTTTGCCGCTTACTTCCAGCAGGGCAACATGGAATCCAACGGCAAGTACGTCGACCGCAACGGCAATCCGGTGGATTACCAGACCGGCCCTATCATCTGGGGCGAGCCGGGCACCAACGGCCAGCATGCGTTCTACCAGTTGATCCACCAGGGCACCAAGCTGGTGCCGTGCGATTTCATCGCGCCGGCCATCAGCCATAACCCGCTGGGCGATCACCACGCCAAACTGCTGTCCAACTTCTTCGCGCAGACCGAAGCCCTGGCGTTCGGCAAGTCGCTGGAGACGGTGGAAGCCGAGTTCGCGGCACAGGGTAAAACCCCTGAACAGGTCAAACACGTGGCGCCGTTCAAAGTGTTTGAAGGCAACCGTCCGACCAACTCGATCCTGCTGCGTGAAATCACTCCGTTCAGCCTGGGCAGCCTGATCGCGCTGTACGAGCACAAGATCTTTACTCAGGGCGCGATCCTGAACATCTTCACCTTCGATCAGTGGGGCGTGGAGCTGGGCAAACAGCTGGCTAACCGCATCCTGCCGGAGCTGGCGGGCAGCGAGAAAATCAGCAGTCACGACAGCTCGACCAATGCGCTGATCAACCGCTTCAAGGAATGGCGCTAAGCGCCTGAGCTGAAGCCAATAAAAAACCCGCCGCGGCGGGTTTTTTTACGTCTGCGAAAGTTACAGATTGATTGGCACTTCGAAGCTGACGCCCGCGCCCACGTCATCGGCGGTGCTGTGATCGTTGTCGGTGTACCACAGGCTGGTATCAAACTTAACCTGAGACGGGAAGGTGTAACCCCAGCCGACCTGAATGCCCTTCAGCGTATCGGATTTCGGGAAGGCCTGGTTAATGCTTTGGCTCAGCGGGTTCACCTTGGCGTAAACTACGCGGGTGCTCCAACGCTGGCTGTCGTCCAGCACTAGCTCGACGCGGCCGGACAACATCTGGCCGTCGCCGCCCATCGCATGCCCCAGCGGGTAACCCTGTTGGTAGTAGCCGCCTTTGTAAGTGTAGTGAGTGTACACATAGTTTTTACGGCTCATATCCGAACGGGTGTCTGACCCTTCGATATACCAGTTGATGGTGGTCGGGCCCCATTCCGGGTGGCCTTCCAGACCGAGCAGATAGGTATTTTGCGACGGCAGATAGCCCGCCTCATCTTCACCCACCAACTGACCGTACAGGCTAACCGGCAGGCCGATCAGCGGCTGCATTTTCAGCTTGAAGTCGAAACCGGCGAGCTGGTTGCCCGGATCGTTGCCTTTACCTGAATCATCGTTATCTTTGCCGGTAAATCCATCCCAGAACGAGCTCCATGACTGCGGACGGCCTTCACCACCCCACATCATGATACGCGACGCCCCCAATTCCAGGAAGTCAGTCGGCATCATGGTGAAACGGCCGCCGATCAGTTTGGTGTGCGGTACAGAACTGTACTGCGACAGCTGGCCGGCGGACAATTGATATTGCCAGCGGCCGATCCACGACAGCCACGGGGTTTCAAACGGTGATTGGTCGGCGCGCTGCAGCATAAAGCCGGCCACCGGGCGCGCGGCGTCGGAGCGGATCAGGCTGCCGTCGTAACCCGGTCCCCACCACTGGGAAACCTCGCCGAAGGAGAGCCACTGATTCCAGATTTTCACCGCGCCGTAGGAGCCGTTCATATTGAATTTGGAACCGTCGCTGACGCGCTGATCGCCTTCCACCGAGCCCTGCAGACGCACGTCCCAGAACTCGCCGTTGGCGCCGGCGCCGATGGTCAGGCGATCGTCGGCGTACTCGTTTTGGCCGAAGCCCTGCGGGGTGCCGGGTTTATCGGTCGACGCGTAACCGCTGACGCGGATGTTGGCTTTCAGGGCATCGACACGACGTTGTACGCGGTCAATGACGTTTTTCTCGGTGTTGGTCACCGGCTTGGCCTGCGCGATAACGGAACTGATCTCTTCTTGACTCAGCGGCCAGGTGGACAGGCTGACGTTGATAACGCCGCGGTCAGACAACCAGGCGAGATCGTTACGCAGATCGTTGTCAGGGGCTACCAGGCCGGCGGCGTGGCCGGACAATGCACAGGTAAACAGGCCCGCAGCGACCAGTCCGTTAAGTTTAGCGCGCATAAAGAATTCCCTTGTTAATTCGAGGTTATTGGTTTTATGTAAAGATCTCTGTGACCCATGATAGTTGACATTTCGATTTGCTACAAATCTATAAGCCAGAAACATCTTATTATAACTTTATGAATTAAATGGGGTTTAAAGTGCTTTCGCGCGGGGCATAATTTTTAAGACAATGCCTATATTGGCACGGTTGAATCATATAAGCGGCATTCAGAGAGAGGTTTTATGGCAAAAACGTCGCGTTCGATAATGATAGCGAAAGGACTGCAGCGAGTGCTGAACGTGGGCTTGTTGCTGCTGGCGGCAATTCTGGTGGTGTTTCTGGTCAAGGAAACCATCCATCTGGCGAAGGTGTTATTTATCAACAGCGAAGAGTCGTCTTCTTACCTGTTGATTGAAGGTATCGTGATTTATTTCCTGTACTTTGAATTTATCGCCTTGATCGTCAAGTATTTTGAGTCGGGTTATCATTTCCCGTTGCGCTATTTTATTTACATTGGCATTACCGCGATTATTCGTTTGATTATCGTGGACCACAAAAACCCCATCGATACCCTGATCTACGCCGCGGCGATATTGGTGCTGGTGGTGACGCTCTATCTGGCCAATACCGACCGGCTGAAACGGGAGTAGCGATAAAAATGGCGGCCAAAGGCCGCCAAAGACACAGGATATAATTACCCGTCGTCTTTCAAGCGACAGCGTTGTTGACTGCACTCGCTAACCCCAGTTACTTACTGAAGTAAGCGCCTGGGCTTAGCGAGCTGGTTGCCTAGCTGTAACTTGAAATCCATAGGGTAAAAGATAAGGAAAAACATCAAACGCACTGCAGTGGCACAAATTACCCCTTCACGCCGCCGGCCGTCAGGCCGCCCACCAGCCAGCGCTGCGCCAGCAGGAACACGGCGGTAATCGGTATCGCCGACAGCACCGCGGCGGCGGCGAAATCGCCCCACAGGTAGTTCTGCGGGTTGAGATATTGCTGCATCCCCACCGCCAGCGTGTAGCTGTTCACATCGCGCAGCAGCAGCGACGCGACCGGCACTTCGGTGATGGCGGCGATAAACGACAGAATGAACACCACCGCCAGAATCGGTACCGACAGCGGCAGCAGCACCAGACGGAATGCCTGCCACGGCGTGGCGCCGTCCAGCGCTGCCGCTTCTTCCAGCGAGTTGTCGATGGTTTCGAAATAGCCCTTGATGGTCCAGACGTGCAGCGCGATGCCGCCCATGTAGGCGAAGATCACGCCGCCGTGGGTGTTCAGGCCGATAAACGGAATGTACTGGCCCAGGCGATCGAACAGGGCGTACAGCGCCACCAGCGACAACACTGCCGGGAACATCTGGAAGATCAGCATGCTTTTCAGCAACGTGCTCTTGCCGCGAAAGCGCATACGGGCGAAGGCGTAGGCGCAGGTGGTGGACAGCGTCACGATGCCGATGGCGGTGATCGCCGCGATCTTGATGGAGTTCCACAGCCACAGCAGCACCGGGAACGGCGGCGGCGTCACGCTGCCGTCGGCGTGGGTGACGCTGAAGCCGAGCGCCAGCCGCCAGTGATCCCAGGAGAGGGTTTCCGGTATCAGGCTGCCGGTGGCGAAGTTGCCGGCGCGCAGCGAGATGGCGACCACCATCAGCAGCGGGAACATGATCAGGGCGATAAAGCACAGCATCAATATATGGGTGATCCACAGGCGCAGGCGCTGGGATTTGGGTTGAACCATGGCCATCGTTATTCTCCCTAATCGAAGTTCATCTTGCTGGCTTTTAAATTCAGGATCGCCAGCGCGCCCACCAACAGGAAGATCAGCGTGGCGATGGCGGCCGCCAGCCCGAAGTCTTGCCCGCCACCGCCTTCGAAGGCGATGCGGTAGGTGTAGCTGACCAGCAGATCGGTATAGCCGGCCGGCGTGGTGGTGCCGATCATGTCCGGGCCGCCGTTGGTCAGCAGCTGGATCAGCACGAAGTTGTTAAAGTTGAAGGCGAAGCTGGCGATCATCAGCGGCGTCAGCGGCTTGATCAGCAGCGGGAAGGTGATGCGGAAGAAGTTTTGCCACGGGTTAGCGCCGTCCATCGCCGAGGCTTCGTACAGATCGTCCGGGATCGCCTTCAGCAGCCCCATGCACAGGATCATCATGTAGGGGTAGCCGAGCCAGGTGTTGACGATCAGGATCATGCTCTTGGCGGTGAGCGGATCGCTGAACCAGGCCGGTTTGATGCCGAATAGATGGCTGAGCATCATGTTGATCTCGCCGAAGCTTTGGTTGAACAAACCTTTGAAGATCAGGATCGAGATGAACGATGGCACCGCATAGGGCAGGATCAGCAGCACGCGGTAGATCGCCTTGCCTTTCAGCGCCTCCCACTGCACCACGCAGGCCAGCACCATGCCGACCGCCACGGTGAGGATCACCGTCATCACCGAGAACACGATGGTCCAGATGAAGATCGACACGAACGGTTTTTTGATGCCCTCGTCCTGCAGCACCCGCAGGAAGTTTTTCCAGCCGGTGGTGACGGTATAACCCGGGCTCAGGGTTTCCTGCGCCCAGCCGCCGTCGGCGTTGATCGCCTGATAGAAGCCGATGTCGCCGTTTGGCCGGTAGCGTACCTGGGTCTGATTGTTGGTCAGCGTGCTGCCGTCTTTGTCCAGCGCATACAGCGGGCGGGTGCCGGAGAACTGGCGCAGGGAGCTCATGCGCAATTCCCCGCCGTCGGGCAGTTGCGCCACCAGCTGGCTCAGCGCCTGCCGGTTCTGGGTAATCACCCGCAGCGTGGCGCGTTCGCCCTGCGGCGCGGCGTTCTGCGCCGTCAGTTTCAGGGTTTGCGGCGCGGCGGCGTCGAGGCGGAAAGGCTCGGAGATCAGCGGCTGTTCACTGTCCGGTGGCGTCAGCTGCAGGCGCCACTGCTGGTTTTCCGCCGGGTAGAGGCCAAAGGTAAAGGTTTGGCCGCTCTGGAACTGGCGCTGCATCAGCACCGATTGCGCGCGTTCAAAAGTCAGCTGGTTGGTGCTGCTGTAGTTGGTGAAAGCGATGGCGATGGTGCAAATCAGCGGGAACAGGACGAACAGCCCCATGCCGGCGACGCCGGGATACACATAGCGCCAGGCGTAGGCGCGGCGGTTGGCGAAGACGTAAAGCCCGGCGCTGACCAGGATCAGCGTCAGGATGGCGAACAGGTATTCACCCTGTGCATACATCAACACAATCAGGTAGCAGGTCACCAGGCTGAACAGGCCGACCACCAGCCATTTCAGCGCGTCGCTTTGCCACCACTTCGATTTTTTACGCGCGGGCGTCCCGGCGTGAGCGAATTGCATAGGGCGTTCCTTTCTGTGAAGCAACGGCGGGGCACCGTGGCACCCCGCACGACGTCGTTACTTGGTGATACGGGTCTGCACGTCGTCCAGCGCGGCTTTCACCGTCTGACGGCCGCTGACGGCGTTGATCACCGCGCTGCGTTCGGCGTACCAGAAGGCGCTCATCTGCGGGATGTTCGGCATGATTTCCCCGTTTTGCGAGTTCTGCATGGTGGCGGCGATCTTCGGATCTTTGGCCAGCGCTTCCTGGTAGGACTTCAGCGCCACCGCGCCCAGCGGCTTGTCTTTGTTGACGTCCGCCAGCCCTTCGTTGGTCAACAGGTAGTTCTCGAGGAACTCGGTCGCCAGCTCTTTATTCGGGCTGGCGGCGTTGATGCCGGCAGTCAGCACGCCGACGAACGGCTTGGACGGCTTGCCTTTGAAGGTCGGCAACAGCGTCACGCCGTAGTTGATTTTGCTCTGCTCGATGTTGTTCCAGGCCCACGGCCCGTTGATGGTCATCGCGGTCTGGCCTTTGTTGAACGCGGCTTCGGCGATCGAGTAGTCGGTATCGGCGTTGATGTGTTTGTTTTTCACCAGATCGACGATGAACTGCAGACCGGCCTGCGAACCGGCGTTGGCGACGCCGACATCCTTGATGTTGTATTTGCCGTTTTCATACTTGAAGGCATAACCGCCGTCGGCGGCGATGATAGGCCAGGTGAAGTAGGGTTCCTGCAGGTTCCACATGATGGCGCTCTTGCCGTTGGCGCGCAGCTGTTTGTCCAGCGCCGGGATTTCTTCCCAGGTCTTCGGCGGCTGTTTGACCAGGTCTTTGTTATAAATCAGCGACAGCGCCTCGACGGCGATCGGGTAGCCGATCAGCTTGCCGTCATAGCGCACGGCGTCCCAGGTGAACGGGAACAGCTTGTCCTGGAAGGCTTTGGACGGGTGGATTTCGGCCAACAGGCCGGACTGCGCATAGCCGCCGAAGCGGTCGTGGGCCCAGAAGATGATGTCAGGGCCGTCACCGGTGGCGGCCACCTGCGGGTATTTCTCTTCCAGCTTGTCCGGGTGCTCGACGGTGACTTTGATGCCGGTGTCTTTTTCGAATTTCTTGCCGACTTCGGCCAGGCCGTTATAGCCCTTGTCGCCGTTGATCCAGATAACCAGTTTGCCTTCCTCGATCTTGGCGAAGGCGGAAGAAGAGAGCACCAGGGTGGCCAGTGCCGAGAGCGCCAGCGTGCGGGCGAGGGTAATGCTGCGAGTCATAATCCAGTCCTTCTTTTTGTGGGCACATAAATCAAGGAGAGACGTTTCGCGGTAATAGTGGGTCACAACGCGACATATTCTCATCCTCCCCCCCTCTACGCCCCTGAGATGAGGAGTGTGATCCAGTTAACGTTGCGCTCTATTCTGTGGCGTCAGGCACAAAATAGGGGGGCGATTTTTGCAAGCCGGATCACAGAATTGCCTTAAGCGCGGAACTTCTCATCGCCGCGGTCGTTCTCTCATCCTCCCGCCTCCTCCCCCATGAAAAATCCTGTTACGGATGATTACCCTTTCCGGCGACTCCCGCACTATCGGCCCATTGATTTTCAACGCCACGCGCAGCAGGGATACCGGATTTATGTCGTCAATGCCTATCGCTACTCAGCCCACCCTGTACCGGATCCATCCGGCCAGTTTCCGTGACGGAAACGGGGACGGCGTGGGCGACGCGCACGGCATGCTGGCGGCGCTGCCGTATCTGAAAGCGCTGTCGATCGACGGCCTGTTGCTGCCGCAGACGCTGGCGCCGGGGGCCGAGGCGACGGTGACGGGCGAAGGGCTGACGCTGTGGTACGGCGATGAAGCCAACCGCGTTCGCAATGCCGTCGCGCCGCGGCGGTTCGCCCACGGTGCGCTGGCGCTGGACGTGATGCCGTTCAGTGCGGAGAAGCTGGTGGCGGTGCTGCACGCCCGTCGTACCACATTGGCGGACAGCCTGTGGAGCACCGGGGACGCCGATCAGCCCCGGGTGGTCAGCCGCTGGGGGCAGGGCGACCTGCGTTCCGCCGCCGCCTTTCTGACGCTGCTGGCGATGCTACCGGCGCCAATCTGCCTGTATCAGGGCGAGGAGCTGGGGCTGCCGCATGCCGCCGGCCTGCAAGATCCGCGCGGCGCGCAAACGCCGATGCCGTGGCACGAAGCCCCCGAACAGGTCTCCGCCGGCGAAATCAGCTGGTATCAACAGGTGGCGATCGAACACCGCGCATTGGCCATCAGCCGCCAACAGCACGACAGCCACTCCACCTTACGTTACTGCCAGGCGCTGTTGGCCCTGCGTCGTTCGCCGCTCATCCAGCACGGCGAACTGAACGAAGTCAGCCAGCGCGATGGCGTGGTGCGCTTACTTATTACCCATCAGGATCAATGCCTTGAAGCGCTGATAAACCTGCAGCCTTATACTCAGGCGGCCGCGCCGTCTGAGGCGACCTTGCCGTTGGCATGGCAGCACGGCGCGCAGCAAGAGGGTCATCAATGGGTTTTGGCGGGCTTTGCCTCCGCCATTTTCACACGACATGTTAACTGCGAAAGCAGGGGAGTAACGCATGGCTAGCGTGACACTGCGCAGCGTTTATAAGGCCTTCGGTGAGGCCGTGATTTCCAAAGACGTCAATCTGACCATCGAAGACGGCGAGTTTGTGGTGTTTGTCGGGCCTTCGGGCTGCGGTAAATCGACGCTGCTGCGCATGATCGCCGGGCTGGAGGACATCACCTCCGGCGAACTGCTGATCGGCGAGAAACGTATGAATGAGGTGCCGCCTTCCGAGCGCGGCATCGGCATGGTGTTCCAATCTTATGCGCTGTATCCGCACCTGTCGGTGGCGGACAACATGTCGTTCGGCCTGAAGCTGGCCGGCGCCAAGAAAGCGGAAATCAATCAACGGGTGAACCAGGTTTCCGAGGTGCTGCAACTGGCGCACCTGCTCGACCGGCGGCCGAAGGCGCTGTCCGGCGGGCAGCGTCAGCGCGTGGCGATCGGCCGCACGCTGGTGGCCGAGCCGGACGTATTCCTGCTTGACGAACCGCTGTCCAACCTCGACGCCGCGCTGCGGGTGCAGATGCGCATCGAGATCTCCCGTCTGCACAAGCGCCTGCAGCGCACCATGATTTACGTCACCCACGATCAGGTCGAAGCGATGACGCTGGCCGACAAGATCGTGGTGCTCGATGCCGGTCGCGTGGCGCAGGTCGGCAAGCCGCTGGAACTGTATCACTACCCGGCCAACCGCTTCGTCGCCGGGTTTATCGGCTCGCCGAAGATGAACTTCCTGCCGGTCAAGGTGACCGCGGCGGAGCCGCAACAGGTGCAGGTCGAACTGCCCAACCGCCAGCTGGTCTGGCTGCCGGTGGAAGGCGCGGGCGTTCAACCCGGCGCCAACCTGTCACTGGGCATTCGCCCTGAACATCTGCTGCCCGGCGAAGCCTCAGAAGTGCGGCTTACCGGCGACGTACAGGTGGTGGAGCAGCTCGGCAACGAGACGCAAATCCACATCCAAATCCCGGCCATCCGTCAAAACCTGGTGTACCGCCAGAATGACGTGGTGCTGGTAGAAGAAGGTGCCACATTCGCCATCGGCCTGCCGCCTCACCGCTGCCACCTGTTCCGTGAAGACGGTACGGCATGTAAACGGCTGCACCAGGAGCCGGGCGTTTAAAGCATCAAAGTCGGTATAACAGGAGAATAATGATGACTACTCTGCGCAAACTTCCTCTGGCACTGGCTGTCGCCGCCGGTGTTCTCTCTACTCAGGCGCTGGCCGTGGATTTCCACGGTTATGCCCGTTCCGGCATCGGCTGGACCGGCAGCGGCGGTGAGCAACAGTGCTTCAAGGCCACCGGCGCCGCGAGTAAATACCGTCTCGGCAACGAATGCGAAACCTACGCCGAACTGAAACTGGGGCAGGAAGTGTGGAAAGAAGGCGACAAGAGCTTCTATTTCGACACTAACCTGGCCTATTCGGTCTCGCAGCGTTCTGACTGGGAAGATGTGACCCCGGGCTTCCGCGAAGTCAACGTGCAGGGTAAAAACCTGATCGAGTGGCTGCCGGGCTCCACGCTGTGGGCCGGTAAGCGCTTCTATCAGCGTCATGACGTTCACATGATCGACTTCTACTACTGGGATATCTCCGGCCCGGGCGCCGGTCTGGAAAACATCGATCTGGGCTTCGGCAAGCTGTCCGCTGCCGTGACCCGCAACTCGGAGTCCGGCGGCTCTTACGGCTACCTGGATAACGAATGGAAACAGCGTCCAACCGTCAACGACACCTTCGACGTGCGCTTGGCCGGGCTGGAGCTGAACCCGGGCGGCACCCTGGAGCTGGGCGTGGACTACGGCCGCGCCAATGCGCAGGATAACTACCGCCTGGCCGACGGCGCCAGCAAAGACGGCTGGATGTTCACCGCCGAACACACGCAGAGTATCCTGAACGGTTACAACAAGTTCGTGCTGCAGTACGCCACCGACTCGATGACCTCGCAGAACAACGGCCGCAACGAAGGCGCCACCATTGATAACAACGGCAAGATGATCCGCGTGTTGGATCACGGCGCCATCGACTTCAACGATCAGTGGGCACTGATGTACGTCGCCATGTTCCAGGACATCGACCGCGACAACAACAACGGCACCACCTGGTACACCGTGGGCGTGCGCCCGATGTACAAATGGACGCCGATCATGAGCACCTTGCTGGAGGCGGGCTATGACAACGTCAAATCCCAGCGCACCGGCGATCGCAACGGCCAGTATAAAGTGACCCTGGCGCAGCAATGGCAGGCGGGCAACAGCATCTGGTCGCGTCCGGCCATCCGTCTGTTCGCCACCTACGCCAAGTGGGACGAGAAGTGGGGCTACGCCACCGGCGATGACACCGGGTATAACGCCGGCACCGCTTACAACGACACCAGCATGCATACCTTCAGCCGCGGCAAGGATGACGAAGTCACCTTCGGCGCCCAGATGGAAATTTGGTGGTAACGACGACAGGACGGGGAGGGCCGCCGGCTCTCCCCCAACCGCATTCGCCGCGGCCGGATCTCTTGCCTGATCCGCCGCGGTGCTGAAAGAGGATATAACGATGAAAAAGAATCTGCTGTCACTCTGCCTGTCGCTGGCGCTGACCGTCGGCGCGCCTCTGGCGGCCAACGCCGAGACGCCGGCTAACGTTTCCGTCGCGCCGGCCATCAGCGCCGCCACGCTGCAAAGCCTGCCGTGGCAGCCGCTGCAGCCGCCGGTGTCGCAAGAAGTGAAGCTCGACGCCGTCAGCCCGCAGCTCAATCAGGGCGAGATCCAGGGGGCGATCGCCGCCTATACGCTGCCGGCCGATCGCGGCTCGCTGGAAGTGACGCTGAGCAGCCTCGCTAAAAACAATTCGCTGTACGCGCCGAGCGTGCTGGTGCTGGACGAGCATCTGCGCCCGGCGGCGTATTACCCGAGCAGCTATTTCCCTTACCAGCCGCCGGGAGCAATGTCCTCCGATCGCCTCGAAGGCACGTTGAAACTGACGCCGGCGCTTGGTCAAAAACAGATTTACCTGCTGGTGTACACCACTCGGCAGGACTTGGCGAAAACCACGCAGTTGACCAATCCGGCCAAGGCCTATGCGCAGGGCGTGGGCAACGCGGTGCCGGATATCCCGGATCCAATCGCCGGCCACGCGACGAGCGGCACGCTGAAGCTCAAGGTGACCGCGGAACAGGGCACCGGCAACGTGATGATCGGTATGCTGCAGCCTGCGCCGACCGTGGCGCCGGTGGTGGTAGGATCAACCGCACCGGCCGCTGTGGCGGCGCCGGCACCGACCCCAGAGAAACCGGCGGAGCCGATGCTCAACGATACCGAAAGCTACTTCAATAATGGCATCAAGCAGGCGGTGAAGGCGGGCGATATCGACAAGGCGCTGAAACTGATGAATGAGGCCGAGAAGTTGGGCTCGACCACTGCGCGTAAAACGTTTATCAGCAGCGTTAAAGGCAAGGGGTAACACCCAGCGCTGCCGATGCTGGCTCGATGATTGGTGCGCCTTGGCGCACCTTTTTTCATCCGCGCGCCAGCGTTGCGCCGATCAACGCCAGTAGACGGGCGTTATCGACCTGCTGCATGATGCGCACCGGCTTGCCCTGCGGCGGCGGCATGCCGACCGTCAGGCGCAGGCCGCCCGGCCGCCAACGGCGTGAGCTGCCGCGCGTCAACGCCCCTTCCAGCGCCACATCCACATGGAACATTTCGGTCGTGACCAACTGCGGTTCCAACAGCCAGGCGATCACCAGCGCATCATGGATCCAGCAGCCCGGCAGGCGCCGCGTATGGCGCGAATAGTCGATCCACGGCTGCGTGGTGGCGCGCAAATAGCGGCACAGCGGCGTATCCGGCTGCGTCAGTGCGGCCAGATCCGCCTGGGTCAGCATGGTCTGGGTGGTGACATCCAGCGGCGCCAGCGTGATAGCGGCGCCGCTGTTCAGCACCAGCCGTGCCGCTTCCGGATCCAGGCCGAAATTGGTGTCCTTGATGTACCCGTCGACGTTGAATACGCCACCCATGATTACGATCTCTTTCACCGCCTGCGCCATCTGCGGGTAAAGCTGCATGGCGTGCGCAACGTTGGTCAGCGGGCCGATCGCCGCCAGCGTGATCTCGCCGGGATGGCGGCAGATCAGCTCGCCGATGGCGATGGCGGCGTCCGGTACGGGCGCGTTGGCGAGTGAGGGCGCGGGCAAGTCGCGCCACAGCGCTGCCAGCTTGGGATCGGCGATCGGGCAGTCCAGATGCGCGCGCCACGGCTCCGGCGGCTCACTCAGGGCGCGCGCCGCGCCGAGGGCGACAGGAACCTGATAGCCGCTCTGCGCCAGCAGATCGGTGGCGACGGCGAAGCCCACTTCGCGCGGGGTGTTGCCGGCCACGATGCTGATCAGCTCCAGCTGCAGCTGCGGTTTGGCCGCCAGCGCCAGGGCCAGCGCCAGCCCGTCGTCGACGTTGGCGCCGGGGACGCCATTGCCGGGATCGCAATCAATGATTAAACGCATATAAGGTGTCCTGAAAACCCGCTAACAGCCGCATGAATGGCGGATGCGCAGTTGAAAAGCGAATTCATGCAGCTCGGCGGGCGCGGCACCGGCGGCCAGCATGGCGATGGCCCGCTTGGCCATGGCGTCGATCGGCTGCTCGACCGCGCTGAGCGGCGGCACGCTGAATTCGGATTGCTGCGTGCCGTTAAAACAAATCAGCGCCAGATCGTCCGGTGCGCGCAACCCATGCTCTGCCAGCGCCGACAGGCAGCCGAGCGCCTGCTGTTCGTTAGAGGTGAAAACGGCGCGTGGGCGTGGGCCTTGCACCAGGCACTGGGTGGCCTGGTAGCCGCCCTCGCGGGTGTAGGGCATCTCGAAAATCCACTCGTCGCGCGGCGCAATGCCCGCCTCCAGCAGCGCATCGCGCCAGCCGTTCAGGCGATCCTGCGCGTTGAGCATGGTCAGCGGGCCGATAAAAATGCCGATGTCGCGATAGCCGTGCTGCAGCAGATGGCGGGTCGCCTGGCAGGCGGCGTCGCGCTCGTCGACGCGGATGGCGCAGACGCCGGCCTGGCTGTCGATGGTGTCTATCATCACGCAGGGCGTGCCGGAGGCGCGGATCAGCTCGAACCACGGATGGCGATCGACGCTGGTGTACAGCAGGCCGTCGACCTGGCGGCGCAGCAGGTTGTTGATCAGCTCATACTCACGCTGCCGGTCATCGCCGGCGTCACCCAGCAGCAGCACGCGGCCGCGGCTGAAGGCCTCTTGCTGCAGCGCCCGCGCCAGCGTGGCGAAGAAAGGGTTGGAAATATCCGGCACCACCAGCCCGTAGGTTTGCGTGCTGCCGGAGGCCAATGCCCGCGCGATGTCGTTAGGCCGGTAGCCGGTCTGCTCGATCGCCGCCAGCACGCGCAGCCGGGTGGCTTCCGCCACCGGGCGCGGGCCGTTGTTGATCACATAGCTGACCACGGCGACGGAGGTGCCCGCTACGCGGGCCACGTCGGCGCGGGTAACGCGTCGCGCGGAGTGATTATCCAAATTGGGTTCCTGTTCGCCTTCTCGCTACGCGGCATCCTGCGGCAGGTTGAGATCGCGGCCGCGGGTTTCGGGAGCAAAGAAGGTGGTGATTAAGCCGATGGCCGCCATTACAACAAAATAGCAGGCGACAGGCCACCAGTGACCGAAACCGGACAGCAGCGCGGTGGCGATCAGCGGCGCGGTGCCGCCGGAGAGGATCGAACCGAGCTCTTTGGCGAACGCCATCTTGGAGTAGCGATTCTTCACGCCGAACAGTTCGACGCCGTAGGCCGCCTGCACGCCGAAGATCCCCAGCGACGCGATGCACATGCCGACCACGATCACCGAGATGACGATCGCCGGTTCACGGCTGTCGAGCAGCCAGAACGCCGGGAAAGCGTACAGCACCAGCAGCAGGCAGAACCAGCGGTAGGTGATGCGGCGGCCGAAGCGATCGGACAGCCAGCCGGCCAGCGGGATCACCAGAAAACCGCACAGCGAGGCGATCAACACCGCCAGCGCCGGCACCGATTTATCGACCATCAGCACCTTGGCGACATAGCCGACGATAAAGCCCTGGCACAGGTAGGAAGGGCCGTTTTCGCCGATGCGCAGGCCGAGCATCACCCAGAACGCCTTGGTGCGCTGCAGGTAGCTGCGCGTATCCGGCGCGGCCTGGGCGGCGTCCAGCATGCGCTGGTGGTTTTGTTGCAGCTCGCGTTCGAAGACCGGCGTTTCCCGCACGTGGCGACGCAGGTACAGCGCCGCACCGGCGATCAGAATGCTGGCGAGGAACGGAATGCGCCAGCCCCAGCTCATCAGATCTTCCTTGTCCAGCTGCAGTACCAGCAGCCATACCAGCGACGCCAGCAGAGTGCCGCTGTTCGAGCCAATGGCGATGATCGACGCCACCAGCCCGCGCCGTTTGGCCGGCGCGTATTCCGCCAGCATCACCGCGCCGCCGGACAGTTCCGCACCGGCGCCGAACCCCTGCGCGAAGCGCAGGATCACTAGGCAGGTAGGCGCCCAGACGCCGATTTGCGCATAGGACGGGATCAGGCCGATCAGCGTGGTGGAGAGGCCCATCAGCGCCACGGTGGTGATCAGCACCACGCGGCGGCCTTTGCGATCGCCGATCCAGCCGAACACCAGCGCGCCGATCGGCCGCGCGACGAAGCCGACGGAGTAGGTGGCGAAACTGGCCAGCAGCGCCACCAGCGGCGTGGCTTCCGGGAAGAACACGTCGCCGAACACCATGCCGGCCGCCAGGCCGTACAGCGCGAAGTCGACGTATTCCATGGCGGTGCCGAGCCAGCAGGAGAAGGTGGCGCGCCAAAATTGGCTGCGCCCCTCTTTGGTTGCCAGGCGTTCATCGGCCGCCAGCGCGGCGTCGGCGGTCTGTGAAGGGGCAAGCGTTGTTTCGCTCATGGCAGTGCTATCCTCTTTTGTTCTGCGCCTGGAGGGGCGCGGTTAAAGATGGTTTCCCTGGTGCCGGCAACAAAGGTGTGCCGACAAATCATGTCGGACGCATGGCGATTCAACGCTGCCGTATCAGGGTATCTACGCGCGTAGATAACACAACGCGAGGAGGCTGAAACTTTGCGGGCGATCACAGAATCGTCAGCGCGCCGGGAAATGAAGATAGAGAAGGCGGATGGCAAAAAGATGACAGAACCCCGGTTTTTCCGGCCGATAGGCCTGCCGTTTTCGCCACGAATCAGCCTGCCGCTTTCGCATTTCTGCGCTACAATGGGGGCCTGTTAACAGTTTGTATCGTCTGGCGCGCCACACCGGCCGCGGTTCAGGCGAGGAGTAAAACAATGTCTGGCATCAGGGATTCCATCCTGCCGCCGCTGGAGTGGTTGTCCGAACAGGATCCTCCGGCGCCCGCCGCCGTCAGCGACTGGCTGATGGAGTTAGGCTCCATGACCCGCCGATTTGAACGCCATTGCGCCCAGGTGCGCGTCGAACCGCAGCGCGAATGCTTCGTCACGCGCGAGGCGCTGGGCGACGAGGCGAACCACCTGCCCGACAGCCCGCGCTACTGGCTGCGCGAAGTGGTGCTGCTGGGCGACGACCAGCCCTGGCTGCTTGGGCGCACGGTGATCCCGGAACATACGCTGACCGGCCCCGATCAGGCGTTGGTGGATCTGGGGACGCTGCCGCTCGGGCGCTATCTGTTCAGCAGCGGCGAGCTGACCCGCGACTATATCCATATCGGCCGGCAGGACGCGCTGTGGGCGCGTCGTTCACGGCTGCGGCTGGCGGGCAAGCCGCTGTTGCTGACCGAACTGTTTTTACCGGCTTCGCCGCTGTATTCAGCGGTCCCCGCATAAAGAGAGGAGAGCAAGACGTTGGAGGGAAGCGTGACTCAAAGTAAATGGCGGGCTTACAGCCATTTGATGCGCATTGATAAACCGATCGGCACGCTGTTGTTGTTGTGGCCGACGCTGTGGGCGCTGTGGCTGGCCGGGAAAGGCGTGCCGCCGCTCTCGATTCTGGTGGTGTTCGTGCTCGGCGTGTTCCTGATGCGCGCCGCCGGCTGCGTGGTGAATGACTACGCCGATCGCGCGGTGGACGGCTACGTAAAGCGCACCGCCGGGCGGCCGATGCCGAGCGGTCGGGTGAGCGCGAAAGAGGCCAAGGTGCTGTTCGTGGTGCTGGTGCTGATTTCGTTCTGCCTGGTGTTGACGCTGAATGCGATGACCATCTGGCTGTCGCTGGCGGCGCTGGCGCTGGCCTGGGTGTATCCGTTTATGAAGCGGGTGACCAACCTGCCGCAGTTCGTGCTGGGCGCCGCGTTCGGCTGGGGCATTCCGATGGGCTATGCGGCGGTCAGCGAATCGCTGCCGCTCAGCTGCTGGCTGCTGCTGCTGGCGAACATCTGCTGGACGGTGGCCTATGACACGCTGTATGCGATGGTCGATCGCGACGATGATCTGAAAATCGGCATCAAGTCCACCGCTATCCTGTTCGGGCGTTATGACAAGCTGATCGTCGGGCTGCTACAGTTCGCGACGTTGTTGCTGCTGGTGTGGGTCGGTTATCTGGCGCAGCTCGGCGGCGCGTTTTACTGGTCGCTGTTGCTGGCGGGCGCGCTGTTCATTCACCAGCAAAAGCAGATCGCCGGGCGTGAGCGCGAAGCCTGCTTCAAGGCCTTCCTGCAGAACAACTATGTCGGGCTGGTGGTATTTATCGGCATCGCACTGAGCTATCTGCCGGCGTAACGGTTTCCTGCAGCAAGAAAAAAGGCACCTCTCGGGGTGCCTTTTGTGTTTCCGCGCCGGACGAAGTCACTCGTCTTGCTCTTCTTCCGCATCGGTTTGCGGCAGAGCGTTGGTCTCTTCCGGCATGTTGACGCTTTCGATGGTCAGCTTGATTTCCGGTGTGATCAGATCGCTCAGCATGTTGTACACCTCGAGGGTGTGCTCGCGGATCGCATCGCCGCTGTCGTTGATATAGCCTTCTTCGCGCAGCGTCGCCACCAGGGTGGAGAATACCGCTTTATCGAAGAACTCCGGCGCGTTGATGCCGTGCAGCACCGACAGACGCTGCGCCATGATGCGGCTCTCTTTCTCCAGCGCGCCGCGGTTGATGCTCGGGTTGGCACTGAGGATCGACATAGTGATGGCGTAGCGTTGCAGGGTTTCGCGCACCCCGGCGGCCAGCAGCTGCAGCGGGCGAATGCGCGCCGGGTTCAGCACCAGCTCGTCGCCTTTGTCGCAGATAAGCTGTTGGCGGATCAGCTCGTCGATCATCGGCCGCAGCACGTCCGGCAGTTGTTCCTTGTCGTTATGCAGGAACAGCTCGGCTTTCAGCATCGGGTAGATCATGCCGATCTGGCGCAGCAGTTCGGCGCGCGATACCCGGCGATGATGCATGACGATGCTGGCGATCAGCGACGGCAACACCAGCAGGTGGTGGATGTTGTTGCGGTAATAGGTCATCAGCACCGCCTGCTCGCGCGGCAGGATGATGATGTCGCCGATGTTGTCCTTTTCCACCTCGAACTTGTTCATGTTCAGCGCGTGATCCAGCAGCTCGTCCGGCGTCTGCGTCGGTACGGTGACATCATGGGCGTAAGGCGCGTTGCGCATCAGCTGCAGGTAACACTCGAGCTGCTCGAGCAGCTGTTCGCGGGTCAGCGAACGCTGGCGCGAGGCCAGCAGCGCGGTGGAACACAGGTTCATGGCGTTGGCCGCGGCGGCGTTGTTGATGCGCACCATGATCTGGCCGGCCAGATCGTTGACCGTCGGCGTCAGCCAGCTTGGGCGTTGAGCTTCGATCGGATCGATCGACTCGCGCCACTGCGGCACGTGCTGGTTGAGGTAAGCGGTCAACGGCAGCGGTTCGCCGAAGTTGACGTAACCCTGGCCCAGATTGCGCAGCTTGCGCAGGCCGCGCAGCATCTGCAGCAGGCTCTCTTTTTCCTTGGTGGCGCCGCGCAGCTCTTTGGCGTAGGTGCCCACTTCCATCACATGCTCGTAGCCGATGTAGATCGGCACCAGCGTGATCGGACGGGCGCCGCCGCGCAGCATCGCCTGGATGGTCATCGACAGGGTGCCGGTCTTCGGCTCCAGCAAGCGCCCGGTGCGGGAACGGCCGCCTTCCACGAAATATTCCACCGAGTAACCGCGGGTGAACAGCTCGCCGAGGTATTCGCGGAACACCGTCGAGTACAGCTTGTTGCCTTTAAAGGTGCGGCGGATGAAGAACGCGCCCAGGCGACGGAAGATCGGGCCGGCCGGCCAGAAGTTGAGGTTGATGCCCGCGGCGATGTGCGGCGGCACCAGGCCCTGGTGATACAGCACGTAGGACAGCAGCAGATAGTCCATGTGGCTGCGGTGGCAGGGCACGTAGACGATCTCGTGGCCGTCCTGCGCCAGCTGGCGCACGCGCTCGGCGTTGGTGACGTTGATGCCCTGATACAGCCGGTTCCAGGTCCAGCTCAGCACGCGGTCGGACAGACGCACGGTTTCGTAGGAGAAATCGGCGGCGATCTCTTCCATCAGCGCGATGGCGTTCTGCTGGGCCTTCTCGTGCGAGATCTTCTTGCTGCGCGCTTCGTCCTCGACCGCTTTTTCGATCGCTTTGGACGCCAACAGCTTGTTGAACAGGTCCTGACGGGCCGGCAGGCTCGGGCCTACCGCGGCCAGGCGCTGACGCGAGAAGTGCATGCGCGCCACGCGCGCCAGTTTCTGCGCGATGGTTTTATCCGTGCCGTGTTCGGTAGCCATGCGGCGCAGCGAAACGGTGTTGGAGAAGCGCACGAAGCTGTCGCGGCCGAGCCACAGCACGGCGAAGAATTTTTGCACGCCGTTCAACAGACGCAGGTGCGGCGTGCCGTGGCCTTCGCGGCCCGGCGAGCGGCCGAACATGACCGAAACCGGCAGCATCTGAATGTCGAGATCGGGATTGCTGCGATGCAGATCCAGGTAGTCGTGGAACAGCTTTACCGACTCTTCTTTCGGGGTGTAGTAGCGGAACACGCGCGGGCCGTCGTGAATGAACACGTAGCTCGGCAGCACGGTGCCGTCGATCTCCAGCGCGTTGAGCGGATCGGGCAGATCCTGCGCCAGGCACTGGGTGCGCAGCGTCAGCAAATCCGCCTTGGAATTGTAAGGTAAAACATACAAAATCGGCCGTGAGGGATCCAACCCTAGCTCGGTGACCGGATCTGAAGGGATGACCTTACTTCTTACCAACAATTTAAGTGGTAAATTCAATATTTTATAATAAATTTTACGCCAACCTGACATAACAACGTGAAGCCTCTTGTTAGCAATGCGCCGCAAGCATACCAGAAACCGGGTAGCAGATCTGTGGTGTTCGAAAACCGAGAGCCGTCAGCGCGGACTGTTCTAGACTCTTTTTATTATGACCGACCTCTGAGAAAGGCACGAAAACATGGCAAACCAAGCAACCGGATTGACCCGCATCATCAAGGCCGCCGGCTATTCTTATAAAGGGCTTTCCGCCGCCTGGCAACACGAGGCGGCGTTCCGCCAGGAACTGGTGGTGACCCTCCTGGCTATCATACTGGCTGTCTGGCTGGACGTGGGTGCGATAGCGCGCATTTTATTGATCGGATCGGTGGCGCTGGTGATGATCGTCGAGATCCTGAACAGCGCGATCGAGGCGGTGGTGGATCGCATCGGCAGCGAACACCATGAGCTGTCCGGGCGGGCCAAGGACATGGGATCGGCGGCGGTGTCGCTGGCGATCGTGCTGGCGCTGTTCGTTTGGGGTACGGTCTTGTGGCAGCATTTTGGCTAACGAAAGTCGCCTACTGACTGATTTTTATTTATTCTTCGGTTCCCAATCCGCGCTTACCTGTATATACTCACAGCAAGACTGTATAAACAAACAGGGGGCGGAATGAAAGCACTAACTACCAGACAGCAAGAGGTCTACGATCTGATTCGCGATCATATTTCGCAAACGGGCATGCCGCCAACGCGTGCCGAGATCGCGATGCGTCTGGGGTTCCGTTCGCCTAACGCCGCCGAAGAGCACCTGAAGGCGCTGGCACGCAAAGGCGTGATCGAAATAGTCTCCGGTGCGTCGCGCGGTATCCGCCTGTTGATGGAAGAAGAAGAAGGGTTGCCGCTGATCGGTCGCGTCGCCGCCGGCGAACCGCTGCTGGCGCAGCAGCACATCGAAGGGCACTACCAGGTGGATCCTTCCCTGTTTAAACCGAGCGCCGATTTCCTGTTGCGGGTGAACGGCATGTCGATGCGCGACATCGGCATTCTGGACGGCGATCTGCTGGCGGTGCACAAAACGCAAGACGTGCGCAACGGCCAGGTCGTGGTCGCGCGCATCGAAGACGAAGTGACGGTCAAGCGCTTGAAAAAGCACGGCAACGTGGTTGAACTGCTGCCGGAGAACAATGAATTCCAACCGATCGTGGTCGATCTGCGCCAGCAGAATTTCACGATCGAAGGGCTGGCGGTCGGCGTGATCCGCAACGGCGACTGGATTTAATCGCCGCGCCATCACCGCCGCTCCCTGTATCAATCGCCCCTGTTTTGGGGCGTTTTTGTTTCTGACTTCGCCCTTTGTCACTCTGTCACAGGAACATCCCATCATGCGCCTGATTTCCGCCTTCACCAGCGACACCGATAAAGCCCTGTGGCGCCTCGCCCTGCCGATGATTTTCTCCAATATCACCGTGCCGCTGCTCGGGCTGGTGGACACCGCGGTGATCGGCCACCTCGACAGCCCGATCTATTTGGGAGGCGTGGCGATCGGCGCGGTGGCGACCAGCTTCCTGTTCATGCTGCTGCTGTTCCTGCGCATGAGCACCACCGGCCTCGCGGCGCAGGCGCTGGGAGCGAAAAACCCGCAGGCGCTGGCGCGCGCCTTTATGCAACCGCTGCTGCTGGCGCTGTTGGCCGGGGGGGCGATCGTCCTGTTGCGCTACCCGCTGATCGAACTGGCGCTGCGGATCGTCGGCGGCGATGGCGAGGTGCTGGAGCAGGCGCGGCGTTTTCTTGAGATCCGCTGGTTGAGCGCGCCGGCGGCGCTGGCCAACCTGGTGCTGCTGGGCTGGCTGCTCGGCGTGCAGTACGTGCGTGCGCCGGTGATCCTGCTGATCGTCGGCAACCTGCTGAACATCGTGCTGGATATCTGGCTGGTGATGGGCCTGGGCTGGAACGTACGAGGGGCGGCGGCGGCCACCGCCATCGCCGAATATGCCACGCTATTGCTCGGCCTGTGGCTGGCGTGGCGAGTGATGCGTCTGCGCGGTATTACCCTGGCGATGCTGCGTCAGGCCTGGCGTGGCGATCTGCGCCGCCTGCTGGCGCTCAATCGCGACATCATGTTGCGCTCATTGCTGCTGCAGCTGTGTTTTGCGTCGCTGACCATTTTCGGCGCTCGCCTGGGGAGCGATGTGGTGGCGGTTAACGCGGTGTTGATGAACCTGCTGACGTTTACCGCCTATGCGCTCGACGGCTTCGCTTATGCGGTGGAGGCCCATTCCGGCCACGCCTACGGTGCCCGGGACGGCAGCCAACTGCGTAAGGTGTGGCACGCGGCCTGCAGGCAGGCTGGGCTGGTCGCGTTGGCTTTCGGCCTGGCGTATGCCGTTACCGGCCAGCAGATCGTGGCGGCGTTGACCTCCTTGCCGGAGCTGCGTGCGTTGGCCGCCCACTATTTACCGTGGCAGGTTATTCTGCCGCTGGTCGGGGTGTGGTGCTATTTGCTGGACGGCATGTTTATCGGTGCCACGCGCGGCGCCGAGATGCGTAACAGTATGGCGGTGGCCGCGGCAGGATATGGTTTGGCGCTGTTCAGCGTGCCGCTGCTAGGCAACCACGGGCTCTGGCTGGCGCTGGCGGTGTTTCTGACGTTGCGTGGCGTGGCGCTGGGTTGGATTTGGCACCGTCATCAGGTGCGCGGCAGCTGGTTTGCTGCACGTTAGACCGGACGCTTTGTTGGGTTAGTTATTAATTTATCTTATGTTTTTATTCATGTTTGCTTACATGTTTCAAGCCTGAATATTTCCGGTTTAGTTCGTTGTTTGTTAGCGTTTTTTGTGTTTATTTTTCTTTTTAATGGTTTTTTATTCTAATGTTTGGCTTTTTTATTTCCATGTTTAACTAGAATGAATCATGTGGCTGGTGAATGAAGGGGAGCGGTGCTTCTTAAGGTGAAGGGAGTATCAACCAGAAAAACTTCTGTTTAACCCCGGCCGGCGACAGGGATCACTGATTCACCACAGGTTAACGGAGAGACTATGAATAAAGATCAAGCCGACGGTAACTGGAAGCAGCTGAAAGGCAAAGTGAAGGAAAAATGGGGCAAGCTGACCGATGACGATCTGACGGTCATCGAAGGGAAACGCGAACAGCTAGTCGGTAAAATCCAGGAGCGCTACGGTTACCAGAAAGAGGCGGCCGAGAAAGAGGTGAAAGCCTGGGAAGATCACACCAAACACCGCTGGTAACACGCAGGGCCGCCACTGACGGCGGCCGGCAACAGCGCAGGCCGGCGTCGCTCCATCCTCTGGCGCCCCGGCTGCAGGTACAGGGAAGTACCTGACTTCGTCTTACTTCTTCTTGATGGCGATGCTGTGATCGTGTTCGGCGCAATCATGCTTGCTGTCACAAGCCTCAACTTCAACGCAACCGGCGCACAGACCGTGCGCTTCCACCACGCTGTGCCGCAGCGCAAATCCGGCTTCCTGCGCCAGCTTCTGCAGCGTTTCTTCCACGCCTTCGGTGGTGCGTTCGGTCACCTGGCCGCAGCGGTCGCAGATAAACAGCGCGGACGTATGCATCGGCTGTTCGAAATGGTGGCACAGCACGTAGCTGTTGGCCGATTCCACTCTATGGATAAACCCTTGCTCCAGCAGAAAATCCAGCGCGCGGTATACCGTCGGCGGCTTGGCCTGCGGTTCGGCGACGCGCAGCAGATCGAGCAGGTCATATGCGCTGATTGCACCGGGTTGCTGAGTCATCAGACGCAGCACTTCCAGCCGTTGCGGCGTCAATCGCACATTGCGTTGCTGGCAGAGGCGTTCAGCCTGCGCCAGCAGCTTTTCCTGGGTGGTTGAGTTCATCGCAAATATCCCGGTACGTAAAAAAGCCGATTTTACCATGATTACGGCGAATCGCCGAGAGTTGCCCCCTTTTCCCCTGAGGATAGCGCAAGGAAAAGCGCGCCGGTCGCGCGAAAAGAGAGTTGCATCACAACTTTTCCCCGCCGTCGGGCGGCAAATCAACGTTGCCGGTTTTAGCGCTGGAGAGCGGGGGACGAGAGCGGTATAACGCCTTTCACCCGCGTGATGAGCAGGAGCCCTGTGTGATGACGGAAAGAGAGAAGCTGTTAGGCGGCCTGGAGTACAACAGCCGCGATGAAGAACTGATCGCCCTGTACCATCGAGCGAGGGCGTTGACCAAAAGCCTGGGGGCGCTGGACTCGCATCAGGCGGACGAGAAAAACCGCCTACTCGGTGAGCTGTTCGGTGCTTGGGGTGAGGCGAGCTGGATTGAAACACCGTTCTGGTGTGACTACGGGCAGCATGTCCGCATCGGTAAAAACTGTTTTATCAACGTCAACGCGGTGTTCCTCGACTGCAATACCATCACCATCGGCGACAACACGCTGATCGGCCCCAACGTGCAAATCTATACGCCGAGCCACCCGCTGAAGGCCGCAGAGCGCTTCACCGGCGATCCGGATTTTCCTTTCCGCACCTCGGCGCAGCCGGTGTCCATCGGCAACAACGTCTGGATCGGCGGTAATGTGGTGATCCTGCCGGGAGTGACCATCGGCGACGGCACGACCATCGGCGCGGGCAGCATCGTCACCGGCGACATCCCGGCCAACGTGCTGGCGCTGGGGCAGCCATGCCGGGTTATCCGCTCGTTGGAATAGGGCGTTATCGACGAGCAGGAGGCAAGGGGGCGGGATGGCTCTCTTTGCGGTGCGGGCCGTCGTTTGCCAACGGGCGGTCATCGGCCAACGCCAAGCGTGCGGCCGCCAGGCGGCTCATGACGGTGCCGATTGGCACCGCCAGCACTTTCGCGGCCTCCCGATAGGATAGCCCTTCGATATACACCAGAAACAGCGCGTTGCGCTGAGCCGCCGGCAGCCGGCTGACGCGTCGCATCACTTCATGGAGCCAGACCGGCTGTTCACCGTTGTCCGCATCGCCCAGCTCTTCCGCCGCCATGCAGCCTTGCCCCTGGCGAAGATGTTGGGCGCGAACTTCATTGAGCCAGATGGAGTGCAGGATGGAAAACAACCAGCGATCCAGGTGCGAACCGGGAGTGAATTGCGCAGCGCGCTCCAGCGCACGCAGGCAGGTCGCCTGCACCAGATCGTCGGCGATATCCCGCCGGTGCGAAAGCACCAGCGCATAGCGCCACAGGCGGGAGAGATAGTGGCCGAGTTCATCGCGTATCGCATCGCCGCTGATAGTCACCTCCGCAGGCGCGTCGGATCAAGATTCCGGGTGGCGGTCGATGGCCGCCGCCAAATCGCGGTACTCCTCGCATTTGGTGCCGCACAGCGACTGGATCACCTGCAGCTGCTGGCGCGCCAGATCGGGTCGGCCTTTCAGCATGTAGGCTTCCCCCAGGTACTCGCGCACTTTAGGGTATTTCGGATCGAGAGCTACTGATTTTAAATAATAGCCGATACCCTCATCGGTGCGGCCAAGTTTGCGCGTGGCGTAGCCGCGATAGTTCAGCGCAACGGCGGTGTTGGGATCTTTCAGCGTGTTGAGCATATCGAGCGCTTCCTGATAGCGGCCGCTTTTCGCCAGCGCATAGGCGTAGTTAGTGCGGTCGACGTCGTCGACCTTGCCGCTTTTATCCACCATGCAGGTCTGAGTTTTGCTGTCGTAGACCTGGCCTTTCGGGCAGGTCGGCGGGGTTTGGCTGCTGCCGTCGCCGCCCATCGCCAGCGCCGTGCCGGAAAACAGCAGGCAGCCGGCAATGGCCGATGCCAGCAGGCGTTTAATGAAGCTGTTCATGGTTGTGTCCTCAAGGCAGAGGCGCCGTGCGCGCCCGTAATGAGATAACACCTGAACGAGTGGGTTTATTCGCCTTGTCTCCGCTTATTTTTGCCGGCGGCAAGCGGGTTTTCCCAACGGCGCCGATTGTCGTTATAATAGCCGTTTGCGGCCGCGCGCCGTTCGTTGAACCCAGACAGACTCAGGTAGCCAGTAACTCAGCATGACGAAAGACAACCACGCCCCAACCTACGCCGCCAATCGTTTCTCCATCGCGCCGATGCTCGACTGGACCGATCGTCATTGCCGTTACTTCCACCGCCTGCTGACCAAGGAAACGCTGCTGTACACCGAAATGGTGACCACCGGCGCGATCATCCACGGCAAGGGCGACTATCTGGCCTACAGCGAAGAAGAGCATCCGGTGGCGCTGCAGCTGGGCGGCAGCGATCCGGCCGCGCTGGCGCATTGCGCCAAGCTGGCGGAGCAGCGCGGTTATGACGAGATTAACCTCAACGTCGGCTGCCCGTCCGATCGCGTGCAAAACGGCATGTTCGGCGCCTGTCTGATGGGCCAGGCGGCGCTGGTCGCCGACTGCATCAAGGCAATGCGCGACGTCGTATCGATACCGGTGACGGTGAAGACCCGCATCGGCATCGACGATCAGGACAGCTACGCCTTCCTGTGCGACTTTATCCAGACCGTCGCCGGGCGCGGCGAGTGCGACATGTTCACTATCCACGCTCGCAAAGCCTGGCTCTCCGGCCTCAGCCCGAAAGAGAACCGCGAAGTGCCGCCGCTGGACTACCCGCGCGTTTATCAGCTGAAGCGGGATTTCCCGGCGCTGACCATCGCCATTAACGGCGGAGTGAAAACGCTGGAAGAGGCGCAGCAGCATCTGCAGCATCTGGACGGTGTGATGATGGGGCGCGAGGCGTATCAGAATCCGGGTATCCTGGCGCGGGTCGACAGCGAACTGTTCGGCGCGCAGACCGCGGTGCCGGACAGCGTGGCGATCGTCGAAGCGCTGTATCCGTATATCGAGCGCGAGCTGTCCAACGGCACCTATCTCGGCCACATCACCCGTCACATCCTCGGTTTGTTCCAGGGCGTGCCGGGCGCGCGCCAGTGGCGTCGCCACCTGAGCGAGAACGCCCACAAGCCGGGCGCCGATGCGCGGGTGGTGGAGCAGGCGCTGGCGCTGGTGCGTCAGCCGCGCGTCGAAATGGCGTAACCCGCAAAAAATTTGACCAACAGTTAGTCTTTTTCGCCAGGCATTCGGTGAGTTACCGGATGCCTGTCCTATTTTTTCAATAGGTTAGCCCTTCCGCCATTCTGGCACGCTTCTTGTAATCCACTCTGCAGATACGTTGTATTGCAAAGGAGCAATCATGTTGGAAATCTTCTTTCTCATTGGCTTTGTGGTGATGCTGATGGTGACCGGCATCTCGCTGCTGGGGATCTTCGCCGCGTTGTTGGTGGCGGCGGCGTTCATGCTGTTGGGCGGGTTGTTCGCGGTGGTGATTAAGCTGCTGCCGTGGCTGATTTTGGCGGTGGTCGGGGTATGGATTTACCGTTCGATGCAGAAACCGCAGGCCAGGCGTTACTGATTTTTTGCTGAATAATCAGTCAGTCGCGATGAAACTTGCATAACTGCCCGCCACGCTAATGCGGCAGCGATCACAGCTTGGCAGTTTTCCCCGGCGGTGTGGCACATAAAGCGTGTTTTTTGCCGGACGGGGCTGTTAGGATGTTGGTCGATGCAGTGATGCGACTGATTTCATCACCGTGAGAGACAACCAAAATTCGTGTTGCTAAAGCAACCCCTGTCTCTGGCGGACTCTGCTCTACCCCTACAAAACGCAGTAACAGAAAGGGCTCCGCAAGGAGCCCTTTTCTTTGGCCGCGATCAGGGGATCAGCAGGCTGGAACCGCTGGTGCTGCGGCTTTCCAGCACCTGGTGCGCACGCTGGGCGTCGGCCAGCGCGAATTTCTGCTCGTCTCTCACCTCCACCCGAATGGCGCCGCTGCCGATCAGCGAGAACAGCTCGTTGCTGGCGTACTGCAGCTCGGCGCGGTTGGTGATATAGCCGTTGAGGGAAGGGCGGGTGACGTACAGCGAGCCCTTCTGATTCAGCAGCGCCAGATCGACGCCGGTCACCGGGCCGGACGCGTTGCCGAAGCTCACCATCAGGCCGCGACGCTTCAGGCTGTCGAGCGAGGCCAGCCAGGTGCTTTTACCCACCGAATCGTACACCACGCCGACCTTCTCGCCCTGCGTCAGCTCGGCCACCCGCTGGGCGATATCCTCTTTGTGGTAGTTGATGGTGGCCCAGGCGCCGGCCTGTTTCGCCAGCGCGGCCTTCTCGTCGGAACCGACGCTGCCGATCAGGCGCGCACCCAGCGCTTTCGCCCACTGGCAGGCGATCAGCCCGACGCCGCCGGACGCGGCATGGAACAGAAACACTTCACCCGGTTGCACGTCATAGGTCTGGCGCAGCAGGTAGTATACCGTCAGCCCTTTGAGGAAAGAGGCTGCACCCTGTTCAAAGCTAAGGTTGCCCGGCAGCAGCGCCACGCGTTCTGCCGAGACGTTGTGGATCTCGCTGTAGGCGCCGAGCGCCGATTGCGCATACACCACCCGGTCGCCCGGTTTGAGGACGCTGACCCCGGCGCCGACCTTGGTCACCACGCCGGCCGCTTCGGTGCCGAGGCCGCTCGGCAGGCTGGCCGGCGCGTACAGTCCGCTGCGCACATAGGTGTCGATGTAGTTGATGCCGATCGCCTTGTTCTCGATCTGCACTTCGCCGGCAGCCGGATCGAGCGGTGTAAAATCAACGTATTGCAAGACTTCCGGCCCGCCGGTGGCGGAGAATTGAATGCGCTTGGCCATGTTCTACCCTCATTTGGTTATCTGAATTCACCCTATGCCTTTTGGCTGTGGAGATCTAGCCTGCCCGTGCGCCAGCCTGTGGCAATTATGCGGCGGAATCGTGCGGAAAAATCACGTATACTCTTGCGTCAGCAGCCTCACCCTCATTCGCAACCGGATAAAGACTACGTTTCATGGCAGGAAAAAAACCAACCAACAAAACAAACGCGGACGAAACCAGAGAGCGTTCCAGAGATCGTCAGATGGAAGGGCTGAAGATGCCGCCGCACTCGCTGGAGGCCGAGCAGTCGGTGTTGGGCGGTTTGATGCTGGATAACGAGCGCTGGGACAACGTGGCGGAGCGCGTGGTCGCCAACGACTTCTTCAGCCGCCCACATCGCCTGATCTTTACCGAGATGCAGCGTCTGCTGGAGATGAGCAAGCCTATCGACCTCATCACCCTGTCCGAATCGCTCGAGCAGAAGGGTGAACTGGACTCGGTCGGCGGCTTCGCCTACCTGGCCGAGCTGTCGAAAAACACCCCGAGCGCCGCCAACATCGGCGCTTACGCCGACATCGTGCGCGAGCGCGCGGTGGTGCGCGAGATGATCTCGGTGGCTAACGAGATCGCCGACGCCGGCTACGATCCGCAGGGGCGCAGCAGCGAAGACCTGCTCGACCTGGCGGAATCCCGCGTATTCCAAATCGCCGAGAACCGCGCCAGCAAAGACGAAGGCCCGAAGGGCATCGAGCGCATCCTGGAAGACACCGTATCGCGCATCGAGCAGCTGTATCAACAGCCGCACGACGGTGTGACCGGGGTCGATACCGGCTATCAGGACCTCAACAAGAAAACCGCGGGCATGCAAAAGTCCGATCTGATCATCGTCGCCGCCCGTCCTTCGATGGGGAAAACCACCTTCGCCATGAACCTGTGCGAAAACGCCGCGATGACCCAGGAAAAACCGGTGCTGATCTTCAGCCTGGAGATGCCCGGCGAGCAGATCATGATGCGTATGCTGGCGTCGCTGTCGCGCGTGGATCAGACGCGCATTCGTACCGGCCAGCTCGACGACGAGGACTGGGCGCGCATTTCCAGCACCATGGGCATTCTGCTGGAGAAGCGCAACATGTACATCGACGACTCCTCAGGCCTGACGCCGACCGAAGTGCGCTCGCGCGCGCGGCGCATTTTCCGCGAGCACGACGGGCTTAGCCTGATCATGATCGACTACCTGCAGCTGATGCGCGTGCCGGCCTTGTCCGACAACCGTACGCTGGAGATCGCCGAGATTTCGCGCTCGCTGAAGGCGCTGGCGAAAGAGTTGCAGGTGCCGGTGGTGGCGCTGTCGCAGCTGAACCGTAGCCTGGAGCAGCGCGCCGACAAACGTCCGGTTAACTCCGACCTGCGTGAATCGGGCTCTATCGAGCAGGACGCCGACCTGATTATGTTCATCTATCGTGATGAGGTGTATCACGAGAACAGCGATCTGAAAGGGATCGCGGAAATTATTATCGGTAAGCAGCGTAACGGCCCGATCGGTACCGTGCGCCTTACCTTTAACGGCCAGTGGTCGCGTTTCGACAACTACGCGGGGCCACAATACGATGACGAATAATCAGCTAAGGAACTGAAATGAAAGCGGCAACCGCTGTAATCGACCGCCGCGCTCTGCGACATAATCTGCAACAGGTGCGCCGCCAGGCGCCGCAAAGCCGCCTGATTGCCGTTGTGAAAGCAAACGCTTATGGACATGGCCTGCTGGAAACAGCACACACCCTGCAAGACGCCGACTGCTACGGCGTGGCGCGCATCGACGAGGCGCTGATGCTGCGTTCCGGCGGCATCGTCAAACCGATCCTGCTGCTGGAAGGCTTCTTCAGTGCCGAAGATCTGCCGGTGCTGGTGGCGAACAACATCGAAACCGCGGTGCACAGCATCGAACAGCTCGAAGCGCTGGAGCAGGCCGAGCTGGCGCGCCCGGTGCCGGTGTGGATGAAGCTCGATACTGGCATGCATCGGCTGGGGGTGCGCCCCGAACAGGCGGAAGCGTTTTATCAGCGCCTGTGCGCCTGCCGCAACGTGGCGCAGCCGGTCAATATCATGAGTCACTTCAGCCGCGCCGACGAGCCGGAATCCGACACCACGTTGAAACAGATCGCCTGCTTCGAGCAGTTCGCGCGCGGCAAACCGGGCCAGCGCTCGGTCGCCGCCTCCGGCGGCACGCTGCTGTGGCCGGACGCCCACAACGAGTGGGTGCGCCCCGGCATCATTCTGTACGGCGTGTCGCCGCTGGATAACGGCAGCGGCGCCGAGCATGGTCTGCAGCCGGCGATGACCCTGAAATCCAGCCTGATCGCGGTGCGCGAGCACAAGGCCGGCGAAGCGGTCGGCTACGGCGGCACCTGGGTCAGCCCGCGCGATACCCGGCTGGGCGTGGTGGCGATGGGATACGGCGACGGTTATCCGCGCAGCGCGCCGACCGGCACGCCGATCCTGATCAACGGCCGCGAAGTGCCGATTGTAGGCCGGGTGTCGATGGACATGATTTCGGTCGATCTCGGGCCGGATGCCGCCGATAAGGTGGGGGATGAAGCGGTGCTGTGGGGGCCGGCATTGCCGGTCGAGCGTATCGCCGCCTGCACCGGCATCAGCGCTTATGAACTGATCACCAAGCTCACGCAGCGCGTGGCGATGGAATACATCGGCGACTGATGCGCCGCAGGGGCCGACGTGCGTCGGCCCCGTTTCTCAGCGCGTTACTTCTTTACCGCCAACCACTTGTCGATAACCTTCTGATACTCGCCGGTCGCCTTGGCCAGGTGCAGCCACTGATCCACATACAGTTTCCAGCTCAGATCGTCGCGCGGCAGCATGTAAGCCTTCTCGCCGTACTGCATCGGTTTGGTCGGATTCACCGCGCACAGCTTCGGATAGCGCTTCTGCTGGTACAGCGCCTCGGAAGCGTCGGTGATCATCACGTCGGCCTTGCGGTCCACCAACTGCTGGAAAATGCTCATGTTGTCGTGCGTGAGCGTCAGTTTGGCCTTCGGCAGATAGGCGTGCACGAAGGCTTCGTTGGTGCCCCCCGCCGGTTCCAACAGACGCACCGACGGCTTGTTGATCTGCTCGAGAGTGCGGTATTTCTTCACGTCGGTGCAGCGCACCAGCGGGATTTTGCCGTCGGTATCCAGCTTGTCGGCGAAGAACACCTGTTTTTGCCGCTCCAGCGTGACGGATATGCCGCCCATTGCGATGTCGCACTTGCCGCCGACGAAGTCCGGGGTCAGGGTTTTCCAGCTGGTTTTCACCCACTTCACTTTCGCGCCCAGACTCTTGGCCAGCGATTCTGCCATGTCGATATCGATGCCTTCATAGCTGCCGTCTTCCTTGAGGAAGGTATAGGGCTTGTAGTCGCCGGTGGTGCAGACCTCCAGGGTCTTTTGCTGCAGCACTTTATCCAGGTGGGATTGCGCGCTGGCGCTGCCGGCGCCGAGCAGCAGCGCGAGGGGGAGTAGCTTTTTCATCTGGCGTCCTTTTTATACATTCGTGGTTTTATGCGTTACTTCGCCGTTCATTGTCGTTTGTCTGCATGAGTTAGCCGTTTTTTATGCCGCTTACCGGCGAAAACGCCGGGCGTTGCTGCTGTACGCGATTCAAGCGCCAGGGTGTGACGTCGGCAACGGTAAAAAAACTGGTAGGCTGTAACGTCAACATTTATTAACACAGTTTACAGGTGGCTATGTACAACATTGACGATTTTGATATGAAAATCCTGACGCTGTTACAGGCCAACGGCCGTCTGACCAATCAGGAGCTGAGCGAGCTGGTCGGGCTCTCGGCCTCCCAATGTTCGCGGCGGCGCATCAGCCTGGAGCAGGCGCAGCTGATCCGCGGCTACCACGCGCGGCTGGCGCCGGAGGCGGTCGGCCTGGGGCTGGTGGGGCTGATTGAAGTCAGCCTGATCACGCACGCGCAGGAGCAAATCGACAGCTTTCATCAGATGCTGGAGGACGTGGACGCGATCCTTGACGCTTACAAGACCACCGGCGACGCCGATTACCTGCTGAAAGTGGCGGTGGCTGACCTGCCGGCGCTGAGCGAATTCATCAGCCAGACGCTGTCGCCGCACAAAAGCGTGGCGCATATCAAAACGGCGGTGGTGCTCAATCGCATCAAGGAAAACGGTTTGTTGCCGGTGACGCGAGAAAGCTGAAACCGAATGCGCTTTTCCGTCTATATTAGGAACGTAACGCTGTGCCTAAACCACAATAAATAAACCAGGAGAAAAACCCCGTGTTCCAGAACGTTGACGCCTATGCCGGCGATCCCATTCTGTCGCTGATGGAAAAATTCAAACAAGACCCGCGCGCGCACAAGGTGAACCTGAGTATCGGCCTGTACTACGATGCGCAGGGCATCATTCCGCAGATGCGGGCGGTCGCCGCGGCGCAAGCGCAGTTGAACAGCGTCGAGCACGGCGCCTCGGTATACCTGCCGATGGAAGGGCTGCAACCCTATCGCTCCGCCATCCAGCAGCTGCTGTTCGGCGCGCAGCATCCGATGCTGCAGCAGGGGCGCATCGCCACCATTCAGACCGTTGGTGGTTCCGGCGCGTTGAAAGTGGGCGCCGACTTCCTGAAAAGCTACTTCCCGGATTCGCAGGTGTGGGTCAGCGATCCGACCTGGGAAAACCACGTCGCCATCTTCAGCGGCGCCGGTTTCAAAGTGAATACCTATCCGTATTTCGACAGCGAAAGCCTGGGCGTGAAGTTCGACGCCATGCTCGCTGCGCTGAAACAGCTGCCGAAGCACAGCATCGCGCTGCTGCATCCGTGCTGCCACAACCCGACCGGTTCCGACCTGACCCCCGCCCAGTGGGATGAGGTGGTCAAGGTGATCGCCGAGCGTGAAATCATTCCGTTCCTCGATATCGCCTATCAGGGCTTCGGCGGCGGCATGGAGCAAGACGCCTACGCCATTCGCGCCATCGCGGCGGCCGGCCTGCCGTGCCTGGTGAGCAACTCGTTCTCGAAGATCTTCTCGCTGTACGGCGAGCGCGTCGGCGGCCTGTCGGTGGTGTGCGAAAGCGAAGAGGCGGCCGGGCGCGTGCTGGGCCAACTGAAGGCCACCGTGCGCCGCAACTACTCGAGCCCGCCGAACTTCGGCGCGCAGCTGGTGGCCAAGGTGCTGAACGACGCCCAGCTGAAAACCCAGTGGCTGGACGAAGTGGAGAGCATGCGCACCCGCATTCTCGAGATGCGTCACGCGCTGGTGGACACCCTGAAGAGCGCGCTGCCGCAGCGCAACTTCGATTACCTGCTGGCTCAGCGCGGCATGTTCAGCTACACCGGCTTCAGCGCGGCGCAGGTCGATCGCCTGCGTGAAGAGTTTGGCGTCTATCTGATCCATAGCGGCCGCATGTGCGTGGCCGGCCTGAACCACAACAATGTGCGTCAGGTGGCCGAGGCGTTTGCCGCGGTGCAGTAACGCCTGTTAGTCTGAACGGACGTTCATCGGGGAGCGATAGCGATATCGCTCCTTTTTTATTGCCGGCGCGCCGCCGAAGTTGCCGCAAACCGGAGAGAGAATATACTGATTGAGGGGCGCTCACTCATGTGGCATCAGCAAACGCTAATCCTCAGCGCAAAAGCGCGTGGCTTTCATCTGGTTACCGACGAGATCGTCAACCAGTTAACCCACTTACACCGCCTGCAAACCGGCCTGCTGCATCTGTTGCTGCAGCATACCTCGGCCTCGCTGACGCTCAACGAGAACTGCGATCCCACGGTGCGAGCCGATATGGAGCAGCATTTCCTGCGCCAGGTGCCGGAAAACGCACCCTATCAACATGACTACGAAGGGCCGGACGACATGCCGGCGCACATCAAATCCTCGCTGCTGGGCGCTTCCTTGACGCTGCCCGTCAGGCACGGGCGGCTGATGTTGGGCACATGGCAGGGCATCTGGCTGGGGGAGCACCGCATCCACGGCGGAGCACGCCGTATTGTGGCCACATTACAGGGGGAATAACCCAATGAATAACAGCGCATTGCTGGAGTACTGCATGGCGAAACCGGGCGCGGAGCAGAGCGACCAGAACCAGTGGCAGGCCAGCCAGATCAAGGTGGGCGACGTGATGTTCGCGATGGTGTGCGAGGTCGAAGGGCGGCCGGCGCTGGCAATCAAGTCCAGCCCGGAGCTGGCGGAAAGCCTGCGCGAGCACCACCCGGAGATCGTCGCCTGCGACGGCCTGAACAAGGCGCACTGGAATACGGTGTTTCTCGACGGCAACCTGCCGAACTCGCAGTTTTATACGCTGATCGACAGCTCCTATCAGCTGGTGGTGGAAGGCCTGCCCGAACACGTGCGCCAGGAACTGCGCGCCTGATTGCCGGGCGGCGGCACCGCCCGTTTTTCTCCTGCTTTTTCGTGTTAAATCGTGATCGCGGCTTTAAATTGGGAACGTTCCCTTTTTATCGTCAGGAAAAAACGGCTACGCTTGGGCATTCAAGAAACGCGATAAAATTAAGGAGGCCGACATGGCCATCAGCGAAGAAAAGCGCAAGATGATCGCCGGGGAGCTGTACGACGCCGGTGATGACCTGCTGCGCAGCGAACGTCGGCGCGCGCGCCAGTTGACGCATCGCTATAACCACTCCTCGCCGGAAGAGGGCGAGCTGCGCAAACAATGGCTGGACGAGCTGCTGGGCGGCTATCAGGGCGGCACCATTGAGCCGACGTTCCGCTGCGACTACGGCTATAACATCTATCTCGGCAAGAACTTCTACGCCAATTTCGACTGCGTGATCCTCGACGTGTGCGAGGTGCATATTGGCGATAACTGCCTGCTGGCGCCGGGCGTGCATATCTACACCGCCACCCATCCGCTGGACGCCGAGACCCGCGTCGGCGGCGCGGAGTTAGGCAAGCCGGTCAAGATTGGCGACAACGTGTGGATCGGCGGGCGCGCGGTGATCAATCCGGGCGTGACCATCGGCGATAATGCGGTCGTGGCCTCCGGCGCGGTAGTGACCAAAGACGTGCCGGCCAACTGCGTGGTGGGCGGCAACCCGGCCAGGGTCATCAAGCAGCTATAAAAAAACGGGCGCCGCCGGGCGCCCGCTGTCATCAGGCTCGCAGCGAGTCGATATCCACCACGAAGCGGTACTTCACGTCGCTTTTCAGCATGCGCTCATAGGCCTCATTAATTTGCTGCATCGGGATCAGCTCGATATCGGACGTGATGCCGTGTTGGCCGCAGAAGTCCAGCATCTCTTGCGTTTCCGCGATGCCGCCGATCAGCGAACCGGCGATGCGGCGGCGCTTCATGATCAGGTTGAACACCTGCGGCGACGGATGATCGTGCTCCGGCGCGCCGACCAGCGTTAGGGTGCCGTCGCGGCGCAGTAAGTTGAGGAACGGGTTCAGATCGTGCTGAGCCGCTACCGTGTTGAGGATGAAGTCGAAGCTATTAACGTGCTGCGCCATTTCATCCGGGTTGCGCGAAATCACCACTTCATGGGCGCCGAGGCGCTTGGCGTCTTCTATTTTCGACGGCGAGGTGGTGAACAGCACCACGTGCGCGCCCATCGCCCGCGCCAGTTTGACGCCCATGTGCCCCAGCCCGCCGAGGCCGACGATGCCGACCTTTTTGCCTGGCCCCGCGCCCCACTGGCGCAGCGGCGAATAGGTGGTGATGCCGGCGCACAGCAGCGGCGCGACCCCGGCCGGATCGAGATTTTCCGGCACGCGCAGCACGAAGTCCTGATCTACCACCAGATTGGTGGAGTAGCCGCCGTAGGTTACGGCACCGGTCTGACGATCCTGGCCGTTATAGGTGCCGGTAAAGCCGTTCTCGCAATACTGTTCCAACCCCTCATCGCAGCTCGGACAGCTGCGGCAGGAATCCACCATGCAACCGACGCCGACCAGATCGCCGACCCGGTAACGCGAGACATGGCCGCCGACGGCGCTGACGCGCCCGACGATTTCATGGCCTGGTACCACCGGGTAAATCGTATTGCTCCATTCGTTGCGAGCCTGATGCAGGTCCGAATGGCAGACACCGCAGAACAACACCTGAATTTGCACATCGTGGTCGCGCAGGGCACGCGGTGGGTAATCGAAAGGCACCAGCGCAGATTTCGCATCATGCGCGGCATAGGCATGGGTAATGTTCATGGTCGCTCCAGTTATCAATGTAGGGGGGACAACGCTTGGCCGGCAGCGGAGTGCCGGTAAGATGCGGCCTGAATCAGACAGGGCGGCCGCCGAGGGAACATTGATGATAAAAGCGGTGAGTGCGGAGGGAAATGCCTGAAAATGTCGAAATCTTGCCCGTTTCTGTTTGATTGCAATGAAACGGGTCAGCGTGCGGGTCGCCTGAACGACGGCCCGCACGTTGGCGATATTACTTGTTCAACAGCGGTTTCAGGAAGCGCGCGGTGTGCGATTTTTCACACTCGGCCACGGTTTCCGGCGTGCCGGCGACCAGGATCTCGCCGCCGCCGCTGCCGCCTTCCGGCCCCAGATCGACGATCCAGTCGGCGGTCTTGATCACGTCCAGGTTATGCTCGATGACCACGATGGTATTGCCCTGATCGCGCAACTGATGCAGCACCGCCAACAGCTGTTGGATATCGGCGAAGTGCAGGCCGGTAGTCGGTTCGTCGAGAATATACAGGGTCTGGCCGGTGCCGCGTTTCGACAGCTCGCGCGCCAGCTTGACGCGCTGCGCCTCCCCGCCGGAGAGCGTGGTGGCCGACTGGCCGAGGCGGATGTAGGACAGGCCGACATCCATCAGGGTTTGCAGCTTGCGCGCCAGCGCCGGCACCGCGTCGAAGAACTCACGCGCTGCTTCGATGGTCATCTCCAGCACTTCGTGGATGCTCTTGCCCTTGTACTTCACTTCCAGCGTTTCGCGGTTATAACGCTTGCCCTTGCACTGGTCGCACGGCACGTAGATGTCCGGCAAGAAGTGCATTTCGACCTTGATCACCCCGTCGCCCTGGCAGGCTTCACAGCGCCCACCCTTGACGTTGAAGCTGAAGCGGCCCGGCGTATAACCGCGGCTGCGCGATTCCGGCACGCCGGCGAACAGCTCGCGCACCGGGGTGAAGATACCGGTGTAGGTGGCCGGGTTGGAGCGTGGCGTACGGCCGATCGGGCTCTGATCGATGTCGATCACCTTGTCGAAATGTTCCAGGCCGGTCACTTCGCGGAACGGCGCCGGCTCGGCGATGGTGGCGCCGTTAAGCTGGCGCTGGGCGATCGGGAACAGCGTATCGTTGATCAGCGTCGATTTGCCGGAGCCGGACACGCCGGTGATGCAGGTAAACAGACCGACCGGCAGCGTCAGCGTCACGTCCTTCAGGTTGTTGCCGCGCGCGCCGCTCAGCTTCAACACCTTGGTCGGATCGGCCGGCACACGCTGCGCGGGAATGGCGATCTCGCGCTTGCCGCTGAGGAACTGGCCGGTCAGCGATTCCGGCTGCGCCATGATGTCGTCGACGGTGCCTTCTGCCACCACCTGGCCGCCGTGCACGCCGGCGCCGGGGCCGATGTCGATCACGTGGTCGGCGGCGCGGATGGCGTCTTCGTCATGCTCCACCACGATCACCGTGTTGCCGAGGTTACGCAGGTGGATCAGCGTTTCCAGCAGGCGCTCGTTATCGCGCTGGTGCAGGCCGATCGACGGCTCATCCAGCACGTACATCACGCCCACCAGGCCGGCGCCGATCTGGCTGGCCAAACGAATACGCTGCGCTTCACCGCCGGAGAGCGTTTCCGCCGAACGGGACAACGACAGGTAGTTCAGGCCGACGTTCACCAGGAATTTCAGGCGATCGCCGATCTCTTTCAGCACTTTCTCGGCGATCTTGGCGCGCTGGCCGCTGAGCTTCATGTTCTGGAAGAAGGTCATCGCATGGCCGATGCTCAGATCGGAGATTTCCGGCAGCGTGGTGTCTTCGACGAACACGTTGCGCGCTTCTTCACGCAGACGGGTGCCGTGACACGAGGCGCAAGGGCGGTTGCTGATGAACTTCGCCAGCTCTTCGCGCACCGCGCTGGATTCGGTCTCTTTATAGCGGCGCTCCATGTTGTGCAGCACGCCTTCGAACGGATGGCGGCGCACGGTGGTGTCACCGCGATCGTTGATGTATTTGAATTCGATCGACTCTTTGCCAGAGCCGCTCAGCACCGCCTTCTGTACGTCGGCGCTCAGGGTGTTGAACGGCGCTTCGACGTCGAACTCATAGTGCTCCGCCAGTGAACGCAGCATCTGGAAATAGTAGAAGTTGCGGCGATCCCAGCCGCGGATCGCGCCGCCGGCCAGCGACAGCTCGGGGTTTTGCACCACGCGATCCGGATCGAAGAACTGCTGCACGCCCAGGCCATCGCAGGTCGGGCAGGCGCCGGCCGGGTTGTTGAAGGAAAACAGGCGCGGTTCCAGCTCGCGCATGCTGTATCCGCAGATCGGGCAGGCGAAGTTGGCGGAGAACAGCAGCTCGTCCGCTTTTTCGTCGTCCATGTCCGCCACCACCGCGGTGCCGCCGGACAGCTCCAGCGCAGTTTCGAACGATTCGGCCAGGCGTTGCGCCATGTCGTCGCGCACCTTGAAGCGATCGACCACCACTTCGATGGTGTGTTTCTTCTGCAGCTCCAGCTTCGGCGGATCGGACAGATCGCACACTTCACCGTCGATGCGCGCGCGAATATAGCCCTGGGCGGCCAGGTTTTCCAGCGTTTTGGTGTGCTCGCCCTTGCGGTCTTTCACTACTGGCGCCAGCAGCATCAGGCGCTTGCCTTCCGGCTGGCTCAGCACGTTATCGACCATCTGGCTGACGGTTTGCGCCGCCAGCGGCACATGGTGATCCGGGCAGCGTGGCTCGCCGACACGGGCGAACAGCAGGCGCAGGTAGTCGTGGATCTCGGTGATGGTGCCGACCGTGGACCGCGGGTTGTGCGAGGTGGATTTCTGCTCGATGGAGATCGCCGGCGACAGACCTTCAATATGGTCGACGTCCGGCTTTTCCATCAGCGACAGGAACTGGCGCGCATAGGCGGAGAGTGATTCGACATAGCGCCGCTGCCCTTCGGCGTACAGTGTATCGAAAGCCAGCGAAGACTTGCCGGAACCGGACAGGCCGGTGACGACGATCAGTTTGTCACGCGGGATGATCAGGTTGATGTTTTTCAGATTATGGGTTCGAGCACCACGAACTTCGATATTGTCCATTTACACTTCCCGTCTTGATGATACACCGCGCCTGTCGCGATTTTTGCGGGGGATTTTGTGATGGATCTCGCAAAAAACCGGCACAGCCAGGTCGAAACGCATAATTATGACACAAAAAAACCTGAATGAATATCCAGTATGAGAATGCAACAAGGTCGATCGAAAAGACAATTCTGGAATGCAATTCGCACTTATCAACACGGGTGTGGTTTCGTACTCAGCGTGGTAAACTGACGCGTTTATACTGTGTAGAAATCAATCATCGGGAGAAGTGCTCATGGCCAGCAGAGGCGTAAACAAAGTAATTCTGGTCGGGAATCTGGGTCAGGATCCAGAAGTCCGTTACATGCCGAACGGCGGCGCAGTGGCCAACATTACCCTGGCGACCTCCGAAAGCTGGCGTGACAAGGCGACCGGCGAACAGAAAGAGAAGACCGAGTGGCACCGCGTCGTGCTGTTCGGCAAACTGGCCGAAGTGGCGGGCGAATACCTGCGTAAAGGCTCTCAGGTCTACATCGAAGGCTCCCTGCAGACGCGTAAATGGACCGATCAGTCCGGCGTGGAAAAATACACCACCGAAGTGGTGGTTAACGTTGGCGGTACCATGCAGATGCTGGGCGGCCGTCAGGGCGGCGGCGCACCGGCCGGTCAATCTGCCGGCGGCCAGGGCGGTTGGGGCCAGCCTCAGCAGCCACAGGGCGGCAACCAGTTCAGCGGCGGCCAGCAGCAGTCTCGCCCGGCGCAGAACAGCGCACCGGCGACCAGCAACGAACCACCAATGGATTTCGACGACGATATTCCGTTCTAAGCCTGGCGACAGTGCTAAAAAAACCCCGCTCAGGCGGGGTTTTTTGTGGGCGCTCGCTGCCGATTTTCTGCGGCGGTGTTGCCAATCAGTAAATTGCTACCGGGTTGATGTTGACCTGCGTTGAACCGACATACAGCGGTTGCCCCAGTACGAACAGGAATTCCCAGGTTTTCGTGCGCACCAGTGGGCGGCTGTCGATCAGTTCCAGGTTATAGACGCCGCGCTTGGCCAGCAGGTACTGGTTGACCGGGAACTCTTCGTCATTTTTCGGGTTAGGGTACACTTCGGAGGCCCAGGTATCACCGCCAAAGGCCACAATGCCTTGGTCAGCCAGCCACTTCGCCGCTTCCATGCCGATACCCGGTTCGACCTCCAGGAATTTTTTATTGTCCTTACCAATCAGCTCCAGCCAACCGGTATTAAATAAAACAACGTCGCCTTTTCTTAAGCTAATGCCCTGCTTCTTAAGCACCGCTTGAATATCCGCAACGGAAAATTCGGTGCCGCCCGGAACGATGTCTTTATGATAATAAGCCGTCATATCGAGCACCACGCCGCGGGTGACCATGGGCGGCACTTTTTCCACGCCCAATTTTTTCACGCCATCAACGGTGACGAAGTCCGCCGCCTTATTGCCGTTATAATAAACGTTGTCGATGCCGATATGGCCTATACCGTTCAACTGGGTGCCGACGCCGGTCCAGGCATTCACCAATTCATCATTAAAGGTGAATTTATTTGGGCCAAGCGTTTTGCCGTCCTGCTGACCAGGCTGAATATTATATAAACGGAAGCTACGGTGGCGGAACGCCGGGAAATCTTTATCGACGGGAACCGCCAATGACAATGTCTTGCCCTGTTTTACCAGTTGCACGGACTGTAGTACCCCTTCCGGCGTGAGCAGGTTGGCGGCGCCGATTTCGTCTTTTGCACCGTAAACAGAAGGGTACCAGTCTGACGGCTGAGCGGCGGACTCTGCGGCCTGTGCAGGCACTGTGGCAAGCAAAGGCAGCAAGAGGGAGAGGCGATACAATGATTTCATCAGTGACTCATCCTTATAACGACGTAGTGCAGAGTGAATGAAAATGAACCGTCCGGACATAGGCGACGTCAGGCCGCCGAATAATAACCGGTGGAGAAAGAGGCTCATTTTTAGTACGCGGGTGTTTTAGCGTAATGCTTTATAAAGCATGGCGAATAACCACCCGACGATGACTTCCTTATGCGGAAATAAATAACGCCGTGCGAGCGGCGTCATTGATATTATTTTTTCAGCTCTGCACTCATGGTGACGAAATTGCCCATGTAGGCGCTGGTGATTTTGTAGCCGCTTGCACCGGCCTCTTGCGCTTTTTTAGCGATGAGAGCTTCGGTGGAGTCCAGCGTTCTACCGGTTGCGGTAACGCTTTCTGCTGCGGCGTTAAACGACAACATGGAAAACAGAGCGAGTGAAATAACGGTGGTCATGGTTTTCATATCTTTATCCTGTGTTCGACAATTCGAAAAATAAGGGTGTCCGGTACGACACGATGGAGCGAAGGATAAAGGGGACGGTGAGGTGAATAAATAACAGAATCGTCAATAAACTATTCCGTTTTTGTGCATAAACTGATTCGATTGTTGTCTTTCAAGCGGTATTGGTGGGGTATAGCGGGGGTGGCGAACGGGTATGTATCGACCTTCAGGCTTACACTCCGCGACAGGCGAATAAATAAAAAGCCCCTTACGGGGCTTGGACGTTACGCCGAGAAACCGCCGTCGATGCTCAGGCTGGCGCCGGTGATGTAACCCGCCTGCGGGCCGGCGAGGTAGGCGACGAAGCTGGCGATCTCTTCATCTTTGCCGTAGCGGCCGATCGCCATCAGCTGCTTGAGCTGATCGGCGAATTCGCCGGCGTCCGGGTTCATCTCGGTGTCTACCGGGCCGGGCTGCACGTTATTGACGGTGATGCCGCGCGGGCCGAGATCGCGCGCCATGCCTTTGGTCAGGCCGATCAGCGCCGATTTGCTCATCGCATACACCGCCGCACCGCCGAACGGCACGCGCTCGGCGTTGGTGCTGCCGATGTGGATGATGCGCCCGCCGTCATTCATGTGGCGCGCCGCTTCCTGGCTGGCGACGAACACGCTGCGCACGTTGACCGCTAGCATGCGATCCAGATCGTCCAGCGCCAGCGCTTCGGTGCTGCCCAGTGTAAACACCCCGGCGTTGTTCACCAAAATATCCAGGTTGCCGAAGTGGCTGACGGCCTGACGCACCGCCTGCTGCAGCGCCGCCGCATCGGCGCTGTCGGCCCTGATGGCGAGGGCTTTGCCGCCGGCGGCGGTAACGGCGCTTGCCACCGCTTCGGCGCGATCGGCCGAGGTGGCGTAGGTAAAGGCGACCGCGGCCCCTTCACTCGCCAACCGTTTGGCGATGGCGGCGCCGATGCCGCGTGAGCCGCCTTGGACGAATGCGACTTTGCCTTGCAGAGGATGTGCTGTGGTCATGTTATTTCTCCAAAGTGGGTGAGGGTAAGGCGTTATTCCCAGTATCGGTGAAATGTCCGGCGGCCACTGTTCACAAAGAGCTTTGCCTGCCCACAACGAGAAAAGCCCCTTGCGGGGCTTCTTTCTTCCGTCGGTTGGCTGTTCGACGATCAGTTGAAGATTTCTGCGGTGCCGTACAGTTTGTTCTGGCCGCCGGCGGCGACGATGCGGTATGAGCTGGCGCCCGACGCGGCGGCTTTGCTGGCCAGTTCGCTTTCCAGCGCGCTCAGGTTGGTGGCGCCGCTAACGGAGACTACGCCGATTTTTTGGGCGTCTGCAGCGGGTTGGCTGGAAGGCAGGTCAGCGGCGAAGGTAGCGAAAGAAGCGGTAGCCAGCAGCGCAGCGGTAGCAAAAATTTTGACGTTTTTCATGATGTGTTCCTCAGAGTATTTGTTAGGTGAGAGCCCGTTGCCTCTCGATGTGTTAAATAGTAGTGCACCGGGTGTGAATAAAAAATCGGAGAGTTTTGAGTATCTCTGTCAAATAAACTGATTGTTTTTCACCCGCTGGCGCGCGGTAAAAATCGCCACTACCCTTTACAGAGGATCTTTAACCGGAGAAGCGTAATGACGGTAAACGCGTTTATCGGCAGCTGGGCGCTGGTGTCGTCGGTGTTCAAAAACCAGAACGGCGAGCTGAATTACCCGCTGGGCGAGCAGGTGTTGGGGCGCATCCACTATGAGGCCAACGGCACGATGGCGGCGCAGCTGTATAGCGCCGTGCGGCCGCGTTTCGCCGCCGACGATTTGGCGCAGGGGTCTGAGCGGGAGATCCGCGCCGCCTTCATCAATATGATTTGCTACTTCGGCCACTATCAGGTGGAGGAAAGCGAACAGCGGGTGGTGCATCAGGTCGAAGGCTGTTCGTTCCCCAATTGGGTAGGCAGCCGTCAGGTGCGTTTTTACGCTTTCAGCGGCGATCGGCTGACGTTGCGCACGGTGCCCTTGCAGCTCGGCAACGGCGTGCAGGTTGGCGAACTGGTGTGGCAGCGGACAGGGGCTTCGTCATGATCATTGTTCATCATCTCAACCACTCGCGATCGCAGCGCATTCTGTGGTTTTTGGAAGAGCTGGGCGTGCCCTATCAGGTGCAACGCTACGAGCGCGATCCGCAGACCCTGCTGGCGCCGGCGGCGCTGAAAAAGATCCATCCGCTGGGCAAATCGCCGGTGATCGTCGACGGCGATCTGACGCTGGCGGAATCCGGCGCCATCATCGAATACTTGCAGGAAGCCTATGACGCGCAGGGCATGTTCATGCCGACCGACTTCCACGCGCGCCAGCAGTATCGCTATTGGCTGCACTACGCCGAAGGATCGCTGATGCCGCTGTTGGTGATGAAGCTGGTGTTCAGCCGCCTTGGCCAGCCGCCGATCCCCTGGCTGCTGCGGCCGGTGGCCGGCGCGATCGGCAAGGGCGTGCAGCGCGAATACCTCGACAAACAGATCGCGCCGCACTGCGAATACCTCGAACAGCACCTGAACAAGGGCAGCTGGTTTGTCGGCAACGATTTCAGCGCGGCGGATATTCAGATGAGCTTTCCGCTGGAGGCGATGGCGGCGCGCGGCGCGTTGGACAATTGCCCGAAACTGCGCGGCTTCCTGCAGCGCATTCATGCCCGGCCCGCCTACCAGCGGGCATTGGAGCAGGGCGGCCCTTACGACCTGCTGAGTTAAGCGGATGGGCTATACTCGATGGGGTCATTCTTCATCGGAGGTAGCCCATGGCTACGCAAATCTTCGTTAACCTACCCGTACGCGATCTGCCCGCCTCGATGGCGTTTTTCACCCACCTGGGGTTCGCTTTCAACCCGCAATTTACCGACGATACCGCCGCGTGCATGGTGGTCAGCGACACGATTTACGTGATGCTGCTGACCCATGACAAATTCAGGATGTTTACCCCGAACCCGATCGGCGACGCCAAACAGGCCACCGAGGTGCTGGTGTGCCTGTCGCAACCCAGCCGGGCGGCGGTGGACGAACTGGTGCGCAAGGCGATCGCCGGCGGCGGCAACACTTATCATCAGCCACGCGACTACGGCATGATGTACGGCCATGGCTTTCAGGACCTGGACGGCCATATCTGGGAATTGATGTATATGGATCCCGCTGCGGTACAGGCGCAATAATCTCGCCGGGGCGTCCGTCGCCCCGGTTTTATCGTGCAGACGCCATTCCCGCCACTTTCTGCATAAATTGCCGCGATCTTTAGTTGATTAGACGCCATGGAAGGCAGGATAATCGTTTGCCTTGAATAAACCACCATAAATTACCCGTACCGCGCGCTGCGAGTTAAACGTTTGCCTTGGTGCGCATTGCCGTTGGCGATGCGACGGAAGGGCAAGGAAGCGGAACGTGACGTAAACGATTACGTGGCGATCGGGCGCGGGCGAGATGACAGGCCTGCTGTGACGGGCCGATTAATGAAACACAGGGGAAGTAACCTATGTCGAACTCTCAAGCGAACCACGCCGCAAAACCAACCGGCGGGCTTGATGGCTATTTTAAAATTTCCGCGCGCGGCAGCAGCGTGCGACAGGAAGTGGTGGCGGGGCTGACCACCTTCCTGGCGATGGTGTACTCGGTGATCGTGGTGCCGAGCATGCTGGGCAAAGCGGGCTTCCCGCCGGCGGCGGTGTTTGTCTCTACCTGCCTGGTGGCCGGGCTGGGCTCGCTGCTGATGGGGCTGTGGGCTAACCTGCCGATGGCCATCGGCTGTGCGATCTCATTGACCGCTTTCACCGCCTTCAGCCTGGTGCTGGGTCAGCACATCAGCATTCCGGTGGCGCTGGGCGCGGTGTTCGTGATGGGCGTGCTGTTTACCGTCATCTCGGTCACCGGCATCCGCGCCTGGATCCTGCGTAACCTGCCGATGGGCGTGGCGCACGGCACCGGCATCGGCATCGGTCTGTTCTTGCTGCTGATCGCCGCCAACGGCGTCGGCCTGGTGGTGAAAAACCCGCTGGATGGCCTGCCGGTGGCGCTCGGCGCCTTCACCTCCTTCCCGGTGGTGATGACGCTGGTCGGCCTGGCGGTGATCTTCGGCCTGGAGAAGCTGCGCGTGCCCGGCGGCATTCTGCTGGTGATCATCGCCATTTCCATCATCGGCCTGATCGTCGATCCGGCGGTGAAATACCAGGGGCTGTTCGCCATGCCTAGCCTGGCGGACGCTGACGGCAAATCGTTGATCTTCAGCCTGGATATCATGGGCGCGTTGCAACCGGTGGTGTTGCCGAGCGTGCTGGCGTTGGTGATGACCGCGGTGTTCGACGCCACCGGCACCATCCGCGCGGTGGCCGGGCAGGCCAACCTGCTGGATAAAGACGGGCAGATCATCAACGGCGGCAAGGCGCTGACCTCGGATTCCCTGAGCAGCATCTTCTCCGGCCTGGTGGGCGCCGCGCCCGCCGCGGTCTACATCGAGTCCGCTGCCGGCACCGCCGCGGGCGGCAAGACCGGCCTGACCGCTACCGTGGTCGGCATCCTGTTCCTGCTGATCCTGTTCCTGTCGCCGCTGGCCTATCTGGTGCCGGTCTACGCCACCGCGCCGGCGCTGATGTACGTCGGCCTGCTGATGCTGAGCAACGTCACCAAGCTGGACTTCAACGACTTCGTCGACGCAATGGCCGGCCTGCTGTGCGCGGTGTTCATCGTGCTGACCTGCAACATCGTCACCGGCATCATGCTGGGCTTCAGCTCGCTGGTCATCGGCCGCATCTTCTCCGGCGAATGGCGCAAGTTGAACATCGGCACCGTGCTGATCGCCGTGGCGCTGGTGGCGTTCTACGCCGGCGGCTGGGCGATTTAAGCCTCTTGGGTTTCCCTCGCCCATCGGGCGGGGGAGCCTGTGACGGCAATTCCCTTCTTAAGATAAGTCTTCTTCTGCTCTGCACCGCGTTTTGAAAGGCACAACAAGCTTTAACGGCTGTAAAAAAAGTGATCTACTATCGGGACCAACGCAGGCCCTGAGCCGATGTCGTCTGAATCGTAGAGTCTAAGGAAAGCATGGAAATCTTTTTTACAATCCTCATTTTGATCCTGGTGGTCTCCCTGTCCGGGGTGGTGACGCGCATGTTGCCGTTCCAGGTGCCGCTGCCGCTGATGCAAATCGCCATCGGGGCCCTGTTGGCCTGGCCGCATTTCGGGCTGCACGTCGACTTTGATCCCGAACTGTTCCTGGTGCTGTTCATCCCGCCGCTGCTGTTCGCCGACGGCTGGAAAACGCCGACGCGCGAGTTCCTGCATCACGGGCGTGAAATTCTCGGCCTGGCGCTGGTGCTGGTGCTGATCACCGTGGTCGGCGTCGGTTATCTGATCTACGCCATGGTGCCGGGCATTCCGCTGGTGGCGGCCTTCGCGCTGGCGGCGGTGCTGTCGCCGACCGATGCCGTGGCGCTGTCCGGCATCGTCGGCAAAGGGCGGATTCCCAAGCCGATCATGGGCGTGCTCGAGGGCGAGGCGCTGATGAATGACGCGTCCGGCCTGGTATCGCTCAAGTTCGCCATCGCGGTGGCGATGGGCACCATGGTGTTCACCGTGGGCGGCGCGACCCTTGAATTCCTCAAAGTGGCGATCGGCGGCCTGTTGGCCGGCGTGGCGGTCACCTGGACCTACAGTAAATCGCTGCGGGTGATGAGCCGCTGGAGCGGCGACGATCCGGCGACCCAGATCGTGTTCCTGCTGCTGCTGCCGTTCGCTTCTTACCTGATTGCCGAACACATCGGCGTCTCCGGCATCCTGGCGGCGGTGGCGGCGGGGATGACCATCAGCCAATCCGGCGTGATCCGCAACGCGCCGCTGGCGATGCGTCTGCGCGCCAACAGCGTATGGGCGATGCTGGAGTTCGTGTTCAACGGCATGGTGTTCATCATGCTGGGCCTGCAGCTGCCGGGCATTCTTGAAACCTCCATCCTGCAGGCGGAGCTGGATCCGACCATCCAGACCTGGTATCTGTTCGCCGACGTGGCTACCATCTACGCCGCACTGCTGGTGCTGCGTTTCACCTGGCTGTGGGTGATGAAGAAGGCCAGTAACCGCTTTATGAAAAAGCGTCCGCTGCAGTTCGGCGATTACAGCACGCGTGAGCTGTGGGTGGCGTCGTTCGCCGGGGTGCGCGGGGCGATTACCCTGGCCGGCGTGCTGTCGATACCGCTGTTGCTGAGTGACGGCACCGCCTTCCCGGCGCGCTATCAGCTGGTGTTTATCGCCGCCGGGGTGATCCTGCTGTCGCTGATTGTCGGCGTGCTGGCGTTGCCGCTGCTGCTGCGCGGCGTGCAGGTGGCCGACAAGAGCGCCAGCAAGCACGAAGAGCGCATGGCGATCGCCATGGCGGCCGAGGTGGCGATCGAGAGCGTGAATAAAATGGAAGAGCGCCTGGTTGCCGATACCGAAGAGAACCTCGATCCGCAGGTGTTGAAAGAGGTCAGCTCGCGGGTAACGGGCATGCTGCGGCGGCGCATCGCGTCGAAAGACGATATCGAGAATGCGCTGGCGATGGAAAACCTCGAGCGGCGTTTCCGCCTGACGGCGCTGCGCGCCGAGCGCGGCGAGCTGTACCACCTGCGCGCCACGCAGAAAATCAGCAACGAGACGCTGCAAAAACTGCTGCACGATCTCGACCTGCTCGAAGCGCTGTTGATCGAACGCGAAGGGTAAACCCCAGAAGAGGAATAAACGTTTTTCCTCTTTATTTCTGTCCTGAAGGGCCGCCTGTGCGGCCCTTGTTTTTTGGCTACTTGAGCGGCGGCCAATAGTCGCGGCAGCAGGCGATCCAGGCCTGCGCGCTGTGCGACAGGTAGCTGCCCTGACGCCAGATCAGGCCGATTTTCCACTCCATGCGCGGCTCCAGCGGCAGCCAGACCAGGTTTTCCTTGTCCAGCCAGCGGCAAACCGGCTCCGGCAGCATGGCGATGCCCACGCCGGCCTGCACCATCGAGGCGAGGAAGTCCCATTGGCCGCTGCGCACCGCGATTTGCGGTTCAAAACCGGCCTGGCGAAACGCCTTCATCAGCATCTTGTAAAGCGCAAAGTCTTCGTTATAAATCAGGATCGGGCTGTCGGCCAATTCGGCGATATTGATGCGGGTGCGGTTGAGCCACTGCGGCGTGCGCGGCGCCACTACGCACATCGGATGGCCCAGCAGCGGCAGAAAGGTCAGCGGCTGTTCCGAATCGAAGGGTAACACCGTCATCGCCAGATCCAGTTCGCCGGACATCACCGCCTGTTCGACCGACAGCCCGCCCAGCTCGGAAATCTTCAATTCGATACCGGGGTAGGTTTGGCGAAAGCGGCGGATCAGATCGGCGATCTGCCTGCCCACCATTGGCGGAATGCCCAGCCGCAGCACGCCCTTTTTCACCGAGCTGATGTCTTCCAGCTCCGCCTCCAGTTGCCGGAATTCGTCGAGGATCGTCAGGCCGCGCTGATACACCGCCTGGCCGCTGTCGGTCAGGCGCAGCTTGCGGCCTTCGCGGATCAGCAGCGTGCACTCCAGCTCCTCCTCCAGATGCCGCAGCATCTTGCTGATGGTGGGCTGGGTGACGAACAGTTTTTCCGCGGCGCGGGTGAAGCTTTGCTGGCGCACCACTTCAACGAAGTAGCGCAGGGTGCGGACATCCACGTTAGGGTTCTCCTTGGGGACGCTACCGGCGGGAAACTATTCCCGGACGGCATGATGTCGATAATTTTAATTCATTTCAGGCGTGGTTTCCCGGCTGCGTATACTGTAGGCCGTTAATTTATTGTTTGAGGTCATCTTTCATGTCTCTGGCGTTACGCCGCGTTGCCCCCTCCCTGCTGACCCGCTTGCAGGTGCCGATTCAGGTGGCGTTGTATGCGGCGCTGTTCCTGATCGCCGATCGTCTGGTGCAACAATTCCACCTGCCGCTCCCCGCCAATATCGTCGGCATGTTGATGCTGCTGGCGCTAATCCTGCTGCGCATTCTGCCGCTGAGCTGGGTTAAGGCCGGCTCCCGCTGGCTGCTGGCGGAAATGCTGCTGTTTTTCGTGCCGGCGGTGGTGGCGGTGGTCAACTATGCCCAGCTGTTGATGGTCGAGGGCTGGAAGATCTTTTTGGTGATCGCGGTCAGCACCATGCTGACGTTGGGCGCCACCGGGCTGGTGGTGGACAGGGTATATCGGCTGGAGATTTGGCTGCAGCGTCGGAAGCAGCGTCATGAATGATTTTATCCTTAGCTTGGCCTGTTTTCTGGCGACGCTGGCGCTGTACTTCGCCAACAAGAAGCTGTATCGCCGCCGGCGCACGCTGTTGCTGATGCCGCTGGTGCTGACGCCAATGATCCTGGTGCTGCTGCTGGTGGTCACCCACATCTCCTATCAGGACTATATTGGTGAAACTCACTGGCTGCTGTGGCTACTGGGGCCGGCAACCATCGCTTTCGCGGTGCCGGTGTATGAGAACCTGCATATCATCCGCCGCCACTGGCTATCGCTGACCGCCGGCGTAACGACCGCGGTGCTGGTGGCGGTGTACAGCTCGGTGTGGCTGGCGCGCCTGCTGACGTTGCCGGAAGAGGTGCAGCGCAGCCTGGCGGTGCGGTCGATCACCACGCCGTTCGCGCTGGAGGCCGCCAAACAGATGGGCGGGCAGCCGGATCTGGTGGCGCTGTTCGTGGTGATCACCGGGGTGTTCGGCATGGCGGTGGGGGATATTTTGTTTTTGCGGCTGGCGGTGCGCAGCCGTCTGGCGAAGGGCGCCGGATTTGGCGCCTCGTCGCACGGTGCCGGCACCGCTCGCGCTTATGAGCTGGGGCCGCAGGAGGGCGTAGTGTCGAGTTTGGTGATGATGCTGGCCGGCATCATTACGGTCGTGGCCGCGCCATTGATCGGCCGGCTGATGTGGTAAGACCTCTCGGGGCGGGCTCTGCCGCCCCTTTTACGTTATCTGTCGTTGGGAACGGTGCCGTTGGTGGACGCCAGAAAAAACGAAGAAATTTTTCAGCATAATTTTTCTCATCGTTATAACAAAAAACGATAGATGCGCCGCAGGCAAAATCGCCGTCCATTTTAATTGGAAGTAAATTAATTAAAAAATAAATTATTATCATTAAAACAATAAAGTATAACTTATTGATATGGAGGGGCTCTTACCGTAAGTATTGTTGCACATTAACTGTGGTGAATAATACAAAATAATATTAATCTCCCCATAATTATATCGAGTTAATAAAAGCGGAATACGCTCGTCATCCCTGAGTAATATCGGGGAAATAAAATGATCATTTATCCCCTTTCGCACATTTCGCCAAAAAAAATATCCTCTCCTATACTTCACACCTCAGCAAATTGAGGCACAGGGGGAACCTCTGGATTAACCATTTCATTCTTTCTTAGTTGGGGGAGACCCAGCTTTTCTACGGTTTTTTATTCTGACTTGAACTGTCGGACGGCCAGGCTTTGCCTAAATCCGGACGGACCCTTTCATTAACGTAATGAAAACGTGCTAGAGAATATTATGAACAAACAAACTGATGTGAAGAGTGGGGAATTCCGTACGGGTGCTCATATTTCGTTGGAAAAAGTCGAACTGCATGAAATTACCACCGCTCAGCGCGAGCTTTGGCTGAGCGCCAGCATGTCTGAAGGCTTGCCATTCAATATGTGGGGATACGGCACGATACAAGGGCCGTTGCAGATAGCCCTGCTGCGCCAGGCGATAGACGCGATCATTGAAGAAACGCCGGCGATGCAGGCCCATTTCACCGAACAAGACGGCGAGCTTTATCAATACCGTGCGGCGCGCAGTCATGACCCGCTTTCCGTGCATGACTTCAGCAGCCAGGAATACCCTGAGCTGGCGGCGCAGCGCTGGATGCGGCAAGATGCCGATCGCGTGATCTCCGCGCTGGATCAGGACCTGTTCGGTTTTGCCTTACTGACGTTGGCGCCGGGCAACTATATCCTCTACCGACGTTTTCACCACATGCTGGTAGATGGCCGCAGCGCCGAAGAGTTTATGCGTCGTATCGCGCTGTATTACAACGCATTAGCTGAGAAAAAAAACATTCCTGAATTCAGCAATTGCAGTTTTACCCGGCTCTATGAACACGACCTGCAGTACCGCGATTCTTCCCGCTTCGCCACCGATAAACAGTTCTGGCAAGGCTATACGCTCGCCGCGCCTCATAGCCTGACGCGTCAGGAGAAACTCGTCCCTTATTCGTCCATGCAAATCAGCAATCACACATTAAAAATAAATGAGATAGCGGCGATTGATCGGGGGGCGGAAAAAGCCGGCGTACATCGCGCTCATATATTGGCGGCGGCCGTCGCATTATGTTTCCATAGTATTACTGGTCAGACCTTATTGAATTTCAGCCTGCCGGTGACCGGTACGCGAGAGCGAAACAGTATTGGTATGACTGCGAATGTGGTGCCACTGATTTTAGCTATTAACCCTGAAAGTCGTCTGGCTGATTTTGCACAACAGGTCGCTGCGGAAATAGCCAAAGTGGTTCGTCGGCAATTATATCGCGGTGAGGATATTCGTCGCGATCGCAGCACCATGAGTTCATCCTGGTTTGGTCCCGCCATCAATATCGTTTCCTTCGATCATGGCGATCCGTTTTGGGGATGTAAGACACGTTGGTACTACGGTGGCAACATCGCCGTCAGCGATATGCAAATTCTATTTTACGAAGATCAGCAGGCGCAAGAGTTGGACGTCATGTTTGCCGATGCGCCGCATGCCCATTCATTAAGCCAGCTTGAGAGTTTACAACGGCGTTTCCAATTTATTCTGCGGCTCCTCTCTGAACAACCTGAAGGCAGCATTGCCCAGGTGATGCAACAGATCTCTGCGCAGCCTGAAGCGGACGTCAGCGGCAGTTTCTATGATCTCCGTCGACTGCCGCCGGCCGCCGGCTTCATCCGCTGGGATCGCCCTGCTGCTGAGCTGGTGCGCCTCGCGACGTCACTTGGCCATCCTGCGGGGGATTGCCCGCTGAAAATCCTGTTGGCCGACCGTGCGCTGGGCGTTGGGCACCTGGAAATGCTGCCTTACGCCGACAATGCGCCACCCGGTACGCTGCTTAGCGTCGACGATGCGGGTTGGAATATCGCCACGGCGGAAGGGGCGGTGCGGATCGGGGGCTGGTTCACCGCCGAAGGCGAGCTGACGGCGGGGGAAGCGCTGGCGCAGCTGCACGGTTTGACGGTGGGCGAGCCGTTACCGTTGCTTGATCCTTCGCAGGCGAAACGATTGGAGGAGCGACAGGCGGCCGGTGGGCATCATGCGGCCTTCTGGCAACCGCGATTGGCGCAGTTTGCCCCGGCGGCGTTCCCGGTGGCCTGGCAGCGCGAAGCCCGGCCGGCATGGCAGGCTACGGCCTGGCAACACGCGGGCAAGATCGAGGTTGAAGCGGTGTTGACCGGGCTGGCGCTGTATCTGGGATTGATGGGCGGCGAAAGTGATTTCCAACTTGGCTGGCTGAACGCGACGGACGACGTCATCGGCGAACCGGGCCAGGTTTGGACACTGCCGCTGCAGATCTCGCTGAATCCGACGCTGGGTTTCGCCGAGGCGCAGGTGCAGATGCGACGCGAATGGCAGCAGGCGCGTGCGCGTCGGGCCTACCATCCGGCATTGCTCGGCCTGGACACGCGTTCGCGCGCCTGGTCAACCGTCGTGACGCTATTGCGCCGCGACACCTCGCCGGGATTCGACGACAGTCAGGAGGGCGCAGCGGCGGTGAAACGCTCCGGCGCTCGGGCAGTGCTGCAAATCTGTGAAAGCAACGCCGCTTTCCGTTGGGTGTACGACAGCGCCGCGGTGGGGGACGAGCAGATGCTGCGTGCCGCGCAGCATCTGCTATTGCTGCTCCGGCAGGCCGCTGCGGCGCCGAATGCGCCGGTGCGAGGCGATCGTTTACTGAGCCAGGCGGAGCGAGAGCTATTGCTCAACGTGCGCAACCGCACGCACCGGGCTTTCCCGCAGGCGTCGAGCGTGTCGGCCCTGTTTGAAGCGCAGGCGCGGCGTACGCCGACGGTGCCGGCGCTGTCTCAGGGGGCGATGTCGCTGAGCTATGCGGAATTGAACGCGCGCGCCAACCGGCTGGCGCATTACCTGACGGCACGCGGCGTAGGGCCGGAAAGCCGCGTAGCGGTCTGCGCCGCGCGCAGCCCAGAGATGATCGTCGCACTGCTGGCGATCCTGAAAGCCGGCGGCGCCTATGTGCCGCTGGATCCGGCTTATCCCGCTGAGCGTCTGCACTATATCGTGCAGGACTGCGCGCCGGCGCTGCTGTTGGCGGATAGTACCGGCCGCGCCGCGCTGGGGGCGGTAGCAGCGCCGTTGTTGGCGCTGGAAGACGCGCTGCCAGAGCAGGATCACGACCTGCAGCTGCGCGCGCAGCCAGGCAGCCTGGCGTATGTGGTTTACACCTCGGGCTCGACCGGCAAACCGAAAGGGGTAATGGTGGAGCAGGCGCACCTGATCAACCTGATCATGTGGCACTGCGAAGCGACCGGTTTGCAGGCTGGTGAGCGAACGACCAGCATGGCGGGGTTGGGTTTTGACGCCAGCGTTTGGGAAATCTGGCCGACGTTGACGCAGGGGGCGACGCTGCTGCTGCCACCGGCAGAGGCGGCGGGCAATGGCGAAGCGCTGCTGCAATGGTGGCGCGGCAGCGGTGTGCAGGTCGGGTTTATGGTGACGCCGCTGGCTGAGATCGCACTGATGGGCGAGATGCCTGCCGATTTGCGGATGCTGCTGATCGGCGGCGACAGCATTCGCCGCTGGCCGCTGCCGGCGCCGCCTGGCGTAACCATTGTGAATAACTATGGGCCGACGGAGACGACCGTGGTAGCGACTTCGGGCGAGCCGGCGGTCGGTACGGCGATGCCGTCTATCGGCCGGCCTATCGCCAACGGCCGGGCGTACTTGCTGGATGACGATGGCCAGCCGGTGCCGCTGGGCGCCGTGGGTGAACTGTATATCGGCGGCGCGCAGGTGGCGCGCGGTTACCTGAACCAGCCGGCGCTGACGGCGGAGCGTTTCCTGGCCGATCCTTTCGCGCCGGGCGGCCGCATGTACCGCACCGGCGATCTGGCGCGCTATATGCCGGATGGCAGCCTGGAGTATCTGGGCCGCAACGATCTGCAGGTAAAAATTCGCGGCTTCCGCATTGAATGCGGTGAAATCGAGTCGCAGCTGGCTATGCATGCCGCCGTGCGCGACGCGGTGGTGGATGCGCTCACGGATGGCGAAGGCGACAAACGTCTGGTGGCCTGGATCGTGCCGCAGCCGGAGGCGGAGCGTGAGGCGCTGGCGCAGACGTTGCGCCGGGCACTCGCTACAACGTTGCCGGATTATATGGTGCCGACGGCCTTTGTGTGGCTGGAGGCGCTGCCGCTGTCGCCGAACGGCAAACTGGATCGGCGCGCGTTGCCGGTACCGGCGCCGGACGCCGCCATGCGCGAAGCCTATGTCGAGCCACAGGGGGAAACCGAAACGCTGCTGGCTCAGATTTGGCAGGGGTTGCTGAGCGTTGAACGCGTGGGGCGTCACGACAACTTCTTCGAGTTGGGCGGCCATTCGCTGCTGGCGGTGAAGCTGATGGCGCAGCTGCGCCAGGCCGGGCTGTCGGCGAGCGTTCAGGCGCTGTTCTCCACGCCAACGCTGTCGGCTCTGGCGCAAACGCTGGTGTCGCAGCAGCGGATTCAGGTGCCGGAAAACGTGATTGCGCCGGGCTGCCGTGCAATCACGCCGCAGATGCTGCCGCTGGCCGATCTGACTCAGGCGGAGATCGATCAGATCGTCGACGGTGTGGAGGGGGGCATCGACAACGTACAGGATATCTACGCCCTTTCCCCGTTGCAGGAAGGGATCTTGTTCCACCACATGCTGGCGGAAGAGGGCGACCCCTACCTGCTGTCGGCACTGCTGCGTTTCGACAGCCGGGCGCGTTTCGATCGCTGGCTGGCGGCGATGCAGCAGGTGGTGGAGCGTCATGACATTTTGCGCACGGCCTTTGTCGGTGCGGGGCTGTCCGAACCGGTACAGGTTGTCTGGCGTCGGGCGCGTTTAGCGGTGATCGAGCTGGCGCTGGATCCGGCCGAGGGGCCGGTCGGCCGTCAGCTGGAAGCGCGCTTCGATCCCCGACGGATCCGGCAGGATCTGACGCGGGCACCGCTGCTGTATTACGTTATCGCCGAAGAGAGCGACGGCAGCTGGTACGTCTTGCAGCAGTGGCACCACCTGATTGGCGACCACTCGACGCTGGCGATGATGGGAGAAGAAGTCAACGCCATTCTGGCCGGGCGAGGCGATACGCTGGGCTGCGCGCAGCCGTTCCGCAATGCGGTGGCGCAAGCGCGTTTGGGGCTCAGCGAACAGGAACATGAGCGTTTCTTCCGCGGCATGCTGGCGGACATCGACGAACCGGTACTGCCGTTCGGGCTCGGCAACGTACACGGCGACGGACAGTGCGCCAATACCGGCCGTCTGGCGCTGGCGCCTGCGCTGAATGCCGACCTGCGTCGACAGGCGAAGCGGCTGGGCGTCAGCCTGGCCAGCCTGTGCCATCTGGCCTGGGCGCAGGTGTTGGCGCGCACCAGCGGGCGTGATGCCGTGGTGTTCGGCACGGTGCTGCTGGGCCGCATGGAATCGGGCGAAGGCGCCGACCGGGCGCTGGGGCTATTCATCAATACGCTGCCGCTGCGGCTGGATATGGACGGGCGCAGCGTTGAGGCGTCGGTGCGGCAGGCGCATGCGCGCCTGAGCGGCTTGCTGGCGCATGAGCACGCCTCGCTGGCGTTGGCGCAGCGCTGCAGCGGCGTGAAAAGCGGTGCGCCGCTGTTCAGTGCGCTGCTGAACTACCGCCACAACGACGGGGAAGCCTTGGCACTGCCGGAAGGGGTCAGCCTGATCGGCGCGGACGAACGCACCAACTACCCGTTCGTGCTGTCGGTGGACGACGGCATGGATTCGCTGGCGTTGACGGCGCAGGTCATCGACCCCATTGAAGCCTCGCGGGTGTGCCGCTATATGCAACAGGCGTTGACCGCTCTGGTGAATGCGCTGGAACACACGCCGGAAATGCCGGTGCGTGAACTGTCGATTCTGCCGGACGACGAGTACGCCTTGCTGATCAATGGTTGGAACGCAACGGCACAGCCTTATCCGCAGGACGTTTGCCTGCATGGGCTATTTGAAGCGCAGGTGCGCCGCACGCCGGACGCCGTGGCGCTGGTTTGCGGCGACGCCGAACTGAGCTACGCCCAACTGAACGCGCAGGCCAATCGCCTGGCGCACGCGCTGATGCAGCGCGGCGTCGGGCCGGATTGCCGGGTGGCGGTGTGCGCCGAGCGCAGCCTGGCGATGGTGACGGCATTGTTCGGCATCCTCAAGGCCGGCGGCGCCTATGTGCCTCTGGATCCGGCTTATCCGGGCGAACGTCTGCAATATATCCTGCAGGACGCCGATCCGGTGCTGCTGCTGGCGGACGCCGCCGGCCGCGCGGCGCTGGGCGAACACGCGGTGCCGCTGCTGGCGCTGGATGAACCGTTGCCGGACGATCTGAACGCCGATAACCCGGCGCCGCGCGCGCAGCCCAATCATTTGGCCTACGTGATTTATACCTCCGGCTCGACCGGAAAACCGAAAGGCGCGATGAATGAGCATCGCGGCATCGTTAACCGCCTGATCTGGATGCAGCAGGCTTATGGATTGACGCCGGCGGATACGGTGCTGCAGAAAACGCCGTTCGGCTTCGACGTCTCGGTGTGGGAATTCTTCTGGCCGTTGATGTATGGCGCGCGTCTGGCGATGGCGCGCCCGGAAGGCCACAAGGATCCGGAGTACCTGAGCCGCGCCATTGAACAGTATGGCGTGACAACGCTGCACTTTGTGCCGTCGATGCTGCAAAGCTTCCTGCTGTATGAAGGCGCGAGCCGCCGCTGTGGGCAGGTGGTGCGCGTCATGTGCAGCGGCGAGGCGCTGCCCGCCTCGCTAGTGGCGGAGTTCTACCGCCAGATGCCGCATGTCGAGTTGCATAACCTCTATGGTCCGACCGAAGCGGCGGTGGACGTGACCGCCTGGCACTGCACCCGCCAACCCGGGTTGGTGTCGGTGCCCATTGGGCGGCCGGTGGCCAATACGCGGATCTATCTGCTTGATGAACAAGGGCAGCCGGTGCCGCTGGGGGCGGTTGGCGAGCTGTATATCGGCGGCATCCAGGTAGCGCGCGGCTATTTCAACCGGCCTGAACTGACGGCGGAGCGCTTCCTGGCCGATCCGTTCGATGCCGGCCACGGCGGCCGCATGTACCGCACCGGCGACGTGGCTCGCTACCTGCCGGACGGCAATATCGAGTATCTGGGCCGCAACGATCAGCAGGTGAAGATCCGCGGTTTCCGTATCGAATGCGGCGAGATAGAGGCGGCGCTGGCCGCGCATCCTCAGGTGCGCGAAGCCGTGGTGGATGCGCGCGGCGGCGACGGCGGTGAGAAACGCCTGATCGCCTGGGTGGTGCCGCAGCCAGGTGCCGATGAGGCGTCGCTGGCGGAGGTGCTGCGCCGGCATTTGGCCGACAAACTGCCGGATTACATGGTGCCGGCCGCTTGCGTGCTGCTGGAGGCGCTGCCGCTGTCACCAAACGGCAAGCTCGATCGCCGCGCATTGCCCGACCCGTCGGGCGAGGCCTATCGTCGTGAAGCCTACGAGGCGCCGCTGGGGGACGTCGAGCAGCGTCTGGCTGCGCTGTGGGAAGAACTGCTGGGCGTGGATCAGGTTGGCCGCAACGACAGCTTCTTCGCCCTGGGCGGCCATTCGTTGTTGGCGGTGCGTTTGGCCAACCGCCTGCAGCAAAGCGGGTTGCCGCTGTCGCTGCAGGCGCTGTTCGCCAACCCGGTCCTGCAGGCGCTGGCGCGCCAGATCACGCAGGCGGAAAGCCTGCCGCCGATTCTGCCTGCGCCGCGCGATGCGGCCTTACCGCTGTCGTTCGCTCAGCAGCGCCTGTGGTTCCTGACCCAACTGGACGGCATGAGCGAAATTTACCACATGCCGCTGGCGCTGCGGCTGAGTGGGCCGCTGAATCTGGCCGCCTGGCAGAGCAGCCTCGACGCGCTTTATGCGCGCCACGACGCGTTGCGTACCGTCTTTATCAGCCGCGACGGCCAGCCGCAGGCGCTCATTTTGCCGATCGCCGGTTTGCCGCTGACGATCCACGATCTGCGCGGTGACGCGGATGCGCAGGCGCGTGCCGCCATGCTGATACGAGAAGAGGCTGCGGCGCCCTTTGATCTGGCCGGGGGCCCGCTGTTGCGCGCCAGCCTCATCCGGCTGAGCGACGAGGAACAGCTGTTCGCGTTGACCTGCCACCACATCATTTCCGATGGTTGGTCGAACGGCATATTGCTGCGGGAGCTGGGTGCGTTGTATGGCGCGTTGTGTCGCGGCGAACCATCGCCGCTGCCGCCGCTGGCGTTGCAATACGCGGATTACGCCCACTGGCAGCGGCAATGGCTGCAGCCGGCGCGGTTGTCGAAGCAGGCCGATTATTGGCGCCAGACGTTGGGCGATGCGCCAGCGCTGTTGACGCTGCCGACCGACCGTCCGCGCCCGGCGGTGCAGTCATTCGCCGGGGATCGGGTGGCCGTCTCGCTCGATGCCGAACTGACTGCAGCGCTGAGGCAATTCAGCCTGCGTCAGGGATGCACGCTGTTCATCACGCTGTTGACGGCGTGGAGCGTCGTGCTGTCCCGTTTGTCGGGGCAGCGCGATCTGGTGATCGGCACGCCGGAGGCCAACCGTCGCCGGCTGGAAACGGAACCGATGATCGGCTTCTTCGTCAGCACCTTGGCGCTGCGCATCGATCTGTCCGACGATCCGGATTTGTCGACGTTGGCGCTGCGCGTGCGCGATACGCTGCTGGCGGCGCGCGATCATGGCGATCTGCCTTTCGAGCAGGTGGTTGAACAGGTGAACCCGCCGCGTCATCGTGGCCATACTCCGTTGTTCCAGGTGATGCTGAGCTGGCAGGACGGTTCGGTGCACGACATCGGCCTGCCGGGGCTGCAGGCGGAAGCGATCGATGCCGGCTATGCCGCGGCGAAATATGACATGACGCTGGATCTGACCGAGATCGGCGAAGAGATCGCCGGTTCGCTGTATTACGCCACGGCGCTGTTCGATCGTGAAACCGCCGAGCGCTACGGGATCTATCTGCGCCAGGTGTTGCAGAGCATCGCGTTGGCGGCGCCGCAGCCGGTTTCGCAGCTTGCGCTGTTGCCGCAGAACGAACGGCAGCGGTTGTTGCATGGCTGGAACCGGACGCCGGACGAACCGCAGGCGGATCTCTGCCCGCACCATCACCTGGAGCGGCTGGCGCTGCGCACGCCAGAGGCGATCGCCGCGGTGTGCGGAGAAGAACGCCTCAGCTATCGGGCGCTCAATGAACGAGCCAACGCGTTGGCGCAGGTGTTGATCGCGCGCGGCGTCGGGCCCGATCGTCTGGTGGCGCTGTGTGCGGAGCGCAGCACGCCGATGCTGGTCGGGTTGCTGGCGATCCTGAAAGCGGGCGGCGCCTATGTGCCGCTCGATCCGGCTTATACCGGCGAACGTCTGGAGTACATTTTACACGATGCCCGGCCGGTGTTGCTGCTGGCCGACGCCGCAGGGCGTTCGGCGCTGAGCGGGGCTGATGTGCCGACGATGGCGCTGGAGGAAGACTGGGGCACCGAGGCCGCCAATCCGCAGGTTGCGGGGCTGACGGCGGCCAATCTGGCCTATGTGATCTATACCTCCGGATCGACCGGTAAGCCGAAAGGCGTGATGGTGGAACACCGTCAGGTTGAGCGCCTGTTTACCGCGACCGACGCCGGTTTCGGCTTTGACGCCGGGGATGTCTGGTGTCTGTTCCACTCGTTCGCCTTCGATTTCTCGGTATGGGAAATCTGGGGCGCGTGGCGCCACGGCGGCCGGTTGGTGATCGTGCCGCAGGAAACGGCGCGCTCCGCCCCCGCGTTCTATCAGTTGGTTTGTCACCAGGGCGTGACGGTGCTGAATCAGACGCCAAGCGCCTTTAAAGCGTTCATTCAGGCTCAGGACGACACGCCGCATCGGCTGCGCTACATCGTCTTCGGCGGCGAAATGCTGAATCCGGCCGATCTGGCGCCGTGGTATGCCCGTAATCGGCCGGACGCGCCGCGGTTAATCAATATGTACGGCATAACGGAAACGACGGTGCACGTCACCTACCGGGAAATGTCTCCTGCGGACATCACCGGCAGCGGCAGCCCGATCGGCCGCCGCATCCCGGATCTGCGCCTGTATCTGCTTGACGAACACGGTCAGCCGGTGGCGCAGGGCGCAGTGGGTGAGCTGTATGTCGGCGGGCTGGGCGTGGCGCGCGGCTACCTGAATCGGCCGGAGCTGAATGCGCAACGTTTCCTCGACGATCCTTTCGTGGCGGGAGAACGGATGTATCGCGCCGGCGATCTGGCGCGCTATCTGCCGAACGGTGAGCTGGAGTACCTGGGGCGCAACGACCAGCAGGTGAAAATTCGCGGTTTCCGCATTGAGTGCGGTGAGGTGGAGGCGGCGCTGCTGGACCATCCTGAGGTCCGCAGCGTGGCGGTTGACGCCTGGCAGGACAACGGCGGCGACAAACGTTTGGTGGCCTGGGCGGTGCCGGGCGAAGGGGGAGATCGGGAAACGCTGGCGCTGCGGCTGCGCCAGCATCTGGCCGGCCGTCTGCCGGACTATATGGTGCCGACGGCCTTTGTGTGGCTGGACGCGTTGCCGCTGACCACCAACGGCAAACTGGACAAACGCGCGCTGCCGGCGCCTGAGCTGGGGGCCGCCGCGCGCGCCGTTTATGAAGCGCCGGCCAATGAACGAGAACGCCTGCTGGCGTCCATTTGGCGTCAGTTGCTGAATGTTGAACGCGTCGGTCGTCATGATGATTTCTTCGCTCTGGGTGGACATTCGCTGCTGGCGGTACAGTTGGCCAATCGGGTACAGCAGGCCGGCTGGCGGCTGCCGCTGTCGGCGCTGTTCGCTGCGCCGGTGTTGCAGGCGCTGGCGCAGTGGCTGGAACGGGAGGGGGCGGCGCCGCCGACGGCCATCGTGCCGACCCCACGTCACGACGCATTGCCGTTGTCGTTTGCCCAGCAGCGGCTGTGGTTCCTGAGCCAAATGGGCGGGATCGGCGAGACTTACCATATCCCTCTGGCGTTGCGCCTTGACGGCGACCTGGATGCGCCGGCGTTCCAACGCAGCCTCGACGCGCTGTATGCCCGCCACGAAGCCTTGCGCAGCGTGTTTGTTTGCCAGGATGGGCAACCTCAGGTGCGGATCTTGCCGGAGGCGGCCATGCCGCTGGCGCATCACGACTTGCGCGGCGAGCGTCATGCGGAGCAACGTTTGCACGCGCTAGCCGAAACGGCGATGAAAGCGCCGTTCGATCTGGAACGGGGGCCGCTGGTGCGGGCTTGCTTGCTGCAAGTGAGCGAGCGGCGGCATCTGTTCCTGCTGACCTGCCACCATATCGTTTCCGACGGCTGGTCTACCGGGATCCTGATGCGGGAGTTGAGCGTATTGTATGGCGCCTTCCAACGCGGTGAACCGTCTCCGCTGCCGCCGCTGGCGGTGCACTATGTCGATTATGCCGTTTGGCAGCGCCAGTGGCTGACGCAGGAACGGTTGGCCGAGCAGGCGGCGTTCTGGCGCCAGACGCTGGGCGATGCGCCGGCGCTGCTGACGCTGCCGACCGATCGGCCGCGTCCGGCGATGCAGTCGTTCGCCGGCGGCGAGGTGCCTCTGGTTATCGACGCGGCGCTCACCGACGCGCTGCGGCGGTTGAGCCGCCAATACGGCGGCACGCTGTTCATGACGGTGCTGGCCGCCTGGAGTTTGGTGTTGTCCCGCATGGCCGGTCAACCGCAGGTGGTGATTGGCACCCCGGAGGCCAACCGCAGCAGGCTGGAAATCGAACCGCTGGCCGGCTTCTTCGTTAGCACGCTGGCGATGCATGTCGATCTGCGCGGTGAGCCGACGCTGAAAATCTTGCTCGAACGCGTGCGCGAGACGGTATTGGCGGCGCGGGAAAACGGCGATCTGCCGTTTGAACAGGTGGTGGAGGTGGTCAATCCGCCGCGCCAGCTGGACGCGACGCCGCTGTTCCAGGTGATGCTGGCCTGGCAGGACGGCTCGGTGCGCGATATCGCATTGCCGGGCCTGCAAACGACGGATGCCGGGCTGAGCTATGACGTCGCGAAATTCGACATGACGCTCGAGTTGGCGGAAAGCGGCAGCGGCATTGTCGGCTCGTTGAACTACGCCAGCGCCTTGTTCGATCGCGACACGGCGGTGCGCTACGGCGCGTATCTGCAGCAGGCGCTGCGAGCGATGGCGGCGGATCTTGACCAGCCGGCGGCGCGCGTCGATCTGCTGCCTGCGGCCGAACGCCAGCTGCTGCTGCACGAGTGGAACCGCACCGAGCGGGCGTATCCGGCGCAGGCGTGCGTGCATCAACTGTTCGACGAGCAGGCGCGGCGCACGCCGCAGGCGACGGCGTTGGTCGATGGCGAGCAGCTTATTTGCTACGCGCAGTTGGCGGAGCACGCCAATCGGCTGGCCTGGCGCCTGATTAAGGCGGGCGTGGAGCCCGGCCAGCGCGTGGCGGTCCGGTTTGAGCGCAGCGCCGCCCTGGTGATCGCCCAATTGGCGATCCTTAAGGCCGGTGCTGCCTATGTGCCGGTTGATCCGCAGCTGCCGGCCGGCCGCCAGAACTGGATCATCGCCGACAGCGGTGCAGTACTGTTGCTGAATGGCGGCGAGGACGACGCGCAGATCGGCGTCGGCGTCGCTCGTCTGCCTCAAAGCGATGACGCGGACCTGCCGTCCGATGCGCCGATATTGGCGAACAACAGTCTGGATCTGGCCTACATCATGTACACCTCCGGCTCAACCGGTAAGCCGAAAGGCGTGATGGTGCCGCATCAGGGGATCAACCGACTGGTGATCAATAACGGTTATGCGGAGTTCAGCGACTCGGATCGTATCGCTTTCGCCATCAACCCGGCGTTCGATCCGGCGACGCTGGAAGTTTGGGGAGCCTTGCTGAACGGCGCCGCGCTGGTGGTAGTGCCGCCGGCGGTCTTGCTGGACGCCTCGGCGTTCGCCGATTTGCTGACGTGCCAGGCGATTACGGTGCTGGTGCTACCAACCTCGCTGTTCAATCAGCATGCGCATAGCATTCCCGCGACGTTAGCGGGGCTGAAATACCTGATCAGCGGCGGCGAAGCGGCGGATCCTCATGCCTACACCCGGGTGCTGAAGGAGGGGGGCCAGGTGCAGCTGATCAACGGATACGGCCCGACGGAAGCCACCACTGCCGCTACCTCGGCGCACATCACCGTGGCGGCGGGGCGGCACCGTTTGCCGATTGGCCGGCCGATCGGTAATACGCGGGTGTATCTGCTGGATGAACATCGCCAGCCGGTGCCGCTGGGCGCGATCGGCGAGCTGTATATCGGCGGCGTGGGCGTGGCGCTGGGTTACCTGAATCGCGAAGACCTCACGGCCGAGCGTTTCCTGGCGGATCCGTTTAACGAGGGAGGCCGCATGTATCGCACCGGCGATTTAGCGCGCTATCTGCCGGACGGCAACCTCGATTACTGCGGACGCAACGATCAGCAGGTGAAGATCCGCGGCTTCCGCATCGAGTGCAGCGAGATTGAAGTCCTGCTGGAAACGCACCCGGCGGTGCGCGAAGCGGTGGTTGACGTGCGCGGTGCGCATCCTGCGTTGATCGCCTGGATCGTGCCGCAAGCCGAGGCCGAGGGCCGCGATCTGACCGACGAGCTGCGGCGGCATTTGGCGGCGCAGCTGCCGGACTACATGGTGCCGGCGGCCTGTCTGATGCTTGCCGACTTGCCGTTGACCCCGAATGGTAAAGTGGATCGCCGCGCGTTGCCGACGCCACAGGCCGGCGATTTTGCGCGCGTGGGCCATGAAGCGCCTCAGGGCGACACGGAAACCCTGTTGGCGGCGATCTGGGGCGAATTGCTCGGTCTGCCGAATGTCGCCCGACATGACAATTTCTTCGAGTTGGGCGGGCATTCGCTGCTGGCGGTGAAACTGATCGCGGAGCTGCGTCGCTGCGGCCTGACGGCGAACGTGCAAACGCTGTTTACCGCCCCGACGCTGGCCTCGCTGGCGGAGGCGCTGGAGGCGCGCTGCGAAATCGAGATCCCCGAGAACCTGCTGCGGCCGGATAGCGCGCGCATCACGCCTGAGTTGCTGCCGCTGGCCTCGCTGAACCAGGTTGAGATCGACAGCATCGTGGCGCGCGTGCCGGGCGGGGTGGCCAACGTGCAGGATATCTATGCGTTGTCGCCGTTGCAGGAGGGGATTCTGTTCCACCACCTGTTGGCGGAACGGGGCGATCCGTACCTGCTGTCTACGCTGTTGCGCTTTGAGAACCGCGAGCGTCTGGATCGTTGGCGGGCCGCGATGCAACAGGTGATCGATCGCCACGATATTCTGCGCACGGCGTTCATCAGTGAGGCGATCCGCGAGCCGGTACAGGTCGTTTGGCGCGCCGCCGCGCTGCCGTGGACTGAGCTGACGCTCGATCCGGCGCAGGAGGCGATTGGCGATCAACTGCTGGCGCGCTTCGATCCGCAGCATGCGCGTCTGGATCTCAGCCGTGCGCCGCTGCTGAACGTCGTGGTGGCGCAAGATAGCGATGGCAGTTGGTGGATGCTGCAGCAATGGCATCATTTGGTGGGGGATCATTCCACGGCGGCATTGATCGAAGAAGAGATCGCCGCGATCCTCGCCGGCAAAGGCGCCGAGTTGGGCGCCGCGCCGCCGTTCCGCAATGCGGTGGCGCAGGCGCGTTTGAGCGTCAGCGCGCAAGAACATGAAACCTTCTTCCGCGCCATGCTGGCGGACATCGAAGAGCCGGTGCTGCCGTTCGGGCTCGGCAACGTGCGCGGCGATGGCAAGGGCGTCACCACGGCGCACCAGCCTATCGACAAGGCGCTGAACGAACGTCTGCGGCATCAGGCCAAACGGTTGGGCGTGAGCCTGGCCAGCCTGTGCCATTTGGCCTGGGCGCAGGTCTTGGCCCGCACCAGCGGCCACGACCGCGTGGTGTTCGGTACCGTGCTGCTGGGACGCATGCAGGCGGGGGAAGGCGCCGAGCGAGCGATGGGGCTGTTTATCAATACCTTGCCGCTGCGCCTCGACATCGGCGATGACGATGTGGCGACGGCGGCGCGCCAGGCCCACGCGCGGCTGAGCGGGTTGCTGCAGCATGAGCACGCGCCGCTGGCGCTGGCGCAGCGCTGCAGCGGCGTGGCGGCGGGGATGCCGCTGTTCAGCGCGTTGCTCAACTATCGCCACAACAACGGCAGCGAGCTGGTGTTGCCGGAGGGCATGACGCTGTTGAGCGCGCAGGAGCGCACCAACTATCCGTTCGTCCTGTCGGTGGAAGACGGCGGCGACTCTCTGGGGCTGACGGCGCAGGTCAGCGAACCGGTGCCGGCGGCGAGGATCTGCGGCTATATGCAACAGGCGCTGGCCTCATTGGCGCAGGCGTTGGAAAGCCAGCCGACCCTGCCGGCGAGCGAGCTGGAGATCCTGCCGCCGTCTGAGCGCCGGCTGCTGCTGGAGGAATGGAATCAGACGACGGCGCCTTATCCGGCAGAGCTTTGCGTGCATCAGCTGTTTGAACGCCAGGCGCAGCGTGCGCCGCAGGCTGTCGCGATCGTGCAAGGCGACCGTCGGATCGGCTATGCGGCGTTGAATGCCCAGGCTAACCGGCTGGCGCATGCTCTGATCGCCCACGGCATTCAACCGGGCGAGCGCGTGGCGACGCGTCTGACGCGCAGCATCGATCTGGTGGCGACGCAGCTGGCGATCTTCAAGGCCGGCGCGGTGTATGTACCTATCGACCCGCAGCTGCCGGCGGCGCGTCAGCAGTGGATCCTGGAGGACAGCGGCGCGCGCCTTATCGTCGGTGAAGCGACGGACGGGGATACCTTGCCGCTGCTGCGGCCGGCAATCTCCGGCGGTGACGAGAACGACCCGGCGCTGTCGCTGTCGAGCGCTGAGGTGGCATACATCATGTACACGTCCGGCTCCACAGGGCTGCCTAAAGGTGTGATGACGCCGCACCAGGGCATCACTCGGTTGGTGATCAACAACCGTTATGCGGCGTTCGATGCGACCGAACGGGTGGCTTATGCCGCTAACCCGGCCTTCGACGCCGCGACGATGGAGGTGTGGGCGGCGTTGTTGAACGGCGGCGAACTGGTGGTGATCCCGGCGGAAACCGTGATGGATGCGGCGCGCTTGAGCGCCGCATTGACGCAGCATCGCGTGACGACGCTGTTCCTGACGACCGCGTTGTTCAATCAGTATGTGTACAGCATGGGCGCGACGCTCGCCCAGCTGCGCTATCTGATCTGCGGTGGGGAAAAGGAGGAGCCGAGCGCCTTCGAACGCCTGCTGCAGGAAGCGGGGCCGGTACAGCTGATCCATGCCTATGGGCCGACGGAAGCGACGACCTTCGCGACGACGGCGGCGATCGCCGAGGTGCAAGGCGCCATGCGTTTGCCGATCGGTAAACCGATCGGCAACACCCGCGCCTATGTGCTGGATGCGCGCGGCCGACCGGCGCCGCTGGGCGTGATTGGCGAGCTGTATATCGGCGGCGTCGGCGTGGCGCTGGGGTACCTCAACCGGCCGGAACTGACCGCGGAACGTTTCCTGAACGATCCGTTTAACCCGGGCGGGCGCATGTATCGTACCGGCGATCTGGTGCGTTACCGGGTGGACGGCAACCTCGAGTATCAGCGACGCAACGATCGTCAGGTGAAAATTCGCGGCTTCCGTATCGAGATGGGAGAGATAGAGGCGCGCCTGGCGGCGCACCCGGCGGTGAACGAAGCGGTGGTCGATGCCTGCTGCGTCGGTGCGGATACGCGGTTGATCGCCTGGATCAGCGTGCGTGAGAACGTGGCGAGCGACGGGTTGGCCGGTGAGCTGCGTCAGCACCTGGCGGCGCAGCTGCCGGACTATATGCTGCCTGCGGCCTTTGTCTGGCTGGCGTCGATGCCGCTGACGCCAAACGGCAAGATTGATCGGCGGGCTCTGCCGGCGCCGGAGATGGCCGCCGCCGCAGGCGAAGCCTACGAAGCGCCGCGCGGCGATACCGAGACGCTGTTGGCGCAGGCGTGGGCGGAGTTGCTGGGGCTGCCGCAGATCGGCAGACACGACAACTTCTTCGAACTGGGCGGCCATTCGCTGCTGGCGGTCCGTCAGGCCAGCCTGGCGCAGCAGTGGGGGATCGCACTGCAGGTACAGGCGATCTTTGACCACCCGGTGCTGGCGGATCTGGCGGCGCATGTCGAGCAGCGCACGGGCGGACAGCCGCTCAGGGCATTGCCGGCGCGCCGCAGCGGCCAGCGCCCGCCGGTCTTCTTCATGCCGACCGGTTATGGCGATCACTCCTATGTTTATGAGATAGCCAAAGAGATCGATGCGGACTTCCCGATTTATGCCGTGCCGTGGCCAGAGATGACCGACGCGCCGCCGGCAACGATGGAGGCGATGGCGGAGATCGTTGCCGGCGTTATCCGGCAGGCGCAAGCCAGCGGGCCGTATCACCTGTTCGGTTATTCTTCGGGCGGGATCTTGACCTACATGGTGGCGGAACGGCTGCAGGCGGAGGGGGAAGAGGTGGCGCTGGTGGGCCTGCTCGACACCCTGCGGCCGCAGCAGGCGATGCGCGATGCGACACAGCTATTCCTCAGTTGGCTGGAGGTGGAACATCCGACGCTGGAGGCGCCGCTGTTCTCCCGCCTGCAGCCGCTGTCGGTGGAGGAGGCGTTGGCGGTGCTGCACGGCCAGGGCATCAGCACTTTCCTCGACGATCCGCTGAAGGAAGCCGCGTTATGGCGCAAGCGTTATCACTATGCGACCCTGGTCGGCGCCAGCGTCATCCGGCCGCTCGGCCTTAATCTGCACCTGTTTAAAGCGGTGGAGGAGATGCCCGGCTTGCTGAACGACGATCTGGAAGCCTACTGGCAGCGCATCAAGCCGGCGGGTTACAACCGCCGCGACGGCTCGGCACTCGGCTGGGAGGGGCATTTGCCGGCGTCGGCGGTGACGGTCAACCTGGTTGATGGCGATCATGTCACCATGATGTCGGAAGCCGTGAACCGGCGCGGCTTAGGGGAGCGCATCAGCGCCGTGCTGAATTCGCTCGTCCGACGCTGACCGCGTTGCTTGTCAATGAAGCCCTCGCAGGAGGGCTTTTTTTTACCCGTTGGCGGCTGTTTTGACGAGTTCCACCACCAGCGGTGAAAGCTCGCCGCGCAGCGCGGCGCGTTCCGACTGGAACAGCGTGGCGACGTAAAAACGCTGGCCCGGCAGTTCGATGGCGCGCACGTCGCCTTCGCTGTCGTGGCCGCTGATGATCAGCGGGAAGCGCTCAAGATCGGCGACGAATTCCGGATTCACGCCAAAGTTGCAGTGGTAGCCTTCATGGGTGTTCAGGCTGCCGTAGGCCTGTGCGACGCGGGTGTCGGGCTGAAAAACGATGTCGCCGGTTTTTTCCACCAGCGAGCAACTCAGCGGGGCGATCACCAGCCGGCCACCGCTGTCGGTTTCCGCATGGCCGGCGTCGTGCCAGCCCATCACGTTGCGGGCGTATTCGACGATGGCGTATTGAAAACCACCGCAGGAGCCGAGGAACGGCACGTCGTTTTCCCGCGCATGACGGATCGCCATAAAGGCGCCGTCGTCGTAACGATACGGGCTGCCTGGCACCACCCAGATGGCGTCGAAATTTTGCAGCGTTTCGGGGGAGATCAAGGTTTCGGTCGGTAGCCACTGGGGCTGCACGTCAATATCGAGATGGGCGGCGGTGAGCTGGAGCGCCACGGGGATGGCCTGATGGGCCACGGCTTGCGGGTTGTAATCACCGACCAGAGCAATGCGAACTTGAGCTTTCATCATTTCCGTTCCTGTGCGGGTAAAGAAGGAGATTACAGGAAAGTAGAGTGTCGAGCCGCCGTTTTTTAAAGGTGGCGCACAAAAAAGCCCGGCATTGGCCGGGCTGAAAAAAAAGGTCAGTACAGCGAGGGCGCACCAGCCGGTCGGGTTTTGAAACGGCGGTGCAGCCACATGTATTGCTCCGGCGCTCGCATGATCTCTTTCTCGATCACTTTGTTCATGTAAGCCGCCGCCGCCTGTTCGTCGCTGAGTGGATAGTCTTCCAGGGCCGGCTGGATCAGCAGGTCGTAGCCGCGGCCGCCTTCGCGGCGGATCAGCACTACCGGCACCAGCGCCGGGTTGGCCATGCGCGCCAGCATAAAGGTGCCGCTGGTGGTAGCGGCCTGATCGACGGCGAACAGCGGGGCGAATACGCTGCCGCGCGGGCCGTAGTCCTGATCCGGCGCGAACCATACCGCCTCGCCGCGCTTGAGCGCGTGCACCATGCCACGCAGATCTTTGCGGTCGATCATCGCCTTGTTGGAACGCATGCGGCCTTTGGTCTGCGCCCACTCCATCGCTTTATTGTTGTGCGGACGGTACATCGCCATCATCGGCTGGCACAGGCCCATTGCCCGGCCGCCCAGCTCCAGCGACATGAAGTGCACGCCGATCACCAGCACGCCGCGATCGTCGCGCTGCGCCATTTTGAGGTGGTTGATGCCGGAGACGTTGAACCAGCGTTTGACGCGTTTATCCGACCAGAACCAGGCCATGCCGGTTTCCAACAGGCCCATGCCGAGCGATTCGAAGTTGCCCACCACCTTGCGCTCGCGCTGCGCTTCGTCCATCTCGGGGAAACACAGCTCGAGGTTGCGACGAGTGATGGTGACGCGGCGTTTGAGAAATCGCATCGAGGTACGCCCCATCCACACTCCCAGCCGATTGAGCAACGGGTAGGGGAGCTGGACCAGCAGGAACAGCAGGGCGAGGCCGAACCAGGTTAACCAGTAGCGCGGGTGCAGCAAGGCCAGTTGAAATGCTTTGGCTGATTTCATAGAAACTCTTTTTATACGTTAAAAGGGGCAGCAAGCTGTAACGCATATAAAGGTTCCACTCGATAGCGATACGACTACTCAGACACCCAGGTACGGCCAGGGTTTAGTCGGAATTCCATAATTGACTAAACATTTACATTCGAAGGGCGGTTTGCGCTGCTATCAGGCTTCGGAGGGATAGCTGTTGGCCAGCGGAGGCGGCTCTAGGAACGTGTATGTTAACACAGGGTACGGGGTGTGGCGGAAGAGGGGCATGCGAATATTCTCATTCGCGTTGCCCCTGTGTTGACGATTGGCGACGGTTTACAGGCTGGGGAGGATGATGGCGGCGAAAATAGCGACGATCACCAGCCACTTCAGCAGGTAGTAACCACGGCGGTTGCGCGCTTTCAGGCGTTGGCCGGCATCGCGCACTGCGTTGACGTACTTGAAGATGCGGTTGATGCCGCCGGTGCGGTCCTGATCGTCGTTCGGCGAGCTGGCTGCCGACATCAGCGTGGCGCCGACCCAGTGGTTGACCACCTGCGCCCAGCGCCATTTCATCGGCCGTTCGACGTCGCAAAACAGAATGATGCGCGTCTGATCGGTGGCGTTCTGCGCCCAGTGCACGTAGGTTTCATCAAAGATCACCGCCTCGCCGTCACGCCAACTGTGCTGCTCGCCATCGACCTCGATGAAGCAGCGATCGTCGTTGGGCGTCATCAGCCCCAGATGGTAGCGCACCGAGCCGGCGTAAGGATCGCGGTGTTTACCTAAATGGCTGCCGGGCGGCAGCTCGGCGAACATCGCGGCCTTGACCGACGGGATGCGGTTGAGCAGCTCGACGGTTTTCGGGCACAGCGTTTGCGCCGAAGGGTGGCTGTCGCTGTACCACTTCAGATAAAAACGTTTCCAGCCGCGCTTGAAGAAGGTGTTGAATCCGGCGTCGTTGTGCGACTGCGCCTTTTTGATGTGATCCTGCAAGCGCACGGCTTCCTCGCGGATCACCTGCCAGTTGTCGGTCAGCGTCTGCAGCTCCGGGAAGCCTTTTTCGTCGAAATAGGGCTGTTTGGCGGGCAAACGGGAGAAGCCGGTCATAAACATGTTGATCGGCCCCATAAAGGTGGAGTGATCGAACAGTTGGCGGGTAAGCTTTTGTTTCTCTTTGCCGCGGGAGTGTGCGTAGAGGAAGCTGATGATAAAAATGCCGATGATGATCGCGGCAACCATAGAATCCATCCCTGTTGGTGCTTGTTAAAAATTCGTACAAATTATAGTTTTGTGACAGGAAAAATTTAACTTTTTCGTGCGCTTTACCCGCTCATACTGCTTGGTGGCATAAAAAATCAATAAAACCGTTGGTAATAAAATTTTGTATCGATTTTTTTGGTTTTAGTCCTATTCTTAAATCGTTCAAGGGGCATTTCATGCCATCTTGTTTCATGACGAATGGCACGTATCTGAGAAAAGAGGGACTTATGAAGAAATCAATCATTGCCTTGTCTGCACTGCTGCTCGCTTCCCCGGTGTTCGCTGCTGAAACCGCGACCGACACCGCCGCTCACGCCAGCAACGAGGTCGTCGCTGAGGCGCATAAAGGGGCGGATACCGCCAAAGAAAAGCTGCACCAGTCTCAGGACAAGGGTGAAGAGCTGAAGCTGAAAGCCAAGCACGCCGCCGAAGGCAAGAGCGACAGCGTCGGCAGCAAAGTGAGCGAAGGCTCGCAAAAGGCCTGGCACTCCACCAAACAGGGTACGGAGAAGGCTTGGGACAAGACCAAGCAAGGGGCGGAAAGCCTCAAGAACAAAGCGACCGAATAAGGTCTCCGCTTTACCCCAAGGGCCGCGCTGCGGCCTTTTTTATTGCCCGCAAACCAGAGCCTATGCCCCCGCTTTGTCGCCCCGAGTAAAACGTGAGAGTATTCTTCATCGATTGGCGACTCAATCGTAAGCAAGGAGGAAGCTCTATGAGATCCCACTGGGTAAGGCGTTTATTGACACCCTCACCAACCTGGACAGGCAGAGCATCGGTTATCTTGGGTCTGCTGGTGTTTGGGGTGTTGAGCGTGCTGGATAGCCTGGGTGTGGAGTTGGACGGGTGGAAGCGCTCCGTGATGGTCGCGGCCGTGGCGGGTATTTGCTATTTCATTGCCGGATATATTGATAAGCGCATTCCGCGCAAAGCCCCGCCAATGTAGGCATAAATCAGACAAAGAAAAAGGCGCTTATCAAATGAGATAAAGCGCCTTTTCAACACGTTAACTGACTAGTATCAGTTCATGCCGTATTTTTTCAGCTTCTTACGCAGCGTGCCGCGGTTGATGCCCATCATCAGGGCTGCGCGGGTCTGGTTGCCACGGGTGTATTGCATCACCATGTCCAACAGTGGCTGTTCAACTTCAGCCAGTACCAGCTCATACAGGTCATTTACGTCTTGACCGTTCAGTTGAGCAAAATAGTTCTTCAGTGCTTGTTTAACCGAGTCACGCAGAGGCTTTTGAGTCACCTGATCTTGTGAGTTAACGGTAGAAACGGTCAGTACGTCAGAATTTACGCGTTGTTCGAACATAGTTCTGTCAGCTCTTTTTTTACGCTAAGATTTTCGAAATATGCCTCCAACGCCTCCAGCTGTTCGCTGGCATCCTCTATGGCGTTGAATGTGCGCCGAAACTGGTCATTCGGAGCGTGTTCCTGGAGATACCAGGACACGTGCTTACGAGCAATCCGGAATCCCTTGCCTTGGCCATAAAAGCCGTGCAATTCCCGAATGTGCCCAATCAACAAGCGCTTCACCTCGCCAAGCGGCAGCGGCGGCAGCAACTCCCCAGTGTCCAGATAATGCTGGATTTCCCGGAAGATCCAGGGTCTCCCCTGAGCAGCGCGGCCTATCATCAGGGCATCGGCCCCGGTGTAGTCGAGCACTGCTCTGGCTTTATGCGGGTCAGTAATATCCCCATTCGCGATAATCGGAATGGAAACACTCTGCTTAACTGCCCGAATGCTGTCGTATTCCGCGTTGCCGTTAAACAGACAGGCGCGGGTTCGGCCGTGAATCGTCAGGGCCTGAATACCACAGTCTTCGGCCAGTTGGGCAATCTCTACACAGTTACGATGCTCTGGCGCCCAGCCGGTGCGAATCTTCAGCGTTACCGGCACATCCACTGCGTCAACCACCGCGTGGAGGATCCGTTTAACCAGATCCGGGTACTGCAACAAAGCGGACCCGGCAAGCTTCCGGTTCACTTTTTTGGCCGGGCATCCCATATTGATATCGATGATCTGCGCGCCGCTGGCCACGTTGATACGCGCGGCGGCGGCCATATCATCAGGATCGCATCCGGCAATCTGCACGGAGCGGATCCCTGGTTCATCGCTATGCACCATACGCAGACGCGACTTATCCGTCCGCCACACCTCCGGGTTGGAGGAGAGCATTTCGGATACAGCCATCCCAGCACCCATTGCATGACAGAGGGTTCTGAACGGGCGATCTGTAATACCGGCCATCGGGGCCGCAATCAGGCAATTAGTAAGCTGGTGGTGTCCAATGCGCATAGACAAAGAGTGACCATACTGTGTCCGCAAGGGCGCGTATATTACGCATTTTTGCGTCGAGATGAAAGGCCAAACTTTAACCAATTGGCCCTGTATTAGGGCGAAAAATGCGCTACGCGGCGATTCATAAAAATATTATATATATTTTACAATAAGTTGACGAAAAGTGCTTATTTTGTGTGCGGCAAAATATTCGCCTTTGTGCAGAATATTATCTGCATTCGCCCGCTATTTTTGCTGGTATAGCCTGTCTGGAAGGCGCATTGTCAGGGCGATCCGTCGTTGAACGGCAAAAAATTGCATAAAATTTTGTCTCGTCCGTCTGGCGATCGCCGGACAAAAAAAATCCACCGGCGCAGGGCCGGTGGATGAGGGGGCAATAGACCGTGACGCTTACTTGCGGCGGCCGGTGATACGGCACCACTCTTCGCGCTCGGCGACCGGATCGAGCGTGAACTTCTCTTCGTAGGCTTCCGCTACGCTGCTCGCCTGGCTGGCCAGCACGCCGGACAGCCCCAGATGACCGCCGGCCTTCGGCAGGCAACCAATCAGCGGCGCCAGCTCGCGCAGCGGGCCGGCGAGGATGTTGGCGACCACCACGTCCGCCAGCAGGTCCGCCGGCTGGTCTTTCGGCAGATACAGCTCCAGACGCTCTGAAACGCCGTTACGCTGTGCGTTGTCGCGGCTGGCCTGAATGGCCTGGGGATCGATGTCGATGCCGATAGCGCGCGCCGCACCCAGCTTCAGCGCGGCGATCGCCAGGATGCCGGAACCGCAGCCGAAGTCGATGACGGTTTTGCCGGCCAAATCGAGGCCGTCCAGCCACTGCAGACACAGCGCGGTGGTCGGGTGGGTGCCGGTGCCGAACGCCAGGCCCGGATCGAGCATCACGTTAACCGCGTCGGGATCGGGAACGTCGCGCCAGCTCGGGCAGATCCACAAGCGCTCACCGAAGCGCATCGGGTGGAAGTTGTCCATCCACTCGCGCTCCCAGTCCTTGTCTTCCAGCTGTTCTATCTTGTGGCGGAAACCGGCGCCCAGCAGCGGGTGCTGTTCCAGCATCGCCACCACCTCGGCCATATCGGTTTCGGCGTCGTACAGGCCGATCACGTCGGTATCGCCCCACAGCAGGGTTTCACCCGGCAGCGGTTCGAACACCGGGTTGTCGTGGGTGTCCTGGAAGGTCACCGACACGGCGCCGCTTTCCACCAGCGCGTCGCTCAGGTCTTCCGCCTGGCTGCCGGTGGTGTTCAGTTTGAGTTGGATCCAAGGCATAGCAATTCTCTTTAAGAGGGTAATGATGACGCCGCCCGGCGCTTTTCGCCGACGACGTTACCGAGATAAAACGCCAACAGGCTGAGCAACAGCGAAGGCACGATAGGATGCAGCCCCGCCGGTTGCAGGTTGAAGCTGGCCAATAGCGTATAGCATACCGCACCCGACACCATTGAGCTAAGCGCTCCCTGAGCATTGGCGCGTTCCCAATACAGGCCCAGCACCAGCGGCCACAGGAAGACCGCCTCCAACCCGCCGAAAGCCAGCAGGTTGAGCCAGATGATCATCTCTGGCGGCCGCCAGGCCGCCAGCAGCACCAGCAGACCGAGGATCAGCGTGGTCAGGCTGGAGAAGCGCTTGATCAACCGCTCGTTGTGGATCTGCTGTGGGCGTACGCCCAGATAGAGATCCTTGATGATGGTGGCGGAGGATTGCAGCAGCTGGGCGTTGATGGTCGACATGATCGCCGCCATCGGCGCCGCCAAAAAGATCCCGGCGGCGTACGGCGGCAGCACGGTGATCATCAGCGTCGGGATCACCTGATCGGGGATCTTGAGGTCCGGCAAGACCGCGCGGCCGAGCGCGCCGGCCAGGTGCATGCCGAACATCAGCACCGCCACCACCACGGTGCCAAGCAGAATGCCGCGATGCACCGCCTTGCTGTCTTTGTAAGAGATGCAGCGCACGGCGGTGTGCGGCAGGCCGATCACCCCGAAGCACACCAGGATCCAGAACGACGCCATAAACGGCAGGCTGAGGATTTGATCGCCGCCCTGCGGCGACACCAGCGCCGGATCGATCTGCTGCAGCTTGTCCACCGCGCTGTGCAACCCGCCGGCGGCGTGGATCACCGCCACCAGCAGCAGTATGGTGCCGAGCAGCATCACCAGCCCCTGCATGGCGTCGTTCAGCACGCTGGCGCGGAAGCCGCCGAAGGCGGTGTACAGCGCGATGCTGATGCCGAAGATCAGCAGGCCGGTGTCGTAGGGAATGCCGGCGGCGGTCTCCAGCAGGCGGGCGCCACCGATAAACTGCACCGTCATGGCGCCGAGGAACGCTACCAGCAGACTGAGGCTGGCCAGCCACACCAGCAGGCGGCTCTGGTAGCGGCCATACAGCATGTCATTGAGGGTGATGGCGTTGTAGCGCCGCGCCAGGATGGCGAATTTCTTGCCCAGCACGCCGAGCGACAGCCACACCGCCGGTAGCTGGATCATCGCCAGCAACACCCAGCCCAGGCCGTATTTATAGGCGGCGCCGGGGCCGCCGATAAACGAACTGGCGCTGATGTAGGTGGCGGTCAAGGTCATCGCCAGCACAAAGCCGCCCATCGAGCGGTTGCCGAGAAAGTATTCGCTGAGGAAATTCCCGCTCTGGCGGCGGCTGTAGGCATACACCGACAGGCCGAATACCAGCAACAGGTAGGCGACCAGCGGCAGGATCACTTCAGTTTGCATCGCTGTCCTCCAGCGAAATGTCGCGGAACACCGTGCGCACCATCAGCCAGCACAGGCCGGTGAACAGCAGCGGGACCAGCAGGCAGGCCATTTCGAACCAGTGCGGCAGGCCGGTGACGCCGATGGCGCTGTCCGGCAGGTAGGCCGCCAGCCCCCAGGCCAGCAGGTAGAGCAGCGTCAGCCCCAGCGCCCAGCGCGCTTCGCGGTGCGCCTGAATAAAGCGTTTGTCCATCCGTGTCTCCCATAGGTTTACGGTGATGGATTCATCAAAGGTAGGGAATTTTACGGCATGACGGCGTTTTGCCAAGCCGTTACTGGCGGCAGCGCCAAAGAAAAAGGCCGGTGATTAACCGGCCTTTCGTCAGACGATGCTGCGTGGCTGCCTTAGGTTTCCTGCAGACCCAGCTTCTTCTCCAGATAGTGGATGTTGGTGCCACCGTGCTGGAAGTTTTCGTCGTTCATGATCTTCTGCTGCAGCTCAACGTTGGTTTTGATGCCATCGATGATCAGTTCAGCCAGGGCGTTCTTCATGCGGGCAATCGCCACGTCACGGTTTTCGCCGAAGGTGATCAGCTTGCCGATCATGGAGTCATAGTACGGCGGTACGGTATAACCGGCGTAGATATGAGATTCCCAACGCACGCCGAAACCGCCTGGCGCGTGGAAGCGGGTGATCTTGCCCGGGCTCGGCAGGAAGGTGTTCGGATCTTCGGCGTTGATGCGGCATTCTACCGCGTGGCCGTGGATCTTCACTTCTTCCTGTTTGATCGACAGCGGCTGACCGGCAGCGATGCGCAGCTGCTCTTTGATCAGATCCACGCCGGTGATCATTTCGGTAACCGGGTGTTCTACCTGAATACGGGTGTTCATTTCGATGAAATAGAACTCGCCGTTTTCATACAGGAACTCGAAGGTGCCCGCACCGCGGTAGCCGATTTCCACACAGGCTTTCGAGCAGCGCTCGCCGATGTAGCGGCGCATTTCGCTGGTGATGCCCGGCGCCGGCGCCTCTTCGACCACTTTCTGGTGGCGGCGCTGCATGGAGCAGTCGCGCTCGGCCAGATAGATGGCGTTGCCCTGGCCGTCGGCCAATACCTGAATCTCGATGTGGCGCGGATTCTCCAGGTATTTTTCCATGTACACCATGTCGTTGTTGAAAGCCGCTTTGGCTTCCGCTTTCGTCATGTTGATGGACTGCTCAAGGTCTTTGTCGCTGCGCACGACGCGCATGCCGCGACCGCCGCCGCCGCCGGAGGCCTTGATGATCACCGGATAACCGATGCGCTTGGCGAAGGCACGGTTTTTATCCATGTCGTCGGTCAGCGGGCCGTCGGAGCCCGGTACGCAGGGCACGCCGGCTTTTTTCATGGCGTTGATCGCGGAAACCTTGTCGCCCATCAGGCGGATGGTTTCGGCTCTCGGGCCGATGAAGATGAAGCCGGAGCGTTCAACCTGCTCGGCGAAGTCGGCGTTCTCCGACAGGAAGCCGTAGCCCGGGTGGATCGCCACGGCGCCGGTGATTTCCGCCGCCGAGATGATGGCCGGGATGTTCAGGTAGCTTTTTACCGATGGCGCAGGACCGATGCAGACGGTCTCGTCGGCCAGCAGAACGTGTTTCAGATCGCGGTCGGCCGCGGAGTGAACCGCAACGGTCTTGATGCCCAATTCTTTACAGGCACGCAGGATGCGAAGCGCGATCTCGCCGCGGTTGGCGATAACAATTTTATCAAGCATGGGGGCGCCTCGTTATTCGATGACGACCAGCGGCTCGTCATATTCGACCGGCTGGCCGTTTTCCACCAGGATGGCTTTCACGACGCCGGACTTGTCCGCTTCGATCTGGTTCATCATTTTCATGGCTTCAACGATGCACAGGGTATCGCCGGCGTTCACTTTCTGGCCCACTTCCACGAAGGCTTTCGCGTCCGGGCTTGGGGTGCGGTAGAAGGTGCCTACCATTGGGGAACGAACGACATGGCCACTCACGGCCGCCGGTGCTGCAGGGGTTTCTGCCGCAGGCGCGGTGGCAACGGCGGTAGCCAGGGCTGGCTGCTGCTGTGCCGGCATCGCGTAGGCCTGCTGCATGACGGGATAAGCCTGCGCCGGTGCGGCACGGCTGATGCGAACCGATTCTTCGCCTTCAGAGATTTCCAGTTCAGAAATACCTGATTCTTCAACCAGTTCGATCAGTTTCTTGATTTTACGAATATCCATGAGTGTGATTCCGTACTCTTTTTGTGGAGCAATTAGTGGGTTTTCGACAGACGGTTAACCGCTGCCTGTAAAGCGAAAGCGTAGCCATCCGCGCCGAGGCCGCAAATCACGCCTACCGCTACGTCTGAGAGATAAGAGTGATGGCGGAAAGGTTCGCGGGCGTGCACGTTGGACAGGTGGATCTCGATGAACGGGATCTGCACCGCCAGCAACGCATCGCGCAGCGCCACGCTGGTATGCGTGAACGCCGCCGGGTTTATCAGAATGAAATCGGTGTTGCCGCGCGCCTGATGAATGCGATCGATCAGCTGATGCTCGGCGTTGGATTGCAGATGGCTCAGGGTAATATCCAATGCGGATGCCTGGTTTTCCAATCCGTTAACAATCTCTGTCAGCGTCGTGCTGCCGTACTTCTCCGGCTCACGCGTCCCCAGCAGATTGAGATTGGGGCCGTTCAGAAGCAAAATGTGAAACTTATCCGCCATTGTGCTGGTATCTCCGGCAATAAAACCATCATCGTAGAAAATAACCCGATGTTACCGATTTGTCACCTGTTAAGGGGCAAATTCACCCTGAGAACAGAAACAAGGTCGGGCATTATAACGATATCGTAGCAATTCGCAGCTAAATACTGGTCTTATCAGCGAAGATATTCAACCCCAAATCGAGGAACTGGGGGATCCGTGACAGGAATATGAGCGCTGGAACACAGAAAAAGTTCCCGCCGGCGGCGCGCGTTTTTCCGCGCCAATAACGCGCACCGCCGCGCGATTCAGCGCCACCAGGCGCGGAATTTCTTGTAACGCAGGCCCAACAGCGCCACCGCCAACAGCGCGTAAATGAACGGCTGGGGGGAGAACGTTTTGACCGACCACAGGTAGTGGATGGGGGCGAGGATCGCCGCCAGATAGACGAAGTTGTGCAACGTTTGCCATTTGGCACCCAGCTTGCGCATCGCCCACAGCGTCGACGTGGCCGCCAGCGCCAGCAGGATCAGCCAGGTGAGGATGCCGAGCGTCAGATAAGGGCGGTTCACCAGCTCGCTGCCCAGCAGGCCGAGATTGCTCAGCCCCAGCTCCAGCGTGGAGTAGCTTATCAGGTGCAGCGTGCCCCAGGCAAAGCACCACAGCCCCACCAGACGGCGACAGCGGATCAGCAGCGGCTGCCGGGCGTAGCGCGCCAGCGGGGCTATCATCAGCGTGGCCAGCAGCAGTTTCAGCGTCATCCTGCCGGTGAAATGCTGGATGTCCTTGGACGGATCGGCGCTGAACCAGCCTTGATCCACTGCCAGCACCAACCACAAAAAGGGCAAAAACGCCGCCAGATGCAGGGCGGCTTTCAGCCATTTGATATGAACAGGCGTCAGGCGCACTTAGAAATTCTCCCGCAGATCCATGCCGCGATACAGCGACGCTACCTGATCGGCATAGCCGTTGAACAGCAACGTCGGCTGCCGTTTGACGTCGAGAATGCCGCCGGAGCCGATAAAGCGCTCGGTGGCCTGCGACCAGCGCGGATGATCGACGTGCGGATTCACGTTGGCGTAAAAACCGTACTCGTTCGGCGCGGATTGGTTCCAGGTAGTCGGCGGCTGATCGCGCACCAAACGGATATGCACGATCGATTTGATGCCTTTGAAGCCGTATTTCCACGGCGTGATCAGCCGCAGCGGCGCGCCGTTTTGCGGCGGCAGGGTTTTGCCGTATACGCCGACGGTCAGCAGCGCCAGCGGATGCATCGCCTCGTCCAGCCGCAGCCCTTCGACGTAGGGATATTTCAGGCCGCCGCCGATAAAGCGATCTTTCTGGCCGGGCATCTGCTCCGGATCGTACAGCGTCTGGAAGGCCACGTAGCGCGCGTTGCTGTTCGGTTCGGCCAGCTTGATCAGCTTGCCCAGTTCGAAACCGATCCACGGCACCACCATCGACCAGGCCTCGACGCAGCGCATGCGGTAAATGCGCTGTTCCAGCGGGAAACGCTTCATCAGATCGTCGATGTCCAGCGTGATCGGCTTCGCCACCTCGCCGTCGATGCGCACTTTCCAACCTTCGGTCTTGAGCCCGCCGGCGTTGGCGGCCGGATCGGCTTTGTCGAGGCCGAATTCATAGAAGTTGTTGTAGCCGGTGACCTTGTCTTCCGGCGTCATTGCCAGCTGCGCCTGCCAGGCGGCCGGTTTGCTGAATTCCAGCGCTTTGCCCGGCGGCGCCTTGGGGCGATCGTTGCCCTTTAACCACGACAGCAGGTCCGCCTGCGCGCCGGTAGGCAGCGCCAGCGTGGCGGCGGTGATGCCGAGCGCCTGCAGCACCTTGCGCCGCTGGTGGAACACGCTCTCCGGCGTGACGTCGGCCTCGGTTAATTTCGGGTGTTTGTTCATGCTTATGCTCTCCGCGACTGATGCCCGCCGTCCGCGGGCGGCTGACGGGTCTTCATGAAATAAGCATGGCGCTAAAGCCGGCCGGAAGCGAGGGGGCGCGGGAAAATATGAAATTTCGCAGATGCGGGCGAACCCCCCGTTGCCGGGGGGAGAAGGTCAGCGGATTTTCACCAGGGTGCGGCCGGTGATTTGGTTGTTCAGCAGCGCGGCGGCGGTGGCCGGCGCCTGCTCGAGGGCGATTTCATGCGTGGCCTGCTGATAGAAGCTGTCCGGCAGAATGCCGGCCAGCCGTTCCCAGGCGGTTTGGCGGCGGTGCAGCGGCGTATGCACCGAATCCACGCCCTGCAGGCGCACGTTGCGCAGAATGAACGGCATCACGGTGGTCGGCAGTTGATAACCGCCCGCCAGGCCGCAGGCGGCGACGGTGCCGTTATAGTTCATCTGCGCCAGCACCCGCGCCAGCAGTTTGTCGCCGACGGTGTCCACCGCGCCGGCCCACAGCTGTTTCTCCAGCGGACGCGGCGTGTCGATATAGCCATCGCGCGACATGACCTCTTTGGCGCCGAGCGCTTTCAGGTACTCGGTATTGCTGTCGCGGCCGCTGATGGCGGTCACCCGGTAACCCAGCGCCGCCAGCAGGGCGATGGCGGTGCTGCCCACGCCGCCGCTGGCGCCGGTGACCAGGATATCGCCGTCGTCCGGGTGCACGCCGCCTTCTTCCAGCGCCATCACGCACAGCATGGCGGTAAAGCCGGCGGTGCCGATGATCATCGCCTTGCGCTCATCCAGGCCGTTCGGCAGCGGCACCAGCCACTCACCGGAGACGCGCGCCTGCTCGGCCAGGCCGCCCCAATGGTGTTCGCCCACGCCCCAACCGGTGAGCACCACGCTTTGCCCCTCTTTGAAGCGATCGTCGCGGCTGTGGCGCACGGTGCCGGCGAAGTCGATGCCCGGCACCATCGGGAAGTTGCGCACGATCTTGCCTTTGCCGGTGATCGCCAGCGCATCTTTATAGTTCAGGCTTGACCAGTTGATGTCGACGGTGACATCGCCTTCCGGCAACCGATCGCTGCCGATATCTTTGATATGAGCCAGAGTTTGGTCGTCTTGTTGTTCCAATAACAGTGCACGCATGTCACTCTTCCTCTCGTTTACACTTTTCTATCAATGGCTGAATCACATTTATTTGACTATATGCATAATAAGCGGCCCAAGTCCTGATAAAGGACAAAAACGGCGCTTGCAGGTTTAATTCCTCGGCAAGGCTTGTTAGGGTTGGACGGCCCCTTTTAGCTAAAGGGTGAACACTCACTTAACCATAGCGGACAAGGCACAGGGATGCGATTTACCACCAAACTCTCTGCATTGATCACTCTGTTGGTCGCGCTGGCGATGTTTTTGATGCTGATGGGATGCTCATACAGCTTCTTTTACGTTACCCAGGATCGCCAGGAGCGCCGCTTTGATTCGCTGGTCACCTCTCTCGATCAAGCCATGTTGCAGGAATCGCCGCGCGATCAGGAGAAATGGTTGCCGATTGTCATGCGTCCGCTCGGCATTGTGTCGATCCGCGTAGAGGCCGGTACCAGCAAGCTCCTCGACTATAAATTGCCGACGCTGAAAAAAGAGCCCTGGGATGCGCTGAACGGCTATCGTCAGGTCTCGCGAACTCTGTTGCAGCACCCGGGCAGTACGCTGCACATCACCTACCTCGATCCCTTCGCCAGCGACGTGCGCACGCTGCAATCCACCGCCGCCGTCACGCTGTCGATCGTCGTCATGGTGGTGGTTTTGCTGTTCAGCCTGCGCTGGCTGCGTGAGCAGGCCGACGGCGAAGATCGTCTGGAACGCCGTGCGCGGCGCATTCTGAACGGCGAGCGTGAAAACGTCATGCAGGGCGACGTGCGTGAGTGGCCAGCCAACGTCAGCGGCGCGCTCGACCGCCTGCTGGCCGATCTGGCGGAAGCGCGGGAAGAGCGCAGCCGGGTCGATACGCTGATCCGCGCCTTCGCCGCGCAGGATGCCAAAACCGGGCTGAATAATCGCCTGTTTTTCGATAATCAATTGACCACTCAGTTGGAAGATGAAGGCTCGCACGGCATCGTGATGATGGTGCGGCTGCCCGACTTCGAGACCCTGCGCGAGACGCACGGCAGCATGGCGGTGCAAGAGCTGATGTATTCGCTGGTCAACCTGCTGTCTACCTTCGTGATGCGCTACCCGTCGGCGCTGCTGGCGCGCTACTTCCACAGCGATTTTACCGTGCTGTTGCCGCATCGAACCCTGAAGGAAGCCGACGGCATCGCTTCACAGCTGGTCAACGCCATCGATGCCTTGCCTTCCACGGCGCTGATCGATCGCGAGGCCTTCCTGCACATCGGCATCGTGGCGTACCGCAGCGGTCAAACCACCGAGCAGGTAATCGACTATGCGGAGCAGGCGACGCGCCACGCTACGCTGCAGGGCGAAAACGGGTGGTATGTGTACGACAGCCAGGTGCCGGAAAAGGGGCGCGGCAGCGTCAAGTGGCGCACGCTGCTGGAACAGGTGCTGGCGCGCGGCGGCCCGCGGCTGTATCAGAAACCGGCGGTGACCGTGGAAGGCGAGGTGCACCATCGTGAGATCATGAGCCGGATCTATGACGGCACCCAGGAATTGCTGCCGGCGGAATATATGCCGCTGGTGCAGCAGTTGGGGTTGGCGGAGAGTTACGATCGCCAACAGGTGAGCCGCATCATTCCCTTGTTGGCGCAGTGGCCCGAGGAAACGCTGGCGTTTCCGCTGTGCGTGGACTCGATTTTGCAGCGCTCTTTCCAGCGCTGGCTGCGCGATACGCTGTTGCAATGCGAAAAAAGCCAACGTCGGCGAATTCTGATTGAACTTGCGGAGGCAGATGTGTGTCAACATATCGACCGTTTGCGTCCGGTGCTGAGGCTGTTGTCAGGGCTGGGCTGCCGTCTCGCGGTGTCCAAAGCGGGTTTAACCGTGGTCAGTACGTCCTATATCAAGTCGCTGCAGGTGGAGATCGTCAAGCTCCACCCGGGGCTGGTGCGGAGCATCGATAAGCGGGACGAAAACCAGCTGTTCGTGCAGAGCCTGACCGGCGCCTGCGCGGGCACGCGTGCTCAGGTGTTCGCGGCCAGCGTACGTACGCGCAACGAATGGCAGACGCTGAAAGAGCGGGGGATCCACGGCGGGCAGGGCGACTTTTTCGCATCGCCGGAACCTATCGACGCGGGGCGTAAAAAATATTCACGTCGTTATCGTGTTTAAGCTGATTGCCGGACAAAAATTGACGTAGAATGAGCGCCGGATCCATCTGGGCCATGTCACCCGTCATTTTGGAGTTTTCTCCAATCTGCCTGCGACAACGACGCCTATTTGAGATAGGCTCTTGTCAGCTTTTATCTGGTTGGCGTTGGTAGGTGCTTACCATCGGCGGCAATCAGGGAATATGTTAGATTTTATGAGCTGTGTTACGCCGTTTCGTGCGTTGACAGGGTGGTAAACTGAGCCTTTGTTCAGGGAATTCAGGCCTCATCCAATTTCCGTGCATTCGAGCAGAAACAATACAGACTATTTTTCACCGAAGTAGAACGTTTTTGCGCCTTGTCGCTGCTTCGTGTGGTTGGTAAAGTAGGCGGATTTTATTTTCCGCCCCCAGCTTGCAGGATTATCCTTTCGTTATGTTTAAGAAATTTCGTGGCATGTTTTCCAACGACTTGTCCATCGACTTGGGTACCGCCAATACCCTGATTTATGTTAAAGGGCAAGGCATCGTACTGAATGAACCTTCGGTGGTTGCCATTCGTCAGGATCGTGCCGGCTCCCCAAAGAGCGTCGCGGCCGTCGGTCATGACGCCAAACAGATGCTGGGCCGCACCCCCGGCAACATCGCGGCTATTCGCCCGATGAAAGACGGCGTGATCGCCGATTTCTTCGTGACTGAAAAAATGCTGCAGCACTTTATCAAACAGGTTCACAGCAACAGCTTTATGCGCCCAAGCCCGCGCGTGCTGGTCTGTGTGCCGGTCGGCGCGACCCAGGTTGAACGCCGCGCTATCCGCGAGTCCGCCCAAGGGGCCGGCGCGCGTGAAGTGTTCCTGATTGAAGAGCCGATGGCGGCGGCGATCGGCGCAGGTCTGCCGGTCTCCGAAGCGACCGGCTCCATGGTGGTGGATATCGGTGGCGGTACCACTGAAGTGGCGGTGATCTCGCTGAACGGCGTGGTGTACTCTTCTTCCGTGCGCATCGGCGGCGACCGTTTCGATGAAGCCATCATCAATTATGTGCGCCGCAACTACGGCTCGCTGATCGGCGAAGCCACCGCAGAGCGCATCAAGCACGAAATCGGTTCTGCCTATCCGGGCGACGAAGTGCGCGAAATCGAAGTGCGCGGCCGTAACCTGGCTGAAGGCGTACCGCGCGGCTTTACCCTGAACTCCAATGAAATCCTCGAAGCCCTGCAAGAGCCGCTGACCGGTATCGTCAGCGCGGTGATGGTTGCGCTGGAGCAGTGCCCGCCAGAATTGGCCTCCGACATTTCCGAACGCGGCATGGTATTGACCGGCGGCGGCGCGCTGCTGCGCAACCTCGATCGCCTGCTGATGGAAGAAACCGGCATTCCGGTCGTGGTGGCGGAAGATCCGCTGACCTGCGTGGCGCGCGGTGGCGGCAAGGCGTTGGAAATGATCGACATGCACGGCGGCGATTTGTTCAGCGAAGAATAGTCAGCCCCTGGAAGGAGGAATCGTATCGGATGAATGCGCACAGCGAAAATCGGGTACGGTTCCTCTTTCTGTTGTCGAGGAACTCGCATAATTTATGAAGCCGATTTTTAGCAGGGGGCCTTCCCTGCAACTGCGACTTTTTTTGGCGGTGATTGCGGCCATTGGCCTGATCGTTGCCGACAGCCGGCTCGGCACGTTCGTGAAGATACGCAACTACATGGACACCGCAGTCAGCCCTTTCTATTTTCTGGCCAACGGGCCACGTAAAGTTTTGGACAGCGTGTCAGAGACGCTGGCCACCCGCCAACAGCTGGAGCTGGAAAACCGCGCTCTGCGGCAGGAACTGCTGCTGAAAAACAGCGATATTCTTCTTCTTGGCCAATTCAAGCAGGAAAACGCCCGCTTGCGCGAGCTGCTGGGTTCTCCGCTGCGCCAGGACGAACACAAGATGGTCACCCAGGTGATCTCCACCGGCTCCGATCCTTACAGCGATCAGGTCGTTATCGACAAAGGGTCGGACAACGGCGTCTATGAAGGCCAGCCGGTGATCAGCGACAAGGGCGTGGTTGGCCAGGTGGTGGCGGTGGCGAAAGTCACCAGCCGCGTGCTGCTGATCTGCGACGCCTCGCACGCGCTGCCGATTCAGGTGCTGCGTAACGATATTCGAGTGATCGCCGCGGGCAGCGGCTGCGCCGACGATCTGCAACTGGAGCATCTGCCGAACAACACCGATATCCGCGTTGGCGACGTGCTGGTGACCTCCGGCCTCGGCGGCCGCTTCCCGGAAGGCTATCCGGTGGCGGTAGTTTCCTCGGTCAAGGTCGACAATCAGCGCGCTTACACCGTGATTCAGGCGCGGCCGACCGCCGGTCTGCAGCGCTTGCGCTACCTGCTGCTGCTGTGGGGCGCCGATCGCAACGGCGACATGCCGCTGCCGCCGGACGAAGTGCACCGCGTCGCCAATGAGCGCCTGATGCAGATGATGCCGCAGGTGTTGCCGCCTGCCGGTTCTGTTGGGCCGCAGCTGCCCGCACCGGCCACCGGCGTGGCGCCGCAACCCGCCGGCGCTACGCCATCGGCTCAGCCTGCCGCGGCGGGAGTGGTGCAATGAACAGTTACCGCAGCCACGGGCGCTGGATCATCTGGCTGTCGTTCCTGGTGGCGTTGGTGCTGCAAATCATGCCGTGGCCGGAGCAGATCTACATGTTCCGGCCTTCCTGGCTGGTGCTGATCCTGATCTACTGGGTGATGGCCTTGCCGCATCGTGTCAACGTCGGTACCGGCTTCGTGCTGGGGTTGATTATGGATCTGATCCTCGGCTCTACGCTGGGCGTACGCGCGCTGGCGCTGGGCATCATCGCCTATCTGGTGGCGTTCAAATTCCAACTGTTCCGCAATATGGCGCTGTGGCAACAGGCGCTGATCGTCGTGCTGCTGTCGCTGTCGATGGATGTGGTGGTGTTCTGGGCTGAGTTTTTAGTGATCAACGTCTCTTTCCGCCCAGAGGTATTCTGGAGTAGTGTGGTAAACGGCATTTTGTGGCCGTGGTTATTCCTGTTGATGCGCAAAATCCGCCGTCAGTTCGCCGTACAGTAAGGGTATATCAATGACTTCGCTTTATCTGGCCTCCGGCTCCCCACGTCGACGTGAACTGTTGACCCTGTTGGGCGTGTCGTTTGACATTCTGCTGACGCATACCGAAGAGCAGCGCCGGGAAGGCGAAGCCGCAGAGGCCTATGTGCGCCGTCTGGCGCAGGACAAGGCCAAGGCGGGCGTAGCGCTGGCGCAGGAAGATCGGCCGGTGCTGGGCGCAGACACCATCGTGGTGCTCAACGGCCGGGTGCTGGAGAAGCCGCGCGACGAAGCCCATGCGGCGGACATGCTGGCGGCTCTGTCGGGCAAACAGCATCAGGTGATGACGGCGGTGGCGATCGCCGATCGCCACGACGTGCGCTGCCAGCTGGTGGTGACCGACGTGACGTTCCGCAGCCTGTCACAACAGGATATCCGCGACTATATTGCTACGGGCGAACCGATGGATAAAGCGGGCGCCTATGGAATTCAAGGAAAGGGTGGTTGTTTCGTCAGAACGATAACCGGGAGTTATCACGCGGTGGTCGGTCTGCCGCTGGTCGAAACACATGAGCTGCTCAGTAATTTTGTCGCATTACGTGATGTAAGAACCGGTTGATGGGCGCTGCCATTATCGACCGGCTCTGAGGAGAAGGCATGACAGCTGAGCTACTGGTTAATATCACACCGTCTGAAACGCGGGTCGCCTATATCGATGGCGGCATTCTGCAAGAGATTCATATCGAACGCGAATCCAAACGCGGCATCGTCGGCAATATCTATAAAGGGCGCGTCAGCCGCGTCCTGCCGGGGATGCAGGCGGCGTTCGTCGACATCGGCCTGGACAAGGCCGCCTTCCTGCACGCCTCCGACATCATGCCGCATACCGAATGCGTCGCCGGCGACGAGCGGAAAAACTTTCATGTGCGCGACATCGCCGAGCTGGTGCGCCAGGGGCAAGACCTGATGGTGCAGGTGGTGAAAGATCCGCTCGGGACCAAGGGCGCGCGTCTGACCACGGATATCACGCTGCCTTCGCGCTATCTAGTCTTCATGCCGGGCGCGGCGCACGTCGGCGTTTCGCAGCGCATCGACAGCGAAGCCGAGCGCGAGCGCCTGAAGTCCATCGTTGCGCCGCACTGCGACGAGCTGGGCGGCTTTATTATCCGCACCGCGGCGGAAGGCATCGGCGAGGAAGAGCTGGCGCAGGATGCCGCGTTCCTCAAACGCCTGTGGACCAAGGTGATGGAGCGCAAGAAGCGCAACCAGACCAAATACAAGCTGTACGGCGAGCTGGCGCTGGCGCAGCGCATCTTGCGCGATTTCGCCGGCGCGGCGCTGGATCGCATTCGCGTCGATTCGCGGCTGACGCACGATCTGTTGGTGGAGTTTACCGGCGAGTACATCCCGGACATTACCAACAAGCTCGAACTCTACACCGGCAGCCAGCCAATTTTCGATCTGTACGACGTGGAAAACGAAATCCAGCGCGCGCTGGAGCGCAAGGTTGAGCTAAAGTCCGGTGGCTATCTGATCATCGATCAGACCGAGGCGATGACCACCGTCGATATCAATACCGGCGCCTTCGTCGGCCACCGCAACCTCGACGAAACCATCTTCAATACCAACATCGAGGCGACGCAGGCCATCGCGCGCCAGCTGCGGCTGCGCAACCTGGGCGGCATCATCATCATCGACTTTATCGATATGAACAACGAAGAGCATCGCCGCCGGGTGCTGCACTCGCTGGAGCAGGCATTGAGTAAAGATCGGGTAAAAACCACGATCAACGGCTTCTCTCAGCTAGGCTTAGTTGAAATGACGCGTAAACGCACGCGTGAAAGCATTGAACATGTGCTCTGTCACGATTGTCCTACTTGCAATGGGCGCGGCACCGTGAAAACGGTGGAAACCGTGTGCTACGAGATCCTGCGCGAGATTGTACGCGTGCACCATGCTTACGATTCCGATCGCTTCCTGGTGTACGCCTCCGCGGCGGTTGGCGAAGCGCTGAAGAGCGAAGAGTCGCATGCGCTGGCCGAAGTGGAGATCTTCGTCGGCAAACAGGTGAAGGTGCAGATCGAACCGTTGTACAGCCAGGAGCAGTTCGACGTCGTCATGATGTAGCCCGCCCGACATCGGTAGGGGCCCGGCACGCCGGGCCCGTCAGTGCATAGATATTCCCGTTGCCAGGCAGCGGAGCAAGGAGAACTGCGTGAGGCGACTGCCTGGGATTCTGTTAGCAACAGGCGCCACCCTAATCGTGATTGTGGCGCTGCTGATCAGCGGGCTGCGCCTGATGCTGCCGAAGCTGAACAACTATCGTCCCCAACTGCTGGCGCAGGTGGAGAAGCTATCCGGTGTGCCTGTGCAGATGGATTTCCTGCAGGGCAGTTGGGAAACGTTCGGCCCACAGCTTGAAGTGCGCAACCTGAGCGTTACGCTGCCCAAAAGCGATGTGCATATCGAACGCGTGACGTTGGCGCTGGACGTGTGGCAATCGCTGCTGCACTGGCGCTGGCAGTTCCGCGATCTGACCTTCTATCAATTCCGCCTCGATCTGAACGCCACGCTGGGCGGCGATCGTGAGGGCGACGGCCTTGAGCCCGGTAAAATCAGCGATCTGATGCTGCGCCAGCTCGACCACTTCGATCTGCGCGACAGCCGTATCTCGTTCCTGACGCCCGCCGGCGCGCGCGCCGAATTCGACATTCCCCAACTGACCTGGCTCAACGGCCGCGATCGCCACCGCGCCGAGGGGCAGATCAGCCTGTCGACGCTGAACGGCCAGCACGGTGTGGTGCAGCTGCGCATGGACCTGCGCGATAATCAGGGCCTGCTGGACACCGGCACGGTCTATCTGCAGGCCGATAACATCGACATGAAACCCTGGTTTACCCGCTGGCTGCGCGCCAACACCGGGCTGGAAAGCGCCGACTTCAGCCTGGCGGCCTGGCTGCAGGTGCAAAACGGTGAGATCGCCGGCGGCCATGCGTTGCTCAAGCAGGGGGCAGCTAACTGGAATACCGGCGCCGCGCAGCACCGGCTGGACGTCGACAATCTGGCGCTTTCGCTGCGCCGCCAGGGCACCGGTTGGCAGCTCGACGTGCCGCAGTTGCGGTTGAGCACCGACGGCCAGGCCTGGCCGCAGGGCGCGCTTTCTGCGCTGTGGCTGCCGGAAAACACCGAATTTATGGGGCCGGCGCAGAATGAAGAGCTGCGGGTGCGCGCGACCCATCTTCAGTTGGAGCGTCTGTCGGCGCTGCTGCCGACCTTCTCGTTCCTCAGCCCGGACGTGCTCGATCGCTGGAACGATCTGCAGCCGCAGGGGCAGGTGGAAGCGCTGGCGCTGGACATCCCGCTCAAGCAGCCGGAAAAGAGCCGTTTTCAGGCGCTGTGGCGCGATGTCAGCTGGCAGCGTTGGGAACTGCTGCCGGGCGTCAACCACTTCTCCGGCGCGTTGAGTGGCGGGGTGGAGAACGGCCGCCTGACGCTGGGGCTCACCGACAGCACCCTGCCTTACGGCGACATGTTCCGCGCCCCGCTTGAAATCAGCAGCGCGCGTGGCGCGCTGACCTGGCGTTACAACGATCAAGGCTGGGAGCTGGCGAGTCAGGGGCTGGACGTCAAGGCGAAGTCGCTGTGGGTCAACGGCGATTTCCGTTATCAGCAGCCGGCCAAGGGCGATCCGTGGCTGAATATCCTGGCGGGCATCCGCCTGTATGACGGCGCCGACGCCTGGCGCTATTTCCCGGAACCGCTGATGGGCAAGCATCTGGTGGACTACCTGGGCGGCGCCATTCAGGGCGGCCAGGTGGATAACGCCACGCTGATTTATTCCGGCGATCCGCAGCATTTCCCGTACCGCAAAAACGAAGGGCAGTTCGAAGTCTTCGTACCGCTGCGTCACGCCACCTTCCAGTTCCAACCGGGCTGGCCGGCGCTGACCGATTTGGCGATCGATCTCGATTTCGCCAACGAGGGGCTGTGGATGCATGCGCCGCAAACCCGCTTGGGCAAGGTGGCGGGCAAAAATATCAGCGCGGTGATCCCGGATTACCTGAAAGAGCGGTTGCTGATCGACGCCGAAGTCGCGGGTGCGGGCAGCGACGTACATGACTACTTCATGCAGACACCGTTGCACGATTCGCTGGGGGCGGCGCTGGATCAGCTGCAGATTGGCGGTGATGTCAGTGGGCGCTTACATCTCGATATCCCCCTGGACGGCGAGCAGGTCAGAGCCACCGGTGAAGTGGCGCTGAACAACAATTCGTTGCTGATAAAACCGCTGGAAAGCGAGCTGCAGAAGCTCAGCGGCAAGTTCCGCTTCGACAATGGCAATCTGGAGAGCGACACCCTGTCGGCCAACTGGTTCGGGCAACCGGTGGCGGTCAACTTCACTACGCAGGAAGGCGAGCGTGACTACAAGGTCAACGTCGGTCTGAAAGGAGACTGGCAGCCGGGCAAGTTCCCCGGCCTGCCAAAAGAGGCCGCCGATGCGCTCAGCGGCAGTGCGCCCTGGCAGAGCCAGGTGGCCATCACGCTGCCGCATCAGGGCTCGGCCAGCTACGATATCGGCCTTGACGCAGACCTGAAGAAAGTGAGCAGTCACTTACCTTCGCCACTGGACAAGGCGTCGGGAGAGGCGCTGCCGGTGAACGTCAAGGTCAAAGGCGGTTTGAACGGCTTTATGTTGACCGGCAGCGCGGGCAAACAGAACCGCTTCAACAGCGAATGGAACTTCGATAAAAAACAGGTGAACCTGGCGCGCGCCGCCTGGCAAACCAACGGGGGCGGCACCCCGCCTCTGCCGGCCGGCAAGTCGATGACGTTGAACCTGCCGGCGCTGGACGGCGAGCAGTGGCTGGCGCTGCTGGCACCGGCGCTGAAACAGGGCGGCGGCAGCGGTCAGGTGGGCGGTTTCAGCTTCCCCACCACCGTGGCGCTGACCACGCCGCAGCTGCTGTTGGGCGGCCAGGCCTGGCATAAGCTGACGCTGTCGGCCGAGAAACAGCTTGGCGCTACCCTGGTGAGCGCCAAGAGCGACGAAGTGGATGGTAGCCTGCGGGTGGCCGATCGCGGGCCGTGGCGCGCCGATATCAACTACCTGTATTACAACCCGCAGTTCGCAGAGACGAAAAACGCGGCGGGCACGCCGCCGCCGTCGACCGAGAACGTTTCCTTCCGCGACTGGCCTTCGTTGATGCTGCGCTGCAAATCGTGCTGGGTGCTGGGGCAGAACCTCGGTAAGGTCGAGGCGGATCTGACCAATCGGGGCGATACCCTGACGCTGGATCACGGCCTGGTCGATACCGGCAAAGGGCGCATGACCGCCACCGGCCTGTGGAAACAAAATGCGCAGGAAGAGCGCAGCTCGCTGAAAGGCAAGCTGCTTGGCGGCAAGATCGATGAAACCGCCGCCTTCTTCGGCATCACCATTCCGCTTAAGGGCGCGCCTTATGACGTGGATTTCGATCTGTACTGGCATGGCACGCCGTGGCAGCCACGGGTCGATACGCTGAGCGGTGCGCTGCAGGTCAAGATGGGCAAGGGTGAAATCGACAGTATGGGCGGTGGCCGTGCCGGTCAGCTGCTGCGGCTGGTCAGTTTCGATGCCCTGCTGCGCAAGCTGCAGTTCGATTTCAGCGATACCTTCGGCAAAGGCTTCTACTTTGATTCCATCCGCAGTACCGCCTGGCTGAAAGATGGCATAATGCATACAGATAATCTATTGATCGACGGCCTGGCGGCGGATATCGCCATGAGCGGCCAGATCGATCTGGCGCGCCGTCGCATCGATATGGAGGCGGTGGTGGCGCCGGCGATTTCGGCGACGGTCGGCGTGGCCACGGCGTTTGTCGTCAACCCGATCGTCGGCGCGGCGGTATTTGCCGCCTCGCAGGTGCTGGGGCCGCTGTGGAGCAAGATTTCGCTGATTCGCTACCATATCAGCGGCGATCTCGACCAGCCGAAGATCAATGAGGTACTTCGTAAGGCAAAGGAGGATAAGGCGTCATGAGGAATGCTAACGTTGCGTTGTTGCAGTTGTGCAGTGGCGATCAGGTGCGCGATAACCTGGCCCAGATTGAACAGCAGATCAAGCAGCTCAATGCCGGGGTAAAACTGGTCATGACGCCGGAGAACGCGTTGTTGTTCGCCAACTCCGCGGCCTATCGCCAACAGGCGGAAAAACAGGGCGATGGTCCGCTGCAGAACGCGGTGCGCGAACTGGCGCGCCGTTATGGCGTGTGGTTGCTGGTGGGCTCGATGCCGCTCGTCAGCCGTGAGAACCCGGAGCTTATCACCACCAGCAGCCTGTTGTTCGACGAGCAGGGCGAGATCCGCGCCCGCTACGACAAGCTGCACATGTTCGATGTGGACATCAACGACGCGCACGGCCATTACCGCGAGTCGGATACCTACCAGCACGGGCAGCACCTGACGGTGGTGGATACGCCGGTCGGGCGTTTGGGCATGACCATATGTTACGATCTGCGCTTCCCTGCGCTGTTCCAGGCACTGCGGGCGCAGGGCGCCGAACTGATTTCGGTGCCGGCTGCCTTTACCCGGGTGACCGGCGAGGCGCATTGGGAAATCCTGCTGCGCGCCCGGGCGATCGAAAACCAGTGCATGATCCTGGCGCCGGCGCAGGTGGGGCGCCACGGGCCGACCCGCCGCACCTGGGGCCACTCGATGGCTGTCGACGGCTGGGGCAAGGTGTTGGCCGAGAACGCGGACGCCGTGGCGGCACTGAAGGTGCGTGTGGACGCCGCAAGCCTGAAAAATATTCGTGCGCAGATGCCGGTGCTGCAGCACAACCGATTCCAGACGTCGCTGACGGCGCCGTCTGACAAGTAATCCTCCAATCAAGAGTGAAACCATTATGAGCCTGACGTTTGTCAGTGAGCAGTTACTCGCTACCAACAAGCTGAGTCATCAAGACCTGTACAGGGTATTGGGTCAACTGGCAGAACGCCGTATCGACTACGCCGATCTCTATTTCCAGTCCAGCTATCACGAAGCCTGGGTGATCGAGGACGGCATCATCAAGGATGGCTCTTACAATATCGATCAGGGCGTCGGCGTGCGCGCCGTCAGCGGTGAGAAGACCGGCTTCGCCTATGCCGATCAGATCACCCTGAATGCGCTGCAGCAAAGCGCCCAGGCGGCGCGCAGCATCGTGCGCGAGCAGGGCGACGGGCGGGCGCATACTCTGGGCGAAATCGGTTATCAGGCGCTGTACCCGCTGCTCGATCCGTTGCAAAGCCTGCCGCGCGAAGAGAAAATCGCCCTGCTGCACCGCGTCGACAAGGTGGCGCGCGCCGCCGATGCGCGGGTGCTGGAAGTGAACGCCAGCATCACCGGCGTTTACGAGCAGGTGCTGGTAGCCGCCACCGACGGCACGCTGGCAGCGGACGTTCGCCCGCTGGTGCGCCTTTCCGTCAGCGTGCTGGTGGAGCAGGACGGCAAGCGTGAGCGCGGCTCCAGCGGCGGCGGCGGCCGTTTCGGCTATGACTACTTCCTGGAAGCCGTCGACGGCGAGGTGCGCGCCGATATCTATGCCCAAGAGGCGGTGCGCATGGCGCTGGTCAATCTTGGCGCAGTGGCGGCGCCGGCCGGCAATATGCCGGTGGTGCTGGGGGCCGGCTGGCCAGGCGTGCTGCTGCACGAGGCGGTGGGCCACGGCCTGGAAGGCGACTTCAACCGGCGCGGCACCTCGGTGTTCAGCGGCCATATGGGCGAGCTGGTGGCGTCCGAGCTGTGCACCGTGGTGGATGACGGCACCCTGCAAGGGCGCCGCGGCTCGCTGGCGATCGACGACGAAGGCGTGCCGGGCCAGTACAACGTACTGATCGAAAACGGCGTGCTGAAAGGCTACATGCAGGACAAGCTCAACGCGCGGCTGATGGGCGTTGCGCCGACCGGCAACGGCCGCCGCGAGTCCTATGCGCATCTGCCGATGCCGCGCATGACCAACACCTACATGCTGGCGGGTAAATCGACGCCGGAAGAGATCATCGCCAGCGTCGAGTACGGTCTGTACGCGCCGAACTTTGGCGGCGGCCAGGTGGACATCACCTCCGGCAAGTTCGTGTTCTCCACCACCGAAGCCTATCTGATCGAGAAAGGGCGTATCACCAAGCCGGTGAAGGGGGCGACGCTGATCGGCTCCGGCATCGAGGCGATGCAGCAGATTTCGATGGTCGGCAACGATCTGGCGCTTGATAAAGGCGTGGGTGTGTGCGGCAAGGAAGGCCAGAGTGTGCCGGTGGGCGTCGGCCAACCGACGCTGAAACTGGACACGCTGACCGTCGGCGGCACGGCGTAATTTTTCCTCAAGGGGCCGCATTGGCCCCTTGTTCATTCCCCATTTTGAGTTTTCTCTCGCCCGCGCAAAGAGTGCTGTGCGGCGATGATGCCGAGAAAGATGACGATGGCGTGCTTTGGTGTGTCTACCCGGCGTTGGCTGCTGGTGCTGGGGGTTCTCTCCTTGACGGGGTGCGCCCGTTCCGATGCGCTGTGGGGCGTGGTCGATAAGCTCTGCATGGCCAACTATCAGCAAAAGCGCGATCCGGCCCCGTGTGAGCAGATTTATATGCCGCAGGGGAAAGCGCAAGGCTTCAGCGTGCTGCAAAACCCGCGTTATCCCTATCACTTCATCCTGGTGCCGACGGCGCCGCTCTCCGGTATTGAAAGCCCGCAGCTGCTGGCCGGGGAACGGACGGACTATTTTGGCTATGCATGGCTGATGCGTTACCGGTTGGCCGCCGAGTATGGCGGGCCGGTGCCGGATGATATGTTGGGCATGGCGATCAACTCCGCTTACGGCCGTAGCCAGAACCAATTGCATATTCACCTGACCTGTCTGCGCGAAGATGTTCGGCGTCAATTGCAGGCGGAACGCCCCTACATACAGGAACAATGGCGGCCTTTGCCGGATAAGCTGTTGCGCCACACCTATTATGCTCGCCGCGTGATGCAGCCGACCGCGATGGGCATCTACCCGATTAAGGATCTGGCGGGGTATTTCCATCTGTCGCCGCAGCAGCTGGCGGAATATGGCGTGGCGTTAGTGCCCACCACGTTTGCCGGCCAACGGGGTTTTATCTTGCTGGCCTCGAAGCGCGGCTGGGACGTTGGCAACCGCGCTTCGGTAGAGTCGCTGCTGGATAAAGAGTGCGCGATATTGCCGCGTTGAGCTCAAGAATGTCTCGCTACACGATGCTGATTAACCGGCCTGTGCAGGTGTATCAGCCATTATCCCTGCAGTTCCCATTTAGCCAGCCATACTTGGCTTTGAGAGCCAGAGGGATGGTATAATTTGGTTACATTTTTTCTTGAGTAAGGGTATTGATTGGAGTACTTTAATGGCCGGAGCTGATGGACATGAATAAGCGCTTTGATGATGTTAATTTAATCGATGTAATCACCGATAGCTTAAATGAATATTTAATGGTTACAAGTTAAACCTGTCCAATAGTTCATTGAATTGCGAGTCTTTCAGTTTTTTTATATTGATTTTTCAGCCTGCCGATGGCTGATGAATTTATTTTGAAATACAGTAAGGTTTCCGGTTAATAAATAAATCGCAGTTTCATCTGGCGGTGAGTGTGCCGGTATTCATTTATCCATTGATGAAAGTTATCAGAATTACTTTAATATGGAGGTTGTATGAAAAGGGTTTCCAAGTTGTTAATCGCATTTTCCGTGGCGGTGGCCTTAGTGGGATGCGCGCGTACAGCACCCGTTGATAATGTTCATTCGACGGTTAGTGCCGGGCATAGTGAGGCTCAAGTCAGAAACGCAATCCTTAAGGCTGGCGCCCAACGCCAATGGATCATGAATGATGTGGGGCCAGGTGTCATCAAGGCGCGTCAGCAAAACCGCAATCACAGTGCGGAGGTGCGTATTACCTACTCGGCAACAGCTTATTCTATCGATTATGACAGCAGCCAGAATCTGCTCGCTTCTCAAGGTAAGATTCATAAGAATTATAATCGTTGGGTACGCAATCTGGATAAAGATATTCAGGTCAGTCTCGCCACGAATGCACTGCAGTAATATCTTTTTAGTCGGGCCAAGTATGGCCCGATAAATATTTTTAGCACAGGACGCTTATCATCGTTATGTACGAACAAGACACCTTTAATGCGCTTGATGCCATAACCGAAGCGCAACGCATAGCTTTCGCTCCCATGCTGTTTCAAACGGCGCTTTGTTTGCGCAATGGGGGGGTGTTGGCCTATCTGGATAAGCAAGGTGAACAAGGCGCGTTTCTGGATGAAATCGTTGCTAATAGCAGTCTGAATGATTATGCCACCAGCGTGCTGTTGGATATGGGATTGAGTGGCCGCATCATTATCTGTCGCGACGAGCGCTACCGCCTGTCCAAAGTGGGGCACTTCCTGCTGCATGACGCGATGACCCGTGTGAATATGGATTTCACACAGGATGTCTGTTACCAGGGGTTGTTCTTTCTGGCGCAAGCGCTGAAGGAGTCCAAGCCTGCGGGGCTCCAGGTGTTCAGTGACACGGAAACTATCTATCCTGTGCTGTCCCAGTTACCATCCCCAGCTCGCGAAAGTTGGTTTGCATTCGATCATTACTACTCTGATGCGGCCTTTAGTGCGGCATTGCCGCATATTTTCGCCGGCAAACCCTTAAGCCTGTACGATGTTGGGGGAAATACGGGAAAATGGGCGCTGCGTTGCTGCCAATACGATGACGACGTCACGATTACGATACTGGATTTGCCGCAACAAATTGCACTTGCCCGCCAAAATGTCGAAAATGCCGGTTTTTCTCACCGCATTGGCTTTCATGCGGTTGATATGCTCGAAGAGGCCACCTTGCCTGGCGAAGCGGATATCTGGTGGATGAGCCAGTTCCTCGACTGTTTCGCTCCGCAGCAGATAATTGGCATGTTGGAGCGTATCGCTAAGGTGATGAAACCCGGCGCTCGGTTGTGCGTTATGGAGCTGTTCTGGGATGCGCAAAAATTTGAGGCGGCGTCATTCAGCCTGAACGCCACGTCGCTTTATTTCACGTGCATGGCTAACGGTAATAGCCGTTTTTACAGCGTAGAGAAATTTTATCGCTACCTGGAAGCGGCAGGATTTGAGGTGGAACAACGCGTCGATCATCTCGGAGTTGGTCATACCTTACTCATATGCAAGAAAATTTGACTTGAAAAGAGGCGTCAGTTTGGCGCGTTGTGCCAGGGATAACGGATACACCACGGATTTGCGTTAATGAAATTTGCCTTGAACATTGTCGACTGGCAGGCACGAGCACCCGGCCTGAGCGCCGCGTCCCAGTGGCTTGCATGGGCGCACCAGCCTGATGCCATTGATTCGAGCGCGCCTCAGGCGTTGCCTGATGAATTGCCGATGATGGCCGCGCGTCGCTTGAGCTCCGGCAGTAAGCTGGCGGTTGATTGCGGGCTTTCTTTGCTGCGTCGTCATGCCGTTGATGCAGTGCTCTATACCAGCCGTCACGGGGAGCTGGAGCGCAACTACCGTATCCTCCATGCATTGGCGACCGGCCAGTCTGTTTCACCGACGGATTTTACCATGTCGGTTCATAATTCCGCGGTTGGAAATCTGACGATCGTTGCTAGGCAACCGATAGTATCTTCTTCGCTTTCTGCTGGCATGGATACGTTTCAGCAAGGGCTTTGTGAAGTGGTTTGCTTGCTGCAGGCCGGCCATCAGCGTGTATTGATGGTGGATTTTGATGGTGTGATCCCAGCGTTTTACCATCCGGGGCTGCCTGCGCAAATGCCCACCTGGGCGTATGCCGTGGCGCTGCTGTTTGAGGCGGGGGATACGTTGCAATGCTCCACGGAGAGTGATTATGCAGGCAATGAAATGTCTTTGCCGCAAAGCTTGCGGTTTTTAAGGCACTATCTCGCGCAGACGCCCCACTTTACGATTGACGGAGAACGAGTGCAGTGGCGTTGGAGTCTCATGAAATGAATGCTGTAACCGGATTAAATCGCATCTGGCGCCTGGTAATGACCGGGTTTTGCTTCGCGTTATTCGGGCTCGGCGGGCTGCTGCTTTCCCTGACCTGGTTTAATTTGCTGTTGCTTGTTGTACGTGATGACAATAAGCGCTGCCGCATAGCGCGGCGCAGTATTTCAGCCAGTTTTCGATTGTTCTTGACGGTGGCGAGGAGCATTGGCGTATTAGATTACCGTATCCATGGCGCCGATTGCCTGCGTAATGAACGCGGCTGTCTGGTAGTGGCGAACCATCCTACGTTGATTGATTATGTGCTGCTGGCTTCCGTGATGCCGGAAACGGATTGCCTGGTGAAAAGTGCATTACTGAAAAATCCGTTTGTCAGCGGGGTGATTCGTGCAGCGGATTATCTGGTTAACAGCCAGGCTGAGACTTTGTTGCCACAGTGTCAGGAAAGATTGGGGCGTGGTGACACCCTTTTAATTTTTCCTGAGGGCACGCGTACCGAACCGGGGAAAAAGATGTCTCTGCAGCGCGGGGCGGCCAATATTGCCGTCCGTTGCCGCCGCGATCTGCGTATTGTGGCGATTTGCTGCAGTGAACATTTATTGGATAAACAGAGCAAATGGTACGATGTCCCCCTTACAAAGCCGCTCTTTGAGATCAAAGTACGCGGTCGAGTGCCGATCGAGCATTTTTATGATGGCAAAACACCAGAGCCGGCATTGGCGGCAAGGCAGCTGAACCGGTACCTTTCGCAACAATTACAATTCGTTGAAATACCTTTTTCGGAACTTAATGATGCAAGCGCTTTATCTAGAAATTAAAAATCTCATTATTGATACATTGAATTTGGAGGAGCTGACGGCGGATGATATTGAAACGCAGGCGGCTCTGTTCGGAGAAGGATTAGGACTGGACTCCATCGATGCGCTTGAACTCGGGCTGGCGGTAAAAAATAAGTACGGCATCGTGCTTTCCGCCGAAAGTGAAGAAATGCGCCAGCACTTTTACTCTGTAGCAACGCTGGCTTCTTTTATTCATTCGCAACGAGCCTGAGAAAGAATCCGCCATGACAGAACAACACGCTATTTATGAAGAAGTCTCCGCGCTTCTGATCAAACTCTTTGAAATTGATCCCGCGTCGATTACACCGGAAGCCCGCTTGTATGAAGATCTTGAGCTCGACAGCATCGATGCGGTCGACATGATTGTGCAATTGCAAAAGAAAACCGGCAGGAAGATCAAACCGGAAGAGTTTAAAGCTGTGCGAACCGTTCAAGATGTCGTCGAAGCGGTAGAACGTTTGCTGCGGGAAGCCTGATCCATCGTGCAGGGGAAAAGGTTGTCGGTGCTACAGGTTATGATGGCGCTAATATTGTTAGCTTGGCCGTTTTTGGTTTGGTTTGGCCTGCTGCATGACGGCCTGCATTGGCTGCTGCCATCGATGGCACTGATGCTGTTTCTACGCTTACGTCAGCTGCGGCGAAAAGCCGGGCCGATGCATCGCATTATGCAGTACGTGGCATTTGCTGGGGTTGCGTTATGCGTTGCCAGCGCGCTGTTACGCGCCCATCAACTGCTGCTGTGGTGGCCCGTAATTGTCAATTTGGTGATGCTGTGCGGCTTTGGGGGTTCGCTGTGGAGTGATATGCCGTTGGTTGAGCGTTTGGCTCGGCTGCGCGAGCCGCGGCTGCCGCCCGAAGGCGTTCGTTATACGCGTCGAGTTACCCAGGTCTGGTGCATCTTTTTCGTGTTCAACGGCTCCATGGCCTGTTTAACCGCCTTGCATGGAGATATGGCGCTTTGGACAATGTGGAACGGCATGATTGCTTATCTGCTGATAGGCGCGCTGATGGCCGGCGAATGGTTGGTGCGTCGTCGAGTAATGCAGCGAGATGTGCGATGACTCCCCCTCTTTCACTGTCGCAATGGTTAAGTGCATCGCGCTCCGATGAAACGCCCATTGCTTGGCTTGGCGAACAGACCTGGACACTCGGCCAATTGCGCTATGACGTATCGATATTGCTCGATCGTTTGCGTCAGCAAGAAGCCGATCGCTGGGCGCTGTGCTTTGAAAACAGCTATTTGTTCATTGTGGCGTTGTTGGCTGTCTTGTACGCCGGCAAAACACCGGTGATCCCAGGCCATCGCCGGCTCTCACTGCTTGAGGAGCAACGGTCGCTGTTCAGCGGCGTGTTAAGTGATGCCGAACTGTGCTGGAGCGAGGGGCTGCTCGTTGTGGCGTCAGCCCAAAAGTCGGCGCCGACGAAGATATGTCTACCGGCGATCGCCGATGACGCCAGCATCGAACTGTTTACTTCCGGATCCACCGGGCAACCCAAAAGAGTCGTTAAGCGGGTCGCGGTTCTGGATTATGAAGCCAGGCTGTTGGCAACCCGTTTTTCTGGGCAGTTGGACGGTTGCCGTGTGGTGGCATCGGTTGCTCCCCTGCATCTCTATGGCCTCACGTTTCGCATTTTCTTGCCTATGTCGCAGGGATTACCTCTGCATGCGGCAATGGTTCATTACGCCGAACAGCTGGCCGCTTTTGATCGTTCTTATCGCTATCTATTCGTCAGCAGCCCTGCTTTCCTCAAACGGCTCGATCCCCGGTTGGCTGCGCCATCGGTCAGCATGATTTTCTCCGCAGGCGGCATGTTGCCATGGAAAGACGTTATGGCGACGCAGGCATGGCTTGGCGTCTGGCCGGATGAAATTTACGGCTGTACTGAAACCGGCATTCTTGCTTGGCGCTACCGTGAACAAGATGACATTCCGTGGCAACTGTTTCCGGGGGTGAGGCTCACGGCGGAGGGCGATGCCTTCCGCGCCGTATCACCGTTGATTGCGCAACCTGACGGGCAATTATTGGATGATGAGCTGCAGTTTATCGGGCATGGCCGTTTCCGTTTGCAAGGGCGCCGTGGACGAGTGGTGAAAATAGAAGAAAAACGCATCTCACTGAGTGAAGTTGAACGCCGGCTGATGGCGCTGGACGGCATTCAGGACGCGGCGGCGTTGCCGGTTGTTCGTCGAGGACGCCAAGGTATCGGCGCACTGCTGGTGTTAGATCGTGAACGGCAGGATGCCTGGCGAGAAAAGCACGGTAACGCGTTGGAGTTGTCGTGGCGTCGTGCACTGTCCCCGTGGCTTGAGCCGATGGCTATTCCTCGTTATTGGCGGGTGGTTAATGAAATCCCGGTAAACAGCATGAATAAGCGCGTTGATACGCAATTACAGGAGTTTTTCAATGACGCCCCATAAAATCGAATGCCACCAGCCGCAGCCTGGTCAAGCCGAGATCACCTTTTCTCTTGAGCCGGAACTGTTCTGGTTCAAAGGGCATTTCGCCGTGCAGCCGCTGTTACCGGGCGTAGCGCAACTCGACTGGGTAATGCATTTTTCCGCGATGTTGCTCACGCCGGGTTTTTACTTCCACAGTATTCAGAACGTCAAATTTCAAGCGCCGTTGTTGCCGGAAAATCGAGTGACGCTGAGGCTCAATTGGCATGAGGAGCGAGGCAGCCTTACTTTCGCTTACTTGCGGCATGATGGCGCAACCCTTCATACCGCCAGCAGCGGGAAAATCCGGTTATGTCGTTGAGTTATTTTCCCTGTGTCGTGATCCCCTGCTACAACCACGGCGCGATGATGGCGCGCGTACTGTCACGTCTTGAGCCGTTGGCCTTGCCTTGCATCATCGTCGATGACGGCAGCGATGCCACCACGCGGCGGGAGCTTGATGCTCTGGCTGAGCAATATGAACGAGTGACTCTGGTTCGTCTGGATGTCAACGCTGGTAAAGGCGTGGCCGTTATTCGCGGTTTGGAGGCGGCGGCATGCGCTGGTTTTACCCATGCGGTGCAGGTCGATGCCGATGGGCAACATGCGATTGAAGACATCCCTGCACTGTTAGCGCTCAGCGAACGGTATCCGGAAGCGCTGATTTCCGGGTTGCCGATATACGATGATTCCGTGCCGCGAGCGCGCCTCTACGGACGTTGGGTGACGCATGTTTGGGTATGGATTGAAACGCTTTCTCTGCAGTTGAAAGATAGTATGTGCGGCTTTCGCGTTTACCCGTTAGCCCCGACTTTACGGCTTGCCGGGCGCGTTTCACTGGGGAGGCGGATGGATTTCGATACGGAGGTGATGGTGCGCCTTTATTGGCAGGGTAACACCAGCTATTTCGTCCCGACGCGAGTGACCTATCCCCAGGATGGTGTATCGCATTTCGATACATTGAAGGACAACGTTCGTATTTCGATGATGCACACCCGCTTATTTTTCGGCATGTTGCCGCGCATTCCTTCACTGTTATGTCGCAGCACAAATGCGCATTGGGCGAAACAAGCGGAAGTCAAAGGAATGTGGGGCATGCGCTTCATGTTAGCGGTGTGGCGGTTGCTCGGTCGCCGCGCATTTTCGCTTTTGCTGTGGCCGGTGGTTGGCGTCTATTGGTTGAGCGCGGCGGCGCCGAGACGGGCATCCCGGCAGTGGCTTGCACGCGTACGTCAACAGCTTGTTTTGCGCCGGCAGGCAATTCCCCCGTATCTGAATAGCTACCGCCACTTTCTGCGATTTGGGCACGCCATGTTGGATAAGGTCGCCGGTTGGCGGGGTGAGCTGAAATTGGGGCGAGATATCGTTTTTGCTCCGGGGGCGGAAGAGGCACTAAACAGCGCCAGTACGCAGGGGAAGCTGTTATTGGCTTCACACCTGGGGGATGTGGAAGCGTGTCGGGCGCTGGCGCAGCGGCAAGGTGGGAAAGTGGTGAACGCCCTGGTCTTCAGCGAAAACGCCCAACGCTTTAAACAGGTGATGGAAGAAATGGCGCCGCAGGCGGGAATAAACCTGCTCCCGGTGAATGACATTGGCCCTGAAACGGCAATGTTGCTGAAGGATAAATTGGATCGCGGTGAGTGGGTGGCTATCGTTGGCGATCGCATTGCGGTAAATCCGCAGCGTGGTGGCGATTGGCGCGTCAGCTGGAGTTCGTTTATGGGGCAGCCCGCGCCTTTCCCGCAAGGGCCGTTTATTCTAGCCGCACTGCTGCGTTGCCCGGTATTGTTGATCTTTGCTTTGCAACGGGAGGGAAAACTGCACATACATTGTGAGGCTTTCGCCGATCCGCTGCCATTACCGCGAGCTGAACGTCAACAGGCCCTTCAGCTGGCTATCGATCGCTATGCTGCCCGTCTTGAACATTTCGCACTGATGTCCCCGTTGGACTGGTTTAACTTTTTCGATTTTTGGCGGCTGCCTGACACCGCCGATAAGGAGTAATGGGTGCTTAACGACCCTCGCTTTACGGCTGACGTTGAACTCACCATCCCGTTTCATGATGTCGACATGATGGGAGTGGTGTGGCACGGCAACTATTTTCGTTATTTTGAGATCGCTCGTGAGGCGCTGCTGAACCAGTTTGATTACGGTTACCGGCAAATGCAGGCGTCCGGGTATGTTTGGCCGGTTGTCGATACTCGGGTGAAATACCGCGACGTGCTGACATTTGAGCAGCGCATCCGCGTTCGCGCACAGTTGGAAGAGTATGAAAACCGCTTGCGCATCGCTTACCAGATATTCGATGTCTTGACTGCGAAACGGACCACAACGGGTTACACCATTCAGGTTGCGGTAGAAGAGAAAAGCCGTGAAATGTGCTTCGTGAGTCCAGATATTTTGTTTGAACGAATGGGAGTAGCGCCATGAGACTTTTGCCTTTATGCCTGCTTTTGCTGGCGCCGTGGGTGCATGCCGTCACGCTGGATGAGCTTCAGCAACGTTTTACCGGGCAGCCGGTGATCCGGGCTCATTTCGCACAGACGCGTACGATTAAGGACATGCCGCAACCGCTTCGCTCACAGGGGGAAATGCTGCTTGCCCGCGATCAAGGGTTGTTGTGGGATCAAAAGAGTCCTTTCCCCATGCTGCTGATGCTGAACGATTTTCGTATGGTTCAACAGGTGAATGGCCAGCCTCAACAAACGGTTACCGCCGAAAATAATCCGCAGATGTTCCAGTTTAACCATCTGTTGCGCGGACTATTTCAGGCCGATCGCAAGGCGCTGGAACAGAATTTCCGCGTAGGTTTTCAGGATAAGGGAGAGGGGCGTTGGGTACTTCGCCTGACGCCGACGACCACGCCATTGGATAAAATTTTCTCCTCAATCGATTTGTCTGGTGAAACTTATCTGGAGTCTATTCAGCTCTATGATAAACAAGGCGATCGTACGGAAATTATACTTTCTCAACATCGACTGACCCCTGCGACCCTGACTGATGACGAACGCCAACGCTTTGCCGCCGACTAATTCCCGCCGCCTCGCCCTGTTATGGGGATTGGTATGTTTGATGCTGCTCGGCGTGTTGTTGGCGTTGCTGCCGGGCGCACGTTTGAACAGCAGCGTGTTGGCGATGCTGCCCAAGCAGGCGCTGGGTTCCGTTCCGCTCGCGATAAGTGACGGCTTTATGCAGCGCCTGGATAAACAGGTGGTGTGGTTGGTCAGCCCCGGTAAACAGCCGGATCCGCGAGTAGCAGAAACGTGGTTGGCGCAACTTCAACAGTCACCCGCGTTGTCTGAAGTTAAAGGAAAGATGAACGCCGAAAGCCAGAAAGCCTGGGGAGCCTTTTTCTGGCAGCACCGCAACGGGCTTATCGATAGCGCCACTCGCATGCGCTTGCAAAATGGCGGTGAAGCGCAAGCGCAATGGGTTCTGTCACAGCTCTATTCCGCTTTTTCTGGCGTTAGTGGCAAAGAGTTGCGGAACGATCCATTGATGCTGATGCGTGGCTCCCAGTTGGCGCTTGCGCAAAACGGTCAGCGACTGCGGCTGATGGATGGCTGGCTTGTCACTCAGGACGAGCAGCAAAACTACTGGTATTTGTTACACGGGGAGCTGGTGGGTGACTCCTTCGATATGCAACAAACCCATCGCTTGGTGGCGGAGCTCGCGGTACAGGAAGCGTCACTGAAGGCGCTCTATCCGCAGGCGCAGCTGCTTTCTCGGGGGACGGTGTTCTACAGCGACTACGCCAGCCAGCAAGCGAAGCGGGATATCGCCACCCTCGGCGCTGCCACGATCCTGGGCGTGGTTCTGTTAATTATCGTGGTCTTTCGTTCATTGCGACCGTTGCTGTTGTGTCTACTTTCTCTCAGCGTCGGAGCATTGGCGGGGACGGTGGCCACGTTGGTGCTGTATGGCGAACTGCACCTGATGACGTTGGTGATGAGCATGAGCATCATCGGGATTTCTGCCGATTATACGCTCTACTATCTGACCGAACGCATGGTGCATGGCGCGGTCATGTCGCCCTGGCAAAGCCTGACGAAGGTTGGCAAAGCGCTTTTGTTGGCATTGTTGACGACGGTGGCGGCCTATCTAATCATGATGTTGGCTCCTTTCCCCGGCATTCGCCAGATGGCCGTGTTTGCCGCCATCGGACTTAGCGCATCGTGCCTGACCGTATTTTTTTGGCATCCCTGGTTGTGCCGCGGCTTACCGGTGCGGCCGGTTCCGGCGATGGGGGTGATGCTGCGTTGGTTGGCGGCCTGGCGGCGCAATAAAGCAGTGCGCGTAGGGGTGCCGACGGCCTTGGCTCTGCTGTCAATGGCTGGGATTGCCACGTTGCGTGTGAATGATGATATTTCCCAACTGCAGGCGTTGCCGTCTTCACTGCTGGCGCAGGAGAACAAGATTAGCCGATTGATCGGGCAAAACGTCGATCAAAAATGGTTCGTGGTCTATGGCGCTACTCCAGAACAGACGCTGCGGCGGTTGGAAACTTTCCTGCCGCACCTGGAGCGAGCGCAACATGAGGGAATGATTAGCCATTTCCGCGCGATCCCCCTTAATTCGCTGGCGCGTCAAGAGCAGGATTTACGTCTGCTGCGTGACGCGGCACCAACCGTGCTTCTTGCGCTAAAAAATGCGGGGCTTGATATGGCTAACCCCGATCTGAACGCAATGCCGGTTTCCGTACCCACATGGCTGGAAAGCAGCATCAGCGAAGGTTGGCGTTTGTTGTGGCTGACTCTGCCCAACGGCCAGAGTGGGGCGCTGGTTCCCGTCGATGGTGTAACGTCAGGCAATCAATTGGGAGAGCTGGCGGACAAGCAGGCCGGTGTGGCATGGGTGGACCGCAAACAGTCTTTTGATTCGCTCTTCGCGCTCTACCGTTCCGTATTGACGGGGTTGTTGGGTATCGCGTTGGTTGTGATCGCCTGTGGCGCGATGGTTCGCCAAGGGTGGCGTAAAGGGCTTGTCAGCCTGATACCGTCCCTGTTGTCGCTGGGATGTGGGTTGGCTGTGCTCTCGTTTTGCGGGTATAGCGTAAACCTATTCTCGCTGTTGGCATTAGTGCTGGTATTGGGCATTGGCATCAATTACACACTGTTTTTCAGTAACCCGCAGGGGACGCCGCTGACTTCGCTGCTAGCCATTACGTTGGCGATGATGACGACTTTGCTAACGCTTGGCATGTTGTTGTTCAGTGACACGCAGGCAATCAGCTGTTTCGGAATTGTTTTGGTCAGCGGAATTTTCGTCGCCTGGCTACTTTCACCACTGGCGATGCCAAATAAAAAAAGAGAAAAAAGATGATGGTACGTAATTGCTGGCGATTCGCTGCGCTGCTCGTTGTGATGGGGATAGCCGGCTGCAGCCATTCGATTGCTCCGGGGAATGACACGTTCCCACAGGCCTGGCTAGAACCGGGCACCCGCGTGGTGTTGCCTGCGCCTGGTTTGTCACCTGCGATCGATAAGCAGCAACTGCTGACTGGTACTTTCAACGGCAAAAGCCAGTCGCTGTTGGTCATGTTGCATGCTGATGAGCAGAAAATCACCCTCGCCGGGCTTTCCTCCGTGGGAATTCGGCTGTTTAAGCTTACCTATGATGAGAATGGGTTACACGCCGAGCAATCTATCATCGTTCCTCAATTACCACCGGCAAGCCAGGTGTTGGCCGATGTCATGCTTAGCCTTTGGCCGCTTGAAACTTGGCGGGCGCGGCTGCCGAATGGCTGGACGATCGTCGATAAGGGTAATCAGCGCGAGCTGCGCAACGCCAGCGGCAAGCTGGTGACCGAGATCGCCTATCTTCAGCGTAATGGCCTGCGAGAGCCGATTAGCATTCAACAACATGCTTTTAAATACCAAATCACCATTCAATACCTGGGTGAATAACATGATTTACATCTCTGCCATCGGTATGATTAATGCGCTTGGGAATTCTCTGGATGAGATAGCCGCAAACCTCGCTCGCGGCTCTGCGCCGGGTATGCGTCCGAGAGCGGGGTGGCTACAGGGGAACCCGGAAGCCGTGCTGGGCGGCGTTGAGGGAGAGTTACCCGTTATCCCTGCGTCGTTTTCCGCTCATCGTTCCCGTAATAATCAACTGTTGCTGGCCGCGCTGGAGCAGATCCAGCCGCAGGTTGATGAAGCCATCGCCAGGTTTGGCCGCGATCGGATTGCCGTCGTGATGGGCACCAGCACCTCCGGGTTAAACGAAGGCGATGAGCATGTACAGCTGACGCTCAACGGCGAAGTTAGCCCGCGTTGGCGGTATCCTCAGCAGGAGCTCGGCGATCCGTCGCGATTTCTCAGCCGCTGGCTACAGGTCGATGGGCCAGCATTTACGCTTTCGACAGCTTGCTCTTCCAGCGCCCGAGCCATTATCAGCGGGCGGCGGCTGATCGAAGCGGGGCTTGCCGATGTCGCCATTGTTGGCGGCGCCGATACGTTGAGCAGAATGCCGATCAACGGTTTTCACAGCCTTGAGTCGCTATCGTCTGAGCTTTGCCAGCCGTTCGCCCAAAACCGTTGCGGCATCACTATCGGTGAAGGCGCTGCACTCATGGTGCTGACCCGCGAGCCTCAGCCTCTTGTTCTATTAGGGGTGGGGGAATCCAGCGATGCTTGGCATATATCAGCACCGCATCCTCAGGGAGAGGGTGCCATTCGTGCCATTGAACAAGCCTTGGCCGAAGCGGATATCGAGGCGAAACAGGTTGGTTACATTAATCTGCACGGCACCGCGACACTGCTTAACGACCAAATCGAGTCCCGCGTAGTGCATTCGCTGTTTGGTGAACAGGTACCATGCAGTTCGACCAAGCATTTAACCGGCCATACTCTGGGGGCTGCGGGGATCACGGAGGCGGCTATCAGCGCGCTGATTTTACTGCGCAATTTACCTTTACCCGCCCAAGATTTCAGCGCTTCGCCAGCAGACTCCGCGCTCCCCGCTTGCGGTGTCATGCATACCAGCCAACCGTTGGCTCGACCGATAATCCTCTCTAACTCTTTCGCCTTTGGCGGAAATAACGCCAGTATTCTATTAGGGAAAGATGTATGAACGAATATTTGCCGCCGTCCGAGTACTTGCCTCATGCTGAGCCGATGATGCTACTGGATGAGGTCGTCAACGTGACTGAAAACGATGTTCACTGTCAGGTTAGCGTGCATCTTGGCGGAGTGTTGGGACCCTTTCTCGATGCTCAGGGCAATCTGCCGGGATGGTTTGCGCTGGAGTTGATGGCGCAAACGGTGGGGGTTTGGTCCGGCTGGCATCGCCGCCAAGCGGGGTTGCATGAAATTTCATTGGGCATGGTGCTTGGCGCCCGCGAGTTAACCTGTGCGGCCGGGCATCTACCAGGCAATGCGACGTTGAATGTTCAAGCTAGGTTGCTGATGCAAGACGAACGTTTCGGCAGCTTTGACTGCACCATTACCGTAGGGGAAGAGTGCCTGGCATCTGGCCGTGTGAATACTTTCCAGCCAACGTCAGAAGAATTGACATCGCTTTTTAATCAGGGAGAGACCGCATGAGTCGTTCAGTTCTGGTCACCGGGGCTAGTAAGGGAATTGGGGGCGCGATTGCTCGTCAGCTTGCCGCTGATGGTTTTATCGTCGGCGTCCATTATCACCGAGATCAGGCCGGCGCCCAGGAAACCCTCGCAGCCATTGAACAGTCTGGGGGGCAAGGTCGCCTGCTGAACTTTGACGTAAGTGAACGTGATCAGTGCCGTGAAGTGCTGGAAAAGGATATGGCTGCCCACGGCGCCTGGTACGGTGTGGTCTGCAATGCAGGCATCGCCCGGGATGGGGCGTTCCCTGCGCTTAGCGAGAACGATTGGGACAGCGTGATCCACACCAATCTCGACGGTTTTTATAACGTCATTCATCCTTGCATCATGCCGATGATCGGCGCACGTAGAGGTGGTCGAATCATTACGTTGTCGTCGGTATCGGGAATGATGGGCAATCGCGGTCAGGTCAATTATAGCGCCGCTAAAGCGGGGATCATCGGCGCCACCAAAGCATTGGCCATTGAGCTTGCGAAGCGCAAAATCACCGTTAACTGCATTGCTCCAGGCCTGATCGACACGGGGATGATCGAAATGGAAGAGGCCGCATTGAAAGAAGCGATGGCGATCATTCCAATGAAGCGCATGGGCCAGACGGATGAAGTTGCCGGCCTGGCGAGCTATTTAATGTCCGATATTGCGGGCTACATCACCCGCCAGGTCATTTCCATCAACGGAGGAATGTTATGACTTGTCGTGTTGTCATCACCGGCATGGGCGGCGTAACCGCCTTTGGGGAACGGTGGCAGGATGTTTCCCGGCGTCTGTTGGCATATGAAAATGCGGTGCGGACAATGCCCGAGTGGCAGATTTATGATGGATTGCATACCTTACTGGGCGCACCAATCGATGATTTCGTCCTGCCTGAGCATTACACCCGAAAGCGCATTCGCGCAATGGGGCGAGTCTCACTCCTTTCCACTCGCGCTACTGAACTGGCATTGGAACAAGCGGGGCTGATTGACGATCCGGTACTGACTAACGGCCAAACCGGCATCGCCTACGGTTCTTCGACGGGAAGTACCGGCCCCGTGAGCGAATTTGCCACTATGCTTACTGAAAAACATACCAACAACATCACTGGCACCACTTATGTGCAGATGATGCCACATACCACAGCGGTTAACACCGGTCTGTTTTTCGGCCTGCGCGGCCGAGTGATCCCGACCTCCAGCGCATGCACCTCAGGGAGCCAGGCGATTGGCTATGCCTGGGAGGCTATTCGTCACGGTTATCAGAAGGTTATGGTTGCTGGTGGCGCAGAAGAGCTTTGCCCCTCGGAGGCCGCGGTGTTCGATACGCTATTCGCAACGAGCCAGCGTAACGATAGCCCTAAAAGCACACCGTCCCCTTTCGATCGGCAGCGTGATGGCCTGGTGATTGGCGAAGGTGCCGGGACGTTGGTCCTGGAAGAGTTGGAACATGCGAAAGCGCGCGGCGCCGTTATCTACGGTGAAATTGTCGGTTTTGCCACCAATTGCGATGCGGCGCATATCACTCAACCGCAGCGTGAAACGATGCAAATATGCATGGAGCAGGCGTTGAAGATAGCTGGCTTGAATGTGCGGGACATCGGCTATATTTCCGCTCATGGCACTGCCACCGATCGAGGGGATATCGCTGAAAGCCAGGCTACGGCAGCTATTTTTGGCGGCCAAACGCCGATTTCATCGCTGAAAAGCTATTTTGGCCATACGCTGGGAGCCTGCGGCGCGCTGGAGGCCTGGATGAGTTTGCAAATGATGCGAGAAGGCTGGTTTGCGCCAACGCTTAACCTTCATCAGCCGGATGAGCAGTGTGGTGAGCTGGATTATATTATGGGGGAAAGCCGGCGCATCGATTGTGAATACTTACAGAGCAATAATTTCGCGTTTGGCGGCATCAATACCTCCATCATCATTAAACGTTGGGTTTAAGTTGAAACGGCGGGAGCAATAAAATTGATTTCCGCCATTCCAACCTCTATAGGGTTTACCTAAACCGCGCATCCCGAGAAAACAGAAAAGCGGCCTCCCGCTGGCGAGCGTCGGCTTGTGCCTGATCCCCCTGATAGCGCAAGATCATGATCAGCGTGGCGTAGACGTTGGCGTCGATGCGGCGCTGCAGATAGGCATTGGCCCACTGCCGATAGCCGGTCAACAGGGCATCATCGCGCGTTTGGTTATAGACCAGCAGCGCGTGAGATTGCTCGTCGAACGTTTTGCGCTCCCGATAGATCCAGGCGGCCGGCGGCGGCATCTGCTCGATGCTGTCGATGGTGGTCAGCATCGTGCGCTCCGATTGGGTGAGCGCCATGCGCCCTTGCCAGGCGAAGACCGCCATCACTAACACGCCGAGCGCCGCCATTGCTACAGGCAGACTCAGGGCTTTGGCTAACGGCAGCGGGCGTGGGGCGCCGGTTTGGCCGTCCAACAGTGCCAGCAGCAGCAGAAACGCCAGCCAATGCGGCGCAGACAGATAGAAAGGGTATTCCAGTTGGGTGTGTATCAACATTGGCAGCAGCACCAGAAACAGCCCGACGCGCGCACCGGCCGGCGCTTCGCAATCCCGTTGCCAGGCGCGTTTCAGCAGCAGCGCGCCGGCGACGATGACGATAGCGATACCTGCCAGCGCCGGCAGGCCGCCCTCAACCCACCACAGCAGGATTTCATTGTGCGGATGTCCGGCGACTTCCAGCACTTCTCGCCAGGGCATTGTCTGCAGGCGGAAGTGCGCGAAGCTGTATTCAAAGCCGCCATAGCCCCAGCCCAGCAGCGGCTTGGCCAGGATCATGGCGCCGACGTCGTGCAGCATGGTCAGGCGCGCGCTGTTGGAAAGCTCCCGTCCGATCAGGCCAGCGCGGCCATCCAGACCGAAACCGGTGAACAGCACCGTCAGACCGATCGCGGCGCCCAGCAGCAGCGCGCCGCCGGCCCAGCGGCTTGCGGCCGGGCGTTGGCGGGCAAAGCGCCACAGCAGCAGCGCCGCCGCCAATGCGGCCCCCAACCAGGCGGCGCGCGACTGGATCAGCACCAGCAGGGCGGAGAAAGCGGCCAGCAGCGCGAGCAGCGGGATTTGCCGCCGCCGCGTTGGCGCAGAGAGGGGAGCCAGCAGCTGCCAGAGCGCCAAAGCCAACCCGGTGGCGATAAAGCTGCCCAGCACGTTCGGTTGCTGAAAGACGCCGTAGACCCGGCTGCCGTTAGGGGATACCCAAGCCAGCGCGGGGGCGAACAGTTGCAGAGCCGCCAGCAGTGCCTGAACGCCGACGGCGAACAGCAGACCGTACAGCAACAGGTTGCGCTGCCTGGGGGTTAGGCGCAGTTGCAGGCAGGCGACATAGAAAAGCCAACCACCGAGCAGACCGGCGCAGCGCCACAGGGCGTCTTCGCGCCACTCGGAGCGAGTATACAGCAGCGGCAGCGCCAGCACGGCGATGCCGAGCAGCAACAGGCGTGCGGTGGGGGTCAGCGAAAGACGGGTGCGGCCAAGGCAAACGGTGAACGTCACTATCAGCGTGGTGAGCGCCATGACGGCCCAGGCCAGAATGTTTTGCGGCAGCGCCAGACCGTCGCCGCCCATATTGGGGTAATAAATCGGCAGGATCACCGTCATCCAGATCAGCAGCAGGGGCAGCACGGCGATGGTCGCTGCGTTAGCGGGAGATTTATCGGCCATGGTTAACCTGCCATGGCCTGATAGCGTTTATTGAATGCATGTTTTTATTATTCCCTTTCCTTTGTCCTGATATTGAAATGCGTGTAATGTTCAATTCGCAAATGTCTCACGGGAAATTTAAACCGTCTTTATGGTGAAGCGATAAATAATGTTTGCCCTGAGAATGCGCGAGGCTGTGTACCCAAAGAAAGTTTAAGCCGTATTTTTCACCCGCAAAAGGTATGTTTGTTGTTTGCAAAAACAGACGCGCCATTTTCTCAAATCTATTGTGATTCAGTCAATTCATAATCTAATTCTTGTTTTTGTCAATTGAAATCAAATGGTTGATTGTGATTCCTACGTGCGCGAATATCGTGGGGTATCCCGGCAATGGCCTATATTGGCAGGCCCTGTGAAGAATAAAAGAGGTATCTGCTTTTTTAATTGATGTCGTCAGTGTCGGCGCGACGGCGGAAATTTACCTCATCGTTTCTCATTGCTGATTTTTAAATTCAATGTGATTTTCATTTTATTATTTTTATTGGGATTCTTCTTGTCTTTATCTGTTTTTTTAAATTTTCATGAAATGATTTATTATTAGGATTGTTCTGTTGCATTGGAAATAAAAGCGGTTATGACTTGAGCCTCTCCGTTGCCGCGGCAGAATACAGACTAACGCGCCTGCCCAAGCGCGTTAGTCTCGTCTCTTGTGCGCTTACTCCACGTCGCCGATCCGTTCCAGCGCATCCACCACCAGATCCCAGAATTTATCCTGATCCAGTTTGACCGCGACCTGGGTGTGGCAGTCCGGCGGCGGCGGCGCGCGGAAGTCCGCGACCGTCATGCCCAACGTCAGGGTGCCGGTCAACTCGATATCCACCGGCGCTTTGCGCACCGACATGACGCTCGGATCGATCACATAGGCCACCGCGCAAGGATCGTGCACCGGCGGGGCACTGAAGCCCTGCGCCTGCCGGTACATACGGCCAAAGAATGCCAGCAGTTCGCCGACGAAGGCGGCCGGCCGGGTGCCGAGGGCGGCGATGCGTTCGCAGACTGCCGGCGTGGCCAAAGCCTGGTGAGTGAGATCCAGCCCGACCATGGTCAGCGGCCATTTTTCGTTAAATACAATGTGCGCCGCTTCGGGATCGATTTTGATATTGAACTCCGCCACCGCGCTCCAGTTGCCCACATGGTAGCCGCCGCCCATCAGCACCACTTCCTTGACCCGCTCGGCAATGCGCGGCTCTTTACGCACCGCCATGGCGATATTGGTCAGGCCGCCGGTAGGCACCAGCGTCACGCTGCCGGGTGGGTGGGCCATCACGGTATCGATGATCAGATCCACCGCGTGGCGCGAGTCCAGCTGCAGGTGGGGTTCCGGCAGCACCGGGCCATCGAGGCCGGAATCGCCGTGAATGTCGGGCGCCACTTCGATATTGCGCACCAGCGGGCGCGGGCAGCCGGCGGCGAAGGGCACGCCGGTGATATTGGCGATGCGGGCCACCGCCAGCGCGTTGCGCGTCACTTTGTCCAGCGTTTGGTTACCCACCACGGTGGTGACCGCCAGTAGGTCGATCTGCGGATTGCCCCAGGCCAGCAACAGGGCGATGGCGTCGTCATGCCCCGGGTCACAGTCCAGTATGATTTTTTTCATGGTTATTCCTGATGCAGGGAGAGGTTTCCGCAGCATAACGCAGCGCGGTGGCGTGGGATAATGCCGATGGTGCTTTTGTTAACGGCATCAAAGCCTTGCCACTTTTACGATGTAATGAAACGTAAATCCTGCTCGTCGGGCTTTACCCTGGAGTTTACTCCAGGGTTTACAGTGAGGTTCAGCGTCAATGCACAGAGGAGAGGCGGGATGAGCTTACTGAAACGGTTGTTGGGGCAAGGCGGTATTAACGGCGGTCATCAGCGTGCGAGCCACGGCGGTGGGCATCATGGCAACCGCTATAACCAGCATGGCGAGCCGGGGCCGCAGTGTCCGGAATGCCGGGCCGTGAATAAATCGGGCGCCCGTTATTGCCACCGCTGCGGTCAGCCGTTTGCCGCGGCGAGCGCCACCTGCGGACAGTGTGCCGCGCCGCTGCCGCCGGGGAGCCGCTTTTGTCCGCAGTGCGGCGGCGGTGTGCCGTGAACCGGGGCGGTTGGACACTCGCGCTGCTGCTGGGCGCCATGGTGCTGTGGACGCTGCTGGCCTGGGGCGTCGCCGGGGTGCTGGCCTGGCTCCCGGCGTTGGCGGAGGCAGCCGGGAAAGCATCGTTGCCGGTGAACGGTGCGCTGAACCTGGTGCCGCAGGCGGTGTTGGACGTCGGGCTACCGTGGCTGAAACAGCTGGCCAGCGGGCTGGCGAGCTATTTTCCTCTGCTGCTGACCTGGGCGGGCTACGCCGTCTGGCTGTTGTGGGGCCTCGGTATGTTGGCGCTGACGCTGCTGGGTGCGCTGGCGCACCGTTATTTGAGCACGGCTCAGCGATAGCCCTGATAGACTGCCGCTACGCGTTCGAAATAGTCGGTTAAATAATTGATGCACACCTGCACCTTCAGCGGCAATTTGTCCTTCTCGGTATAGAGCGCGTAGATCGGCCGCGGATCCGAATGGTAGCTTTTGAACAGGATCTCAATTTCGCCGCGTTTGATCTCTTCGATCACCCACATCAGCGGAGCGTAGGCGATGCCGGCGCCGTTTTTCAGCCAACGGATCATGGTGGAAGAGTCGTTGGTGACGAAGCGCCCCTGCGGGGAAATGCGCGTGGTGATGCCTTCCGGCGACATCAGTTCGAATTCGCTGTCGGGCCGCACGCTGTACTCCAGCCAGGAGAAGTTGACCATGTCGCTCGGCTTCTGCGGCGTGCCGTGTTGGCTCAGGTAGCTTTTGGCGGCGCACACCACCATCGGCATCTGCCCCAGGCGGCGGGAGAACAGGCTGGAGTCCTGCAGCGCCCCGGTGCGGATCACCAGATCCAGCCCGTCGGTGATCAGATCCGGCGCCGGAATGCCGGTCACCAGGTTGACCGTCAGACCCGGGTACTCTTTCATCATCTCGGCGGTCATGTTCGCCAGCACGTTTTGCGCCATGGTGGATGAGCTGCCGATGCGCAGCGTACCGGCGGGCGTATTGTTAAACGCGTACAGCTGCTCATGCACTTCGCTGACTTCCTGCAGCATGCGTCGGCAGCCCTGATAGTAGATTTTGCCGGCCTCAGTCAGGCCGATGCTGCGCGTGCTGCGGTTCAACAGCTTGACCTGCAGCTCATTTTCCAGTTTCGAGACGGTTTGGCTGATCGATGAAACGCTCATGCCGAGTTGGCGCGCGGCCGCGGTAAACGACCCGAACTCAACCACTTTGGCGAATACCGACATCCGTTTTAATCTTTCCATTATTCACTCTGGCTTAAAAGTGATTTAGATCACAGATTGTTGATGCCTTGATAGTAAGCAGGCTAATATAACGTGGTCGGGTGAATAGACCTTACCAACGTGCGAGAGCGATCGGCGACGTAATCCTGCCGCTCCTCCGGCACCCTCGCAATCCCTGTCGTGGACGTCTGCCCCAAAGTTTAACCTTTTTTCGGGTTCGTGACCTGGACAAGCTGTCTGGTCAAGATTTGTGGCGCGCGCACGCTAAAATGTAAAGAGAATGTGAATGGCGAGATGTGTCTTTCCCCGGCGCAGTGAACAATAAGGAAAAAGTGATGAGTTTGCTTCCGGTTATGGTCATCTTCGGACTGTCGTTTCCGCCGGTGTTTTTCGAGCTGCTGGTGTCGCTGGCGCTGTTTTTTCTCTTGCGCCGCCTGCTGCAGCCGACGGGGATTTACGATTTTGTCTGGCATCCGGCGCTGTTTAATACCGCGCTGTATTGCTGCTTGTTTTATCTGATTTCGTGTCTTTTTGTTTGAGGTCGCTGTGAAAAATTTTTCGATAAAAATAACCCGAATCGCGATCACTTTGATTCTTGTGCTGCTGGGCATTGCCGCGGTATTCAAGGCCTGGGTGTTCTACACCGAGTCGCCGTGGACGCGTGATGCCAAGTTCACCGCCGACGTGGTGGCGATCGCGCCGGACGTCAGCGGCCTGCTGACCGACGTGCCGGTGGTGGACAACCAGCTGGTGAAGAAAGGTCAGGTGCTGTTCGTGGTCGATCGGCCGCGTTATGAGCAGGCCTTGGCGGAAGCCGGCGCCGACGTCGCCTACTATCAGACGTTGGCGGCGGAGAAACGGCGTGAGGCCGGCCGCCGCGTGAAGTTGGGCGTGCAGGCGATGTCGCAGGAAGAGATTGACCAGTCGAACAACTCGCTGCAGACCGTGCAGCACCAGCTGGCGAAGGCCATTGCGGCGCGCGAGCTGGCGCAGCTGGATCTGGAGCGCACCACGGTGCGCGCCCCGGCCGATGGCTGGATCACCAACCTCAACGTACACGCCGGTGAATACATCACCCGTGGGTCGGTGGCGGTGGCGCTGGTGAAGAAAGATTCCTTCTACATCCTGGCGTACCTGGAAGAGACCAAGCTGAATGGCCTGAATAAGGGCGATCGCGCGGAGATCACTCCGCTCGGCAGTAACCGCATCATGCACGGCACCGTCGACAGCGTGGCGGCGGCGGTGAACAACAGCAGCAGCACGGTGAACAACAAAGGGTTGGCCTCGATCGACAGCAACCTGGAGTGGGTACGCCTGGCGCAGCGAGTGCCGGTGAAAATCATGCTGGACGCCAAGGATCAACAGCATCCGTACCCGGCCGGCACCACTGCCACCGTGGTGATCGTTGGCAAAAACGATCGCAATGCCGACAGCGGCTCACCTTTTGTGCGCCTGATGCACCGGCTGCGTGAGTTCGGCTAATGAGCAGCCCAACCTTTATCCGGCTGAGATTCGCCTTCAAACTCAGCTTCGCGATTGTGTTTGCGCTGTTCGTCGGCTTCCATCTCAATCTGGAAACCCCGCGCTGGTCGGCGATGACCGCCGCCATCGTCGCCGCCGGCCCGGCCTTTGCCGCCGGCGGTGAACCCTTCTCCGGCGCCATCCGCCACCGCGGCTGGCTGCGTATCATCGGCACCTTTATCGGCTGCTTCGTCGGCCTGATCATTATCATCACCACCGCCCGCGCGCCGGTGGTGATGCTGCTGCTGTGCTGCATCTGGGCCGGTTTCTGCACCTGGCTTTCTTCACTCATCAAGGTGGAGAACTCCTATGCCTGGGGGCTGGCCGGATATACCGCGCTGATCATCATCGTGACGGTCGCTACCAGCGAGTCTCATCTGCTGGAAGCGCCGCAGTTCGCCATCGAGCGTTGCAGCGAGATCGTGCTGGGGATCGTCAGCGCCGTGTTGGCGGATCTGCTGTTCTCGCCGCGTTCGATCAAACAGGACATCGATCGGGCGGTGGATCAGCTGCTGGTGGCTCAATACCGCCTGATGCAGATGTGCATCAGCAACGCCGACAAAGAAGACATCGATCGCGCCTGGAGCAATCTGGTCAAGAGCACCACGGCCCTGGACGGCATGCGCAACAACCTGATGATGGAGTCCTCGCGCTGGCAGAAGGTCAATCGACGGGTGAAGGCGCTGCATACACTGTCGCTGACGCTGATCACCCAGGCCTGCGAAACCTATCTGATCTTGTTGAATCACCCGGAGGCACTGAAAGACAGCCTGCGGGAGCAACTGATGGTCCCGGCGGAAACCCCGCAGGAGATCCACAAGCGCATGAAGCTGTTGCGCCAGGTGCTGACCACGCATCGTTCCGAGGAAACGCTGCCGACCATCACCGGCTGGGTCGGCGCGGCGACGCGCTACCTGTTGCTGTCGAAAGGCGTGCACGCCAACTGCAGCATCAGCGCGGTGGAAGAAGGGGTGCTGAGCAACGAAACCGTGGTCAAACCGACCTCGGCGGAAGGGCATCACGCGATGATCAACGGCTTGCGTACCTTTGTGGCGACGGCCTTCGGCAGCCTGCTGTGGCTGTGGACCGGCTGGACGTCCGGCAGCGGTTTTATGGTGATCATCGCGGTGATCACCTCGCTGGCGATGCGCACCCCGGCGCCGCGCATGGTGGCGATGGATTTCGTGCTGGGCATGCTGGCGGCGATCCCGGTCGGTTCCCTGTTCTTCATGGTGATCCTGCCGGCGACCCAGCAGAGCATTTTGCTGCTGTGTCTCAGCCTCGGCCTGCTGGCGTTTTTCATCGGCATCGAGGTTCAGAAGCGGCGGCTCGGTTCGCTGGGGCTGCTGGCGGGGACCATCAACATTCTGGTGCTGAGCAACCCGATGGAGTTCAACGTGACCCAGTTTCTCGATGGGGCGCTGGGCCAGTTCCTCGGCAGCTGCGTTGGGCTGATGGTGCTGCTGCTGATCCGCGATAATTCGCGCGAACGCACCGGCCGCACGTTGCTCAACCAGTTCGTCAGCAGCGCGGTGTCGGCGCTGACCACCAAGGCGGCGCGCCGTCGGCAAAACCACCTGCCTGCGCTGTATCAGCAGCTTAATCAGCTGCTGATGATGTTCCCGAACGACATCGCCAAGTATCGTCTGGCGCTGAACCTGATCATCGCCCACCAGCGCATGCAGCGAGCGGAAATTCCGGCCAGCGAAGAGCTGTCGGCCTTCCACCGCCAGATCCGCAGCACCGCCGATCGGGTGGTCTCCGCCAAGAACGACGTCAAGCGTGCCTATTACTACGATCGCTTGCTGGGTGAGATGAACGAGTACCAGCAGAAGCTGGTGGACAATCAGGCACCGCTCAGCGTCACCGGGCCCGTGAAACGCCTGGCCGATATGCTGCATCGCTATCGTCACGCCTTGATCGATTGATGCGTTCCCTCCTGTTGCGCCGCGTTGTGCGGCGTCTTCCCTGACTATACTGAAAGCAGTGCCCGATCTGGCGGGCCGTCTCATAAGAGGCGGCCCGTTTTCAGAGAGACTCCGAGTGCCAGAACGGCTGGAAAGTGGCATCATTGTCATGAATGGATGAAACGCTTACCGCTGCGAAAACGTGACGTGCCGGTCATCTTAGTTTCATCCAGGTCGACTATATACCTAACTAGCCTGGGGGAGCTGCGGCGCCTTCGGCGGCATAATTTCAGGGAATGTCATGAACAAGCGGATTCTGTTGGCGATTGTCATCGCCGTGGTCATCGCCGTCTTCAGCGCGCTGCGCGGCAACGAGCACCGTGCGATCGACGGCAATCCGGCGAGGGTGCCGGCACCGGCGGGCCAGCAGCAGAGCATCGACCGGCTCACGCAGCAGCAAACGGTGGTGAGCTACCTGCAGCAGCATCAGCGGCTGCCGGACTATTACGTCACCAAGAAGCAGGCGCGCGAGCAGGGCTGGGATCCGCGTTCAGGCAACCTCTGTGCAGTATTGCCGGGCAAGGCGATTGGCGGCGATCGATTCTCTAACCGTGAAGGGCAACTGCCGAGCGCCGGCGGCCGGGTCTGGCGCGAAGCGGACATCAATTACCAGTGTGGCCGGCGCGGCGCCGATCGCCTGTTGTATTCGAGCGACGGTCTGATCTTCGTTACGCGCGACCATTACAAAAACTTCATTCGTGTGGAGTGAGTTTGATGGCAAAAGTAGAGTTTGATTTTGAGCAGATCCAGGACGTGCCAACCTTCTACCGCGATTTCGCGCACAAGTTTGCGCTGGACGAGGGGTTTGGCGCCAACCTCGACGCGCTGTGGGACGTGGTGACCGGCGATATCGGTCTGCCGGTGGAAATCGAGTTCACCCACCTCAATGCCCGCAGCAAGCGTCGTTTCGGCGCAATCATTCTGCTGTTTGAAGAAGCGGAAGAAGAGCTGGAAGGCAGCCTGCGCTTCAATATCCGCGAAAGCAGCGGCGAACCGGCGCATCACCGGGGATGAAACGGGTTCATCCCGGGACGGCGGCGGCGCTTAGTCAGCCGCTTCGGCCAGCTCGCGCAGGTATTGGAAGATCTGGCGGTAAGCCTTAGGCGGCTTGTTGGCGGCCTTCTCTTTCTGCGCGTTGCGCACCAGTGAACGCAGCTGTTGACGATCGGCTGCTGGATACAGATCCAGGATCGACGGAATGACGTCATCGCCTTCTTCCACCAGGCGGTCGCGCAGCGCTTCCAGCTTATGGAACAGCGAAACCTGCTGGTTGTGGCGGTTTTTCAGCTTGTCGAGCGCGGTCTGAATCGGCTCGATATCGCGGGCGCGCAGCATCTTGCCGATCAGCTGCAGCTGACGGCGACGGCCCTCTTTCTTGATCTTCTGCGCCAGCTCGATGGCGGCGCGCAAATCTTCATCCAACGGAATGCGATCCAGCGCGTTTTTGCCCAGATCGACCATTTCGGCCCCCAGGTCTTTCAGCGCTTCGGCATCACGTTTAATTTCACTTTTACTGACCCAGATAATCTCGTCATCGTCCTCGTTTTCATTCTCCGGGACATCGTCGAGCCAGTCTTCAGGCTGTTTGTTCATGGTAGGCTCCGTTAAAAAGAGGCTAATCCTAACAGGTTGCCGGCTTTATGCGAAATTCAACGCGGTTCCTGTTAGACTCAACGGCAGAGATCTCAGGATTTTTGCGCGCCGCTCCGCGTGCACAACTACGCCGCTCCGGCACTTTTCTCAACGATTTTCTGATTAATTATGGCAGATTGATGAAAGTAGTCACTCAAGTTGCAGAACAGCGCAAGGCGCTGGAACAGGCCGTTTCTCAGGCGCTGGAGCTGGCCCGCGCCGGTTCCGACGCGGCGGAAGTGGCGGTCACCAAATCGACCGGCATCAGCGTCAGCACTCGCTTCGGCGAGGTGGAAAACGTCGAGTTCAACAGCGATGGCGCGCTGGGCATCACCGTGTATCACCGCCAACGCAAAGGCAGCGCCTCTTCCACCGATCTCAGTCCGGACGCCATCGCCCGCACCGTACAGGCGGCGCTGGACATCGCGCGCTACACCTCTGAAGATCCCTGCGCCGGCCCGGCGGAGAAAGATCTGCTGGCGTTCGAGGCGCCGGATCTCGATCTGTTCCACCCGACCGAGCTGGACGCCGAGCGCGGCATCGAGCTGGCGGCGCGCGCCGAGCAGGCTTCGCTGGCGGCGGACAAACGCATTACCAATACCGAAGGCGGCAGCTTCAACAGCCACTACGGCATCAAGGTGTTCGGCAACAGCCACGGCATGCTGCAAAGCTACTGTTCCAGCCGCCACTCGCTGTCCAGCTGCGTCATTGCGGAGCAGGACGGCGATATGGAGCGGGATTACGCTTACACCATCGGCCGTGCGATGGGCGATCTGCACAGCCCCGAGTGGGTGGGGCAGGAGTGCGCCCGCCGCACGCTGGCACGTCTTGCGCCGCGCAAACTGTCGACCATGAAGGCGCCGGTGCTGTTCGCCTCCGAAGTGGCCACCGGGCTTTTCGGCCATCTGGTGGGCGCCATCAGTGGCAGCAGCGTCTACCGTAAATCCACTTTCCTGCTGGACTCGCTCGGCAAACAGATCCTGCCGGAATGGTTGACCGTCGAGGAGCATCCGCACCTGCTGAAAGGGCTGGCGTCAACGCCGTTCGACAGCGAGGGCGTGCGCACCCAGCGGCGCGATATCATCAAGGACGGCGTGCTGCAGACCTGGTTGATGACCAGCTACTCGGCGCGCAAGCTGGGCCTGCACAGCACCGGCCATGCCGGCGGCATCCATAACTGGCGCATTGCCGGGCAGGGCGCGGACTTCGCCGGCATGTTGAAACAGCTTGGCACCGGCCTGGTGGTCACCGAGTTGATGGGCCAGGGCGTCAGCGGCGTCACCGGCGATTACTCGCGCGGCGCCGCCGGTTTCTGGGTGGAAAATGGTGAGATCCAGTACCCGGTTAGCGAGATCACCATTGCCGGCAACCTGAAAGACATGCTGCGCAACATCGTCAGCGTCGGCAGCGATATCGAAACCCGCAGCAATATCCAGTGCGGTTCGGTGCTGCTGCCGGAAATGAAGATCGCCGGTCAGTGATCCTCTGCGCGGCCGGCGCCCCCCGGTCGCGCGTTATCCCGTCTCAACCTTGCTTACAAATCTCCGGTTTCGGTTTTGCCCGGCCTTGCCTATGGTAACGGTGGGTTAATTAAAACAATAACTGGAAGGTGAGCAAACATGCAGAATACCCTGAAAGCGCTGGCGGCGTTGACGCTGCTGGCAGCCAGTTCGCTGGCGGTCGCTGCCGATCTGGGCGACGATATGGACACCCTGGCGGAAAACTATAAAACGGTGCTGAATACCGATTCCGCCGCTACCCTCACACAGAGCCTGCAAAACATGCGCGCCGCCGCGCAGGATGCCAAACAGGGCACTCCGCCGAAGCTGGAAGACAAAGCCGCCGACAGCCCGGAGATGAAAGATTTCCGCAGCGGGTTGGATACCCTGATCGGCCAGATCGATCAGGCGCTGGCCCTGGCCAATCAGGGCAAAGTCGCCGAAGCGAAGCAGCTGGCGCAGGGCTTCAAGCAAACCCGCGACGCCAACCACAAGAAATTCCGCTAATCCGTCAACCGTCGCGCCCGTCTTCCGTCAAATAGGAGGAGGGCGCCTGCCCGAGCACGCGGCGAAACATGGTTGAAAACGCCGCGCTGCTGTCATATCCCATTTCCATCGCCACCTGCGTTACGCTGCGCCCTTCGGCCAGCAGCGCCAACGCCAGTACCACGCAGGCGCGCTGGCGCCATTGCGAAAACGGCAGGCCGGTCTGCGCGCGAAAGAAGCGGCTGAAGGTGCGAATGCTCATGTACAGACGAGGCGCCCACCGCTGCGCGGAGTCGTGGGCGTCGGGGTGCTGCAAAAAGGCGCGGCACAGCTCGCCTAACCGAGGATCGGCGGGCAGCGGGATGTGCAACGGCAAGGGCTGCAGCCTGGCCAGCTCATGCAGCAGCAGTGTTGCCAGCGCTCCGTCGCGCCCCTCTTGTTCATACTCCAGCGGCATATCCACCGCCGCCATCAACAGCTGGCGCATCAGCGGAGTGACGCTGACCACCTGGCATACCTGCGGCCGTTCGGCGGGCAACGCGCCGGGTTCGAGGTATAGGCTGCGGGTGGTGACGCCGACCATCCTCACCGCGTGCGGCATCTGCGGCGGCAGCCATACCGCGTGCTGCGGCGGGACGACCCAATTGCCTTGCTGCGTGAAAACGTGCATGACGCCGGTGGCGCCGTACAGCAACTGCGCGCGCCGGTGGCTGTGCATCGGCAGCAGGTGTCCCGGCGGATAATCGGTGCCGATGGCGATCACCGCGCGCGTTACGTGGTCGATGTCATCAATGCGGACGTTGCGCATGTGTTTCCTTTGGCTGGCAGATTGGCCGAAACGCAATGATAGTTGGCCTTTCATATAAAGCAAGCCAGCGGTCGCCGCCCTACTATCGGGGCAGAAAAATAATGCTTGTTCGCGGTGCCGTTATTTTATCGGCCATAAAGCCCGTGCAAGATTTCACACCGGGGTGGGACGAAGGTTTTCGTTCTCGCAATACAAGAAGTTAATAAGGAATAAAGCGTCATTTTATTCCAACACCTGAAGCAATAGTTCTTAGCGCAGTTCAATGACTATAAGGTGATATTTCATGTATAAGTTCGGTGTGGTTGGCGGTGGAGCCGCCGGGATCGCTTTTGCGTATAACTTTATAAAAAATAAGTCGGTTAATCATTGCAAAAGGCCGCTTTCCCTGACGGTGTTCGACAAGCAGGGCTTCAAGGGCGGAATGGCATACAGCAGCGATTTTGACAGCCATATATTAAATATGACGCCGGAAAATATGTCGGCGGATATTTTCGACGACACGCACTTCGTTGATTGGATCGCCATGCATTTCCCGCAGTTTTGCCAGGATCGTTATCCGCCGCGCTGGCTGTATCGGGAATATCTCGATTTTATTCGCGACATGACGATTTATATGGCGGCGGACAGTAACGTCGCGCTGAATTTCGTGACCGCCGAAGTAAATGCCATCGCGCCGCTCGAAGCCGGCTACCGGCTGACCACCACCTGTGGCAGCGCCGAACAGATGAATGCGCTGGTGCTGTGTTCGGGGCACAACCCGCCGGAATGTCTCTATCCGGTAGATGGCGTGATCGCTTATCAGGCCCACCAGGATCTGCCGCCGATCAACCCTTATTCGAGCATCGGCGTGATCGGCTGCAGCCTGACGGCGATTGACGCCATCGTTGAGCTGATGGAGCGCCTGGGGGCGACCGACATCTGTGCCCTGTCGCGCTCGGGCCTGTTCCCCAGCGTGCAGCCGGCGCTGATGCGTCCGCCGCCGGAAGCGTTTGTTGAGGCGCTGCGGCGCTTTGTCGCCGGCCGCGATTTTATTGACGCGCATCAGCTGGTACATGCGATCAATGCCGCGCTGGCGCGCCACTATCCGGGGCCGGAGCGGCTGACGGTGCTCTCGGCGCTGGGGGAAAGGCGCGATTGCTATCGCGATCTGGCAGACAGTCTCGATCGCGCGCGTTTTGCCCGGGAGCATATCTGCAGCTATCTGGCGGCGATCCACCCGGCGGTGTGCGCCGCCTGGGTCAAGATGGATGCCAACAACCGGCAGGTCTTCATGCGCTTTTACAACTCCTCCTGGATGCGCAATCGACATGCCATGCCGCTAAAGAACGCCAGCAAGATCGTGGCGGCGCTTGAGAGCCAACGCTTGCGTGCCTGCGGCGGCCTGGTGGATATCAGTAAGGGGGCGGACGGGTTTATCCTTCGTTGCCATGAGACGCGGGTGCATGCGCAGTATCTGTTCAACTGCACCACGCCTTCTTATCAACTGCCGCCCAACCGCCTGAGCCATCAGCTGCTGCAAGACGGGCTGGTGCAAGAGAACCTGTTCGGCGGCGTGAAGTGCAACCCGCACACGCTGAAAATCGCCGACCGACGCGGCCGTGAGCAGCATCTCTACTCGCTCGGCGCGCCCGCCAAGGGCGATCTGTTTTACACCTCGGCGATGGAATCCATCACGCGGGATATCAGCAAGATCGTGTTCAACAACCCTATTTTCAATGCAAAGAAGGCTGAAGTATGAAAAACGTAGCGCTCTTTGTCGGCAACGACATTTTCTCCTGGCTGGTGTGTCAGGATCTGATCGCCGCCCTGAGGGACGAGTGTACTTTTACGGTGTATTTTCCCCTGGCGAAAAGCGCCGGGCGCACGCAGGAGCCGGCGGTTCGCCGCCTGGGGCTGTATGAGCGCGAGGTGCTGAATGATTTCGTGTTCCCGTTCGTTGGCCGCAACGCCGCCGCCTGTGAGGGCGCCTATCAGCCGCCGGCTCTGTTCCTGGCCGCCGCCGGGGTCAAAGCGCATCGCGTTCTCGACATCAATGACGCCACGTTTATCAGCAGCCTGGGCCATATGGACGGGGTGATCTCTTTACGCTGTTATCAGAAATTTTCCGCCGACTATGTGCGCGCCTTCAGCCGGCGCGGCAAGCTGCTGTGGAACCTGCATCCGGGAGATTTGCCACGCTATCGCGGGGTGATGACGCTGTTCCGCGCGATGATGAACGGTGACAGGGACTGTGCGGTAACGCTGCATGAAATGGATGAGCACTGGGACGCCGGACCGGTGATCGCCCGTCTGCCCGCCGAGCTGCGCCACGATCTGTCGTTCCTGGAAAACATGATGTTGCTGGGCGTACAAAGCGGCACCTTTTTGGCGCGCCAGCTGATGCGGGCGGAGCACAGCGAAGCGATAACGGCGGAAAAGCAGGGCGATTCGCGCTACTGGGGTTTCCCGGATGCGCAGACGCTGGCGCAGGCGGAACAGGCGGGCATTGAGCTGGTGGACCATGACGCCGTGCGCGAGCAGTATTTGGGGCTGTTCGTCGGCGAGCGCTTCCACCCGCTGGCGGGGCAGTTCTGCGCCGGGTTCGACGACTTCGTGCGGGCGCACGGCCATGATTGAAACGTTGATTGTACTGGGCGCCGGTTTTCTGACCGGCATCACCACCATTCTGTTTGGCTTCGGCGGCGGCTTTGTGGTGGTGCCTTTCGTCTATCACCTGATCTCCGCCTCGGGCGAGCAGCCCGGCCAGGCGATGCATATTGCTGTAGCGACCTCGACAGCGGTGATGATCCTCAACGCGAGTTACGCCACCCTGACCAACTGGCGCAGCGGCAACCTGCTGCGAGAAACCATCGTGCCGCTGATCTTTTTCATCGGCATCGGCGCGGCGCTGGGCGCGTTCGCTTCCTCGCTGCTGGCGGACGGCGTGATCCGCGGGCTGTTTGTGGTCTATATGGCGGTGACCATCGCCGACTGTCTGTTCCGCCGGGGCTTCCTGATCAAACCGGCGCGCGCCGAACTGTCTCCCGCCACGTTGTGGGGCGGCGGGCCGCTTATCGGCGGCATCGCCACCCTGCTGGGGGTGGGCGGCAGCGTGATGACCGTGCCGCTGCTGCGCCGCCATGGTTACGACATGAAATATTGCGTCAGCGCCGCCAACCCGCTGTCGATCCCGGTGGCGGTGATCGGAGCGCTGATGTATATCGTGTTGGGATGGCGCGAGATGAGCGGGCCGCAGTATCTGGGGTACGTCAATCTGAACATTCTGGGGCTGCTGGTGGTGGCGGGGATTGCGGGGATCGTGTTTGCCAGGCGCTGTTTGCCGAAGGTGAGCGATGCGCTGCATGCCAAAATCTACGTGCTGCTGCTGATCGCCGTGCTGATCGCTATCTGCATCTGAGACAGAAAGGGCGGCCGGATGCCGCCCTGAAAACCGCTTAACGGTGGTATTCGCCCGCCGCTTCCGGCTGGTACAGCAATTCCAGCACTTCAATCCGCGCTTCTTCACCGTTCGGCAATTGCCAGGAGATCTGCTTGCCGACGTGCATGCCGAGCAGCGCTGCGCCCAGCGGCGCCATCACCGACAGCTGATCGTGGCTGTCTTTCAGCGAGGCTGGGTAGACCAGCGTGCGCACATGCTCTTCATCGGTGTGCAGATCGCGAAAACGCACGCGGCTGTTCATGGTCACCACGTTGGCCGGCATTTTCTCCGGCGGCAGGATTTCCGCGCGATCCAACTCGTCGTTCAGCGCGGCGGCGACGTCGGTGTTGGCAAAGGCCGGTTGTTCCAATAGCGCATCCAGGCGTTCCGCATCCAGCTCATTAATAGTAATGATGGGTTTGGTCATTCCACTCTCCAGTCAAATCAAAGGGCGCCAGTCTGTGCGCCCATAAATTCGGAAAAACAACACAAAGCAACACCCCCGCGCCAGAGGAGCGGGGGTGTGGGTAATGTCGATTTGTCCCATTGATAGTAGGCGGTTGGGGCGAGAAAAGAAAGAGATCCCGATCACGAAGGCTTTTATCGTCAATCGAGGCAAAAAAAACCGTTAGCCGGGTTATGTAATTGTTATCTCATTTACTTTTTCGCCATAACGCCGTTTTGCGAAATGGATCCCCGCGCGTCATTCAATTTCCACTTCGAACTGGAAAAAACCGGTCTACACAGAAAATCTTGCCGGGGGTAGGGTAAAGACATCACAGAAAGCGGGTTATTCAGGTGATGCGCTTTACGGTTTACTGATTAATGTGGGATCTAGGGGTACTGAAAAGTGAATGATGGATCTGCTTCGATAAAAGAAATTGAACAATCCGATGTCAGCGAAGCCGGTGAGATCACCGCTCGGGTGCTGGCGGATATTACCGCGATGCTGAATGCTGAGAATATTTATACCAATGCGGTGCAGCAACAGATGCTGGAATCGCATATTCGTGCCATGGTGCTGCGTTCAATAACCGGCGAGCCGTTGCCGGAGGTAGATAAATCATTGTTCGACGAAATCTCCGCCGAATCCATGCAAATGGCGGAGCGCGTGGTGGATCAGTTTGACACATTGCCTATCGAAGAAGCCTATTTATTGTCAGTGCACTTCGAAGTGGCGAAAGATAATAACGCATAGCGGTTAATGCATCGATTTAAATCAGGAGAATATAACATGGGTCAAATTACCGTAGTGATCGGCGATCGTTTGGGCAAAGGGCAAAAAGTCGGCCAGGGTGTTGAAAACGCAGGCGGAAAAGCGGTGGTTATCCCCGGCGTGGCGGCGGACATGAAGCTGGGCGACGTCATGAAAGCGGAAAACGCGCAGCTGGGCATCTCTTTTTGCGGTAGCGGTGGCGCCGGCGCAATTACCGCGCAAACCAAATACGGCTACAAAGCCAAATACGGCATGCGTTCGGTGGAAGAGGGCGTGACGGCAATTAATGAAGGCTGCAACGTGCTGGGTTTCGGCTTTATGGATAAAGAAGAGCTGGGCCAGAAACTGGTGGAAGCCTACGTCAAAAAACATGGCAACCCATAATGAAAGAGCAATATACCACATCGGTAAAGGTGGAGGGTAAAGGCGACAGCAAAGCGAAAGCTTTTGCTTCCGCCTTGGCTAATGTGCAGGGCGCGGTATTAAAGTCCACCAACAATATTCTGCTGCGCATCGAGCCGCAGGACGTCAGCGTAGTGAAAGCGGAAGAGAAAATAACTAAAGAGAAATTTCTTTTCTTCTTTTTGCCGCGTGAAAGAAAGAGCTATGCCGTTTCTCTGGAAATAACCGTGAACGTAACCATTATCAATACCGAGAAGGTTGTCTTCGTCACGAAATAAAAACGTTAGCATAAATGAAAGGGTATACTGATGTTTTTAATCATCTTATTTAAATCGATAATTATCGGTGGGCTGGTGGGAGTCGGCGTAGGGGCCGGCGCCGCACGCATGTTCCACGCACCGACAACACAGGGCATGGGGGCGTTTCGTACCCTGGGCGAGCTGAACTCCTGCGAGGGCGATCCGGCTTCCCACTTCTCATTCGGTCTGGGCTTCTTCTTCAACGCCTGGGCGTCTTCCGTAGCGGCGGGCTCCTTCACGCAGGACGTCGATCACCGCATCATCCCGCACTGGGGCGCGGCGGCCCTGATGGTCAAGAACCGCAATCTGGCGCAAACGCTGCACGATCCGAAAAAAATGGCCATCGCCTGCGGCATCATCGGCATGCTGGTGGTGGCCTTCCTCAATACCACCGCTTCCGCCGTGCCTGCCGCGCTGCAGGTCACCGCGATCAAGGTGCTGGTGCCGGCGGCCAACCTGCTGGTGAATACCGTGATGCCGGTGATCTTCTGGCTGGCGGCGATCGACGCCGGGCGCCGTTCCGGCTTCTGGGGCACCATCTTCGGCGGCCTGGCGCAGCTGATCATGGGCAACGCCGTACCGGGCCTGGTGCTGGGCATTCTGATCGGCAAAGGCGTGGAAGAGAGCGGCTGGAACAAGATCACCAAGATCATGATGGCGGTGATCGTGCTGCTGTTCGTGCTGAGCGGCTTCTTCCGCGGCTTTGACATGAAAGTTCTCGAGTCCTTCAGCCTCGGCGTGCCGGGCTGGCTGGACGCCATTCACAACACCCTGAGCGGTAAATAAGGAGCGGGATGATGGAAGAGCAAACCCAAAAAGGCTTCTGGTACGCCGACTGGTCATTCCCGATTTTTGTTGGCCTGCTGTCCTCCGGCGTGTTCGCCGGGACGCACATGTACTACCTGTACGGCATCGGCGCCTTTAACGAAGTGGCCTTCGTCTCCATGCTGCGGGCGGGGATGGATACCGGCGTGTATGGCGCGGTGGCGGCGTTCGGCGCCAGCTTCCTGTTCGCGCGCATCATCGAAGGTTCACTGGTGGGCATCCTCGACATCGGCGGCGCGATCCAGACCGGCGTCGGGCTGGGCGTACCGGCGCTGCTTTTGGGGGCCGGCATTGTGTTCCCGGTCGCCAACTTTGCCGCTTCGCTGGCTACCGGCCTGATCATCGGCCTGGCGATCGGTTATGTGATCATTCTGGCGCGAAAATTCACCATCAATCAAAGCAACTCCACCTACGGGGCGGACGTGATGATGGGGGCGGGCAACTCCTCGGGCCGCTTCCTCGGGCCGTTGATCATCCTGTCGGCGATGACCGCCTCGATCCCGATCGGCATCGGTTCGCTGCTCGGCGCGCTGCTGTTCTATATCTGGGGTAAACCGATCACCGGCGGAGCGATCCTCGGCGCGATGATCCTGGGGGCGATCTTCCCGGTAGCCATTTCTTAAGAGGCCTGCGCCAGGCGCCGCCCGATGCTGCGGCGGCGCCCGGGCTAACAGGAGCAATGCGGTATGTATGACTTAGTAATCAGAGGCGCCAGACTGGCGGACGATACGCTGATCGATCTGGCGGTGAAAGACGGCAAAATAGCCTCGGTGGGGCGGCTGGCGGCGGACATCAGCGCCGTTCGCCAGCTGGATTTGGCGGGCAACTGCCGCCTGAGCGCCGGTTGGATCGATGCGCACGTGCACTGCTATCCCGAATCGCCGATTTATCATGACGAGCCGGATCGGGTCGGCGTCGCCAGCGGCGTCACCAGCGTGGTCGATGCCGGCAGCACCGGCGCCGACGATATCGACGCCTTTTATCAACTGACGCGCAGCGCCAAAACCAACGTTTTCGCCTTCCTCAATATCTCGCGCATCGGCCTGCTGCGGCAGAACGAGCTGGCGGAGTTGACGGACATCGACAAGCGCGAGGCCGGCCAGGCCATCGCCAACCATCCCGGTTTCATCATCGGTATCAAGGCGCGCATGAGCAGCAGCGTGGTGGGCAAGAACGGCACCCGCCCGCTGGTGTTGGCTAAAGAGATCCAGCAGGAAAACCGCCAGCTGCCGCTGATGGTGCATATCGGCAATAACCCGCCGGATCTGGACGAGATTGCCGATCTGTTGACCCGTGGCGACATCATCACCCACTGCTACAACGGCAAACCGAACCGCATTCTGACGCCGGCGGGCACGCTGCGCGAGTCTATCCAGCGCGCGCTGCGGCGCGGCGTATTGCTCGACGTGGGGCACGGCACCGCCAGCTTCAGCTTCGAGGTGGCGCGCCAGGCGATCACGCTGGGTATTTTGCCGCACACCATCAGCTCCGATATTTACTGCCGCAACCGCATGAACGGACCGGTACACAGCCTGGCGACGGTGATGTCCAAATTCTTCAGCGTCGGCCTGACGCTGCCGCAGGTGATCGCCTGCGTGACGGAGAACGCCGCGTCGGCGCTGCAGCTGAGCGGCAAAGGGCGGCTGGAGCCGGGCTATGACGCCGATTTCACGCTGTTTGAGCTGCGCCGCGAACCGCAAGTCTTCGCTGACGCCGAAGGGCAAACCGCCGAGGGCGAACGGCTGCTGGTGCCGCTGGCTGCGGTGGTGGCCGGGGAAATCCTATTAACCGAACAAGGGGAGGCAAGCCATGTCTTCGATTTATGAAAAATACGGTTTGAAGCAGGTGATCAACACCTCCGGCCGCATGACCATTCTCGGCGTTTCCACGCCGCGCCAGGACGTGATCGACGCCGTTGATTACGGCCTGAACCACTATTTCGAAATCAAGGATCTGGTCAACAAGACCGGCGCCTACATCGCCGATCTGCTCAACGTGGAAGATGCGGTGATCGTCTCCTGCGCCTCGGCGGGCATCGCCCAGTCGGTGGCGGCGGTGATCGTTAAAGATAACGCCAATCTGCTGGTGAACTTGCACTCGATGCCGGTGACCGTGCCGCGCGAGATCGTGCTGCCGCGCGGCCACAACGTCAACTTCGGCGCGCCGGTGGACACCATGGTGGCGCTGGGCGGCGGCAAGGTGGTGGAGGTGGGGTACGCCAACGAATGTTCGCCGGAGCAGATTGAAGCCTGCATCACGCCGCAGACTGCGGCGATCCTGTACGTCAAATCGCACCACTGCGTGCAGAAAAGCATTTTGTCCGTCGAACAGGCGGCGGTCGTGGCGCGCAAGCATAACCTGCCGCTGATCGTCGACGCCGCGGCGGAAGAAGATCTGATGTGTTACTACCAGATGGGGGCCGATCTGGTGATCTACAGCGGTGCTAAAGCCATCGAGGGGCCGACCAGCGGTCTCGTGATCGGCAAGAAACAGTACGTCGAGTGGGTGAAGCTGCAATCCGGCGGCATTGGCCGGGCGATGAAGGTCGGCAAAGAGGGCATCCTCGGCCTGACGCAGGCGATTGAAAGCTATCTGACGCTTGAGAAAACCACCGGGCAACAGATGGTGGCGCGGATGACGCCGTTCCTCGACAGCCTCAATACCCTGACCGGCGTCAGCGCCAAGACCGTCTGGGACAGCGCCGGCCGCGATATCGCCCGCGCCGAGATCACCTTTGATGAGGCGGTGCTGGGACGGTCGACCTATGACATCGTCCAGGCGCTGAAAACCGGCGACATCGCCATCTACTTCCGCGGCTATAAGGCCAACGAGGGTAAGATTGAGGTCGACGTGCGCAGCGTCGACGAGCAACAGCTGATGACCGTCTTTAGCTGTATCAAAAACCTGTTTACGGAGAAACAAGCATGAAGCTGCAGCCTAACTACTATCGCGACCGCGTCTGCCTGAACGTGCTGGCCGGCTCCAAAGCCAACGCGCAGGACATCTACGCCGCGGCGGAAGGCCATGTGCTGGTGGGCGTGCTCTCCAAGAACTACCCGGACGTCGACAGCGCGGTGACCGACATGCTGCGCTATGCGCGCCTGATCGAAAACGCGCTGTCGGTCGGCCTGGGCGCCGGCGATCCGAAGCAGTCGGCGATGGTCAGCCTGATCGCTCAGCAGGTGCAGCCGCAGCACGTTAACCAGGTGTTTACCGGCGTCGGCGCTAGCCGCGCGCTGCTGGGCCAGAACGACAGCGTAGTCAACGGCCTGGTGTCGCCGACCGGCCGCGTCGGTTGGGTGAAGATCTCTACCGGCCCATTGAGCGCCGCGGCGCCGGACGGCATCGTGCCGGTGGAAACCGCCATCGCCTTGCTGAAGGACATGGGCGGCAGCTCCATCAAGTATTTCCCGATGGGCGGCCTGAAGTGCAAGGACGAATACCAGTACGTCGCCAAGGCCTGCGCCGAGCATGACTTTATGCTGGAGCCGACCGGCGGCATCGATCTGGAGAACTTTGAGCCGATCGTCGAGATCGCGCTGGCGGCCGGCGTGAAACGCGTGATCCCGCATATCTACAGCTCGATCATCGACGCCGCCAGCGGCGACACGCGTCCGCAGGACGTGAAAACCCTGCTGGCGATGACCAAAAAGCTGGTGGGCTGAACGTACAATGGGATGAGGTAAACGCTGGGAGGCGAAGGTTTTCCCGTGGCGCGGCATGCCGCGCCGTTACCTATAGCCTATAGCTTTCAAGTTGCAGCTAGGCGGCAAGCGCAGGAGCCCCAGGAGCTTACTTAAGTAAGTGACTGGGGTGAGTGTGGGCAGCCAACAACGCTGCGGCTTGAAAGATGACGGGTATATACTGAGGACTACTATGCGAAACTGGCAGGCTCCAACCCGACGCACCGCGTTGTTCCTGGCGCTGCTGGCCGTGACCGGCCCGGCGCTGCATGCTGAGGATGCAATGAACTCCACGTCATCTCATTTTGCCTATATCGGCACCTACAATCCCAACGGCGAAGGCGTTTACCGAGTGCGGGTCGATCCGGCCAGCGGCGCGCTGAGCCAGGTTACGCTGGTCAGCAACGTGCCGAATCCGGCGCAGCTGACGTTGGGCGCTGATGGCAAGACGCTGTATGTCGCCAGCGAAGTGGCCGATTTCAACGGCGGTAAGCACGGCGGCATCACCGCCTACCGGATCAATCCGGCCGACGGCGGCCTGACGCAGCTCGACCAGGTGGATTCGCAGGGGGCAGGGCCGGTGTATCTTACCTCGACGCCGGACGGCCGCCATCTGCTGGTGGCGAACTACGTCAGCGGCAGCGTGGCGGCTTTCCCGATCGAAGCGGACGGCAGCCTGGGCGCCGCCAGCTCGGTGCAGCAGCAACAGGGCCCGGCGGGCGCGGCCAAACCGGCGGCGGCGGTGAACGGCAGCTTCGCCATCAGCGATCACAACGGCCCGCATGCCCATATGATCGCCAGCGATCCAAGCGGCAAGTTTGTGTTCTCTACCGATCTGGGATTGGATCGCATCTACCAATGGCGCTTTGACGCCGCGAGCGGCCGGCTGACGCCGAACGATCCACCGTGGATCGCTGCCTCGTCCGCCGGCGCCGGCCCGCGTCACTTTGTGTTTCATCCGGACGGCGACACCGTGCTGCTGGTGAACGAAGAGGCTTCGACGTTGACCAGCTACCGTTTTGATCGCCAAAAAGGTACTCTGAAACAACTGCATGCAGTTTCCGCGCTGCCCGCCGACTATCAGGGTACCAGCTTCGCTTCGGGGCTGGCGCTCAGCAAGAACGGCGACACGTTGTACGTCGCCAACCGGCTGCATAACAGCATTGCCCAGTTCAGCGTGGGCGCCGGCGGCAAGTTGAAACCGGTGGCGGAAACCTGGACCCGCGGCGATTACCCGCGTTCGCTGGCGCTGAGCTTGGATGGCCGCTATCTGTATGCGTTGAACCAGCGCAGCGATAACGTCACTCGCTTCAGCGTCAACCCGACGGACGGCAAGCTCAGCTTTGTGGGCGGCTATCTGCCGATCGGCAGCCCCTCGCAAATGGCGTTTCTGCCGCCGGCGAAGTAACCCGTGGCCCGCCCGGTTCGCCGGGTGGGCCGCCTGATTGACGGATACAGAATGGTGCGATTTCCTTACCCGCGTTTGGCTTACTTGTTCGATGCTTTGCAAACCGAGACTTTGCCGCAGGATGAGCTGGCGAAGCGTTTCGCCGTGTCCACCCGCACGGTGCGGGCGGATATCACCGCGCTGAACGAGATCCTGGACAAGTACGGCGCGCGTTTCGTGCATAGCCGTGGGGCCGGCTATCGCCTGCAGGTCGATAACGCCGCGCTGTTCAGCGCCCTGCAGCATCAGGAGCGCCGCAAGCATGCTACCCCGCGCAGCGCGCAGGAGCGGGTGCATTATCTGCTGGTGCGTTTTTTGACCTCAGCCTTCTCCCTTAAACTGGAAGATCTGGCTGACGAGTGGTTCGTCAGCCGCGGCACGTTGCAAAACGACATGGCTGAGGTGAGGGAACGTCTGGCGCACTATCAATTGACGATCGAAACCAAACCGCGCTACGGCATGAAGCTGTTCGGCGCCGAGATGGCGATCCGCGCCTGCCTCACCGATCTGCTGTTCCAGCTGCAGTTGGCCGATGCCGAGAACCCGCTGCTCAACAACGAGATCCTGCTGCAGCCGCAGGTAGCGGCGTTCGCCGGATTGCTGCATCCGCTGTTGTCGCAATATGCCATTCGCCTGACCGATGAGGGCGAACAGTACCTGATTTTCTACTGCGCGGTGGCGCTGCGGCGCATCAACGACGGCTATCCGCTGCCGGACTTCGAGGTGGAGGACGGCGACGACGCGGTGCGCCAGGTGTCGACCCGCCTGGCGGCGGAGCTGCGTGCGGCCTCCGGCAAAGAGATCTCGATGGCCGAAGAGGCCTATCTGCGGGTCAACATCGCCGCGCGCCGCGTGCAGGACGTGCAACCGACCGAGATCAATGCCGACGATGAAGAAGCGTTGGTGGACTACATCCTGTCCTACATCAACGCACACTATAACTACAACCTGCAGGGCGACGAGCAGCTGCGGGCCGACCTGCTCACCCATATCAAGACCATGATTACGCGGGTGAAATACCAGATCAATATCCCCAATCCGCTGTTGGCCAATATCAAGCAGCACTATCCGATGGCTTACGACGTGACGCTGGCGGCGGTCTCCAGCTGGGGCAAATACACCCCCTATACCCTGAGTGAGAACGAGATAGGCTATCTGGTGTTACATATTGGCGTGGGGCTGGAGCGGCATTACAACATCGGTTATGAACGCCACCCGCAGGTGATGCTGGTGTGCGATACCGGCAACTCAACGGTGCGGATGATCCAGGCGCAGATTGCGCGCAAGTACCCGCAGCTGGTGATGACGCGCATCGTCTCGCTGCGCGATTACGAGATGCTTGCGCACATCGACGAAGACTTCGTGATTTCCAACGCCCGCATCGGCGAAAAGAACAAGCCGGTGGTGGTAATGTCGCCGTTCCCGACCGATTATCAGCTGGAGCAACTGGGCAAGCTGGTGCTGGTGGATCGCACCAAACCGTACATGCTGGAGAAGTTTTTCGACGCCGAGCATTTCATGGTGCTCAACGAGCCGCTGACGCAGGCGGAGCTGTTCAGCCGGGTGTGCGGCCAGCTGGAGCAGGAAGGGTACGTCGGCGCGGACTTTTATCCGTCGCTGGTCGAACGTGAGGCGATCGTCTCCACGCTGCTGGGTGAAGGCATCGCGCTGCCGCACTCGCTGGGGCTGCTGGCGAAAAAGACCGTGGTAGTGACGCTGCTGGCGCCGCAGGGGGTCGCCTGGGGGGAAGGTGAGATCGCGCACGTGATTTTCCTGCTGGCGATCAGCAAGAGCGACTATGAAGAGGCGATGGCGATCTACGAGCTGTTCGTCACCTTCGTGCGTGAACGCTCAATGAGCCGCCTGCTGGGCAGCGACAGCTTCGACAGCTTCAAAGCGGTGGCGCTGGACTGCCTGAGCCGGAGTTGAGGGGCATGTGAGTGATTGGGCGCAGAAGTGCCCTCAGCGACTAATCTTCATCAAACCCGGAGTTGAACAGCTCGACCACCGCCGCCAGCGCGTTGACTTCATCGGGGCCGGTCGCTTCGACTTCGATGTGCCGACCTTGGGCGGAGTCCAGCATCAGCAGCGCGATGACGCTGCTGGCTTCGGCTTCGGTGCCGCTTTCGTTGCGCAGCATCACTTCGGCGTCGAAGCTTTGCACCAGTTCGAACAGTTTCATCGCCGGGCGCGCGTGCATGCCCAGCTTGTTTTTGATTTCAACCGTCTGTTTGACCGTCATTGCTTGCGCTTTTCCAGCGTGCGGTGGCGCGATTGCACGTTCTTGCCGCGCGAGCGGAAGTAATCGGCCAGCTGTTCCGCCACGTACACCGAACGGTGTTTGCCGCCGGTACAGCCGATGGCGACCGTCAGGTAGCTGCGGTTGTTGGTTTCCAGCATCGGCAGCCATTGTTCCAGGTAGCTGCGGGTCTGGTAGATGAAGTTGTGCACTTCGGTATGGCGATCGAGGAACGACGCTACCGGCTTGTCCAGACCGGTCATCGGCCGCAGCTTCGGATCCCAGTGCGGGTTCGGCAGGAAGCGCACGTCGAACACGTAGTCGGCGTCGATCGGAATACCGTGCTTGAAGCCGAAGGATTCGAACACCATGGTCAGTTCGCGCTCGCGCTTGCCGAGCAGGCGGGTGCGCAGCATTTCGGCCAGTTCGTGCACCGACATTTCCGAGGTGTCGATAATCAGGTCGGCCCGGGAGCGCAGCGGTTCGAGGAGATCGCTCTCTTCGTCAATGGCGCTTTCTAGCGACAGGTTTTTGCTGGAGAGCGGGTGCAGGCGGCGGGTGTCGCTGTAACGGCGGATCAGCGTGTTGCGATCGGCGTCGAGGAACAGCAGCTGCGGCGAGAAGCTGTCCGGCAGTTGAGTCATCGCGTATTCGAACACTTCCGGCGATTCCGGCATGTTGCGCACGTCGATGCTGACCGCCGCGGAGATATTGCGTTCCGCCAGCGTATTGGCGAGCTGCGGCAGCAGAACCACCGGCAGGTTGTCAACGCAGTAAAAACCCATGTCTTCCAGCGCCCGCAAGGCGACGGATTTTCCGGAACCGGAACGGCCGCTGACAATCATCAGCACCATGTGGCAACTCCCCTGGCATCGCGGCGGCGTTCATCGCCACCGGTGTAAACTTTGTTATTCCGGCCGAGGCCGGATCCATCATCGTGAAACAGTAACGTTATCCGGGCTGGAAGTCACGCCGACCGGGTATCACTCGGTGATGATTTGGTAAAGTTCTTCGTCGCTTTGCGCGGCGCGCAGGCGGCGGCATACGGTTTTGTCGGCCAGGCGTTTGGCGACCAGCGACAGGGTATGCAAATGGGTTTTGCACTGATCGGCAGGCACCAGCAGCGCGAACAGCAGGTCGACCGGCTGGTTGTCGATAGCGTCGAAAGCGATGGGTTGGTCGAGACGGATAAACACGCCAACGGCCCGCAGTGTGTCCTCTTCCAGTTTGCCGTGGGGAATGGCGATACCGTTGCCGATACCGGTGCTGCCCATGCGTTCCCGGGTGAGAACCGCGTCAAACACCACCTGCGAAGGCAGATTGAGCTGTTTGGCGGCCAGTTCGCTGATAATTTCCAAAGCCCGCTTCTTGCTGGTGCAGTGTACCGAGCTTTTGGTGCACTCGATGTTTAACACCGAGCTTAATTGCATATATTCGTTGTTCATCTCATCTTCACTTAAAACCGCGCCGCCGGGCGCACCCGGCAAGGCGGTTTTTCGTCGGTTTTAACCCTGATTACCGTTCGGCGCGTCACCCATGCGGGTCACGCGCCGAAGGGCGAGGCTGCGACGGAGGCAACCTCACGGAATGGGTTAGGGTGTCAGTGTTGCTTCAATTTGTCTTTATGTTTGTTCAATTGACGTGCCAATTTATCGATCAGCGTATCAATTGCGGCATACATATTCTCGTCTTCCGAGGTGGCGTGCAACTCGCCTCCATTCACGTGCACCGTTGCTTCCGCAATTTGCTGCACTTTTTCCACACTTAATACAACATACACCTGATTGATGCGATCAAAATACTGTTCGAGTTTGGCGAACTTGTTGTTCACGAACTCGCGCAACGGATCGGTGATTTCGATGTGGTGTCCGGTAATGTTGAGCTGCATAGTGTCTTCCTTCTCAATAGAGGTCAAACCAACTGTTTACGCTGGTTCGACGGCGGGATGGACAAAGACTCTCGGTACTTGGCGACGGTGCGCCGGGCCACGATGATCCCCTGATCGGCGAGCAGGGTGGCCAGCTTGCTGTCGCTGAGTGGTTTGGCGGGGTTTTCCGCCGCAATCAATTTCTTCACCAACGCGCGGATCGCCGTCGAGGAGGCTTCGCCGCCGCTGTCGGTATTCACGTGGCTGGAGAAGAAATATTTCAATTCGAAAATGCCGCGCGGGCTGTGCAGAAACTTCTGCGTGGTAACGCGCGAGATCGTCGATTCATGCATCTCCACGGCCTGGGCGATATCCGCCAGCACCATGGGTTTCATAAACTCTTCGCCTTGCTCGAAGAACGCCTGCTGCTGGCTGACGATGCAGCGGGTGACCTTCAGCAGCGTTTCGTTGCGGCTCTCCAGGCTTTTAATCAACCACTTGGCTTCCTGCAGGTTGCTGCGGATAAACTGGCCGTCGGCTTCGCTGCGGGCGCTGTTGCCCAGCGCGGCGTACTGCTGATTGATCTTCAAACGCGGCACGCTGTCGCCGTTGAGCTCGACCGTCCATTTGTTCTGCGTCTTGCGCACCAGCACGTCCGGGATCACGTATTCCGATTCGCCGGTATTGATCGACTGCCCCGGGCGCGGATCGAGCGACTGAATCAGCAGCATCGCTTCTTTCAGTGTATCTTCTTTTAGCCGGGTTGATCGCATCAGGCTGCGAAAGTCATGGTTGGCCAACAGATCCAGATGCTCGCTGATGATCAGCCGCGCTTCGGCCAGATAAGGCGTATCTTTGGCGTATTGGGAGAGCTGCACCAGCAGGCAATCGCGCAGATCGCGCGCGGCGACGCCGATCGGATCAAAACGCTGCACGCGCTTCAGCACCGCCTCGACTTCCTCGAGGGTCACGTTCTCGTCGCCCAGGCTTTCCAGGATGTCTTCCAGCGGGACGGTGAGATAGCCGGTGTCATCCACCGCGTCGACGATGGAAGTGGCGATGGCGGCATCGGTATCGGAAAACGGCGTCAGATCCACCTGCCACATCAGATAATCCTGCAGCGTTTGGGTGGTTTCGCCCTGATAGACCGGCAGCTCGTCGTCGCTGTAGTCGGTGCCGGTGCCGGACGGTGTGCCGGCGGTGTAGATCTCATCCCAGGTGGCGTCCAGCGGCAGCTCTTCCGGCATGTCTTTCTGTTCCAGCGCCTCGCGGGTATCGAGCCCCTCGGTCTCCTGGGTTTCTTTGGCGTCGATTTCGTCGTGCAGATCGGTCTGTTCAAGCAGCGGATTGCTCTCCAGCGCCAGCTGGATCTCTTGCTGAAGCTCAAGCGTGGACAACTGCAGCAGGCGGATCGCCTGCTGGAGCTGAGGTGTCATGGCCAGCTGTTGGCTGAGCCTGAGTTGCAAACCTTGCTTCATAGTTTTCTGTCTACTTCCGTTAACGGTGTCGCCCCGCAGGGCGCGCCGGCGCTTAGAGGCGGAACTCTTCGCCCAGATAAACGCGTTTAACCTGCTCGTCGGCCAGAATAGCATCCGGCGTGCCGTGGGCAATCAGTTTGCCCTGGCTGACGATGTAGGCGCGTTCACACACGTCCAGCGTCTCGCGCACGTTGTGGTCGGTGATCAGCACGCCTAGGCCGCTGTCACGCAGGTGCTCGATGATTTTCTTGATATCGATAACGGAAATCGGATCCACCCCGGCAAAGGGTTCGTCCAGCAGAATGAATTTCGGGTTGGCCGCCAGCGCGCGGGCGATTTCGACGCGGCGGCGTTCGCCGCCGGACAGCGCCTGGCCGAGGCTGTCGCGCAGATGGGAGATATGGAACTCTTCCATCAGCTCTTTGGCGCGGTCTTCGCGCTGTTCGCTGGTGAGATCGGGACGGATCTCCAGCACCGCCATCAGGTTGTCGTACACGCTCAGGCGGCGGAAGATCGACGCTTCCTGCGGCAGATAGCCGATGCCGCGGCGCGCGCGGGCGTGCAGCGGCAGCAGGCTGATGTCTTCTTCGTCGATCACGATGCGCCCGGCGTCGCGCGGCACGATGCCGACCACCATGTAGAAGGTGGTGGTTTTACCGGCGCCGTTCGGCCCGAGCAGGCCGACGATCTCGCCGGATTTCACTTTCAGGCTGACGTCTTCGACAACTTTACGGCCCTTGTAGGCTTTCGCCAGGTTTTCTGCGATGAGTGTTGCCATAAGTGATTAGTTACTCTTTTTTTGCCCGTTTTTGTCTTGCAACTGCGACGGTACCAGAACCGTTGTCACGCGTTTGCCTTTGTCGCTAAACGCCTGCATTTGCTGCTGTTGCACCAGATAGGTGATGCGATCGCCTTTCACGTTGCTGTCGAGCTGCTCCAGATAGGCGTTGCCCGTCAGGGTCACCAGCTGGGTCGCCACGTCGTAGCGCACTTTTTGCGCGTGGCCTTTGACCGGCTTGCCGCTGTCCTGCATCTGGTAGAAGGTTACCGGGTTGCCGAACGCTTCAATATAGGTCTTATTCTGATCTCCGCCCGGGCGGGTGACGACCACCTTGTCGGCGCGAATATCGATGGTGCCCTGTTTGATCACCACGTTGTCAGTGAAGGTGCTGACGTTGCTTTGCATGTCCAACGACTGCTTGAGCGAGTCGATGCTGACCGGCTGGCTGGAGTCGGATTTCAGCGCCAGAGCGGGGGCGCTGGCGGCCAAAACTAAGCTGCCGAGCAACAGGTTACGGAGTTGGTTTTTGGTTCTGAATTTCATAGTTGGTCTTAACCTTATCAATCAGCTCAGCGGTTTTGGTCCGCAGGTTCCCACGCATTTTCATGCCGTTAGAGGTAAAATTGGTCCCGTAAAGCGTGACTTCGTCATCGGAGGTGACGTCCTGGGTGACCAGGTTTACCTGAGCGTTGTCCGTCTTAATTTTTTCCAGCTGCGAGGTGGTGGTCAGGCTGTTAACCTCGACGTGACCATACAGATACAGCATCCGGTCTTTAGTCAGTTTGGCGCGATCGGCGCGAACTGACCAGGTGGCCACCGCATTCTCATCGAACAGCGTCATCACCGGCTGGGTGAACCAGCTCAGCTCGCCGGCGGTGTAATACTTCGCGTCTTCCGCCACCAGTTTATAATTCAGCTTGCCGGCTGGGTTGTACACCACGGTGACCGTGTGCTGGCTCTGGTAAGTCGGATCCTGATCGTTGACCGGGCCCGGGGCCGTGTCGTCGCTGAAGTCCGTCATGTTCCAGCCGATCAGCGCCAGAACGATCACCGTCAACAGGATGGTGATCCACAGTTTGGTTTTACTCATATCGACAGCCCTTTGGCGTCCTCCAGCTTATTTTGAGCCAAAAGAATGATGTCGCACAGTTCGCGTACCGCACCGCGGCCGCCGGCAATGCGGGTGACGTAGTGGGCGCGCGGCGTCAGCAGCGGGTGGGCGTCCGCCACCGCGACCGCCAGGCCGACCTGCGCCATCACCGGCCAGTCGATCAGGTCATCGCCGATATAGGCGACCTGATCCGCCGTTAACGACAGTTTATCCAACAGTTCACGGAAGGCCAAAAGCTTATCGGATTGCCCCTGATACAGATGGGTGATACCGAGCGTTTGCGCACGGTCTTCCAGCAGCTTGGCGGAGCGTCCGGTAATGATCGCCACCTCGATGTCCGAGGTTTTCAAGCAGCGGATGCCGTAGCCGTCGCGCACGTTGAACGCCTTCAGTTCTTCACCGTTGTTGCCCATGAAGATCAGGCCGTCCGACAGCACGCCGTCAACGTCGCAAATCAACAGGCGGATGTTACCGGCACGCGCCATAACCTCTTGTTCTACCGGCCCGTAGCAGGTTTCTACCATACCCATTCCGTTCTATTCCTTAATTAAACGACGCCGGCGCGCAGCATGTCATGCATATGTACCACACCCAGCAGTTGGTCGCCATCGGCAACCAGCAGCGCGGTGATGTGGCGTTGTTGCATCAGGTTCAATGCATCGACCGCCAGGATGTTGGGGCGCACCCGCACGCCGCCCGGCGTCATGACATCGGCGATCTTCGCCTCGTGCAGGTTGATGCCCATGTCGAACACCCGGCGCAGGTCGCCGTCGGTGAAGATGCCGGCGATTTTCATCAGGTCGTCGCAGACAACCGTCAGGCCCAGATTTTTGCGGGTGATTTCCAGCAGCGCGTCGCGCAACGAGGCGTCGGCGCTGACGTGGGGCATTTCGTCGCCGCTGTGCATGATATCGCTAACCCGCAGCAGCAGTTTGCGGCCGAGTGCGCCGCCCGGATGCGACAGCGCGAAATCTTCCGGCGTGAAACCGCGCGCCTTCAGCAGCGCGACGGCCAGCGCATCGCCCATCACCAGCGTGGCGGTGGTGCTGGTGGTCGGCGCCAGCCCCAGCGGGCAGGCCTCCTGCGGCACCTTGATGCACAGGTGGATATCCGCTGCTTTGCCCATCGAACTTTCCGGATTGTTGGTCATGCAGATGAGGGTGATCTGTTGGCGTTTCAACACCGGGATCAGCGCCAGGATCTCGCTGGACTCGCCGGAGTTGGAGATGGCGAGCACGATGTCCTGCGGGGTGACCATGCCTAAATCGCCATGGCTGGCTTCCGCCGGGTGAACGAAGAATGAGGGGGTGCCGGTGCTGGCGAAGGTCGCGGCGATCTTGCAGCCGATATGGCCGGATTTGCCCATGCCCATCACCACCACTTTGCCGCCGCAGGCGGCGATCGTTTCGCAGGCGCGAGTGAAGTCTGCGTTGATGTAGCTGTCGAGCTGAGCCAGCCCTTCACGCTCTATCTGAAGCACTTCTTTGCCGGCCTGTTGAAAATCGAAGCCCGGTTGCAACTCAATGTTCGACATACTCATTCCCGTCGGTTTAGCCGAAAGTACTGAAAGGGTTAAAGAACAGCACCGCAAGATACGCAATAAAGCCGCATAATAACAGCGCGCCCGCCAGGTGGCCGATGCGATGTTTGCGGCCGATGCACAGCACGCTCAGCAGCACGCTGGCCGCCAGCATCACCCAGTAATCGCGCTGGAAGGCGGCGGCATCCACGCTGCCCGGCGACAGCAGGGCGGGTACGCCCAGCACGATCACCGTGTTGAAAATATTGGAGCCGATGATATTCCCAATCGCCATATCATCCTCGCCCTTCAGCGCCCCGGCGATGGAGGTGGCCAGTTCGGGCAGGCTGGTGCCGATGGCGATAATGGTCAAACCAACCACCAGTTCGCTTAGGCCGAAATAGTGTGCAATCACCGTCGCATTATCGACCACCATTCTGGAAGAGAGCGGCAGAATGATAAACGCCAGCACCAGCCACAGCACCGCCACGGTATTGCTGCTGTCCTGCGGCAGTTCGGCGATCTGCTCCATAGTCAGGCTGTCGCTTCCCTCGCGCTGCGCCAGCCGCGCGATTTTCAGCATCAACAAGATGAAGCCGGCGGCGGCGGTCAGCAGCAGCACGCCGTCCAGCCTGCTCAGGGTACCGTCCATCAACACGAAACCGCACAATACTGTGACCGCTAACATCAGCGGCAGTTCGCGCCGCAGTATCTCGGAGCGCGCGGCCAGCGGGTGAATCAGCGCCGCCACCCCCAGGATCAATAAGATGTTGGTGATGTTGGACCCTAATACGTTGCCAACGGCCATATCTATCTGTCCGTTCAACGCGGCGGTGGTGGACACGATCAGCTCCGGCAGCGACGTGCCGATGCCGACGATAGTCATGCCGATGATCAACGGCGGTACGCCGAGCGAGCGGGAAATCACGGCAGCACCATAAACTAAGCGGTCTGCACCATACACCAGTAGAAATAAACCAACGATTAATAATGCTATCGCGAGAAACATGCAGGGTCCTTTGTCGGGTATTATCCCGGTTCGTTGGTTAAAGCCGTCAATGCGGCGGTATTGCTTGCCCTCCGTTGCGCGCGTTTGAGCCGCAGCAACGGTTTTTCCCGGCTAATTGTTGAACAGTTTCGTTTTTTTTCGTTATGGCGCCAATTTTGACCGGGTGGCGCGGAAAAGTAAAACCAATGGCACCATTGGTTGCGAAATGGCAGTAAGTTTTTGTAAAGATGAGACGGATTGCGCCCATTGCTTTAACATCACGGGTAGATTCAGCAAAAGATGAGTCGTAAAGGGTCCATTAACATGCTCCAAAAGGCAGATAATTTGGTCGAAGTGCGCGACATGAGCTTCTCGCGCGGCGACCGACGGATATTTGAAGACATCAACCTGACGGTGCCTCGCGGTAAGGTCACGGCGATCATGGGGCCATCGGGCATCGGCAAAACCACGCTGCTGCGCCTGATAGGCGGCCAGCTGGCGCCGGACAGCGGGGAGATTTGGTTCGACGGCGACAACATTCCCGCGTTGTCCCGCCGTCAGTTATACGACGCGCGCAAAAAGATGAGCATGCTGTTCCAGTCGGGCGCGCTGTTTACCGATTTGACCGTATTCGAAAACGTGGCTTACCCGCTGCGCGAGCACAGCAACCTGCCGGAGCCTTTGTTGCGCAGCACGGTGCTGATGAAGCTGGAAGCCGTGGGGCTGCGCGGCGCGGCTCAGCTGATGCCCAATGAGCTTTCCGGCGGTATGGCGCGCCGGGCGGCGTTGGCGCGTGCGATCGCGCTGGACCCGGAAATGATCATGTTCGACGAACCTTTCGTTGGCCAGGATCCGATCACCATGGGGGTGCTGGTCAAGCTGATCGACGAGCTGAACCATGCGCTGGGCATTACCTGCATCGTGGTGTCGCACGACGTACCGGAGGTGCTGAGCATCGCTGACTACGCTTACATCGTGGCCGATCACCGGGTGATCGCTGAAGGCACCACGCAGCAATTGCAGAACAATCCTGATGCGCGCGTGCGCCAGTTCCTGGATGGTATAGCGGATGGGCCGGTGCCGTTCCGCTATCCGGCCGGGGATTATCAGGCCGAACTGCTAGGCTTAGGGAGTAAATAAGCTCATGTTATTAAGAGCGTTAGCGTCGTTGGGGCGCAGTGGCATCAACACCAGCGCCAGCTTCGGCCGCGCCGGGTTGATGCTGTTCAACGCGTTGATTGGCCGGCCGGAACCCGGCAAGCAGTGGCCGCTGTTGTTGAAACAGCTCTACAGCGTCGGCGTGCAGTCGCTGCTGATCATCATGGTTTCCGGGCTGTTTATCGGCATGGTGCTGGGCCTGCAGGGCTATATCGTGCTCACCACCTACAGCGCCGAGGCCAGCCTCGGCATGATGGTGGCGCTGTCGCTGCTGCGCGAACTGGGGCCGGTGGTCACGGCGCTGCTGTTCGCCGGCCGCGCCGGTTCCGCGCTCACGGCGGAAATCGGCCTGATGAAGGCGACGGAGCAGATCTCCAGCCTGGAAATGATGGCGGTCGATCCGCTGCGGCGCATCGTGGCGCCGCGCTTCTGGGCGGGGCTGATCAGCATGCCGCTGTTGACCATCATTTTCGTGGCGATCGGCATTTGGGGCGGCTCGGTGGTCGGCGTGGACTGGAAAGGCATCGACAGCGGCTTCTTCTGGTCGGCGATGCAGGGCGCCGTGGAGTGGAAAAAAGATCTGCTCAACTGCCTGATCAAGAGCGTGGTATTCGCCATTACCGTAACCTGGATTGCCATTTTCAACGGGTACGACGCCGTGCCTACCTCTGAAGGGATTAGCCGGGCGACGACGCGTACCGTGGTGCATTCGTCACTGGCGGTGTTGGGATTGGATTTCGTGCTGACAGCACTGATGTTTGGGAATTGATTCGATGCAAACGAAGAAGAGTGAAATCTGGGTTGGGGCATTTATGCTGATCGCGCTGTGCGCCATCGTGTTTATCTGCCTGCAGGTGGCGAACCTTAAATCGATCGGCAGCGAGCCGACCTACCGCATTTACGCAACGTTCGACAACATCGGCGGCCTGAAACCGCGTTCGCCGGTGAAGATTGGCGGCGTGGTGATCGGCCGTGTGGCGGACATCGAACTCGATTCGAAAACCTACACGCCGCGCGTGGCGCTGGATATCCAGAAAAAGTACGACCAAATCCCAGATACCAGCTCGCTGGCGATCCGCACCTCCGGCCTGCTGGGCGAGCAATATCTGGCGCTTAACGTGGGCTTTGAAGATCCTGATATGGGCACCACCATCCTGAAAGACGGGGGTACCATTCAGGACACCAAATCAGCCATGGTTCTGGAAGACCTGATCGGCCAGTTCCTGTATAAAAGCGGCGGTCAGGATAGCGCCAAATCGGGAGACGCGGCCGCTGAGCCGGCTGCCGGCGCCGCACCGCAACCCGCTGTTCCAAATCATTAAGAGAGGATACCTGCATGTTTAAACGTTTACTGATGGTGGCTCTGCTGGTGGTTGCACCGCTGGCGAGCGCAGCCGACCAAACCAATCCTTACAGCATGATGCAAGACGCGGCGCAGAAGACTTTCAGCCGTTTGAAGAACGAACAGCCGAAGATCAAGCAGGACCCGAACTACCTGCGTGCCATCGTGCATCAGGAACTGATGCCGTTCGTGCAGGTGAAATACGCCGGCGCGCTGGTGCTGGGGCGTTACTACAAAGAGGCAACGCCTGCGCAGCGCGAAGCTTACTTCACCGCCTTCCAGGCTTACCTGGAGCAGGCTTACGGCCAGGCGCTGGCGATGTATCACGGCCAGACTTACCAGATCGCGCCTGAACAGCCGCTGGGCAATGCCGACATCGTGGCTATTCGCGTCACCATCATCGACAACGGCGGCCGTCCGCCGGTGCGTCTGGATTTCCAATGGCGCAAGAACAGCAAAACCGGCTACTGGCAGGCGTATGACATGATCGCCGAAGGCGTCAGCATGATCACCACCAAGCAGAACGAGTGGGCGTCTACGCTGCGTACTCAGGGCATCGACGGCCTGACCAAACAGCTGCAGGCCGCCGCCGCGCAGCCTATCACGCTGGACAAGAAAAACTGATGTCGGCAGCGCTCAGCTTCGAATCAGAGCAGCAGACGCTGATCCTGCGCGGTGAACTGGATCGGGAAACGCTGCAGCCGCTGTGGCGGCAGCGCGACGCGCTGATGGCGGATAAAACCGCGATCGACGTGGCGCAACTGCAGCGCGTGGACTCCGCCGGGCTGGCGCTGTTGCTGCATCTGCAGGAAGAGCAGCGCCAACGCGGCGTAGCGCTGAAAATTTTCGGCGCCACCGAGCGCCTGAAAACGCTGATCGCACTCTACAACCTGCAGGCGATAATGCCTGTCGATACCGTCGGTTAGCGGCGTTTTACGCCGCCATTGCGTGGTAAAACGATACAAAGCCCCTGTTATGCAGGGGCTTTTTCTTTAGTTTAAGAAAACATCGTATTCCACTAAGATACTAGGCTGTTTATGATCCTTTAGCGGCAGAACTGGATACTATGGAAACCAACGAGATTAAAGACGTGCTGATGCAGGCATTGGCACTGGATGAAGCACATGTGACGGGCGACGGCAGCCATTTTCAAGCGATCGTGGTCGGTGAACTGTTCGCCGGCATGAGCCGCGTCAAAAAACAGCAGACGGTTTACGCACCGCTGATGGAATACATTGCTGACAACCGCATTCATGCCTTGTCTATCAAGGCGTACACCCCTGAAGAGTGGCAGCGAGACCGCAAACTCAACGGATTTTAAGGCTGTTTGCCCTGCTGGGCGGGCAGCTTCAGATTAGATAACAGAGAGTAGTCAGATGGATAAATTTCGTGTGCAGGGTCGGACCCGCCTGAGCGGTGAAGTGTCTATTTCCGGGGCCAAAAACGCCGCCCTGCCGATCCTGTTCGCCGCCCTGTTGGCGGAAGAGCCGGTCGAGCTGCAGAATGTCCCTAAGCTGAAGGACATCGACACCACCATTAAACTACTCAACCAGTTGGGTACCAAGATTGAGCGCAACGGTTCGGTCTTCGTGGACGCCAGCGGCGTGAACGAGTTCTGCGCCCCTTACGATCTGGTGAAAACCATGCGCGCTTCCATCTGGGCGCTGGGGCCGCTGGTGGCGCGCTTCGGCCGCGGTCAGGTTTCCCTGCCGGGGGGCTGCGCGATCGGCGCGCGTCCGGTCGATCTGCACATCACCGGCCTGGAGCAACTGGGTGCCGAGATCAAGCTGGAAGAAGGCTACGTTAAGGCGTCCGTCGAGGGCCGTCTGAAGGGCGCGCACATCGTCATGGATAAGGTGAGCGTGGGCGCGACCGTAACCATCATGAGCGCCGCGACTCTGGCGACCGGCACCACCGTTATCGAGAACGCCGCACGTGAGCCGGAAATTGTCGATACCGCCAACTTCCTCAATACGCTGGGCGCGAAGATCAGCGGCGCCGGTAGCGACAAGATCACCATCGAAGGCGTCGAGCGTCTGGGCGGCGGCGTGTATCGCGTGCTGCCTGACCGCATCGAGACCGGGACCTTCCTGATCGCCGCCGCGGTTTCCGGTGGCAAAGTGATGTGCCGCAACACCCGCCCGGATACGCTGGATGCGGTGCTGGCCAAGCTGCGCGAAGCCGGTGCCGATATCGAAGTGGGTGAAGACTGGATCAGCCTGGACATGCACGGTAAACGCCCGAAAGCGGTCACCGTGCGCACCGCGCCGCACCCGGGCTTCCCGACCGACATGCAGGCCCAGTTCAGCCTGTTGAACCTGGTGGCGGAAGGCACCGGCGTTATCACCGAGACCATCTTCGAAAACCGCTTCATGCACGTGCCGGAATTGATCCGCATGGGCGCACACGCGGAAATCGAGAGCAATACCGTGATCTGCCATGGCGTTGAGCAGCTGTCCGGTGCTCAGGTGATGGCGACCGATCTGCGCGCTTCCGCTAGCCTGGTGATCGCCGGCTGTATCGCCGACGGCGTGACCGTCGTCGATCGCATCTATCACATCGATCGCGGCTATGAGCGTATTGAAGACAAGCTGCGCGCGCTGGGTGCGAACATCGAGCGTGTGAAAGGCGAGTAAGGCATTAGCGCCGGCGCGGCTGCGTCGGCAGGATGAAAATCAAAGGGCCGGCTATCAATGCCGGCCCTTTTTTAATTGCTGTCTTCCGGGAATTCACCCACCGTCATTTTCAGCGTAATGCGTTTGCCGTCGCGCAGCACGATGACCGGTATCTCGGTGCCCGGTCTGATCTCCGCTACCTGATCCATGGTTTCCAGCACGGACACCGCCGGTTTGTTATCCACGTTGATGATGATGTCGTTGATCTGGAAACCGGCGCTGCTCGCCGGGCCGTTCGGCGTAATTTCGGTCACGATGATGCCCTGCAGGCGATCGATGCCGGAATTGGAGGAGCGCAGCGGAATGATCTCTTTGCCCTGAATGCCGAAATAGCCACGGATCACGCGGCCGTCGCGGATCAGCTTGTCCATGATTTTGGTGGCCAGCTCGATCGGAATGGCAAAACCGAGACCCTCCGGCGTTTCGCCGTCGGTGATTTTGTCATAGGTCAGGGTATTGATGCCGATCAGCTCACCCAGCGAGTTGACCAGCGCGCCGCCGGAGTTGCCGCGGTTGATTGAGGCGTCGGTCTGCAGGAACGTCTGGCGGCCGGTGGTGCTCATACTGATGCGCCCGGTAGCGCTGAGAATGCCCTGAGTCACGGTTTGCCCCAGGTTATACGGGTTGCCGATTGCCAGCACCACGTCGCCGACGTGGGCAACGCGATTTTTATTGGTCGGGATCACCGGTAAATTGCCGGGATCGATCTTTAGCACCGCCAAATCGGTCAGGCCGTCGGAGCCGACCAACAGTGCTTCGTAGCGGCGGCCATCCTGCAACACCACGGTGATCTGCTGAGCGTCTTTGATCACGTGGCGGTTGGTGATGATATAGCCGCGTTCGTTCATGATCACGCCGGAACCGAGCGACAGCACATTGGCGGCGCCGTTCAGGTTGCGGTTGTAGATGTTCACCACGGCGGGGGCGGCGCGGCGCACCGCCTTGTTGTAGCTCACCGGCGTTTCGTCGCTGGTATTCTCGGTTTTCTCTGCAAACAGGCCGTTGGAAGAGCGCAGCATGGGCAGAGCGACCAACAGCAGGCCGGCAACGATGAGACCGATAACGACAGAACGCAAGAGCTTAGCAAACATGGAGTTTTCGTGGTGTGGTGAACGATGTTCGGAGGATAGCATGAGTTAACCGGGCGCAGTATGTCACCGAGCCCGGTTTTTGCACAAATTAACGCAGTAGCAGATAAATGGTTTCGTTACCGCGCACGATATTGAGCGCCATCACCGGTGGCTTGGCCTCCAGCACTTTGCGCAGCGTAGTGATGTTGTCCACGCGCTGACGGTTGACGCCGATGATCACGTCGCCTTTCTGCAGGCCGATCTGCGCCGCCGTTGACCCTTTATTCACGTTCTCCACCTTCACACCCTTGTCACCGCTCGGCAACGCGCCGTTACTGAGGGAGACGCCCTGCAGCGCCGGCGACAGCGTTTCGGCATTGGTCGAGGCGCTCTCGCTGTTGTCCAGCGTGACCGAGACTTCCTGCGGTTTGCCATCGCGCAGCAGGCCCACCTTGAGGGTTTTGCCCGGCGCGGTGGTGCCCACCTTGGCGCGCAGTTCGGCGAAGCTGCTCACCGGTTTACCGTCGACGGAGACCAGGATATCCCCAGCCTTGATGCCCGCCTTGGCGGCGGCGGATTTCGGCAGCACTTCGCTGACGAAGGCGCCGCGCTGCGCGTCGGTGTTAAAGGCTTTGGCCATATCCGGGGTCATTTCGCTGCCCTTGATGCCCAGCAGGCCGCGTTTCACTTCGCCGAATTCAATCAGCTGCTGGCTCAGGTTCTGCGCCATATTGCTCGGAATGGCGAAGCCGATGCCGACGTTGCCGCCGCTCGGCGCCAAAATGGCGGTATTGATGCCGATCAGCTCGCCATTCAGATTAACCAGCGCGCCGCCGGAGTTACCGCGGTTGATGGAGGCGTCGGTCTGAATGAAGTTTTCCAGCCCTTCCAGATTCAGGCCGGAACGCCCCAGCGCCGAGATAATGCCGGAGGTGGCGGTTTGGCCCAGGCCGAACGGGTTGCCGACCGCGACGGCAAAGTCGCCGACGCGCAGCTGATCGGAGTCGGCCATCTTGATGGCGGTCAGATTCTTGGTGTCACTGAGCTGCAGCAGGGCGATGTCGGATTGCTCATCGCGGCCAACCAGCTTGGCGTCCAGCTCGCGCCCGTCGTTCAACTGCACGCGAATTTTATCGGCGTTGTTGATGACGTGGTTGTTGGTCAGCACGTAGCCTTTGGCGGCGTCGATGATCACGCCGGAACCCAGCCCCTCAAACGGGCGGGAGCTCTGCTGTTGGCCGGGGAAGTTAGGGCCGAAGAAGCGTCTGAACTCTTCCGGCAGCTGTTGACGCTGCACCTGAGTGCCGGCGACATGCACGCTCACTACGGCCGGCAAGACTTTTTCCAGCATCGGCGCCAGGCTCGGCAGCGGCTGCCCCTGAACGGCGACGGGCAGGGCCGCGTTGGCCACCGGTACGGAGCTGAGCGTCAGGCCGAGGCTCATTGCCAATGCACTAAGAATTAACGACTTTTTCTTCATTGATTATAACTCTCTCAATACCTGCCGATGAAAATTTGATGATAAGGCAATCACCTTGTCATAGTGAAGGGTAAGACCGTGAATTTGCGTGCAAAGTTCAGTAAAGGTAATGCGAGGGAAGGTCAAGACGGTAAACGCGAGGAAGCCCGCGGGTGGCCCCGCGGGCGAAGGGGATCAGTCGCGGCGCGCGCTTTGCCCGCGCAGCAGGCCGGAGGCACCTTCCGAATAGTCGCGCGGCATTTCCACCGGCGCTTGATCGTTGTCTGCTTCCGCTTCGGTCAGGCGATAGCGGAACGGATTTTCCTGCATCGGCAGATCCGGCAGCAGGTTGTTCGAGCTTTTCGCCATGTGCTGGTACAGCTGACGATAATCGCGCGCCATGTTGTCCAGCAGCTCGGCGCTGCGGGCAAAGTGGCCGACCAGCTCCTGACGGTACTCTTCCAGCTCGGTTTTGCTCTTGTCCAGCTCGTTCTGCAGGACTTGTTGTTGACGTAATTTACGGTTGCCAAAACGCATCGCCACCGCACCAATCACGATACCGACGACCAAACCAATCAGCGCATACTCCCAGGTCATGATGACTCCTATTTTGACTTCGTTGTTCCGCAGGGATTTTTCACTTAATAATATCCACTATAACCGTTAACCTTGTCCGAGTGGAATCCTGATGCGCTTCCACCTAATTTTTACAGGGTTTTCAGCGGCGCCCGCAGCGGGTATTTGTGGCGATAACGGTGCTAATCGGCATCAACTTGCCGCCAACGTTGGCTAAATAATTTCTAAGCGTTCTTAGGGAACATCGAACAGATGCAGGCACTATCACCGTTATCTCGCTACCAGCAGGCGCTGGATGCGGGTGAATATCAGGCCGATGAGGTTCAACGCCGGGCCGTGACTCAACTGGATCGCATTTATCAGGCTCTACTGCAAAAGCCGGCGGCGAGCGCGCCTGCCGGCGGGCTGCGCGGCAAGCTCAGCCGCTTGCTGGGCAAGGGCGGCGACACGGCGCCACAGCGCCCGGTGCAGGGGCTGTATATGTGGGGCGGCGTCGGGCGCGGCAAAACCTGGTTGATGGATATGTTCTTCCACAGTTTGCCGGGCGATCGCAAAATGCGTCTGCACTTTCACCGCTTCATGCTGCGGGTGCATGAAGAGCTGACCGAGTTGCAGGGGCGGGAAAACCCGCTGGAAATCGTCGCCGACGGCTTTAAGGCCGAGACCGACGTGCTGTGCTTCGACGAATTCTTCGTGTCCGACATCACCGACGCCATGCTGCTGGCCACGCTGCTGCAGGCGCTGTTCGCGCGCGGCATCACGCTGGTGGCCACGTCGAACATCCCGCCGGACGATCTGTACCGCAACGGTCTGCAGCGGGCGCGTTTCCTGCCGGCCATCGATCTGATCAACGAGTACTGCGACGTGATGAACGTCGACGCCGGCATCGACTATCGTCTGCGTACCCTGACCCAGGCGCACCTCTACCTGACGCCGCTGAGCGACCAGACGCGCGAGACGCTGGATCGGATGTTCGTCAAGCTGGCGGGCAAGTCAGGGGAGGACGCGCCGGTGCTGCAGATCAACCATCGGCCGCTGCAGGCGATCCGTTCGGTGGACGGCGTGCTGGCGGTGGATTTCCACACGTTGTGCGAAGAGGCGCGCAGCCAACTGGACTACATCGCACTGTCGCGGCTGTATCACAGCGTGATCCTGTATAATGTGCGGGTGATGGGGCCGCTGAAAGAGAATACCGCGCGCCGTTTCCTGGCGTTGGTGGACGAATTCTACGAACGGCACATCAAGCTGGTGATCGGCGCCGAAGCGTCGATGTTCGAGATCTATCAGGGGGTGCAGCTGAAATTTGAATTCCAGCGCTGCCTGTCGCGCCTGCAGGAAATGCAGAGCGAAGAGTACCTCAAGCTGCCGCATCTGCCCTGAATCTGCCGGGCTTGCCGCCGCCATATCGCCGGTTGTCCGCCGCCGGCGATAAATTTATTTTCCATTCAAAAACCGTTCGATCTTTGTGAGCGACTTCTCTATAATCTTGCGACCCCACGTTACAACAAAGTTTTTTTTCCCAAAAACTTTATAGTGCCGGCAATGGCTATTCGAAGGGGTAGGTTTGCTGGACTTGTATGGTCGTGTGAGCCTCAACTGTTTTCGAGCGTTTGGGTGTTCACCAACGTGTAACTAATTATTGGGTAAGCTTTCTAATGAAAACTTTTACAGCTAAACCAGAAACCGTAAAACGCGACTGGTACGTTGTTGATGCAGATGGTAAAACTTTAGGCCGTCTCGCTACTGAACTGGCTCGTCGCCTGCGCGGCAAGCATAAAGCGGAATACACCCCGCACGTGGATACCGGTGATTACATCATCGTTCTGAACGCTGACAAAGTTGCTGTAACCGGCAACAAGCGTACAGACAAAGTGTACTACCACCACACCGGCCACATCGGTGGTATCAAGCAAGCGACCTTTGAAGAGATGATTGCCCGCCGTCCTGAGCGCGTGATTGAAATCGCGGTTAAAGGCATGCTGCCAAAGGGCCCGCTGGGTCGTGCTATGTTCCGTAAACTGAAAGTTTACGCGGGCACCGAGCACAATCACGCGGCACAGCAACCGCAAGTTCTGGACATTTAATCGGGATTAATGGCAATGGCTGAAAATCAATACTACGGCACTGGTCGCCGCAAAAGCTCCGCCGCTCGCGTCTTCATCAAGCCGGGCAACGGTAACATCGTTATCAACCAGCGCAGCCTGGAACAGTACTTCGGTCGCGAAACTGCCCGCATGGTAGTTCGTCAGCCGCTGGAACTGGTCGACATGGTTGGCAAACTGGATCTGTACATCACCGTTAAAGGTGGTGGTATCTCCGGTCAAGCTGGCGCTATCCGTCACGGTATCACCCGTGCGCTGATGGAGTACGATGAGACTCTGCGTTCTGAACTGCGTAAAGCTGGCTTCGTCACCCGTGACGCTCGTCAGGTTGAACGTAAGAAAGTCGGTCTGCGTAAAGCACGTCGTCGTCCGCAGTTCTCCAAGCGTTAATTTTCGCTGCTTCGGCAGTGCGATTTACGCAAAAAACCCGGTGCTTCACCGGGTTTTTTTATGCCTGAAATCCGCCGTCCCCGACTAAAATCTGTGGCATATCAGACAATTCAACATGAATTCGCCGCAGCGCCCCCACAAAACAAGCAAAATCTGGTAAACTATCACCCACTTTTGCGCCTGTTCGCCGTGCAGTTGACCTCCTGGGCCGGTTTTTTATGGGTTTGGGTCGCGCTGCGTGCTGCCGGCCTGCGGCAAGATTATTCAGGATAGCAGCCTGTCAGTTGGCTATTCGCAGTATTTTCTAGATAACTTGGAGGTTTTCATGGCTGTCGCTGCCAACAAACGTTCGGTAATGACGCTGTTCTCTGGCCCGACCGACATTTTTAGCCATCAAGTACGTATCGTACTGGCGGAGAAAGGTGTCAGCGTCGAGATCGAGCAGGTCGAAATGGATAACCTGCCGCAAGATCTGATTGACCTCAACCCTTACCAGACGGTGCCTACGCTGGTCGATCGCGAACTGACCCTGTATGAATCCCGCATCATCATGGAATATCTGGATGAGCGCTTCCCGCACCCGCCGCTGATGCCGGTTTACCCGGTTGCCCGTGGTGAGAGCCGTCTGATGATGCTGCGCATCGAGAAGAACTGGTACTCGCTGATGGACAAGATCGAGAAGAGCAGCGGTCAGGAAGCGGAATCCGCCCGTCGTCAGCTGCGTGAAGAGCTGTTGGCGATCGCGCCTATCTTCGGCCAGACGCCGTATTTCATGAGCGAAGAGTTCAGCCTGGTGGATTGCTACCTGGCACCGCTGTTGTGGCGTCTGCCGCAGCTGGGCATCGAATTGAGCGGCGCCGGCTCTAAAGAGCTGAAAGGCTATATGACCCGCGTCTTCGAACGCGACGCTTTCCTGGCTTCCCTGACCGAAGCCGAGCGTGAAATGCGCCTGCAAACCCGGGGCTAAGCGCGATGGACATGTCTCAGATGACGCCGCGTCGCCCGTATCTGCTGCGGGCGTTCTACGACTGGTTGCTGGATAACCAGCTGACGCCGCACCTGGTGGTCGACGTGACTCGCCCGGATGTTCAGGTGCCGATGGAGTTCGCGCGTGATGGCCAGATCGTGCTGAATATCGCGCCGCGCGCGGTAGGCAACCTGGCGTTGGGCAACGAAGACGTGCAGTTTAACGCACGTTTCGGCGGCGTGCCGCGTCAGGTTTCGGTGCCGATGGCAGCCGTACTGGCGATTTATGCGCGTGAAAACGGCGCCGGCACGATGTTCGAACCGGAAGCCGCCTACGACGAGAGCGAAGGCGTGTTCGAAGGTCTGGACAATGAGACGATCCCTTCGGAAACCCTGATGTCAGTGATCGACGGCGATCGCCCGGATACCGCGGAAGATGACGGCCCGGACGACGAACCGCCGCAGCCGCCGCGCGGTGGCCGCCCGGCGCTGCGCGTGGTGAAATAAGCCCGCGTGAACAAACGAAAAAGCACCCCGTGGGGTGCTTTTTTTTGCCCGGACGAAGCGGATCAGCCTTTCAAGGCGGCAATGCAGGCATCGCGCGGCGCGCTGAGATCGCCTACGCGCACGGTGGACAGCGCGTGGGCTGCACGCTCACGGAAGCTGGTGATGGCGGTGTCGCCTTGCACTTCCGGTGGCGCGGTGCAGATGTCATTGAGCGGCAGATCGTTGCCTTTGTTGAGCGCCTGCAATACCGCTGCCGGGTTGTAGATCAGGGCCGCGGAGAGGGCAGATTTAATGCCGGCGGTAAATCCGGCATTGCCGCCGCCGGCCAGCTTGGGCGCCAGAGCAATCCAGTTGTCGTCCCCCAACCGGATGCTGTTTTCCACGGCGCTGAACTGCCCGGCCTTGCCCAACTGCGCCACGACCGGCCGCGCGCCGCGCGCTTCGATATTGTAACCGACCTCCTGCGAATCCAGCGCCAGGGCTGAGGCGCTGAAACTGACGGCCAGCAGCGCGCCGGCCAACAGGGAAATGGAGCATTTCATGTTCGCTATCCTTATCTCGGTGTCAGGCGCAGCCGCGCCCTGCAATGGTGCTAACTCAATACTATAGCGCGTTGAGGCAGTGAGGAGAGGGGCGGTTGTTACAAAGCGTGGCCGGTTAAAACAAAGGCCCGGCAACGTGCCGGGCCTTTGGCGGTACGGAAGGTTTACACTTCCAGGTAGTTCATGATGCCATCAGCCGCTTTGCGGCCTTCGGCGATCGCCGTCACCACCAGGTCGGAGCCGCGGACCGCGTCGCCACCGGCGAAGATTTTCGGGTTGCTGGTCTGAAATGCGTTGTCGCTGCCTTCCGGCGCCACGATGCGGCCCTGTTTATCGAGCTGCACGTCGTGCGTCGCCAGCCAATCCATACGGTGTGGGCGGAAGCCGAACGCCATCACCACCGCGTCGGCGTCGATAACGTGTTCGGAACCCGGCACCTGCTCCGCCGCCTGACGGCCGTTGGCATCCGGTGCGCCCAGCTGAGTGCGCACCATTTTCACCCCGGCCACGCGGCCGGCGCTGTTCAGTTCGATGCTCAGCGGCTGCAGGTTAAAATGGAAGTCCACCCCTTCTTCCCGCGCGTTCTTCACTTCGCGCTTGGAACCCGGCATGTTGGCCTCGTCGCGGCGGTAGGCGCAGACGACCTGCGTCGCGCCCTGACGCACCGAGGTACGCACACAGTCCATGGCGGTATCACCTCCGCCCAGCACCACTACCCGCTTGCCTTCCATGCTGACGTAAGGCTCGTGCTGCTCGGTTTCATAGCCCATCAGCTGCTTGGTGTTGGCGATCAGGAACGGCAGCGCGTCGTACACGCCCTGCGCCTCTTCGTTCTCCAGGCCGCCGCGCATCGACTGATAGGTACCGACGCCGAGGAACACCGCATCGTACTCGCTCAGCAAGGTCTCCATGCTGATGTCTTTGCCCACTTCGGTGTTCAGCTGGAACTCGATGCCCATCTCGCTGAAGATGCCGCGGCGTTTGACCATCACTTCCTTTTCCAGCTTGAAGGCCGGGATACCGAAGGTCAGCAGGCCGCCGATCTCAGGATGACGGTCATACACCACCGCTTTGACGCCGTTGCGGGTCAGCACGTCGGCGCAGGCCAGCCCGGCAGGGCCGGCACCGACGATCGCCACGCGCTTGCCGGTCGGTTGCACGTGCGACATGTCCGGCTTCCAGCCCATTTCGATGGCCTTATCGCTGATGTAGCGCTCGATATTGCCGATGGTGACCGCACCGAACTCGTCGTTCAGGGTGCAGGAGCCTTCGCACAGGCGATCCTGCGGGCACACGCGGCCGCACACTTCCGGCAGGCTGTTGGTCTGATGCGCCAGGTCCGCCGCTTCCATGATGCGGCCTTCGTTGGCCAGTTTCAGCCAGTTCGGGATGTAGTTGTGCACCGGGCACTTCCACTCGCAATACGGGTTGCCGCAGGACAGACAGCGGTCCGCCTGGGCCTTGGCCTGGGTTTCCGAAAACGGTTCGTAGATCTCGACGAACTCGATTTTGCGGATCTTCAGCGGTTTCTTTGGCGGATCAACACGCTGCAGGTCGATAAATTGGTAAACGTTCTGGCTCATTAATGACCTACCTCTTACTGCGCCTGCACCCGCAGCTCGGCTGCGGAGCGGCTACGGTGACCCAACAGCGCTTTGACATCGCTAGACTTCGGTTTGACCAGGGCGAACTTCGGCGCCCACTCCGGCCAGTTGGCCAGGATCTCTTCCGCGCGGGAAGAGCTGGTCGCCTGCACGTGTTCGGTGATCAGGCCGCGCAGATGCTCCTCATGGATCGCCAGCTGATCGACATCCAGCACTTCCACCAGCTCCGGGTTTACGCGCTTGCGGAACTCGCCGTCTTCGTCCAACACGTAGGCAAAGCCGCCGGTCATGCCGGCACCGAAGTTGATGCCGGTTTTACCCAGCACACAGACGATGCCGCCGGTCATGTATTCGCAGCCGTTGTCGCCGATGCCTTCCACCACGGTGATGGCGCCGGAGTTGCGCACCGCGAAGCGTTCGCCCGCGCGGCCGGCAGCGAACAGCTTGCCGCCGGTGGCGCCGTACAGGCAGGTGTTGCCGACGATACTGGCTTCATGGCTGCGGAAGGCGGAGCCGATCGGCGGACGCACTGCGATGCTGCCGCCGGCCATGCCTTTGCCGACATAGTCGTTGGCATCGCCGGTCAGGGTCAGCTCGACGCCGCCGGCGTTCCAAACGCCGAAGCTCTGCCCGGCGGTGCCGGAGAAGTGCGCCTTAATAGGATCGGCCGCCATGCCCTGATCGCCGTGCACGTCGGCGATCGCGCCGGACAGCATGGCGCCCACGGAGCGGTCGGTGTTGCGAATGTCGAAGTAGAAGGTTTTACCCTGCTTCGCTTCGATGTACGGCTGCGCCTGCGCCAGCAGCTCTTTGTTCAGCAGGCCCTTGTCGAACGCCGGGTTGCTGCTTTCGGTGCAGTACACCGCTTTGCCCGGATGCGGCGTGGCGGTTTTCAGCAGCGGCGACAGATCCAGCTTGTTCTGCTTGGCGGAGATGCCGTCCAGCTCGGTCAGGAACTCGGTGCGGCCGATCAGATCCACCAGTTGGCTCACGCCCAGTTGGGCCATGATCTCGCGGGTTTCACGCGCGATAAACTGGAAGTAATTCGTCACGCGTTCTGGCAGGCCGTGGTAGTGATCGCGGCGCAGCTTGTCGTCCTGAGTCGCGACGCCGGTCGCGCAGTTGTTGAGGTGGCAGATGCGCAGGTATTTGCAGCCCAGCGCCACCATCGGCCCGGTGCCGAAGCCGAAGCTTTCCGCGCCCAGGATCGCCGCTTTGACGATGTCCACGCCGGTTTTCAGGCCGCCGTCCACCTGCAGGCGGATCTTGTGGCGCAGGCCGTTGGCCACCAGCGCCTGCTGGGTTTCCACCAGGCCCAGTTCCCACGGACAGCCGGCATATTTCACCGAGGACAGCGGGCTGGCGCCGGTGCCGCCGTCGTAACCGGCGATGGTGATCAGATCGGCATAGGCTTTCGCCACGCCGGTGGCGATGGTGCCCACGCCCGGCTCGGACACCAGTTTCACCGAGATCACCGCCTTCGGGTTGACCTGCTTCAGGTCGAAGATCAGCTGCGCCAGATCTTCGATCGAGTAGATGTCGTGGTGCGGCGGCGGGGAGATCAGCGTCACGCCCGGCACTGAATAACGCAATCTGGCGATGTACGGAGTGACTTTGTCGCCCGGTAGCTGGCCGCCTTCGCCCGGCTTGGCGCCTTGCGCGACCTTAATTTGGATCACGTCGGCGTTCACCAGGTAGGCCGGCGTCACGCCGAAGCGGCCGGAGGCCACCTGTTTGATGCGCGACACCTTGTTGGTACGGTAGCGCGCCGGATCTTCGCCGCCTTCGCCAGAGTTGGAGAAGCCGCCGAGACCGTTCATGGCGATCGCCAGCGACTCGTGCGCTTCCGGGCTCAGTGCGCCGATCGACATCGCCGCCGTGTCGAAGCGTTTGAACAGCGACTCCGCCGGTTCGACCTGATCGACCGGGATCGGTTCACCTTTCGGCGTGATGGCCAGCAGATCGCGCAGCATGGCGATCGGCCGCTCGTTCACCAGCTTGGCGTAGGCCTGGTAGTCGCTGTACTCGCCGCTGTGCACCGCTTTTTGCAGCGAGTTCACCACGTCCGGGTTGTAGGCGTGGTATTCGCCGCCGTGTACGAACTTCAGCAGGCCGCCTTGCTCCAGCGGTTTGCGTTTCAGCCAGGCGCGCTTGGAGAGGTTCTGCAGATCCTGCTGGAAGTCGCTGAAGCTGGCACCGCCGATGCGGCTGACCACGCCCTGGAAGCACAGATCCGCCAGATCGCGGTGCAGGCCGACCGCTTCGAACAGCTTGGAGCAGCGGTAAGAGGCGATGGTCGAGATGCCCATTTTGGACATGATCTTGTACAGGCCTTTGTTGATGCCGTTGCGGTAGTTCAGCATCACGTCGCGGTATTTCTTGTCGATCGCCTGGCTGTCCACCAGCTTGGCCAGGGTTTCATAGGCCAGGTACGGGTAGATGGCGGTCGCGCCGAAGCCGAGCAGCACGGCGAAGTGGTGCGGATCGCGGGCGCTGGCGGTTTCAACGATCAGGTTGGCGTCGCAGCGCAGGCTCTTCTCCACCAGGCGGGTTTGCACGGCGCCCACGGCCATCGGAGCCGGTACCGGCAGGCGGCCGGGCGCGATGGCGCGGTCGGACAGCACCAACAGCACTGCGCCTTCGCGCACCTTGCGTTCCGCTTCGTCGCACAGGGCGCGAATGGTCTGCTCCAGATCCTGCTGCTGCGGATCGAAGGTCAGATCGAGCGTCTCGGCGCGATAGTATTCGCCTTCCAGCGTGGTGAGCTGTTTGAAATCGGAGTACAGCAGGATCGGCGATTTGAAGCTCAGGCGGTGCGCCTGGCCTTCGGCTTCGCAGAACACGTTCATTTCACGCCCGATGCTGGTGGCCAGCGACATGACGTGCGCTTCGCGCAGCGGATCGATCGGCGGGTTGGTGACCTGCGCGAACTGCTGGCGGAAGTAGTCGTAAACGATGCGCGGCCGGCTGGAGAGCACGGCGAACGGGGTATCGTCGCCCATCGAACCGGTGGCTTCCTGGCCAATCTCGCCCAGCACGCGGATCACCTGATCCAGCTCTTCGCTGCTGTAGCCGAACTGTTTCTGGTAGGTTTCGAGCTGCGCGTCGTCGAGCTCGCGGCTGCCGACCTGATCGTCCGGCAGATCTTCGAACGGCACCAGGCGTTTGACGTTTTTCTCCATCCACTCTTTATACGGGTGGCGGCTTTTCAGATCGTTGTCGGTTTCCGCTGAGTGCAGGATGCGGCCGCTGCGGGTGTCGATCACCATCAGCTCGCCGGGGCCGACGCGGCCTTTTTCCACCACTTCATCCGGCTGGTAATCCCAGATGCCGACTTCGGAGGCGCAGGTGATCAGCTTGTCTTTGGTGATCACGTAGCGCGCCGGGCGCAGGCCGTTGCGATCGAGGTTACAGGCGGCGTAGCGGCCGTCGGACATCACGATGCCGGCCGGGCCGTCCCACGGCTCCATGTGCATCGAGTTGAAGTCGAAGAAGGCGCGCAGATCGCCATCCATGTCCGGGTTGTTTTGCCAGGCCGGCGGCACCAGCAGGCGCATGGCGCGGATGAGATCCATCCCGCCCGCCAGCAGCAGCTCCAGCATGTTGTCCAGCGAACTGGAGTCGGAGCCGGTTTCGTTGACGAACGGCGCGGCGGCCTGCAGATCCGGGATCAGCGGCGTTTGGAATTTGTAGGTACGGGCACGCGCCCATTGGCGGTTGCCGGTGATGGTATTGATTTCGCCGTTGTGCGCCAGGTAGCGGAACGGCTGCGCCAGCGGCCAGCGCGGCACGGTGTTGGTGGAGAAGCGCTGGTGGAACAGGCAAATGGCCGACTCCAGGCGCAGGTCCGCCAGATCGAGATAGAAGCGCGGCAGATCCGCAGGCATGCACAGGCCTTTATAGATCGTCACCAGGTTGGAGAAGCTGCAGACGTAGAAGCTGTCGTCCTGCACGCGTTTCTCGATGCGGCGACGCGCCACGAACAGGCGGCGCTCCATATCGCGCGGGCGCCAGCCGGCCGGGGCATTAACGAAGATTTGCTCGATGCGCGGCAGGGAGGAGAGGGCGATTTCACCCAGCACGTCCGGGTTAGTCGGCACTTCACGCCAGCCGACGATCGACAGCGTTTCGTTTTGCAGCTCTTCTTCCACGATGCGGCGGCTGAGGCGCGCTTCCTCTTCATTCTGGCTGAGGAACATCATGCCGACGGCGTAGTTCTTGGCCAAACGCCAGCCGCGCTCTTCCGCCACCATGCGGAAGAAGCGATCGGGTTTTTGCAGCAACAGGCCGCAGCCGTCGCCGGTCTTGCCGTCGGCCAGGATCGCGCCGCGGTGCTGCATGCGGGCCAGCGCGTGAATGGCGGTGCGCACCACCTTGTGGCTAGGTTCGCCTTCTATGTGGGCGATCAGGCCGAAACCACAGTTGTCCCTCTCTTGGGATTTATCGTACAACATATCGTGAACCTCCCCAGGCTCTGCGTGACTCTCACAACCTACTGCGAGGGGGCTTCCCAATTTCAGGCAGAAGTCCAATCAGCAAGTTAACCCCGCCAATCTGCTTTTCCGCCCTCCATCAATGGCCTCTCGTGACGGTCTCACAAGTGGTATAGGACTTGTTTTAAGAGGGAGTCTTCAATTACTGCATAAATATGACGAGACGTTTGCCCGTCCAGAAAGCTTCCAGCGGACTTCCAACTTAGCGAGAAAGAATTCGCAGGTCAAATGTGGGCTTAAGATAGATTCTTATCGAATTAATGATGTTTATTTATTTGATAAATAAGTAATTTAATGCATTTTTGCACTGTCGTGGGGCAACACCGATCCCCGCAGAAGTGTGAGCTGTCTCACTATAGTGCAACCCCTTAATCTCTGCACCATGCTAGTGCGGGGGGTTAATGCCAGAATTTTATTCTATAAGATATTGCTTGGCTGATGTTTATGACTATTTTTCACCGTGTTGTCATATTGCCGTTAACGGTTGCGTGACGATTAGAATAATTCATCAGAATTATAGTGAATTGATTTGCGTTTATGATGAATAGTTATGCCTGGTGGCGCCTTGCGGGGAAAGCGTTGATCTCTGTCATCGCGGGAAAAGCCGTTTCTTATTAGCATCGCGGCTTTGAACACAGAGAATCACCAAGATTATGCAGTTGCCGCAATTAGTCAATATGTTTGGCGCAGATCTCCAGCGCCGCTATGGCGAAAAGATCCATAAACTCACGCTGCACGGCGGATTCAGCTGCCCTAACCGCGACGGCACGTTGGGGCGCGGCGGCTGTACGTTCTGCAATGTCGCCTCGTTCGCCGATGAAGCGATGCAGCGCCAGAGCATCGACGAACAGCTGGCGCAACAGGCCGCGCGGGTCGATCGGGCGCGGCGCTATCTGGCCTATTTCCAGGCCTATACCAGCACCTATGCGCAGATCGAACGGCTGGCGTCGATGTATCGGCAGGCGTTGGCGCAGAGCGCCATGGTCGGCCTGTGCGTCGGCACCCGGCCGGACTGCGTGCCGCCCGCCGCGCTGGATCTGCTGGCGGGATACCGCGAGCAAGGCTATGAAGTGTGGCTGGAGCTGGGGCTGCAGACGGCGCACGATAAAACGCTGAAGCGCATCAATCGCGGCCATGATTTTCGCTGTTATCAGCAGACGGCGCGGCTGGCCCGGCAGCGCGGGCTGAAGGTGTGCTGCCATCTGATCGTCGGGCTGCCGGGAGAAACTCAGCGCGATCATCTGCTCACGCTGCAGCGGGTGGTGGAGACTGGCGTGGATGGCATCAAACTGCATCCGCTGCACGTCGTGACCGGCAGTACCCTGGCCCGCGCGTGGCGCGCCGGGCGCTTGTCCGAACTGGCGTTGGAGGACTACGCCGTCAGCGCCGGGGAGATGATCCGCCACACGCCGGGCGAGGTGGTGTATCACCGTCTTTCCGCCAGCGCCCGTCGGCCGACGCTGCTGGCGCCGCTGTGGTGCGAAAACCGCTGGAGTGGCATGCAGGCGGTCGGTGCTTATCTGCAACAGCGCGGTGGGCAGGGCAGCGCGCTGGATGAAAAGTGGCGCTACCGCCCTGGAATGCCGCTCTGAAGTGCAATCTTTGCCACACTTCGGCGTTTGCCGCCTTATCTCACCGCGGTTTTACGGTATGATTCAAAAGATTGTGTCTGATGGGAGCCGCTATGAAGCAAATCCGGGTGTTGGCCCAGTACTACGTTGATTTAATGGTGAAACTGGGGTTGGTACGCTTCTCGCTGCTGCTGGCCTCGGCGCTGGTGGTGCTGGCGATGGTGGTGCAGATGGCGGTGACCATGCTGCTGCGCGGCGAAGTGGAAAGCATCGACGTGGTGCGTTCGATCTTCTTCGGCCTGTTGATCACCCCGTGGGCGGTCTATTTTCTCTCGGTGGTGGTGGAACAGTTGGAAGAGTCGCGCCAACGGCTGGCGCGGCTGGTGGACAAGCTCGAAGAGATGCGCCACCGCGATCTGGAGCTCAATCAGCAGCTCAAAGACAATATCAGCCAGCTGAATCAGGAGATTGCCGACCGTATCAAGGCGGAAGAAGAGCGCCTGCAGGTGATGGAAAAGCTGACCGAAGAGATGGAACAGCGCGAGCTGGCGCAGATTGAGCTGGGCCAGCAATCGGCGCTGTTGCGTTCCTTCCTCGATGCCTCGCCGGATCTGGTCTACTACCGCAACGAAGACAAAGAGTTCTCCGGCTGCAACCGCGCGATGGAGCTGCTGACCGGCAAAAGCGAGAAGCAGCTGATCGGCCTGACGCCGTTCGACGTCTACGGCCAGGAGATCGCCGAAAAGGTCATTGAGACCGACGAGAAGGTGTTCCGCCACAACGTCTCGCTGACCTACGAACAGTGGCTGGTGTATCCCGACGGCCGCAAGGCCTGTTTCGAGCTGCGCAAGGTCCCGTTTTACGACCGGGTGGGCAAACGCCACGGGCTGATGGGCTTCGGCCGCGATATTACCGAGCGTAAGCGCTACCAGGACGCGCTAGAGAACGCCAGCAGGGAGAAGACCACCTTTATCTCCACCATCAGCCACGAGCTGCGTACGCCGCTTAACGGCATCGTCGGCCTGAGCCGCATCCTGCTCGATACCGAGCTGAATGACGAGCAACTGAAATACCTGAAGACCATTCACGTCAGCGCCATCACCCTCGGCAATATCTTCAACGACATTATCGAAATGGATAAGCTCGAGCGGCGCAAGGTGCAGCTCGACAACCAGTCGGTGGACTTCACCGGTTTCCTGGCAGATCTGGAGAACCTCTCCGGCCTGCTGGCGCAGCCGAAAGGGCTGCAGTTCATCATGGATCCGCAGACGCCGCTGCCGCAGCAGATCGTGACCGACGGCACGCGCCTGCGGCAGATTCTGTGGAACCTGATCGGCAACGCGGTGAAATTTACCCAGCAGGGGAAAATCGTGGTGCGCGTGCGGCGCGAGGCGCAGGAGAAGCTGGTGTTCGAGGTGGAAGATTCGGGCATGGGCATCCCGCAGGACGAGCAGGACAAGATCTTCGCCATGTATTACCAGGTGAAAGATCAGCGCGGCGGTCGTCCGGCCACCGGCACCGGCATCGGGCTGGCGGTCTCCAAGCGGCTGGCGCAGAGCATGGGGGGTGACATCACCGTGCGCAGCGAACAGGGGCACGGTTCTTGCTTCACTCTGACCATCCAGGCGCCGGCGGTGCAGGAAGCCGTCAGCGAGGTATCGGAGGAAGAGGAGCTGCCGTTGCCGGCGCTGCACATCCTGCTGGTGGAGGATATCGAACTGAACGTGATCGTGGCGCGATCGGTGCTGGAGAAATTGGGCAACAGCGTCGATGTGGCGATGAACGGCCACGATGCGCTGGCGATGTTCGACCCGGACGAGTTCGATCTGGTACTGCTGGACATCCAACTGCCGGACATGACCGGGCTGGATATCGCCCGGGCGCTGCGCGAACGCTATGCCGGGCAGGCGCTGCCGCCGCTGGTGGCTTTGACCGCCAACGTGCTGAAAGACAAAAAAGAGTATCTCGAGGCGGGCATGGACGATGTGCTGAGCAAGCCGTTGTCGGTGCCGGCGCTGACCCAGGTCATCAAACACTATTGGGATCATCAACCTTCTCACACTTCAAAGAAAACGGAGCACAAGGCGATGCAGATTAATGAGTCGTTACTCGATACCGCGATGCTGGAACAGTACATGGATCTGGTTGGCCCGCAGCTGATCCACCAAAGCCTGGAGATGTTCGAACAGATGATGCCGGGCTACCTGGCGGTGCTGGACTCCAACATGACGGCGCGCGATCAGAAAGGCATCACCGAGGAAGGGCACAAGATCAAGGGCGCCGCCGGTTCGGTCGGTCTGCGCCATCTGCAGCAGCTGGCGCAGCAGATTCAAACGCCGACGCTGCCGGCCTGGTGGGATAACGTGCAGGATTGGGTGGATGAGTTGAAACAAGAGTGGCGCAACGATGTGCAGGTACTGCGGGCTTGGGTTGAGAACGCTGAAAAAAAATGACCCCGACCTAAGCCGGGGTGCGCGAATATTGCGCCAACACCAGGGAAATTGTGAACCTGCGTATTGGTTTCAGTGTTCTGGTCGAGCAGGTTGTTGCGAATTCCTAAACATCATACAGCCAACAACATAGCAAATGTAAGCGCTCTTGTTAGAAGATTCATTAAAATGTGTGATGTAGATTAGTGTTTGTCAACTCAGAGCACGAACCAGTTGACAGCAGCGACAGGAGTAAGAGTGATGAAAAAGGTGGGTGTAGTCCTCAGCGGCAGCGGCGTTTATGACGGTACGGAGATCCATGAAGCGGTGCTGACGCTGCTGGCGTTGGACCGTGCCGGCGCCCAGGCGGTGTGCTTTGCGCCTGATAAACCACAATGCCATGTTATTAATCACTTATCGGGTGAGGAGATGGCGGAGTCGCGCAATGTCCTGATTGAATCGGCGCGCATTGCCCGCGGGGCAGTGCAGCCGCTGGCGCTGGCGGAAGCCGCCCAGCTGGATGCGCTGATCGTGCCCGGTGGCTTTGGCGCCGCCAAGAATCTCAGCAATTTCGCCGAAGCCGGCGTGGAATGTTGGGTCGATGAAGATTTGGCGCGTCTGACGCGCGAGATGCATAAGGCCAACAAACCAATTGGCCTGATGTGCATCGCGCCGGCGCTGTTGCCGAAACTGCTGGATCAACAAGCGCGGCTCACCATTGGCAACGATCCGGACCTGGGGGAAGTGATTGACGCCATGGGCGGCGAGCCGGTGATTTGTCCGGTGGACGACATCGTGGTGGACAGCGAGCACAAGATCGTGACTACGCCAGCCTATATGCTGGCGCCGTCGATCGCGCAGGCGGCCCTCGGCATCGATAAGCTGGTGGCGCGGGTGCTGGAACTGTCTGAATGAGAAAATCGCTCGGCGGATGGCGGCGGCTGCGCCCGTGGTATTGGCTGAAGCGCGGCGTCATCGCGATTATCGGCCTGTGGGTGTTGGGCATTGTGCTCTTTGCCTTCCTGCCGGTGCCGTTTTCCGCCGTGATGGTGGAGAGGCAAGTCAGCGCCTGGCTGAGCGGCGACTTCGGCTACGTCGCCCATTCGGACTGGGTGTCGATGGACGATATCTCGCCGCAAATGGCGCTGGCGGTGATGGCGGCGGAGGATCAGAAGTTTCCAGACCATTGGGGCTTCGATGTGGCGGCCATTGAAAAGGCGCTCAGCCACAACGAGAAACGCCCGACGCGCATCCGCGGCGCATCCACGCTGTCGCAGCAGACCGCTAAAAACCTGTTTCTGTGGGATGGCCGCAGCTGGCTGCGCAAAGGGCTGGAGGCCGGGCTGACGTCGGGCATCGAGCTGGTGTGGACCAAGCGACGTATTCTGACGGTGTATCTGAACATCGTCGAGTTCGGCGACGGGGTGTTCGGCGTGGAAGAGGCTTCACAGCGCTTTTTCCATAAGCCGGCCAAACGTCTGAGCGCGGCCGAAGCGGCGCTGCTGGCGGCGGTATTGCCGAATCCGCACCGCTTCAGGGCCGATGCGCCGTCCGGCTATGTGGTGCAGCGTCAACAATGGATTATGCGCCAAATGCGGCAACTGGGCGGGGAAGCGTTTTTACGCGAGAACAAGCTGGATTAAACGGGCGGGAGCGGCACGGTGCCGCTCCCGCCAAGCGGTTTATTTCACATAGGTAAAGGCGGTAGTGACGTGCTTCACGCCGCTGACCTGGCTAGCAATCTGCGCCGCTGACTGCCCTTCCTGCTGCGTGACCAGGCCCAGCAAGAACACTTCGCCGTTTTCGGTAGTAACCTTCACGTTGGACGATTTCACCGTATCGCTGGTGAGCAGCTGCGAACGCACCTTGGTGGTGATCCAGGTGTCGGAGGACGCGGTGCTCAGGCTGACCGGCGTGCCCTGACGGATCTCGTTATACACTTCGGTCGTGCCTTCCACGCCCATGGCGATCTGCTTGGCGCGCGCGGTGAGATCGGCGTTAGGCGACTGGCCGGTCAACAGCACCTTGCCCTGATAGGCGGTGGCGACCACCCGGGCATCTTTCTTCAACTGCTGGTCTTTGCTCAGGGCGCTTTCGACCCTGGCTTCCAGCGTGCCGTCATCCACCTGGGTCCCGACGCTGCGCGGGTCGGTGGCGGTTTTGGTCGCGACGGCCGCACTGCCGACGACGACGCCGGCGATACAGCCTTGCAACAGCAGGGCGCTGGACAGCACTGCAAATGTGGCTTTTAGCTTCATCTCAGTTCCTTAATCGTCCTGGTGGGGGAATAACGTATTGTCTATCAGGTCGCACAGGCAGTTTACGGTCAGCATATGCATTTCCTGAATGCGCGAGCTGCGGTGCGACGGGATGCGGATCTCGACATCCTGCTGGCCGAGCAACCCTGCCAGTTCGCCACCGTCGTAGCCGGTGAGCGCGACGATGGTCATATCGCGCGTCACGGCCGCCTCGACCGCTTTCACAATATCACGGCTGTTGCCGCGGGTGGAAATCGCCAGCAGCACGTCACCGGTGTGCCCAAGTGCGCGCACCTGCTTGGCGTACACTTCGTCGTGCAACCGATCGTTGCTGATCGCCGTCAGCACCACGTTGTCGGCGTTGAGGGCGATGGCTGGCAGGCTGGGGCGCTCGGTTTCAAAACGGTTGATCATGCTGGCGGCGAAGTGCTGCGCGTTGGCCGCCGAGGTGCCGTTGCCGCAGCACAGGATTTTGTTGCCGTTGAGTAAGGATTGAACCAGCGTCATCGCAGCGCGGGAAATGGCGTCCGGCAGTGCTTCCGCCGCCGCGATCTGGGTTTGGATGCTTTCGGTAAAACAGACTTTAATTCTATCCAGCACGTTGTATTAATCCACTAAGTCAAAGGGCCGGTCTGCGCCGCAAAACCCCAATTAATCCGCATTGAAGGCGTTGGGTATCCATTCTAACTGGCTACCGGTAATGGCCAAAACATCAAAACGGCAAGATGATGTGTCAAAACTGGCTCCGCGCCCCGCCAGCCAGACGGCGGCGGCGTGCAGCAACCGCTGTTGTTTGCGAAAGGTGACGCTGGCGGCCGCGCCGCCGAAGGCGTCGTTGCGGCGGTAGCGCACTTCGACGAATACCCAGGTAGTGCCGTCGCGCATGATGAGGTCGAGCTCACCGCCGCGCACCGCGACGTTGGCGGCGCAGAAGGTGAGCCCGGCGTGTTCCAGGTGACGGCGGGCCAGTAACTCGTAGCCCGCCCCGGAGGCGCGTGGGTTCAAGAGACCGGAACGACCGTACCCTGACGGTATTGCAGCCAAGGCAGCTTGCGGTTGATCACGCAGTTCGGCGATGCGCTCAGCGTACCGGTGGTGCCGGAAACCTGGAAACCCGGCAGCTGGCGCATTTCAGCAAAGTGGTTGGCCAATGTCCAGGCATCCATCCCCATTGCATACAGGCGCACCAGCGAGTAATCGTTGCGGAAGCGCGCGCTGGCCTGCTGCAGCAGCTGAGGGTTTGAGCCGGCCAGCAGCGGGATATCGCTGAACTGCAGGCCTTCCATTTCCAGACGGAAGTCCGGGCCGGCGCCGGCCTGGTAGCTGCGCGAGCTGGCGTACATCGCCGGTTTGCCGCGCGAGCTGGTGGCCATGTCGATCATCGGTTTGATCAGCGTCAGTTGGGACTGGGTAGCGACGATATACACCGCGTCGACGCTGCCGCCGGTGGCGGCGGGCACGTCGCTCGGCGGCGCAGGAATGGTCAGCCCGGCGATGGTGACGCTCTGCGGCGCCGGGGCGCTCGACATCGGCGTGCCGGTCATGCGGATGCCGCCGCTGTTCACCATCTGGCGCAGCTCGCCGGCAGAGCCGATGTCCTGACGCAGCACGGTTTGCCCGCCTTGCTTCTGCCATTCCTGGTTAAAGGCCTTGGCGACGCGATCGCCGAAGGCGCCGCGCGGCACCAGCAGCAGCGGTTGACGCTTCTGCTGTTCCCAGATGTGGCGGGCGGCGTCGCGCGCTTCATCTTCCGGCGACAGGGCGAAGTAACAGATGTTCAGGTTGTCCTTCGGCGTTTCCGGCTGGTTGAGCGCCAGCACGTTCAGCGTGGTGGTGCTGGCGGACAGCTGATCGACGTTCTCTTTGAGCAGCGGCCCGACCACCAGAGTAGCGCCATCCTGCTGCGCCTGGCTCAGCAAGGCGGCCAGCGGCTGGCTGGTGGTGTCGTACACTTTGACCTGCGCATTAGCGGCCTGCAGCGGCGTTATCGGCGCGCTGGACGGTGCAGCGGGTTGCGCGGCGGTCACGGCCGGCTGGCTCTCTTGCGCCGAAGGGCTGACGGCGCCGTTGGCGTTGATGTCACCCGCTGCGGCCTGATCGGCCGGCGCCGTTTGGGCCGGTGCGCTGGCAGGTTGCGCGGCTTGAGGTTGCGGCGCCGGCATGGAACCGCCGTTTTTCGCCGCTTCGAAGCCTTGCTGGATGGCGTCGGCGAACACTTTCGCCTGGCCGTTCAACGGCAGCAGCAGGGCGATTTTCGAGGTGGAGGCCTGAGTGAAGTTCAGCACCTGGTTCAGGCGAGCCGGCAGCGTTTTGGCTGCCGGGTTCTTCGGATAACGGTTCTGCCAATCTTTGATGCCGGCCTTCAGCAGATCGGGATCCTGCTTGTTGTCCTGATAGACGCGCAGCAGATCCAGCCAGCCTTGCAGCACGTTCTCGTCGGCGTTGATCACCAGGCTGTTCATCTCCTGCGGCGTCAGCTGCAGCAGGGCCTGCCAGGTTTGATCCAGATTGTCCTGGTGCGGTTTGCCGGTCAGCAACGGCTCCTGAGCGATATAGGCTCGGATCAATGGCAGCGACGCTTTGCCTTGATTGGCGGCGATCTGCGCCTGGTAGTAGCGCACCTTCTGATTCGGCGACAGCGCACCGCTGTCCAGGTGGCCCAGCGTGCTGCGGGCGCTGACGTAGCTCTTGTTGGCGATCTGCAGTTCGGCGGTCAGCAACTGGCGCTCAGTCTGCTGTGCGCCGCTGAGGTTTTTCGGCAGCTGATTCAACTGGTCGCCGGCCTGCGGCAGTTTTCCTTCGCGCAGCAAGGCGCGAATAGCAAGTAATTGCCAGTCAGCCTTGTTATCATCGCTGCTTTGCTGCAACTGCTGCAGGTAGTAATCGGAGCTGGCGCTCGCTTCGTCCTGTATATTGGCGGGCGGCGTTTGCGGGGCCCGACTTGGACAGCCTGCCAGGAAAAGGGCGGCCGCGATGACTGCGGTAAGTCGGACAGGCTTGGAACGCCCTGCTTTGGTACGAACGAATGTTGAGGAAAGCATACTGTATCCAGTGATGTTTTTTTCAAGATGCTCAATATTAAATCGGCAACCCGGATGAAACAATGAATCAACACCAACAATCAGTCATTTCTGCATCAACGCTGTATGTGGTGCCCACCCCCATCGGCAATCTGGGCGATATCACTCACCGTGCGTTAGAGGTACTGAAAAGCGTTGATCTGATCGCGGCGGAAGACACGCGCCATACCGGATTGCTGCTGCAACACTTCGCGATCAACGCGCGTCTGTTCGCGCTGCATGACCACAACGAACAGCAAAAGGCCGATCAGCTGCTGGCGAAACTGCAGGAAGGCCAGAGCATCGCGCTGGTGTCCGACGCCGGCACGCCGCTGATCAACGATCCCGGTTATCACCTGGTGCGCCGCTGCCGCGAGGCCGGCATTCGCGTGGTGCCGCTGCCGGGCGCCTGCGCCGCCACCACCGCGCTGTGCGCTGCGGGTGTCGCTTCCGACCGCTTCTGCTACGAAGGCTTCCTGCCGGCGAAAACCAAGGGGCGCAAGGATACGCTGATGGCGCTGGCGGAGGAACCGCGCACGCTGATTTTCTACGAATCCACTCACCGTCTGCTGGAAAGTCTGCAGGACATGGTCACCGTTTGGGGCCCGCAGCGTTATGTCGTGCTGGCGCGCGAGCTGACCAAAACCTGGGAATCTATCCACGGCGCGCCGGTGGGCGAGCTGCTGGCGTGGGTGCAGGAAGATGAAGTGCGCCGCCGCGGTGAGATGGTGCTGATCGTCGAAGGCCACAAAGCGCAGGAGGATGCGTTGCCGCTCGAGGCGCTGCGCACGCTGGCGCTGCTGCAAAAAGAGCTGCCGTTGAAAAAGGCGGCGGCGCTGGCGGCGGAAATCCACGGCGTGAAGAAAAATGCGTTGTATAAGCACGCGCTGGAGCAACAACAGCCGTAAAGCGGTTGACCTGCCGCCGCCGCAACGCTACTATCCGCGCCGGAGTTGACCAGACAGTCGCCGCTTCATTGCCGTCCTCTTCGGGGAGACAGATGGAGGGGAGGAAAGTCCGGGCTCCATAGGGCAGGGTGCCAGGTAACGCCTGGGAGGCGCAAGCCTACGACTAGTGCAACAGAGAGCAAACCGCCGATGGCCCGCGCAAGCGGGATCAGGTAAGGGTGAAAGGGTGCGGTAAGAGCGCACCGCGCGGCTGGCAACAGTTCGTGGCACGGTAAACTCCACCCGGAGCAAGGCCAAATAGGGGTTCACATGGTACGGCCCGTACTGAACCCGGGTAGGCTGCTTGAGCCAGTGAGCGATTGCTGGCCTAGAGGAATGACTGTCCACGACAGAACCCGGCTTACCGGTCAACTCCCTCGACAAAAGAAAACCCCGCGCAACTGGCGTTGCGCGGGGTTTTTCGTTTTCCGGCCGGCCTTACACCGGCAGGTCAATCAACAGCGCGCGCAGCGGCGTCTCGGCGCGGATCGTCAGGCGGTTCTCCTCGCGCACGAAGGCGCCGTCGCCGCAGGTCAGGCGCTGTTCCTCGTGGCGCTCGCCGGTGGCGGCGATGGTACCGTGTATCGACTGCAGATAAGCGCGCGGCCCATTAATCGTCAGCGTGTGTTCTTCGCCCGGCTGCAGATCGAGATGATGGATCCAGACCTGCTGGCGCAGCTGCAGGCTGCCCTGCGCGCCGTCAGGCGAGGCCAGCAGCAGGTTGCCTGCCGCCGGCAGCGTCAGACGCTGCACCCGCTCGTTGTTGCGTTCCGGGCAGGCATCCAGCCACAGCTGCAGGCGGGTCAGCGGCGTATCGCTGCTGACGTTCTGTTCGCTGTAGCTCAGGCCTGGCTGGGTGGCCAGCAGCAGCGCTTCGCCGGCTTTGGCGCGCGCGGCGTTGCCGTCGCTGTCGCGGTATTCCGCCTCGCCCTGCAGGATCAGGTTCAGGATATCCACGCTGGGATAGGTGCGCGGCTGGAACGACGCGCCCGGCGCCAGCACCTCCTGATTCAGCACCCGCAGCGACGCGTAGCCCATCAGTTTGGGATCGAAGTAGTGACCAAAGGAAAAGGTGTAGCGAGCCTGCAGCCAACCAAAGTCAGCTTGCCCGCATTGTTGTGCTGTTCTGCATGTAATCATGGCAATCGGCTCTCTAAATTCATTATCCAAATGGTAAGCATCTGGACGTCGGATTGTTAGCCAGTTAATCTGGTCGGCATATTCAAATTTCCTGACAGAGGGATGCGATGGCCAGAGATCGGGCGCTCACGCTTGAGGCACTAAGGGTGATGGATGCAATCGACCGGCGCGGCAGTTTCGCCGCGGCCGCCGACGAATTGGGCCGGGTGCCGTCGGCACTCAGCTACACCATGCAAAAATTGGAAGAAGAATTGGACGTGGTGCTGTTCGACCGTTCGGGCCACCGCACCAAGTTCACCAACGTGGGGCGCATGTTGCTGGAACGCGGGCGGGTGCTGCTGGAAGCGGCCGACAAGCTGACCACCGACGCCGAGGCGCTGGCGCGCGGTTGGGAAACTCACCTGACCATCGTCAGCGAAGCGCTGTCGCCGCCGAGCCTGCTGTTCCCGCTGGTGGACAAGCTGGCGCTGAAGGCCAACACCCAGGTGTCGATTTTCACCGAGGTGCTGGCGGGCGCCTGGGAGCGGCTGGAGCAGGGGCGCGCCGACATCGTGATCGCGCCGGACATGCATTTTCGCGCGTCGTCCGAGATCAACACCCGCAAACTGTATAAGGTGATGAGCGTTTATGTCGCCGCGCCGGATCATCCTATCCACCTGGAGCCGGAGCCGCTTTCCGAAGTGACCCGCGTGAAATACCGCGGCATCGCGGTGGCGGATACCGCTCGCGAGCGCCCGGTGTTGACCGTACAGCTGCTGGATAAGCAGCAGCGTCTGACGGTGAGCACCATTGAAGACAAGCGTCTGGCGCTGCTGGCCGGGTTGGGGGTGGCGACCATGCCGTATCCGATGGTGGAGAAAGATATCGAGGCCGGGCGGCTGCGCGTGGTGGGGCCGGAATACAGCCGCGAAGCCGATATCATCATGGCCTGGCGGCGCGACAGCATGGGGGAGGCGAAAGCCTGGTTCCTGCGCGAAATTCCGCGCCTGTTCGCGCAGCGTTAAGTCGGTTGGATGACATCCCCTTGCCGGGCGGCAAGGGGATTTTTTTCGCCTTAACCGAAGCGCTGGTCGCGGCCGTGCGGCTCGTCCAGATCCTGCGCCGGCCCGATGGAAATGATGCCGTGCGGGTTGATGGTGGCGTGGCTGCGGTAGTAGTGGTTGCGAATGTGCGGCAGGCTGACCGTCTCGGCTATGCCCGGCATCTGGTAGATGTCGCGCAGGAAGCCGTACAGGTTGAGGTAGTCGCTGATGCGGTGTTTATCGCACTTGAAGTGGGTGACGTACACCGGATCGAAACGCACCAGCGTGGTCCACAGACGCAGGTCGGCTTCGGTCAGCCGATCGCCGGTCAGGTAGCGATGCTGCCCCAGGATCTGCTCCAGGCGCTCCAGCGCGTTGAATACCCCGTTGACCGCTTCGTCATAGGCTTCCTGGCTGGTGGCAAAACCGGCTTTGTACACGCCGTTGTTCACTTGATCGTAAATCCAACCGTTCAGCTCATCGATCTTGCCGCGCAGCGCGGTCGGGTAGTAGTCGCCTGCCCGAGCGCCGACGCCGTCAAATGCGCTGTTGAACATGCGGATGATGTCGGCGGATTCATTGCTGACGATGGTTTGCCGCTGTTTATCCCACAGCACCGGCACGGTCACGCGCCCGCTGTAGTGCGGATCGGCCCGCAGGTAGATCTGGTACAGGAAGTCGGCGTGATACAGCGGATCGCCGGTGGTTTCCGGAAAATCCTGGCCGAAGGTCCAGCCGTTTTCCAGCATCAGCGGGTGCACCACCGAGACCGGAATGATCTGCTCCAGCCCTTTCAGTTTGCGCATCAGCAGCGTGCGATGCGCCCAAGGGCAGGCGAGAGAAACATAAAGGTGATAACGGCCCGCTTCGGCCTGGAAGCCGCCCACGCCGTGTTCGCCCGGCTGACCGTCGGCGGTCACCCAATTGCGAAACTGAGCGGTTGAACGTTTGAAACGGCCGCCGGTAGATTTCGTGTCATACCAGATGTCTTGCCAAACGCCATCGACGAGTTGTCCCATGGGAATCTCCTTGGTGTCCGAGTGAAAAACGACAGGGCCCGGCATGCCGGGCCCTGAATGATAGTTTAGATTACCATTTCTTGTTCAGAAGACGGTCGATGCTGAAGCCGCCTGGGCCTGCGACTGCCAACACGATGAAGCCGCCGGCGATGGTCAGGTTTTTCATGAACATCAGCTGGTTTACGCCTTCCGCAAAGTCAGTGTGGAACAGCAGCGCGGTCAGGATGGTGAAACCGGCAGTGAACAGCGCCACGGTACGGGTCAGGAAACCGAACAGGATCGCCAGACCGCCGCCAAATTCCAGCAGGATGGTCAGCGGCAGCAAGAAGCCAGGCACGCCCATCGATTGCATGTACTGTTGGGTACCGGCATAAGCGTCACCCATTTTGCCGTAGCCTGCCACGATAAACAGGATTGGCATCAGAATACGAGCAACCAGCAAACCTGTATCTTCTAATTTTTTCATCATCTACTCCAAAGTGTTTTTGTGCGCCTGTTCGGCGGTAGTCATATCGACGGGCGGCGTAGCGGGTCTCTTACCCTGTCCGCTCCGTATCGTATTGATGGAGTGAATGTTAAGCGGGAAGTGCTCAGGTTGTTAGCAAGTAAAACTGTCGTAATTTTTCAAAAAATCTGAATCTTTAGCGTGCTAATAAAATGCCGCCGATCAGCAGGTTGCCCGGCCCCGGGGTTGGACGCGTTGTATCATGGGAGAAAATGCGGGCAGAGCAACAGGAGGTTTGAAGGAAAGGCTAAGTGGCTTACTTGGCGGAAAACGTCTTTTTAAACAGTCGAATAGCGCTCCAGGCGCCGAAAGCGCGACGCGACCAGCGGATCATCTTGCTGGGGTGGCGGATGCCGTACAGCGCCATGACGCTGGAACCGAGCACCAGATAGCGGCGCAGGCCAAACACCGTTTGCCAGCCGCGGTCGATGCGTTCGGTCTTTTCCAGCCACAGAGACTTGTGTTCGGCCAGATCCAGACGCTGTTGCTGGATCTGCCGAATCAGCCTCTCTTTTTTCCATTCCAGATAGCGGCGGCGACTCATGGCTCGCGCTCCAGTTCGGCGCGGTCGAGTTCCAGCTGTTTGCGCGTGGCACCGAGCAGCGTGGTGCGACGGGCCTTGACTAGCGTCCAGATGGTGCCGACCACGGCGAGGAACAGCAGCACGCCGGTTGTCGCGCCCAGCGCCACCAGCCGGTAGACCGGATCGATGGCCCAGAAGATCAGGATCAGCAGGCTCATCAAACCGAAGGCGGTGAACAGCAGCGTCATGCCGGCCATGATCAGCAGCTGAATGAGGTTGGCTTTCTCCTCTTCCAGCTCGACCACTGCCAGCCGGACGCGGGTTTCCACCATGCCGACCAGGATCGTGATGATGCGCTGACCGATATCCAGGACCCCTTTAGCGGGGCCCTGCGCGCGCACTTGCGGTTGTTCAGCCATGATTAACGACGCGCGAGCAGCACGCCCAACACGACGCCGACCGCCGCGCCGATACCGATGCCGGTCCACGGGTTGTCGCGCACGTAGTCGTCGGCCTGGCCGGCGATCTGCTTGGTTTGCGAAGCCAGCTTGTCACCGGCGTCGCTCAGGCGAGCGCGGGTCTCTTTCAGCGCGCCTTCCGCTTTCGAGCGCAGCTTCTCCAGCTCGGCTTTCGGCTTGTCGGTGGAGGAGTTCAGCACTTCCTCCAGCGTATCGGCTAAGGACTTCAGTTCAGCGCGTAAGTTTTCTGCATTTGAATCATGTGCCATGTGATTATTCCTTAACGTTTATTTCGACAGACTTTTAACATAGCGGATTTTTTCGCCGGAGCAAAGGGGTGATGGCCAGCAGATAACACCAGACATCAATTTCATATGCTTAAGAAATCCCGTGTGATGGGGCTCTCATCGATAAATCCGCTGGTGTGAAAAAATTATTCCGCCTGGGCGCGTTTCAACTCAGCCTGCGCTTCCGCCAGCTTTTGCTGCTTCTTGGCGACCTTGTCCAGCTTGCCGGTTTGCTGCGTTTCTTTCAGTTCCTGCCGGCGCTCGTCGACCTTGCGCTGTTTCTCTGCGATGTTTTTTTGGCGTTCGGCCTGCAGGCCGGCTTCGGTGCAGTGAGTCTGCACTTCGCTCAGCGCTTTTTTTAGCCCGTCCACGCGGTGGGTGTTACCGTGCTGGGTGGCGTAGTCGATTTGCTGTTGGATGTTTTGCGCTTTGGCGGCACAACCGCCCTCAGCGGCCGCAGCGAGGGCCGGCAGCGTGCAGAGAGGCAACAGCAGTAACAGGGAGTGGCGTAATTTCATCTTTCAGTTCCTTTTCATGGGGTACCTGAACAGGCACCCGCTTTCCTGGCTGCCGAAGGCGGCAGCGCGAGAGGAGGGCGTTCATCGCCGGCTGAAGTTATCCTTCAGCATAGTCATGAAACCGGCGTGCCCCCAAAGAATCAGCCGTGACTCAGTGCTGACTGATTAATTCTTGAGCTAATCGGTGCGAATGAAAATGAAGATAATGGCAGTGAAAGGAAACCCCTTCATCTGAAGGGGGATTATCCCAGATTGAGTGGGGAACGCGCAAATTCGCGCACCCAATGCGATGGCACGGGGGATTCGCTCAACGCGATGTGGTAACCGGGCGGCAGGATGGTTTGCAGCGCTTCGCGCGCCAGCAACTGCTGCTCCGGCGAATCCAAACGGATGACCAGGCCATCACCTTCCGGCGTGATGCTTTTGATGCGGATGCCGCGCTCATCCAGGCGCTGGTAGACGTAAAAGCCGTCGGGCAGCGACAGCCCTTGCTGGCTGGCGCGAATGCGCAGCTCGCTCTCGGTGCGCACCATACAGGGCACCAGCAGTGTCGCCAACGCCAGTAAGGCGAGCGCGATCATCAAGACGTATTGCCAGCGCGGGCGCTTTGCTGTCACGCCCCTTTCCCCGGGTTCTGGCCGCTGGCGCGTTTCTTGCGCCACAGCACGATCAGTGAGCCGACCAGCCCAACCACCAGCAATACCAGCGGCAACATCATCAGGCAGAACATCAGCTGATCTTCATACTTGCGGAACACCGGGGTTTTCCCGAGGGCGAAGCCCAGCGTCGTCAGGATCAAGACCCACAGCAGGCCGCTCATCCAGTTGAAGAACTGGAAGCGCGCGTTGTTCAGGCCGGACAGGCCGGCGATGGTTGGCAGCAGGGTGCGCACGAAGGCCAGGAAGCGGCCGACCAGCAGGGCGGAAAGGCCGTGGCGGTGGAACAGGTTATGCGCACGCTGATGGTAGTGAGCCGGCAGATGCGAAAGCCAGCCTTGCACCGTTCGCGTATTGCCGAGCCACCGGCCCTGTATATAACTGACCCAGCACCCCAGGCTGGCGGCGACGGTCAGGATAACGATGGTCAATGGGAAGCCCATGGTGCCTTTGGCGATCAGCACGCCGACCAGGATCAGCAGGCTGTCGCCCGGCAGGAAAGCGGCCGGCAGCAGGCCGTTCTCCAAAAACAGGATCATGAACAGCAGGATGTAGAGGGTCCACACCAGCGAAGGGTTCGCCAGCGTCTCAAAATCCTGCTGCCACAAGGCATGTATCAGTTCTTTAATGATATCCATCCGGTGTTCCTAAAACGTCATTGTTTATTTTTATCTCAGCGGTGGAACGGGCGTGGGCTGAAAACGCGCGGCGATCCTGAATGCTGATAACGATGAAACGGCGTTGCTTTAAGGTTTCTTAGCGGTGCGACACCGGTCATAGGTGGTAAGTCAGCGTGCCACGGTACTGCATGTTACTTTCTTTCCAGCCGGCCTGCCGACTCTGTTGCCTGGAGGCATCCAGCATCCCGTCGACCTGGGCAAGCCGGTTGGGAGCCGGCGTGTCCTGGCGGGGGAAGCGAATTCGGTAGCCCGGCTCTGCGGCCAGGGTATAGACCGGCACCGGCAGGGAGGAGGCGAGCAGCGAGCCGGAGAAAGAGTGCGCTCTGGGCAGCAGCAGCGGCAACTTGCCGGGGGCTTTGCGGCGCGCTTCGGCCGGCGCCCGATACACCTGATCATAGGGGGAAAGCGCCGGCTCCGCCAACAGCGGCAGGCTGCTCAGCGCGCTGGGGGTGGGCTTGGGTGACGCCACGCATAGCTGTGGGCCGGAGACCGAACCGGTCCAGCAGAAAACAGCAATCAGCATGGCAAACAACCAGCGCATTTATTCGCGTCCCGCCCCCGCAGCAATGGGTAAAAAAGTGGGCTAACTCTACCAAAATAGCACGATTGGCAACAGGGAAATCTACGTTGCCGACGGTGAAATAGTACACGGCAAACGGCGGTTCCGGCATCGATTCAGCGGATTTTACATTACCTGACATAAGCCGACGGTTTTTGACCGCCGTGGCTATTTCGGCTCGTGGCCCACGCCATCCAGATGTACCACCGGATTCTCGGCGAACAGGTAGCGATCGGCGTTGTATTCGAAGTCGTCGCTGGTGGCGTTGAACAGCATCTGCTTGGTGTTTTCCAGGTGCTGCCACATCGCCAGTTTGGCGGCGTAAGGATCTTTGCGCATCAGCGCCTTGAGGATCTGATCGTGATCGTCGCACCAGCTGGCGATCGAACGTTCGTCGATATGCTCGTGCAGTTTCTTCCAGTAAGGGTTGTTGACCCGCTGCACCCACATTTTTTCCACGATGGTGGCCATGGCGGTGTTCTGGGTGGCCAGCGCCACCTGCACGTGGAACTTCAGATCCCACTGCGAGTCGCGGAAACGATCCTCTTTGCGGGCATGCTCCTGGATCTCCATCAGTTGCACGATATCCTGCTTGGTCACCTGGGTGGCGGCAAATTCGGCGATGTTGCTTTCTATCAGTTGGCGCGCCTGCAGCAGCTCAAACGGGCCGGCGGTGGCGAACTCGATGCTGTCGCCCGGCACCACCAGGTGTTTTTGCTGGTTGGACACCACGTGGATCCCGGATCCCTTGCGCACGTCCACATAGCCTTCGACTTCCAGCATGATGATCGCCTCGCGCACCACGGTGCGGCTGACATTCATCTCTTCGGCGATGTATCGCTCGGCCGGCAGCTTGTCGCCTACCGGATAACGGCCGCTTTCGATGCGTTGCTTCAGCTCGGCGGCCAGTTGCTGATACAGGCGTCTGGTTTCAGTGAATTCCATAGTGAATGCTCTATACGGTGCGGTGGGAAGGGGCGCGTGGCCATCGGATTTGTTATACCACTTATTCGGCACCGCTGCCAGAGGAGCAAGGGGCCCGGCGCAGCGGCCGGGCGGGGGATCAGCTGCGCGCCGGGGTGGGCTGCAGCGCGGCGGGTTGCGGTTCGGCGGCCGGGCGGTTTTGCAACACCGTCCAGATGACGATGGCGCCGAGAATGTCGAAGACCGACAGCGCGGCGAACAGTGGGCTGAAGCCGAGGGTGTCCGCCAGGGCGCCGACCACCAGGGCGAACAGCGTGCTGGCGGTCCAGGCCGCCATGCCGGTCAGCCCGTTGGCGGTCGCCACCTCATTGCGGCCGAACACGTCGGAAGAGAGGGTGATCAACGCGCCGGACAGCGCCTGATGGGCGAAACCGCCGACACACAGCAGCGCGATAGCCGCGTAAGGGCTGGTGAACAGGCCGATCATGCCGGGGCCGATCATCAACACCGCCCCCATCGTCACCACCAGCTTGCGTGAGACGATCAGGTTGACCTTGAAATACTTCTGGAACAGCGGTGGCAGATAACCGCCGACGATGCAGCCGAGATCGGCAAACAGCATCGGCATCCAGGCGAACATGGCGATCTCTTTCAGGTTAAAGCCGTAGGCCTTGAACATGAACAGCGGGATCCAGGCGTTGAAGGTGCCCCACGCCGGCTCCGCGAGAAAGCGCGGCAACGCGATGCCCCAGAACTGGCGATTGCGCACGATCTGCCAGGCGGACATCTTTTTGGCGTTGGAGGTCTGGTGCTGCGCTTCCTGGCCTTCGAGGATGTAACGGCGTTCTTCCTGGCTCAGTTTCTTCTGATCTTTCGGGTGTTTGTAGAACAGCAGCCAGCAGATGGCCCAGATCAGGCTCAGCACGCCGGTGATAATGAACGCCATCTCCCAGCTGTGCGCGACGATGGCCCATACCACCAGCGGCGGGGCGATCATGCCGCCGATCGACGAGCCCACGTTGAAATAGCCGACGGCGATCGAACGCTCTTTGGCCGGAAACCATTCGCTGCTGGCCTTCAGCCCGGCGGGGATCATTGCCGCTTCCGCCATGCCGACCGCGCCGCGCGCCAACGCCAGCCCGCCCCAACTGTTGGCCAGTGCGGTGCCCATGCAGAACAGCGCCCACAGAATGGCGAACATGGCGTAGCCGACCTTGGTGCCCAGCACGTCCAGCACGTAGCCCGCCACCGGTTGCATCACGGTGTAGCACGCGGAGTAGGCGGCGACGATATAGGAATACTGTTGGGTGGTGATGTGCAGCGTATCTTCCAGCGTCGGCGCCGCCACGGCAATGGCGTTGCGGGTCAGGTAGCCCAGCACGGTGCCGATGGTCACCAGTCCGATCATGTACCAGCGTAACCCTTTAATTTTACGCATCCGAAGTGTCTCCCCGTTTGAAGGTGTGGCCGTCGATGCGGCTGGCGAGACAATAACCTGTCATACAGGTTTAAAAGTTGAGTGATATCACAAAAGGAATTATTCGCCTGAGCAATACTGTGGCCGGTGAAATAGGGCATTTTTGCCGGTAAATTGAGCGAAAAAGGGCGTAGAGAGAGGATGAACGGCAGACCTCGGAAAAAATCTGCTGGACGTTAGTAAAAATTGGTGTGATAACTTTTGTGATTAGAACCCCGTGCCGCACGGCAAGTAAGGAGCCCGAGATGGCGACGTTTTTGAGCGAAGATTTCCTGCTGGACAGCGAATTTGCCCGGCGCTTGTATCACGATTACGCGGCGCAGCAGCCGATTTTTGATTATCACTGTCATTTGCCGCCGCAGCAGATCGCGGAGAATACCCGCTTCAGCAACCTGTACGATATCTGGCTGCGGGGCGATCACTACAAATGGCGGGCGATGCGCACCAACGGCGTGGCGGAGCGGTTGTGCACCGGCGATGCGGGCGATCGCGAGAAATTCGACGCCTGGGCCGCCACGGTGCCGCACACCATCGGCAACCCGCTCTATCACTGGACGCATCTGGAGCTGCGCCGGCCGTTCGACATCACGGATACGCTGTTGTCGCCGGCCACGGCGGATGAAATCTGGCAGCGCGGCAATGCGCTGCTGGCGCAGGATGAGTTTCGCGCACGTGGCATCATGCAGCAGATGAATGTGAAAATGGTCGGCACCACCGACGATCCGATCGACGATCTGCGCCATCATCGGGCGATCGCCGACGATCATAGCTTCGATATCAAGGTGCTGCCGAGCTGGCGGCCGGACAAAGCTTTCACTATCGATGCGTCCGGCTTCAACGACTATCTGCGGCAGCTGGAGGCGGCGGCGGACACCGCCATCGGCCGCTTCAGCGCGCTGTGCGACGCCCTGTACAAGCGCATGGATCACTTCGCCACTCACGGTTGCAAAGTGGCCGATCATGCGCTGGACGTGGTGGTGTTCGGCGAGGCCGATGAAGCGGCGCTGGATGCGATACTGCTGCGCCGCCTGAACGGCGAGCTGCCGACGCCGGAACAGAGCGCCCAGTTCAAAAGCGCTGTGCTGCTGTTTTTGGCTGGCGAATACCGGCGCCGAGGCTGGGTGCAGCAGTATCACATTGGCGCGCTGCGCAATAACAACAGCCGCATGTTGGCCGCCGTCGGGCCGGATATCGGCTTCGACTCGATCAACGACCGGCCGCTGGCGGAACCGCTGTCGCGGCTGCTGGATGCTCAGGCGCGGCAGGGCGGTCTGCCAAAAACCATTCTTTATTGCCTCAATCCGCGCGATAACGAAGTGATCGGCACCATGATCGGCAATTTTCAGGGGGAAGGTACGCCGGGCAAGATGCAGTTCGGCTCCGGTTGGTGGTTCAACGATCAGAAGGACGGCATGCAGCGCCAAATGACGCAGCTGGCCCAGCTCGGGTTGCTGAGCCGCTTCGTCGGCATGCTGACCGACAGTCGCAGCTTCCTGTCGTATACGCGGCATGAATACTTCCGCCGCATCCTTTGCCAGATGATCGGCCGCTGGGTGGCGGACGGCGAAGCGCCGGCGGATATCGCGCTGCTGGGCGAGATGGTGAAAAACATCTGCTTCGACAACGCCAAAAACTATTTCGCCATCGAACTGGCGTAGCCGTTATCCGGGACTGGTTTATGCAAAGTACGATAAAGATTCACGAGCAGGATAACGTGGCGGTGGCGCTGCGCGATCTGGCCGCCGGAGAAATGCTTGAGTTGGGCGGGGAGCGTATTCAGCTGGCGCAGCCGGTGGCGCGCGGGCACAAGTTTGCGCTCGGCCCGATCGCCGAGGGCGAAGACATCATCAAATACGGCCAGCCGATCGGCCATGCGCTCGCGGCCATTGCGCCTGGGGAGCACATTCATTCGCAAAACGCCAAAACCAACCTGAGCGATCTGGACAGCTACCGTTACCAGCCGCAGTTCCCGGCGTTGCCGCCGCAGGCGGCGGATCGCGAGGTGCAGCTGTACCGCCGGGCCGGCGGCGACGTGGGGATCCGCAACGAGCTGTGGATCGTGCCGACCGTCGGCTGCGTCAACGGCATCGCCCGCCAGATCCAGCAGCGCTTTTTGCAGCAAACGCAGGCGGAGGGGATCGACGGCGTGCATCTGTTCAGCCATCCGTTCGGCTGCTCGCAGCTGGGGCAGGATCATGCCAACACCCGCATCATGCTGCAGAACATGGCGCGCCATCCCAATGCCGGCGCGGTGCTGGTGATCGGGTTGGGGTGCGAGAACAATCAGGTAGATGCTTTTCGCGCCACGCTGGGGATGGCGGACGAGCGGCGGCTGCGCTTTATGGTGTGCCAACAACAGGACGACGAGGTGGAAGCCGGGCTGGCGCTGTTGCACGAGCTGTACCGGGAGATGCGCTACGATCGCCGCGAGCCGGGCCGCCTGAGCGAGTTGAAGTTCGGCCTGGAGTGCGGCGGTTCGGACGGATTGTCGGGTATCACCGCCAACCCGCTGCTGGGGCGGTTCTCCGACTATGTGATAGCCAACGGCGGCACCACGGTGCTGACCGAAGTGCCGGAGATGTTCGGTGCCGAGCGCATTCTGATGAGCCGCTGCCGCGATGGGGAGACCTTCGAAAAAACCGTCGATATGATCAACGATTTCAAACGCTATTTCATCGCCCATCAACAGCCAATTTATGAGAATCCGTCGCCGGGCAACAAGGCCGGCGGCATCACTACGCTGGAGGAGAAATCGCTCGGCTGCACCCAAAAAGCGGGGCTAAGCCAGGTGGTAGACGTGCTGAAATACGGCGAGCGGCTGCGTGTGCCGGGGCTGAATCTGCTCAGCGCGCCGGGCAACGATGCGGTGGCGACCAGCGCGCTGGCCGGTGCCGGCTGCCATATGGTGCTGTTCAGCACCGGGCGCGGCACGCCGTACGGCGGCTTTGTGCCGACGGTGAAGCTGGCGACCAACAGCGAGCTGGCGGCGAAGAAACCGCACTGGATCGATTTCGACGCCGGCGGCCTGGTTCACGGCGTGGCGATGGAGACGCTGCTCAGCCGCTTCATCGATCTGATTGTCGAGATCGCCAGCGGTCGCCCGGCGCGTAATGAAACCAACGATTTCCGCGAGCTGGCGATCTTTAAAAGCGGGGTGACGCTGTAAAGCTGACAAAAAAGGCGCTCGAGGGAGCGCCTTTTTATGAAGCAACGCGCGATTAACGCACCTTCAGCGGGTCCTCGTTCGCCAGCCGTTGATCTTCCGCCTGGCAGGCCGCGGCGGTGAACAGCACGTCGGTGGAGGAGTTGAGGGCGGTTTCCGCCGAATCCTGCAGCACGCCGATAATAAAGCCGACCGCCACCACCTGCATCGCCACGTCGTTCGGAATGCCGAACATGTTGCACGCCAGCGGGATCAGCAACAGCGAGCCGCCGGCCACGCCGGAGGCGCCACAGGCGCACAGGGCGGCCACCACGCTCAGCAGCAGAGCGGTCGGGACGTCCACCGCGATGCCCAGCGTGTTCACCGCCGCCAGCGTCAGCACGGTGATGGTGATCGCCGCGCCGGCCATGTTGATGGTGGCGCCCAGCGGGATGGAAACCGAGTAGGTGTCCTCATTCAGGTTCAGCTTCTTGCACAGCTCCATGTTCACCGGAATGTTGGCGGCTGAGCTGCGGGTGAAGAAGGCGGTCACGCCGCTCTCGCGCAGGCAGGCGAACACCAGCGGATACGGATTGCGGCGGATTTTCCAGTAAACGATCAGCGGGTTGAGTACCAGCGCCACCAGCAACATGCAGCCGAGCAGCACCATCAGCAACTGGGCGTAGCCCCACAGCACACCGAAGCCGGTTTCCGCCAGCGTGGAGGCCACCAGGCCGAAGATGCCAAGCGGCGCACAGCGGATCACCGCGCGCACCACCAGCGTAACCGCATGGGACATGTCGTTGATCAGCCCCTTAGTGGTTTCGGAAGCGTGGCGCAGCGCCAGCCCCAGCCCGACGGCCCACGCCAGAATACCGATGTAGTTGGCGTTAATCAGCGCATGGAACGGGTTGGCCACCACGCTCATCAACAGACCCTTCATCACCTCCACAATGCCGCCCGGCGGGGTAATGTCCGTCGCGCCGGTGGTCAGCGCCAGCGTAGAAGGGAAGATAAAGCTGACGACGACCGCCACCAGCGCGGCGGCAAAAGTGCCCAGCAGGTAGAGGAACAGGATCGGGCGAATGTTGGTCTTCTGCCCCTGTTTATGGTTGGCGATCGAGGCCATCACCAGAATCAGCACCAGCACCGGCGCCACCGCTTTCAGCGCGCCGACGAACAGGGAACCGAGCAGGCCGACGGCCGCAGCGGCCGCCGGCGAAACCAGCGCCACCAGAATGCCGGCCACCAGGCCGACCATGATTTGTTTGACCAGGCTACCCTGCGTGATCCTTTGTAATAGTTTTTGCATAGTGCTTTCTTCCTGATGTTATCTGGCCGCCACGGCGGGAACGACGTCGGGCAGCTTTATATGATTCTGTAACTAAGTGTGTTTGCCGAATTAGTATTCAGCAATCGAATGAGGTTGGAAAGAGGCGAGGGTGAAATTCTGAGCGCGGATCAACACTTGATAACATACTGGTTACATTTGTGTGATCGCAATAACGTTTGGCGTTTTGGGGGAATTGCCAAACAATCGCGGGGCGACTAGCGCCCCGGATAACAGATTGTGGTTATTTCTTCGCCAGGCGATCGTTGCGGCGATTGACCCAGGCGTTGATCAGCAAAGTGAGCGTCAGGATGCCCGCCACCACGCCGAGCGAGATGCCGATCGGGATGTGGAAGAAGTCGATAATCAGCATCTTGATACCGATAAACACCAGGATCACCGACAGGCCGTATTTCAGCATCGAGAAACGTTCCGCCACGTTGGCCAGCAGGAAGTACATGGCGCGCAGGCCCATGATGGCGAACAGGTTAGAGGTCAGCACGATGAACGGGTCGGTGGTCACGGCGAAGATCGCCGGAATGCTGTCCACCGCGAAAATCACGTCGCTCAGTTCCACCAGGATCAGCACCAGCACCAGCGGGGTGGCGAACAGGATGCCGTTGCGGCGCACGAAGAAACGCTCGCCTTCCAGGCTGTCGGTCATGCGCAGGCGGCTGCGCAGCCATTTCACCAGCGGCTTGTCGCCGATCGCCGAATCATCTTCCTTCGCCAGCGCCATCTTGATACCGGTGAACAGCAGGAAAGCGCCGAACAGATACAGCAGCCACTGGAACTGGCTGACCAGCCAGCTGCCGGCGAAGATCATGATGGTGCGTAGCACGATCGCGCCCAGCACGCCGTAGATCAGCACCCGCCGTTGCAGGTTGGCCGGCACGGCGAAGTAGCTGAACAGCATCAGCCAGACGAACACGTTATCCACCGCCAGCGCTTTTTCGATCAGGTAGCCGGTCAGGAAGGCCAGCGCCTGGGTATCGGCGACGGCGCGCCCGGCGGTTTCATTCAGGTAGTACCAGAAACCGAAATTGAACAGCAGAGAGAGGCTGACCCACACCAGCGACCAGCTGGCGGCCTGCTTCAGGGTCATGGTGTGCGCGCCTTTACGGCCCTGCAACAGGAGATCGATTGCGAGCATCACGACTATGACGGCGGCGAAGCTGCCCCATAACCACGGTGTGCCAACGGAATTCATCATCAGAGGTATCCTTCAAAAACAAAAACGGCCAACGTCGGAAGACGCCAGCCGCTCTATGAACGCTGCAAGCAAACCTCGCCTTCCGGCAAGGTCTCACTTACAACGTTGATGAAGGTGGTTACACCTTTGACATCAGGTTGCCCGGTAACCGGATGCTTGCGCATCGTAATGACGATTGACCGGCAATGAAGTTACTCCCCTTTGCAGAGCAGAAAGTAATGCAAAATGTGTCGGCGGTCAACGTGAATCGCGCTAGCCGGCCAGTGCTTTTTGCGCGCCCAGGCTGACGACGAATCCCTGCAGCAGCAGGCGGCTGAACGGTGTGTCGCTAACCTGTTGTTGTTGCTGCTGATAGCGGGCCTGCTGCTCGGGATGCAACTCGCCGAGCCACTGCAGGTACTGGCTCATCACCGCGCCGTTGAATTCCGGGTGGAACTGGGTGGTCAGGGCATGATCGCCATAGCGCAGGATCTGGTGCGCATCCTGCTGCGAACGCGCCAGCGTCTGCGCGCCGGCGGGCGGCGTCAGCACGCTCTGCGAGTGGATCAGGTTGGCTTTGAAGCGCGGCGGTAGCAGGGTGAACCGCCGGTCTTCGGCCGCGGCGGGCAGCAGTTCGATCTCCAGCGTGCCGACCTCCATGCCCTGCGGGTGGTAACCCACTTCGCCACCGAGCGCGTAGGCCAACAGCTGGTGGCCGTAGCAGACGCCAAACAGCGGCAGTTTGATCGCCATCGCCTGGCGCAGCCACTCGGCCGCCGCCTCGCTCCACGGCAGCCGTTCGGTCACCATCGCCGGCGAGCCGGTGATGACCACGCCGCAATAGGCGGCCGGCGGCAACGGCCGCTCGCCGGCGGGCAAGTGTACGATGTGCGCGCGTTCGGCGTCGATATTGCCCTGTTGCAGGAACATGCCATCAAAGTTGGCCAATTCCTGACGAATGGCCTGCGGCGCGTCGCCGGTTTGCATCACGAGCAGCGGTTTCATCTCATTCTCCGTCGGCGGGGAAAACGACGCCGGTCTGGCGGCGGATGTCGGTCAGCAGGCGGGCGACGATCAGCGAATTCTCCAGCCCTGGATGTTCCACCTGACGCTTCTCAACTAACTCGGCGAAGGCCAGCGCCTCATACAGCATGGTGTTGATGTGCTGCGGCTGGCTCAGATCCTGGCGGTTGCCGCCGCGCGGCGTCAGCGCCACGCCCTGGCACTCGGAAATCTTGTCGATAATCAGCGTGCCTTCCTCCCCCTGGATCTCACTGGGGATCGCCGAGTCGCTGACCTTGGAATGGGAAAGCGTGACGTCGAAATCGCCGTAGTTCAGGCAGACGGTGCCGTGGGCGTCCACGCCGGTATCGAGCAGCGTGGCGCTGGCGAGCACCGACTGCGGCGCGCCGAACAGCGCCACCGCGCTGGCCAGGCAGTAGTAGCCGATGTCCATGATGGAGCCGTTGGAGAACTGTGGATTAAACGTGTTGGGGTTCTCGCCGGCCAGGTAGCGCGGGTAGCGCGAAGAGTATTGGCAGTAGTTGATGAAGGCTTTGCGCAGCCGGCCGATTTTCGGCAATGCCTGTTGCAGCGCCAGAAAATTCGGCAGATAGGCGCTTTTGAACGCCTCGAACAGCACCACCTGATTTTCCCGCGCGCAGGCTACCAGCTGTTCCGCTTCGCGCTGGTTGGAGGCCAGCGGTTTTTCGCAGATCACGTGCTTTTTATGGCGCAGGAACAGCAGCGATTGCGGGCAGTGCAGGGAATTGGGGCTGGCGATATACACCGCGTCTATGGCGTCGGACTGGGCCATCGCCTCGAGAGAGTCGAAAAACTGCGTGACCTGATAGTTGGCGCCAAACGCCTGCGCCTGTTCCAGCGAGCGTGAATACACGGCGCTCAACTTGAGTTTGCCGCTTTCATGGGCGGCATCGATAAAACGTTCCGTAATCCAGTTGGTGCCGACGACGGCAAAGCGAATCATGGCGAGCTCCGGTCCAGGCTTAAAACCGCAGATTATCACGCCCTCACTCGCTATGCATACAGCTCGCCGAACAGCGAAAGGTGCGTCAGATACAGCCGGGTATCGAATTCCAACTGGTGGTAATCCGGCTCCATATGGCAGCACAGGCTGTAGAATGCCTTGTTGTGATCTTTCTCTTTCAGGTGCGCCAGCTCATGCACCACGATCATACGCAGGAAGGGCTCGGGCGCGACCTTGAACACCGTCGCCACGCGGATTTCCGCCTTGGCCTTCAGCTTGCCGCCCTGCACGCGCGAGATAGCGGTATGCAGGCCGAGCGCGTGCTTCATGACGTGGATCTTGCTGTCGTAGGCCACCTTGCTCAGCGGCTGGGCGTTGCGCAGATACTGGTTTTTCAGATCGACGGTAAACTGATACAGCGATTTGTCGGTCGTGCAGTCGTGCACCTGCGGATAGCGCTGCAGCAGCACGTCCCCCAGCCGATTCTGATGGATCAGTTGCTGCACCTGGCTTTGCAGATGCGTTGGGTAGCCTTGCAGGTAGGTCAATTCAGACATTCTTGTTCCGTATCAACGGCCATTCAGCCGGTCATTCTATGCTGTTTTTTCGCTCAAATCCTGACATACGCAATTTATCCGAAAAAACATTTTACTGACGGGCGTTTTTAGGGGATAAACAGCCCAAATTTTATCAGTCAGGAGGGGCAATGAGCCAACTCGATCTGGGAACACAGCAACTTGAGCTGGAGCGTTATCCCCAACAGGAAGAATCCACCCAGCTGCAGGCGTGGGAAGCGGCGGACGAATATCTGCTGCAACAGCTTGAAAACGTAGATATCGGCGGACGCCCGGTGCTGATTTTCAACGATAACTTCGGCACCCTGGCCTGTGCGCTGCACGCGCATCGCCCTTACAGCGTCAGCGACTCGTACATGAGCCAGCTGGCGACGCGTCACAACCTCAAGCTCAACGGTCTGGATCCTGAGCAGGTCACGCTGTTGGACAGCCTCGCCGAGCTGCCGGCGGCGCCGGCGGTGGTGCTGATTCGCGTGCCGAAAGCGCTGGCGCTGCTGGAACAGCAGCTGCGCGCGCTGCGCCACGTTGTGACCGAAGACACGCTGATCGTCGCCGGCGCTAAAGCGCGCGATGTGCATACCTCGACGATGCAGCTGTTCGAAAAGGTGCTGGGCCTGACGCGCACCAGCCTGGCGTGGAAGAAGGCGCGCCTGATCTTCTGCCAGGCGGCGGACATCGTCCCGCCGGCGGCGGCGGAAACCACCAACTGGACGCTGGACGGCACCGATTGGCTGATCCACAACCACGCCAACGTCTTCTCGCGCGGCAGCCTGGATATCGGCGCGCGCCTGTTCCTGGATCACCTGCCGCGTGGCCTGAACGGCCATATCGTCGATCTGGGCTGCGGCAACGGCGTGATTGGCCTGGCGGCGCTGGCGCAAAACCCGGACGCGCAGGTGACCTTCGTCGATGAATCTTACATGGCGGTGGCCTCCAGCGAGCTGAATGTGGAGCACAATCTGCCACAAGAGCTGGATCGCTGTCAGTTTGAGGTGAACAACGCGCTGGCGGGCATCGAGCGTGAAAGCGTGCAGGCGGTGCTGTGCAACCCACCGTTCCACCAGCAACACGCCATTACCGATCACACCGCCTGGCAGATGTTCTGCGACGCCAAGCGCTGCCTGCAGGTGGGTGGCGAATTGCGCATCGTCGGCAACCGTCACCTCGACTACCATCAGAAACTCAAGCGCCTGTTCGGCAACTGCACGCTGGTGGCCTCGAACAAGAAGTTCGTGATCCTGAAAGCGGTGAAATCCGGTGCGCGTCGCTGAGTGAATAACCAGGGGCGCCGGGCGCCCCTTTTTTACAGTGACATCGCCAGCCGCGTGCCCTGATCGATCGCACGGCGGGCGTCCAGCTCGGCAGCCACGTCGGCGCCGCCGATCAGGTGCACGATTTTCCCCATCGCCAGCAGCGGTTGCTGCAGCTCGCGGCGCGGTTCCTGCCCGGCGCAGACGATCACCGTGTCCACCGGCAGGCAACTTTCCTGCTCGGCGCGGGTGATGTGCAGCCCTTCATCGTCGATCAGCCGATAGTTGACGCTATTGAGCATCTTCACGCCGCGCATCGCCAGGCTGGCGCGGTGGATCCAACCGGTGGTTTTCCCCAGGCCTTCGCCTACCTTGCTGGTTTTACGTTGCAACAGGTAGATCTGCCGCGCGGCGCGTGGCGCCTGAGGGCCTTGCGCTGCAAGCCCGCCGCGTTGCTCAAGGCGACCATCGATGCCCCATTCGCGGTTGAATTCCGTCTGATCCAGGCTGCTGGACATGCCGTGCTGGCTAAGGTACTCGGCGGTGTCGAAGCCGATGCCGCCGGCGCCGATGATCGCCACCCGCTGGCCGACCGGTTTTTTATCGCGCAGCACGTCCAGATAGCTCAGCACCTTGGCGTGCCCGATGCCGGGGATGTCCGGGGTGCGCGGCACGATGCCGCAGGCGAGGATCACTTCGTCGAATTCGCTTAAATCCGCCGCCTCGACCTTGACGCCCAACCTGACCGTCACTTCGCGCAGCGCCAACTGGCGGCGGAAGTAACGCAGGGTTTCATGGAATTCTTCCTTGCCGGGGATCTGTTTGGCGATGTTGAACTGGCCGCCGATCTGTTCGGCGGCGTCGAACAGCGTCACCTGATGACCACGGCTGGCGGCGGTGGTGGCAAACGCCAGCCCGGCGGGGCCGGCGCCGACCACCGCCAGTTTTTTCGGTTTCTCCGCCATCGTCAGCGGCATTTCGGTTTCGCGGCAGGCGCGCGGGTTGACCAGACACGAAGTCAGCTTGCCTTCAAAGATCTGGTCGAGACAGGCCTGGTTGCAACCGATGCAGGTATTGATCTCGTCGGCGCGCCCCTCGGCGGCTTTCTGCACAAAGGCGGCGTCGGCGAGGAACGGACGCGCCATCGACACCATGTCGGCACAGCCGTCCGCCAGCACCTGCTCGGCCACCGCCGGATCGTTGATGCGGTTGGTGGTGATCAGCGGGATGCTGACCTTGCCCATCAGCTTGCGGGTTACCCAGCTGAATCCGGCGCGCGGCACCATGGTGGCGATGGTCGGGATGCGTGCTTCGTGCCAGCCGATGCCGGTATTGATGATCGTGGCGCCCGCCTGTTCGACCGCCAGCGCCAGCTGTTCGATCTCCTGCCAGCTGGAGCCGTCCTCCACCAGATCGAGCATCGACAGCCGGTAGATCAGAATGAATGCCGGGCCCACGGCCTGGCGCACCGCCCTGACGGTCTCGACGGCGAACCGCATGCGGTTGGTGAAGCTGCCGCCCCATTGGTCGTCGCGCTGATTGGTGCGAGTCGTCAAGAATTGGTTGATCAGGTAGCCTTCGGATCCCATCACCTCAACGCCGTCATAGCCGGCCTGCTGCGCCAGCGCCGCGCAGCGGGCGAAGTCGGCGATAGTCTGCTCGATCTCCGCTGCGCTGAGCGCGCTCGGCGTAAACGGGTTGATTGGCGCCTGCAGCGCGGAAGGGGCCACCAGCTTGGGTTGATAGCTGTAGCGGCCGGTGTGCAGGATCTGCAGCGCAATTTTGCCGCCCGCCCGGTGGACGGCCTCGGTTACCGGGCGGTGGTGAGGCAATTGCGCCTCGCTGTTGAGGATCGAACCGCCGCGAAACACCACGCCCTGTTCGTTCGGGGCAATGCCGCCGGTGACGATCAGCGCCACGCCGGCGGCGGCGCGCTCGGCATAGAACGCGGCCAGGCGCTGCGGGCCGTCGGGCAGCTCTTCCAGGCCGGTATGCATCGATCCCATCAGCACCCGGTTTTTCAGGGTGGTGAAGCCGAGATCCAGCGGCGCCAGCAGGTGAGGGTAATTGCTCATTGCACTCTCCATCGGGTGAAATCGGGGCCCGTTGTTATAATTATGTGAACACAAGTGGTCGGATGAGATAAATCTAGCCGTTGTCATGCCGCTTGGGAATCTGCGTTGCGCCGAATGTGATAGACGTCATGAATCTCAGACTCTGTTTGCATAACGAACAAAAGATCGGTTAACCTTTGCGCGTTGTAAATTCCTTCTCTCTGCGGAGCCATAACCGAAAATGAACACCCACACCTGTTGATATCTGGTCCCACGCTGTGCGCTCTTGCGCCCTGTGGGGATGTTTTGATCTCATTCAGGAGTGCTTATGGCTCATTTTGCGCAGTCCCCTTATTTCGTTTTACATCAACTGACCTGCCAATTTGCTGACGGCGAAACGCTGTTCGGCCCGCTGGATCTCGCTTTCGATCGGCAGCGCTGTGGCCTGGTGGGACGCAACGGCGTCGGCAAAACCCAGCTGCTGCGCCTGATCGCCGGGTTGGATCGGCCGGGTAACGGTCACGTCGAATCCCATGCCGCATTGGCTTACGTTGCGCAGCAGCCGGAGATCGCCGCGGACACCACGCTGGCCCAGCTGTTGGGCTATGGCGAGGTGTTTGCCGCGCTGGCGCGTCTCGAGCAGGGGCGGCCGCTGGCGGACGATATCGATCGTCTGGAAGGGCGCTGGGATCTCAACGATCGCCTGCAAAACGCCTTCGCCGCCGCCGGGCTGCCGGCCTTCGATCCGTTGCGATCCGCAAGTTCTCTGAGCGGCGGCGAGCGAATGCGCGCGGCGCTGTGCGGCGCCTTGATCGGCGAGGGGGATTTTCTGCTGCTGGACGAACCGACCAACCACCTCGACAGCGTCGGGCGCGCCTGGCTGTATCAGCAGCTGGATCAGTGGCGGGGCGGGTTGCTGATCGCCAGCCATGACCGGCAGCTGCTGGCGCGCATGGCGCGCATCGTCGAACTGACGCCCGGCGCGCTGCGCAGCTACGGCGGCAACTACGATGACTACCGGCGCCAGCGCGACACGGAACAGCAGGCGGCGCGCGCCGATCTGGAGCATGCGCGCGAGGAGCGCCGCCGCACCCGCGCCCGCCAGCAAAAAGAGCACGACATGAGCCAGCGGCGCTCGGCGCAAACGCTGCGCGTCGTCGATACGCTGAATATCGCCTCTTTTGAGCGGGTGGCCTACAAGTCGGCGGCGAAGGAGAGCCTCGGTACGCTGCGCAAACAGCATCAGGATCAGCGCGACAGCCTCGATGCGGCGGTGCGCGAAGCCTATCAGCGGGTGGAAGAGGAGCAGCCGGTGTTGCTGGCGCTGCCCGGCAGCGAAGTGAGCGCGAACAAGCAGGTGCTGGTGCTCGAGCAGCTGCAGCTGCCGTTCGTCAGCGCGCCGCCGCTCGATCTGCGTATCGACGGCCCGATGCGCGTGGCGTTGACCGGCCCCAACGGCTGTGGCAAGTCCACCTTACTGAAGACCGTTCTCGGTCAGCTGACGGCGCTTTCCGGCCATTGTCATTGCCCGCTGCCGACGGCTTACCTCGATCAAACCCTGTCGCAGCTCGACCCGAATCTGTCGGTGATGGAGCATCTGGGGCTGCAGGATTCACCGTTGGCGGAAGGCGCGTTGCGCACCCGGCTGGCGCAGCTGCAGCTTGGCGCGGATCGCATCGCGCTGCCGCTGGGCTCGCTGAGCGGCGGCGAACGGCTCAAGGCGGCGCTGGCCTGCGCGCTGTGGCGGCGGCAACCGGCGCAGCTGCTGTTGCTCGACGAGCCGACCAACCACCTGGATCTGGCGTCGTCGTTGGCGATCGAAACTGCGCTGGCGGATTTCCCCGGCGCGATGCTGGTGGTGTCGCACGACGAAGACTTCCTGCAGGCGCTGCGGCCGACGCACCGCCTGCACCGGCAGGCGGATGGCTGGCGGCTTCAGGCCTGGTAATGCGTAGGCGACCTTAAGGAGCCGCCTGCAGGTACGTTGATGCACGCCAGCAGCTGGGTGAAGGCCGCGGCCATCTGTTCTTCCGGCACGCAGGCAAACCCCATCAGCAGGCCGCGCCGGCGGTTGGGCAGCATGTAGTAGCGCGACAGCGGCCGCACCAGCACCCCCTGCGCGCCGGCGGCGGCGGCGATCGCCACGTCGTCGGCCTCGTCCGGCAGGTTGAGGATCAGGTGCAATCCGGCGTTGCTGTTGAATTCGCTGAGCGCCTGTTTGCCGAGGTGCTGTTCGATCAGGCCGGTCAGGAAGGCGCGCCGCCGGGCGTACAGCAGCCGCATGCGGCGGATGTGCGCGGTGTAGTGCCCCTCTTGGATGAATTCCGCCAGCGCGCTCTGGATCAGCAGGTGCCCGCCGCGATACAGCTCGGCGTGGGCGGTTTTCAGCGGCTGCACCAGCGGCGGCGGCAATACCACATAGCCGAGGCGCAGCGCCGGGTAGAGCGTTTTGCTGAAGGTGCCGATGTAGATCACCGGCGCGTCGGCCTCCAGCCCTTGCAGCGCCGGGATCGGTTGGCCGGAAAAGCGGAATTCGCTGTCGTAGTCGTCCTCGACGATCCAGCCGCCGGCGTTGCGCGCCAGCGCCAGCAGCCGTTGGCGGCGCGCCAGGCTCATCACCGAGCCGAGCGGATACTGGTGCGACGGGGTGACGAAAATCAGGCGGGGTGGCGTCGTTGGCTGCTCCGGCGGCACCAGCCCGGCCTCGTCCACCGCCAGCGGGCAGATGTTCAACGCATTGATGCGCAGGATATTGCGGATCCCCCAATAGCCCGGTTCTTCGATCCAGGCGTCATCCCCCGGATTGCACAACATGCGCGTCACCAGATCGATCGCCTGATGGATGCCCTCGGTGATCAGGATCTGTTCCGGCGAGCAGCGCACCGAGCGCGCCACCCGTAAATACTCCACCAACGCATGCTGCAGCTCCGGGCTGCCGCCCTGATTGCTGTAGGTCAGCCGCTGCGGCGCCGGGCGGCGGCTGAGGCGCGCCTGGATCTTGCTGAACAGCTGATGGGGAAAGGCGTTGACGTCGGGGACGCCGGGAATGAATGCCCCCCACTGTTTGGGGCTGGCGCTGGCGTGGTGCAGCAGCGTGGCGCCGCGCTCCGACAGTTCGACGCGCCGCGGTTGCCCGCTGCCGTCCGCCGGAGCGCCGCCGGTGGACAGGCAGCTGTCCGGCACCGTGTCGGCAACGAAGGTGCCGCTGCCGGCGCGCGCCGATACGTAGCCTTCCGCCAGCAGTTGTTCATAAACGGTTAACACGGTGTTGCGGGACAGGCTGAGCTCCTGCGCCAGATCGCGCGAGGCGGGCAGGCGGCTGGAGGGCGGCAGGCTGCCGTCGAGAATACTGGTGCGGATCGCGTTGTAAAGCCGCTTGTGCAGCTTGTCATCGGGCTGTTCGCCGAGGCGCTGCAGCAACAGATCACCACTCAATGAGCGCAATTGGATCCCTCAATTATTCGTAACTGGCACTCGATTATAGGGCCACATCCTGTGTAAATAAACGGCATTGTTTCACGAATGTGAACGAAACGTGTAACTGGCACCGACCGGAGAGAACAGCATGAAAAACGCAGAATTGAACCAACGCCGTCAGGACGCCACCCCGCGCGGAGTGGGCGTGATGTGTGGTTTTTACGCCGAGCGCGCAGAGAACGCCACGCTGTGGGATGTGGAAGGCAAAGAAGTGATCGACTTTGCTTCGGGGATCGCCGTGCTGAACACCGGGCATCGCCACCCGAAAGTGATCGCCGCAATTGAAAAGCAGCTGCAGGCCTTCACCCACACCGCCTATCAGATCGTTCCTTACGAAAGCTATGTCTCGTTGGCGGAGCGCATCAACCAGCGCGCGCCGATCGCCGGTCCGTGTAAAACCGCTTTCTTCACCACCGGCGCGGAAGCGGTGGAAAACGCGGTGAAGATCGCCCGCGCTTACACCGGCCGTCCGGGCTTGATCACCTTCGGCGGCGGCTTCCACGGCCGCACCTATATGACCATGGCGCTGACCGGCAAAGTGGCGCCTTACAAACTGGGCTTTGGCCCATTCCCCGGCTCGGTGTTCCACGGCCAGTACCCGAATGCGCTGTACGGCGTGACCACCGAAGACGCGATGAACAGCCTGGATCGCCTGTTTAAAGCGGATATCGATCCCAAGCAGGTGGCGGCGATCGTGCTGGAGCCGGTGCAGGGCGAGGGCGGCTTCAACGTGGCGCCGGCCGAGTTCATGCAGGCGCTGCGTGCGCTGTGTGACCAGCACGGCATTCTGCTGATCGCCGACGAGGTGCAGACCGGCTTCGCCCGTACCGGCAAGCTGTTCGCCATGGAGCACTACAGCGTTAAGCCCGATTTGATCACCATGGCGAAAAGCCTGGCGGGCGGCATGCCGCTGTCGGCGGTGGCGGGCCGCGCCGAGGTGATGGACGCGCCGGCGCCGGGCGGGCTGGGCGGCACCTACGCCGGTAACCCGCTGGCGGTGGCCGCCGCGCACGCGGTGCTGGACGTGATCGACGAAGAGCAGCTGTGCCAGCGCGCCCAGCGCTTGGGGCAGCACCTGGTGGAAGTGTTGCAGCAGGCGCGCAAAACCAGCCCGGCGATCGCCGATGTGCGCGCGCAGGGATCGATGGTGGCGGTGGAGTTCAACGATCCATCTACCGGCAAGCCTTCGGCGGAGATCACCCGTCAGGTGCAGCAGAAGGCGATGGCGGAAGGGCTGCTGCTGCTGAGCTGCGGCGTGAACGGCAACGTGATCCGCTTCCTCTACCCGCTGACCATCCCGGACGATCAGTTCACCAAGGCGATGGGCATTCTGTCCCGCGCGCTGGCCCACTAAGGAGCTATCGGCATGAAATTGAATAATCCCGAGCTGTTGCGCAGCCAGTGTCTGATCAACGGCGAATGGTGCGATGCCCTGAGTGGCAAACGCGAAGCGGTGATCAACCCGGCCACCGGCGCCGAACTGGCCAGCATTCCGCTGGTCAGCGAAGAGGAAACCCAGCAGGCGATCGCGGCGGCGCAGCGGGCGCAAAATGACTGGAAACAGCTGACCGCCAAGCAGCGTTCTGCGCTGCTGTTGGCCTGGGCCGACAAGGTGTTGGCCGCGCAGGAAGATCTGGCGCAGCTGATGACCGCCGAGCAGGGCAAATCGCTGGCGGAAGCGCGCGGCGAAGTGGCGTACGCCGCGTCGTTCATCACCTGGTTTGCCGAAGAGGCCAAGCGGGTGGACGGCGCGGTATTGCAGGCGCCGCAGGCTTCGCAACGTCTGGTGGTGGTGAAGCAGCCGATCGGCGTGTGCGCGGCCATCACCCCGTGGAATTTCCCGGCGGCGATGATCACCCGCAAGGTGGCGCCAGCGCTGGCGGCCGGTTGCGCCATCATCGTCAAACCGGCCGAGCAAACGCCGCTGACCGCACTGGCGCTGGCCAAGCTGGCGCAGGACGCCGGCATTCCCGCCGGCGTTTTGCAGGTGGTGACCGGCGAAGCGGCGCAGGTGGGCAAGGTGCTGTGCGACAGCCCGGTGGTGCGCAAGCTGAGCTTTACCGGCTCGACCGAGGTCGGCCGCATCCTGATGGCGCAGTGCGCACCGAGCATCAAGAAACTGTCGCTGGAGCTGGGCGGCAATGCGCCGGTCATCGTGTTTGACGACGCCAATCTGGACGCGGCGGTGGCGGGCATCATGGCCTCCAAATTCCGCAACAGCGGCCAGACCTGCGTGTGCGCCAACCGTATCTACGTGCAGGACGGCATCTACGAGCGGCTGGCGGAGAAGCTGGTGGCGGCAGTCGAGCAGCTGAAAGTGGGAGACGGCAGCCAGGAAGGCACCACCCAGGGGCCGCTGATCGACAGCGATGCGGTAGCGAAGGTGCAGAGCCATATCGACGACGCGCTGATCAAAGGGGCACAGATCGCCACCGGCGGCCAGCCGCACGCGCTCGGCGGCACCTTCTTCCAGCCGACGGTGGTGACCGGCGTGACGCAGAAGATGCGCTTCGCCAAAGAAGAAACCTTCGGGCCGGTGGCGCCGCTGTTCCGCTTCCATGACGAGGCGGAAGCCATCGCCATGGCCAACGACACCGAATTCGGCCTGGCCGCCTACCTGTTCACGCAGAACGCCGCGCGCCAGTGGCGCGTGCCGGAGGCGCTGGAGTACGGCATGGTCGGCATCAACACCGGGCTGATTTCCAACGAAGTGGCGCCGTTCGGCGGCGTGAAACAGTCAGGGCTCGGGCGTGAAGGATCGCGCTACGGGATAGAAGAATATCTGGAGCTGAAATACCTGTGTATCGATGTGAGCTGTTGAGCGTCAGGACGTTAACCCATCCCGGCGGCCAGCGTCGCCGGGCGATAAAGGATGATGCATGTCTGATAATATCTCTGTTTCTCCGGCGCTTGCCGCCGGGGTGCGAGCACCTGCACCCGCCAAATCGTTAAGTTTCCTCGAAGGGGTGGCGATGATCGTCGGCACCAACATCGGCGCCGGCGTACTCTCCATCGCCTACGCCTCCAGCAAGGCCGGTTTCCTGCCGCTGCTGTTTTGGCTGGTGCTGGTGGGGAGCCTGACCACCATCACCATGCTGTACGTTGCCGAATCTACGTTGCGCACCCGCGCGCATCTGCAGCTGAGCGGACTGGCGAAGCGCTACGTCGGCGGCCTGGGCGCCTGGCTGATGTTCGCTTCGGTGTGCGTCAACAGCGTTGGGGCGCTCACCGCCTATATGACCGGCAGCGGCAAGCTGCTGCAATCGCTGTTCGGTATCTCGCCGGCGCTGGGCAGCCTGCTGTTCTTCGTGCCCGCCGCCGGCGTGCTGTACCTGGGGTTGAAAGCGATCGGCCGCGGCGAGAAGTTCATCAGCATCGGCATGGTGGTGATGTTGACCGCGCTGGTGGCGGCGACGCTGCTGAAAGACACCACCCAGATGCGCAACCTGCTGGACGGCGACTGGCGCTATATGGTGCCGGTGTTCAACGTGGTGGTGTTCTGCTTCTCGGCGCAGTACATCGTGCCGGAAATGGCGCGCGGCTTCGCCGACAAGCCGGAGCAGTTGCCGAAGGCGATCATCGTCGGCATGGTGGTGACCTTCATTTTGCTGGCGGCGGTGCCGATGTCGGTGATCGCGCTCAGCGGGCTGGATGACATCTCCGACGTGGCCACCATTTCCTGGGGCCAGGCGCTGGGGCAGTGGGCGTTCTTCTCCGCCAACATCTTCGCGCTGTGTGCGATGCTGACCTCGTACTGGGGATTGGGCGGCAGCTTCCTGACCAATATTTTCGACAAGTTCCGGCTGGGCAACGACGAGCTGCCGCTGCGCCGCTTCGGCGTGCTGCTGTTGGTGGTGGTGCCGCCGTTCGTGCTGGCCTACAGCGGGCTGGTGTCGTTCGTCAACGCGCTCTACTTCGCCGGGGTGTTCAGCGGGGTGATCCTGTCGATCATGCCGATGCTGATCCTGCGCGGCGCGCGCAAACAGGGCGACCAGACCCCGCGCTGGCAGTGCAACTGGATCACGCACCCGCTGCTGCAGGTCAGCATTGTGTTGCTGTATCTGGCCAGTGCGGTGTACGCCATCGCTTCATTGTTAGGCTATCTGCCCTCTGGATGGTGATTTGCCTTCCCTCAAGCAGTGATGTTGTTTCTCGGCATTGAGAACGGCGGCGTCGTGGCCGCCGATTTTTTTCTCAGGCGCGCCGTTTTTCCGACAACGCCAGCCAGGCCTGCACCGACGGGCGCTGCCACTGCTTGTGCGCATAGTGGCGCACGCGCTCCGGCACCGGATCGCCGTGCATCACCAGCCGGTTGAGCATCAGCGCCAGATCGGTGTCGGCGATGCACCACTCCCTGAACAGATTGTCCTGCCCGTGGCTCAGCAGTTTTTCCACGGCGGCGATTAGCTTGCGTGCGGCCTCCTGCGCGGCTTCGGACAGCGGCGGGAACTTGCTGTTGTTGAACACCACCTCGGTCGAACGCTCGGCGCGGATCGGCAGCAGATCGCTGCGCAGCCAGGCCTGGATCTCGCGCGCTTTGGCACGCAGCTTCACGTCGCGCGGGTACACGGCGTGGGCCGGGTGGATGTCTTCCAGGTATTCGGCGATCGCCGAAGACTCCGAGAGCTGGAATTCGCCGATCGCCAGCGTCGGCACCCGGCGGGTGAGCGACAGCGCCGCGTAGGCCGCCTCTTTGTTCTCTTCCTTCGCCAGATCCACCGGCTTCACGGTGAACGGAATGCCTTTTTCCGTCAGCACGACAAAGGCGGACATGGCGTACGGGCTGAAAAATTCACTGTCGGTATAAAGCTCGGTGATCGGTTGAGACATCGGCGGTTCCTCGGGGTTAAGGGGGGAACATTCATCATTGTCGAGGGGAGGCTAAAAATCAATCTGTTAGCTAAAAGTTCTTGGGCGGCGCGGTTTACGGCGCCGTGAGTTCCTTCAGGATGATGTGATATATTTGTTGCCAACAAGTGAATTGAGCCGTATCGGGTAACATGAAGACGCAGTGGATTGAACGGGTAAAAGTGGGAGTTGCGCGCCTGTGGCCGCACCCGCTGGCGGTGGGCAAGCGAGAGATGCTGATTTCCAGCGTCGGCGCCGGTTTGGGGCTGATGCTCGCCGGTTGGATCAGCCACTTTATTTTGGGCGAGGTGAACCTGTGGTTTATCGCGCCGATGGGCGCTTCGGCGGTTCTGCTGTTCGGCGTGCCCAACAGCCCGCTGGCGCAGCCCTGGTCGATCGTCGGCGGCAATGCGCTGGCGGCAACGGTGGGCGTCAGCGCCGGTCTGCTGATCCCCGATCCGGGCCTGGCTTGCGGCGCGGCGGCGGCGGTGGCCATCGGCCTGATGTTCAAGCTGCGTTGCCTGCATCCACCCGGCGGCGCGGTGGCGCTGACCGCCATCCTCGGCGGCCCCGGCATTCACCAGATGGGCTATGACTTCGTACTGTATCCGGTGCTGCTGAACTCGGTGCTGCTGGCGGCGCTGGCCATTCTGTTCAATAATCTGGCCGGGCGACGCTACCCGCACGCACTGGCGCCGGCGGAGGCCAAGCCGGCCAATCTGCCGATCGATGCCGTTTCCATCACCCGCGCCGATCTGCACGAGGCGCTGATGGAGGGGGATCTATTCGATATCGACGAGGACGATCTGCAGGAGATCCTGCTGCGCGCCGAGCAGTTGGCGCATCAGCGGCAAAGCAAGATCGCCTGATCAGCCCAGCGTTTTATCGGATGGCGGAAGGCGCGTAACCAAAACGCTTTTGAAAGCGTTCGCTAAAACGCGCTCTGGATTTGTAACCGCAGGCCTCTGCAATGCGGGTCATATCCCATCGGGTGGTTTGAAGCAACATCATGGCGTGATGCATACGGACGTCTATCAGCAAGTCTTCGAAGCGTGTCTGTTCGGCGGCAAGGCGCCGCCGCAACGTTGCCGGGCTCATCGCTAACGTTTTTCCCGCTGTTTCTGCCGTCCAGTTTTGTTCCGGAGCCTCAAAAATCAAGGTGCGCAGGCGCTGTGATGGGCTATCCAATGGCAAATGCGTAAAAACATGTCCTCGTTCGGCCAGCGCGGTCAAAAAGTCCAGAAGGCGGTATTGCAGGCGAATATCACTGATTTCCTGTTTTTCCACGCTTTCAATCACGTGATAAAACGTCGCCGACAGGTCTTCGTCCAGAGGCAGCGTTTTCCACGCGTCATCTTTAGGGGGAATAGGGGGTGAAGCCTGCCGGGTTCGGTGAAAGACATCCAGCAGTTCTGCCGACAGCGTCAGGAGTATCGAGCGAAAAGGCCGATCGATATCGCCCGGCGTTTTGACTAAATCTGCGCGGGTGTTGGGGGGGACCAGGAGCAGTTCCCCGGGGGTCTCCAGAGACAAATGTTGTGAAGCCGATGTGATACCGAGTTGGCCCGCCACGATCAGCAAGACCGTCGCTTCATGGAAGACGAACTGCGGCGTGTGTAGCTGACGTTTCAATGTCGGCTGGCACACCCCGCACAAGCGGCGCCTCAACACCGGAGCCCCCGACGGAGAGTGCCAGTGCAAAAGTTTCGCGCCCGGCTCGCGTCTGGTTCGCACTGATCCGAAGGAACCGGTCCGGCTCATATTCGACTCCTTTATGCGATTATTTCGCCGTTGATGCTACGTTAGGGTTCAGGCTGTAAAGGCCTGTCAGGCTCGCCTGGGCTAACACCGGCGCTTCCGCCAGGGCAGCATTCACATTAGCCCCTGTCCAAGGCCCTTGTACATCCAAACCGGGGGTAGCAAGCGCATAAACCGTGAAAATATAATGATGAACTAACGTATCGTTCCACGGTGGGCATGGGCCATCGTAACCGTAGTATTCCCCCTTCATCTGCTCGTCGGCGGCAAACCAACCGGTATAGTCATTGATGCCGTGGCGATAGGCCGAAGGGGCGTTTGGCCCGGCTTTGCCACGCGGCGTTACGCCGTCCGATTGAGAGCCCGCCGCAATTTCCACGGTACTGGCCGGAATATCCAGCAGCAGCCAGTGAAAGAAATCAACGCGCGGCAACGATGCGGGCACAACCCGACCCTCTTGATTCACATCATCACCACGGCTTGGTACGTCGGGATCATGGCAGACGATCACGAAAGACTGCGTGCCTGCAGGCACTTCACTCCAGGCCAGATGGGGGTTGCGATTTCTCGATAAAGCGACATGGTTGGCGGCATCGGGGATAGCGAAGGCGAACTCACCGGGAATGAACTCTCCTTCTTTAAAGCTTTGGCTGGTCAGTTTCATAAATGCCAATCTCCTGTTCTATTGAGCGGTATCTGCGAGTATGTGATGTCCCCATTATAAGTTTTTCAAAATAAAGTAAGGCGACAAATCCAATCAAAATAGAACCAATTACGCTCATTGTGATTGTATTTGATGGCCTTATATTGATGGGCGACCGATACGATTGCTGTGCCGATGAGAGTGCCACGGCGAAAACGCTGGATGAGGAAGGGGGTTGGTTAATATTGGTGGGGAAGAGACTGCTGCGCGCCGAGCCGTTGACGCATCAGCGGCAACGCAAGGTGCCTGATCAGCCCAGCGTTTTGCGGTAAAACACCACCCGCTCCGTTTCGGCAAAGCCCAGCGCCGCATGCAGGCGTTGGGAATCCAGATTAGCGATGTCGGTATCCGACGCCAGCTCGCTGCACCCCTGTTGCTTCGCCCACTCCTGCACCTGCGCGATCAGGCGCGCCGCCCAACCCTGGCGGCGGGCGCGTTCGACGGTATAAATCCCTTCCAAAAACGCCACCGGCGACGATTCGCAGCCGTTGACATAATCGTAGCGCAGCGCGACCTCGGCAAAGCCAACGAAAGCGCCGTCCAGCCCCCGCGCCATAAACGCGGTGTGGTGCGGCGAAGCCAATATTTCGCGCATTTCCGCGCGGTGTTCTTCCCGCGGGCAGGTGGGCCACAGCGCCGAGCGCAGCGCCAGCCAGGCGTCGAGGTTGTCGTGGTCGCAGTTGACGATCATGCAGGGGCCTTATCTGATGGCAGAGAAGTGATGGGGAATAATATCACGTTGCATCGTCAGTGAGCGGCCGGATATGCCGGCACGTGTGATTGGCGTATCCTGGATTTATTGCCACAGAGGGCGACCACACCGTCAACGTCATCGAAAGACGGGGATCGTGCCTGATGCCGTCCGTCGCTCGCCGGCCTCTTTAAGTCTGCGCCCCAGTTCGGCGATGCGGCGTTCACCGGCTTCCAACGCGGATGCTGAGGTATGTACCGAATAGGCGCCGAGGTGCAGCGGATGCGGGTGAGGCACGGCTGAGCCGAGAACGAATACGGCATCTTCATTGCCGGATGCTTCAAGTGCAATGGGCATTTCCCCCGGTTCGAAGACCACCATTTCGCCCGCGTCGACAGGAACGCCGGTGCTGAGACGGCCTTTGGCCAGCGCGAGCCAGCCGACAGAATGATGCGCTGGCGGCCGGTAAGTCCAGCGTTCGCCGGGGTTGAGGGTGACGAGCAAGTAATTGATGCCTTTCTGCGCGGGCACCGGGCTTTGCACGCCTTCATGGTTGCCAATGATGACATGCGCCGGCCCGATTTGGCGCATGTTCTGGGCTTCGATATAACGGCTTTCCTGTTCACCGTTCTCCAGTTCGGCGGGCAAGGCCAACCAGAGCTGGAATCCCTGGATACGCGGCGTATCCGTGGCGGACAATTCCTTGCCGTGCCACATGCCGCCGCCCGCCCGCGCCCATTCCACCGCGCCATAGCCGAGCGTACCGACAGCGCCGCTGTCAGGATCTTCGTAGTGAAAAGCGCCTTCGAGCGGTACGGTCACGGTGGCTATGCCTGAATGCGGATGCAGCGGCATGTTGGCCAGCATTGCCATGGTGCGCTGATCCGCCTCGAACAGATCGAGGAATACGAAAGGTTTAATCACCTGGCCCAGGTCGGAAGGGCTCATCAGCCGGGTTATCGGGCCGTGGCCTTGCCCTCGGGTGCGTTGTGTAATACGCCGCGGGTTGGGCGCGGGTGGTGAGGTCAACGTAGTGTTCATGATTGAATCTCCAGTTTATACATCCGGCGCAAACGAATTTCGGGGTACGCGGCACAGGCATACGATTGAGCGGTATTGCATCGCCGGTGGCCAGCCCAAAAACGGGACTGGCCGCGAGCCTGTTATCGCTGTTCCGAACAGGCCCCGATTAAGCGGTCAGGCCGTCAATCTGAGCTGCAGCAGCATCGATGGCGACAGTGCGGTTTTCCGGGCTGAGTGCCAGTCCCTCTGCTCGAATGAAGGTGATGTCCGTAATGCCAAGGAAGCCGAAGAAACTGCGCAGATAGGTTTCCTGATGGTCCAGGAAGGCCAGTGGCGTGCCTTCGCCGTACAGGCCACCGCGGGTGGAAGCGACGATAACGCGTTTCCCCTTGGCGAGGCCTTCAGCGCCGTTTTCCGTATAGCGGAAAGTTCTGCCTGGTACTGCAAGTCGGTCAAGCCAGGCGCGCAGCTGAGTCGGCAACGTAAAGTTATACATAGGTGCACCGACGATAATGCCATCGGCGGCAAGGAAGTCGTCGACGAGTTTGGCGTTGCGGGCAACGGCCTGTTTGCCGTGCTCGTCTTGCGGCTCCACGCCCTGGAGAGCCAAAAATTCGGCGCTCGAAAGGTGGTTAATCGGGTCGGCGGCGAGATCGGTGTGGATGATCCTGGCGTCCGGCTCAGCAGCAGAAAGGTGTTTGACGATCGCCGCCGTGAGCTGGCGGCTTACCGACTGTTCGTTGAGAATGCTGGAATCGATATGAAGCAGTGTCATGGTGAAATCCTTAGGTATAAAATGATAACCAGGGATAACAATATAACCATGCCCTAAAATGGCAGACAATAAGGCACATTAGGAGAACCCGGTATCATGAATGTGACTGATCAACCTCGAGATTTAAGACATGCCGACTGCCAAAAGATCAGTCAGGTATTGGCGCGCGTTGGTGAGAAGTGGAGTGTCCTGATCATTATGTTCTTGGCGAACGGGCCACGCCGATTCACTGAAATAAAGCGTACAATCAATGGAATATCTCAGCGGATGCTGACGTTGTGCCTGCGCAATATGGAACGAGATGGGTTGGTCAAGCGGACAGTTATTGCCGTCATGCCGCCGCATGTCGAATATGAATTGACGCCGCTCGGGTGCTCATTAACGGTGCCGGTCATCGCGCTGGGAACCTGGGCGAATGAACATATTGCCGATATTGATGCGGCCAGAACAGCATTCGATGCACAAAATAGCGAGGCCGGTCATGATGCTAATTCACGGTAGAGGCGGCAGAGGGGCATGAGATTTTTGCCCTGTTTCTGAAGTTATGGGGGCTTTAGTTTTATGGCAGTGATTATACAACGCAGTGCCGCAGAAAACGCCAAGGGGCTACGCTGTTGACGTAACCCCTTGAAAATTTGGTGGCCCCTGTTGGGTTTGAACCAACGACCAAGCGATTATGAGTCGCCTGCTCTAACCACTGAGCTAAGGGGCCAAGCCGCGAGATTATAGGGAATCCTTAAGCGGCGGTCTACTGTTACCCGCCCGTATGTTGCTTTTCTGCACAGTTCTAGCCTGTTGTAATTGCTGGCGGATTTTGCGATAACCGCAGTAAATCCCTGCAATGGACTCACGACACTCATGGAACTTCTGGCGCCCAATCTGCGGGTGGTGTTTTGCGGCATCAACCCCGGCCTTTCTTCCGCCCACCAGGGCTACCCTTTCGCCAACGGCAGCAACCGCTTCTGGAAGGTGATCCATCAGGCCGGCTTTACCGAGAGCCAGCTGGCGCCGGAGCAGTGGCAGCAGTTGAAGGATAACGGCTGTGGCATTACCGCGCTGGTGGCGCGCCCGACGGTGGCGGCCAGCGAGCTGTCGCGCGACGAGTTGCGCAGCGGCGGCGAGGCGCTGCAAGAGAAGATCCTGCGCTACCAGCCGCGCGCGTTGGCGATTTTGGGCAAGCAGGCGTTCACCACCGCCTTCGGGGTGAAAAACGCGCCCTGGGGCAAGCAGACGATGGTGCTGGGGCAAACCGAGGTGTGGGTATTGCCCAACCCCAGCGGATTGAACCGCGCCACGCTGGAGCAGCTGACCGCCAGCTATCGCGAGCTGTTCCTGGCGCTGCAATGACATAAGGGAGTTGCGATGACATCGATGATGAAAGGTTGTGTGATGGCGCTGTTATTGGTGACCGGCACTGCACAGGCGGGGCATTCGCCACAGGAGGCGCGCAACAAGCAGAACGTGCTGGAGTTTTATCGGCAGGGGCTGAACAACAAGGATTTTGCGGCGGCGCGGCCGTTTTTGGGCGAGCAGTACAAGCAGCATAACCCCAACGCTAAAGACGGCGTGGCGGGCTTTCGTCAATTTGTCGAGCTGCTGAAAACGCGTTACCCCAATTCGCACAGTGAGGTGAAACAGGCGTTTGTCGACGGCGACTTCGTGATTTTGCATGTGGAAGTCAGCGGGCGCGAGGCCGGCAAGACCGCGGCGATCGTCGATATCTTCCGTCTCGACAGCGCCGGGAAGATCGTCGAACACTGGGACGTGACGCAGCCGGTGCCGGAGAAGACCGTCAGCGGCAACAGCATGTTCTGAGGCATAAAAAAACCCCGGCAAGCCGGGGTTTTTGCTTTTGGTGCGGCAGCCGGACTTAATCGTCCAGGAAGCTGCGCAGCACTTCGGAACGGCTCGGGTGACGCAGCTTGCGCAGCGCCTTGGCTTCGATCTGACGAATACGCTCACGGGTAACGTCAAACTGCTTGCCTACCTCTTCCAGCGTGTGGTCGGTGTTCATGTCGATACCGAAACGCATGCGCAGCACTTTCGCTTCGCGCGCGGTCAGGCCGGCCAGCACATCGTGGGTAGCGGAACGCAGGCTCTCTGAGGTCGCGGAATCCAGCGGCAGCTCGAGGGTGGTATCCTCGATGAAGTCGCCCAGATGCGAATCTTCGTCGTCGCCGATCGGCGTTTCCATCGAGATTGGCTCTTTGGCGATCTTCAGCACCTTGCGGATCTTGTCTTCCGGCATCAGCATGCGCTCGGCCAGCTCTTCCGGCGTCGGCTCGCGGCCCATCTCTTGCAGCATCTGGCGCGAAATACGGTTGAGCTTGTTGATGGTCTCAATCATATGCACCGGAATACGGATGGTGCGCGCTTGATCGGCGATGGAGCGGGTGATAGCCTGACGGATCCACCAGGTGGCGTACGTCGAGAACTTGTAGCCGCGGCGATATTCGAACTTGTCTACCGCTTTCATCAGGCCGATGTTGCCTTCCTGGATCAGATCCAGGAACTGCAGGCCGCGGTTGGTGTATTTCTTGGCGATGGAAATAACCAGACGCAGGTTGGCCTCAACCATCTCTTTCTTCGCGCGGCGGGCTTTCGCTTCACCGATCGACATGCGACGGTTGATGTCTTTGACCTGCTCGATGGTCAGGCCGGTTTCTTCTTCGATCTGACGCAGTTTCTGCAGGCTGCGCTGCACGTCTTCGGCAACGTCTTTCAGCTTTTCCGACCATGGCTTGGCCATCGCCACTGCGGCTTCGAACCAGGAATCGCTGGTTTCGTTGCCGGCGAACAGGGTGACGAAGTTTTTCTTCGGCATTTTGCACTGTTCAACGCACAGCTTCATGATGATGCGTTCCTGGGTGCGAACGCGGTCCATCATAGTGCGCATGCTGTTGACCAGGAAGTCGAACTGTTTCGGCACCAGGCGGAACTGCTTGAACACTTCAGACAGCTTCAGGATCTCGTCCGCTGCGCTGGCGTGGCTGCGGCCGTTCTTCTTGATCACCAGACGTGTCGCTTCATACTGATCGCGCAGCTCGGCGAACTTCTGACGCGCCAGCTCAGGATCGATGCTGTTGTCGTCTTCGGTGTCGTCGTCTTCGGCGTCCTCATCTTCTTCGTCGTCGTCTTGCTCTTCGCTCGACAGTTCAGAACCGATGTGGGTCGCGGTTGGGGCGATGTCCTCTTCCGCGTTAGGATCGACGAAGCCGGTGATCAGATCGGACAGGCGCGCTTCGCCCGCTTCGACGCGATCGTACTGCTCAAGCAGGTAGGTGATGGCTTCCGGGTATTCGGCAACCGAGCACTGCACCTGGTTGATGCCGTCTTCGATGCGCTTGGCGATGTCGATTTCACCTTCGCGCGTCAGCAGTTCGACGGTACCCATTTCGCGCATGTACATGCGCACCGGGTCGGTGGTGCGGCCGATTTCGGATTCCACGCTGGACAGAACCTGTGCGGCGGCTTCTTCCGCATCTTCGTCCGTGCTGTTCGAGTTTTCGGCGAGCAGCAGGTCATCGGCGTCCGGTGCTTCTTCCATCACCTGGATGCCCATGTCGTTAATCATCTGGATGATGTCTTCGATCTGATCGGAGTCGACGATATCTTCCGGCAGATGGTCATTGACCTCAGCATAGGTCAGATAGCCTTGCTCCTTACCACGGGTGACAAGTAGCTTCAGCTGTGACTGCGGGTTTTGCTCCATAAGACGGTATCCACACTTCAGAGTATTTAGGTTGGTGTCGGTCGGCGAAACCGCCAACAATAGCATTTGGGGCGTTTTCGTTATCGCCGCGGCCCACTATGGCGGCACTGTGCAGGGCTCTGCCCTCGCAATTATCGGCACTTAAGCCGTTTGGTATTCAGTTTTTCTTCGCTAAAACCTGGTTGAGAGAACGGACTTCCTCACGTTCCTCCGGGCTCAGGCCGCGCGTTCTGGCCTGGGCGATCAGCGTTTCCAGCCGTTGCTCGAGCACCGAGTCGTACAGGCTGGCCAACGTATCCAAAAAGGTCTGTTCGACCATGTCCTCAACGATCATATGGTTCCATGTCGCCAAGGTTTCAAGCTGCTGGCTGAATTTGTTGTCGCGATACAGCTCCAGCAATTGCCCGGTTGTCAGGCCCGGCTGCGCCAAACAGGTCTGCACCAGTTCGACGAACAGCGGCAATCCCGCCTGTTTGGTCTGCTCCAACCCTTCCAGCGAAGGGATAAGTGTAGCCAACTGCGGATTTTGCACCAGTAACCCTATCAGTATACGCATGGTTGTGCGTTTTAGCTGGGGCGCCTGATAAGGATTCGCATTTTCCGCCTGCTTGGGCATCAGCTTGTCGAGCTGGCTGTCGTCCAGCAGCCCCAGCTTGTTGCCGAGCTCCTGACGCAGGTACAAGCGCAACGTTTCGCCCGGCACCTGAGTAATCAGCGGCAGCGCCAGCGTGCTCAGCTTGGCGCGCCCGTCCGGGCTGCTCAAATCCACCTGCGGCAGCAGGCTTTCGAACAGGAAAGTGGACAGCGGCTGCGCCTGCTCCATTCGCTGTTCGAAGGCTTCTTTGCCTTCTTTGCGCACCAGGGTGTCCGGGTCTTCACCGTCGGGCAAAAACATGAACCGCAGCTGGCGCCCGTCGTTCAGGTACGGCAGCGCGGTTTCCAGCGCCCGCCAGGCCGCTTCGCGGCCGGCGCGGTCGCCGTCGTAGCAGCAAACGACGTTGTCGGTAGCGCGGAACAGCAGCTGAATGTGTTCAGCCGTCGTCGAGGTCCCGAGCGAGGCGACGGCATAATCGATGCCGAATTGCGCCAACGCCACCACGTCCATATACCCTTCCACCACCAGCAGCCGCTGGAGGGTAGGGTGGTTCTGCTGTGCTTCATACAGGCCGTACAGCTGGCGGCCCTTATGGAAAACTTCGGTTTCCGGCGAGTTCAGGTACTTCGGCATTCCGTCGCCCAGCACGCGGCCGCCGAAGGCGATCACGCGCCCGCGCTTGTCGCGGATGGGGAACATCACCCGTTCGCGGAAACGGTCGTACGAACGCCCCTGATCGTTAGTCACCAGCATGCCGGCATCGTTCAATGCGCGGCGCGAGTCGGCGTCGCGGCCGAAACGCTTCAGGGCGTTGTCCCATCCCGCCGGCGCGAAGCCGATGGCGAAATGGCGAATAACGTCGTCACTTAATCCGCGCTGCTGCAAATAGCTGCGCGCCGGTGCCCCGGAGGACTGCTGCAGTAACTGTTGATAGAACGCGCTGAGCTGCTCCATCAGTTGGTACAGGCTCTGGCGCTGATGGCGTTCGATCTGGGTCGGCCCGGTGCCCGCTTCGTAAGGCACTTCCAGCCCGTGCATGGTCGCCAGCTCTTCGATGGTTTCGACAAACTCGAGTCGGTCGTAATTCATCAAAAAGTCGACGGCGTTGCCGTGCGCACCACACCCAAAACAGTGATAAAACTGCTTTTCGCCATTAACGGTAAAGGAAGGCGTCTTTTCGTGGTGGAACGGACAGCACGCGTGGTAGTTCTTGCCTTGCTTCTTGAGCTTCACGCGGGCGTCGATCAAATCGACGATGTCGGTGCGAGCCAGCAAGTCATTGATAAATACGCGCGGAATTCGTCCAGCCATAAGCCCTTACTTCATTAGCCTATAAACGAGAACAAGCCGCGCATTCCTTTCGGAAAGCACGGCCTTCGTATGCAACTACTCGGTCTGCGCGATTTTGAAAATCAGAAATTCACGCGGTGGGGTTGCCCCCGAAGAATTAATACAGACGAGTGCGGCGTGCGTTTTCGCGAGCCAGTTTCTTCGCGTGACGTTTCACAGCAGAAGCTTTAGCGCGTTTACGTTCGGTAGTTGGTTTTTCATAAAACTCACGACGACGAACTTCAGCTAAAACACCCGCTTTTTCGCAAGAGCGTTTGAAACGACGCAGAGCAACGTCAAATGGCTCGTTTTCACGTACTTTAATTACCGGCATGTGCCTCTCACCTCAATAAAATTCGGTTTGCTGCTGGCCAAGCGCCAGCCTTTTCAAAATGGTGCGGAATTTTACTCCAATGGATGCTGCTTTGTAAAGCATCACAGCAAATTGAAACCCGCGTCGCTCTGCCGCAACGTGCGCAATTTTGCACCGGGCGCTGATTATAGACTAATCAGAAAAAAATGCTCGTATTTAATCGCTCGGGCATTTTCTGGATGAATCATCGACATAGGCGCAAGCCGGTGACAAGATGCGCCGCATCGGCGGTAAATGCGGCGGAATGTGGTAGACTGGCGGCCGCACGTGAATGATGGGAAATGTAATGCGAGTACTGGGTATAGAAACGTCCTGCGATGAAACCGGAATTGCAGTGTATGACGATCAAACCGGTTTGTTGGCCAACCAATTATACAGCCAGGTGAAGCTGCACGCCGACTACGGCGGCGTGGTGCCGGAACTGGCCTCCCGCGATCACGTGCGCAAAACCGTGCCGCTGATTCAGGCGGCGCTGAAAGAGGCCAACCTGACTCCGGCCGATATCGACGGCGTGGCTTATACCGCCGGGCCGGGCCTGGTAGGCGCGCTGCTGGTCGGCGCTACCGTCGGGCGTGCGCTGGCGTTCGCCTGGAACGTGCCGGCGGTGCCGGTACACCATATGGAAGGCCACCTGCTGGCGCCGATGCTGGAAGATAACCCGCCGGCGTTCCCGTTCGTCGCGCTGTTGGTCTCCGGCGGCCACACTCAGCTGATCAGCGTCACCGGCATCGGTGAGTATGCACTGCTGGGCGAGTCGATCGACGATGCCGCCGGCGAAGCGTTCGACAAAACCGCCAAGCTGCTCGGCCTGGATTATCCCGGCGGGCCGATGCTGTCGAAGATGGCGCAGCAGGGCACGGCGGGGCGCTTCACCTTCCCGCGGCCGATGACCGATCGTCCGGGGCTAGACTTCAGCTTCTCCGGGCTGAAAACCTTCGCCGCCAACACCATTCGCTCCAACGGCAACGACGATCAGACGCGTGCCGACATCGCCCGCGCCTTCGAGGATGCGGTGGTGGACACGCTGGCAATCAAGTGCAAACGCGCGCTGGAGCAGACCGGTTTCAAACGCCTGGTGATGGCCGGCGGCGTGAGCGCCAACCGCACATTGCGCGCCAAGCTGGCGGAGATGATGCATAAACGCGGCGGGGAAGTGTTCTATGCCCGCCCGGAGTTTTGCACCGACAACGGCGCGATGATCGCCTATGCCGGCATGGTGCGCCTGAAGAGCGGCGCCAACCCGGAGCTGAGCGTTTCGGTGCGGCCGCGCTGGCCGCTGGCGGAACTGCCTGCGGTATAAAGCAAAGGGCCGGATAATCCGGCCCTTCTGTTATTCGTCTTTCGGCTGGTCGCCGTTATCCGCATCCGCCTGGTTTTTCTTCTTGCGGAACTTGCCCCAGATCTTGCCTTCCTGGCCGCGCCACAGGCGCTGGATATTGTCGTGATGCCGCATCAGGATCAGGCAGGAGAGCATCGCTACCGGGAAGGTGAACTGCGGTTTGAACCACCAGACGTAGAACGGGGCGATCAGTGCACTGACGATGGCGCCGAGCGAAGAGTAGCCGCTGAGCAGCACCGTCAACAGCCAGGTGCCGGTCATCAGGCCGGTCAGATCCCAGCCGATAGGCGCGATGGCGCCAAACGCCGTCGCCACGCCTTTACCGCCGCGGAAGTGGAAGAACACCGGATAGATGTGCCCCAGACAGGCGGCGATCGCCGTCAGGCCGAGGTACAGCGGCGGTACATCGAGTTTGTAGGCCAGCCAGACCGGCAACATCCCTTTCAGAATATCGAACACCAGCACCGCCGCTGCCGCCAGCCGGCCGCCGATGCGCAGGACGTTGGTCGCCCCGGGATTTCCTGAGCCATGCTCACGCGGGTCCGGCAGCCTGGCGATCCGGCAAACCAGGATCGCGCTCGAAATCGAGCCGCACAGATACGCGAAGATAATCATGCCAAGCGCGGTAGCACTCATAACGCGGTTCCGTTTAATAATGGTCGTTTTACTCGCAACATCTATGGATAATACGCACATTCCGCTGGAAGTGGTATCCGGCAAGGCCAAAAACAGAGAATGACGTGATGGATATCGTATTTATTGAAGAGCTTACCGTAATTACCACCATTGGCGTTTATGAGTGGGAACAGGGCATTCGTCAGAAGCTGGTGTTCGATATCGAAATGGGCTGGGATAACCGGCCGGCCGCCGCCAGCGACGACGTAACTGACTGTCTGAGCTATGCCGACGTCAGCGATGCCGTGATCCAACACGTGGAGTCGAACCGCTTCGCCCTGGTGGAACGCGTGGCGGAGGAAATATCTGAAATTTTGCTTCAGCGCTTCAATTCCCCGTGGGTCCGTATTAAGGTCAGCAAACCGGGCGCTGTAGCACATGCCAATCGGGTCGGCGTGATCATTGAGCGCGGCACTCGTCCCGCATGATTTTATGTCATCTGCTTGCAACGAAAGACCGTTAAGCTGGTCTTAATCCTGAGAATTGTTTTAGCGGCATTGTCTTTAAGCATTGCCGCTTTTTTATGTGATAGCCGTTATTTTATAGGGTGAGCGAAGCACATGGCTGACATGCATTCACTGTTTATTGCGTTTGTTCTTGGGGTTGTCGAGGGGTTAACCGAATTTCTGCCGGTGTCTTCCACCGGGCATATGATTATCGTTGGCGAGTGGCTGGGCTTTACCGGCGACAAAGCCAAAACCTTTGAAGTCATCATCCAGCTGGGGTCGATCCTGGCCGTCGTCGTGATGTTCTGGCGCAGGTTGTTCGGCCTGATCGGCATCCATTTCGGCGGCAAGCCGGTGGAGCACGAGGGTAAAACCAGCGGTCAGCTGAAGCTGGGGCACATCCTGCTGGCGATGATCCCGGCGGTGGTGCTGGGCCTGGCCTTCCATGATTTCATCAAGTCGCTGTTCGCGCCGAAAAACGTGATGTATGCGTTGGTGGTCGGCGGTCTGCTGCTGCTGGCGGCGGAATGGCTGAAGCCGAAGAAACCGAGCGCGGAAGGGCTGGATGACATCACCTACCGCCAGGCGTTCATGATCGGCTGCTTCCAGTGCCTGGCGCTGTGGCCGGGCTTCTCCCGTTCGGGTTCCACTATCGCCGGCGGCATGCTGGTGGGCGTGAACCGCTATGCGGCGTCCGAGTTCTCCTTCATTTTGGCGGTGCCGATGATGATTGGCGCCAGCGGCCTGGATCTGTACAAGAGCCTGCACTTCCTGACCTGGGGCGATCTGCCGATGTTTGCCGTCGGCTTCGTTACTGCCTTCGTGGTGGCGCTGATTGCGATCAAGACCTTCCTGTCGCTGATCAAACGCATCTCGTTCGTGCCGTTCGCCATCTACCGCTTTATCGTGGCGGCCGTGGTTTACATGGTGTTCCTGTAAGCCCGATACCAAGAAAAAACCCCGCTCTGCGGGGTTTTTTTATGCCTGATCGTTGATAATTGTTTGGGATAGCTTCCACTCGGCCAGCGCCTGCTGGCGGCGGCGTTTGAGCTCGTCGCGGATCGCGGTGCCCTGCAGCCCGCTGGCTACCACCTCTTTAATCGATACCGCGTTCGCCACCTGATACGCCTGGCGCAGATAGTCGCCCTGCGGATAGGGATTCTTCTCAAAGCCGGTGCGTCCGCGCGCGTCCGCTTCGCTGGTCAGGATCATCTGCTCCAGCCTCTGGGGCTTGCGCCAGACGTCGATGGCGTCGAACAGCTTCAATAGAGTCTCCGGCCGCAGCTTGTTCACGGTGTGGATCAGATCATGGTACTCGGCCACCAGCTTGCTCAGATCGCGCACCGGGTTAGGCACCCGCAGCCGCTGGCACAGCGCCTCGACCAGCCGTACGCCCGCCGGGCCGTGGCCGTGGTGATGCGGCCAGAACTCTTTTGGCGTCAACCCTTTGCCGAGGTCATGGCACAGGGTGGCGAAGCGCACGTCCACCTCCGGCGTGAGGCGGGCGGCAATCGCCAGCGCCATCAGCGTGTGCACGCCGGTGTCGATCTCCGGGTGCCACTTGGCGGGGGCCGGCACGCCGAACAGCGCGTCGATTTCCGGGAACAGCACCGCCAGCGCATCGCAATCGCGCAGCACCTGAAAATAGACCTGCGGGCTCTGGCTTTGCAGCGCCTTTTCGGTTTCCTTCCAGACGCGTTCGGCGGTCAGCGCAGCCAGTTCACCGCCGTGCGCCATTTGGCGCATCAGGGCCAGCGTTTCGTCGGCGATGCGAAAACCCAGGTGGGCGAAGCGGGCATTGAAACGCGCCACGCGCAGTACGCGCAGCGGATCTTCGCCGAACGCGTCGGAAACGTGGCGCAGCACGCGCGCCTGCAGATCGGCCACGCCGCCGTAAGGGTCAATCAGCTCCCCTTCGGCGGAACGGGCGATGGCGTTGATGGTCAGATCGCGCCGCAGCAGATCTTCCTCCAGCGTGACGTCCGGCGCGGCATAGCAGGTAAAACCGGTGTACCCTTGGCCGGATTTGCGCTCGGTGCGCGCCAGCGCGTATTCCTCATGAGAATCGGGGTTGAGGAACACCGGGAAATCTTTGCCGACCTGTTGGTAACCCAATGCCAGCAGCTCTGCCGGCGTGGCGCCCACTACCACCCAATCATGATCGACCACCGGAATATTGAGCAGGCTGTCGCGAACGGCGCCGCCGACCAGATAAATCTGCACTGTTGACTCCTGAATATTGTGTAAGGCTCTGTCTATCAGATTACATGAATTGCCCGCGGGATGTCGGCACCAATGAAAAGGGCGCCCGCAGGCGCCCATACTCAAACTGAACGATACTGAGATCAGTTCATCCAGCGATTGTTGTTCTTGCGACGCGGGATCAGGTGCGGCAACAGCAGGCCCAACAGCAAACCGACGCCGGCAACGCCGCCGCCGTACATGAACCACTGCAGGATAATGGTGCGCTGCTTGTCGTCGAGCTGCAGGTTAACGGCGTTGACCTTCTTCTGCGCGACCACCAGCTGGTTTTTCAGATCCTGGTTTTCCTTCTGCAGGCTGCTGATGGTGCTGTCGCTGCCCGCGACTTTTTCCTGCATTTCCGCCGTGCGCTGGTTCCAGGTGTTATCGATGTTGGCCAGCTTGTCGGTCAGGGTTTTCACCTGCTGTTCCAGCTCGGGCACGCGGGTGCGCAGGCTTGGTGTCTGGCTGAGCTGATCGAGCGGGATCCAGGTGGTGCGGCCTTTCGGATCGCGGATCTGGCCGTAATTGGTGCTGTCGTTGACGCTCAGCAGGGTCACTTCTTCACCGGCGTTCAGAGTGCCGACAATACGGTACTGATTACCTGGGCCGCTATGGACGTAAGTGCTTAACTCATCGGAGATATAGCGTTTATCTTCGGCATGTGCGGCCCAAGTGATGCTGAAGCTCAGCGCGGCAAGGAAAATCAGGCGTAATTTCTGCATTAGTTCATCGTTTCTGGGTGAATTTATGGAACGATAGTAGAGGGTTCAGTCTGACGACGCAACGCCAAAACCGGAATGAGAACTATCTTACTGTGGCTGATTCTGTGAGTTGCGCAGCGTTTTATAACGTAACAGGTTTTTTCTACAGTTAGCAGGGTTAAGGCGCCGGGAATCGCGGTAAGATAACGGCAACTGTGCGTCAGTGGGCAGCATACGGCGGGCCGAGCGCGCCGCGCTGAAACCGACGCGAATGCGTAACTTATTGGTGTTAAAGAATTATGACCGTTGAAATTGAACTGAAATTCATCGCCGCGCCGCAAGCGGTGGCCGCTCTGCCACACTGGCTCGCCGCCTGGCCGCATCAGCATTCCGCGCCGCAAAAGCTGACCAACATTTACTTCGAAACGGCCGACAACCTCCTGCGCCGTCACGACATGGGGCTGCGCATTCGCGGTTTCGACGATCGCTATGAGATGACCATCAAAACCGCCGGTAAAGTGGTGGCCGGCCTGCACCAGCGCCCGGAATACAATGTCGCCATCGCCGAACCGCAGCTGGCGCTGGCGCAGTTTCCTGCCGACATCTGGCCGCAGGATTGCGATATCGCGGCGCTGCAGCAGGCGTTGCAACCGCTGTTCCGTACCGATTTTGTGCGTGAGAAGTGGGTGGTTACTTACGGCCAAAGTGAGATAGAGATTGGCCTGGATCAGGGTGAGGTGCGCGCCGGTGATCTCAGCGAAGCCCTGAGCGAGATAGAACTGGAGTTGCTGAAAGGCAACACCGCCGATCTGCTGGCATTGGCCGGTGAGCTGGCGGCGCACGATGGGCTGCGTCAGGGCAGCCTGAGCAAGGCGGCGCGTGGTTACCACCTGGCGCAGGGCAATCCGCCGCGCGAGGTGCGCTCGCTGCAGGTGCTGAAGCCGGCGGCGAAGGCGACCGTGGAGCAGGGGATGATCGCCGCCTTCGAACTGGCGCTGAACCACTGGCAGTACCATGAAGAGCTGTGGCTGCGCGGCGACGCGCAGGCGCGCGGGGCGGTCATCGAAGCGGTCGGCACGATCCGCCAGGCGCTGGTGATCTTCGGCGGCCTGGTGCCGCGCAAGGCCAGCGCCGATCTGCGCGCCCGTCTGACCGAACTCGAACCATTGTTGGCGGATAAAGCCGCGCAACCAGAGACCCTGTGCTACAGCACAGCTTACCTGCAATGTAAGTTGGCGCTCACATCATGGCTGGTGAGCGGCGCCTGGAGGCCGTTTATCGATGCCAAAGGGCAGACCAAGCTGGACGGTTCTTTCAAACGCTTTAGCGACATCATGCTGGGGCGCAGCGGCGCGGAGCTGAAAGAAGCCTTCAGCCGTACGCTGAACGAAGATGAATATCAGGAACAATTGCCGCGCCTGACGCGTCAGATTTCGGCGCTGATCCTGCTGTCGGGCGCTTACCCCGACGAGCAGACCGGGCCTTATATCGACGCCTGGCGCGAGTTGCAGGCGGCGCTGAGCGAGCGCCGCCAGGGCTGGTATGAAGCCAGCCGCAAACAGGCCTTATCGCATGCGCCATTCTGGTTAAACGGCGCGCTTCGTTAATCCAGTCGGCCCGCCAGCCGTGGGTCGCAGAACGGGTCATACACTATGTCGCCACTTTCAGCCGCGTTACAGGCTCAGGCACAGCAGGTTGTGCAGCGTTTTCAGGAAGTTCACGGCGCGGACAGCGCCTTTAGCGAGCAGGAGCAGTGGGTGCTGGCGTCGAGCGACTTCGTCAGCGACGCGCTGCTCGCCCAGCCGGCCTGGCTCGCGACGCTGCGCGAGCAGCCGCCGGCGCCCGGCGAGTGGCAACACTATGCCGCCTGGCTGCAGGACGAGCTGGAAGAGGTGCGTGACGAAGCGCAGTTGATGCGCACGCTGCGCCTGTTTCGCCGCGAGACGCTGGTGCGTATCGCCTGGGCGCAGGCGCAGGGGCTGTGTTCGACCGAAGAAACGCTGCTGCAGCTGAGCGGGCTGGCGGAGACGCTGATCGTCAGCGCCCGCGACTGGCTGTACCAAACCTGCTGCCGCGAGTGGGGCACGCCGTGCAATGCCGCCGGCGAACCGCAGCCGCTGCTGATCCTCGGCATGGGCAAGCTGGGCGGCGGCGAGCTGAATTTCTCGTCGGATATCGATCTGATCTTCGCCTACCCGGAAAACGGCCAGACCCAGGGCGGAAGGCGCGAGTTGGACAATGCCCAGTTCTTCACCCGCCTCGGCCAGCGGCTGATCAAGGCGCTGGATCAACAGACCATCGACGGCTTCGTCTATCGCGTCGACATGCGGCTGCGGCCGTTCGGCGACAGCGGCCCGTTGGTGATGAGCTTCGCGGCGCTGGAAGATTATTATCAGGAGCAGGGGCGCGACTGGGAGCGCTATGCGATGGTGAAGGCGCGCCTGATGGGCGGGGCGGAAGACGCCTACAGCCAGGAGCTGCGCAAAACCCTGCGGCCGTTCGTGTTCCGCCGCTATATCGATTTCAGCGTCATCCAGTCGCTGCGCAACATGAAGGGCATGATCGCCCGTGAAGTACGGCGTCGCGGCCTGAAGGACAACATCAAGCTGGGCGCCGGCGGCATTCGCGAAATCGAATTCATTACCCAGGTATTCCAGCTGATCCGCGGCGGCCGCGAGCCGGCGCTGCAGGGGCGTTCGCTGCTGCCGACGCTGCAGGCGGTGGGTGAGCTGGGGCTGCTGGAGGCCGAGCAGGTACGGGCGCTGAGCGCCGCCTACCTGTTCCTGCGGCGGTTGGAGAACTTGCTGCAGGCGATCGGCGATCAGCAAACCCAGACGCTGCCGCAGGAGGTACTCGATCAGGCGCGGTTGGCCTACGGTATGGGATTGGCGGATTGGCCGGCGCTGATGGCGGCGCTGGACGCGCACATGCAGGCGGTGCGCGCGGTGTTCGACGACCTGATCGGCGACGATAGCCCGGATGTCGGCGAAGATCCCGATTACCAGCACTACCACAGCCTGTGGCAGGACGCGCTGGAGGAGAACGAGCTGGCGCCGCTGACGCCACACCTCGATGAAGAAGGCCGTCGACAGATGCTGCGCACCATCGCCGATTTCCGCCACGACGTTGACAAGCGCACCATTGGCCCGCGCGGCCGCGACGTGCTCGATCAACTGATGCCGCGCCTGCTGGCGGAGGTGTGCCCGCGCCAGGACGCGCCGACCGCGCTGGTGCGGCTGGCGCAGCTGCTGCTCAGCATCGTCACCCGCACCACCTACCTCGAATTGTTGGTGGAGTACCACGCGGCGCTCAGCCATCTGATCCGCCTGTGCGCCGCGTCGCCGATGGTCGCCAACCAGCTGTCGCGTTACCCGCTGTTGCTGGACGAACTGCTGGATCCGGCCACGCTGTATCAGCCGGTGGCGCTGGACGCCTACCGCAGCGAGCTGCGCCAGTATCTGCTGCGGGTGCCGGAAGACGACGAAGAGCAAAAGCTGGAGGCGCTGCGCCAGTTCAAACAGGCGCAGCAGCTGCGCATCGCCGCGGCGGATATCGCCGGCGCGCTGCCGGTGATGAAAGTGAGCGACCATCTGACTTATTTGGCGGAGGCGATCATCGACGCGGTGGTGCAACAGGCCTGGAGCGACATGGTGGCGCGTTACGGCCAGCCGACCCATCTGCAGGAACGCGAAGGGCGCGGCTTTGCGGTGATCGGCTACGGCAAGCTGGGCGGTTGGGAGCTGGGGTACAGTTCCGACCTCGATCTGGTGTTCCTGTTGGATTGCCCGCCGGAAGTGATGACCGACGGCGATCGCTGCATCGACGGCCGTCAGTTCTACCTGCGGCTGGCACAGCGGGTGATGCATCTGTTCAGCACCCGCACCTCCTCCGGCATTCTGTATGAGGTTGACGCGCGTCTGCGGCCTTCCGGTGCGGCGGGGATGCTGGTCAGCACCGTCGAAGCGTTCGCCGACTACCAGCAAAACGAAGCCTGGACCTGGGAGCATCAGGCCCTGGTGCGCGCGCGCATCGTGCATGGCGATCCGGCGCTGCATCAGCAGTTTGACGCAATCCGGCGCGAGATCCTGTGCAAAACGCGCGATGCGCAGACCCTGAAGCGCGAAGTGCGCGAGATGCGCGAAAAGATGCGCAACCATCTCGGCAGCAAGCAGCGCGATCTGTTTGATATCAAAACCGATGAGGGCGGCATAACCGACATCGAATTTATCGCCCAATATCTGGTCTTACGCTATGCGCCGGGTGAACCGCGCCTGACGCGTTGGTCGGACAACGTGCGCATCTTCGAGCTGATGGCCAATTACGACATCATGCCGGAAGAGGAAGCGCGCGCGCTGACCCAGGCCTATGTCACCATGCGCGACGAGATCCACCACCTGGCGCTGCAGGAGCATTCCGGCAAGGTCGGCAGCGGGCTGTTTGCCGCCGAGCGCGAACAGGTACGCGCCAGCTGGGCCAAATGGCTGGATTAATACCTTTTTGCGGGTATTCCGGCGGTCTGTGGTAATATCTGCGCCACTAAAATTTTGTTCTTTTTTGGAGTTATCGGATGAAAGTTACGCTGCCTGATTTTCGCCGCGCCGGTGTGCTGGTGGTCGGTGACGTCATGTTGGATCGCTATTGGTATGGGCCGACCAGCCGCATTTCACCGGAAGCCCCGGTGCCGGTGGTCAAGGTCGATACCATCGAAGAGCGTCCCGGCGGCGCGGCTAACGTGGCGATGAACATCGCTTCGCTGGGCGCCACTTCCCGCCTGGTGGGCCTGACCGGCATCGACGATGCGGCGCGGGCGCTGAGCGCCAAGCTGAATGAAGTCAACGTGCGCTGCGACTTCGTCTCGGTGCCGACCCATCCGACCATCACCAAGCTGCGCGTGCTGTCCCGCAACCAGCAACTGATCCGTCTCGACTTCGAAGAAGGCTTCTCCAACGTTGATCCACAGCCGATGCTGGAGCGTATTCAGCAGGCGCTGCCGCAGATCGGCGCGCTGGTGCTGTCCGATTACGCCAAGGGCGCGCTCAGCCAGGTGCAGGGCATGATCCAACTGGCGCGCGCCGCCAAGGTGCCGGTGCTGATCGATCCGAAAGGGTCCGATTTCGAGCGCTATCGCGGCGCGACGCTGCTGACGCCGAACCTGTCCGAGTTCGAAGCGGTGGTGGGCCACTGCAAGGATGAAGCGGAACTGGTGGAGCGCGGTATGAAGCTGGTGGTGGATTTCGAGCTGTCGGCGCTGCTGGTTACCCGTTCAGAACACGGCATGACGCTGTTGCAGCCGGGCGTTGAACCGCTGCACTTGCCGACCCAGGCGCAGGAAGTGTTTGATGTGACCGGCGCCGGCGACACCGTGATCGGCGTGCTGGCCGCCTCGCTGGCCGCCGGTAACTCGCTGGAAGAGTCCTGTTTCCTGGCCAACGCCGCCGCCGGCGTGGTGGTGGGCAAGCTCGGTACCTCCACCGTGTCACCGATCGAGCTGGAAAACGCGGTGCGTGGCCGCGCCGAAACCGGTTTTGGCGTGATGACCGAAGCGCAGTTGAAGCATGCCGTCGCGCAGGCGCGTCAGCGCGGCGAAAAAGTGGTGATGACCAACGGCATCTTCGACATTTTGCATGCCGGCCACGTCTCTTATCTGGCCAACGCCCGCAAGCTGGGCGATCGCCTGATCGTGGCGGTGAACAGCGATGCGTCGACCAAGCGCCTGAAAGGGGAAACACGCCCGGTCAACGCGCTGGAGAACCGCATGATCGTGCTGGGCGCGCTGGAAGCGGTGGATTGGGTGGTGCCGTTCGAAGAGGACACGCCGCAGCGCTTGATCGCCGACATTCTGCCGGATCTGCTGGTGAAAGGCGGCGATTACAAACCGGAAGAGATTGCCGGCAGTGCGGAAGTGTGGGCCAACGGCGGCGATGTCAAAGTGTTGAACTTTGAAGACGGCCTGTCGACCACCAACATCATCAAAGCGATTAAAGACGGGCGCGGCTAACGCCGGGTAATCTAAAGAACAAGGGCGCGCGGTTCATACAGGTGCGCGCCCTTGGCGGGAATTATTCGTCTTCCTGCTTGGCTGCCGGCGCCGTGCTCAGTTTGCTTTCCAGCTCGGCCATGCGCTGTTCCAACAGCGCCAGCTTCTCGCGGGTGCGCAACAGCACCTGAGTCTGCACGTCGAACTCTTCGCGGTTAACCAAATCCAGGCGGGTCAACTGCGATTGCAGGACCTGACGGATTTTTTTCTCAACGTCTTCCCCGAATTCACGAACGCCTTTAGGCATGGACTCATGAACCTGGCGTGCGATTTGTTCGATTTTTTTCGGGTCAATCATGGCGTATCCCTTTCAGAGTTTAATAGCTGCCGCTTAGTGTAATGCGAGTTGCCCGCCGGATAAACACCATTAAGCGCATTCGCCGCGCGTGGCCGAATTGTGCTTTTGCCAATTGCCCTGTCTATCCATTAGCGTTATAGTCATCTTGCTTATTCTCAGGGCGGGGTGAAAGTCCCCACCGGCGGTAAATCACCTTCTACGGTGAAAGCCCGCGAGCGCTCAGCCAGCCTGTAAAGGCCGGTTAGAGGTCAGCAGATCCGGTGTAATTCCGGGGCCGACGGTTATAGTCCGGATGGGAGAGAGTAACGGTATCTGCCGGGCATGCGCCCGCTTGCGTTATTTTTTTAGCTATTGCTAGCTACTCCTCAAGATCGCCCTGGTTCTGGTAATCCATAATTTTTAATGAGGTTTTTTACCATGAATCAGACGCTACTTTCAGACTTCGGCACGCCGACAGAACGCGTTGAACGCGCGATTGACGCACTGCGCAACGGGCGCGGCGTAATGGTGCTCGATGATGAAAATCGTGAAAACGAAGGTGACATGATCTTCGCCGCGGAAACCATGACCGTTGAGCAGATGGCGCTGACCATTCGCCACGGCAGCGGTATCGTGTGCCTGTGCATCACCGAAGAACGCCGTCAGCAGCTTGAGCTGCCGATGATGGTGACCAACAACTCCAGCCAGTTCCAGACCGCCTTCACCGTGACCATCGAAGCGGCGCAGGGCGTGACCACCGGGGTTTCCGCTTCCGATCGCCTGACCACCATCCGCGCGGCGGTGGCAGACAGCGCCAAGCCGAGCGACCTGAACCGTCCGGGCCACGTGTTCCCGCTGCGTGCGCAGCCGGGCGGCGTGCTGAGCCGTCGCGGCCACACCGAAGCGACCATCGATCTGGTCTCCATGGCCGGTTTCAAACCTGCCGGCGTGCTGTGTGAACTGACCAACGACGATGGCAGCATGGCGCATGCGCCGGAAGTGATTACCTTCGCCAAACAGCACGACATGGTAGTGCTGACCATCGAAGATCTGGTGGCCTACCGCCAGGCGCACGAGAAAAAAGCCAGCTGATAGCCGGCCGCTTTCAACGATAAAAAAGCCGCGTTACGCGGCTTTTTTTGTGGCTACCGCTCTGACAGGCGTTCGCCGATGCGGCTGGCGTAATTCATCACGTGGAAGGTGTAGTTCTCCTCAACCGTACCCTGGAACAGATGCGCCCAGGGGCCGATGGCGTAGATGCCGAGATCTTCCCCGCCGTGCGTCTCGCTTTTCAGCGGCACCAGCGCCGGCTGAATAAAGTCGGGCGCGGTGGTTTGCTCCATGGTCAATGCCGGGCGCTCGGCCAGCGGGATTGTGCCGCCGGGGCCGTTGGCGAAACCGAGGGTGGTGTAGGGCTTGCCGTCGCTGCCCAGCCGAGGTTTACCGTCGACGCCGACGGAAATGCCGAGGATAGGATTGCCGCGCTTGGCATAGCCGGCGATGGTCAGCGTGTGGCTGTGATCGCCGGTCACGATCACCAGCGTTTCGTCCAGGTTGACCTTGCCGACGATGGTTTTCACCGCCTCGTTCAGGGCGACCGCGTCGCTCAGCGTGCGGTAGGCGTTGCCGTTATGGCTGCCGTGATCGACGCGCCCGCCTTCTACCAGCAACAGATAGCCTTCGGGATTCCTGGCCAGAATATCGATGGCCTTGCCGGTCATCTCTGCCAGTGAAGGTTCTCCCGCCGCGTCTTGCCGTCGATCGTGCTCGAAGTTCATGTGTGATGGCTCGAACAGGGCTAACAGGTGGTCGACCTTACCCGGCTCGATTTTATCGAACTGTGCCTGATTCCATACGTATTGCCCACGCTCGCCGTAGCGCTGCAGCCAGGCCTGCGTCAGGTCGCGGCCATCCTTTCTGGCGCCTGTTTTGCCGGGATATTCCGGATCGCTCACGCTGTCGGGCAGGAAGTTGGCGCGCCCACCGCCCATCGCCACGTTCAGGCCGTTGCCGTATTTCATTTCCACCAGCTGGCGCGCGATGTCGCGGCAGCCTGCGGCCAGGGCGTCCGCCGGCATTTTGGCGTCAGACTCCCAGTCGCGGTTGGCGATATGGGCATAGGTGGCGCCCGGCGTGGCGTGGGTAATGGTCGCGGTTGTCACGGCGCCGGTGGCCATGCCGAGCGTTGCGGCCATCTCCCAGAGCGTGGTGACGGCCTTGGTTTGCTGATCCTCGCAATTGTTGAGGGTGGCCGTATGGTTGAGGCCCATCAGATCGTTGATGGTTTTGACGCCGGTGGTCATTGCCACCGCGCTGGGCGCGGAGTCGGTAATTTGGGCGTCGGCGGAATAGGTTTTGGCCGCCGCCAAATAGGGGAAGGCTTCCCAGGCCAGCACGTTGGACTCGCCATCCACGCCGCGCTGCTGCCCTTCAAAAATGCGGGCGGCGGTCACGGTGGAAAATCCCATGCCGTCACCGACCACCAGAATGACGTTTTTGGCGCGGTTGGTGTTTGGTGTCTGCTTCAGCCGCTGTTGCAGCTGGGCTTGCGCCTGAAGGAAGTAAGGGTCTTCGCGCTGCGTCAGCGGCGCGTTGTCCACCGCGCCGGCGGCGACTGCCCCCGTGGCGAACAAGGTCATGGAAAGCGCCAGGCGGGTTGCCAGTGTGAGTCTGAACATGAATTCCTCCTTGGTGAGACGTGATTCCCGTAGCGCCGACGGGCTGCCAACACCCTGTCGACTGAAGGAGGAGTGTATAGATCGCGTTAACAAAGAGTACATAAATTGTTCACAAATTAGATCTGTGTGGCAGTAATGCCATGGTATTCACGTTGATTATTAATTATTTGAAAAATATGCATTTTTTAACTTTTTGTTTGCCAGTCTATTTTTCCGGCTTTTATTTCAAATTTATTGAATATCTTCATCACGGTTATCCGGCTGTGTTGATGCGTCAAAGCGCGTAATGTAGCGGCATAGCACAATTTGAACTGAGGATCCCACTATGAACACCTCTCGTATGCCGGCACTGTTTCTTGGCCACGGTAGCCCGATGAACGTGCTGGAAGACAACCGTTACACCCGGGCATGGCGTGCGTTGGGTGAGTCATTGCCGCGGCCGAAGGCGATCGTGGCGGTTTCTGCGCATTGGTATACCCGTGGCACTGCGGTCACTGCGATGGAAAAGCCCAAAACCATTCACGACTTCGGCGGGTTCCCGCAGGCGCTGTTTGATACCCGTTATCCGGCGCCGGGCTCTCCCGCGCTGGCCACGCAGCTGCAGCACATTCTGGCGCCGGTGCCGGTGACGGCCGATCTCGGTGAGTGGGGGTTGGATCACGGTACTTGGGGCGTATTGATCAAGATGTATCCCAATGCCGATATCCCGGTGGTGCAGCTCAGCGTCGACGGCACGCAGCCGGCAGCCTATCACTATGAGCTGGGTCGTAAACTGGCGGCGCTGCGGGATGAGGGTGTGATGATCGTCGCCAGCGGCAACGTGGTACACAACCTGCGCATGGTGAAATGGCAGGGCGATACCAGCGCCTACCCGTGGGCGGAATCGTTCAATAACTTTGTCCGGGATAACCTGCGCTATCGAGGCGACAACCACCCGCTGGTGGATTTCATGCGCCATGAGGGCGCGGCGTTGTCGAATCCGACGCCGGAACACTATCTGCCATTGCTGTACGTGCTTGGCGGCTGGGATGGAAAAGAGGCCATCAGCGTGCCGATCGACGGTATCGAAATGGGGGCGCTGAGCATGCTGTCGGTGCAGGTGGGGTAAATAAAAAACGCCAGTCAGAGACTGGCGTTTTGTCTTCAGCGGGGTGATCAGCCGAGGATGGTGTGCGGATAGAAGCGCGACAGATCCTGCGTGATCAGTTCGCGATCTTCGCGCAGGCCGATGCCGCAGGGTTGATCGTTCACCAGCCAGCTGCCGATCAGCGTGTAGCTGTCTTCGAACTTCGGCAGCGGATGGAACTGCTGCACGATCATGCCTTCTTCACCGTACGGCCCATCGACGCGCGCCACTTCCTGACCGTTTTCGACGATCTGAATATTGGCGCCTTCGCGTGAGAACAGCGGTTTGGTGACGTAATGATCCATCGGCGGATGATCGTCTTGCGCGAAATAAGCCGGCAACAGGTTAGGGTGGTTAGGGAACATTTCCCACAGCAGCGGCAGCAGCGCCTTGTTGGAGATGATGCTCTTCCAGGCCGGCTCCAGCCAACGCACGCCGGCGTCTTCCAGCTTGGTGGAGAACATCTCGCGCAGCATGAATTCCCACGGGTAGAGCTTGAACAGGTTGCCGATCACCTGATCCTGCAGATCGGTGAACTGACCTTTCTCGCCAAGACCAATCTCTTCCATGAACAGGAACTCGGTCGGCAGACCGGCTTCCTGCGCGCAGTCCTGCAGATATTGCACCGTGCCGCGATCTTCTTCGCTGTCCTGGCAGCAGGCCAGGTGCAACAGGCCGAAGCCGTGATGCGCTTTCAGCTCGGCGAAACGCTCGATCAGCTTCTCCTGCAGGCTGTTGTACTGATCCGATTCCGGATCCAGCTTGCCGGCGTTGATCTGGTCTTCCAGCCACAGCCACTGGAAGAAGGCCGCCTCATACAGCGAGGTTGGCGTATCGGCGTTGTTCTCCAGCAGCTTCGGCGGGTTGACGCCGTCGTAGGCCAGATCGAGACGCGAATACAGCGACGGCTGGTTGGTGCGCCAGGAACTGCGCACGAACTCCCAGGTGTGTTTCGGAATGCAGAACTTGGCCATCAGCTCATCGCTGCCGACCACCTTTTCCACCACCTGCAGGCACATCTGGTGCAGCTCGGCGGTTGCGTTTTCGATCTCTTCAATCTGCGCCAGCGCGAACTGGTAATAGGCGTCTTCACACCAGTACGGCTCGCCGTACATGGTGTGGAAACGGAAACCGAACTCGGTCGCTTTTTCACGCCAGTCCGGGCGCTCGGTAATAGCAATACGTTTCATGCATCAACCGCCCATGCTGCGAGAGCCGGAGTTGGAAGTGGCGCTGCTGCGCTGCATGCTGGTCTGCTTGGCCACGGTCTCGCCGAAACCACCGCGGGTCACGGTGTTGGTGACCGCAGGCTTTGGCGCCATGGCGGTTTTCGGCACCGTCATGGTGCGGCCGCCGGCGGTGGCCGGGCCGTAGCTCTTGCCGCTGGCGTCGACAAACTTGCCGTTCGCCGGGCTGGCGGCGTTCTTGGAAGTGAACAGTGGCTGCTGCGCGAAGCCGGAACCGCCCATCAGGCGGCCCATCATGTAGCCCGCCATCAGCGGCATCCAGAAGCTGCCGCTGCTTTGCGATTCCGCCGCCATGCCGGCCTGTGCCGGCGCCTGGGTGCACTGCGCTTCGCCGAACTCGGCGACGCAGTCTTCGCGGGTGGCGTATTTCGGCGCGGTTTTCGCCGCTTCTTGCAGGGCGTTGTTGTAGGAGGTGGTGCACTGCTCGCTCATCGAAGGATTGGCGCGCGAACAGTCATCGGCATTTTGATACAGGGAGACCGTTTCATCGCTCTTCTCACAGCCGGCCAGCATAAAGACGGCGCTGATCGCCAAGGCCACGGGCGCGACACGGTAGCTGCGCCAGGATTTGCGGAACGTCTCTTGGTTGATGTTTTTTGTCCGTTTCATCGTTATCAATCCCATCATGCGGGCTGTTTTCGCCCTTTCCCAGTAGTGGCGCTAAGGATAGGGGAAACATGGTCAAAATTAAAGCTGAAACGCCCGTAGAATCCACTCTTTACGCAGTTATACGTTGGGGTGTGCGCCAGTTCGCTTTCGCGGCGAAAAAACGCGCGTTGGCGTTTCATCATGAAACGTTATCGCTATGATGATGTTCCATAATGGAACAAAAATCGCGAAGCTCGCCAGGCGGGTGGCAGGCGCTCATAGTCGAAGCACAACAACAAGCCGACGGCGAAGTCGGCGCGTCATCACCTGATATCTGAACGTTACCATCGCCAACTCCCTACAAGGATCCGGTTATGTTGAGAATCATCCAGTCACCAGGTAAATACATTCAGGGCGCCAATGCGCTAGCCGTCGTCGGCGAATACGCCAAATCCCTCGCCGATCATTACCTGGTGATTGCCGACGACTTCGTGATGCAGCTGGCGGGCGACACCCTAATGGGCAGCCTGCAGCAGCACGGCGTGAAACATCACGCGGCCCGCTTCAACGGCGAGTGCTGCCGCAAAGAGATAGACCGGCTCGGCCGCGAGCTGCAGGCCCACGGTTGCCGCGGAGTGATCGGCGTCGGCGGTGGTAAGACGCTCGACACCGCCAAGGCCGTCGCCCACTACCAACAGCTGCCGGTGGTGCTCATTCCCACCATTGCTTCCACCGATGCGCCGACCAGCGCGCTGTCGGTTCTCTACACCGAACAGGGCGAATTCGCCGAATACCTGATCTACCCGCGCAACCCAGATATGGTGGTGATGGACAGTTCCATCATCGCCAACGCGCCGGTGCGCCTGTTGGTCGCCGGCATGGGCGACGCGCTTTCCACCTATTTCGAGGCGCAGGCCTGCTTCGACGCTCAGGCCACCAGCATGGCCGGCGGCAAATCGACGCTGGCGGCGCTCAGTCTGGCGCGGCTGTGCTATGACACGCTGCTGGCCGAAGGGGTGAAGGCCAAGCTGGCGGTCGAGGCCGGCGTGGTAACGGAAGCGGTGGAGCGCATTATTGAGGCCAATACGTATTTGAGCGGCATCGGCTTCGAGAGTAGCGGGCTGGCGGCGGCGCACGCCATTCACAACGGTTTCACCGTGCTGGAAGAGTGCCACCACCTGTATCACGGCGAAAAAGTGGCGTTCGGCACCTTGGCGCAGCTGGTATTGCAGAACAGCCCGATGGCGCAGATTGAAACCGTGTTGGCGTTTTGCCATGACATCGGCCTGCCGATCACGCTGGCGCAGATGGGCGTCACCGGCGACGCGACGGCGAAGATGATGGCGGTGGCCGAGGCCAGTTGCGCTGCCGGCGAAACCATTCACAACATGCCGTTCAAGGTCACCCCTACGGGCGTGCAGGCGGCGATCCTGACGGCGGACAGGCTGGGCGCCGCCTGGCTGCAGCGTCATTGATACCGTTGGGGCGCGGTGCGCCGCGCCCCTGGGCTTACAGAGGAAATCATCGTGAAAAAACTGATTAATCAGGTCGAGTCGGTGTTGGAAGAGCAGTTGCAGGGGTTGGCGGAGGCCCATCCCGAGTTGCTGGTGCACGCGGATCCGGTGTTCGTGACTCGCGCCGACGCGCCGGTGGCGGGCAAGGTGGCGATCCTGTCCGGCGGCGGTAGCGGCCATGAGCCGATGCACTGCGGTTTCGTCGGCGAAGGGATGCTCGACGGTGCCTGTCCGGGCGAGATTTTCACCTCGCCGACGCCGGATAAAATGTACGAGTGCGGTCAGGCGATCGACGGCGGCGCCGGCGTGTTGCTGCTGATTAAGAACTACACCGGCGACGTGCTCAACTTCGAAACCGCCACCGAACTGCTGCACGACAGCGGCGTCGCGGTGGCGACGGTGCTGGTGGATGACGACGTGGCGGTTAAAGACAGCCTGTTCACCGCCGGGCGACGCGGGGTGGCCAATACCGTGCTGATGGAGAAACTGCTGGGCGCCGCCGCGGCGCGCGGCGACGATCTGGACAGCGTGGTGACGCTGGGGCATCGCATCAACAACCACGGGCATTCGATCGGCATTGCGCTGGGTGCCTGTACCGTCCCCGCCGCCGGCAAACCGTCGTTCACCCTGGCGGAGAACGAGATGGAGTTCGGCGTCGGTATTCACGGCGAGCCGGGCATTGCGCGCCGCACGTTCACCACGCTCAACGCGGCGGTGGACGACATGTTCCATACGTTGATCGACCACGGCCACTATCAGCGCACGATCCGCGTCTGGGATCGTCAGCAGGGCGAGTGGCGTGACGAGATGCAGACCAAGCAGCCGCTGACGCGCGGCGATCGGGTGATCGCGTTGGTCAATAACCTGGGTGCCACGCCGCTGTCCGAGCTGTATGGCGTCTACCATCGATTGGCGGAGCGTTGCGCCGAGGCGGGCATCATTATCGAACGCAACCTGGTGGGTTCTTATTGCACCTCGCTTGATATGCAGGGTGTGTCCATCACGTTGTTGAACGTGGACGACGAGCTGTTGTCCTTGTGGGATGCGCCGGTGAAAACGCCTGCGCTGCGTTGGGGTTGCTGAGGAGGAATTATGGCGTTGACCAAACAACAGGTCGTCGATTGGCTGATGCGTTGCGGCGAAGTATTCAGCCGGGAGCGCGATTTTCTCACCCAACTGGACACCGAGATCGGCGATGCCGACCACGGTCTGAACATGAATCGCGGTTTCAATAAGGTGGTAGAAAAGCTGCCGTCGGTGGCGGACAAGGATATCGGCTTTATCCTGAAAAACACCGGTATGACGCTGCTGTCGAGCGTGGGCGGCGCCAGCGGTCCGCTGTTCGGCACCTTCTTCATCCGCGCGGCGCAGGCGGCGAACGCCAAGCAAAGCCTGGATCTGGTGGAGTTGCATCAGGTGATGCAGGAAGGGGTGGAAGGCGTGGTGATGCGCGGTAAGGCGGAGCCGGGCGACAAGACCATGTGCGACGTCTGGTGGCCGGTGGTGGAAAGCCTCGGCCAGTCCGCGCAGCAGAACCTGAGCGTGGCGGAGGCGCTGCAGCGTGCCGCCGACAGCGCCGAGCGGGCGGTGGAGAGCACCATTACCATGCAGGCGCGTAAAGGGCGGGCCAGTTACCTGGGCGAGCGTAGCATCGGCCACCAGGATCCCGGCGCCACTTCGGTGATGTTGATGATGAAAACGCTGGCCGAGGTCGCCGGCAGTTAGCAGGAGGCGAGATGATTAATATCGTGGTGGTTTCGCACAGCGCGTTGCTGGCGCGCGGCGTTGAGCAGTTGGCGCGGCAGATGATGCGCGGTGACGGCTGCAAACTGGCGCTGGCGGCGGGCGTGGATGACGAGCAGCACCCGATCGGTACCGACGCGGTCAAAGTGATGGAGGCGATCGAAGCGGTCGCCGGCGGCGACGGCGTTCTGGTGCTGATGGATCTGGGCAGCGCGCTGCTCAGTGCCGAAACCGCGCTCGATCTGCTGGACCCGGACCTGGCCGCCAAAGTGCGGCTGTGCGCGGCGCCGCTGGTTGAAGGCACCTTGGCGGCGGTGGTGGCCGCCAACTCCGGTGCTTCGCTGGAACAGGTGGTGGCGGAGGCGCAGGGGGCGCTGCAGGCCAAGCAGGCACAGCTGGGTGAGGCTTCACCGACGGCGAAAAGCGTGGCCTTGCCGCTGGCGCAGGGCAAAAGCGTAACCTGGACGGTGCAGAACCCGCACGGGCTGCATGCGCGCCCGGCGGCGCGGCTGGTCGAGACGCTGGCGCCGTTCAAGGCCGAGCTGGTGCTGGAGAAGCAGGGGCAGTGCGTCGATCCGCGCAGCCTCAATCAGCTGGCGCTGCTGCAGGTGCGTCACGGCGACACCGTTCGCCTGATCGCCGACGGTGCGCAGGCGGACGAGGCGCTGGCGGCGTTCAAAGCGCTGGCGGAACAACATTTCGGCGAGACGGTCTCCGAGCGGCAGCAGCCTTCGCTGCACGGTATCCCGGTGGCGGAAAGCGTCACCAGCGGACCCGTGTTCCAGGCCCACAGCTTCTGGCCGCCAACCGTCGATCGACGGATTGGTGCGGACGAGGTGTTGGGTGAACAGCAACGCCTGCGGGAGGCACTACAGCACACGCTGAGCGATCTGAACCGGCTGGCGGAGCGTACCGGCACGCTGATCGGCAAGCCGCAGGCGGCGATCTTCGGCGCCCACAGCATGCTGCTGGACGATCCGGATCTGCAGCAGGCGGCTTACACCCGCATCGCGCAGCAGCTGTGCTGCGCCGAGCAGGCCTGGCGGCAGGTGCTGGGGGCGATCGCCGAAGAGTACCGTGAGCTGGATGACGACTACATGCGGGCGCGCGAATTGGACGTGCGCGACATGCTGCGCCACACGCTGTGCCATCTGCAGGGGCTGCCGCTGCCGGCCATGGCGCTCGCAGAACCGTCAATCTTGGTGATGGACGAGCTGATGCCCTCGGAGGTGGTGATGCTCGACAGGCGGCTGGTGCTCGGCATCTGCCTGAGCGGCGGCAATGCCCTGTCGCACAGCGCCATTCTGGCGAAGGCGATGGGCATTCCGATGGTGGTCGGCATGCAGGATTGCCTGAGCAAAACCCGCAGCGGGCAGAAGGCGATGCTGGACGCCGCGCGCGGGGTATTGCAGCTCAGCCACTAGGCACGCAGCTTGAACTGGCGGATGTCGATCCCGTGCTGTTTGATCTTCCGCCACAGCGTGGTGCGGCCGATGCCCAGCAGCTGCGCCATCTCCGTCACCTGGCCACGGCTGACGGTCGCCGCGCGCAGGATCGCCTGGCGTTCCATGTCCGTCAGCGTCAACAGCGGTGCGCCGGGCTGCGGATCGCTTTCCAGCAGCGACGGCTGGCCGAGCAGGTGCGCCGGCAGATCCGCCAACTGGATGTGGTGGCCGTGGCAAATCATTGCCGCGCGCTCCACCACCCCTTTCAGTTCCAAATCGTTGCCCGGCCACAGATAAAGCGCCAACTGGGTCATCACCTCGTCATCCACCCGGAAGCGACACTGAAAATGCTGCTCCAGCGTGCGCAGATGGTGTTTGACCAGCAGCGGGATATCGCTCAGCCGCTGGCGCAGCGGCGGGATCAGGATTTCGAACGCCTGCAGGCTGTAAAACAGCTGGCGGCGGAAGCGGTTTTGCTGCACCAGCAGCGGCAGATCGGCGGCGCTGCCGGCGATCACACGCACATCGACCGGGATCACCCGGCTGGAATTGAGGCGGATCACCACGCCGGTTTTCAACACCTGCAGTAGCGCCGACTGCATCTCCGCCGGCAGGTATTCGATCTGTTCGAGGTACAGCGTGCCGCCGTTGGCCAATTCGAATTTACTGAGCTGGCCCGCCTCTTCTTCGCTGGCGTCGTTGCCCAGCAGCTCTCGCAGCCCCTGCGCCTGCGTCAGCAGTTGGCAGTTAAGGGCGATATACGGCCCGGCGGCGCGTTCGCCGGCGTTGTGGATAGCCTGGCTGAGCAGCTCTTTGCCGACGCCTTCTTCCCCGCGCAACAGGATCGGATGCTGGCCTTTGGCCGCCTGCTGCCCGTAACGGATCAGCCGCCGCATTTCCAGCGAGGTAGAGGGCATCTGTTCGAAGCTGTGGCTGACGCGCCCCAGCTGGCTGCTGACATACTGGCGCAGCCGTTCGAGCGGGTGCAGCAGGGCGATGAAACTGCAGCGATCGCCGTCGAAAATCGGCTTGAGCGTCAGCAAGGCGGCGATAAATTGTCGCTGACTTTCGAAGGTGACTTCGACGTGTTGCAGCGGTTGGCGATCGGCGATGGCGCGCTTGAGCAGCGCGGGCAGCGTCAACAGCTGCGCCAGCGGCTTGCCCTGGCTTTGCTGTTCGTCCAGCTTCAGCAGGCCGGCGGCGCGCTGGTTGATGTATTGCAGGTAGCCGCGGTGATCCCAGGCCATGACGCCGTCGTCCACGCCGTCCAGCAGGCCGTAAAGCTGATTCAGATGGCGGTTGGATTCCGCCAGCAGGCCGTCGGCGTTCAGCGAGTTACCGATTTCGCGGGCGATGGCCAGCGTCAGCGACAGATCGCCGGCGGCGCAATCGGCCAGCAGGCAACCCAGGGCGATCGAGCCGCGCTGGCGGCCGCTGTTGTCGTAGACCGGCGTGGCGCAGAACGACCAGCCGTGCAGCGCCCGGCGCACATGCTCTTCACCGCTCACCCGTACCGGGTGGCCTTCCGCCGCCGCCAGCGCCGGTGCATTGGTGCCTATCTGCCCTTCGGCCCAGTAAGCGCCGGGGGCGAATCCCAATTGCTGCAAATGCTCCCAGGTTTGGGCGTCGCCGCAATGCCACAGCGTGCAGCCGCTCTCGTCGAGGATCAGCAACAGACAACGACGTGGCTCCATGTATTCGCAGGCGTCTTCCAGCGCCGCCTGGCCAAGCGTCAGCAGATCGTTCTTGCGGCGGCAAATCGATTCGAAGGTGGCGCCCTGAGCGCGGTGCGGTGCCTGCCAAACGTCTGGCTGCATCAGGCTGCGGCAGCGCAGCCAGGAGGCGTAAACGGCTTGTATCGGGCGCAGCGGCGGCGGCAGTTCGCCGTCGTTAATCAGCCGCTGCCAGCGTGAATCGTTGTCCATCGAACCTCATCCAGACTGCGAAAACGAGAGTGAAGATGATACCACCTGGTGTAGCGGCGGCTGTGAGGCGGTGGGCAGAAGTGGGGAAATCGGGGCAAAAAAAACGGGGCGCGGCGCAGGCCGGACCCCGTGTTTATCAACGTGCGCGCATCAGTTACGGAATGGGTTGCCGCTGTTGCGAGCCGGTTGGCTGGTGGTAACGGCCGGCGCGGATACGCGAGTGGCCGCCGGTGCCGGCGCCGCGGTTTGTTGCATCGGCGCATTGTCCTGATAACCGTCCGCATAGGCGTCCTGCGCGCGGTTTTGCGGTGCGACGGCGTCAGGCGCGGTCGACACCGGTTTGCCCAACGCGCCATTCAGCAGCAGCAGATCGTTCTGGTTCAGCGTGCCGAGCGCCGACTTGATGTTCAGCTGGTTGATCAGATAGGTATAACGCGCGTCGGACAGTTGACGTTTGGCGTTATACAGGGTGGTGGTGGCGTCCAGCACATCGACGATGGTGCGGGTACCGACCTGATAACCGGCTTCCATCGCGTCCAGGGAGCTCTGCGCGGAGATTACCGCCTGTTTGTAGGCGTTGATGCTGCTGATCGAGGCGTTAACGTTGTTGAACGACGAACGCACGGTCTGCACCACGCTGCGGTGGGAGCTTTCCAACTGCTCACTGGCGCCGACGAAGCCGTACTGCGCTTGTTTGACCTGCGAGTTGGTCGCGCCGCCGCTGTATAGCGGCAGGTTGAAGCTGATGCCGACCTTATTTTGGCCCGCATCGGAGTCGCTGTAGCGTGCGGCATTCGCGCCGCCGGTGTTGGAGCCATTGTATTTGGTATTGCTGATGCCGGTCGACGCGCTGACGTCAATCGTCGGCATATAGCCAGTTTGGGCTGCGCGGATTTGCTCACGCGCCAGATCCTGGCTCAGACGGGCGGACAGCAGGCTCAGGTTGCGCGCTTCCGCTTCTTTCAGCAGGTTGTTCACCGCTTCCGGGCGCTGGGTACTGAAGCGATCGGTATTCAACGAGGCCAGCTCCGGGTAGAAGGCCCCGGTCACCTGGCGCAGCGTTTCCAGCGCGTTATCCAGATCGTTGCGGGCGGAGACTTCGGCCGCCAGCACGGTGTCATAGTTCGAACGGGCGTTCTGCACATCGGTGATCGCCACCAGGCCCACGTTGAAGCGTTGGGTGGTTTGATCCAGCGTGCGGTAGACCGCGTCTTTCTGCGCCTGGGTATAGGACAGCGTGTCGATCGCTTTCAGCACGTTGAAGTAAGCGGTGGCGGTGTTGAGAATCAGCGACTGCTCTGCGGTCTGGAAGGTGACGTCGGAGATGCCGGCGGTCTTTTCCTGTAGCGTCAGCTGGCGCCATTTCGACATGTCGAAGAGGGTTTGCGTCAATGCCAGCGAACCGCTGGTCACGTTGCTGTTAACGCCATTGCTGTCACGATAACCGTTGGTGTAATCGTAACCTGCGGTTAAACCGAGCTGCGGCAACAGCGGGCTGCGCGCTTCATTGATCTTTTCGAATGCGGCGTCGCGGTCAGCAGCACTTTTGCGCAGATCCGGGTTACTTTCCCTGGCCTGTTTGTAGACCTGCAGCAGGTTCTCTGCCTGGCTCATTGCACTGAAGCCGCCCAGGCTCAGTCCGATAAGAAGGGGGAGCAGTTTCTTCATTTGCATTCCTTGTTGTGCAGCAATATTGCTATGTTAGCGCTGACGATAGACGAAATAGTTGCCGATTCTAGCAGAGTCTGCGGTACGCATCAGGTGGCTGAATGTGCCATCTCACGTAACTTTTACCTTTCAGACCGCCCATTTACCTTGGCGTACTGCCCCGGTCGACTGCAGCTGATATTATGGCTGACAATCCGGATTGTTTCCCGCTATTACCTGCGAGCGCACAAACGTGCCGCATCCGGCGGCGAGAAACAGCCTAACATAAAGCCGCGGCGGAGAGTCCCGCTGTTTCTGTCATCAAAACCGTTTATTTTATCGGCATACTCAAGCAGGAGAATTCGCGCATGAACCGTTCGCAGCCATCGCCCGTTACTTTCGATAAAAAAGATGTAGAAATTATTGCACGCGAGACGCTGTACCGTGGTTTTTTTTCACTCAATTTATACCGGTTTCGCCATCGGTTGTTCAATGGCGAAATGAGCCCTGAAATCACGCGTGAAATTTTCGAGCGCGGCCATGCGGCGGTGCTGCTGCCCTATGATCCGGTGCGCGATGAAGTGGTGCTGATTGAACAACTGCGCATCGCCGCGGTCGATACCCGTAATTCGCCCTGGCTGCTGGAAATGGTGGCGGGTATGATCGAAACCGGCGAAAGCGTCGAAGACGTGTGCCGCCGCGAAGCGCAGGAAGAGGCCGGCGTGGTGGTCGGGCGCTGTAAGCCGGTGCTGAGCTACCTGGCCAGCCCCGGCGGTACCAGCGAACGTTTGTCGATCATGGTCGGCGAAGTGGACGCCCGCACCGCCGAGGGCATCCACGGTCTGGCGGAAGAGCATGAAGATATCCGCGTCCACGTGGTCAGCCGCGAGCAGGCTTACCGCTGGGTAGAGGAGGGCGCGATCGATAACGCCGCATCAGTGATTGCATTGCAATGGCTGGCGTTGCACCATGAATCGTTGAGAAAAGAGTGGGCCAACTAATGAAACAGCGCTATACCCCTGATTTCCCCGAAATGATGAGATTGTGCGAAACCAACTTCGCGCAATTGCGCCGCTTGCTGCCGCGCAACGACGAAGCGGGCGAAACGGTGACTTATCAGGTGAACGGCGCCGGCTATCGTTTGACCATCGTTGAGTCCACGCGTTACACGTCGCTGGTGGAGATCGAGCAGATCTTTCCGGCGGTCAGCTACTGGAGCCTGCCCGCGATGACGGTGCGGTTGTACCATGACGCCATGGTTGCGGAAGTGTGTTCCAGTCAGCAGATCTACCGCTTTAAAGCGCGTTATGATTATCCTAATAAAAAGTTGCATCAACGCGACGAAAAGCATCAAATTAACCAGTTTCTTGCTGATTGGCTGCGCTACTGTTTGGCGCATGGAGCGATGGCGGTTCCGGTTTGTTAGACAGACTGAAATAACAAAGGACACCATTTGGAAAGCCTGTTTAAACTGCCCGTGGCGAGTGGGGCCGCGGTCAGGATTCTACAAATAACAGATACCCACCTTTTTGCCGGCGAACACGAGACGTTGCTCGGCATCAATACCTATCGCAGCTATCACGCGGTGCTGGACGCCATCCAGGCGCAGCGCCGCGACGTTGATTTGATCGTCGCCACGGGAGATTTGGCGCAGGATCATTCGCAAGAGGCGTACCGCCACTTCGCCGCCGGCATCGCGCAATTGCCGGCCCCCTGCGTGTGGCTGCCGGGTAACCACGATTTCCAACCGGCGATGGTCGACGCGTTGGCCGCCGCCGGCATTGCCCCTTCCAAACAGGTGTTGCTGGGCGACGACTGGCAGGTGCTGATGCTGGACAGCCAGGTGTTCGGCGTGCCGCACGGCGAATTGAGCGAGTATCAGCTCGAGTGGATGGAGCGCTGCCTGCAGGCTCACCCCGAGCGCTATACGCTGTTGCTGCTGCACCATCATCCGCTGCCGTCCGGTTGCACCTGGCTCGATCAGCACAGCCTGCGCAACCCGCATATGCTGGGCGCGATCCTGCTGCGTTATCCGAAAGTGAATACCGTAGTGTGCGGGCACATTCATCAGGATCTGGATCTGGAATGGCAGGGCCGGCGCCTGTTGGCGACGCCGTCCACCTGCGTGCAATTCAAGCCGCACTGCACTAACTTTACCATCGACGACGTCTCGCCCGGCTGGCGTTACCTCGATCTGCTGCCGGACGGCCGCGTCGAGACGCAGGTGTTCCGCCTGGAAAACGACGATTTCCGCCCCGATATGGACTCGGATGGATACTGATGCCTTCGACGCTGCTCTACCTGCACGGTTTCAATAGTTCGCCGCAGTCGGCCAAGGCGGTGGCCTTCAAGGCCTGGCTGGCCGAGCACCATCCCGACATCGAGATGCTGGTGCCGCAGCTGCCGGCCTTTCCGGCGGAGGCCGCCGAGATGCTGGAAAATATGGTGCTGGAACGCGCCGGGCAAACGCTCGGGCTGGTCGGCTCATCGCTGGGCGGCTATTATGCCACCTGGCTGTCGCAGTGTTTTTCCCTGCCGGCGGTGGTGGTCAACCCGGCGGTCAAGCCGTTTGAGCTGCTGGTGGACTATCTCGGCGCCAACGAGAACCCCTACACCGGCCAGCAATATGTGTTAGAGTCTCGGCACGTTTACGATCTGAAAGTGATGCAGATCGATCCCTTGGAGTCGCCGGATTTAATCTGGCTGCTGCAGCAAACGGGCGATGAAATTCTCGATTACGGCCAGGCAGTGGCGTATTACACCGCGTGTCGGCAAACGGTGGAGTCGGGTGGAAACCACGCCTTCGTCGGTTTCGAGCACTACTTCCCCCAGATTGTGGATTTTTTAGGGCTAAACGCGGTCTGACGGACCGTTCCGGCACCTCCCTTTAACCACGAAAAAATAATCAACGATGACTCAATCCAGCTATAACGCTGATGCCATTGAAGTACTCAGCGGTCTAGAACCAGTGCGCCGTCGTCCCGGCATGTATACCGACACGACGCGCCCAAACCACCTCGGCCAAGAGGTGATCGATAACAGCGTCGACGAAGCGTTGGCCGGTCACGCCAAGCGTATCGACGTGATCCTGCACGCCGATCAGTCGCTGGAAGTGATCGACGACGGCCGCGGCATGCCGGTGGACATCCACCCGGAAGAGGGCGTGCCGGCGGTTGAGTTGATCCTGTGCCGGCTGCACGCCGGCGGTAAATTCTCGAATAAAAACTACCAGTTCTCCGGCGGCCTGCACGGCGTTGGGATCTCGGTGGTCAACGCCCTGTCGAAGCGGGTGGAAGTCAACGTGCGCCGCGACGGCAACGTCTACGGCATCGCGTTCGAAAACGGCGACAAAGTGCAAGACCTGACGGTGACTGGCACCTGCGGCAAACGCAACACCGGCACCAGCGTGCACTTCTGGCCGGACGAACAGTTCTTCGACAGCCCGCGTTTCTCGGTATCGCGCCTCACTCACCTGCTGAAGGCCAAAGCGGTGCTGTGCCCCGGCGTCGAGATCTATTTCATCGACAAGGTGAACAACACCGAGCAGCGCTGGTGCTACCAGGACGGCCTGACCGACTACCTGATGGAAGCGGTTAACGGCCTGATCACCCTGCCGGAAGCGCCGTTCGTCGGCAATTTCGCCGGTGATACCGAAGCGGTGGACTGGGCGCTGCTGTGGCTGCCGGAAGGCGGCGAGCTGCTGACCGAAAGCTACGTCAACCTGATCCCGACCATGCAGGGCGGCACCCACGTCAACGGCCTGCGTCAGGGGCTGCTGGACGCGATGCGCGAGTTCTGCGAATTCCGCAACATCCTGCCGCGCGGCGTGAAGCTGTCGGCGGAGGATATCTGGGATCGCTGCGCCTACGTGTTGTCGGTGAAAATGCAGGATCCGCAGTTCGCCGGGCAGACCAAAGAACGTCTCTCTTCGCGTCAGTGCGCGGCCTTCGTTTCCGGCGTGGTGAAAGACGCCTTCAGCCTGTGGCTGAACCAGAACGTTCAGGCGGCGGAACAGCTGGCCGAGCTGGCGATCTCCAGCGCCCAGCGCCGCCTGCGCGCGGCCAAGAAAGTGGTGCGCAAGAAGCTCACCAGCGGGCCGGCGCTGCCGGGCAAGCTGGCGGACTGCACCTCGCAGGATCTGGCCATGACCGAACTGTTCCTGGTGGAAGGGGACTCGGCGGGCGGATCGGCCAAGCAGGCGCGCGATCGCGAATATCAGGCGATCATGCCGCTGAAGGGCAAGATCCTGAATACCTGGGAAGTCTCCTCGGACGAAGTGCTGGCCTCGCAGGAAGTGCACGACATTTCCGTGGCGATCGGCATCGATCCGGACAGCGAAGATCTCAGCCAGCTGCGCTACGGCAAAATTTGCATCCTGGCGGATGCGGACTCCGACGGCCTGCACATCGCCACGCTGCTGTGCGCGCTGTTCGTGCGCCACTTCCGTTCGCTGGTGAAAGGCGGCCACGTTTATGTCGCCATGCCGCCGCTGTACCGCATCGATCTCGGTAAAGAAGTGTTCTACGCGCTGGATGAAGAAGAGAAGGCCGGCGTGCTGGAACAGCTGAAGCGCAAGAAGGGCAAGCCGAACGTCCAGCGCTTTAAAGGGCTGGGTGAGATGAACCCGCTGCAGCTGCGCGAAACCACCCTCGATCCGAATACCCGCCGGCTGGTGCAACTGACGGTAGCGGAAGATGATGTCGATCAGACGCTGGCGGTGATGGACATGCTGTTGGCCAAGAAGCGTTCGGAAGATCGCCGTAACTGGCTGCAAGACAAGGGCGACATGGCCGAATTGGCGGTCTGAGCCTGACCCTGGCCCGGTGAACGCCGGGCCTGCTTTCCCGCAGGGCGTTCATGCGGCGCCCGATAACCTGGGCCGAAATGCATGAAGATCACGCTCGAAGAATTGCTGGCGTTCACCTCGGTGGTCGACAGCGGTTCCATCACCTCCGCTGCCGATCGGCTCGGCCAGACGACATCCGGCATCAGCCGCGCGCTCAGCCGCCTGGAGAACAAACTCGATACCACCCTGATGCGCCGCACTACGCGTCGCCTGGAGCTGACCGAAGAGGGGGAAAGCTTCCTGAGCCATGCGCGTACGATCATCAACTCGGTGGAAAATGCCGAAGAACAAATGGCGGTGCGCCGGCAGATGCCGGCCGGGCGGTTGCGGATAAACGCGGCTGCGCCTTTTATGGAGCACGTCATCGTGCCGCTGGTAGCGGGGTTCAGGGAACGTTATCCGCAAATTTCGCTCGAGCTGAACACCGACAACCTGGTTATCGATCTGCTGGAAAAACGCACGGATATTGCTATTCGCATCGGTGCGTTGCGCGATTCGACCATTCATGCGCGCGCGCTGGGCGCCAGCCGGTTGCGCATCCTCGCCAGCCCGGCTTATCTGCAGCAGCACGGCACGCCGCAGAGCGTGGAGGCGTTGCATCGGCATTGTCTGCTCGGTTTTACCCAGCCGGAATCGCTGAACCAGTGGCCGTTGCGCTATCGCCAGGCGCCGCATTTCACCATCACGCCGACGATCTCGGCGTCCAGCGGTGAAACGCTGCGGCAATTGGCGCTGCGGGGCGAGGGGATCGTACAGCTGGCAGACTTTATGACCCGTCGCGATCGGGAAGCCGGCAGGTTGGTGACATTGCTGGAGCAGGAGACGCTGGACGTGCGCCAGCCAATCAATGCGGTGTATTACCGCAATACGCAATTAGCGGCGCGCATCACCTGTTTTCTTGACTACGTCAGCGCGCACATCGACGCGCAGACGTTATAAGGCGGGGCTTACAGGGCGTTTTCCAGGATGTAGATCTCGGTGTCCAGCACGCTGTCTTTGAGGGTGTCGCGGTGTTTGAGCATATGTTCAATGGCCAGGTGTTTTTCCAGATGCGCCATGCTTTCCCATTTCTCCAGCATGAACACCGAATCCGGCGACCGCTTCTGCCACGGCGCCTGGGTATTGCTGTCGACCATCGGCGTGTATTCGCCGCAGCCGTCTTCCGCCAGCACCAGCGGCACCAGCTTTTCAATGGCTTGCAGTACGGTGGCGCGGTGGCCGGGTTTCACTTTGATTTCTGCGATTACGGTGATCATGCTTACCTCGTTGATGAGAATGTTCTGCGTCAGTTAAGCAAAAATTTTCGCCAGATGCTCGCGATAACGCGTGATGTCGTCCGCGATATTCGGCTCTTTGATCACATTGTTGCAGATGAAGGTCGGCAGTGCTTCCATCCCCAGGAACTGGTTGGCCTTGTGGAAGTGCAGGTAAACGCCGTCGACGCCGACGCCGTGGAAGAACTGATCGGGATCGGTGAAGGCCTCCAGTGGGGCGTTCCAGGTCAGGCTCAGCAGGTATTTTTTGCCCTGGATCAGGCCGCCGGAGCCATATTTTTTGCTTTCGTCAGAACGAGAGCGGCCGTCGTTGGCATACAGGCTACCGTGGCCGGCGGTGAACACTTCATCGATGTATTTTTTCAGGATCCAGGGTTCGCCCATCCACCAGCCCGGCATCTGATAGATGACCGCGTCGGCCCACAGGTATTTCTGTACTTCGGCTTCGATGTCATAGCCGTCGTCGACCACGGTGACCTGCACATCGTGCTGCAGATCGCGCAGGAAGCTTTCCGCCACGTCGCTCAGGGTTTGGTTGAGTTCGCCGTTGGAATGGCCGAATTGTTTTTTAGCGTTGATAATCAGGATATTGCTCATCTTTCGCGGCTCCCGTCAGAGTTAAGATATGGCATGCTTCCCGCCGAAAAGGCGGAAACCATTTCGCTGGTGACGAGTGTAATCGTTAGTCAGGCAAGTAAAAATGCGATCCGGCGCACAACAGTGTTGACTGCCAGTCAATAAAGAAGCCGCCAGGTAGCGAAATTTTGCATAAACCGCATCGCGGAATTGGCCGTCGCCGGCGATCCTTGCGCCAACTGTGACAGCTACCCCGCAGATGGGTTACTATCGCGGGCAGAATCGACAAGCGATGCCTTTTGTCGTCCAAGGGATTGCCAAGCCACGGTCTGAGGATAATTGAGTAATGAGTGATCTGACTCATGACGGTGTAGAGCGTTTACCGCTGCACACATTCACTGAAAACGCCTATCTGAACTATTCCATGTACGTCATCATGGATCGGGCGTTGCCGTACATTGGCGACGGTTTGAAGCCGGTACAACGCCGTATCATCTACGCCATGTCTGAGCTGGGGCTGAACAACAGCGCCAAATTCAAGAAATCCGCCCGTACCGTGGGCGACGTGCTGGGTAAATACCACCCGCACGGCGACAGCGCGTGTTATGAAGCCATGGTGCTGATGGCGCAGCCGTTCTCGTATCGCTATCCGCTGGTGGACGGCCAGGGGAACTGGGGCGCGCCGGACGATCCCAAGTCGTTCGCGGCGATGCGCTATACCGAATCGCGCCTGTCCAAATACGCCGAAGTCTTGCTGGCCGAACTGGGCCAGGGCACGGTCGACTGGATCCCGAACTTTGACGGCACGCTGCAAGAGCCGAAGATGCTGCCGGCGCGTCTGCCAAACATCCTGCTGAACGGCACCACCGGCATCGCGGTCGGCATGGCGACCGACATTCCGCCGCACAACGTACGTGAAGTCGCCGCCGCGGCGGTGGCGCTGCTCGACAAACCGGGCGCCTCGCTCGATGATCTGCTCGAGTTCGTGCAGGGGCCGGACTTCCCGACCGAAGCCGAGATCATCACTCCGCGCGATGAGATTCGCAAAATTTACCAGAGTGGCCGCGGCTCGGTGCGCATGCGAGCCGTGTGGAAGAAAGAGGATGGCAGCGCGGTGATCACCGCCTTGCCGCATCAGGTTTCCGGCGCCAAGGTGCTGGAGCAGATCGCCAGCCAGATGCGCGCCAAGAAGCTGCCGATGGTCGAGGATCTGCGCGATGAATCCGACCACGAAAACCCGACGCGTCTGGTGATCGTGCCGCGTTCCAACCGCATCGATCTGGAGCAGGTGATGAATCACCTGTTCGCTACCACCGATCTGGAACGCAGCTACCGCATCAACATGAACATGATCGGTCTGGACAACCGCCCGCAGGTGAAAGGGCTGGTGGAGATCCTCACCGAATGGCTGGCCTACCGTCGCGATACGGTGCGCCGCCGCCTGAACTACCGCCTCGAGAAAGTGCTCAAACGTCTGCATATCCTCGAAGGTTTGCTGGTGGCGTTCCTCAACATCGACGAGGTGATCCACATCATCCGCAGCGAGGATGAGCCGAAGCCGGTGCTGATGCAGCGTTTCGGCATCTCCGATACCCAGGCGGAAGCGATCCTCGAGCTGAAACTGCGTCACCTGGCCAAACTGGAAGAGGTCAAGATCCGCGGTGAGCAGGATGAGTTGGCGAAAGAGCGCGATCAGCTGCAGGCGCTGCTGGCGTCCGAGCGCAAGCTGAATACGCTGATCAAGAAAGAGATCCAGGCCGATGCGCAAACCTATGGCGACGATCGCCGTTCACCGCTGACCGAGCGTGCGGAAGCCAAGGCGATGAGCGAGCATGACTTCGTGCCGTCCGAGCCGGTGACCATTGTGCTGTCGGAAATGGGCTGGGTGCGCAGCGCCAAGGGCCACGATATCGATCCTGCCGGGTTGAGCTACAAGGCCGGCGACAGTTTCCGTGGTGCGGCACGCGGCAAGAGCAACCAGCCGGTGGTGTTCATCGATTCTACCGGGCGCAGCTATGCGCTCGATCCGATGACGCTGCCGTCGGCACGCGGGCAGGGCGAGCCGTTGACCGGCAAGCTGACACCGCCGCCGGGCGCCACCATTGAGCAGGTGCTGATGGCGGCCGACGATCAGAAGCTGCTGATGGCGTCCGACGCCGGTTACGGCTTCGTCTGTACCTTCAACGATCTGGTGGCGCGCAACCGCGCCGGCAAGGTGATGATCACGCTGCCGGACAACGCCAGAGCGCTGCCGCCGATGGAAATTCACGGCGCAGACGATATGCTGCTGTCGATCACCGCCGCCGGGCGCATGCTGATGTTCCCGGTCGCCGATCTGCCGCAGCTGTCGAAGGGCAAGGGCAACAAGATCGTCTCCATTCCGGCGGCGCAGGCCGCAGCCGGTGAAGACAAGCTGGCCTGGCTGTTCGTGCTGCCGCCGCAGGCGTCCGTCACGTTGCACGTTGGCAAACGCAAGCTGACGCTGCGCCCGGAAGATCTGCAGAAGTTCCGCGCGGAGCGCGGCCGCAAGGGTACCCAGCTGCCGCGTGGCCTGCAGCGCATCGATCGCGTCGAAGTGGATGCGCCGGTGCGGGCGTCGGGTGGCGACAGCGAAGAGTAAGCGTTGGCGCTAGCGTTAACGGGCGGTCGCAGCATGCTGTGGCCGCCTTATTTATTTTTGCTGGCGTTTATTTTCCAAATAGTTAACATTTCTGCGCATAAAATTATTGTGCGTACTGCCGCCTGGCAGGAAAATAGCGAGAAATGCGGGCGACATGGGCGTGCTTATCGCCCGGCCGGCAAATAATGAGTAAAGGAATCTGCGCAGCGAAGTAAACTGCGTTGGCAGTGTGCTAATGAGGTTGTTATGTTATTGATTTTGCGTGCCGTTCTCGCCACTCTCTTCTGTATTCTGGTGTGTATTTTCGGTTCTATTTATTGCTTGTTCAGCCCGCGCAACCCCCGCCATGTGGCGACCTTCGGCCATCTTTTCGGCCGCCTGTCGACGCTGTTCGGCATCAAGGTTGAAACCCGTGTGCCGGCCGATGCGGCCAACAACGGCAAGTGCATCTATATCGCCAACCACCAAAATAACTACGACATGGTGACGGCTTCTAATATTGTGCAGCCGCGCACCGTGACCGTCGGTAAAAAAAGTCTGGTATGGATCCCGTTTTTCGGCCCGCTGTATTGGCTGACCGGTAATCTGCTGATAGATCGTGATAATCGCGCCAAGGCGCACGGCACCATCGCCCAGGTGGCGGAGCAGTTCAAAAAGAAAGACATTTCTATCTGGATGTTCCCGGAAGGAACCCGCAGCCGTGGCCGTGGGCTGATGCCGTTTAAAACCGGCGCGTTCCACGCGGCCATCGCCGCCGGCGTGCCGATTGTACCGATCTGTGTATCCACCACCAGCGGTAATATAAATCTTAATCGCTGGAATAACGGGCATGTGATCGTCGAGATGTTGGCGCCGGTGGATACCAGCAAATACGGCAAAGAAAACGTGCGCGAGCTGGCGGCCCATTGCCGCGAGCTGATGGAGGCGAAAATCGCCGAATTGGACGCTGAAGTCGCCCAGCGCAACGCCGCCAAAAAATAAGAGTCTACCGGCTTCAAAGAATAAGGTTTTAATTGGCGTTCAGCGCCGTTAACGCCTGAACGCCTGCTAATCTTGATTGGCGGGCGTTTGGGTTTTGCACACGGTTTAGTTATTGCTTTTCATGGAGAAGATATGTCACTCAGTCGACGTCAGTTTTTACAGGCATCGGGCCTGGCGCTGTGCGCGGGCGCCGTGCCGCTGAGGGCTGAAGCGAGCGGAACGCAGACCCCGTTACCCATTCCTCCGCTGCTGGAGTCTCGCCGTGGTCAGCCGCTGTTCCTGACCTTGCAGCGCGCCCACTGGGCGTTTATGGATAACCGCAAAGCGGCGGTGTGGGGCATCAACGGCATGTACCTGGGGCCGACGGTGCGGGTTTACAGCGGTGACGACGTCAAACTGATTTACAGCAACCGTCTGCAGGAGCCGGTGGCGATGACCATCAGCGGTCTGCAGGTGCCGGGCACCCTGATGGGGGGCGCGCCGCGTATGATGTCGCCCAACGTTGACTGGTCGCCGGTGCTGCCCATCCGTCAGGCGGCGGCTACCTGCTGGTACCACGCAAACACCCCAAACCGTATGGCGCCGCACGTTTACAACGGGTTGGCCGGGCTGTGGCTGGTGGAGGATGCCGTCAGCAAAGCGCTGCCGCTGCCCAACCACTATGGCGTCGACGATTTCCCGTTGATCATTCAAGACAAACGCTTCGATAACTTCGGCACGCCACAATACGACGCGCCGTCGCAGGGCGGCTTCGTCGGCGATACGCTGTTGGTTAACGGCGTGCAAAACCCGTATGTCGACGTATCGCGCGGCTGGGTGCGTTTGCGCCTTCTAAATGCCTCCAACGCGCGGCGTTATACCCTGCAGCTCAGCGACGGGCGGCCGTTCAACGTGATCGCCAGCGATCAGGGCTTCTTGCCTGCGCCGGTTGCGGTGCAACAGCTTTCGCTGGCGCCGGGCGAACGCCGGGAAGTGCTGATCGACATGTCGAAGGGCGAGGAGGTGACCATCACCGCCGGTGAAGCGGCGGGCATCATGGATCGCCTGCGCGGCCTGTTCGAGCCGTCGAGCATTCTGGTGTCCACCCAGGTGCTGACGCTGCGCCCGACCGGCCTGCTGCCGCTGGTGACCGACAACCTGCCGATGCGCCTGCTGGCGGATCAGCTGTTGGACGGCAGCGCCAGCCGCACCCGCGATTTCCGCCTGGGCGACGGCGGCGCCGGCATCAACGGCGCGATTTGGGACATGAACCGCATCGACGTACAGGCACAGCAAGGCACCTGGGAACGTTGGAACATTCACGCGGATACGCCGCAGTCGTTCCATATTCAGGGCGTGCAGTTCCTGATCAAACGCGTCAACGGCGCGCAGCCGATGGCGGAAGATCGCGGCTGGAAGGACACCGTCTGGGTCGATGGCGACGTCGAGCTGTTGGTGTATTTCAACCAACCTACCTCCGAACACTTCCCGTTCCTGTATTACAGCCAGACGCTGGAGATGGCCGATCGCGGCACCGCCGGCCAGCTGATGGTACAGCCGACAATGTAACCCGCTCTGCGGGCCGCTTAGGGCGCCCGCAGCATCTCCAGGAAGGCCTGCACCACCGGCGTGACGCTGTCTGCGCGGTAAACCGCGTACAGATCCGCCGGCGGCGCCTGTTGCAGCGAGCAAAAGCGTACGCCGGGCCACGGAATGCGGCCGTAGCTGTCCGGCAGCAGCGTAATGCCGCAGCCTTCCGCCACCAGCGCCAGCAGGGTTTGCGGCTCGTTAACCTGATAAGCGACGTCCGGCAAAAATCCCTGCTGCAGGCACAGATTGTGCAGATACAGCCCCAGGCTGGCCTCATGCGGCGGCAGCACGATGAAGCTATCGTTCTGCAGCGCCGCCAGCGGAATGTTTTCCTGCTGCGCCAGCGGATGATCAAGCGGCAGCACGACGGCGATGCTTTCGCTTGCCAACCGTTGGCAGGTCAACCCCGGCAGCGTCTGTTGCTGTGCCTCTCGCCAGACCCCGATGTCGATATGCCGCTTTTGCAGCGCGATGATTTGCTGGCTGGGCGTCAGCTCGTTCAACGACCAGGTGACGCCGGCGCTCCGCTCGCTGAATCGCCGCAGCGCCGCGATCAGGCCGCCCCAGGCCGAGGTGCCGACCATACCGACCACCATATGGCCGCCTTCGCCACGCCCCATCTGTTGCACCTGATGCAGCGCGCTGTCGGCCTGATCCAGCAGTCGCTCGACGTTGCGCAGCAGCGTGCGGCCGGCCGGCGTCAGCGTCATGGAGCGGGTGGTGCGTTTGAACAGCACCACCCCGAGCTGGCTTTCCAGATCCTTGATGTGCTTGCTGAGCGGCGGCTGTGACATATTCAGCCGTCGCGCCGCTTGGGTGAAGTTCATCTCTTCCGCCACCACGCGGAAATAGTGCAGCAGGCGGAAGTTAATCCGGCCGGGATCGGGCAGGGCTTGGGGCGAGTTCATCCGGGGTAACGCCTCCTGTGACGCAGCTCAACTTATAGGTAAATGGAATAAATCGGCCGCCAAGAATGTATTGGTCTCGGCCGCGCCTCGCTCTCTACTATGGGGATTATTATCCCCCGCTGAAAGAGAGAATACGATGTTTAATCAAGAAGATGCTTTTACCTGCGCCGATGTCGTCCGCACCCGTTTGCCGGGCTTCCAGCCGAAAGCGGCCTTGATTCTCGGCTCCGGGCTCGGCGCTTTGGCGGAGGTGATGACCGAAACCGTCACCCTCGACTACGCGGAGCTGCCGGGTTTCCCGGTGAGCGGCGTCGCCGGCCACGCCGGGCAACTGGTCGCCGGCAAGCTGGAGGGCGTGCCGGTCCTGTGCATGAAAGGGCGTGGTCATTTCTATGAAGGACGCGGCATGCAGGTGATGACCACCGCAGTGCGCACCTTCAAACTGCTGGGCTGCGAATTCCTGCTGGCGACCAACGCCGCCGGTTCGCTGCGCCGCTCGGTGGCGCCGGGCAGCCTGGTGGCCATTACCGATCACATCAACTTCATGCCGGAATCGCCGCTGGTCGGCGCCAACGACGAGCGCTTCGGGCCGCGCTTCTTCAGCCTGGCGAACGCCTACGATCGCGATCTGCGCGCCCAACTGGCGGCGGTGGCCGAAAGCGCGGGCATCCCGCTGGCGGAAGGGGTATTCGCCGCCTACACCGGGCCGAATTTCGAAACGCCGGCGGAGATCCGCATGATGCAGACCCTGGGCTGCGACGTGGTGGGCATGTCGATCGTGCCGGAAGTCCTGACGGCGCGCCACTGCGGTCTCAAGGTGTTGGTGGTGTCCGCGATGACCAACTACGCCGAAGGGTTGTCGGACACGCCGCTCTCCCATGAACAAACGCTCAGCTGCGCGGCGCTGGCGGCGGACGATTTCATGCGCCTTATCCGCGAGCTGTTCAAAACGCTGTAAGACCGCAAGCAAACCGGCGGCGGGCTGCAGGGGGCCTGCTGCACCAATCATCGTTGAAAGCATAATAACAAGGTGATGGCGATGGCGATAAAAACACGATTAAAAGTCATGATTTTCCTGCAGTTCTTTATTTGGGGCGCCTGGCTGGTGACGCTGGGCTCCTACATGATCAACACGCTGCATTTCAGCGGTATGCAGGTGGGAATGGTTTACAGCGCCAAGGGTATCGCCGCGCTGATCATGCCGGGGCTAGCGGGCATCATCGCCGATCGATGGATGAAGGCCAACTACCTGTATGCGCTTTGCCACCTGTTCGGGGCGCTGGCGCTGTACTGCGCGGCGCAGGTCGAGCAACCGATGCTGATGTTCTGGGTGATGCTGTTCAACGCAATGGTTTATATGCCGACCATCGCGCTCTCCAACGCCATTTCCTATTTTTGCCTGGAGAAGCACGGCTTTGACACGGTGAAGGACTTTCCGCCGGTGCGGGTGTACGGCACGGTGGGATTCATTCTGGCAATGTGGCTGGTCGGCTTTAGCCAAATCGAGCTCAGCAATCTGCAGCTGTATCTGGCTTCTGCGGCGTCGCTGCTGCTGTCCGCCTATTCGCTGACGCTGCCGCGCTGCCCGACCAACCGCGCGGCCGAGTCGAAGAGCTGGGTGAGCGTGCTGGGGCTGGATGCGCTGGTGTTGTTCCGCCAGCGGCGCATGGCGCTGTTTTTCCTGTTCGCCATGTTGCTTGGCGCGGCGCTGCAGATAACCAATACCTTCGGTAACCCGTTTCTGCACGATCTGTCGCTCAATCCGCTGTATCAGGACAGCCTCAGCGTCAGGTATCCAGCGGTGCTGCTGTCGCTGTCGCAGATCTCCGAAGTGTTCTTTATCCTTACCATTCCCTTCTTCCTGCGCCGTTACGGCATCAAGCAGGTGATGCTGATCAGCATGGCGGCCTGGACGCTGCGTTTCCTGTTCCTGGCGTACGGCACGCCGGTCGGCTTTGGTTTCGTTCTGCTGCTGCTGTCGATGATCGTCTACGGCTGTGCGTTCGACTTCTTTAATATCTCCGGCGCCATCTTCGTCGAGAAAGAGGCCGATCACCGCATCCGCGCCAGCGCGCAGGGGCTGTTCATGACCATGGTGAACGGGTTGGGCGCCTATGTAGGTGCGCTCGCCAGCGGCGAAGTGGTGGATTTCTTCAGTCATGACGGCGTGAAAGACTGGCAGAGCATCTGGCTGGTGTTTGCGCTGTATACACTGGTACTGGGGATTGTGTTCGCGTTGAGCTTCAACTATCGCCACTCGCCGCAGGAGAGCGCGGCGGCGGCGCACTAAGGCAGAAGGCGCCGAGTGACGGCGCCTTGAAACGTCAGGCCTGAGGGAAGCGCTGTTGCAGTTGGTGCCGGTCCGGCGGATTGGCGGCGCCGAGGCTGGCCACCACGCAAGCGGCGACCCGGTTGGCCAGATCGACCGCCTGCGGCAGCGGCCAGCCGGCGGACAGGCCCGCCAACAAACCGGCGCAGTGGGCATCGCCCGCGCCGATGGTATCGACCACGTCTACCGGATAGGCGGGAATGTGCAGCGGCGGCGTGCGGCCGTCGCAGATCCAGGCGCCGTCGCGATCCAGGCGACAGATCAACGTCAGGTTACGGGCGGCGGCATAGCGCTGCGCGGCCTCCACCGCGTCGCCGGCGCCGCACAGCGCGGCCACTTCGTCGCGGTTGAGCGTCAGCAGGGTGTGGCTGTCGCTGAGCATAGCGAAGAAATCTTCGCTGAGCTGGGCGATGCGCGGGCCGGGATCGATCAGACGCGGTTGGTCGAACGGCATGCGCGTCAGCCACTCGCGCAGCGCTTCGCCGTTTTCGCCCGCCAGCTCGTAGCCGCTGGCGTAGATCAGGGTGTGTTCCGTCAGCGGCAGCGTGGCCAGCTGCGCTTTATTCCATTGGCTTTCGCAACCGGACACCGTGATGAAGGTGCGTTCGCCGTTCGGCTCCACCAGCGCCAGGCACCAGCCGTTGTCCATCTGGCCGTGGCGCAACAGCACCTCCAGCCCCAGTTCGCCCATGGCGGCTTCGACAGCCGCGCCCCATTCGCCGTTGCCAACCGGCATGCCGTTGATCACTGGCACCTCAAGGCGCACCAGCGCGCGCGCCACGTTGAACGCGCAACCGCCGATTTGCCGCGCCTGCGGCTGGGCTTCGACATCTTCGCCGCTGGTCGGCAGGCGCGGCAGCGTCATCACCAGATCGCCGACCGCGCCCCCAATCACCAGGACAGGTGTTACAGCTTCCCACTCATTCATTGATGTTCTCTGCGTTGGGTCAGGTACAGACCGTAAGCGATCAGACTCACCGCAAACGACACAAACAGCCCCAGGCTGGAGTCGGCGAACAAGCCTTTGGCCAGCGGGCCGTCGATAAAACCGGTTTTGGTGACTAGCAGGCCGCACAGGGCGCCGAGGAACCAGCAAAACAGCGGGGCTTTGCGCACGCCGCGGTTCTGGCCATGCAGGCCGTACAAAGCGTTGCCATCATACCCGTGGCGGCGGCGCAGGCACAGGTAATCGAGCAGGAAAATCGCCTCCCAGGCCGCCAGGAACACCCCACAGAACACCAGGAAGGAGATGAACGGCCCCATAAAGTCGCCGGAGATGAACAGCACATACAGGGCGATGCCCAGCACCACGACTGCGTCGATCGACACCGCCAGCCACTGTTTGACCTGCACGCCGATGGTCAGCAGGTTAAGGCTGGCGGAATACAGGCTAAGCACCGCGATGGTGACGATGCCGGCGGTGGCGGCCAGCAGATAAGGGATCGCCATCCAGGCGGGCAGCACCGAGCCAATCAGCGCGATGGGGTTGGCGGCGCTGGCCAGATCGGGCAGCTGCACGGAAAGCAGAATACCGGCCAGCATCAGCAGCATTAGCGGCAAACAGGCGCCGCCCATTACCGCGGCGAAAATGCCTTTGCTCGACGAGCTCGGGCTTTGATAGCGGCTGTAATCGGCGCCGGCGATTGCCCAGCTGATGCCAGTGCCGGCGGCGATCACCGATACCGCCGGCAGGAAGCCGGTCAACCAACTGCCGGAAGGCAGCGCCAACACCTGGCTCCACTCGGTGTTGAACAGGATATAGAGCACCACGATCAGCGTCATGGTGCCGAAGATGCGGCTGAACCAGCTTTGCATCCAGACCACGGTATTTTGCCCCAGCAGGCTGACGACGACAGTGAGCCCGCCGAACAGCAGCAGGCTGAGCGCGGTCAGCAGGTGACTGCTCCCCAGTCCGAAGGCCTCGAACAGCGCCGCCAGCGTCAGGGTGCCGGTGATCACGTTGACCGCTTCCCAGCCCATCAGATTGATCCAACTGAACAGGGTGGGCGCCACGTTGCCCTTCAGCCCGAAAATCACTCGCGACAGCGTCAGCGTAGAGGTGCGCCCGCGCTTGCCGGCGAAGCTGGTGAGGCCGACCAGCACGAAGCTGGCGACGCCGACCAGCGCGGCGAGCACCGATTGCAGAAAAGATAAGCCGAAGCCGACGATGATGGCGCCGTACACTACGCCGAGGATGCCGATATTGGCCGCCGACCAGATCCAAAACAGCTCGATGGGCTTGCCGGTCTGCTCCGCGTCCGGCACCCGGTCGATACCGGTGCTTTCTACCTTCCATGCTTCATTGCGATTGATATCGGTCATAGCAAATGATCCCTGTTGCGCAGGGCCGCGAGGGCCGCCGCAGTTGACTGAAAATCGATTCCATTGGCGCGGTTGAGGCCGGCTATCCCGTGGTCGGGGGACGACGCCGATTCCGCGCAGTGTGTAGCGGCTGAGACCGCCAGGTCTGTCAAAATGAGGGCGGTATCCGCCTTATCGGGTGAGGCACGTCGGCCGCACGGCGCCAATGAGTGTAGCCAAAGAGTGGGTCTGCAGCGGGGGTTGGCGAAGCGGGTACGTTTCTATTTGCCGACATCAGTCCGGTTCGCTCACGCGATAGGATCCTGTGACGCGGCTATGAGCCGTGAGCAAGCTATCCATTAGCTCCGTTGCTTATTATCGGCCGTTTGTGCTGGCAGTATATGCCCGCTGCCGGCCATCAAGGGTATCCTTTAGGGCTGGCAGCGGGTTTTTTATTGTTTTTAAAGTGGGTCCCTGGTGTTGGTGCTATTGATGTATCAACATCAATAAGCACAGATTACGCGCGATCTAGATCCAATGAAAGTCCATTAGGCAAAAATTGTGATGCCACTCTGAAAACATTAGCGATATTTTAGTTAAGGTGAGGGGCTTATCGCCGGACAGGCGATAGGATAAAAATGAAATTCAGACAAATGGCATAAGCAGGAGGGCGGGCGAATGACGGATTTTATGGCCTGGCTGCGTGGCCATCTGGCGCAGGGGGCGGTAGCGCCGCGTTATATTCAGCTGGCGACGGCGATAGAAACTGCAATCAGGCAGCAGGTGTTGGCGGCGGAGGCGTTTTTGCCGCCGGAACGGCAGATGGCGGAAGGCCTGGCGCTGTCGCGCGTCACCGTCAGCAAGGCGATGAAGCTGCTGGAGGAGAAGGGGCTGATTTCGCGGCTGCAGGGCGTTGGTACCCGCGTGGCGATGCACATTGGTTATTCCCTCGATAAGGACAGCGGTTTCACCGCTCAGGCGCTGCGCCACGGCAGCCGCGTCAGCAATCGATGGCTGCTGCGCACCCGGGTCGGCGCGCCGGCCAAGGCCGCGGCGGCGCTGGGGCTGGCGGAGGGAGACGAGGTGATTAAACTGCGGCGGTTGCGCTTGCTGAACGGCAGCCCGGTCTCGCTGGAAACTACCTATATACCGCCGCGCTTCCTGCCAGAACCGGGGCAGCTGGAACATTCGCTGTATGCGCTATGGCAATCGCGCGGCATCGTGCCTGAAGATAAACACTTTCTGTTGAAGGCGGTATCCTGCAGCGACGAGGTCGCCGAACTGCTCAACGTACCGTGCGGTGCGCCGTTGTTGCACATCATCCAGACCAGCCGCAACGCCCGGGGCGAGGCATTGGAGTACAGTGATATCTTGTGCCGCAGCGATGTTTATGAATTCGAGGTGAATGGTTAGCGAAATAACCATGCTCTTTTTGTCACTAGTGCGTATAATCGCCGCCCGGCGATTAATTAACCTGTAAAAAGAGCGGCAGAATGAGCACCACCAGCCTGATCCAACCCGATCGTGAACTGTTTTCCTATAAGCCTTATTGGGCGGAATGTTATGGCACCGCGCCGTTTTTACCGATGTCGCGAGCCGAGATGGATCAACTGGGCTGGGACAGCTGCGACGTGATCATCATCAGCGGCGACGCCTATGTCGACCACCCGAGCTTCGGCATGGCGATCATCGGCCGTATGCTGGAAGCGCAGGGCTTCCGCGTCGGCATCATCGCGCAGCCGGACTGGAGCAACAAAGAAGACTTCATGCGGTTGGGGAAACCGAACCTGTTCTTCGGCATCACCGCCGGCAACATGGACTCGATGATCAACCGCTATACCGCCGATCGCAAACTGCGCCACGACGATGCTTACACCGCCGGCAACGTCGGCGGCAAACGCCCGGATCGCGCCACCCTGGTCTACAGCCAGCGCTGCAAAGAAGCCTATAAAGACGTGCCGATCGTGTTGGGCGGCATCGAAGCCAGCCTGCGCCGCATCGCCCACTACGATTATTGGTCGGATACCGTGCGCCGTTCGGTGCTGGTGGACTCCAAAGCCGACATGCTGATCTACGGCAACGGCGAACGCCCGCTGGTGGAAGTGGCGCACCGTCTGGCCGCCGGCGAGAAAATCGGCGATATCCACGATATTCGCAATACCGCGGTGATGCGCAAAGAAGCGCTGCCGGGCTGGAGCGGCGTGGATTCCACCCGCCTCGACAAGCCGGGCCGCATCGAACCTATCCCGAACCCGTACGGCGAGGATCTGCCGTGCGCCGACGGCGCCAAGCCGAAAGAGCCGGAAGCCAAGCCTGTCACGGTGCGCGCCGCCAAGCCGAAGCCGTGGGAGAAGACCTACGTGCTGCTGCCGTCCTTCGAGAAAGTGAAGGGCGACAAGGTGCTGTATGCGCACACCTCGCGCATTTTGCACCATGAAACCAACCCAGGCTGCGCCCGCGCGCTGATGCAGAAACACGGTGACCGCTACGTGTGGATCAACCCGCCGGCGATCCCGCTGACCACGCCGGAGATGGACAGCGTCTTTGCCCTGCCTTATCAGCGTGTGCCGCACCCGTCCTATGGCCAGGATCGCATTCCGGCCTATGACATGATCCGTTTCTCGGTGAACATCATGCGCGGTTGCTACGGCGGCTGTTCGTTCTGTTCGATCACCGAGCATGAAGGGCGCATCATCCAGAGCCGTTCGGAAGATTCGATCGTTCGCGAAATCGAAGAGATCCGCGACAAGGTGCCGGGCTTTACCGGCGTGATCTCCGATCTGGGCGGCCCGACCGCCAACATGTACATGCTGCGCTGCACTAACCCGCGCGCCGAGCAGACCTGCCGCCGCGCCTCGTGCGTGTATCCGGAGATCTGCACTTATATGGACACTAACCACGAGCCGACCATCAAGCTTTACCGCCGCGCGCGTTCGCTGGAGGGCATCAAGAAGATCCTGATCGCCTCTGGGGTACGTTACGATCTGGCGGTGGAAGATCCGCGCTATATCAAGGAACTGGCGACCCACCACGTCGGCGGCTACCTGAAGATCGCGCCGGAGCACACCGAAGAAGGCCCGCTGTCGAAAATGATGAAACCGGGCATGGGCAGCTACGATCGCTTCAAACAGCTGTTTGATCACTATTCGAAGCAGGCGGGCAAAGAGCAGTACCTGATCCCGTACTTCATCTCGTCGCACCCGGGCACCCGCGATGAAGACATGGTGAACCTGGCGCTGTGGCTGAAGAAGAACCGTTTCCGCCTCGATCAGGTGCAGAACTTCTATCCTTCGCCGATGGCCAACTCCACCACCATGTATTACAGCGGCAAAAACCCGCTGAGCAAGGTGGGGTACAAGAGCGAAGACGTGGTGGTGCCGCGCGGCGAGCGCCAGCGTCGCCTGCATAAGGCGCTGCTGCGTTACCACGATCCGGCCAACTGGGCGCTGATCCGCACCGCGCTGGAAGAGATGGGGCTGAAGCACCTGATCGGCAGCCGCCGCGAGTGTCTGGTGCCGGCGCCGAGCATCGACGAGCAGCGCGAGGCGAAACGGCTGCAGCGCCACACCCGGCCGGCGCTGACCAAACATACCGATATTAATCGGCAGCGCACGCCGTCCAACCGGCCGCCGCGCAAACCGATTCGCAAGGCCAAGCCGTAACGACCACGCCGCGTGCGCAAACAAAAAGGAGAACCCTCGGGTTCTCCTTTTTACTTTAGCTAATTACAACCGTTCGTAAGCGGCTTCCACTTTCATCAAATGGCGCGGCGCCTGCGGTGCGGGATGGTATTTGCGCACGTGCCAGTTAAAGGCTTCTGGCGACAGGTTGTTGATCATCGCGATCGCCTGCTGGCGGTTGCTGGAGAAGGTGCGCAGCAGCGCGCCGGTGCCGTTGACGTAGGCGATGATGGTGGCGTAGCGCAGCGTGACGGGATTGGCGATCCCTTTAAGCTGTTGTTTTTGCAAGGTGGCCAGATAGGCGGCGCCGAGATCGATATTGGTGTCGGGATCCCGCAGGTCATCGTCGTCCGGGCAGCCGCGTTTGCCTTTGTAGCGGTAGGCATCGCAGCCGGCGGTATCGGCTTTCAGCTGCATCAGGCCGATCGCATTGGATCTGCTCACTGCGGAAGGGTTGAAGCCGGACTCCACCTGGATCATGGCGGTGATCAGCTTGGCGTCCACGCCGTATTCGCTGGCGGCGTCTTTGATGGCGCTATCGAAGGCGTGGCGATCGTAGCTGACGCGCTGTTTCTTGCCGGCGCAACCCGCCAGCACCAGCATGATGCAAAGCATGCCCAGCCGTGACCCGTGTGAGAAAGAGAATTTCATGGTGCTCCGTGCTTGTCTGTTTTTTAACGGCGTTAACCGGTGGCCGGAGCCTCCGGCGTCGTCATCATAACGTCAGGCGGCGCAAAGGAGCAATGTGTGGGAAGGAAAAGCCCCCTCCGGCGGGAGAGGGCTTGAGCGTGGGTTTACAGGGTATCCGGATCCGGCCCCAGGCGGTTGCCGACGTCCAGCTTGGCGATCTCGCCCAGTTCGTCCTTATCGAGTTTGAAATCAAATACCTCGAAGTTTTCGCGAATGCGCGACGGCGTGACGGATTTCGGGATCACGATAAGACCGCTGTCCAGGTGCCAGCGCACCACGATTTGCGCCGGGGTTTTCTCGTATTTCTCGGCCAGGGCCTTGATCAGCGGCTGGTCGAATACCCCTTCACCGCCCTGCGCCAGCGGGCTCCAGGATTCGGTGGCGATATGGTGCGTAGCGTTCCAGGCGCGCAGTTGGCGCTGTTGCAGCAGCGGGTGCAGCTCGATCTGGTTGACGACCGGCGCCACGTTGGTTTCATCCAACAGACGCTGCAGGTGCGGCGTATGGAAGTTGCATACGCCGATGCTTTTCACCAGGCCTTGTTCGCGCAGTTTGATCAGCTCGCGCCAGGCGGAGACGTATTGATCCTGCTGTGGGCGCGGCCAGTGGATCAGATACAGATCCACATAGTCCAGCTTGAGCTTTTCCAGACTGGTTTCCAGCGCCGCCAGCGGATCGCCCTGATCGTCGTTCCACAGTTTGGTGGTGATGAACAGGTCGCTGCGCGGCAGCGCGCTGGACTGCAGCGCGGCGCCGACGCCTTCCTCGTTCTTGTAGATCGCGGCGGTGTCGATGGAGCGGTAACCGATCTCCAGTGCTTTGCTGACCGCGTGGGTGGTCTCTTCAATACTCGCCTGCCAAACGCCGAGACCCAACTGCGGCATCAGATTACCATCGTGGAGTTTGATGATGGGTTGTTGCGTTGTCATGCGCATCTCCTTGTGTACGGATTGCGGCGCCTGCGGCACCGAAACGGCTATAGATAAATTCTAGTTGGCAAAGTGGGCGGTTGCCGGGTTTGCCAGCCTAATTTCAGCGGTGGCGGTAGAGCGACGTTCACTCCGCTCTCCCTGCGAATGAGCGGTAAGACGAGGGGGGCGAAACGATCGGCGGCGCGCTGAGGCGCCCGACGACGCCCGGCGATCGGCCGGGCGCCGGATGCGGCGAAAAATGGCTGACGGAGACTAAAGCCTAGCAAAAAATCGCCGTTTTGCGATTAACGCGCCGCTTCATAAATGCGGCGGCTGACGTCCAGGGTGATGTCTTGATGCTCGCCCAGGGCGGTCATGCCGTGCTGATGCAGCTTGTCGAGCAGCGCCGGAATGCTGCTGCCGTCGAGCTGATAATCCGCCATGCGGGTCGGTACGCCCATCTGTTCGAAGAAGGCGCGGGTGGCGGCGATGGCGCCGTCGATGCGGCTGTCTTCGCTGCCTTCGCGCAGGTCCCAGATGCGGTCAGCGTACTGCAGCAGTTTTTCGCGCTTCTGCGCTTTCTTCTCGTGCAGCAGCGCCGGCAGCACGATGGCCAGCGTTTGTGCGTGGTCGAGATCGTGCATGGCGGTCAGTTCATGGCCCAGCATGTGGGTCGCCCAGTCCTGCGGCACCCCGGCGCCGATCAGGCCGTTCAGCGCCATGGTAGCGCTCCACATCACGTTGGCGCGCACCGCATAGTTTTCCGGCTCGGCCAGCGCGCGCGGGCCGTCTTCCAGCAGGGTCAGCAGCAGGCCTTCGGCGAAGCGATCCTGCACCTTGGCGTCGACCGGGTAGGTCAGATACTGCTCCAGGGTGTGTACGAAGGCGTCGACCACGCCGTTGGCTACCTGGCGCGGCGGCAGCGAGTAGGTCACGACCGGATCCAGCACGGCAAAGCGCGGCTGCACCAGCGGCGAGAAGAAGTGCTGTTTGTCGCCGCTGCTCTTCCGGGTGATCACCGCGCCGCTGTTGGACTCGGAACCGGTGGCCGGCAGCGTCAGCACGCAGCCCATCGGCACCGCGTCAGTGATGTGGCTGCCGACGGTCTGCAGAATATGCCAGGCATCGCTGTCGGCCGTATAACGGGCCGCGGCGGCGATGAACTTGGTGCCGTCAACCACCGAACCGCCGCCGACCGCCAGCAGGAAATCGATGTTTTCCGCTTTCACCACCTCGACCGCTTTCATCAGGGTTTCGTAGGTCGGGTTCGGCTCGATGCCGGAGAACTCACGCACGTCACGGCCGGCCAGCGCGCTGTACACCTGATCCAGCACGCCGTTTTTCTTCACGCTGCCGCCACCGTAGGTGATCAGGATGCGTGCGTCCGCTGGGATCTGGCCGGCCACGTCGGCAATTTGGTCCTTGCCGAACAGGATTTTGGTTGGGGTATGCAGAATGAAGTTTTGCATGGTTGATTTCTCTCTTTCTGTCAGGCGGGCGCCAACGCGGCGCAAAGGTGTCTGGCCCGTATTGTCAGGAACCTGGCGGCAACGCACAATGCACATTCCTGTTTGGTTCTTGCCTATTTCTACAACTGCCTGTAGAAATGGAGAGCTTTAAATTATGATTTATGCCGAATCGTTCTGACTGTAAGAGGGTGTTTCCGTGACTGAAATCGATGCGCTGCGCAGCCGCATGGCACGCCAGGCGATGGCTATCGCCACCGGCAACGGCTACACGTCGTCACCGGTGCCGCGGGTGAAGATCCTGTATGTCGATCGCCACTGCCCGCGTCAACCGGTAATGTACGAACCGGGGATCGTCATCATCTTTCAGGGGCACAAGGTCGGCTATTGCGGCAACAAGGTGTTCCAATACGATCCGCGCAACTACCTGCTGATGACGGTGCCGCTGCCGTTCGAGTGCGAAACCTTCGCCAGCCCGGAGTTGCCGCTGGTGGGGTTGGCGGTCAATATCGATACCCAAATGCTGCAGGATTTGCTGATCGACATCGGCGACGACGACTATCTGATGCAGCCGCGGGCGGAGAGCAACGGGGTAAATCTGGCCGAGCTGACGGAAGCGCTGCTGTGTGCCACTGAACGCCTGCTGGACGTGATGGCCAAGCCGCTCGACGCCCGGGTGCTGGGGCCGCAGATCGTGCGCGAGATCCTCTACTATGTGCTGCGCGGCACCTGCGGTGCGTCGCTGCAGGAGCTGGTTAATCGGCATACCCACTTCAGCCAGATCGCCAAGGCGCTGCGGCGCATAGAAAATCAGTATGCCGACAATCTCAACGTCGAGCAGTTGGCCAGCGAGGTCAACATGAGCGTGTCGGCGTTTCACCATAACTTCAAGGCGGTGACCAACACCTCTCCGCTGCAGTACGTGAAATCGTACCGGCTGCATAAGGCGCGCCTGTTGATGGTGCATGACGGTCTGAAGGCCAGCACGGCGGCGATCCGCGTCGGTTACGAGAGCGCGTCGCAGTTCAGTCGTGAATTCAAACGGCTGTTCGGCATGACGCCGAGCGATGAAGTCGCCCGGCTGCGCGACGCCAATCCGCTGCTGCTGGAGGGCTGAGCCGCGTTTACGGGGTCAGAACGATCTTGCCGAACGGCCCGCGATCGAGATGATCCAACGCCTGCGGCAGCTGGTCGAAGCGGTATACCTGATCGATCACCGGCTGCAGGTTGACGGCGTCCACGGCGCGCACCAGATCTTCCAGCGCGCGGCGATGGCCGACGCCGATGCCCTGGATCTGCGCCGATTTCAGCAGCAGCAGGCCGGCGGGCGCGGAAATCTCGGCGCCCGCCAGCACGCCGATCACCGAGATGCGGCCGCCCACCGCCACGGCGCGTACTGAGTTGCCGAGATTCGGGCCGCCGACGGTGTCGATCACATGGTCGATGCCGCGATCCTGCGTCAGCGCATAAACCGCCTCCACCCAATCGCCGTTCAGCCGGTTGATGCCGTGACTGGCGCCCAGTGCCCGGGCGCGCGCCAGCTTTTCATCGCTGCCGGAGGTCACGTACACCTCGGCGCCGTGCGCTTTGGCGATCTGCAGCGCGAACAGCGCCACGCCACCGGTGCCTTGCACCAGCACCGTCTCGCCGGCATGCAGTTTGCCTTGCTCTACCAGCGCGAACCAGGCGGTCAGCCCGGCGCACGGCAGGGTGCTGGCCTGCGCGTCGTCCAGCGACGTCGGCGCCGCCACCAGCCAGTCTTCATGCAAAATCACGTATTCCGCCAGTACGCCCTGATAGAAGCCACCAAGGGTGTGGTAAGGCACCTGGCGCGCATCGCCGTACGGTTTTTGCCGGCCGTCGAGCCAGCCGGGGCTGAAGGTGGAGATGACCCGAGCGCCGGGTTGGAACCGGCTGACGCCGGGGCCGATAGCGTCGACCTCGCCGGCCATGTCAGAGGCGGGGGTGAACGACTGCGGCAGCGTCAGCCCCATGCCGCTTTCAATCATCATTTTGTCGCGGTAGTTGAGCGCTACCGCCTTCACTTTCACTCTGATTTCGTGTGGCCCCGGCTGCGGGATCGCGTCGGTGGTCAGCTGCAGGTGTTCACGCCCCAGGGCGTCCATCGTCCAGCGTTGCATCGTGTCGGTCATGATGTTCTCCAAAGTCAGCGATTAACGACCTGTCGATAATATCGTTGATAGAGGTTCGCCAGTGGCGATAAGATTTCCGCAGATTGTTTCTTTCAGAGCGACAAATCATGAGCGATCGATTGAGCGGCATTTCGGTATTCGTCACCGCCGTGGAGGCGGGCAGTTTTGCGTTGGCGGCCAGTCGGCTGCACCTGTCGCGTTCGGCGGTAGGGAAAACCATCGCCCGGCTGGAACAGCGGCTGGGCGTGCGGCTGTTTCATCGCACCACCCGCAGCCAGAGCCTGACCGACGACGGTGCGTTGTTCTATGAGCGCTGCCTGCGGGCGCTGGAGGAGATCCGCAGCGCGGAAACGTTGCTGGAGTCGGGCAAGCGGCAGGTCAGCGGCCGGCTGCGGGTGTCGATGCCGGTGCTGTTTGGCCGCATGTGTATTGCGCCGTTGCTGACCGATCTGACGCGTGAGCACCCTGGCCTGGAGCTGGAGCTGTCGTTCAGCGATCGGGTGGTGGATCTGATTGAGGACGGTTTCGATATGGCGATCCGTAACGGCACGCTGGCCAACAGCAGCGGGCTGGTGGCGCGCCGCATCGGCGATCACCGCATGACGCTGTGCGCCTCGCCGGCCTATCTGCAGCGGTGCGGCGAACCGCACAGCATTGAGCAACTGGCTCAGCACGAGGCGGTGACCTATATGCGCGCCGGCGCGCGGCGCAGCTGGCGGGTGCTGGACGAGAACGGCAAACCGCAGGACGTGATGCCGAATAACCGGTTGCAGATGGACGATTTGCAGGCGATTGCGGATGCAGCGACGGCGGGTTTCGGCATCGCCTGGCTGCCGTGCTGGCTGGTGCGTGAGCAGCTGTTGAGCGGGGCGCTGGTGCGCTTACTGTGCGATCGGCCCGGCGCCGCCTTTGATGCGCATGCGGTATGGCCACACACGCCCCACCTGCCGCTGAAGGTGCGGCTGGCGGTGGATACGCTGGTGAGCAAGTTGCCCGCCAGTCTGGCGTTGGTTGAGAAGGCGCTGTAGTGCGCCTGGATCAGGAGGAGGAGGCGCGCTTTTTACGCCAGATCACCAGCATGGCGCCCAGCAGGCCGACGAACAGCAGCAACAGCGGCAGCAGCATCAGGCCGGTCATCACCTGGCTTTCGTAGCGTTTCACCAGAGGGATTTGGCTGAACGCGTAGCCGAGGCCGACCAGCGCGCAGACCCAGATCGCCGCACTCAGCCAGTTGAACACCTGGAAGCGCGAACTGTTGAGCCCGGAAATGCCGGCCATGGTCGGCAGCAGCGTGCGCACGAAGCCGAGGAAACGGCCGATCAGCAGCGCCGTCAGCCCGTGGCGATTGAACAGGTTATGAGCGCGCTGGTGATATTGCGCCGGCAATTGCAGCAGCCAGCCTTTCACCAGGCCGGTGTGGCCCAGCCAGCGGCCCTGGATATAGCTCAGCCAACAGCCGAGGCCGGCGGCGGCGGTCAGAATCAACAGGGTGGGGGCAAAGCCCATCACGCCTTTGGCGATCAGCGCACCCGACAGCAGCAGCAGGCTGTCGCCGGGGAGGAAGGAGGCGGGCAGCAGTCCGTTTTCCAAAAACAGGGTGGTGAAAAGCACGGCATAAACCACCCAAATCACGCTAGGATCGGCGAGGGCGATAAAGTCCTGCTGCCAAAGCGCATGAATAATCTCTCGTAATACATCCATTTTATGTCCTGTTGCATGCCGGTTGCGCCCGGGGTCACGTTCTCCAGGATGCGGCGGTTACCGTATCTGACAGTTATCCGGTTAGTGTACCGCTAATAGCTTAAGCCGACATTAAACGAGACGAAGAAAATTACCGGAATCCGCCTTAGCGCACGCCGTTGAGGCGATCGAAACCGGCCGCTAGATCGGCGATCAGGTCTTCGACGTTCTCCAGGCCGATGTGTATGCGCACCAGCGTGCCGGAGAAATCGACGCCGCCCGCCGGCCGGATGGCTTCCAGCTCTTCCGGCTGGTTGGCCAGGATCAGCGACTCGAAGCCGCCCCAGGAGTAGGCCATGCTGAAGTGGCTGAAGTTGTCCAGGTAAGCGGCCAGCTGGGTATCATCCAGCCGCTCTTTCAGCACGAAAGAGAACAGCCCGTTGCAGCCGCTGAAGTCGCGGCGGTAGAACTCGTGGCCCTTGCAGCTGGGCAGGGCTGGGTGATTGACCGTCGCCACCTCCGGCCGTTCGGCCAGCCAGTTGGCGACCTCAATGCTGCTGCGCTCGTGCTGCTTCAGGCGCACGCTCAGGGTACGCAGGCCGCGGCTCGCCATGTAGGCGGTGTCGGCATCCACCATCTGCCCCATCAGATAGGAGTACTCGCGCAGTTGCTCCCAACAGCGCGCGTTGGCGACGGCGGTGCCGAGCATGTAATCGGAATGGCCGATCAGGTATTTGGTGCCGGCCTGAATGGAGATATCGATGTCGAAATCCAGCGCCTTGAACAGCACGCCCGCCGCCCAGGTGTTGTCGATCATGATCACCACCTCCGGCGCCACGGCACGAATGGCCTGCACCATGGCCGGGATATCCTGCACTTCCAGAGTGATGGAGCCGGGGGATTCCAGGAACACCACGCGGGTATTGGGTTGGATCAACGTGGCGATATCGGCGCCGATCAACGGATCGAAATAGGTGGTGCTGACGTTCATGCGACCGAGGATGTGAGTGCAGAAATCCTGGGTCGGTTCGTACGCCGAACCGGTGACCAGCAGGTGATCGCCGGCGCCGACGAACGACAGGATCGCATTGGCCACCGCCGCCGCGCCGCAGGGGTACAGCACGCAGCCGGCGCCGCCCTCCAGCTCGACCATCGCATCCTGCAGGGCGAAGTGGGTCAGCGTGCCGCGTCGGCCGTAAAACAGCTCGCCGTGGGCGCGTTGCGCGGTGGCGTGCTTTTTGGCGGCGACGGAGTCGAAGACCAAGGAAGAGGCGCGTTGCGTAACGGGATTGACGGAGCCCTGGGTGTAGCGTTTGCCGCGGCCGGCGCCGATCAGCGTGGTTTCGATGTGTTTTGACGTCATGGTACCTGGCTCACCTCTGGTTGCTCTGCACGTGCCCGTTTACGATAGCCCTTACGTTAGCATGAGTTGATATAGCCATCCAGACGTTTTAACTTCTGGATATAGAAACGGCTATAATTGGCTGTCAGCGGCGCATTTCTCGCCTCATCCTTCTGCCGAGCGGCGAGAGAGAAGCCCATTCATCGGTCGAGACGTCGTTCGGCAGGGTGGTCTTGTTGCACCGTTGTGGGAGAAAAGTAACGAAATAACCCCATAAAAGGAGCGTTTGGCGGTGAACGGGCGCGGATTGGCGCTTTGCCGCGGGGCTGGCTAAAATTTTCGCGTTTATTTGGTAAATAATAATGAGAACTACTATCAATCCCCGGTTGGTTTGATATGATCGCACGCTGAATTATTCCTTAATTTTGATCGGTAATGGGTGGAGGCACAGCGTGAAAACGGCTGGCAAGAATTTAAATCAAGGATCGTTCGGCCAGGGCCGGGCGCAGTGGGGCAAGGCCTTTGGCCGCAGCCTGATGGCTTCTATGGTGCTGGTTGTGGGGCTGGCCGGCAGCGCGCAGGCAGCGCCGGCGGCCAATCCGGCCGTTACCGAAAGCGTTGCGCCGACCACCGCGCCGGCACCTGCAGCCGCCGCGCCGGAGAGCATCACGCCGGTGAACCCGGCACCGACGATCCAGCCACCGGAAACCCGCGGCATGGACCTGTCCATTTGGGGCATGTACCAGCACGCCGACGCGGTGGTGAAAGCGGTGATGATCGGCCTGGTGCTGGCGTCTATCGTGACCTGGACCATTTTGTTCGCTAAAGGCAGTGAACTGCTGCGCGCCAAGCGCCGTCTGCGTCGCGAGCAGTTGGCACTGGCCGAAGCGCGCTCGCTGGATGAAGCTTCCGAGCTGGCGCAAAACTTCTCCCCGGAGAGCGTCAGTGCGGTACTGCTGAACGATGCGCAAAATGAGCTGGAGCTGTCTGCGGAATCCAACGACAACAACGGCATCAAAGAACGCACCGGTTTCCGTCTCGAGCGCCGCGTGGCGGCCTACAGCCGTAACATGGGCCGCGGCAACGGCTTCCTCGCCACCATTGGTGCCATCTCGCCGTTCGTCGGCCTGTTCGGTACCGTCTGGGGCATCATGAACAGCTTTATCGGCATCGCCCATTCGCAGACCACCAACCTGGCGGTCGTGGCGCCGGGCATCGCAGAGGCGCTGCTGGCGACTGCGATGGGCCTGGTGGCGGCGATCCCTGCGGTCGTTATCTACAACATCTTCGCCCGCGTCATCAGCGGCCATCGCGCCCAGGTAGGCGACGTGGCGGCGCAGGTCTTGCTGCTGCAGGGCCGCGATCTGGATCTGGCCGCAACGGCGGAAGCCAAGCGCTCACAGCACGCACACCAACTGCGGGCGGGGTGAGTCATGGCGATGCGCTTAAATGAAGATCTGGACGACAGCGGCGAACTGCATGAAATCAACGTGACGCCGTTTATCGACGTCATGTTGGTGCTGTTGATCATCTTTATGGTGGCCGCGCCGCTGGCAACGGTAGATATTCGCGTCGATCTGCCGGCCTCCTCCGCCAAACCGCAGCCGCGGCCGGAAAAACCGGTGTTCCTGTCGGTGAAGGCCGACAAGCAGCTCTACGTTGGCGATCAGCCGGTGAATGCCGATCAGTTGACTTCGGTGCTGGATCAACGCACTCAGGCGAACAAAGAAACCACCATCTTCTTCCAGGCAGACAAGAGCGTGGACTATGAAACGCTGATGAGCGTGATGGACACCCTGCGTAAAGCCGGCTACCTGAAAGTGGGGCTGGTGGGCATGGAAGGCGCCGCCAAGTAGCGGCAGCACAACGATAAAGGGCGCTCAGGCGCCCTTTTTTATTGATTCAGAAATATCACTCCCCGGCCAACAACGCCCGGGAACCGGCATGGCGCCAGTGGATGCGGCCCGGCAGATAAAGCGCATGCTGTTCCAGCGGCCGCTCGTCGATGAGCGCGGTCACCTGGTCGAAGCTATGCTGCGCCAGCGCCCGGCAGTCTTGCGCGACCGTATCTATCTTCAGCGTCATGCAATCGAACAGGTAGTGATCGTCGAAGCTGCACAGGTGGATGTCGCTCTCCATCAACTGATGCTGCGTCAGATAACGCAATACGCCCTCCAGCAGGCCGCAGGCGGCGGTAAACAGCGCTTTGGGCGGACGCCCCAGCTGTGCGCAGAGCTGAGCGAACATCTCGTAACCCGAACTGGGGTGGTAGCTACCGTTGATGATCCATTCCGGTTTGCACGTGATGCCGGCGCGCTCCAGGCCAAGCTGGAAGCCGGCGAGGCGATCGCGGGTCGGTGAAATGCGCGGCTGCCCGCCGAGAAAATAGATCTCATCCGGATGTTGGCGCGCGACCTTTTCCACCAGGTCGGCGGTCGAATTGACCGAATCGGTGATCACCAGCGGCAGTTCGGAGCCGGCGATCAGGCGGTCCATCTGCACCACCGGTAGCCCGGCGTTGATCTTCTGGTATTCGGCATCGTTCAACTGGCTGGAGGCGACGATCAAGCCGTCCACCTGCCGCTGTACCAGACTGTTCACCGCCATCATCTCCTGCGCCGGGTTTTCATCGGTGCAGGCGATCAGCAGCTGCAGACCGGCTTCGCGGCACAGCGTTTCCAGCTCGCGCGAAATCACCGCAAAGCCGTAGTTGGTCATCTCCGGCACCACCAGCCCCAGCGTGTGGCTGCGGTTGGAGCGCAAAGAGCGGGCGTGGATGCTGGGCTGATAATGGTGTTCGTGCGCCAGCGCCAGAACGCGGTCGCGGGTGTCGTCGGACACCCGATATTCCTTGCTGCGGCCGTTCAGCACCAGGCTGGCGGTCGATTTCGACACCCCGGCCAGCGTGGCGATGTCACTGATGGTAATGCGTTTATTTTTTTTCACTGACGCCATCTGAAGTCATCGGAGGATGCGTCATTCTAGCATGCATGGCGTCAGCGGCCAGTATTCCAACGCCAGCGGCGCGCTTCCGGACAGCCGCAGTTGCGGCTCGCTGGCCGGGAAGTAGCGCGCGCTCATCACCGCCTCGCCGCGGTTGATGAAGATCTCCACGCTGGAACGATCGAACAGCAACTGCAGATGCGTGACCGGGCCGCGCCAGTAACGGTGCTCCGGCTGGCCGTCGGCCAGGGAAGCGCGCGTCAGCTGCAGCCTTTCGCCGTCCCAGTTCAGCGTCATTGCCTCGCCAAACGCGGCGCTGAACGCGCCCTGCGGCGTCAACTGCAGCTCCGCAGCCCCCAGCGCATAGGCGGGGGCATCATCGGCACAGCCTTGCCAGCCTGCTCGCTCGCCGCGCAGCTGTTGCAGCTCGCGCGCCGGGCGCTGGTGGAGGCGGCCATGCCGCAGCGACAGCTCGCGCGGGCAGGTCATGGTGTGGATCCAGCCGTAACGGCGCGTCGGATGGGCTTCTTCATCTTGCTCGGGCACGCCCATCCAGCCGAACAGCAGGCGGCGGCCATCTTCCGCCAGCGTCGTCTGCGGCGCATAGAACTCGAAGCCGGCGTCCAGCTCGCGAAATTCGCCGTGGCTGAAGGCCGGCTGCAGGTAATCCAGCTTGCCGAGCAGATAGCCGGCCTGATAACGGTTGAGATAGCGTTCCGGCTGCGGCGCCAGCCCCTGCGGGCAGCAGATCAACACGTCGGCGTCCTCCAGCGAGAACAGGTCTGGGCACTCCCACATGTAGCCGAATTCACCCAGGTCGTGCAGGCCGGAACCGGCGATTTCGCCCAGCGGTTGCCAGCCGCGCAGATCGCTGGAACGAAGCAGCAGCACCTTGCCGCGATCCTGCAAGTCACGTGCGCCGAGCACCATGTACCAGGTATTCTGATGACGCCATACTTTGGGATCGCGTACGTGCCCGCTGTAGCCGTCCGGCAGCGGCAGCACCGGCCCGAGCTTGCGGTATTCGCCCCGTTCGCTTTCCTGAGCCAGGCATTGATAGGCAGTGCGTGAGCCGTCGGGGAATTTCACATTGCCGGTGTAGATCAGCGTGATTTTATCTTCCGCCACCACCGCCGAGCCGGAATAACAGCCGTGGCTGTCGTAACAGGCACCTGGTGCCAGGGCGAGCGGCTGATGCGCCCAACGCAGCAAGTCGGTCGACTGCCAGTGTCCCCAGCACTTGTTGCGATGATCGCAGCCCAGCGGATTCCACTGATAGAACAGGTGATAAACGCCGTTGTGCTGGATGAAGCCGTTGGGATCGTTCAGCAGGCCAACGCTGGGCGCCAGATGCCAGGCCGGGCGGTGCGGATCGCGCAGCGCGCGTGGCTGGCCGTTCATGACCGCCTGCATCGCCTGTTTGATTAAGCTGAGTTCTTCCATCATTGCGCGTCCGTTTTATATTTCAACAGGAGGGAGAGTATGAAGGCGGTGCCAAACGCGATCGCCAGGCCGATGATATAGCTGACCAGCGAACTGGCCTGCACAATCGCCATGCCAGGGATCGCCGTCAGCCCGACCGCGTTCATGCCGACGTGATTGGCCACCACCCAGGCGCCGCCGAGCGCACCGCCCGCCAGCGCTGCCAGGAAGGGTTTCACGAAGCGCAGGTTGATACCAAACAGCGCCGCCTCAGTGATGCCGAGCATGGCGGAAAAGGCGGAAGGCACCGCGATGGCTTTGATTTTGGCGTCGCGGGTTTTGAAATACACCGCCAGGCAGGCGCCGCCCTGAGCGATGTTGGCCATCGACCAGATCGGCAGCAGGAAGTTGACGCCGATAGTGGGGTTGCCGAGCAGCCCGGCCTCTACCGCGTGGAAACTGTGGTGGATGCCGGTGATGACGATAGCGGAATAGAGGCCGCCGAACAGCAGCCCGGCGAACCACCCCGCATGGGCAATCAGCGTGCTGAGCACGAAGGAGATGCCGTCACCCAGCGCGCGGCCGGCGGGGCCGATAAACAGCAGGGCGACAAACCCGGAGATCACCACCGTCAGGAACGGCGTCAGGATCAGATCGAGCGCGTTGGGGATCACCTTACGCAGCCGTTTCTCCAGCAGGCTCATGAACCACACCGTCAGCAGCACCGGGAACACGGTGCCCTGATAGCCGATCATGGCGATGTCCAGACCGAAGAAGTTCATAGTGTGGAACCCTCCCGCGACGCCCCAGGCGTTGGTCAGCGCCGGATGCGTCAAAATGCCGCCGAGCGTGGCGCCCAGGTAGGGATTGCCGCCGAATTCGCGTGCGGCGGTGAAGCCGATCAGAATCGGCAGGATAATGAACGCCGCCGAGCTGAACATATCCAGCATGATGAACAGCGCGCTGTTGGCATCGGCCCAGCCGTAGGTTTTCACCATGCCGAGCAACCCCATCAACAGGCCGGAAGCGACGATCGCCGGGATGATTGGCACGAAGATGTTCGACAGCAGGCGGGCGATGCGCTGCAGCGGGTTGAGCTTTTTCGCCGCGATATCGGCGGCTTCGGCCTTGCTGGATTCGCTGACGCCCGCCGCCTTGATGAATTCCGCATGCACCTTGTTGACCAGCCCGGTGCCGAAGATTACCTGGATTTGACCGGCGTTGCTGAAGCAGCCTTTGACGCCGTCCAGTTTGCCGATGGCCTCTTTGTCCACCTTGCTGTCGTCCACCAGCACCAGACGCAGGCGCGTGGCGCAGTGGGCGGCGCTGGCGATGTTCTCTTTACCGCCGAGCAGCGGCAACAGCGCGTTGGCGGTTGCGGTAATGTCCATGTTGTCCCCTTGCTAAATAAAAATGCCGCCGCGCAGTTTGCGACGCAGCGTCGTGAATCGATGTCAGAAGAAATACTTGAATCTGGCGCGCATGCCGTAACGTTGATCGTTGTCGCCGTTGGCGATCTTGTTGTCGGCGTTAGCTTCCAGCAGCGACACATAGGCGCCTAAATACAGATTGAAATTCTTCATATTCATAATGTTAGGTATCTGATACGACGCGTGAACGGTATGGATGTCGTAGTTGCCCGGTTCGCTGAGCGGGTTGTGGATATCGGCGGCGATCCCGGCGGTATTGAACTCTTTGATATTGTTATGGGCATAGATATAACCCAGTTCGAAGCGCCGCCACAGCACGTTCACGCCGGCGGTGAAGTCTTGCTCGCCTGAGGCATCCAGATAGGCGGTGCTCAGGTTGGCCACCACGCCGTTATCCGGGTTGGCGGCGCTGTTGTTCCAGCTCATCGTCATGCCGTAACCGTTGCGCTTGGACTGATCGACGAAGCGGCCCTGGCTGTCCTGATACCCGTAGGCGTTATTTACCACGTTGCTTTCCATTGCCGCCGCGATGCTGAAGGCGTCTTTTTTCCAGGCGATCACCGGGCGCAAATAGGCGACGTTTTTCTTATTGTCCAGGGCGTTGCCGTGATAGCGGCTGTCCTGGAACAGCGAAGTACCGTCCTCCACCAGCGTGTTCAGCTCGAAATAGACATCACCGGCGTATTTGCTCAACATCAGGTTGCCGCCGCTGCTGCTGCGGCCGCGGCCTTCTTTCATCATGTAGATATAGCCGAAGCCGTCGGCGTACAGATCGTTGGCGGTATTGCCGGAGTATTGAATGAAAGTGTCCTGATTCAGCGGGAACATGTCGTAGGCTTCGAAGCGGCCGATTTTGGTTTGCCAGTTCTTTTCATTGCCGAAGAAGAAGGCGGCGTCATCCAGGTTCATTTTGCCGCTCATGTCTGCCAGCGGTTGCACGCTGAAGCCGGAGAAGTTGCCGTCCGGATTGCGGCGGTAGCCGTCCAGCCCGACCAGAATGCGGCCGTTGATATCCCAGCGTTCTTTGTTGCCAGGCTTCCAGTCTTTGTGGTCGCTGCCTTTCAGCGACGTCAGCTGGCCGCTGCGGCTGGCGCCGTCCAGATTGAACTCCACGTCGCCGTACAGTTTCAGATCATTGAATCCATTCAGTTTCAGTGCGCTGATCGGGGCAATTGGCGTTTGCGGCGCGGCGGTATGCTGCGCAATCTGCGCGGTTTGCCGTTCCGTGTTGGCGGTGCGCTGCTCCAGCTGTTGCGCCCGGCGTTCCGCCGCCGTCGCGCGGGTTTCAGCCTGTGCGGCGCGCCGTTCCGCCTGCGCCAGGCGCTGTTCCAGCGCGTTGAGGCGCGCCTCGATGCTGCCGCTGCCCGAGGCCGCTGCATTGGAAGCAGAGAGGAAAAGCCCTGTTGTTATCGCCAAATAGCTGAGTTTTTTCATCATCGTCTATCATCCGGGTAAGGGTTGTTATTATTTTTTGCTAAATTGCTAAATTGCTAAATTGCTAAATTGCTAAATTGCTAAATTGCTAAATTGCTAAATTGCTAAACCGGTTTTTCATGGCGAAAGATAACGATCAAGAAGCGGGCTGGCAATCAAGTTTGCTAACCCGATTCAGCTATTGTGATCGAGTGCGCAAATCGTGGGGGGGTAAAAGACCACGGCGCCCAGGGAATCGCCGTGGATGCAGGGGATCAGCGCAGAAAAGCGGTGAGCTCTTCGGCGCGGGGCAGGGCGGTCATGGCGCCTTTGGCGGTGGTGGCCAGTGCGCCGCAGGCCTGAGCCTGGGCGATAACCGCCGGCCACTGCGTTTCCTGCGGCAATTCGTGAAGGCGTGCCAGCGCCGCTAACAACCCGGCGACAAACGCGTCGCCGGCGCCGGTGGTATCGACCGGCACGATCGACGGCGCGCGGAAATGGCGCAGGCGATGCCCATCGTGTACGCAGACGCCGTCGCCGCCCAGCGTCACCAGCAGCAGGCGTGTCGGGTAGGTTTGCATCATCCAGCGGATGCCGTTCTCTACATCGTCAAGGTGGCTGATGAAAGCCAGCTCTTCGCGCGACAGTTTCACCACGTCAGCCAGCAACAGCGCCTTTTGCAGGCAGGGGCGCAGCGCTTCCGGCTGGCGCCAGACCTCTTCGCGGATGTTGGGATCGAAACTGACCCGGCCACCGGCCGCCCGAATGCGTTCCATCGCCGCAAAGGCCGCGCTGCGGCTGGGTTCTTGTGAAAGCGCGATGGAGCAGAGGTGCAGCCATTCGCCCCGTTGGAAAGCCGGCAGATCGTCGGGCTGCAAAAACAGATCGGCGCTGGGCTGCACCATAAACGTGAATGAGCGCTCACCCTGCAGATCGAGATCCACCACCACCGTGGAAGTGTGGTGGTCGGGATCCGGTCGCATATGACCGATATCCACCCCTTCATCGCTCAGTACCTGCTGCAGAAAGGCGCCGAAGCCGTCTTGCCCCACACGCCCGATAAAAGCGCTGTCGCCACCGAGCCGGGCGATACCCACCGCCACGTTCGCCGGCGCGCCGCCGGGGCATTTGAGATAACCGTTGGCATTTTCCGGCACCAGGTCGATCACGGCGTCGCCCAGTACCCATACGCGATTCATCATGCTTAATCCCTATTTTTGTCGTTGTCAGATGGTTAGCTAAAATAGAAGAACCGATTTAGCAAGGCAATGAAATAATCCTCAGAGCCGCTTGGGCAGTGAGGAAGATCAATCTTTCTGCTGGGCTTGGGGGGAGGGAATCTGCCCCGCGAACCAGCGCGGGGCGAGATAGCAGGGCATTTAGCCCAGCTTCGGATAGACGCCGGGACCGATTGGCAAGCCTAGCGCATACCAGACCAGCAGCAGCAAAATCCACACGCTGAAGAACACCAAAGGATAGGGCAGGATCAGCACGTAATAGGTGCCGAGCTGCGCGTCTTTGCGGTAGCGCTGCAGGAAGCCGAGGAACAGCGGCAGGAACGGCGACATCGGCGCCAGCGGCAGCACCGCAGAGTCGGCGATGCGAAAGATCATCTGTGCGAACGCCGGGTGGAAACCGAGCAGCATAAACATCGGCACGAAGATCGGCGCCAAAATTGACCAGATCGCCGAGCCGCTGGCGATGAACATGCACAGGAAGGCGGAGAGGAACATCAGGCCGAGAAATGCGGGTGCGCCACTCATGCCGGCGGCTTCCAGCATATCGGTCAGGCCGACGGCCATAAACTTGCCCATGTTGCTCCAGTTAAAGAACGCCACGAACTGCGACAGCGGAAATACCATCACGATAAAACCCGCCATGCTTTTCATCGGATCGAGCAAGTGGTGGGGAATATCGTCCGGCCGACGGATCTGTTTGGTGACTACGCCATAGGTAATGGCGACGGTGAAGAAGAACAGGATGATGATCGGCACGATACCCTTGATGAACGGGGAAGGGATCACCGAACCGGTGTTCGGGTCACGCAGCGGCGCGGCCTCCGGCACCACCAGAGCGGCGATGATGGCGATAAACACCAGCGCGGCGATACCGCTCATCATCAGCCCCCGGTTTTGCAGCGGGGTCAGCGCTGCGATTTTGTCTTCGGCGCTGCCTTGCCACTTCGGCAGACGGGGCTCGATAAATTTGTCGGTGAGCAGCGCACCTGCGATGGTCAGCACGACCACTGAGGTGGCCATAAAGTACCAGTTGTCGATCACGCTGACGTGAACCGCGCCATCCACCGCTTTGGTGGCTTCGGTACTGATACCGGAAAGCAATACGTCGGTGGTGACGATCAACAGGTTGGCGGTAAAGCCGGAGGCGACGCCGGCGATCGCCGCCAGCAGTCCGGCTATTGGGTGGCGGCCCACCGCCACGAACATCAGTGCGCCAAGGGGCGGCATCACCACCAGCGCGGCGTCCGACGATATATGACTGAAGAAGGCGATAAACAGCACCATATAACTGGCGTAGCGGGCGCTGACGCGCGAGGCCATTTTGTACATCAGCGCCTGCAGCAGGCCGACATTTTCCGCCAGGCCGGCGCCTATCACCAGCGCCAAAATAGCCCCCAGCGGCGCAAAGCTGCTGAAGTTATGGATGATGTTGGGAAATATCCACTGCATGCCCGCCACGCTCATCAGATTATTCACCTTGATGAGCTCGCCGGTGGCCGGATTTTTCACCGCCACGTCGAGCCAGGAAAATAGCGCGGTGGCCAGCATAAGCACCAGGATCAAATAGACGAACAGTAAAAACGGATTAGGGATCTTATTGCCGATGCGTTCCACCCAGTAAAAAACGCGTCCGGGGCTTTTATTGATTGGCGTTGTGGCCTCACTCATGATTTTACCCTCTGTGTTTGCTCTGTTGTGTGATTGTTATTATTTGATTTATTTATAATTATGCTTAGTGACCCGGTGAACCGGGCCCTGTCTGTTCATGCTATTTCAATGGGGAGGGTTTTACCCCCTGTGGGATAGGGCATCGATACGGCTGTTCGGCGCGTTGGTGCTCAAACTCGCTGCGGCAGCTCGCCAGCAGGGCGCTGTCGCTCAGTAGATCGATGGCGGTCGCCGCCATCACCTTGCCGGCCAGGCACATGCCCTTATGGGCGATAGCGGTGCGGCCCTGCGCCACCAGTTGCCAGGTGTGCAGAGGAGTGCCGAGTGCGAAACAGGGGCTAAAGCATTGGGCGGTTGGCGCCACCCAGCTCACGTCGCCAACGTCGGTAGAACCGTACAGCAGGTCGTCGGACTCCACATAAGGAGCGACCTCGTCCATCAGCACCTTATCTCCCAGCAGTTGTACCCACTCGCGCCCGGCTGCGCCACCGGTGCGGGCTATGTTGAGTTTGGCGTTGCGCAGATCGTCGCGGCTCAGCGTCTGGCGGATTTCCTCGGCGAAGCGGCGTTCGGCGTCGCTGTACTCGGGCAGACCGAAATCACACAGGTTTTGATACATCGCGCGTTCCAGACTGCGGTTCGGCACATAGTTGGAGCAGGCCTTGTCGAAGCGCACGTCCATCTGAGTGTCAGTCATCAGCGCTGCGCCCTTGGCGATGTTAATCACCCGTTGGTAAATGTCCTGCGCCTGGTCGAGCTGCGGCGCGCGGATCAGGTACAACACCTCGGCGTCGGCCTGCACCACGTTGGGGGAGCTGCCGCCGGTGTGGGTGACCGCGTAGTGCAGCCGCGCTTCCTGCACGATATGTTCGCGCAGGAAGTTGGCGCCGGTATTCATCAGCGTCACCGCGTCCAGCGCGCTGCGCCCCAGGTGTGGCGAGTTGGCGGCATGGGCGGCGACGCCCTTAAAGTGAAACGCCGCCTGAATGTTGGCCAGCGTGCTGGTGTTGAACATGCCGCTGAAGCCTTCCGGGTGCCAGGTGAGGGCGGCGTCGACGTCGTCGAACAGGCCTTCGCGCACCATAAAGGTTTTGCCGGAGCCGCCTTCTTCGCCTGGGCAACCGTAGAAGCGCAGGGTGCCGGTCAGCCGGTTCTGCTGCATCCACGCCTTGGCGGCGAAGGCGCCCGCCAGCGCCGCAGTGCCCAGCAGGTTGTGGCCGCAGCCATGGCCGTTGCCGTTTTCCACCAGCGGCTGCGGCGTGGCGCAACCGGACCGCTGGCTCAGCCCGGCCAGCGCGTCGTACTCGCCCAGCAGCGCGATAACCGGGTGGCCGCTGCCGTAGCTGGCGATAAACGCCGTCTCGATGTCGCCCACACCGCGTTCGACCGAGAAGCCTTCCTGTTCCAGCGCATCGGCCAGCAACGTGGCGGAATAGGTCTCGTTGAAGCGCGTTTCCGGGTGATCCCAAATCGCGTCGCTCAGCGTGCTGAAGCGGGGTTGACGTTGGTCAATGTAGTCGTCGATAAATGCCTGCAGTTCTGAGTTGCTCATGCTCCGCTCCCGAATGTCGGCAGGTTCAGCGCCAGCGACGCCAGCGTTTTCACCGCCACCGCCATCACCTGTTCGTTGAAGTCGAATTTCTCGTTATGGTGCCCGGCGCTCAGCTCGGTGCCGAAAATGACGTATGAGGCCTGGCCGCCGCGGGATTTCACCCGTTCCATCATGTAGGTGGCGTCTTCTGAACCCGCCGCCTGTTCGCGGCGATCGACCACCGAGGTCAGCTCGGTTATCTGCTGCGCCTGGCGGCGGATATAATCCACCCACGGTTGGGTCGGTTTGCTGCTCTGCGCCGCGCCCATCAGCGCGATGTCGCAGGCGACGCCGTGCATTTTGGCGGCGCCTTCGATGGCGTTCAGGGCCTGCTGATAGACGAACGTGTTGATCTCATTGGTGGCGCCGCGCGTCTCCACCTTCATAAACGCCCGATCGGCGATCACGTTGCGGCCGGTGCCGGCCTGCAGCACGCCGACATTGATGCGTGAGCTGCCTTCGCTGTGGCGCGGGATGGCGTAAAGCCCTAGCGCAGCCTGCGCCGCCGCCAGCAGTGCGTTGCGACCGTCTTCCGGCTTGGCGCCGGCGTGGGAGGCGACGCCGCGGAAGGTAACGTCCAGCTTGCTGGTGGCCATAAAGCTGTCGCTGCCACATACCAGCTCACCGGCCGGCACGCCGGTGCCGATATGCACCGCGGTGAAGAAATCGACGTCGTCCACCACGCCGGCCTCCACCATCGATTTTGCGCCGCGTGTGCCTTCCTCCGCCGGCTGGAAGATCAATTTGACGGTGCCGCTAAGCTGGGACTCCAGGCTTTTGAACACGTGCGCCAGCCCCAGGCCGATGGTGGTATGGCCGTCATGACCGCATGCATGCATCATGCCGCTGTTGCAAGAGGCGAAGCCTTCACGGAACGGCAGGTGTTCGGGTTCCAGCAATTCGTTGAGATCGAGGGCGTCCATATCCACGCGGTAGGCGATAGTCGGGCCGGGGCGGCCGGTATCGAGCGTTGCGACGATGCCGGCGAAGCCGCCGGAAAAATGCGGCAACCATTTTTCCAACGCGCCCTGATTGCGGGCGCGCAGTTCCTGCGCCTCCAGCTCATCGGACGAGGGCAGTCCCATGCGCGCCTCGGCCTTGATGACCTCGCGGCCTAGCTGCAGGCGGTAACCCAGCCGATCGAGTTCTTCCGCCACCAGGGTGGCGGTGCGGAACTCAAACCAGCCGGATTCGGCATAGCGGTGGAAGTCGCGGCGCCAGGCCTGCAATTGCGGGTACAGATCGGCCACCAACATCGAAAGCGAATTAGTCATAGTGATATCTCATAAGTTATCGCGCGCTGGATCGCTCCAGGCAGCAGTTATGCTCTGAACTGAAATCAGACGGTGATGCTCTTGCAAATAAAAAGGTGTATTTGGTTACTAACTGCCGTGAATGGCGCTTATTGGCGCAGAAAATGCGCTTAATTAAGCGAAATAAGAATTTGGTTATTTATTATGTTTTTTCCGAATGTACACAATGGAATCTGGCTAAATAAGATGCCAATATCTTGCTATTGATAAATAACGGTTATCGCCTTTCGCCTATGCCAGCCTCGATAAAATTGCACCAATTACGTGCATTTGTGGACGTTAGCCGCCAGGGCAGCATCCGCGCCGCTAGCCGTACCTCACGCCTTTCCCAGCCTGCACTGACCAAAGCCATTCAGGAGCTGGAAGAGGTGCTGGGCGCCAAGTTGTTTATTCGCCGTAGCCAGGGTGTGGTATTGACCGACTGTGGCGATAACTTTTTCCAGCATGCCAGCCTGATCCTTGAGGAGCTGCGGGTGGCGCAGGAAGATATCCAGCAGCGGCTGGGGTTGGCGGGCGGCACGGTGAATATCGGCGTTGGTGGCAGCATTGCGCGTACTGTGATGCCGCAGGTGGTCACTCAGTTTCATCGTGAGTATCCCAACGTGAAGGTGCGCATCGTCGAGGGGCAGCTGGTGTCGATGATCCCTGAACTGCGTCAGGGCGAGCTGGATTTTACCGTCAATACCTATTACCCCAGCAGCCTCGACAACGAGTTGCAGTACGAACGGCTGATGGAAAAAGAGTATCGGGTGGTGGTGCGCAAAGGGCATCCGATGGAGGGGGCAACCTCGCTGAAACAGCTGCAGCACTGCGACTGGACCATGCCGACGCCGAAAGGCAGTTATTACCGGCTATTGCACGATCTGTTCGGGGACTTGGGCATGGCGCCGTCGATCAGCGTAACCTGTGAGACCTTTATGGCCTGTACCAGCCTGGTGGCGCAGAGCGATTTTGTCAGCATTCTGTCGGTGGACGTGATTTCGGATCCGATTCTGGGCAAGCATTTGGTGCCGCTTGAGCTGGAAGAGAGTCTGCCGAAAGCGACGTTTTATCTTATCCAACGCAAGGACACCACCCTGACGCCGATGGGCGCGCACTTGGCGCGCCTGTTTCGTCTTTACTGTCGGTGATACCGAAGCCCCATCGGGGGCCCGGGTATCAGAAGGCGATCGACCCCTGCACGAAGAAGGTGCGCGGTTCACCGACGTACTTGCCGAAGTTATTGTCGTTGGAGCGGGTAAAGTAGCGCTGATCGAACAGGTTTTTCACCCCGGCGCCCAGCGTCAGGTTCGACAGCTGCGGCCCGAAGTTATATTCCCCGCGCATATTCCACACCATGTAACCGGCGATGTTGCCGAACTGGCCATCGGCGCTTTCCTGCGTGATGTACTCCGGCCCGGTGCCCGGCGAATGCTGTTTCGACTGCGCATAACCGTCCAGATTCCATACCCAGCTGCCGGTGGCGTAACGCGTGCCGACGGTATAGACCTGGCGCGAGTAGAACGGCAGATCTTTACCGGCGAAGTCGCCCTTGTCGGTGCTGGCTTTGGTGTAGGTATAGCTGGTGTAGACGCTGGCGCCGTCGAGCGCCCGATTCAGCTCGCTGAGATCGTAGCTGAGCGCCAGCTCGATGCCTTTGTGCTTGGTGGCGCCCATGTTGGTCCAGCCCACGTCGTTGCTGATGTACTGCAGCTGGTTATCGAAGTCGATGTAGAACAGCGTGGCCTCGGCCTTGACCACGGTGTCGTCGTAGCGGGTGCCGAACTCATAGGTGCGCGCTTTTTCCGCCGTCAGCCCCGGCGCCGGCTGGTTGCCGTTGCCGCCTTTGGTCAGTTGGAAATACTGCATGCTGCCGAACGAGGTGTTGGCGTTGGCGAACAGTTTCCAGGCGTCGGACAGGTGGTACATCACGTTCAATGACGGCAGCGGCTCGCTGTAGCTTTTCTCGCGGCTGATGTTGTTGAATGAATCGTCCACGTGGGTGCGAATGCTTTCATAACGCAGGCCCGGCGTGACCGTCCAGTTGCCGACGTTAATGGTGTCGTCGATATAGAACGCGTTGGCTGCGGTACCGCCGGAGGTATGCTGGTAATAGTCCGGGGTATCCGGCGTCGAGCCGATATTCGCCGGATTATACCAGGCGGAACGCGATGCTTTTTCGTCCATGGTTTCATTCAGATAGCGGTAACCGAGGGTGATCTCGTGCGCCATATCCCAGAAGCGAAACAGCTGCGAATAGCTTGGTTCGATCGCCCAGGTTGAATAGTGGCGCGGATAGGAGACCATGCGCCGCTGGCCCGCGTTTTTGCCGGTGCCTTCCGATTCGATGTTGCTGCCGCGGTAGCTGTCGGTGAAGTAGGTCAACACTTCGAACTGCTTGTCGTCTTCCTGATGTTTGTATTTGAACGACATATCCTTGCGGCGGCCTTCGAACTGATCCCACGGCCGCGTGGACTGGAACGGGTTCTGCGCGTATTGCGCGCTGCTCAGCCCGCCCGGCATGCCGGCTTTGGCGTCGTAGTAGTGGAAATTGGCCAGCAGTTCGTCGCGATCGGTGAACGCATAACGCGTTTTCAGCATGAAATCGTCGATGTCGGTGTTGTCGTTGTTGTCGCGGTAGCCCTGGCCGTGCAGGCCGGAATAGAGCAGCTCGGCGCCGAGGCCGTTGTCTGCGGTGCCGCCCACGGAGGCGCTGGTCAGGGTCTTCAGGCCGCCGTGGCTGGCGCCCTGGGTTTGTACGCTGGCGGTGCCGCCAAACGTTTTGGGAATGTCGCGGGTAACGAAGTTGATCACGCCGCCGACGTTTTGCGGCCCGTAGCGCACCGCACCGCCGCCGCGCACCACGTCCACCGATTGCAGGTTACCGATCGATAGCGGCGCCATCGACAGCTGCGGCTGGCCGTAAGGCGCAACCGCCAGCGGGACGCCATCCATCAGAATGGTGGAGCGCGGAGAAAGACGCGATGTCAGGCCGCGCACGCCGACGTTGAGCGAAATATCGCTGCCGCCGGTGCCGTTGCTGTCGCGCACCTGCACGCCGGGCACACCGCGCAGGCTGTCGGCGATGGTTTGGTCGCCTTGCTCATGCATCTGCTGCTGGGTGACGATGGAACGCGCGCCCGGATGGTTGAGCAGCACCGAACTGGTATCAGGGTTGTCCAGCCAGTTGCCGACGACGGTCACGGTGTCGGTATCGTTCTGAGATGAGTTATCAGTAGCAAGGACAGGGAATGCGACGGCGATGGAAGCCGTCAGCAGGGAAAGCCGAAAAAGAGGTGACATAATAATGCCTTAAGAGTTTCAGACCCGGATGTGTTTTTTTAGAAAAGACAATCTTAATGATAATTATTGGCAAGTAAATAGAATTGTTACGGGATAGTTAAGTGGGTAACTAAATAATGAATGCGGGAAACAGGACCCGACTGGCGGGCCCTGCGGGAGGTTATTGTGGCGTAAGCCAGAAGACGCCGCTGTAATCCAGCGCGGTGAATTTCTGGTGCACCATTTCGATATCCGCTTGCGGATCAATATCTTTAAACAGCGCCGGGTGCAGGAATTTGGCGATCGCTTCAACCGCGATAAAGTTGAGCGGTGTGTCGTAAAATTGATGATAAATCGCCATCACGCGTTTTTCTTTCACCGCTTTCAGCACGTTAATACCGGTACGATCCAGCAGATGCGCCAGTTTCTTTTGGCTGGTGGCTATATCGGTGGTGTAACCCAGCGGTACCGCCAGCGTGCCGCGATGGCCACGGCTCCAGTCGGCACCGGTCAGCAGATAGAAATCCGGGTTGCTGCTGATCACCTGCTCGACGTTCACTTCTCCACCCATGTCTGAAAACAGCTTGCTGCCGATATTGTTGCCGCCGGCGGTATCGATGAACTGGCCGAAGCTGCCTTTGCCGAAGGTGTTGCAGCACTGTTCGCCTTTGATGCCGGCGCTGCGCTCGATGAAGACGCTGGGGCGCTGCTCCGGTTTCAGCGTGGCGACCCGCTGGCGCACCAGTTCGAGGCGTTGCTGATAGAGGCGGATAAAAGCATCGGCGTTGGGCTGCTCGTCAAACACTTTTCCCAACAGCGCCATGCTGGCGACGGTGTTGGTCAGCGGCTGCTGGCGAAAATCGATGATCAGCACTGGGATGCCGACTTTTTCCAGCTGGGTCAGCACGCCGCTGTCTTTCAATTTGCTCAGCAGGCCGATGTCGAAAATGATCAGATCCGGTTGGCGCACCACCGCGCTTTCCACGCTGAAATCACTGGTGTAGGGGTTGTCGAAGGTGGGGATCTGCATGACCTGCGGGAATTTTTTCGCGTAGGCCTCCACCAGATCCGGCGCTTTGACCTTCAGCGAGTTGTCCCAGGCGATGATGTTTTTCAGCGGCTCCTGCGGATGCAGAATATTCAGCGCCAGCAGCGCACGGGCATCGGCCAGGATAACGCGTTTGGCCGGTTGCGGCAGGGTGACCTGGCGGCCGGCGACATCGGTGACGACGATCGGCGCGGCTTGAGCGGTGCCGGCCAACAGCAACACACAGGCGGCCAACCAGCGGCCGGCTTTAGCGATAAGAACAGCGGGCATGAAGATCCTTGGGTAATCTGCGAAGAACGAGAACGCAATGATAAGCGATATCCTTTCGCTTTTTGAACTCCCTTGATGCCGATAGATCATCCCTGGCCCATCAGCGGGTCGCTGACGCTGTGCTCACCGTCCTCCAGCCGCCCCGCCAGGCGTCGCAGCCAGCCGGGGCCTCGCAGCGTAAGATCATACCAGCCGCCGCTGGTGCGGGCGTCAAACGTTTGCTGGTGGCTGCCGCCCGCAGGCAGCGTAATAGGCCACGGGCCTTGCTGCGTGTAAGGGCAGCGTTCGAGGGTGACCGCTATCGCTTCGGTGCCCGGATTATTCAACTGCAGCTGCAGGCTGCGGCCCGTTGGGCGCAAACGCACTTCCGGCTGCGGCCGACTCAGGGCACCGCGCAGCTCGCGATGAAAGCCGTTGGGGCCGAGCAGCCATAGATGGTACTCATTGTCCGCCTGCCAGTCGTCGCTGACCGCCTTGCCGGCCTCGACGGTATAGCGGCGCGGGATTTGCGTCAGGTCTCGCCGGTCGTAGACGTGAAATACCGCTCCCTGCTCGCCGGTATTGAACAGGTTCAACGTCACGCGGCGCTGCTCGGTCGCGACGGTGGCCTCGACGTGCAGCTGGTAGGGCAGTGCGCGGGAAGGGCGCGCCAGGCGGCGTTGGTGCGGCAAACGCTGGTGGGCGGGCGATGGCAGCGGCACCTGCGGCAGCTGTTCCTGGCGCTGGCGCAGGCCATCGGCGGCGTGGCGGCTGGTGGCGGGCAGGCTTGGCAGCGCTTCGCCGTTAGGGTCGACAAAATTGAACGCTGAGGTGAGATCGCCACACACCGCGCGGCGCCAGGCGCTGATGTTGGGTTCATGCACCTGAAAGCGCTTTTCCAGGAATTGCAGCACCGAGGTGTGATCGAAGACCTGCGAATTGACCCAGCCGCCGCGGCTCCAGGGCGATAGCACCAGCATCGGCACCCGCGGGCCGGGGCCGTAGATGCGGCCGTCCGGCGGCGGCTGATCCTGCGAGCCGGGCGGCGCCACGTGCTGGAAGATCTCGGTATCGAACGGCACCGTCGATTTACCGGCGAAGCTGCCGTCTTCGCGCAGCGACGGCGCGGAAGGCGAAGGCATATGATCGAAAAAGCCGTCGTTTTCGTCGTAGTTGACCAGCAGGACGGTTTTGCTCCACACCTCCGGGTTATCGGTCAGCGCGTTGAGGATCTCTTGCGTGAACCAGCTGCCCTGCACCGGGCTGGAGGGATCGGGATGTTCCGAATAGGCCGCCGGCGCGATGATCCAACTGACCTGCGGCAGTTTGCCCTGCTGCACGTCGGCACGGAATCCGGCCAGCATGGCGTCCAGATCGTTGCCGTCGGCGGCCGGCAGGGTGTTGCCGTTGCCCTTGTACAGCGGCGCGGTCGCGTTGAGCTCGTCGCGATAAGGTACGAAGGCGTTGAAGCCTTTCGGCGGCCGCGCCGGGTTGCCCACCTGAATGCTGGCGGCGCGGTATTGGCGGAAGCCCGCCAGCGGGTTGTCGGTAAAGTTGTCCGGCAGGAATTGGTACACCTTCCAGCTGACGCCGCTCGCCTCCAGCCGTTCCGGATAGGTTGTCCACTGGTAGCCGATCTCCGCCGGGCCGGGGCTGTCCCACTCGTTGACCACCACCGCCACGTCGGCGGCGGACGGGCCGTTGGTGCCGGTCCAGTGGAACAGCCGGTTGGTGTTGGTGCCGGCGTGGATAGCGCAGTGATAGGCGTCGCACAGGGTAAAGGCGTTGGCCAGTGCGAACTGGAACGGCAGCTCCTGCTGGCGGTAGTAGCCCATCGAGGCCGGCGTTTTGTAGGTGGGCCAGGCGCTCATGCGGCCGTGATCCCAGGCGGCTTGCTCATCCACCCACGAGTGCGGCGTGCCAGTGACGCGCTGTGCGTTGCCGCGTTTGCTGTCCAGATGGTAGGGCAGCACCAGCCGCTCGGCGCCCTGCTGCTGCCAGACGAGGCGATCGCCGGGCAATGGGATGGTAAAGCGATCGCTGAAGCCGCGTACACCCGGCAGGGTGCCGAAGTAGTGGTCGAAAGAGCGATTCTCCTGCATCAGGATCACCACGTGTTCGACGTCGCGCAGGGTGCCGGTGCGGTTATTGGCGGGAATGGCCAGCGCTTTGCGAATCGAGGCGGGCAACAGCGTGAAAGCCGATCCAATGGCGGCGGCCCGCAGTAGGTCTCTGCGAGAAAGGTCAGGCATGCGTCGTTAATCTCCGTCAGTGTGCTTTGAAGATAGCCGCTGACGACGATAATGGCGAAAAATAACAGGGAGATGAAAGCGAGGAAACAATGCTCCCTGGCGGGAGCATTGGGGGGTAACGCTTACTGCCTGATCAGGCGGCCGAGCGCTGGCGCCGTTTCGAAATCGCTGCGGAAGGGGTTGATGTCCAGGCCGCCACGGCGGGTGTAGCGCGCGAACACGCTGAGTTTTTCCGGGCGGCAGCTCTGCTTGATGTCGTTGAAAATGCGCTCGACGCACTGCTCGTGGAATTCGTTGTGCTGGCGGAAGGAGATCAGGTAGCGCAGCAGGCTTTCGCGATCGATTTTGCGGCCTTCATAGCGGATCACCACGCTGCCCCAGTCCGGCTGGTTGGTGACCAGGCAGTTGGATTTCAGCAGATTGGAAGACAGCGTCTCCGACACCGGTTCCCCTTGATCGGCCGCGCCGCTCAGGTACTCCGGTTTGAAGGCGAAGTCGTCGACCGCGATATCCAGATCGTCGATGTTGATGCCCGGCAGGCGATCGATCTGCGCGGGGTAACCTTCCAGCCCCGGATAGAGTTTGACGGTGACCTGGCCATTGGCCGCCTGCGACAGATCCTTCTGCATGGCGGCGCTCACCTGTTCCACGCTGTCGAAGTGCGTTTGGTTGAAGCTGTTGAGATACAGCTTGAACGATTTGGATTCGATCAGGTTGGAAGAAGAGTGCGGGAAGGTAAATTCGCCGATGCCCACCACCGGTTTGCCCTTGCCGTTGAGCCACGACAACTCGAAGGCGGTCCACAGATCGAAGCCGCTGAATGGCAGCTGCCGCTCGTCCACGCCGATCAGATCGCGGCCGCGCGCGCGCGGCAGGGCTTCGAGCAATGCGGGAGCATATTGATCCGGATAATCGGAGTTCGCGCCAAGATGGGTGATCTTATCTTGCTTTTGGATATGCATATTCATTGCCCTTTGCTTGTTCGGTATTGATGTAGCGGTTAAACAGACTGCGGGTGGCGTAGATCGGCCCGACGCCCAGCAGGGCGTAAACCACCTTGATCAGGAACTGCGACAGGATCATGGTTTTGATGATGTCCCAGCTCAGCACGTTGTAGAACGCCAGCGTACAGAACACCACGCTGTCGATGGCCGACGCCACTACGGTACTGGTGATCACGCGCACAAACAGGTAGCGGGAGTTGGTCAACTCTTTGATTTTGCAGAGCAGGTAGGAGTTGACGTTCTCGGAGATCAGATAGGCCGCCGACGAGGCCACCAGCACCGCCATGATGCTGTGCACGATACCGTTGTAGGTCTCGCTGTACTCCCACTGCGGAATACTCGGCACCAGCGTTGTTACCCAGACCCCCAGGACGAAGGTCAGGTTGGCGATAAACGAGATGATAATCGTGCGCCGTGCCAGCCGCAACCCGTAGAATTCGTTGAGGATATCCACCAGAATGAACGTGAGCGGGTAGATGAAGATCGCCGGCGGCGTGATGAGATTCAGCACCGGGATTTGGATCGGCTTGACGCCGCACAGCGTTGAGAAAATATAAATCACGCTGAGCGCCACGGTAATAATCAGGTAGGCGTACCAGGAGCGTTCGTGGCGATCGCTGAGCTCGTAGGCGGTTTTTTGTTGGTTGTCGCCATAGAGTTTGCGGTACAGCGCCTGCAGCTCGTGCCGGCTCAGATCTTCTGATATTTCGCTGTCGGCCAGCTCATTCAGCCCCATGGTAATGGTTTTGCCGGTGGCCAATACCATGACATTGGCCGCGATGGTGCCATGCCGGGTGAAGCCCAACAGCTTGAACTTCTGATTCGGTTCCATTTATAACCTTTCTCCAACGATGTAACCCAGGAATTGCACGGTGTCCTGAGGGCGTTTGTCCATGCTTTCGCTGTCTTTGTCGTCAACCACAAAGAAGCCGCGTTTTCCCGAGTGATACAGCAAAGGTGAATCGCAAATCAGTACCGGCGGCCTTTTGATGATGATGACCTCGCCGGGAATAAATGACCCTTTAATTTCGGTCTCTATTTTCATTGCCAACATGTTCGACTCATCGCCGAAGAAATAAGTCAGAGGAAACTCGGTGACCAGCTGCCCGATCTTGCGCTGCGAGACGGCCAGATAGCGCGACTGGGGGATCACCGGAATGGCGGAAGGGTTCTTGTTGCCTTCGGTGGACAGCGTTTCGTTGAGCAGCTCCAGTTTTTCCAGATCGTAGTCTTCGATCTCTTCACAGGAGACACCGAAGAAGTCGGAGATCCGATTCACGGTGGATTGCTGAACGTTGTTCACTCTTCCGTCAAGAATTTTGTAGAGGGTAGTGCGCGTCAGGCCGCTGCGATTGGAAAAGGAAGCCTTGGTTTCACCGCGGGTACGCATCAGATATTCAATATTTTTAATGATGTTGATTTTGCGCTGTGCGTTGGTGGTTTTCATTGGCTGTCCTTACAAACATTACGCAGGCTTCACTATATCTTACGCATTGGCGTTGTCCAGATAAAAAGGCGCAGACGAGCGGGTAACGAACTGATTATTAGCGGTAATTATTGTTTACCGTCAGCCGTTTAGCGCAGTGATGTCAGCGGGGGTAGCCTGCTTCCTCTGCGAGAAAGATAAAGCCGTGCAAATCAATTGATTAGGTTTTACTTATAGAAAAGTGAACACAAAAGCCGGTTTTATGTTTACTTTTATGTTGACCAAAGCCGATTTCATGGGCTACTGTTCATGCAAGCTGAAGTTTTTCTTTACGATCAAAATACGGAAGCCGACAGTTTTTATAATAAAAAGCTCAGAGGGGGCATTGCCACACTCTGAGCATAAATGGATAGCTTGCTACCGACACCAGGGACCCTAAACACCACGGCCGTTTGTCTGCGCGATCGGCCCCATCTTTTGTATTGAATCCCCTTTTCGAGCGTCAAACACTCCCCCGATACCGGAGGAGTGCATTACCGCGTGCGCGAAAATCAGAGAGACTTCTGCGAGGCCAGCGGTTTTTGCGCCCGACTGAAGGCCAGTTTAAGCACCCAATACAGCAGGCTGGCCGCTACCAGGGAATTGATGGTCGGTACGCCCCATTCGGTCGCCAGGCCAACGGCGCCGCCGGCGATGCTGGCGACGATCGCCGCCCAGCCGATGGTTGGCGTTTCGTTCGGCAACTGGCCCGTGCGGCGGCTCTCGTCCAGGATCTTGCGGTGGCTGCGCAGCAGGTAATAGTCCACCAACATGATGCCGATAATCGGCGGGAAGACCACGCCAAGCACCGTCAGGAAGTCGACGAAGCGGTCGAGAATGCCCAGCACCGACAGCGTAGTGCCCAGAATCCCGATCACCAACGTGGTGTAGGTGTACTTCAGCTTTTTGCCGGTGATGCCTTCCACCGCGTTGACGATGCCCAGCGAAGAGGAATACAGGTTGAGATCGTTGACGCGCAGGGTGGAGAACACCACTACCAGCAAACCGGCGCCGCCGGCCGCTTGTGACATGATGGTGACTACATCCGCGGTGCCCAGGGTTTTGGCGATCAGGATCGCCAGGCCGTTTACCACGAACTCGCCGGCGATGATGGTGAAGAGCGTGACGCCGAGCACGTGCTTGCCGTTTTTGGAGTAACGGGTCAGATCGGGGGTCATCAGGCTGGCCACGATGGCGCCGCCGACGACGATGGTGATGCCGGCGCTGATGGTCAGCGGTTCACCCGGCGGCGCCAGCTGGATGATCTCCTGCAGGTTATGCCCGGAAAGCGCGGTCACTGAAATAAAGGCCACCAGCATGATGAACATCGGCACCGCGATACGTGCGGCGATGCGCAGCGCCTTGAAACCGAATGCCACCAGGATAGTCAACAGCGTGCCCGAGAGCCCGGCGGCCAAGCCAAAGCCCAGCTTATTGCCGAGCGCGAAGTCGAGCGACTTGGCGAAAATGGCGTTCTGAATGCCGAACCATCCCAGCAGGCTGACGGCCACCACCACGCCGATCAGCACCGAGCCCAGACGGCCGAAGCCGCACCAGCGCGCCAGCAGGCTGCCGGAAATGCCTTCACGCATGCCCGCCAGCCCCAGGCCGTAGGTCACCACGCCGAAGATCAGGCTGCCGACGAAAATGGCGGTGAAAGCGTCAATCAGCGTCATGGAGTTGCCGAGTACGGCGCCGAGCATGAACTGGTCCAGCGCGGTCAACATGCCCATATGCACGATGGCCACGCTTAAAAACGAGACTCTTTTATCCTGCGGCACCCGGGTGAGCGGATAATCTTCGATCTTTATCACGGTGAGATCTTCCTTGCGGTTCAAATAAACTGAATGCCTTTGGTTATCAGGCGATCGGGAATGTAGTTATCCAGATTGGCGTATTTGCAGTATTCCTCAAATTGTTGCTGAGTATGCACGTTGGCCTTCTGGTAAATGTTATAAATGCGGTTTTCGATGGTCTTATTGCTGACGTTATAGATTTTTGCGATCTCTTTTACCGTAAATCGTTGCAGCATAAGAAAAATGACATCGAGTTCGGCACGGGTGAACAGCTCGTTATTGACTTCGGTGGTCAACACGCTGGGTTTTTGCTGATTGATGTATTTCAGCGGTGACAGGCTGTTCATCGGCTTGGCGTTCCAGATCACGCCAATCACCTGTTTGTCATCGTTGTACACCGGTAGCTTTTCGCTGATAAACGGCGTCAGGCTGTCTTTGCCGTACCAGTAGTGGGTTTCTATGACCGTGACCCGATCGCGCGCTGCTTCGGTCATCTTGTCATGCTCGATAAAGTCGGCGGCGGAGTCGGCCCAGTCGGCGGGGAATTCGTGGTCATATTTGCCGGCGACGTCGAAATTCAGCGGCGTATTGGTATAGAGATAAGCGGCACGGTTCATATAGAGGTGGCGGGACAGCTGGTCTTTGATGCCCCAGGGCTCGCTCAGGTGCTCCATCATGGTGATGAGGCCCTTAAAATAAGATTCATTATTTTTATGCGATGAATCCATACCTACCTCTGCGCCGCTCAGGCCGCGTTACAGGCTTTTAGCCAGGTAATGGCGGGTGTGGCGATGCGCGTAGTCGCCCAGCTCGCCGTAGACCCGGTAGCCCAGTTTTTCGTAGAAGCCTCGGGCCTGGAAATCGAAAGTATCGACATAGGCCATATGGCAACCGCGCTTGCGGGCTTCTTCTTCGGCCAGTTGCATCAGCTGGCGGCCGTAACCGCTTTTGCGACATTGATCGCCGACCCACAGATACTGCACTTCCAGGCCGCCCCACCAGGTGCGTGCGACCAGGCCACCGACGATCTGCTGGTTGTCGTCAGTGACGGTCAGGAACAGTGGGTGAATGTCTACGGGCTGGGTTTTATGGTTGTGAGCCCAGAGGCTGTCGATAACGAACTCTTCATCCTGCGGGTTGGGTTTGTCGGTGATATTAATATTCATTTTTAATATAATTCCCTGATTTAATTATTCAAAACTGAACTAGGCGCTTTCGCCCTAACCGCTTCTAATATCACTTTCATTAATGTATTTCAAGGGTGGTTTTCACCCTTTTCCGCCAGGTGAGAGGCCGCTTATAGTAGGTGCCACAGGGAGAAGAAAATAGTGAAACAGGCGGTATTAAAACGCTGAAATGCCCTGCTAACACCATCTTTTCCTACTTGCGCCTCACCAGGGCCCCACCGGGAAAACTGCAGTACTGTATGGCTCCACCGGATAGAGCAAGCTCACTTGCCGACGGGGGAGCCACTTTGTTTTTTGACGCCCCCACCCGCGCCCGTCATTCGCTGTCTCAGATAGTAAACACTCTTCTTATCAGAAGATATGCGCCGCAGATGAAAATATGGCCGATAGCTTCTGATCCGCTGATTTAGTCCTCTGCAATGACGCTGCCCAGCGCCGGCTCGATGGCCGCGCCCAGCATGGCGCCGTGTCCCAGGGCAGGCCATTCGCGATAGCCGACGGTGAGACCGTCGAGCTGTGCCAGGTGTTCGGCCAATAAACGCGTTGCGTCCGCCGGCAGAGCGGGGCTCTTCACGCCGGGCGGGGCAGCGCGATCGCGTTCTGCCAGGCCAACCCACAGTTGCAACCTGGCCGCCGGCGCCGCGCGCCGTTCTGTCATCTGCTGCGCTTCTTGCAGGATCATGCCGTTGCCCCACCACAGCGAGGGTTCCACGGCGATGTAGCGCTGAAAGGCGGTGGGATGGGTGAACAACGTATGCAGAACGAAGAGCCCGCCGTAGGAGTGCCCCCACAGCGTTTGCCGCTGAGGATCGACCGCCAGTTTGGCGGCGATCGCCGGTTTGATCTGGGTCTCAATCAATTGCAGGAACGCATCCGCGCCCCCGACGGCCCGCGGCGGTTTCTTCATGCCTGCCGGCAGAGGGAGCGTATAGTCGTAGGTGCGGCCGGCGGCATCGATGCGCAGATCGTTGTCATAGCCGATCATCACCAGCACCGGTGGCCGCTTCGTTGCTGCCAATTTGGCCAGTAAGGCGGCGTTCAACTCCATCAGCACCGCATTGCCGTCGAGGAAATAAACCGTTGGATAGCCGTCTGGCACAGGCGCCTGACGCGGTTGGGCGATGCGAACACGATAATGCCGTTGGCCATCGGCGGAGGTGAATCGCAGATCGCTGAAGCGGTAATCCGCAGTATCGCTATCGGCTACGGTAGTGCCGATCTTGCGTTCCAAATCGGGCCTGGCCAGCACGGAGCCCGGCAGCCAAAGGCCGATGGCGAGCGCCAGAAGCGCGGAGATAAAATGCCGGTTGGACAATAACATGCGGATCAACATCCTCGAAAAAGGCCGATAGTAGCATCCGTTCGCGCCCGGTAAAAACCTACCTTTAGGGCGGACATTCCGGTCGCGAAGCGCTGCCAGCCGTTGCTTTGCCAGGTTAATAGCAACTCATTGTTATTATTGGTAAGTCAGGAATAAGAGGGATTACAATTAATTAGAAATAGTTATGGTTTTTATGGAGGGGGAAATGGTGAAGGTAGGTAAAAACACACGGTTATCAACGATTTTTAGCGAAAAAAGCCCTATAAAATAGGGCAAAGACACACAACAACACCAGGGAAACTTTCCTGTATCTTATATTATAGCTTCCTATACATATAGAACATTTTATTATAAATATGTAAGTGATTCTTATTAATCACTTAATACCATTGTTTTTCAAATGGTTATGTGATCTGACTGGCGTATTGCACTTGGGTCGGGTGTGGGCTGCCAGGGATAGGCAGCAGAGATTTTGCTGTAACGGTGGCATGAACAGGCGAGGTCATCGGCCCGATATCCCTCAGGGCAATACCGGCCCGCGGGCTGCAAAAAGGCCGGCCGGTATTTATCCTCAGGCGCAGCCGATCTTCACTGTGGGATGTGGGACCAGGTGAAAATCAGTGCTGTTGCAACGTCAACATCTCGCCAAGCAAAACATCGGTTGGCGGCAGAATATCCGTATCCAGCCCGGCGGATGGGGTAAAGGTCAATTCGCCGAAAATGATCTGGCCTTTGGAGATGTAGAAATCAACGCGAACAAACTCGAAGGGCGCGGACAAGCGTGAGGCGTACTCAAACAGCTCATCGTAGCCTTCTGGCTTCACGAAGGCGTCTATTTCTTCCTGGCTCAAGGCCAGGCAGTCATCGCTGTAGCACAGAAACTTGAAATCTTTGTCAAAGAAGTAATACTTCGGCGACCCGGTTTCTCTGCCGACACACAGCAACGTGCAGTAAGGTACACCGCGGAAACAATAGATTTTATAGTCTTCAGGTCCGTGACCATTGGCCGATTCGATATATTTCTCCCCAATGATCTTTTTTTGTATCCCTTTGTAGTTGAGCTCTACATAAGTTTTCCAATAATCGTCTTTCATCCAAGCGTCGATCAATTTTTTTGCGCTCTTGATATTCAGCAATTTTTTATTCTGGCAAATCAGGTTATACCCGGAACCGTGATTCCCTTTGATCACAAACTTATCCGGCAATGCGTCCCACGGAATATCGTTTACTGAATCACAGGCAAAGTACAATTCATTAAGGATCTCTTCGCACCCTTGATCTTTGATGTACTGTCTTACCGCATATTTATCTGCACACTGCTTCACCAACGCATTGTGACTATAGCCATTCAATTTCAGGTGATTGATCTTTTCATTCCAGGTGGACGGCGCCTGCAAGTTTAACGGTTTGCCAAATGCTTTTTTGTAGAGCAATCTGGCCTTGAATTCGGGGGCCAATACGGCCAGCTGCTTCGTAATAAATTTAATGACTTGTCTTTTCATATACGTAATTCCATCAAAGCGTAGTGACAATGATTAAGTCGTTCTTGTATTTAAAACGCGGGTGGTGCGCTTTCACTGCGCCATTGAATGGCTGTCGGCGTTGTTCCCAGATCAAATGGCTTGTGGTCTAACGCCCGATTAAGAATGCGAGCCGACCGCCACGCCATCAGGCTCAACTGCGGATCGGCAATGCCGTGATTGTGCATACTGGCGTTCATGGCGAATAAGCAGTTCTCCGCCGGGCCTTCCCACTCAAAGGTAAAGTCTGGGGCGATGCGGTATTCGCCCTCCGCAGTGGTTAGTAAGCGGTGGGCCAAAGGTTCAAGGAACTCTGGCGTGGCCGATTGATAACCGGTGGCAAAGATCACCACGTCCGCCTTGAAGGCTTCTTCGCCGTGATCGAGATGATGACGCGTTTCGAGTTGGTAGGCGTTATCCAGCGTGTGTTTCACGGCCGTCAGCGAACGGCTGGGCAGCAGGCGCACCCATAATTTCTCGCGCAGGACGTCGAAGCGGTGGTACATGGCGCGATAAATCGCTAGCAGCGACTCACTGGTGATGCCGTCTGAGGTCATTTTCTGTTCGGCCAGCATATGCCGTTTGGCCGCGCTATCCAGTGAGTAAAAGCTCTCGACGTAATCGGGCGTGAAGTATTCGTTGGCAAAGGCCGCTTCATCGAGCGCATTATAGTTGTTGCGGCGCGATATCCAGTCGAGCTGCTCCGGTTGCCCCCATTCCCCTTTAAAAATATTGAGGAACAGGTCTGCGCCGCTCTGGCCGCCACCGACGATCGCCACGCGTTTGCCGGTCAGATCGGGGTTGCGCAGCATCATTTCGCTGGCGTGGAAACAGCGATCGCTTTGCGTCGTCACGCAATCAGGCAGCTTTATTTTCTTGCCAATACCGATACTTACGTGCCTGGCGTGGAAGACCTTATTCGAGGTGGTCACCACGAACTGGCGCTGCCGATCGTCAAATTCGACCCGCTGAACGTCTTGATTGAATGCCAATGATCCCATCCCGGCGGCGGCCCAGGTGAGGTAATCGGCGAACTCTTCGCGCGATGCGGTGCGCTGCTCCGTCGTCAGGAAACGATAAAATTTTCTGTTTTTTACCAGATAGTTGAGAAAGCTGTAGCGATTGGTAGGGGCAACCGCGCTCACTAAATCTTTTAAAAAGTTGGTCTGCATACTGCAGTCCGCCAGGATCATCCCTGGGTGCCAGGAGAAATGAGGTTTGCGTTCAAGGAATTGTCCCGTAAATCCCTCTATTTCACTTCCTAAGGCTGCCAGGCTAAGATTCGACGGGCCAAGGCCAATACCGATGATATCCAAATGCTGATTCATTAATAAGCTCCAGTATAATGAGAATAATACCCAGAAATACGGCCGCAGATAGGGTGGCTTATAGCAACCAGGCTGCCTTTTTCTTATAAGTAAGCTTCACGAATTAAATGTAATTAAACGGTGTGCAGGCCAAAAATACCGCACTTTTAAATGCCCGTTTAGAATTCGGTAGCGCATTAGGTAAAGGCTACGGGTGTATTTCTTTCCATGAAAATTCCTATGAAGGTTTTGCGCGTGTATTTAATGAATATTCCTAAGTAAAAATCCGATCTCTCCCTGATTCATCAAGCCATGAAAACGGCCACCAGGGAGGATGCCCACCGTATGAGTTCTTATCTGCTTATCTGGTGTCTATGCCATTGCATTGCCGGGATCGGTGTATTCGTTGCTTAGAATAGCCTTAAAATAGGCACGGGGAAGGTGAAATAACGTGATATTAGAGGCAGGATGCTTTTTGCAAAGATGAAATCGGAAGTGAAATTATGAAATCTGCGCGTTGTGATTTAGTTTTTATCATTAAATTCAATGTGTTATTTTGTTTTTTGCGGCAGGGTATCACACTCTTTCACTAAGGTGATACGCACACTTCTGTACCTTTATCTCTTCTTGTTGCCCCCCGAATGGCAATATTTTACCCCGAGTTGCATCACCCTATGGGCGCGGATGGTTCGCGTTAACTACCGGTGTTAGGGTTCGTTTAATTAATGCCGGGCAAAGGCTGGCCGGAGAGGACGCTTGCTCGAGGCGAGTGTGAAAAACCTGGCCACGCTGGCGCAACGGTTGAATCCGATCCGGCAATCTGCCTTGTCATCATCATTGACCATTCTTACCGACAATAAAAATCTTTTGGTCAGCTCGAGGCATTTTTGCCCCCTGGACTGAATGGCTACCGTTGCGCCACAAGCGTGAAGACCTGCCAGGTTGATCAATCACGGGAGCTTCAAATTGCTGAGATAGTCATACTGGGCTTTCGAAATGTCCAGTTCCCCATCGCTGAAAAAAACTTTTATAAACATATCGCCCTGGCCGACGATATCTACACGCTCGTAGGTTCCCGTTACAAAACGGCGCACGATGGCCTGAATGGCCTCGGCATAGTTAGCAGGAACTGCATTATTATCCGTGACTTTTTGTTCAAATGTAATAGGGTACTCTGCTTGAGGATCGGGGCTGTATTGTGCGCGTTTGGCTGCGCTTTCAAACTTGAAATCATTAAAGGCATTGTGGGTAGAGTTAAACATATCGGCAAGGTTTTTGATATGCGCCGCCATCTGATTCACGACCATGGTTTTATTGGTCACGAAGCGTTTACCCAAATAAGTGCCTGTCACTACAGCGAGCTGGGCGGCATTTCGGCCTAAAATGCTGCCAACGCCAGAACCGGCTCCCGTCCATAATCCCGCGATCAAAACCAGACCGGCCCCGCCTACGGTACTCGATGCGATATTCTCAAAATGCTGAACACGGGCTCCCATTTGCCATGAGGTTCCGGGAAAAGAGACATTAATTCGGTTATCCAGGTGATTAATTCTTCCGCCTGGTCGTTGTCCTGACTCAATAGTATTGGCTGTCAACCGGCGGTTGTTTTCATCTTTGAGTTCACCCAGCGTAAACGCGATCTGGCCGGTCTCCGTTTTTGTTAATCGAAAGACTTCTTCTGGTGACAGAGACCTGACGAGGATCAGCGCCTCATTTAAAATCTCGCGGGTCAAAAAGTTGGCCGACACCCGATTATTCGATTCGTGTTGCGATGTCAGAGCTAAAATTTCATGTGACTTAGGAAATGCCATAATGCCCCCGTCATTACGATATGCACCGTAATGTGATTAGCTTTCTTTATTTTGCTTAATATCCCAGCCCATCTGCACCGAAGCCCCTTTATTACCTTGCTTCGCTTGCTCCCAGTATTCCATCGACACTTTACCGGCCTGAAAAGAGTACTCAATGCCTAGCGTGGAACCGTGCTCGACACCGATGAAGTCGGTATGAGTCACCAATACATCTTCCAGGGTAATGCGGGTATATTCCACTTCCTGCCCACCGGCTTTGCAAAGAGACAACTGCACCTTGGCGAGATGTTTACCGGCCGAGCAGTATTTCAATAAGGCAGGTGTCGCTTTATCTATCAGAGCCTGTACGGTCAGATCGCGAAAGTTCACTTTACCCGCACCGCCGCCGCCGCCAACGGCCATATTGCCAGGCTGTCGCGCGCCCCAGTTAAAGGAAAAGACATCGATCCATTGCTTGTGATTCGCATTTTTCGATTCACCATTAATGCCTTCAACTTTTAAAAACATATCCATTGCCATGATTTTATCACCCGATCATTAACGTATTGTTAGGTGCCAGAATGCGCTTAGCTCTCTTTATTCTGCTTGATATCCCAACCAGATTTGCTTTCCGCGCCTTTAGTGCCGCTGCTGCCTTGTTCCCAGTAACTCATGGTGACTTTTGACGCCTGGAAGGCGTAATCAACCACGATCGCATCATTTTGGCCTACACCGTTAAAATCAGTTTGCGTCACCAGAACGTCTTCGAGAACGATTTTGGAATACTCCACCTGGTTGCCGCCCGCTTTGCATACGGAAAGCTCGATTTTCGCGACATGTTTTCCACTGGAACAATATTTGAGAATAGCGGGCGTAGATTTGTCGATAAGGGCTTGAATACGGAGGTCTTGATAATTCACTTTTCCGGAGCCACCCCCGCCGCCAACAGCCATATTTCCTGGCTGTGAAGCGCCCCAGTTAAACGAAAGTACGTCGGTCCATCCTTTATGATTGCTGTCTTGGGACTCGCCCGTCATTCCTTCAACTTTCATATACATATCAATGGCCATTGTCGCCGGATCCTCCATTATTTCGTGTTGGCAGCGGAATAGGTTAAAAATGCCTTATCAATGGGTAAAATTCAGCATAGCCCTATATGAATGAATTGACAGTAATGTCGTTTTTATTCGGAATATTCCTAGTTTTTGTGCAATATATTATTATTTAACAATGGGATGCGGTTATATGTTCGTAACTGTATCCCATCACCGTTCGACAATAAAACACTCAATAAACACGGAATATGAGCGCGTTCGTTTGACGTTCGGGTAGTTGGGGATTAGGGGCGCTCTTTCGAGAGAGTCCACCTGTAATGCGAAGTTACACCCCATCGGATGAAGCGATGGGGAATCCGTACCCCAGAAAGCGAAAAACCCGCCATAGGCGGGTTCTTCTGAATAGGGCGACCGGACTCGGACAACCGGCGCTGGCGCCGCGTTGAACAGCGCTTCAGCGCTGGCCCGTAGGGTGAGGCCTTTGGCCGAATAATCGAACGCAGTTCGATGGAGAGTCCGTACCCCAGAAAGCGAAAAACCCGCCATAGGCGGGTTCTTCTGAATATGGCGACCGGACTCGGACAACCGGCGCTGGCGCCGCGTTGAACAGCGCTTCAGCGCTGGCCCGCAGGGTGAGGTCTTCAGACCGAATAATCGAACGCAGTTCGATGGAGAGTCCGTACTCCAGAAAGCGAAAAACCCGCCATAGGCGGGTTCTTCTGAATAGGGCGACCGGACTCGGACAACCGGCGCTGGCGCCGTGTTGAACAGCGCTTCAGCGCTGGCCCGCAGGGTGAGGCCTTTAGGCCGAATAATCGAACGCAGTTCGATGGAGAGTCCGTACTCCAGAAAGCGAAAAACCCGCCATAGGCGGGTTCTTCTGAATAGGGCGACCGGACTCGGACAACCGGCGCTGGCGCCGTGTTGAACAGCGCTTCAGCGCTGGCCCGCAGGGTGAGGCCTTTAGGCCGAATAATCGAACGCAGTTCGATGGAGAGTCCGTACCCCAGAAAGCGAAAAACCCGCCATAGGCGGGTTCTTCTGAATATGGTGCCCGGACTCGGAATCGAACCAAGGACACGGGGATTTTCAATCCCCTGCTCTACCGACTGAGCTATCCGGGCAACGGGGCGCATTAAACCGTATTGGCCGGATGGCGTCAATCGCTTTCTGTCACAAAGCCGATCGGTTGCTCTATTTTCAGGCAGATAACCAAAAGGGGAGTGGCGCAGGGAGCCAACGCTACTCAATAAATATGCATATAAAACGTGTATTTATACCACTTTAAAATGCGTGATTTCTTTTTTTTAAATTAAATAACAATTAGTTATGCTTGGTTCAATAGGCATTCAATCAAGACGATTCTTGCTTGAACCCCGCAACGAATCATGCAATCATTGCGCAAATTTTAACACTCTCCGTTCCCTGACGGTGTTCCCGCTTCTTATAAGTCAGAGGGTTATTGGCATGACTGGTTTTGTCGCTCAAGCGCTGTCGCGCACCAGACCTCTGACGCCACCGTTCCGTCTTTGCTTGCTCCGAACGCCATCCGTCCGAATACGCCTGCCGATCATGCGGTAAGGCCGCCTGATGCTCGCTGTTAGGCATGCGTAAAGCCAGCGCTTCTGCCCTGATTTTACTGATGCCTGTCGGATGCTGCCAAGACCAGTTCCCCCGATAGCCGCCTGATGATCCCCCGATCATGAGCCGGTCACGCACGCCGCTTATGCTGCCGTGCCCGGGTATCGCTTTTACCGGGATAACCGCGTTATCTCATTACCGTGCCGGTGGCACACCCTCATCCTTCACCGTTTGAGAGTCAGCATGATGAAAGAATTGAAAATCGCGACCAGCGCCAGCCTGGTCGCCACCATTGAGACGCTGCGCCAGATCGTGCGCGTAGAGCAGACGGACTACACCGACGTGGCGGCGGTGGTGGTGTCGGTCGCCGACGTGGACGCCGGCATTCTGGCGCGCTTGCAGGCGACGGGGTTCGATATTCCGACCTTCGTGGCGGTGGAAGGGGACGAGCATCTTTCCCCGGATTATCTGCCGTTTGTCAGCGGGGTCTTCGCGCTGCTGGCCGGCGCCAGCAAGCCATTCTACATGGCGCAGCTGGAGGCCGCCGCCGACGCCTACGAGCAGGCGCTGCTGCCGCCGTTCTTCAAAACGCTGAAGACCTACGTCGAGATGGAAAACTCGACCTTTGCGTGCCCGGGGCATCAGGGCGGAGAGTTCTTCCGCAAACACCCGGCCGGTCGGCAGTTCTTCGATTTCTACGGTGAAACCCTGTTCCGTTCCGATATGTGCAACGCCGACGTCAAGCTGGGCGATCTGCTGATCCACGAAGGATCGGCCAAGGATGCGCAAAAGCACGCGGCGCGGGTATTCAACGCCGATAAAACCTACTTCGTGCTCAACGGCACCTCGGCGGCCAACAAGGTGGTGACCAACGCGCTGCTGACCCGTGGCGATCTGGTGCTGTTCGATCGCAACAACCACAAATCCAACCACCACGGGGCGCTGATCCAGGCTGGGGCCACGCCGGTCTATCTGGAAACCGCCCGCAACCCGTTCGGCTTTATCGGCGGTATCGATGCGCACTGCTTCGATGAACGCTACCTGCGCGAGCAGATCCGCGAAGTGGCGCCGGAGAAAGCCGCAGCGGCACGGCCGTTCCGGCTGGCGATCATTCAGCTCGGTACCTACGACGGCACGATTTACAACGCTCGCCAGGTGATCGACACCATCGGCCACCTGTGCGATTACATCCTGTTCGACTCCGCCTGGGTGGGCTACGAAGGCTTTATTCCGATGCTGAAAGAGTGCTCGCCGCTGCTGCTGGAGCTGGACGAGCACGATCCGGGCATTTTTGTCACCCAGTCGGTGCATAAACAGCAGGCGGGGTTCTCGCAGACCTCGCAGATCCACAAGAAAGACGACCATATCAAAGGGCAGAAGCGCCACTGCAACCATAAGCATCTGAACAATGCGTTCATGCTGCATGCGTCGACCAGCCCGTTCTATCCGCTGTTCGCCGCGCTGGACGTCAACGCCAAGATGCATGCCGGCGCCGCCGGACGTCGCATGTGGATGGACTGCGTCAAGCTGGGCATCGAGACGCGTAAACAGCTGCTCACGCGCTGCTCGCAGCTGAAGCCGTTTATTCCGCTGCAGGTGGCGGGCAAGGACTGGCAGGATTACGATACCGATCTGATTGCCAACGACGCGCGTTTCTTCACCTTCGTACCGGGGGAAACGTGGCACGGCTTCGAAGGCTATGCCCAGGATCAGTATCTGGTGGATCCGTGCAAGTTGCTGCTGACCACGCCGGGGATTGACGCCGCGACTGGCCAATACACCGAGTTCGGCGTGCCGGCCACCATTCTGGCCAACTTCCTGCGCGAGAACGGCATCGTGCCGGAGAAGTGCGATCTCAACTCGATCCTGTTCCTGCTGACTCCGGCGGAAAACCCGGCCAAGATGGAACAGCTGGTGGAGATGCTGGCGCAGTTCGAGCGCTATGTTGCAGAAGACGCGCCGCTGAGCGTGGTGCTGCCAACGGTGTACCGCAAGAACGAGCAGCGCTATCGTGGCTACAGCATTCGCCGGCTGTGCCAGGAGATGCACGATCTGTACGTCAGCTTCGACGTCAAGCAGCTGCAAAAAGAGATGTTCCGCCAGGATCATTTCCCGCCGGTGGTGATGAACCCGCAGGACGCCAACGTGGAGTTTATCCGCGACAACGTCGAGCTGGTGCCGATCGGCCAGGCGGAAGGGCGCATCGCGGCGGAGGGGGCCTTGCCGTACCCGCCGGGCGTGCTGTGCGTGGTGCCGGGCGAAGTGTGGGGCGGCGCGGTGCAGCGCTATTTCCTGGCGTTGGAAGAGGGCATCAACCGCCTGCCGGGCTTCTCGCCGGAGCTGCAGGGAGTCTACATCGAGAAAAAAGATCACGGCTGGAAGCGCATCTTCGGCTATATGATCAAGCCATAGAAAAAGGGCCGGTTCGCACCGGCCCTTCTCATTTATCCACGCGGGAAGCGTTACTTTCTGCGGTAGCTCTTCTGCGCGGTATTTACTTTCACCAGATAGCGGCGCGACTCGGCGGCCGGGTGCTTGGTGGTCAGCGTTTGGTACACGTCGCCCGGCTGCATGCCGTTGATGATGCCCACCGCACGCGTTCTGTCGCTGGAGAACACCCGCAGCACGCTGCCTGCGCCGCCGTTGTAAGCGGTGATCACCGCATAGCGGCGCGAGGTCGGGTTCTGAATGCCGCCCAGGTAGTTGTTCTGCAGGATAGCCAGATAGGCGGTGCCGGTGTCGATGTTGTTCTCCGGATCGAACAGGTAGCTGCGGCTCGGGGTGCCCCATTTGCCGCGCATCTGGAACACATCCTTACCGGCGGTGTGCTGCACCACCTGCATCAGGCCCAGCGCGTCCGAACCGCTCACCGCATACGGGTTGAAGCTCGATTCGGTCTGCATGATAGCCAGGATCAGCGACTCGTCCACGCCGTATTTTTCCGACGCCTTGCGCACCATCGGCAGGTATTTATGCGCACGTTTGTCCAGGTGGTTCGGCACCAGTTGGATGGTGACCGAGTAGATCACGTGCAGGCCGGAGGTGCGTTTTTGCAGCTTGGTCTGCAGCAGGTAATCGGCGAAGTGCGCCGCGCGCCATTCCCAGCGGATCGGCGCGCCCTTGTTATCCAGCACCTGGCCGTACAGGAACGGCTCTTTGCTGATCTGGATATCGTTGGCGTCGGAATAGAGGTCGATCGAACCCGGATCGTCACCCATCAGCAGCGTGCTGATGATCGCCTGGCGCAGGTGCGCAGCCGGATCGGTGGTGGCGATGGTCTCGATGGTAATGGCGCCGGTGTCGAAGTTGATGTGGCTGCGGGTTTGGTATTGGTCGGTATATTTAACGTAGTCTTTCGGCCCGGCGATCAGAACTTCATTCAGACCCCAGATGTTCTCGATGTTGTGGGCAAATTGGCCCATCAGAATGTCGAAGCCGTTGGTATCTTTGATCCAGGCTTCGTTGATTTCTTCACTTTTTTTGCCGGAACAGGAGATCAGCAAAGGCGCTATTACGAGCAAAGCTAAAATTTTCTTCATCTTAAAGCCGTTTGGAAGAAGTATAAGAGGATTGAAGCGGGCCAGCGCCTGGCCCCAACAGCATTATTCGCTCGGCGGCGTATAGCCTTCGATGTGTACGTCGTGCCCTTCGAACAGGAACTTGATCATTTCCTCTTCCAGCAGCTTGCGGTCATCCACGTTCATCATGTTCAGCTTCTTCTCGTTGATCAGCATGGTCTGCTTCTTCATCCACTCGCCCCAGGCTTCCTTGGAGATCTCGTTGTAGATGCGCTTGCCGACGTCGCCGGGATAAAGCTGGAAGTCCTGGCCTTCGGCGTCGCGCTGCAGGAAAGTACAAAAAATGGTGCGGCTCATGCTAATTCCTCATCGATGGCGCTATCGCCATATAAGTTTTGTTGGATCGGGGGCTGCTTCGCCAGCTGTTGCAACAGGCGGTCCACCGGCGCTGCCAGCCCGACCGATGGCGGCTGCGCTAAGTTATACCAGAGACCCGCGCCCTCATCCATGCCACTGCCCGCCGCGTCGAGCGACAGCCACATCGGCACGATATCGAGATGGAAATGGCTGAACGTGTGGCGAAACGCGGTCAGCTGTTCCAGGCGCTTGCCTTTCAGACCGCGCTGCTGCAGCCAGAGTTCCAAATCCACGCGCGCGCTGAACTGCGGGAAGCAGAACAGGCCGCCCCACAGGCCCACCGCCGGGCGCTGCTCCAGCCACACGCGGTCGCCGTGCTGCAGCAATAAGAAGTAGGCGCTTTTTTCCGGCAGGGTCTGCTTGGGCTTCTTGCCGGGGTAGTTGGCCCAGTTGTGGTTGGCGTAAGACAGGCAGCCGACGTTGAGCGGGCAGAGTTCACACTTGGGCTTGGAGCGGGTGCAGACCATGGCGCCCAGATCCATCATCGCCTGGTTGAACTGGCCGACGCCCTGGGCCGGGGTGACTTCTTCGCTGATTTTCCACAGCCGGTTTTCGATTTCTTTCTTGCCCGGCCAGCCTTCCACCGCGTAGCAGCGGGCCAGCACGCGCTTCACGTTGCCGTCGAGGATCGGATAGTGTTGGCCCAGCGCCAACGACAGCACCGCGCCGGCGGTAGAGCGGCCAACGCCCGGCAAATCGGCGATTTCTGCGAAGGTTGTCGGGAACTCGCCGCCGTGCTGTGCGACAATGGTCTGCGCCGCCTTGTGCAGGTTACGGGCGCGGGCGTAATAGCCGAGACCGGTCCACAGATGCAGCACTTCGTCCAGCGGGGCCTCCGCCAGCGCGCGCACGTTAGGAAAACGGGCCATAAAGCGCTGAAAATAAGGAATGACGGTGGCAACCTGGGTCTGTTGCAACATCACCTCGGAGAGCCATACTTGATAGGCGGTTTTCTCCAGCTGCCATGGCAGGGTCTTGCGGCCGTAGCGCTGGTACCAGTCAAGCACCACCTGTGCGAATTGTTGTGCTTGCATCATGAGCAGCGTCGTTATCCGGCAGAAAATGAAGCGAGATTGCAGCATAGAGTCATGATGCTGTAAACCGGAACTTTCCGACGCCGCACGGCGGGTACAGAAGATGAACACTTGCTAAACCAATGTATCTTTGCATAATGCGCGTTTCCCTAATTGGCAGCCAAACAGACAGAAAGCACTATGATTAATGACGTCATCTCCCCGGAATTTGATGAGAACGGCCGCGCGATGCGCCGTATCCGCAGTTTTGTCCGCCGCCAGGGGCGGCTGACCAAAGGCCAGCAGCACGCGCTGGAGAACTATTGGCCGGTGATGGGCGTGGAGTATCAGACTGACGCTGTCGATCTCGCTGCGCTGTTTGGCCGCGAAGCGCCGACGGTGCTGGAGATCGGTTTTGGCATGGGTGCCTCGCTGGTGACCATGGCGGGCAACAACCCGCAGCAGAACTTTTTAGGGATCGAAGTGCACTCGCCGGGCGTGGGTGCCTGCCTGGCCGACGCCCACGAGGCGAAGTTGAGCAACCTGCGCGTGATGTGCCACGATGCGGTTGAAGTGCTGGAAAACATGATCCCGGACGGCTCGCTGGACATGGTGCAGCTGTTCTTCCCCGATCCGTGGCACAAGGCGCGCCACAACAAGCGCCGCATCGTGCAAACGCCGTTTGTCGAACTGGTGCTGCGCAAGCTGAAGACCGGCGGGGTCTTCCACATGGCCACCGATTGGCAACCTTATGCGGAACATATGTTAGAGGTTATGAACGGGGTCGCAGGCTACCGTAATCTTTCCAGCGATAATGATTATGTGCCGCGTCCGGATTCGCGCCCACTGACGAAATTTGAATTACGCGGCCAGCGCCTGGGACATGGCGTTTGGGACTTGATGTTTGAGAGGAAAGAATAATGGCTAAGAACCGCAGTCGTCGTTTACGTAAAAAGTTGCACATTGAAGAATTTCAGGAGCTGGGTTTCTCCGTAGCCTGGCGCTTCGCCGAAGGCACGTCGGTGGAAGATATCGACAGCACGCTCGATACCTTCATCGATGAAGTGATCGAGCCGAACGGTCTGGCGTTTGACGGCAGCGGCTACCTGCAGTGGGAAGGTCTGATCTGCCTGCAGAAGATCGGCCACTGCACCGACGAGCATCGCGAACTGGTGAAAAACTGGCTGGAAGCGCGCAAACTGACCGACGTGAAGGTCAGCGATCTGTTCGATATCTGGTGGGATTGATCGCGTTTGCCCGATGAGCGCGGCTTCGCGCCGCTTATTTCCCCCTAAATAATTGGATTTGCATCACGGCGGCAAGAGTGTGAGTCCCCAGGAGCTTACTTCAGTAAGTGACTGGGGTGAGCGCTCGCAGCCAACACAGATGCGGATTCAAGTATGACGGGGATGGATTTAAGGTGCCTTAACGGCGCCTTTGTTTTGCCCGGAGTGTGACCGAGGTGGTAACAACATTGGATAACGCGTTGCTGGAAGAGATCCTGCAACAGGTGCGCCCGCTGATTGGCCAGGGAAAAGTGGCCGACTACATCCCGGCGTTGGCGGAAGTGCCCGCCGATCGGCTGGCGATCGCCGTCTGCACGGTGGATGGCGAACTGTTCCAGGCCGGCGACGCCGCGGAGCGCTTCTCCATCCAGTCGATCTCCAAAGTGCTGAGCCTGACGCTGGCGCTGACGCGCTATCAGGAGCCTGAGATCTGGCGGCGCGTCGGCAAAGAGCCTTCTGGCCTGCCGTTCAACTCGCTGCTGCAGCTGGAGATGGAGCAGGGCAAACCGCGCAATCCGTTTATCAACCCCGGCGCGCTGGTGGTGTGCGACATGCTGCAAACCCGGCTCAGCGCCCCCAAACAGCGCATGCTGGAGGTGGTGCGTCAGTTGGCCGGTGAAGACGACCTGGCCTATGACCTGCGGGTGGCGCGCTCCGAGTTCGAACACTCCGATCGCAATGCGGCCATCGCCTATCTGATGAAATCGTTCGGCAACTTCGAAAACGACGTCATCACCGTGCTGCAAACCTATTTCCACTACTGCGCGTTGCGCATGAGCTGCGTGGAACTGGCGCGCAGCTTCGTCTATCTGGCCAATCACGGCCGCGATCTCAGCGGCGAGGCGGTGATCAGCCCGCTGCAGGCGCGGCAGATCAACGCCCTGATGATGACCAGCGGCATGTACGACGGCGCCGGCGAATTCGCCTATCGGGTGGGGATGCCGGGCAAGTCCGGCGTGGGCGGCGGCATCGTGGCCATCGTGCCGGACGAACTGTCGATCGTCGTCTGGTCGCCGGAACTGGATGCTTCCGGCAACTCGCTGGCGGGAACTGCGGCGCTGGAACTGTTGTCTCAACGTATCGGTCGTTCGATTTTTTAATCCCAGTCTGGATGGGAGTCAGGAGAAGCTATGTTGAAGAAAACCGGGTTAGCCTTACTGCTGCTGGCGGCGGCTGCCGCGCAGGCGCATGCCGAGTACCAGTGCAGCGTTAAACCCCAGGACGATGTGATCATCAGCCCGCAGAGCGTGCAGGTGAAAGGCGCCAGCGGCGACCTGCAAATTTCGCCGGATGGCGACGTGATCCGCAACGGCCAGGCGCTAAGCTTGAATGACAGCCAGCGGCAGAAAGCCTTCAGTTACCAGAGCGCCTTGCGCAAGCAGCTGCCGTGGATCGACGACGGCGCGCAGAAACACCTGGAGAAAGCCCGCTCGGCGCTGGATAAGGTGATCGTTAAAGAGCTGGGCAGCAACAGTAACGTGCGCAACCGGCTGACCACCCTGAATGGCCAACTGAAACAGCAGATGAACCGCATCATCGAACACCGCAGCGACGGTCTGACCTTCCACCACCAGGCGATTGACCAGGTGGAACAGGACGGCCGCAACATCGTGCAGCAGAGCATGGGCGGGGTGCTGCAGGACAGCCTGAACGAGATGGGCGTCAAACAGGCCGCCAACAGCGGCGGCAACCCGCTGCAGGCGATCATGGGCAATTTGGGCGGCTTGCAGAAGGCGATCCAGAACGAATGGAACAACCAGGAGCAGGACTTCCAGAACTTCGGTCATGACGTGTGCAACCGCGTCACCGCACTGGAAACCCAGCGCAAGGATCTGCTTAAAGCGTTGAAATGAATTAAGAACCTTCTCGGCAGTATGTTTTTTGACCTTCGGAAGCTTATCTGACAGATTGGTCAAACTACGTACAGATTTAGGGATGTTTACGGAGGACGCTATGAGCCATACACATTACGAAACCGATGTTGTTGCCTGGGCAAATGAACAGGCCGCTCTTTTGCGCTCCGGAAAATTGTCTGAGATCGATATTGAAAAGATCGCCGAGGAGATTGAGGACGTGGGGAAGAGCGAGCAAAGGGAACTTGCTAGCCGGATGACGGCGCTGATTGCACATTTGCTTAAATGGAAATATCAGTCGGCCAGGCGCGGAACCAGCTGGGAGAGAACGATTAAAGCGCAGCGCAAAGAGGTGCTTTACAGCTTGAAAGAGTCGCCCAGCCTAAAAGGTAAACTGAGCGATGCTGATTGGCTGGATGTCGTCTGGTCGAAGGCCGTTGCGCTCGCTACGGCCGAAACTGGGCTGGATGTATATCCGGAAAACGGCATCTGGGAAACTCAGCAGATTCTGTCTCAGACGTTTTACCCGGATTAACACCAATAAAAAAGCGCTGATCATTCAGCGCTTTTTTTTTACTCGTCGTCCGCCAGGAACAGTTCCAGCAGCGAGTTGAGGAACAGCTTGCCCTTCTCGGTAATTTGCCAATGCTCCGCGGTTTCTTCCAAATAGCCTTTGGCCAGCGCTTCGTCCAGCTGCGGGCGAATAACGCTTTCCGCCAGCCCGGTGTAGTTGACGAAGTCGGCGCGCGGCGCGGCTTCCAGCAGGCGGAAGCGGTTCATGAAGAACTCGAACGGCCGATCCGCCGCCGCCACCTCATGCTGCTTGTCCATGTAGTCGCCGCGCATAAAGCCGCGCGGGTGCTTGGTCTTGGCGGTGCGCAGGATGCGTCCGTCGCTGAAGGTCACCTTGCCGTGCGCGCCGCAGCCGATCCCCAGATAGTCGCCGAAGCGCCAGTAGTTGAGATTGTGCTGGCATTGGTAGCCCGGCTTGGCGTAGGCCGAGGTTTCATACTGCTGGTATCCGGCGGCGCTCAGCAGCTGGTGGCCGCGTTCGAAGATGTCCCACAGCGCGTCGTCGTCCGGCAAAACCGGCGGGCGTGAGCTGAACAGGGTGTTCGGCTCGATGGTCAGCTGATACCACGACAGGTGCGGCGGATTGAGGGCGATCGCCTGGCGCAGATCGTCCAGCGCCTCTTCCAGCGACTGATCCGGCAGACCATGCATCAGATCGAGGTTGAAGCTGCGCAGGCCAAGGCCGGTCGCCAGCGTCGCCGCGCGTTTGGCCTCTTCCGGGCCGTGGATGCGCCCCAGACGGTTCAACTTCTCGGCGCTGAAGCTTTGCACCCCAATGGAGATGCGGTTGACGCCGGCGCGCTGGTAGCCGCTGAAGCGATCGGCTTCCACGGTGCCGGGGTTAGCCTCCATGGTGATTTCGGCGTCGTCGGCGACGCGAATGCGCGCCCGCACGCCGTCCAGCAAGGCCTGCATCGCCTCGGCGCTCAGCAGGCTGGGGGTGCCGCCGCCGATAAAGATAGTGCTGATTTCCCGGCCGCCGGCCAGCGGCAGGTCGGCATCCAGATCCGCCAACAGATGATCGACGTACTCCTGATGCGGTACGTCACCCTTCAGCGCATGGGAGTTGAAGTCGCAATACGGGCATTTCTGCACGCACCACGGGATGTGGATGTAGAGACTCAGCGGGGGCAGCTTAAGCATTGCGCATGGCTTCCAACATCAGCTTCAGCGCCTTGCCGCGGTGCGAAATCGCCCGCTTCTCGTCGCGGCTCAGCTCGGCGGCGGTGCGCCCCAGTTCCGGCACGTAGAAGACAGGGTCGTAACCGAAGCCGCCTTCACCGGCGGCCTGTTCGGTGATTTCGCCGGCCCAACTGCCGTGGAACACCAGCGGCGTCGGGTCTGCCGCATGGCGCAGATAGACCAGCACGCAGTGGAATTGCGCGCCGCGCTTGCCCAGCGCCACGTCTTTCATCGCCGCCAGCAGCTTGTCGAGGTTCTGCCGATCGTCGGCGTCTTCACCGGCGTAGCGTGCGGAGTAGATGCCCGGCGCGCCGCCCAGCGCGTCGACCGCCAGACCGGAGTCGTCGGCGATCGCTGGCAGGCCGGTGACCTGTGCCGCATGGCGCGCTTTCAGAATGGCGTTTTCGATAAACGTCAGGCCGGTCTCTTCGGCGGATTCCACGCCCAGATCGGTTTGCGCGACCACGTCCAGGCCGAAATCGGCCAACAGGTCGGCAAGTTCGCGCACTTTGCCCGGGTTACCGGTGGCAAGAACGACTTTTTGCATAATGACTACCTTGAAAATTATTCGATGAGCGCCGCGACCACGGCGGGGATCTGTTGCGGATTCACGATGCGTAACTGTTTATGCCGCCCCAGTTCGCCTTTCTCGATGGTGACGTTGCTTTTCGCCACTTTGAACTGCTTGGCGATAAACTTGATCAAATGGGCGTTGGCTTGGCCGTCGACCGGCGGGGCGGTGATGGCGACTTTTAGTTCGTCGCCATGCAAGCCGATAATTTGGTCGCGGCTGGCTTTCGGCTGAATATATAGCCTGATCGCCAGCCCGTCCAGCACCGGAGTGACTGCACTCACAGCAGGAACCAGATCTCGCCGAACAGATCCATGCCCAGGTAGTTGATCAGATAGAGGATCAGGATCACCACCATGGCGGAAAAGTCGATACCGCCCATCGCCGGGATGATGCGACGGATCGGCGCCATCAACGGTTCGGTCAGCTGGTACATCACGTAGTCGATCGGGCTGCGGCCCTGACTGATCCAGCTCATCAGCGCACGAATGATCATCACCCAGAAGATCAGGTAGCCGGCGGATTTCACCAGCGAGATCAGGCCAAACAGCAGGTTATAGGGGCTGAGCGACATCGCACCGCCCTGGATCAGCAGCAGCAGCGGGTACTTGATGGTCATCAGCAGGAACGCCAGCAGCAGCGAAGCGCTGTCGATAGGCCCCAGCGACGGAATGATGCGGCGCAGTGGGCCGACGATCGGCTGAGTGATCTTCACCACAAACTGCGAGAACGGGTTGTAAAAATCGGTGCGCGTCCATTGCATCCAAATGCGCAGCAACAGCACCATCACGTACAGATCAATAACGGTCTTGACCAGGAAAGTCAGCGTTAGCATGAAGTGGTCCTTCTCCTTAACTCATGGTTATTTAAAATAATTTTTCCATTTCTTGCGCACGAGAAACGGCGGCCTGCATCGCTTGCGCCACGGTTTCCGGCAGTTGGCGTTCGTTGAACACCCGCAGCGCTTCGGCGGTGGTGCCGCCTTTGGAAGTCACCTGCTCGCGCAGCGTGCCCAGCGGCGTATCCGGGTTGGCTTCCACCAGCGCGGCGGCGCCGGAAGCGGCCTGCTGCACCAGATCGCGCGCGGTCTGGCTGTCGAAGCCCATGCGTTCGGCCTCTTTTTGCATCGCTTCCATAAACAGGAAGAAATAAGCCGGGGCGCTGCCCGCTGCGGCGATCACGCCGTTGATGCCATTTTCGTCATCTACCCAGCAAACTTTACCGACCGACGCCATTAAATCGCCGGTGTAGTCGCGATCCTGTTGGCTGACCTGCTCCGGCGCGTACAGCCCGCTCATGCCCTTGCCGACCAGCGACGGGGTGTTGGGCATGATGCGCACGATGTCCAGCTGGTCGCCGAGCAGCTGATAGAAACGGCTGACCTGAATACCGGCGGCGATCGACAGCACCAGTTTGCCGCCGAAATCGACCTGTTCGCGCAGCGGCTGACACACGTCGGCCATCATCTGCGGTTTGACCGCCAGCACCACCACCTCAGCTTCACGCGCGCAGGCGACGTTGTCGCCGCTGCTGACGATGCCGTAGTCCGCCGCCAGCGCGTCACGGTTTTTCGCCGAAGGGGCGCAGACGCTGATGGATTTGGCCGGATAGCCGCCCGCCACCAGGCCGGCGATGATTGCACGCGCCATGTTGCCGGCGCCGATAAAGGTAATCTTGCGATGTTGCATCAAATCCCTCGTCTGTTTGTCAGGCCTGCGAGTAGTCGCGGGCGCCAAAAATTGCGGTGCCGATGCGCACCAGGGTGCTGCCTGCGGCAATCGCTGCCGCCATATCGTCCGTCATGCCCATCGACAGCGTATCGGCCTGCGGATAACGCTGGCGCAGGGCGAGAAAGGCGTCGTTCATCTGGTTGAATACCGCCAACTGCCGCTGGTAATCCGCTTCCGGCGCCGGGATGGCCATCAGGCCGCGCAGCGTCAGGTTCGGCAGCGCAGCGAGCGCCTCGGCCAGCGCCGGCAGTTCGCTTAATGCAATGCCGGATTTGCTCTGCTCATCGCTGATGTTGATTTGAATCAGCACGTTGAGCGGCGGCAGGTCGGCCGGGCGCTGATCGCTCAGGCGCTGGGCGATGCGCAGCCGATCCACGGTATGGCACCAGGCGAAATGTTCCGCCACCAGCCGACTCTTATTGGATTGCAGCGGGCCGATAAAGTGCCACACCAACTCACCGCCCTGAGGCGACTCGGCGAAATGCCGGATCTTGTCTACCCCTTCCTGCACGTAGTTCTCGCCGAAGGCGCGCTGGCCGGCGGCGATGGCTTCTTCGATCGCCGCCACAGGTTTGGTTTTGCTGACTGCAAGCAGAGCAACTTCTTCTGGCGCCCGCGCGCAGTTTTGCGCGGCGGCCGCGATGCGGTTTCTGACATCCTGCAGGTTCTGTTGGATAGTGCTCATTATTGACCCGGGAGAGTGATATGGATATCGATGAATTCGTGGCCCTTAGTGTAAAGCATAATGCTTCCGATCTGCACCTTTGTGCCGGTCATCCGCCGATGTTGCGCATCGACGGTGAACTGCAGCCGCTGGCGGCGGCGCCAACGCTGACGGCACAAGGCGTGCAGGCCCTCTGCGACGGATTGCTGAATGCGCAGCAGCGCGAGAGCCTGCGGCGGCTGGGGCAGGTCGATCTGGCGCTGCACAGGCCGAGTGGAGAGCGGCTGCGTGCCAACGTTTTTCAGCAAAGCGCGGGGATGTCTCTCGCGTTGCGGCGCATCGCCGGGCAGTCGCCCTCGCTTGCCGAGCTGGCAGCGCCGGCCATCGTGCCGGCGCTGCTGCGGCGCGACGATGGGCTTCTCCTGGTCACCGGCGCCACCGGCAGCGGTAAGTCCACCACGCTGGCGGCGATGATCGACGAGATCAACCGGCACCAGCAGCGGCACATTTTGACGCTGGAGGATCCGATTGAATTCCTGCACCGCAGCCGGCGATCGCTGATCCAGCAGCGGGAGATCGGCCGCGACAGCCACAGCTTTGATGCGGCGTTGCGCGCCGCGCTGCGCGAAGATCCTGATGTGATCCTGCTGGGCGAGCTGCGCGATACCACCACCATCCGGCTGGCGCTCACCGCGGCGGAGACCGGCCACCTGGTGCTGGCGACGCTGCACACCCGCAGCGCGTCGCAGGCAGTGGAACGGTTAGTGGACGTGTTTCCGGCGGAAGAAAAACCCTATGTGCGCGCCCAGCTGGCCGGCAGTCTGCAGGCGGTGATCGCGCAAAAGCTGATGAGGCGGCCCGGCGGCGGACGCGTGGCGATCTTCGAAGTGCTGACGGCGACGGCGGCGGTCAGCAACCTGATCCGCGAAGGGAAAACGCATCAGTTGGCGAGCGTGTTGCAAACCGGCGCACAGTCCGGCATGCAAACCTTTGAGCAAGGTTTGCAGCAGCGGATTGACGCCGGTGTGTTGGGGGACTGTGCGGGGGAGGGAACGGGTGTTTAGCCCAGCTGCCGTTCGAACCAGCTCTCGAGGATCACTACCGCGGAGGCGGAATCCACGCTGCCTTTATCAAGGGCGCGGAAGCCGCCGCGGTCGAACAGGTTGGCGCGCGCTTCCACGGTGCTCAGGCGCTCGTCATGCAGATCGATCTGGATGCCGAAGCGGCCGTGCAGGCGGTTGGCGAACTTGCGCGCCTGGGCGGTAACGGGTTGTTCGGTTCCGTCCATGTTCAGCGGCAGGCCGACCACCACCAAATCCGGCTGCCACTCCTTCAGCAGTTTTTCAATTTTCAGCCAGTCCGGCGAGCCGTCCTGCGCTTTGAAGGCCGGCAGGGCGCGGGCGCTGCCGGTCAACTCCTGGCCGATGGCCGCGCCAATGCTTTTGGTGCCGAAGTCGAAGGCGATAATGGTGCGGTTGCTCATCAGGCGTGTCCTGCGTGGTTGGCGATGCTGCGAATGTCGATACCCAATAGGTTCCCCGCCTCGCGCCAGCGGCTGGCGATCGGCGTGCGGAACAAAATGTCGGTGTTGGCTTCGATGGTCAGCCAGGCGTTTTCCAATACTTCCTGCTCCAACTGGCCCTTTTCCCAGCCCGCATAACCCAGCGCCACCAGCACGTCGTCCGGTTGCTCTGGCGTGCCGAGCGTTTCCAGCACGTCTTTCGAGGTGGTGATCATGGTGTTGGGCGAAATTTGAATGCTGGCGCCGAAGCCGTGGCGCGGCGTATGCAGGATAAACCCGCGATCGTCCGCCAGGGGGCCGCCGGCGAACACCGGCTTGTCCAGGCTGATGGCCGGATCGCGCGCAGGCGGCATGATCTTCAGCTTGCTCAGCACCGTGGCTACCGTGAACTGCTCCACCGGTTTATTGATCACCAAACCCATGGCGCCTTCTTCATTGTGCTCGCAAATGTAAATCACCGAGCGCTTGAAGCGAGGATCCTGCAGCGTTGGCATGGCGATCAGAAAATGGTGCTGTAAATTCATGGCGTTAGTATAAGGTAATCAATGGGTGAGAAAATAAACAGCCGCCAGTATGCGGCTATACCCGCCGCCTTTCAAGCCGCTGCCGGAAAGGCGGGCTTTGGCGGGCGCGATACAGGATAGCGGGCGGCATGCCGCCCGCATGACGCATTACTTCGCCGCCAGGCGCTTTTCAATCGCGTCCATCAGCATGCCGGTAATCGAAATCGGGAATGCCGCCTCGATCTCGCGCGCGCAGGTTGGGCTGGTCACGTTGATTTCGGTCAGGCGATCGCCGATCACGTCCAGGCCGACGAAGATTAGCCCTTTCTCTTTCAGCGTCGGGGCGACGGTACGGGCGATTTTCCAGTCGCTCTCGCTCAGTGGACGCGCTTCGCCGCGGCCGCCGGCCGCCAGGTTGCCGCGGGTCTCGCCCTGCGCCGGAATGCGCGCCAGGCAGTAAGGCACCGGCTCGCCGTCCACCACCAGGATGCGCTTGTCGCCGTCCTTGATCGCCGGCAGGAAGTTCTGCGCCATGCAGAAACGGCTGCCGTGTTCGGTCAAGGTTTCGATGATCACCGACAGGTTAGGATCGTCCTGCTTCACGCGGAAGATAGACGCGCCGCCCATGCCGTCCAGCGGTTTCAGGATGATGTCGCCGTGCTGTTGGTGGAATTTGCGGATGTGTGCGGCGCTGCGGCTGACCAGCGTATCCGGCGTCAGCTCAGGGAACCAGGCGGTGAACAGCTTCTCGTTGCAGTCGCGCAGGCTTTGCGGCTTGTTGACCACCAGCGTGCCTTTGACTTCGGCGCGCTCCAGAATGTAGGTCGCGTAGATGTATTCGGTATCGAACGGCGGATCCTTGCGCATCAGGATCACGTCCAGATCGTGCAGCGCCAGATCCTGCTCGGCGCCGAAGCTGAACCAGCTCTCCTTGTCTTCCTTCACGCTCAGCAGGCGGGTACGGGCGCGCCCGTCGCCGGCGTGCAGATAGAGATCGTTCATCTCCATGTAGTGCAATTCGTAACCGCGGCGCTGCGCTTCGAGCAGCATGGCGAAGCTGGTGTCTTTCTTGATGTTGATGGAATCGATAGGATCCATCACGATGCCGAGCTTAATCATCTTTTCTCCTTTAACCCAGGTCGCCGAAGCGGACCTGCAGAGCGGTAATGGCGGTGAGCGCTGTGGTTTCGGTACGCAGAACGCGTGGTCCCAGCAGAATATCAGTAAATCCGTGGTCGGTGGTCATGGCGATTTCGTCGGCGGACAAACCGCCTTCCGGGCCGATCAGCAGGCGGACGCGGTCTACCGGCTGCGGCAGCGTGTTGATGCTGTGGCTGGCGCGCGGATGCAGGTTGAGCTTCAGGCTGCCGTCCTGCTCGGCGCACCAGGCCTCCAGCGACATCGCCTCGCGGATTTCGGGAATGCGGTTGCGGCCGCACTGCTCGCAGGCGGCGATGGCGATCTTTTGCCATTGCTGGATTTTCTTCGCCAGACGCTCGCCGTCCAACTTGACGCCGCAGCGCTCGGAAAACAGCGGGGTGATGACGTTGACGCCCAGCTCGATGGATTTCTGGATGGTGAACTCCATCTTCTCGCCGCGCGAGATCACCTGGCCCAGATGCAGGTTGAGCGGCGATTCGATGTCCTCCACGCGGCCGTCGCCGAGGCGCACCAGCACGCTCTTTTTGTCCACCCGGACTATCTCGGCGTCGAACACCTGGTTGCTGCCGTCGAACAGCTGCAGCGCCTGGCCGGCGCTCATGCGCAGCACGCGCCCGACGTGGTTGGCGGCGTCCTCGCTGAGGGCGATCTCCGCCCGATCGGTCAACGGCTGCGGATGGTAAATGCGGGGTATGCGCATGGGTAGTCTGATCCTGACGAAACGGCGCCGCGGGTTGGCGGCGCCATGAAAGATAAAGGCTATAGTAGGTTAGCTTTTCCGCTGCTGACAAGCCTGTTGAATATAGGGGTTGTGGTTGCCCTGCACCTTGGCGATACGTGCTTCACGCTGACATTCCCATTGGCTCACCGGATATTGCCGGTTCCACACCTCGAACAACTGGGTTTGCTGGCGTGACAGCCGCAGCTGGTAGCGATCGCGCATGTAGAAGTAGGTGCGGGCAATGGCGCCGCGGGCGCGGGCGGGCGGCTCCGCCTGTTTATTCTTGAAGTCCACCTTCATTGGGCATTGCCCGTACTGGCCTGCACCGCCGTTCCATTGGCTGTACATGAAGTTGTTGCGGTCGCCGTTCACTTCGCCGATCGCCGGCTGCAGGTTGTGCAGATCGGTTTCTATCTGGCGATAGGTGGCGTCCTTGTTACAATTTTTGCGCCCGCCGTCCTGCCAGCACTGCAGCTGGTGACCGAACTGCCAGGCCGGCACTACGTGTTCCCATTCGATGCGCTGTGCGCGCTGGGCGTTTTTACGCACTTGATAGCCGCAGCCGGCGAGATCCGGGATGCCCTTCTTGCCCTGCCAGTCGATGCGGCAGCCGCAGTAAAAGCTGCCCGGCGCATCCTGATTAATCTTGGCCGCCGCCGCTTTGGCCTGAGAGAAGTTATTGATGCCGTGCGCCTGTACGGCGCCTGCGGCGAAAACCGCCATAAACAAAATTCTGCGAAGCATATTCCAAAACAGCTCAAAATTGGAAAAGCAGGCAGGGTAACGGAACTTGCCGGCAGTGGCAAATGGCGATATTTGCTTGTTTTAACGTATAAATCGTTTAACTAAAGGTTCTCGCTAGCAAGAAATTTCAGTTTTTCGCCGCACCGGCGGCAGCGGTATTCACTTTCGCCGCGCAGCACGCGGTTATGGCGGCGAATGGTGAGCTGGTGCTGCCCGCAGCCGCAGCGGTAGGGGAAGGTTTTGCTTTGCACCGAGGCGGTTTCGAAACGGTGAGTGCGGCTGGCGGGGGTCAGTAGCACGCTTTCCATCATCCAGCGCCATTCGCGGCCGTGCGGCGCCACACGGCCGAATTGGCGAAACACCAGCAGGTGCGCCAACTCATGCGGCACCACCTCATCGATAAACGGCTGTTGGTTTTCCAGCAGCAGCACCGGGTTCAGACGGATTTCCCAGCTTTGCAGCCAGGCGGTGCCCGCGCTGGTGCCGCGTTGCTGATAGACGATGCTGGGTTCGGGGAACTCGACGGCAAAATGCTGGCGTGCCAACTGCAGCTTTTCTCGCAGGCAGCGCATCACCGCTTGTTGCAGCGCGATGGGGATTCTTGGTTTGTTCATTGCGGCTAGCTTAAGCAATGGCACGGCGGCTGACAATATGCTCCGACGCAAATCCGCATCCGCGTTTTTTCGCCACATTGATAAAGCGATCGCCGTCGATGGATTGTAATCAATGTGTTAACTGCGGGATAATAAAGCGTGCATGATGAGCCTGTACCCGCAGTTCTCACCGAGCAAGGTTGAAACGCCGCCTGTGGTAATCCCTTACGCAAAGAGCGGTTATTTTGCGATTTGGCGCAATAACTGACTGATTAAAAATACGTAAGGTGGAGGCAGTTTTTTGACAAGGCGCCGCCTCGCGCGCCACAAGTGTGAATTTAACGCAGCTGATGTTGCAAGTGAGAGATCAATGTCGAATAAACCGTTCCACTATCAAGATCCGTTCCCGCTGAAGAAAGACGATACCGAATATTATCTGCTGAGCCGCGACCACGTTTCCGTGAGCGAGTTTGAAGGCCAGGAAATACTGAAAGTTGCCCCTGAAGCGTTAACCCTGCTTGCCCAGCATGCGTTCCACGACGCCTCGTTCATGCTGCGCCCGGCGCATCAACAGCAGGTGGCCGATATCCTCGACGATCCGGACGCCAGCGAAAACGACAAGTACGTTGCGCTGCAATTTCTGCGTAACTCAGAAATCGCCGCCAAGGGTATTTTACCGACCTGCCAGGATACCGGCACGGCGATCATCGTCGGCAAAAAGGGCCAGCGCGTCTGGACCGGCGGCGGCGATGAAGAAGCGCTGTCGCGCGGGGTGTACAACACCTACATCGAAGAGAACCTGCGCTATTCGCAGAACGCCGCGCTGGATATGTACAAAGAGGTCAATACCGGCAGCAACCTGCCGGCGCAGATCGATCTCTACAGCGTGGACGGCGAAGAATACAAATTCCTGTGCATCGCCAAGGGCGGTGGTTCTGCCAACAAAACCTATCTGTATCAGGAAACCAAGGCGCTGCTGTCGCCGGGCAAGCTGAAAAACTACCTGGTCGACAAGATGCGCACGCTGGGCACTGCGGCCTGCCCGCCGTACCACGTGGCGTTCGTCATCGGCGGCACCTCGGCGGAAGCGACGCTGAAAACCGTCAAACTGGCCTCGACCAAGTATTACGATGGCCTGCCGACCGAAGGCAACGAGCATGGTCAGGCGTTCCGCGATCTGGAACTCGAAGCGGAACTGCTGCAAGAAGCACAGAACCTGGGGCTGGGCGCGCAGTTCGGCGGTAAATACTTCGCGCACGATATCCGCGTGGTGCGCTTGCCGCGCCACGGCGCGTCCTGCCCGGTCGGCATGGGCGTTTCCTGCTCGGCGGACCGCAACATCAAAGGCAAGATTAACCGCGACGGCATCTGGCTGGAAAAACTGGAGCACAATCCGGGTAAATTCATTCCTCAGGAGCTGCGCCAGGCCGGGGAAGGCGAGGCGATCAAAGTCGATCTCAACCGTCCAATGGCCGAGATCCTCAAACAGCTGTCGCAGTACCCGGTTTCCACCCGTCTGTCGTTGAGCGGCACCATCATCGTCGGCCGCGATATCGCGCACGCCAAGCTGAAAGAGCGCCTGGATCGCGGGGAAGGCCTGCCGCAGTACGTCAAGGATCACCCGATCTACTACGCCGGCCCGGCTAAAACGCCGGAAGGCTATGCGTCCGGTTCCTTGGGGCCGACCACCGCCGGGCGTATGGACTCCTACGTCGATCTGCTGCAATCCCACGGCGGCAGCATGATCATGCTGGCGAAAGGCAACCGCAGCCAGCAGGTGACGGATGCCTGCCACAAGCACGGCGGCTTTTACCTCGGCAGCATCGGCGGCCCGGCGGCGGTGCTGGCGCAGCAGAGCATCAAGAGCCTGGAGTGCGTGGAGTACCCTGAGCTGGGCATGGAAGCGATCTGGAAAATCGAAGTGGAAGATTTCCCGGCGTTTATCCTGGTGGATGACAAAGGCAATGACTTCTTCCAGAAGATTCAGGCCGGTCAGTGCTCCAGCTGTCTGAAATAATCGCTGCCCCCTTCGCCGCCCGCGGGCGGTGAAGGGGAGTGTGTAAAGTCCTGTAGCTTGCTGGACGTCGAGTTTTAACCTGTATACCCTACGCGGGTAGCACTAAAATTTGACTAATGGAATATCGGCAACAGAAGGTTCGGCAAGCACATGGGAACGCAGGAAAGTCACATCAAGGAATTGCTGGTCTGGATTGAAGATAACCTGACCAATCCGCTGTCGTTGGATATCGTTTCTGCCAAGTCAGGCTACACGAAATGGTACCTGCAGCGCATGTTCAAAAAGCAGACCGGATTATCGTTAGCCTCGTATATCCGCGCTCGCCGCCTCTACCTCGCCGCCTTCGCCTTGCGCTTCACGCAGAAGAGCATTCTAGACATTTCGGTTGAATATCAATTCGATAATCAGCAGACATTCTCGCGCTGTTTCAAAAAGCACTTCGCCGAATCGCCCAGCGTGTATCGCCATGCCCGCAAGCAGGACTTCAGCAATCTGGTGCGTTCGCTGGCGGCCAGCCAGCCCGGCGATATTCAGGTCGAACGCGTCAGCATCGCCAGAGGGCAATATGCCTTTCACGGCAAACATTACGCGTACCATCTGGATATCGAGAAGCTGGACAAGTCGCACCTGCCGCAGCGCAGCGCGCTTCGGGCGCAGTTCTATACTTTGCTGGGTGAGCGCCCGGCACAAACCTATTCGTTTACCCAGCTGGTGCCGGACGGCGAGCGGGTCAGGGTCGATTATACCCTGGGCGTGACGACGGACTACCCGCTACGCGAAGGCGTGGCGCTGGAGCCGCTGCCGGAGATCCACGGCGAGTTTTGCCGTTTTCGCTATTCCGGCAAGCCGGTGGCGCTCAATGATCACATCATTAAAATTTACACGCAGGTGCTGCCCGAAATGGGGCTGGCCCGCGGTGACGGGCCGGACATGACGGTATTCAGCTATTCGCTGAGCGGGAAAGAGGAGCTGCATCTGGAGCTGCAACATCTGGTGCCGGTGGTGCCGTTGCACTGATCCCGTCGGCGGCCGGCCGCCGGTTTTTCTGCTGCACGATCGCCGCCATCACTGCCAGGGCGATCTCCGCCGGCGTTTTGCTGCCCAGCGGCAGGCCGATCGGCGCATGAATGCGTTCCAACTCCTGCGGCGTGAATTCGGCAATCTGCTGCAACCGCTGGCGCCGCCGCGCGCTGTTTCTGAGCGAGCCCATGGCGCCGATGTAAAACGCCGGAGTGTGGATCGCTTCCATCAGCGTCAGGTCATCCATACGCGGATCGTGGGTCAGCGCCACGACGGCGGTATTGGCGTGGCAACCGCCGTCCTCAATGAACTTGGCCGGAAACTGGCGCAGCAGCGTCACGCCCGGTTTCAGCTCGGCGGCGAAGTTATCCAGCGCCTCCGGGCGGCTCTCGCACACCAGCACCTCAAACCCCAGCGCCACGGCGAAGTCGGCGCAGTACAGCGCCACGCTGGACAACCCGGCGATCAGCAGGCGCGGCGCGGCCGCGATGTGCAAGGTGATCTGCTCGAGCCGGCGTTCGACCTGGGTGGCGCTGGTGAAGTGGCTCTGCTCAAGGCTGTGGCAGGCGTGGGGCAGCGTCAGGCGTTTGATCAACGCGTGATGCCCTTCCAGCGCGCCGGCGATGCGTTGCAGATAAGCGACGCTGGCTTCTCCCGCCGGCAGATACTCGATCAGCACGTCCAGCACGCCGCCGCAGGGCAGCGCCACGTTGGGCGTCATGCCGCCTTCGCCATAACGGATCACCTGGCTGGCCGCCTGATACTCCCCGGCGGCTACGCGCCGTAGAAAGTCCTCCTCCACGCACCCGCCCGACAATGAACCGCTGTAGCGGCCGTCTCGGGTCGCGGCCATCAACGCGCCCGGCGACCGCGGCGAAGAGCCGTAGGTACTGAGCACGGTGCATAACCAGACCGGCTGTTGCTGCAGCCAGCTTATCGCCTGGCTGACCACGGTGACATCAAGATGTTGCATAGGTGAATTTACTCGCTGGCCGGGAGTTGCGATGGAAGATCAATATCCTGCACGACGCCGGGGTGCTCAAGCGGCAGCAGGTGCACTGCCGCGCCTTGCAGCAGTTCACGCGCGCCATTATCGCCGCGCAGTTGGCAAAGCGGTTTGCGCAATCGGGCGGAAAAGCCGACCGGGTGACCGGGCTGTTGCGCATAGCAGGGGCGCACGATCGCGTGTTGCCGTAAGGCATCCGCCACCTGTCGGAAAACGTCGGCGCCGACGAACGGCATATCGGCCAGGTGGATCAGCCAGCCCTGCCAGTGCGGCGTGGCCGCAACGCCCGCGGCGATCGAGTCGCCGAGGCCCCCGCTGGCGAGCAGGGTGACCGGCACTTGCTTGGCGGCGCAGGCTGCCAGCACCGGCAGATTATCCGGCCGGGTTACCACCTGTACCGGCAGGCCGGAAGCCAGCGCCTGGCGCAGAGTGTGTTCGAACAGCGATCGCTGCTCGCCCGCCGCATCGGCGAATCCGGCGTTCAATTTGTTGCCCTGGCCGCCGGCCTGGATAAAGCGCTCCCCGCGTCCGGCGGCGGTAATGACAATGCCCGTGGTCATGCTTGAAGTCCGCGTTTGCGCAAATTATTTATTAGCCTACAAACTACCTGTGTTTTGCAAATGTTTTTTTGTTGAAAACAGCCTGTTAATCATCACATAATTTTAGTTATAAGCATATGCTTATGACGTCTACGGCAAGGTCGTCAGCGTTTGCGCAACAACACCGCGAACAAAAACCAATTACAAGAAAGACGTGAAGGACTTATTTATGAGCAATTTCAACCCGTCGCGGCGCCGCTTTATCAAAAGCGCCGTGATTGCGGGGGTGTCTGTGTATCTCGCACCCCTGTACAGCCGCGCCTACGCCGCGCTGTTCGAGCAAAAAATCCTCCAGTCGCCCAACTGGGATCCGCAGACCAAACGCGTCCGTTTCCGCATCGATGGCCGCGCCAAGGTCATGGGGCAGAAGGTGTTCGCGCGCGATATCCGCGCGGTGGACATGCCGCACTGGCCGCAGAAACAGGCGCACGCCTTCATTCTGCGCGTCACCAAAGCCGACCGGCTGTTCGAGGGGGTCGATCTGTCGCTGTTGGGGGACGACCTGCAGCCGGATCGCCTGGTGACGGCGGAAGATCTGGCGCGCGATGGCCTGGCCTTCCCGGCGTTCTACGGTGACGACATGCTGCTGCCGAGCGGCAAAACCCCGGCCTACCTCGGCCAGGCGGTGGCGATCCTGATCTATCACGACTTCGCCCGATTCCGCTTTGCCAAGGACAAGCTGAAATTCCGTGAAGAGACCATCAAATTCGGCGCGGTCACCGGCCCGCTGGAGCGCGATCCCTGGGGCAGTTTCCGCTATGTGCGGGTGGGGGGCGATCAACCGTTCGACGACGATCGCTTCTCCAGCCTGAAGGACACGCCAATCTTCCCGGTATCGATGAAAAAGCACCTGCCGGTGTGGCCGGAAGGGCGCGAGGGCGGCAAGCTGGATCAGGAAGGCATGCGCTATGCGGGCCAGATCGCCGACGAGATGGCCAACCCGCCGGCCGACTGGCTGGTGATGTCACGCCGCTACACCACGCAGTCGATCGATACCTCGGCGCTGGAGCCGGACAACGCCAACGGCTGGTTCGACGCGCAGACGCAAACCCTGCATCTAGTGGTGCCGACCCAGTCGCCGCAGGAAGTGGCCGACGAGATGCCGCGCATGTTGGCCAAGCGCAACCCGCCGGTGAAACAGCTGATCCTGCACCCGTGCTACACCGTGGGCTACGGCTCGAAAGATCACTACAACTTCCCCTATTACGGCGCAGTGGCGGCGATGTACGGCGACGGCCACCCGGTGCGCCTGGCCAATGACCGCTTCGAGCAGTTCCAGACGGCGCTGAAGCGCCACGCGTTCGACATGAACTATCGCATCGCGGTGAATCGCCAGACCGGCGTTATGCAGTCGTTCCTCGGTGACATGACGGCGGACGGCGGCGGCCGCAGCAACTTTACCCCTTCGGTGGTGATGGTTGGCGCGACCGCCGCCCAGTCGATTTACTACTTCCCGAAAAGCGATCTGTCGTCGGTCGGGCTGGCCTCACGCGCCATCGACGCCGGATCGGCGCGCGGTTACGGCACGCTGCAGAGCATGGCCGCCACCGAGATGATGGTGGATGAGCTGGCCGCCGAGCTGAAGATCGACCCGATCGAGTTCCGCCTGCGCAACGTGCTGAAATCCGGCATGAAAAACACCCAAGGGGCGATCCCGGCCGGTGCGATCCGCGCCGATGAAGTGCTGGTGAAGGCGGCGAAGCATGAGATGTGGCTCAAGCGCGCCGAACGCAAGGCCGAGTTTGAGAGCCGCTATCCCGGCAAGCGCTATGGCGTTGGCTTCGGCTGCGTGCAGAAAGACTTCGGCACCGGGGCGGAAACCTCGTTCGCCCGGGTGGAGCTGAGCGAAGACGGGCGCATCACCCTGCATCACAGCGGCGCGGAGATGGGCACCGGCATGTCGACCTCGCAGTCGGTACTGTGCGCGCAGTGGCTGGGCAAACCGGCCGACGAAGCGCACTTCTCGGTCACCGACTGGTCGGTACTGCCGATGGTCACCAGCGGCGATCCTTACCTGATGTCGCAAGAAGAGCAGGACAAGCTGCAAACCAACCCCAACTGGACGCCGAGCTACTGTTCGCCGTCGAGCGCCAGCAATTCGGCCTATTACTTCTCGCACAGCACCCGCGAAGCGGCGCGCCTGATCTTCGATCACGGCCTGTGGCCGGCGGCGATGGCGCTGTGGCAGGCCGGTATCGGCGGCGGCCAGGCGGCGCCGCTGGTGGTGCGGCGCGAAGATGCGCGTTGGGTCGAAGGCGGCCTGACGGCGGCGGGCATGTCGGTGCTGAGCCTCGAGCTGCTGGCCAAGACGGCTTATCAGATGGGCGGCGTCACCGGCGCGGCGGTGCACGTGTTCAACCGCTGGCAGTGGGCGGAGGCCGATTTCACGTTGAACGGCAAAAGCGAGCGCCTGCCGGTCGACGGCATGGCGCTGCGCAACGCCAGCGGCGAATTCAAACCGCTGGCGCGCGGGCAGGTCTATTATCCGCCGACCCAGCGCAACAATGCGGCGGTGACCTACTACAGTGCCGTTGGCACGCTGGCGGAAGTGGCGGTGGATATCGCCACCGGCCAGGTGGAATTGCTGAATCACCACTCGATCATGGAGTGCGGCAACCTGATCGTGCCAGAACTGGTGTCCGGCCAACTGCAGGGCGGGCTGGCGATGGGGATCGGCCATGCGCTGCACGAATATTTACCGCTGTACGAAGACGGCCCGGGCAACGGCACCTGGAACTTCAACCGTTACCACCTGCCGCGCGCTAGCGACGTGGCGGTGTGGAAGCAGAGCGGCGACATCCTGCCGGCGCTGTCGGAAACCGATCCGCCGAAAGGCATGGCGGAGGTGGTGATGATCCCGATCGTGGCCGCGCTGGTCAACGCCATCGCCGACGCCACCGGCCACCGTTTCCGTGATTTGCCCGTTCGTGCAGAAAATATTCGTGAGGTATTACAATGAGCATTAAAACCCAGCCGATTTCCCTGACCATCAACGAAAAGCAGTACGGCCCGATCGAGGTGCCGGAAGGCTTGATGATGATCGATTTCCTGCACGAGTACCTTGACCTGACCGGTTCGCGCCTCGGCTGCGGGCAGGGCATTTGCCACGCCTGCGTGGCGATCGTCGATCACCCGAGCGGCACTAGCGAAGAGGTGCGCACCTGCATCACCGGCGCGCATTTCTTCAACGGCAAGAAAGTGCGTACCGTCGAAGGCCATGCCAAGGTGGACGAGCAGGGCGAGGTGGTTGAACTGTCGCCGATCCAGCAGGCGTTTCTGGAGCACTACAGCTTCCAGTGCGGCTACTGCACGCCGGGCTTCGTCAACGCCGCCACCATTTTCGTGGAAAAGCTCAAGCGTGAGCCGATCGCCCGCGAACAGCTGGAAAACGCCATCGAGCAGGCGCTGGACAGCCACATCTGCCGCTGCACCGGCTACGTGCGCTACTACGAAGCGGTGCGTGACGTGGTGCTGAAAACGCCGGGCCTGCTGAAGGAGACGGCGCAATGAAAAAACGTCTCGCAGTGTTGATTGTGCTGGTGGCGATCGTAGTGATTGCGCTGCTGTGGTGGCGGGAAAACCGCCGTTACGACGGCCCGGTGCAGCAGGTGACCGCCAGCGCCGAACAGATCGCGCGCGGCCGCTATCTGGCGCAGGCCGCTGACTGCGCCGCCTGCCATACCGCCAGCGGCGGGGCGCCGTTGGCCGGCGGCTATCCGCTGGACACGCCGTTCGGCACTATTTACGGCAGCAACCTGACACCGTCGGCCGACCACGGCATCGGGCGCTGGAGCAAGGACGACTTCTTCCTGGCGCTGACGCAGGGCGTGGCGCCGGGCGGACGGCACCTGTACCCGGCGATGCCTTACACCTCGTACAAGGGCATGTCGCGTCAGGACGCCGATGACATCTACGCTTACCTGATGACGCGCCCGGCGGTGGACGTGGCCATTCCGGCCAACGAGATGCCGTTCCCGTTCAACCAGCGCATGGCGCTGATCGGCTGGAACCTGCTGTTCCGCAGCCAGGATCCGCTGCCGGCCAGCTCGCAGGGCAGCTCGTCGCAATGGCAGCGCGGCCGCTATCTGGCCGACGTGCTGGGCCACTGTGGCGAATGCCACACGCCGCGCGGCGCGCTGGGGCAGATGGATCTCGGCAAGCCGATGCAGGGCGGCGATCTCGGCCGCTTCATGGCGCCGGACATTACGCCGCACGGCCTGGCGCAGCGCGGCTGGACACCGCAGGACGTCAGCCGCTTCCTCGGCACCGGCCTCGCGCCGCAGGGTTCGGCCTTCAGTGAGATGCATATGGTGGTGGATCTCAGCACCCGTCATTTGACGCCAGAAGACCATCAGGCGCTGGCGCTGTATCTGATGGGCGAGCAGCCGCCAGCGGCGGTGCCGGTGAAAATGGGGCAGGGCAGCGATGCCGGGCGCATGACCTATCTGGATCAGTGTGCCGGCTGTCATGCGCGCGAAGGCGAAGGCAAACCGCACGTCGCACCGGCGATGCGCGATAACGCCACGCTGCGCCAGGCGGACGGCAAGAACCTGATCGTGTCGGTGCTGGACGGCCTGCCGGCCCAGCAGTTCCCGAACGGTGAAAGCATGCAGAGCATGCCGGGCTTCGGCGAGCGTCTGAGCGATGCCGACGTGGCGGAACTGGTAAATTACCTGCGGGTGACCTGGGGCGGTTTGCCGGCGGACGTCACCGCCGAGCAGGTGAAAGCGCTGCGCAAGTAAGCGGCGTTCAGACGAAAAAAATGGCCCGCATCTGCGGGCCATTTTATTGCGCGGTCACGGGATTCAACGGCTGGTGACGCCGTCGACGCGTTGGCTGCGCTGTTTGATGGCGTAACCGACGGCCAGGATCGCCACCCATACCGGGATCAGCAGCACCGAGATTTGAATGCCCGGCGTCAGGTACATGATCACCAGGATGCCGGCCATGAACAGCAGGCACAGGTAGTTGCTGAACGGGTACCAGAACGCTTTGAACTTCGGCACCACGCCTTCGCGGTTTTTGGCGGCGCGGAACTTCAGGTGCGCCAGGCTGATCATCGCCCAGTTGATCACCAGCGCCGACACCACCAACGCCATCAGCAGTTCGAAGGCACGGCCCGGGATCAGGTAGTTAATCAGCACGCACAGCGCGGTGGCGAGGGCGGAGATGCCGATGGCCACCACCGGCACGCCGCGGCCGTCGACCTTCAGCAGGCTTTTCGGGCCGTTGCCCTGCTGCGCCAGACCGTACAGCATGCGGCTGTTGCAGTAGACGCAGCTGTTGTACACCGACAGCGCGGCGGTGAGCACCACGACGTTCAGCACGGTCGCCACCAGGTTGCTGTTCAGCGCGTGGAAGATCAGCACGAACGGGCTGCCGCCTTCGACCACTTTGCCCCACGGGTACAGCGACAGCAGAATGGCCAGCGAACCGATATAGAAGATCAGGATGCGGTAGATCACCTGATTGGTGGCTTTCGGAATGCTCTTTTGCGGGTTGTCGGCTTCGGCGGCGGTGATGCCAACCAGTTCGAGGCCGCCGAAGGAGAACATGATCACCGCCATCGCCATCACCAGACCCATGACGCCGTTCGGGAAGAACCCGCCCTGCGCCCACAGGTTGGTGACGGTGGCTTCCGGGCCGCCCATGCCGCTGAACAGCAGGTAGGCGCCGAACACGATCATGCCGATAATCGCCACCACCTTGATGATGGCGAACCAGAACTCCATCTCGCCGTAAACTTTAACGTTGGCGAGGTTGATGGCGTTGATCGCCAGGAAGAATACCGCGGCGGAGACCCAGGTCGGGATCTCCGGCCACCAGTACTGCACGTAGATGCCGACCGCGGTCAGCTCCGCCATCGCCACCAGGACATACAGCACCCAATAGTTCCAGCCGGAGGCGAAGCCGGCGAAGTGCCCCAGTATTTGTAGGCGAAGTGGCTGAAGGAACCGGCGACCGGCTCTTCCACCACCATTTCCCCCAGCTGGCGCATGATCAGAAACGCGATGAAGCCGCCGATGGCGTAGCCGAGAAGCACTGACGGGCCGGCCATTTTTATTGTTTGAGCGATACCGAGAAATAACCCGGTACCGATTGCGCCACCTAAGGCGATGAGCTGAATATGGCGGTTTTTCAGGCCGCGTTTCAGCTGGTCACCCTGCTGTTGACCATCCATCAATCTAACCCTCTGTCGTTGTGAATGCCACCTGCCTGTAAAGCAGTGGTTACGATGTGTGTTTTGTTTTATTTACGGCGTTATAGCTATTAATTCCACGGCGCCGCTACCGTTTGGCAGAGAATAATGTTATGCGCGTCGGTTTGCACCTGCTTTGTCGTGTGAGTGATTAAGATTGCAGCAGTTTAGGAAACAAAATGCGGGTTGTGTGACGGCGGGGGGGATTCAGTGCATGAAATAAGCAACAAATCACATAATGCGCAAAAATAACGTAGATCTGAACGGTGGGGTGCGTTCAAATAATGAACGAACCGCCGTTGCGCTGCTCGCCAAATAGCCATTCATTAAAGCGTCATAACCATGCAATAAAACTCGGGCAAAAAGTTTGCACTCTGCCTTGCGTAAGGTTTGGTAAAAGTTAAATCCCAAACCCATCGCGTAAATGGTAATACCATCACGGCGTTACCGGTTTGCAGCGGGGTTTTCAGCGGGGTGTTAAAATGTGCGGGTAACCTGATTTCGATCAAGGCCCGTATGGACAGGAGGTGAATACTTTGTTACTTTACCGTCACGTTTTTGAAATTGGTATTACCAATTGACTCCGCGCCATTCGCAGAGAAGAATTCACTCATGGCCTACAGCAAAATCCGCCAACCCAAGTTGTCAGATGTTATCGAGCAACAGCTCGAATACCTGATCCTCGAGGGGACACTGCGCCCAGGCGAAAAACTGCCTCCGGAGCGCGAGCTGGCGAAACAATTTGATGTCTCCCGTCCTTCTCTGAGAGAGGCCATTCAGCGCCTTGAAGCGAAAGGGCTGCTCCTGCGCCGTCAGGGCGGCGGCACCTTCGTGCAAACTAATCTGTGGCAGAGCTTCAGCGATCCGCTGGCCGAGCTGCTGGCCGACCATCCCGAATCACAGTTCGATCTGCTGGAAACCCGTCACGCGCTGGAAGGCATTGCCGCCTATTACGCGGCGCTGCGCGGCACCGATGAAGATCTGGCGCGCATCCGCGATTGCCACATCGTGATTCAACAGGCTCAAGACAGCGGCGATCTCGACGCCGAGGCCGATGCGGTCATGCAGTATCAAATCGCCGTGACTGAAGCCGCTCACAACGTTGTGTTACTTCACCTGCTACGCTGCATGGGGCCGATGCTGGAACAGAACGTGCGTCAGAACTTTGAATTGCTCTACTCGCGCCGTGAGATGTTGGCAAAAGTGAGCAGCCACCGCGCCGGAATTTTTGAGGCGATTGTGGCACGCGAGCCGGAAAAGGCCCGTGAAGCCTCGCATCGCCACTTGGCGTTTATCGAGGAAATCTTGCTGGATCTCAGCCGGGAGCATACTCGGCGCGAGAGATCGCTACGGCGTCTCCAGCAACGCAAGGATTAAGAGCTGTCCTCTTCAGGGTACACCAGCCTGCGGGGGTTAAGTTCGAGGTACTTAGTTAAGTACTTAAGCGGCAACTAAACTGATGGGCCTGTCTTCGTGTGTTTTTGCACAGAGCACAGGAAGACAGGCTCCAAACAAACCATTAGACAGATAAGGAATACCACCATGTCAGAACGTTTAAACAATGACGTGGATCCGATCGAAACCCGCGACTGGCTGCAGGCGATCGAATCGGTCATCCGTGAAGAGGGTGTTGAGCGAGCTCAGTTTCTGATTGATCAGGTATTGGGAGAAGCCCGCAAAGGCGGCGTTAACGTTGCGGCCGGTGCTGCAGCGCACAACTACGTCAACACCATCGCGGTAGAAGACGAACCGGCCTACCCAGGCAACCTGGATCTGGAACGCCGCATTCGCTCTGCGATCCGTTGGAACGCGATCATGACCGTTCTGCGCGCATCCAAAAAAGACCTGGAGCTGGGCGGCCACATGGCTTCCTTCCAGTCTTCCGCGACCTTCTATGAAGTCTGCTTTAACCACTTCTTCCGCGCACGCAACGAGAAAGACGGCGGCGACCTGGTGTACTTCCAGGGCCACATCTCTCCGGGCGTTTACGCGCGTGCCTTCCTTGAAGGCCGCCTGACCGAAGAACAGATGAACAACTTCCGTCAGGAAGTGCACGGCAACGGCCTGTCCTCTTACCCGCATCCTAAGCTGATGCCGGAATTCTGGCAGTTCCCGACCGTATCCATGGGCCTGGGCCCAATCAGCGCCATCTATCAGGCGAAGTTCCTGAAATACCTGGAACACCGTGGCCTGAAAGACACCTCTGAGCAGACCGTTTACGCCTTCCTGGGCGACGGTGAAATGGATGAGCCGGAATCCAAAGGCGCCATCACCATCGCGACTCGCGAGAAGCTGGACAACCTGGTGTTCGTCATCAACTGCAACCTGCAGCGCCTGGACGGCCCGGTCACCGGTAACGGCAAGATCATCAACGAACTGGAAGGCATCTTCTCCGGCGCAGGCTGGCAGGTGCTGAAAGTGATCTGGGGCGGCCGTTGGGACGAGCTGCTGCGCAAAGACACCAGCGGTAAACTGGTTCAGCTGATGAACGAGACCCTGGACGGCGACTACCAGACCTTCAAATCCAAAGACGGCGCTTACGTGCGCGAGCACTTCTTCGGCCGTTACCCGGAAACCGCTGCGCTGGTCAAAGACATGACCGACGACGAAATCTGGGCGCTGAACCGTGGTGGTCACGATCCGAAGAAAATCTTCGCTGCACTGAAAAAAGCGCAGGACACCAAAGGCAAACCGACCGTTATCCTGGCCCACACCATCAAAGGTTACGGCATGGGTGAAACCGCGGAAGGTAAAAACATCGCTCACCAGGTGAAGAAAATGAACATGGAAGGGGTTCACCACTTCCGCGATCGTTTCAATGTGCCGGTTGCCGATGCTGACATCGAAAAACTGCCGTACATCACCTTCGAGAAAGAGTCCGAAGAATACAAATACCTGCACGAACGTCGCCAGGCGCTGAAAGGCTACGTGCCAACCCGTCTGCCGGAGTTCACCCAGAAGCTGGAAATGCCGGCGCTGGAAGATTTCAGCTCGCTGCTGGAAGAGCAGAACAAAGAGATCTCCACCACTATCGCCTTCGTGCGTGCCCTGAACGTGATGCTGAAGAACAAGTCGATCAAAGATCGCCTGGTGCCAATCATCGCCGACGAAGCGCGTACTTTCGGTATGGAAGGTCTGTTCCGTCAGATCGGTATCTACAGCCCGAACGGCCAGCAGTACACCCCGCAGGACCGTGAGCAGGTTGCTTACTACAAAGAAGACGAGAAAGGTCAAATCCTGCAGGAAGGCATCAACGAACTGGGCGCAGCCTCTTCCTGGCTGGCCGCAGCGACTTCCTACAGCACCAACGATCTGCCGATGATTCCGTTCTACATCTACTACTCGATGTTCGGTTTCCAACGTATCGGCGACCTGTGCTGGGCAGCGGGCGACCAACAGGCGCGTGGCTTCCTGATCGGCGGGACCTCGGGCCGTACTACCCTGAACGGTGAAGGTCTGCAGCACGAAGATGGCCACAGCCACATTCAGTCTCTGACCATCCCTAACTGCATCTCTTACGATCCGGCTTACGCGTACGAAGTGGCGGTGATCATGCACGACGGTCTGGTGCGCATGTATGGCGACAACCCAGAAAACGTGTACTACTACCTGACCACGCTGAACGAAAACTACCACATGCCTGCGATGCCGCAGGGTGCGGAAGAAGGTATCCGCAAGGGTATCTACAAGCTGGAAACGCTGGAAGGCAGCAAAGGCAAGGTACAGCTGCTGGGCTCCGGCGCTATCCTGCGCCACGTGCGCGAAGCTGCGCAGATCCTGGCGAAGGACTACGGCGTGGGTTCCGACACCTACAGCGTGACCTCGTTCACCGAACTGGCGCGCGACGGCCAGGATTGCGAACGTTGGAACATGCTGCACCCAACCGAAACGCCACGCGTGCCTTACATCGCTCAGGTGATGAGCGACGCGCCAGCGGTAGCGTCTACCGACTACATGAAACTGTTCGCTGAACAGGTTCGTACTTATGTGCCGGCCAGCGATTATCGCGTACTGGGCACCGACGGCTTCGGTCGTTCGGACAGCCGCGAAAACCTGCGTCACCACTTCGAAGTCGATGCATCTTACGTGGTGGTTGCTGCTCTGGGTGAACTGGCTAAACGCGGTGAGATCGAAGCTTCTGTGGTTGCTGATGCAATCAAGAAATTCGACATCAACCCGGAAAAAGTTAACCCGCGTCTGGCCTAAGAGGTACTGAATAATGTCTATCGAAATCAACGTACCGGACATCGGTGCAGATGAAGTCGAAATCACCGAGATTCTGGTGAAGGTCGGCGATAAAGTTGAAGCGGAACAATCGCTGATCACCGTGGAAGGCGACAAGGCCTCCATGGAAGTGCCATCCCCTCAGGCGGGCGTGGTGAAAGAGATTAAAGTGGCGGTCGGCGATAAAACCGAAACCGGCAAACTGATCATGATCTTCGAAGCGGCAGGCGCAGCGGAAGCTGCACCGGCGGCGAAAGCGGAAGAAAAACCGGCGGCAGCAGCAGCTGCCCCGGCTGCCGCTGCGGCCAAAGACGTTGCTGTGCCGGACATCGGCGCCGACGAAGTCGAAGTGACCGAGATCCTGGTGAAAGTGGGCGACAAGGTGGAAGCCGAGCAGTCCCTGATCACTGTGGAAGGCGACAAGGCTTCCATGGAAGTCCCTGCGCCGTTCGCGGGCACCGTGAAAGAGATCAAGATCGCGACCGGCGACAAAGTGAAAACCGGTTCCCTGATCATGGTGTTCGAAGTGGCTGGCGCCGCTTCCGCTGCCGCCCCGGCTGCGGCTGAAGCTCCTGCCGCCGCTGCAGCGCCTGCGGCCTCTGCGGCCAAAGACGTCGCCGTGCCGGATATCGGCGGTGACGAAGTCGAAGTGACCGAGGTGATGGTTAAGGTGGGCGACAAGGTTGCCGCCGAGCAGTCTCTGATCACCGTGGAAGGCGACAAGGCCTCCATGGAAGTGCCTGCTCCGTTCGCGGGTACCGTGAAAGAGATCAAGATCGCGACCGGCGACAAAGTGAAAACCGGCTCTCTGATCATGGTGTTCGAAGTGGAAGGCGCTGCGCCTGCCGCTGCCGCCGCTCCAGCCGCTAAAGCGGACGCTGCGCCGGCGCCGGCCGCCGCTAAAGCCGCCGCTCCAGCTGCGAAAGCTGACGACAAAGGCGAGTTCGCCGAGAACGCGGCATACGTGCACGCGACCCCGGTCATTCGTCGTCTGGCGCGTGAATTCGGCGTTAACCTGGCGAAAGTGAAAGGTACCGGTCGTAAAGGCCGCATCCTGCGCGAAGACGTTCAGACTTACGTGAAAGATGCGGTGAAACGCGCTGAAGCAGCTCCGGCTGCTGCCGGCGGCGGTCTGCCAGGCATGTTGCCATGGCCGAAAGTGGACTTCAGCAAGTTCGGCGAGATCGAAGAAGTTGAAATGGGCCGCATCCAGAAGATCTCTGGCGCGAACCTGAGCCGCAACTGGGTGATGATCCCGCACGTGACTCACTTCGACAAAACCGACATCACCGATCTGGAAGCGTTCCGCAAGCAACAGAACGAAGAAGCGGCCAAGCGCAAGCTGGACGTGAAGTTCACGCCTGTCGTGTTCATCATGAAAGCCGTTGCTGCCGCTCTGGAGCAGATGCCGCGCTTCAACAGCTCGCTGTCCGAAGATGGCCAGAAGCTGACGCTGAAGAAATACATCAACATCGGCGTGGCGGTAGATACCCCGAACGGCCTGGTGGTTCCGGTGTTCAAGGACGTGAACAAGAAGAGCATCACCGAGCTGTCTCGCGAACTGATGGCCATCTCCAAGAAAGCGCGCGACGGCAAGCTGACCGCGGGCGAGATGCAGGGCGGCTGCTTCACCATCTCCAGCCTGGGTGGCATCGGGACGACTCACTTCGCGCCGATCGTCAACGCGCCGGAAGTGGCTATCCTGGGCGTCTCCAAGTCTGCGATGGAGCCGGTCTGGAACGGTAAAGAGTTCATGCCGCGCCTGATGATGCCGATGTCGCTGTCCTTCGACCACCGCGTTATCGACGGTGCCGATGGTGCGCGCTTCATCACCATCATCAACAACATGTTGTCCGACATTCGCCGTCTGGTGATGTAATGCAAAAGGGGCGCAGCATGCTGCGCCCCTGATGATTCTGTAGCAGTTTTGTCGGATTTTGCACAACTCGACAAAATTGTTGAGACACGGGTCACTCGAACACGCTTTGCAGATTATTAACAATTCTGTAAACTGCTCGCGGTGTAAGCGTCCCGGTGGATGAAGGGCGTTATGAGATCGATTAGCAATAAAAATGACGTCTGACCCGCCGGACAATCAATTAAGAGGTCATGATGAGTACTGAAATTAAAACTCAGGTCGTGGTACTTGGGGCGGGCCCGGCAGGTTACTCTGCAGCCTTTCGTTGCGCTGACTTAGGTCTTGAAACCGTTCTGGTTGAACGTTATTCCACTCTGGGCGGGGTTTGCCTGAACGTGGGATGTATCCCTTCCAAAGCACTGCTGCACGTTGCCAAAGTGATCGAAGAAGCCAAAGCGCTGGCCGAACACGGCATCGTTTTCGGCGAGCCGAAAACCGACATCGACAAAGTGCGCGTCTGGAAAGAAAAAGTCATCACTCAGCTGACCGGCGGTCTGGCTGGCATGGCGAAAGGCCGTAAAGTGAAAGTGGTCAACGGCTTGGGCAAATTCACCGGCGCTAACACCCTGGTTGTGGAAGGCGAAAACGGCCCAACCACCATCAACTTCGACAACGCCATCATCGCTGCAGGTTCTCGTCCGATCCAATTGCCATTCATTCCTCATGAAGATCCACGCGTGTGGGATTCCACCGATGCGCTGGAGCTGAAAACCGTCCCAGAGCGTCTGCTGGTTATGGGCGGCGGCATCATCGGCCTGGAAATGGGCACCGTATACCATGCACTGGGTTCACAGATCGACGTCGTTGAAATGTTCGATCAGGTTATCCCGGCGGCAGATAAAGACGTGGTGAAAGTCTTCACCAAGCGTATCAGCAAGCAGTTCAACCTGATGCTGGAAACCAAAGTGACCGCGGTAGAAGCCAAAGAAGACGGCATCTACGTCACGATGGAAGGTAAAAAAGCGCCAGCAGAACCACAGCGTTACGACGCGGTGCTGGTGGCGATCGGCCGCGTGCCGAACGGCAAACTGCTGGATGCCGGCAAAGCCGGTGTTGAAGTTGACGAGCGTGGCTTCATCAACGTCGACAAACAGCTGCGTACCAACGTGCCGCACATCTTCGCTATCGGCGACATCGTCGGTCAGCCGATGCTGGCGCACAAAGGCGTGCACGAAGGCCACGTTGCCGCAGAAGTTATCGCCGGCATGAAGCACTACTTCGATCCGAAAGTGATCCCATCCATCGCTTACACCGAGCCGGAAGTGGCATGGGTGGGTCTGACCGAGAAAGAAGCGAAAGAGAAAGGCATCAGCTACGAAACCTCCACCTTCCCGTGGGCGGCTTCCGGCCGTGCGATCGCTTCCGACTGTGCAGACGGCATGACCAAACTGATCTTCGACAAAGAAACTCACCGCATCATCGGTGGCGCGATTGTCGGCACCAACGGCGGTGAACTGCTGGGTGAAATCGGTCTGGCTATCGAGATGGGCTGCGACGCGGAAGACATCGCGCTGACCATCCACGCTCACCCGACCCTGCACGAATCCGTGGGCCTGGCGGCGGAAATCTACGAAGGCAGCATCACCGACCTGCCTAACCCGAAAGCCAAGAAGAAGTAATTCTGCTGGTTTGACCGGTTAACAAGCGGCTCCTGAGAAGGGGCCGTTTTTTTTTTTGCTCAGATGCACCAAGCGGTATTTTTGTGGCAGTTGCGCCAAATTCCGATCCTCATGCTTATATCCATTTTAATTATGTGGATATAATGCCCTGTTTGTCCGGCAGCCGATTACGCTGCGCTCAACGATTCAGCAAAGATTTAATGTTGCTTTTATGTGAACGAATTAACAACCGTTTCAAATCCTGATATGCTGGCTGAGCGGAACCGGGCACTGTACCTTACAGTCCAGGACATCGACAGCAGTGCCCCGTCAGGATAGATGGCATCAATATCGCCGTGCGCTCTACCCATCAGTCTTTCATGCTGTAACGCTGTTTGACCGTGCTTGTTTGCCCCAATCACCGTTTCGGGGCCTTTACGGGCCGATCGCCTAGCCACAGAGTGAAACCCCAAGGGTATAAACCCGGTTTGCATATACGCCAGGCACAATAAATGACAATGAGAGCGAGGAGAACGTCGTGCTAGAAGAATACCGTAAGCACGTAGCCGAGCGTGCTGCTGAGGGCATCGCCCCTAAGCCGCTAGACGCCACCCAAATGGCCGCGCTGGTCGAACTACTGAAGAATCCGCCAAAAGGCGAAGAAGAATTCCTGTTAGACCTGCTGATTAACCGTGTTCCACCGGGCGTCGACGAAGCCGCCTACGTTAAAGCAGGTTTCCTGGCGGCCATCGCCAAAGGCGAAGCGACATCCCCCCTGGTTACCCCCGAGAAAGCCATTGAACTGTTAGGCACCATGCAGGGCGGTTATAACATTCATCCGCTGATCGATGCCCTGGACAACGAAAAGCTGGCGCCTATCGCCGCCAAAGCGCTGTCCCACACGCTGCTGATGTTCGACAACTTCTACGACGTGGAAGATAAGGCCAAGGCCGGTAACCCGCACGCCAAGCAGATCATGCAGTCCTGGGCCGATGCCGAATGGTACCTGTCGCGCCCTGAGCTGGCGGAAAAGATCACCGTCACCGTGTTCAAAGTCACCGGCGAAACCAACACCGATGACCTTTCTCCGGCGCCGGACGCCTGGTCGCGTCCTGACATCCCGCTGCACGCGCTGGCGATGTTGAAAAACGAACGTGAAGGCATCGTGCCGGATCAGCCGGGCAGCGTTGGCCCGATCAAACAGATCGAGCTGCTGAACAAGAAAGGCTTCCCGCTGGCCTACGTCGGCGACGTGGTCGGCACCGGTTCCTCCCGTAAATCCGCCACCAACTCGGTGCTGTGGTTCATGGGTGATGACATCCCGCACGTGCCGAACAAGCGCGGCGGCGGCGTGGTGCTGGGCGGCAAGATTGCACCTATCTTCTTCAACACCATGGAAGATGCTGGCGCATTGCCGATCGAAGTGGACGTGTCCGAGCTGAACATGGGCGACGTGATCGACGTTTACCCGTACAAAGGTGAAGTACGCAACCACGAGACCAGTGCGCTGATCGCCAACTTCGAGCTGAAAACCGACGTGCTGCTGGATGAAGTGCGCGCCGGCGGCCGTATCCCGCTGATCATCGGCCGCGGCCTGACCACCAAGGCGCGCGAAGCGCTGGGCCTGCCGCACAGCGACGTGTTCCGTATCGCCAAACCGGTTGCCGCGAGCAGCAAAGGCTTCTCGCTGGCGCAGAAAATGGTCGGCCGCGCCTGCGGCGTCGCCGGCATTCGCCCTGGCGAATACTGCGAACCGAAGATGACCTCCGTCGGTTCTCAGGACACCACCGGCCCGATGACCCGCGATGAACTGAAAGACCTGGCCTGCCTCGGCTTCTCCGCCGATCTGGTCATGCAGTCGTTCTGCCACACCGCCGCGTACCCGAAACCGGTCGACGTGACCACGCACCACACGCTGCCTGACTTCATCATGAACCGCGGCGGCGTCTCGCTGCGTCCGGGCGACGGCGTGATCCACTCTTGGCTGAACCGTATGCTGCTGCCTGACACCGTCGGCACCGGCGGCGATTCCCACACCCGCTTCCCGATCGGCATCTCCTTCCCGGCCGGTTCCGGCCTGGTGGCGTTTGCCGCCGCGACCGGCGTGATGCCGCTGGATATGCCTGAGTCGGTGCTGGTGCGCTTCAAAGGCAAAATGCAGCCGGGCATCACCCTGCGCGATCTGGTGCACGCCATCCCTTACTACGCGATCCAGCAAGGGCTGCTGACCGTCGAGAAGAAGGGCAAGAAAAACATCTTCTCCGGCCGCATTCTGGAGATCGAAGGCCTGCCGGACCTGAAGGTCGAGCAGGCGTTTGAGCTGACCGATGCGTCCGCCGAACGTTCCGCCGCCGGTTGTACCATCAAGCTGGACAAGGCGCCGATCGAAGAGTACCTGAACTCCAACATCGTGCTGCTGAAGTGGATGATCTCCGAAGGCTACGGCGATCGCCGTACGCTGGAGCGCCGTATTCAGGGCATGGAAAAATGGCTGGCGGATCCGCAACTGCTGGAAGGCGATGCGGATGCGGAATACGCAGCGGTGATCGACATCGATCTGAACGAGATCAAAGAGCCGATCCTGTGCGCGCCGAACGATCCTGACGATGCACGCCTGCTGTCCGACGTGGCCAACAGCAAAATCGATGAAGTGTTCATCGGTTCTTGCATGACCAACATCGGCCACTTCCGCGCGGCCGGCAAGCTGCTGGATCAGCACAAGGGCCAGCTGCCGACCCGTCTGTGGGTGGCGCCGCCAACCAAGATGGATGCGGCTCAGCTGACCGAAGAAGGCTACTACAGCGTCTTCGGCAAGAGCGGTGCGCGTATCGAGATCCCGGGCTGCTCGCTGTGTATGGGCAACCAGGCGCGCGTGGCGGACGGCGCGACGGTGGTATCCACCTCGACCCGTAACTTCCCGAACCGTCTGGGCACCGGTGCCAACGTCTATCTGGCGTCTGCCGAACTGGCCGCGGTAGCGTCCCTGTTGGGCCGCCTGCCGACGCCGGACGAGTACCAGACCTATATGGCGCAGGTCGACAAGACGGCGGCGGATACCTACCGCTACCTGAACTTTGACCAGCTGGGGCAGTACACCGAAAAAGCCGACGGCGTGATCTTCCAAACCGCCGTGTAAGCCGCTATATTGCGCAACTGTTTAACGGGAGGCCTTGGCCTCCCGTTTTATTTTGCTCAGTTGCCAACTTTGCGAGCGCTCACTGAGTTAGTCCGCCATTTATGTTTACACTAAGAAAAAGGGCTCAGGAGGGCATGCTATGGATTACGAATTTCTGCGTGACGTCACCGGTCAGGTGATCGTCAGATTTTCGATGGGGCATGAAGCGATTGGCCACTGGATCAACGAAGAAGTTAAAGGCGATTTCAACCTGCTGGACCGGATTGAAGCCGGTGCGGCCGAGGTCAAAGGCAGCGAGCGTCAATGGCAGCTGGAAGGCCATGAATATACGCTGCTGATGGATGGTGAAGAAGTGATGATCCGCGCCAATCAGCTGGAGTTTGAGGGCGATGAAATGGAAGAGGGGATGAACTACTACGACGAAGAAAGCCTCTCATTCTGCGGCGTTGAGGACTTCCTGCTGGTGTTGAAGGCCTATCGTTCTTTCATGCTGAAGTACTAAGCATCAGGGCGCGGCGTGCCGCGCCCTTTCCATCACAGATGCGGAATATTGCGGCCGTAATAGATTTCCTGCATCTCTTTCCATAACAGATCGGTGATCTGCTTGCGTTCGGCTGCGCTCAACGCCTCCGGCTCCGCGTTAAACAGGTAGTGCTTCAGATCGAAATCTTTCAGCAACATCTTGGTATGGAAGATATTTTCCTGGTAAACGTTCACGTCCATCATGTGGTACAGCGCCTTGATGTCTTCCGACATAAAGTTCTGGATCGAATTGATCTCGTGATCGATGTAATGTTTCACGCCGTTCACGTCGCGGGTAAAACCGCGCACGCGATAGTCCATGGTGACGATGTCGGATTCCAGTTGGTGAATTAAGTAGTTCAGCGCCTTGAGGGGCGAAATGACGCCGCAGGTCGAGACCTCGATATCGGCGCGAAAGGTGCATAGCCCGCCTTCCGGATGGCTTTCCGGGTAGGTATGTACGCAGATATGGCTTTTGTCCAGGTGCGCGACGACCGTATTCGGCAACGGGCCTGGGTGTTCCGACGTATCGACGTCTTTCGGATCGATGGGCTCTTCGCTGACCAGGATGGTGACGCTGGCGCCCTGCGGCTCGTAGTCCTGACGCGCGATGTTCAGAATATTGGCGCCGATGATCGAGCAGGTCTCGCTCAGGATCTCGGTCAGCCGGTTGGCGTTATATTGTTCGTCTATGTAGGCGATATAGCCGTCGCGATCGTCCGCGGTTTTGGCATAACAAATATCGTAAATACAAAAACTCAGGCTCTTGGTCAGGTTGTTGAAGCCGTGCAGTTTTAGCTTATGCAATTTAGGCCACCTCCTTTATCTTCTCGCTTAACGTGTTACGTTCAGGGCATTGAGCAAATATTGCGGCAGGGCAAAGCTGCCGACGTGAATTGCCGGGTTGTAATAACGGCAGTGTAGGCCGCTTTGGTTAAAGCGTTGTTGCAGAGTCGGCAGATCGATCTGGCGCAGTGCCGGGTTCTGGCTCGCCCAGGCAAAGGTCATGATGCCGCCGTAATAGGTCGGGATCGCTGCCTGATAGAAGCTGACGTCGGTAAAGTAGCGGCTCAGTTTGGCGTGGCTGTTGATTGCCTCGTCCTGTTGCAGGAAGCAGACGCCGTTCTGCGCAACGAAAATGCCGCCCTCATTCAGGCAGCGGGCGCAGCCTTCATAAAACGCCGAGGTGAACAGGCTTTCGCCGGGGCCGATCGGATCGGTGCAGTCGGAGATGATCACATCGAACGTTTCGTCGGTTTGATTCACGAAGTTGACGCCGTCGTCGATCACCAACTTGAAGCGCGGATCGTCATAGGCGCCGGCGCTGTGGTTGGGCAGGTATTGGCGGCAGAACTCGACGACACCGGCGTCGATCTCGACCATGGTGATCTGCTCCACGCCAGGGTGCCGGCTGACTTCGCGCAGCATGCCGCCGTCGCCGCCGCCGATGATCAGCACTTTCTTCGCCGCGCCGTGCGCCAGCAGCGGCACGTGGGTCAGCATTTCGTGATAGATGAACTCGTCACGCTCGGTGGTTTGCACCACGCCGTCGAGCGCCATCACGCGCCCCAGGACCGGGTTCTCGAAGATCACCAGATCCTGATGATCGGTCTTCTCGCGGTACAGCACCTTCTCTACCGAGAAATACTGGCCGAAGCCCGTATGCAGCGTTTCGTACCAAATTTCTTTCTGGGTCATGTGCGGGAAACTCCGTAATAACAGCCATGAAAAATCGGCGCAACATCATAGCTAACTCTGTCTGGCGATGCACGGTTGAATTTCAGACAGAGAGAGCGAAAGGCGGGTGGGGGAGAGGGGCGGAATTAGTTGGCGTAGGCCAGCAGGCTCAACGAGTCGCGCGCCAGCGATTTGCACTTCTTAGGCGTTGGAATGGCGATGCCGCTGAGATCGCGATAGCTGTCTTCGCCCAGCGCCTTCATGTTAAAGCTGTTGTAGTTGCTCAAATCCCAGCGGTTTTGTTGCGCGAAATAGACAATGGCGCGTTTGATTTGCGCATTTGGCAAATCGTTGTAGCCGCAATCATTTTTCAAATAAATAAATACCGCCGTCAGATCGGCCAGATCTTCCGCCTCGGATTCATTCAGCGCCAGACTGGCGTTGGAGAAGCCCAGCATCGCCAGCAACAGCATCGATAACGTTGTTTTTTTCATCATGAAATAGGCCTGTTTGTCGTCTGCTGACGTTACCACACTTGCCTGTAAAGGCACCAAATTTTATTGCTGCCGGGCCGGCGTCGCGCGTGCCGGTCATACTCTCTTGATTGTGAGGCATAGCTTAAAATACCGCCAGGAAAGGCTTGACCTTCCGCCTGGGGGAAGGTTTAGGCTGACGGCATTGAGTTATGTCACTGAGAAAAGGGAGTCAGCGATGTTACGCCGTGATTTTATTAAATTAACCGCTGCGCTGGGCGCGGCGAGCGCATTGCCGTTATGGAGCCGGGCCGCCTGGGCGGCCGATCGGCCGGCCTTGCCGGTACCGCCGCTGTTGATGCCGGACGCGCAGGGAAAGATTGCGCTGGCGCTGCAGGCGGGTGAAACCCGCTGGTTGCCCGGTGCCGCCACCAAAACCTGGGGATTCAACGGCGCGCTGCTCGGGCCGGCGGTGAAGCTGCAGCGTGGCCAGCCGGTGACGGTCGATATCAAAAACAGCCTGGCGGAGGCCAGTACCGTCCACTGGCACGGGCTGGAAATTCCCGGCGACGTCGATGGCGGCCCGCAGGCGCTGATCCACCCCGGCGCGACGCGCACGGTGAATTTCACCGTCGAACAACCGGCCGCTACCTGCTGGTTCCACCCGCACACGCACGGTAAAACCGGCAGCCAGGTGATGATGGGGCTGGCGGGGTTGGTGCTGCTGGAAGACGATGAAAGCGCCAAACTGCCGCTGCCGAAAACCTGGGGGCAGGATGATATTCCGGTGATCCTGCAGGATAAGCGGCTGGGCAAAGACGCGCAGATCGAATACCGCCTGGACGTGATGAGCGCGGCGGTAGGCTGGTTTGGCGATCGCATGTTCACCAACGGCGCGCAGTATCCGCAACATCTGGCGCCGCGCGGCTGGCTGCGTCTGCGTTTTCTCAACGGTTGCAACGCCCGCTCGTTGAATCTGGCGGCCAGTGACAACCGTCCGCTGTATGTTATCGCCAGCGACGGCGGTTTCCTGGCTGAGCCGGTGAAGCTGACCGAGCTGCCGATGCTGATGGGCGAACGCTTTGAAGTGCTGGTGGATGCCTCCGACGGGAAAGCGTTCGATATCGTGACGCTGCCGGTGAAACAGATGGGCATGACGCTGGCTTCGTTCGATCAGCCGCTGCCGGTGTTGCGCATTCAGCCGTCGTTGGCACAGGGTATCAAAACCATGCCGGACAGCCTGGTGAAGCTGCCGACATTGCCTGCCACCACTGGTATCCAGGAGCGTTGGCTGCAGCTGATGATGGATCCGCAGCTGGATATGCTCGGCATGCAGGCGCTGATGGATCGTTATGGTCACCAGGCGATGGCCGGCATGAGCATGAATCATGGCGCGACGGGCGCTGGAGACATGAAAGGCATGGAGAAGGGCGGCATGCAGGGCATGGACCACGGCAACATGAAGGGCATGGATCATGGCAAGATGGCCGGGATGGATCACGGCGGCGCGCAGAGCAAAGCCAAACCGTTCGATTTCAGCCACGGCAACATGATCAACGGCAAGGCCTTCGACATGAACAAACCGATGTTTGCCGCCAAACGGGGTCAGTATGAAAAATGGACCATTTCCGGTGAGGGCGACATGATGCTGCACCCGTTCCACATTCACGGCACCCAGTTCCGTATCCTGTCGGAAAACGGCAAACCGCCGGCGGCGCATCGCAGCGGCTGGAAGGACACGGTGCGCGTCGAAGGTTGGCGCAGCGAAGTGCTGGTGCGTTTCGATCATCCGGCAAGCAGCGAACATGCGTATATGGCCCACTGCCACCTGTTGGAGCATGAAGATACCGGCATGATGATGGGCTTTACCGTCGACGACTGATCGCGGTTCATCGCTCAGGTGGCGGTGCGCTCGCGTCGCCACCGGCGAAAGGCTATGCTAAACTCTGCGCCTTTCTTCCGGCAACTGACCTGAATACTATGAAACACACTGTAGACGTAATGATTTCCGAGCAGGAAGTTAAGACCCGTATCGCCGAACTTGGCCGCCAGATCACCGAACATTACCGCGACAGCGGCAGCGACATGGTGCTGGTCGGGCTGCTGCGCGGCTCCTTCATGTTCATGGCCGATCTCTGCCGCGCGATCGACGTGCCGCACGAAGTCGACTTTATGACCGCCTCCAGCTACGGCAGCGGTATGTCCACCACCCGCGACGTGAAGATCCTCAAGGATCTGGACGAAGACATTCGCGGCAAAGACGTGCTGATCGTGGAAGACATCATCGATTCCGGCAACACGCTGAACAAAGTGCGCGAGATTTTGGCGCTGCGCGGGCCGAAATCGCTGGCGATTTGCACCTTGCTGGACAAACCTGAGCGCCGTGAAGTGCAGGTGCCGGTCGAATATGTCGGCTTCTCGATCCCGGATGAGTTCGTGGTGGGGTATGGCATCGACTACGCTCAGCGCTACCGTCACCTGCCGTACGTCGGCAAAGTGGTGCTGCTGGACGAGTAATTGGATGTGGGGCGCGGCAAGCCGCGCCCGCGGCGGGGTTATACGCCTTTATCCTGCTTCAGTTTGGCTATCGCTTTGCGGTAGCCCATCTCCAGGCTCTCGCGGCTGGTCGCCAGCACTTCCATATCGCGCAGACGGCCGTCCTGAATGCCGTACACCCAACCGTGAATCATCACCTTCTGGCCGCGCTTCCAGGCGGACTGCATGATGGTGGAGTGGCCCAGGTTGTACACTTGCTCAATGACGTTGATCTCGCACAGCATGTCGAAACGCTGTTCCGGCGGCAGCTCGCCCAGCAACGAGCTGTGCTTGTACCACAGATCGCGAATGTGCAGCAGCCAGTTGTCGATCAATCCCAGTTCCGGGTTTTCCACCGCCGCCTGCACGCCGCCGCAGCCCAGGTGGCCGCAGATGATGATGTGTTCGACTTCCAGCACATCTACCGCATACTGCACTACCGACAGGCAGTTAAGATCGGTGTGGATAACGAGGTTCGCCACGTTGCGATGGACGAACAGTTCACCCGGCTCGAGGCCGGTCAGGCGTTCTGCGGGAACGCGGCTGTCAGAGCAACCAATCCATAAGAAGCGGGGCTTTTGCGCCTGGGCTAAACGTTCAAAAAATTCCGGGTCTTCCTGACTGATATTGGCCGACCAGGCCTGGTTGTTGGCGATAAGCTCTTCGATTTCTTTCATGAAGGTGATTGACCCGTAACGAACAGATTGCGTTGGAGTAATATAGGGTAAGCGTCACAATTTGGAAATCGGAACAGTGGTGCAACCTCATTTACCGCACGGATTCGACGCAGTGAAAACGCCGTCGATGCTAGGATTATTGTTAGTGTTTCAAGCCTCGCAAACAGGGGCGCGGCGGCATACTCATCGTCATAAGGTACTATTTTACATATGAATTATGCACTGGAATTAGCGCAGCTGACCAAGACTTACGCCGGTGGCGTCAAGGCGCTGCGCGGCATCGACCTGAGCGTCGAGGCGGGGGATTTTTATGCTCTACTGGGGCCAAACGGCGCCGGAAAGTCCACCACCATCGGCATCATCAGCTCGCTGGTGAACAAAACCGCCGGCAGCGTGCGGGTGTTCGGTTATGACATCGATAAAGACATCGTCAACGCCAAGCGCCAGCTCGGCCTGGTGCCGCAGGAGTTCAACTTCAACCCGTTCGAGACCGTGTTGCAGATCGTGGTGAACCAGGCGGGTTACTACGGCGTCACGCGGCGTGAAGCGATGGCGCGCGCCGAGAAATACCTCAATCAGCTGGATCTGTGGGGCAAGCGCAACGAGCGCGCCCGTATGCTGTCCGGCGGCATGAAGCGCCGTCTGATGATCGCCCGCGCGTTGATGCACCAACCGAAGCTGCTGATCCTCGATGAGCCGACCGCCGGGGTGGATATCGAACTGCGTCGCTCGATGTGGGGCTTCCTGAAAGAGCTGAACGCCCAAGGCACCACCATCATCCTCACCACCCACTATCTGGAAGAGGCGGAAATGCTGTGCCGCAACATCGGCATCATCCAGAACGGGGAACTGGTGGAAAACACCTCGATGAAGGGGCTGTTGGCCAAGCTGAAGTCGGAAACCTTCATCCTCGATCTGGCGGCGAAGAGCCCGCTGCCGAAGCTGGACGGTTACCACAGCCGCCTGACGGATACCTCGACGCTGGAAGTGGAGGTGATGCGCGAGCAGGGGCTGAACGGCCTGTTCGCCCAGTTGAGCGCGCAGGGCGTGCAGGTGCTGAGCATGCGCAACAAGGCGAACCGCCTGGAAGAGCTGTTTGTCACCCTGGTTAACGGCAATGGAGAAAAAGCATGACGCGTTTGTATTGGGTGGCCTTACAAAGCATCTGGGCCAAAGAGGTAAACCGCTTCGCGCGCATCTGGATCCAGACCCTGGTGCCGCCGGTGATCACCATGACGCTGTACTTCATCATCTTCGGTAACCTGATCGGTTCGCGCATCGGCGATATGCACGGCTTCAGCTACATGCAGTTCATCGTGCCCGGCCTTATCATGATGGCGGTGATCACCAACTCCTATGCCAACGTCGCCTCGTCGTTCTTCAGCGCCAAGTTTCAGCGCAACATTGAGGAACTGCTGGTGGCGCCGGTGCCGACCCACGTGGTGATCGCCGGCTATGTCGGCGGCGGCGTGGCCCGCGGTATCTGCGTCGGCGTGCTGGTGACCATCATCTCGCTGTTCTTCGTGCCGCTGCAGGTACACGCCTGGTGGGTGATTGCGCTGACGCTGTTGCTGACGGCGATCCTGTTCTCGCTGGCGGGGCTGATCAACGCGGTGTTTGCCACCACTTTCGATGATATCAGCCTGATCCCGACCTTCGTGCTGACGCCGCTGACTTACTTGGGCGGGGTGTTCTACTCGCTGTCGCTGCTGCCGCCATTCTGGCAGGCGGTGTCCAAGCTGAATCCGATCGTCTATATGATCAGCGGCTTCCGCTACGGCTTCCTCGGCATCAACGATGTGCCGCTGGCGTTCACCATGGCGGTGCTGGTGGCGTTTATCGCGGTGTTCTATCTGCTGTCCTGGTATCTGATCGAGCGCGGCCGCGGCCTGCGCAGCTGATCATATCGCGCTCCCGCTTTCCCGGCGGGAGCGCCTTTCTTGATTTGGCGCAGGCGGCGCGTAAATCAATAGAATTGCTCAAATAACCGCTAGTTCCCCGCTGTTCAAATCGTGCTATGCTGGCGCTCCACATTTCCTTTACTTTTGTCATTACGCACTCGTAAGCAGAACATCATCATGCGGTCTCAATACACGTTAACGGCTGGGTTACTCGGCATTCTGATGTCGTTGGTTTCCCCTGTGAGCCTGGCTAATCTGCTGTCGGAAGACGGCGCGGTTAAATCTGAATACATGGAAGCGCAGCGCGATAGCGAAGTCTATGCGTTGGTGGGCGAGCATGTGATCCCGGTAGGGGAAGTGAAGCGCGGGCAGCTGATCCAAGTCTTCCCGGCGGATGCGGAATACTACGAATTCAAATTCGGGCACGGTACCGGCTTTATCGATAAAGACGACGTGCGTGAATTGAAGAAGTCGCGCAAGGTGCAAGACGATTTGGGCGAGCTGAACAAACCGCTGACCAACCAGAATCTGATCACGCAAAAAACGATAGACGTATACACCGCAGCGGACAAGGACAGCGAGGTCTTGGGCACGCTGGAAGGCAACCTGCGCTATCCCATCATCGGCAAGCTGAAAGATCGCCTGAACAACACCTGGTACGAGGTCAACATCGGCGAGCGGCTGGGGTTCATTAATGAGTTGGACTGCGAGATCGATAACGGCATACCGGTGCTGACTTACCACCACCTGCTGAAAAACGAAGAGAACAAACGCTTCCGCCACACCTCGACCACCACCTCAGACGTGGCGTTCAGCAACCAAATGACCTATCTGAAGCAGGCGGGCTACGACACCATTTCGCTGTATCAGCTGGAAGCCTACCTGAAAAATCAGATCAACCTGCCTGGCAAGGCGATCGTGCTGACCTTCGACGACGGGCTGAAGTCGGTTTATCGCTACGCTTACCCGGTGCTGAAGGATTACGGTTTCCGCGCCACGGCGTTCATCATCTCTTCGCGCATCAAACGCCACCCGCAGAAATGGAACCCGGACTCGCTGCAGTTTATGAGCGTTTCGGAGCTCAAGCAGATTCAGGACGTGTTCGACGTGCAGTCGCATACCCATTTTCTGCACCGCACCGACGGCAACCGCCAGCCGATTTTGCTGAGCCGTTCGTTGCACAATATCGAGTTCGATTTTGAGCGCTCGCGCCGCGCGCTGTCGCAGTTCAACCCGCACGTGCTGTATGTGTCCTACCCGTTCGGCGGCTATAACCAACGGGCGATTCAGGCGGCGCAGGACGCCGGGTTCCATCTGGCGGTGACCACGGTGCAGGGCAAGGTGAAGCCGGGGGATAACCCCTATACGCTGAAGCGGCTGTATATTCTGCGCACCGACTCGATCCAGACCATGGCGGATCGGATAGCCAACAAGCCGGGTACGGTGGTGGTGCAGTAGGGAAGAACGGGCGCGTAAGGCGCCCGTTTTATTGTCAGGCGACCTGAACCGGCACGGCTTTCGCCTTGCGCTGCAGGTTGTTGTCACCTTCGAAATAGGCGACTTTCGGGTGGTGCTGGCGGGCGTCGGCGTCGGTCATTTGCACATAGGAGCAGATGATCAGTTTGTCGCCCACGCAGGCGCAGCGCGCGGCGGCGCCGTTGACCGAAATGATGCGCGAACCGCGCTCGGCGGCAATGGCGTAGGTGGAGAAGCGCTGGCCGTTATCCACGTTGTAAATATCGATCGCTTCATATTCCAGAATGCCGGCGGCTTCCAGAAAATCCTGGTCGATGGCGCAGGATCCTTCATAGTGCAAGTCAGCCTGAGTGACTTTGACGCGATGCAGCTTGCCTTGCAGCATAGTACGTATCATAGCTTTACCTAACTGAATATCGGCCTTCACAGGCGCTGGGGTTGAACATCTCTCCTGCATCCCTGCAATCTCTATCGTCACCGATTGCTCCGCCATTGTCTACCAATGGCCAGGGCTTCAGGGTGACGACAGTATAAAAAACGGCTTACAGCGTCAGGTCGACCTGCTGGTTGTCGATAAGACGCGCCTTGCCCAGCCAGGCGGCCATCAACACCACCGCCCGCTGGCTGTCCACCGTCAGCGGCTGCAGGCTGTCGGCGTCGCGAATAAACAACTCATCCGGCGTAAAGCCGGCGGCGCGCAGCTGCTCGGCGGTCTGCTCCAGCAGCGCTTCGACCTGACGCTCGCCATTGGCCAGCTGTTGCGCCAGCGCGTTCATGATTTTGCTCAGCTGCGGCGCAACCTTGCGCTCTTCGGCGGTCAGGTAGCCATTGCGCGAGCTGAGGGCCAGGCCGTCTTTGGCGCGCACGGTCGGCACGCCGACGATATCGATGTCGTAACCCATGTCCGCCACCATTTTGCGGATCAGCGCCAGCTGTTGGTAATCCTTCTCGCCGAAGCAGGCCAAATCAGGCTGCACCAGGTTGAACAGCTTGCTGACGATGGTGGAAACGCCGCGGAAGTGGCCCGGCCGGCTTGCGCCTTCCAGGATGCTGGAGATGCCGGGCACGTCGACGTAGGTCTGCTGCTCCAGCCCCTGCGGATAGACCGCGGCCGGGGCCGGCGCGAACACCAGATCGACGCCGCGGCGGGTCAGCTTCTCGCTGTCTTCCTGCAGCGTGCGCGGGTAGCGCGCCAGATCGTCCGGCCGATCGAACTGCATCGGGTTGACGAAGATGCTCACCACCACCACGTCGGCGCGGGCACGCGCTTCATCGACCAGCGTCATGTGGCCGTCGTGCAGGTTGCCCATGGTCGGCACCAGCGCGATGCGTTTGCCTTCCTGGCGCCAGCGGCGGATCTGCTGACGCAGCATCGGCAGGGTTTCGATAATAATCATTGGGTGACTCCTGGAACCATCGCTTAGTTAAAAGAGTGTTCAGCCGCCGGGTAGAGGCCTTGCTCCACTTCCTGAATGTAGTGCTGCACCGCCGTGCGGATATCGCCGCTCTGCGCCAGGAAGTTCTTGGCGAACTTCGGCGTGTGGCCGCCGGTAATGCCGAAGGCGTCGTGCATCACCAGGATCTGGCCGTCGGTGCCGCTGCCGGCGCCGATGCCGATGACCGGAATGGACAACGCTTCGGTGATCTGGCGCGCCAGCTCGGTCGGCACGCATTCCAGCACCAGCAGCTGAATGCCGGCCAGTTCCAGATTCTGCGCGTCCTGCAGCAGCTGTTTGGCGGCCAGTTCGTCGCGCCCTTGCACCTTATAGCCACCGAACACGTTGACCGACTGCGGCGTCAGGCCCAGGTGGCCGCACACCGGCACGGCGCGCTCGGCGAGCATTTTCACCGTGTCGCACAGCCAGCTGCCACCTTCCAGTTTCACCATGTTGGCGCCGGCGCGCATCAGCTCGGCGGCGTTGGCGAAGGTCTGTTCCGGGGTGGCGTAACTCATGAACGGCAGATCGGCCAGCAGCAGGCAGGCCGGCGCGCCGCGGCGCACGGCGCGCGTGTGGTAGGCCACGTCGGCGACGGTGACCGGCAGCGTGGAGTCGTGGCCCTGCAGCGTCATGCCCAGCGAATCGCCCACCAACAGGACTTTGATGCCTTGCTCTTCAAACAGTTTGGCAAAGCTGGCATCGTAGGCGGTAAGGGTAGCAAACTTGCGCTGCTCCTGTTTCCACTGGCGCAAATGGGTCACGGTGGTGGGTTTCATCACAACGTCTCCTGAAACGGGCCGTGCGGCTTACGCAGGCCCAGGCTGCAAAAAAGTGCAGCCATTCTACTGTAACCCGATCGGGGTGGGTAGCGCGGATCGCCATGCTTAAGCGGTTCTTAAGAACCTTGTGGTGCAATGGCGCCAAGACTCAAAAGGGATACTCATGCGAATTCTGTTGATCGAAGATGACAAACTGATCGGTGACGGCATCAAGGCCGGGCTGACCAAACTCGGCTTCAATCTGGACTGGTTCACCGACGGCGCCGTCGGCAAAAATGCGCTGGACAGTGCGCCGTACGACGCGGTGATCCTCGATCTCAGCCTGCCGGGCCTCGACGGCCTGGATCTGCTGCGCCAGTGGCGCCAGGCGGGGCAGGACGTGCCGGTCCTGATCCTCACCGCCCGCGATGCGCTGGAGCAGCGGGTTAGCGGGCTGCAAAGCGGTGCCGACGATTACCTGTGCAAGCCGTTCGCGCTGGCCGAAGTGGCGGCGCGCCTGCAGGCGCTGATCCGCCGTCGCCACGGCCAACTGATGCCACAGCTGACGCACGGCAACGTGGTGTTCGACAGCGCCACCCGCAGCGTGAGCTGCGACGGCGAGCCGGTGACGCTGACGCCGCGCGAATTGGCGGTACTGGAGCTGTTTCTGCACAACAAGGGGCGGGTGCTGGCGCGGCCGTTGATCCAGGAGAAGCTGTACAACTGGGATGACGAGGTGAGCAGCAACGCGGTGGAGGTACATATTCACCACCTGCGGCGCAAGCTGGGCAACGGCTTCATCCGTACCATCCACGGCGTGGGTTACACGCTGGGGGATGCGCCGTGAAGCGTCTCAGCCTGCGGCTGCGCCTGATCCTGATCTTCAGCCTGCTGGCGCTGCTGACCTGGTGCACCGCCAGCGTGGTGGCCTGGGTGATGTCGCGCAACACCATCAACGAAGTGTTCGACACCCAACAGATGCTGTTCGCCAAGCGGCTGGCGACCGCCAACCTCGGCGATCTCCTGGCCGATGAAAGCGCGCGCAGCCTGCCGAAAACCAAGAAGCTGGTGCACCACGGCAAGCGCGGCGAGCAGGACGACGACGCGCTGGCGTTCGCCATCTTCGATCGCGACGGCAAGATGCTGCTCAACGACGGCGAGAACGGCGCTGATTTCCTGTTTGACGGGGAGCGTGAAGGTTTTACCGACGGTGAGCGCAAAGGCGATGACGACAGCTGGCGCCTGGTATGGTTGACCAGCCCGGACGGGCGCTACCGCATTGTCGTGGGGCAGGAGTGGGATTACCGGCGCGATATGGCGCTGGGCATGGTGACGGGCCAATTGGTGCCCTGGCTGGCGACGCTGCCGGTGCTGATGCTGCTGATCGCGCTGATGGTGGGGCGCGAGCTGCGGCCGCTGCGTGCGGTGGCCGCCGGTTTGCGTCGGCGTGCACCCGATGACGCCACGCCGCTGGATGCGCGCCAGGTGCCGACCGAGGTGCGCCCGCTGGTGGATGCGCTCAATGCGCTGTTCGCTCGCATCAACGCTTTGCTGGTGCGGGAGCGACGCTTCACCTCCGATGCCGCGCACGAATTGCGCAGCCCATTGGCGGCATTGCGGGTGCAGACCGAAGTGGTGCAGTTGGCGGGGGATGATGCGCCGATGCGCGAGCACGCGCTGGACAATCTGACGGTCGGCATCGATCGCGCGACCCGGCTGGTGGATCAGCTGCTGACGCTGTCGCGGCTGGATTCGCTGTCGGATCTGGCCGAGCTGGCGCCTATCGACTGGAACGATCTGGTGACGATGACCCTGGCGGAACAGGATCGGCAAGCCCATGCGGCGGGCGTGACGCTGCGCTATGAACATCGGGGAACGCCACCGCCGCGTCAGGGGGAAACCTTGCTGTTGTCGCTGCTATTGCGCAACTTGCTGGACAACGCAGTGCGCTATACCCCGCAGGGCGGCGTCGTCACCGTGACGCTGAGCGAACGTTCGCTGACGGTAGAGGACGACGGTCCGGGGGTGACCGCGGAGCATCTGGCGCGGCTGGGAGAACGTTTCTATCGCCCGCCGGGACAGGAACAAACCGGCAGCGGGCTGGGGTTATCGATCGTGCAGCGTATTGCCGGCTTGCATGGTTTACAGATCAGTTTCGCCAATCGCTCGGCGGGGGGATTCGTTGCGCGGTTGGCACTGTAGGTGAGTCAGGATTTCGGTTTTGGCTGATGCCATAGCGCCATGCCGTTTTCCGGCACGCGCTTGAGGCAGCTGGCGAGCGGTTCGCCATCGGGGAAAATCAGCTCGGGGGCGATTTCCGCCAGCGGGTAGAGCATGAACTCGCGCTCTTTCAGGCCGTAATGCGGTACGGTCAGGCGATCGGTATGGATCACCTTGTCGCCGTACAGCATGATGTCTAAATCGAGTGTGCGCGGCCCCCAGCGTTCATCCTTGCGCACGCGCCCCTGATTGCGTTCTATCGCCTGGGTATGGTCGAGCAGCTGTTCGGGCGGCAACAGGGTATCCAGCGCCACCACCGCGTTGAGAAAGTCCGGCTGGTTTTGCGGCCCCAGCGGCTTGGTGCGGTAAAACGAAGAACAGGTGACCAGCCGGGTGCGCGGGAGATGCTCCAGCGCCTCCAGCGCGGCGTTAACCTGTTGCAGCGGCTGCGCCAGGTTGCTGCCCAGCGCGATATAAACGCGGATCATTATGCCCCTTCTTTACGCGGTGCCCGGCGACGAGGACGGCGTTGACGCGCGCGGCGCGGCGCCGGATCGTCACCCAGGGTGCTCAGCATGGCTTTCTGCCGCGCCGGCGTGGCGTCTTGGAACTCACCCCACCACTCGGCCAGACGCAGCATCTCCTGATTGTCTTCCACTTCCGCACGCAGCGCCAGCAAATCATAGGCGGCGCGGAATTTCGGATGTTCCATCAGTTTGTGCGCGCGTTTGCCCTGACGGCGGGACAGGCGCAGCTGCAGCTGCCAGATATCGCGCACCAGCGTGGTGATGCGTTTCGGGATCGCCAGCGAGCGGCACTGCTCGTCGAGTACGTCGTTCATCGCCAGCGCGAAGGCGTCGTAGTACGCCAGGCCGCTTTCCTGCGCCAGCTTCTGCGCGTGCTCCAGCAGCGGGTACCACAGCATGGCGGCAAACAGGAAGGCTGGGTTGACGCGCATGTCGTTCTGCAGACGGTGATCGGTGTTCTTCAGCACCTGCGCCAGAATGCGCTCCATCGGCGTATCGTGGTTCGGCGTGAAGTTGCGGGCGATCAGCGGGAACAGCGGTTGGAACAGCTGGTATTCGCACAGCTTCAGGTAGGTCTGGAAACCGTAACCCGCCTGCAGCAGCTTGAGGGATTCTTCGAACAGGCGCGCCGGCGGGATCTCGTGCAGCAGCGAGGCCAGGCGCGGGATCGGCTCGGCGGTCTCTTCGCTGATGCGCATATCCAGCTTGGCGGCGAAGCGCACCGCGCGCAGCATGCGCACCGGATCTTCGCGGTAGCGGGTTTCTGGATCGCCAATCAGGCGGATCACGCCTTGCTTCAGATCGTTCAGGCCGCCGACGTAATCGCGCAGGGTGAAATCCGCCACGCCGTAGTACAGGCTGTTGATGGTGAAATCACGGCGCTGGGCGTCCTCCTCGATCGAACCGAAGATGTTGTCGCGCAGCAGCATGCCGTTTTGCGCCTGCTGAGACGAGTTCTTGTCGGATTCCTGATTCTGTTCGTGGTGACCGCGGAAGGTGGCCACTTCGATGATCTCCGGCCCGAACATCACGTGCGCCAAGCGGAAACGGCGGCCGACCAGGCGGCAGTTGCGGAACAGCTTGCGCACTTGCTCCGGCGTGGCGTTGGTGGTGATGTCGAAGTCTTTCGGCTTTTTGCCGAGCAACAGATCGCGCACCCCGCCGCCGACCAGATAGGCCTCGTAGCCGGACTTGTTCAGGCGATAAAGCACTTTCAGCGCATTTTCGCTGATGTCTTTACGGGAGATCGAGTGCTGTTCGCGCGGGATCACGGTCATCGAGTCGTTGCTCTCGGCGATAGGAAAAGGCGGACGCTTGCGCGGCGTTGAGCGGCGGGCAGGGGCGTTGCTGCCGTTATCGGCGGCGCGCGGCTGCGGCGCAGGGCGGCTTGGCGCCGCGGCACGCTCTTCGCGGACTACGTTTTTATCGCCGGCCGCCGCGTCGTCGCGGGGCAGCTTGTCATCGCGGGTCAGTACCTTACGACAGAAGTTGGCTACTCGGGTAAAAATGGTACACCTCGATAGTGACTGATAAAAATGGAGCTAACAAAAAATAGCGGCTAATCATAGCTCACCATGGCTCCTTTGAGAATGCCGGCGTGTTTTCATCCAGAGGGATAGCCTCCTGACGCGGCACGTTTTCCAACCGCCAGTGTTCGATCGCCCAGCTCAATAATAATGGCAGGTCAAGATCTTGCCAGCTTTCCGGCAGCGGTTGGCGCAGAAATTTCAGCGCGGCGATCAGCACCGGCCGCGGATCGCCAGCGGGCAATGCCGGCGCATGGTTTTGCTTCGACAGCTTGATGCCGTTGGCACCCAGCGCCAGCGGCAGATGCACATAAGTGGGCACCGGCGCCTGCAGCTGGCGGTAAAGGGCAATTTGGCGCACCGTCGGTTCGATCAGATCGGCGCCGCGGACAATCTCGGTCACGCCCTGAAAATGGTCGTCGATCACCACCGCCAGATTGTAAGCGAACAGCCCGTCGCGGCGGCGAATGATAAAGTCTTCCCCCGCCAGCGCCGGATCGGCGTGCAATTCTCCCTGCAGGCGATCGTGGAACCGGTAAACGGGGGCGGTCTGACGCAAGCGGATGGCGGCACCCTGCGGGCCGAGCTGCAAATCGCGGCAGTGGCCGTCGTACAATCCGCCGATGTGCTGGATGCGGCTGCGGGTGCAGGTGCAGTAATAGCTGAGCCCCTGGCGCTGCAACAGATCCAGCGCGGCGCGATAGGCGTCGTGACGTTGGGATTGATAGATAACCTGGCCGTCCCAGTGGAGACCATAATGTTCCAGCGCGGACAGGATGCGAGCGGCGGCGCCGGGGACTTCGCGCGGCGGGTCGATATCTTCGATGCGAACCAGCCACTGCCCGCGTTGGGCGCGAGCCTGAAGGTAGCTTCCCAGAGCGGCAATCAGCGAACCGAAATGCAAATCCCCGGAAGGCGATGGGGCAAAGCGCCCCACATAATGACTTTCTTGCATATCAGAGGGGAGAGGTTCCCTTTTCTCTGTGCGGCGCACGCAGGTGCGCACGCCGCAGCGGTAACAACGGTATTAGCCGGCCATCTGCTTTTCGCGGATCTCAGCCAGTGTCTTGCAGTCGATGCACAGATCGGCGGTCGGACGCGCTTCGAGGCGACGAATGCCGATCTCCACGCCACAAGATTCGCAGTAGCCGAAATCATCGTCTTCCACTTTCTTCAGCGTTTTCTCGATCTTTTTGATCAGTTTGCGTTCACGGTCACGGTTACGCAGTTCAAGGCTGAACTCTTCTTCCTGGGTAGCGCGGTCGGCCGGATCAGGGAAGTTGGCTGCCTCTTCTTGCATATGCGATACAGTACGGTCCACTTCGTCCCTGAGCTGGTTGCGCCACGCTTCAAGAATGCGCTTGAAATGCGACAACTGGGCGTCGTTCATGTACTCTTCGCCCGGCTTCTCTTGGTACGGCTCCACCCCAGCGATGGCGAGAATGCTCAAGGACGAGGTTTTACGGTTTTGCCCTTCTTGCATGTTGCTTCTCCTACATACACACGCACTATCGAATCCCCAATGCGGGGGAAAAACAGGCCGCTATAAATAACAGAAGGAAGGTAGGTTGGCAATTATTCCTGTCGCCCGCTTGACAATCGTGTGAAGGAGGGCGTATTTGGCGATCGTGCTGGCCGGTTGTCTATTTATAGGGACCCGACTGCGCTAATCGATAAAAAACGGCAGCTTATCGCAGAGATAAATACCGTCAGGTGATAATTTTGCCCCATAGCAAACCACTTCCACTCCCAACTGCCGGACCTGTGCCAACAGCGCCGCATAGCGCTCATCTATATGATGTGCCGGTGCGACCTGCTCAATACCGCTGTGTAACACGGCAAAGAACAACACCGCCCGTTGCCCGCTTTCAACCACGCTGAGCAACTCACGCAGGTGCTTTTGCCCTCTGAGCGTTACCGCATCAGGAAAGTAACCACGTTGTTGTTGCAGTAATGTGACTGACTTAACTTCAATATAGCAGTTAACCCGATTTTCTGCCTGTAATAACAAATCGATACGGCTGTTTTCACCGCCGTATTTCACTTCGCCACTAATTTTACTGTAACCGGATAATTCATTGATTAAATTGTGTTCAATCGCCTCGCGCACCAGCGCGTTGGCGCGCAGGGTGTTGACGCAGATCCAGTGTCCCTGTTGGGTATGGGTCAGCTCCCAGCTGTGGGCGTATTTACGTTTGGGGTTGTCCGAGGTGGAGTACCAAACGGTATCGCCGGGCGTGGCGCAGCCGGTCATGGCGCCGGTATTGGCGCAGTGCAGCGTAAAGGTTTCCCCTTCCGGGGTGATCACGTCCGCCAGAAAGCGCTTGTAACGTTTGATCAGCGTGGCGGAACGCAGCGGTGGAGAGAAAATCATGCGGATGCCTGCTTGGCCAGCGGCCACTGTTCGAGGTGTTGATAGCGGGTGCGGCCGTTTTCGAACACCGACTCATATAAGGAAAAGGCGTCGGCGCTGAACGCCCAGCCCGGCGTCGCCGGCGGGATGGCTACCGGCTGGGTGGCGGCGCGCAGCAGCGTGATGTGCGGATGGAACGGCAGCGCGCTTTGGTGGCAGCCGCTGCGGGCGGCCTGCGAACGCAGCAGCTCGGCCAGCTGCAGCAGCCCGCGCGGTGCGCGGCGGGTGCCGAGCCAGACTACGCCGGGGCGCGGCCAATGGCCGAGATCGTCGAGCCGCATGCTGAAGCCGGGTTGAACGATGCGGCCGGCCAGTTTGCGCAGCGCCAGCTCTTTCTGCGCGGTGACCTCGCCAAGAAACGCCAGCGTCAGGTGCAAATTGGCCGCCACCACCGGTCGGCCGGCCTCCGGCGCAAACGCCTCGGCGCGCCAGCGGATCACCTGCTGTTGCAGGGCATCAGGCAAAGACAGGGCGAAAAACAGGCGGCGCGAATTGGACATGGGGGCTCGGTAAATAATGACAAATCCGTCAGGAACAGACTTGAATGCGGTTTGCAAAGGTCTCGCGCGAAGCGGGGCGCATGGATGAGCTCCGTACTATAGCTAACGACGCCGCAGTTTGAAAGGCTACGGGGGCAAAGCTAATGCTACACTGTACGCCGTTTAACGTTAACCACCACGGAGAGTTCAGTGTCTTCATTGCCCGTCAGCGCGGTGCTTGATGAGTTGCTGGCTGCGCTGCAGTCCGCTCCTCAGGTGCTGTTGCACGCCCCGACCGGCGCCGGTAAATCCACCTGGTTGCCGCTGCAGATCCTGGCTCAGGCCGGATTGCCGGGACGCATTATCATGCTGGAGCCGCGGCGGCTGGCAGCGAAAAATGTCGCTTACCGCCTGGCACAGCAACTGGGGGAGGAGCCCGGCCAGACCGTGGGCTACCGCATGCGCGCCGAAAGTAAAAGCGGGCCGCAGACCCGGCTGGAAGTGGTGACGGAAGGCATTCTCACCCGCATGCTGCAGCAGGATGCCGAGCTGCAGGGCGTGTCGCTGGTGATCCTCGATGAATTTCACGAACGCAGTCTGCAGGCCGATTTGGCGCTGGCGCTGCTGCTCGACGTGCAGCAAGGGCTACGCGACGATCTGAAACTGCTGATCATGTCGGCCACGCTGGACAACGTCCGTATGACGCAGCTGTTGCCGCAGGCACCGGTGGTGGTGTCAGAGGGACGCAGCTTTCCGGTTGAACGTTTATATCAGCCGTTGGCCAGCCATCAGCGGCTGGAGGATGGCGTAGCGGCGGCGGTGAAGCGTCTGCTGGCCGAACAGCCGGGGTCTTTGCTGTTGTTCCTGCCGGGCGTAGCGGAGATCAATCGGGTGCTGGAGCGATTGACCGGCGAGGTGGCGAGCGATACCGATCTTTGCCCGCTATATGGTGCCCTGCCTTTGGCGCAACAGCAAAAAGCGATTCAGCCGGCGGCGCCTGGCCGCCGCAAGGTGGTGCTGGCGACCAACATCGCCGAAACCAGCCTGACGATCGAGGGCATTCGGCTGGTGGTGGACAGCGGCCTGGAGCGCGTGGCGCGTTACGACGTGCGCAACGGTTTGACGCGGCTGGCGACGCAGCGCATCAGTCAGGCCTCGATGGTGCAGCGCGCCGGGCGCGCCGGGCGCCTGGAGCCGGGCCTTTGCTGGCACCTGTTCGCCAAAGAGCAGGCGGAGCGTGCGGCCGAACATGCCGAACCGGAAATTTTACAAAGCGATCTCACCGGCTTCTGGCTCGAGCTGTTGCAGTGGGGGTGCCATGATCCGGCGCAGCTGACCTGGCTTGATGCGCCTCCGACGGCGGCATTGGCAGCGGCCAGGGCACTGTTGCACCGGCTGGGAGCCACGGATGACGGCGGCAAACTTACCGCGCCGGGGCGCCAGATGGCCGCGCTGGGGTGCGAGCCGCGGCTGGCGGCGATGCTGGTCGCCGGGGCGGCACTGAGCGCCGACGGCCTGGCGACGGCGGCGTTGCTGGCGGCATTGCTGGAAGAACCGCCGCGCGGCAGGCAGATGGATATCGGCTACTGGCTGAGCCGCCCGCAACCGAACTGGCGGCAGCGCGCCGCGCAGTTGACCAAACGCCTGCCGCAACGTGCGGGGCAAGTCGACGTCGATCTGGCGCCGCGCCTGTTGGCGCAGGCGTTTACCGATCGCATCGCCCAGCGCCGTGGCCAGGACGGCCGCTACCTGCTGGCCAACGGCCTGGGCGCGGCGATGAACCAGGACGAGGCGCTGTCGCGCGCGCCCTGGCTTATCGTTCCCAGCCTGTTGCAGGGCCACAACAGCCCTGATGCGCGTATCCTGCTGGCGCTGCCGGTGGACATCGAAGCCCTGGCGGCGCAGCTGCCGGCGATCGTCACGCAGCGCACGGCGGTGGAATGGGATGAAGAGAAGGGCACGCTGCGCGCCTGGAAGCGCCAGCAGATCGGTCGTCTGACGCTGCGCGCTCAGCCGCTGGCCAAACCGGCGGACGAAGAGCTGCAGCAGGCGCTGCTCGACTGGGTGCGCGCACAGGGGTTGGCGGTGCTCAACTGGGAGGGGGCCGCTGAACAATTGCGGGTGCGCCTGCAGTGCGCGCAAGCCTGGCTGCCGGAGGCGGAGTGGCCGGCGATGGATGAAGAGCCGCTGCTGGCGGCGCTGGAGCAGTGGCTGTTGCCGTCGCTGAACGGCGTGCGCGATCTGCGCGGATTGAAGCAGGTCAACATCGCCGAGGCGCTGTCCCGTCTGCTGGACTGGCAGCAAAAGCAGCGGCTGGATAATGCGCTACCCACTCATTACACTGTGCCGACCGGCAGCCGCTTACCGATCCGTTATGAGGCGGGTAAACCGCCGGCGCTGGCGGTGCGTTTGCAGGAGGTGTTCGGCGAGCAGCGCAGCCCGATGTTGGCGGAGGGTCGCATCCCGGTGGTGCTTGAGTTACTCTCACCGGCGCACCGGCCGTTGCAAATCACCGGCGATCTGGCGGCCTTCTGGCAAGGCGCCTATCGCGAGGTGCAAAAAGAGATGAAGGGCCGCTACCCTAAACACGTTTGGCCGGACGATCCGGCCACGGCGGTACCGACGCGCCGAACGAAGAAATATCAGTAGGTCGCGATCATTTAAGGTTTGGAATTCAGATGTTTCTTCTGGTCAGCGCTGCGGCGTAGGCACAGATTAAGCGACTAATCATGGCCGGCAGTGTCGGCAAGCTCGGAGAACAACAGCCATGGCTGGGGATGACCGCGAGCCCATCGGGCGCAAAGGAAAACAACCAAAAAGCACCGCGTCGCGCAAGCCGCCGCGCCGTCGCCGAGACGACGATTATGACGATTACGAAGAAGACGAGTATGACGATGATGAGTATGAAGAGGAGGAGGAACGCATGCCGCGTAAGGTAAAAGCGACTCCGCCGCGTAAAAAACGCCGTTGGCTCGGCCTGTTTATCAAACTGATCCTGGTGATCGCCGTCTTGTTGGCAATCTATGGCGTCTACCTGGACTCGCAGATCCGCAGCCGCATCGACGGTAAAGTCTGGCAGCTGCCGGCGGCGGTGTACGGCCGCATGGTCAACCTGGAACCGGGTATGCCGTACAGCAAGAAGGAGATGGTCAACCTGCTGGAAGGCATGCAGTATCGCCAGGTCAGCCGCATGACGCGCCCGGGCGAGTTTACCGTGCAGGCCAACAGCATCGAAATGCTGCGCCGCCCGTTCGACTTCCCGGATGGTAAAGAAGGGCAGATCCGTGCCCGCCTCGATTTCCAGAACAACCGTCTGGCGAAGATCGAAAACCTGGACAGCGGCCGTAGCTTCGGCTTCTTCCGCCTCGATCCGCGTCTTATCACCATGCTGCAGTCGCCGAACGGTGAACAGCGCCTGTTCGTGCCGCGTTCCGGTTTCCCGGATCTGTTGGTAGACACGCTGATCGCCACGGAAGACCGCCATTTCTATGAGCATGACGGCATCAGCCCGTACTCCATCGGCCGCGCGGTGCTGGCCAACCTGACCGCTGGCCGTGCGGTGCAGGGCGGCAGTACCCTGACGCAGCAGCTGGTGAAGAACCTGTTCCTGACCAACGAGCGTTCGCTGTGGCGTAAGGCCAACGAAGCCTATATGGCGCTGTTGGTGGATTACCGTTACAGCAAAGACCGCATCCTGGAGCTATATCTGAACGAGGTGTACCTCGGCCAGAGCGGTAGCGACCAGATCCGCGGCTTCCCGCTGGCCAGCCTGTATTACTTCGGCCGTCCGGTGGACGAGCTGAGCCTCGATCAGCAGGCGTTGCTGGTCGGCATGGTCAAGGGCGCGTCGCTGTATAACCCGTGGCGCAACCCGAAACTGGCGCTGGAGCGCCGCAACCTGGTGCTCAAACTGTTGCAGAACCAGGGCGTGATCGACGGCGAGCTGTATGACATGCTGAGCGCGCGTCCGCTGGGCGTGCAGCCGAAAGGCGGCGTCATTACGCCACAGCCGGCGTTTATGCAGATGGTGCGTCAGGAACTGCAAACCAAGCTGGGCGATAAGGTCAATGACCTGTCCGGCGTGAAGATCTTCACCACGCTGGATCCGGTGTCGCAAGACGCGGCGGAAAAAGCGGTCGAAGACGGCATCCCGGCGCTGCGCGCTGCGCGTCACCTGCAGGATCTGGAAGCGGCAATGGTGATCGTCGATCGCTTCAGCGGTGAAGTGCGCGCCATGGTCGGCGGCGCCAACCCGCAGTTCGCCGGCTTCAACCGCGCCATGCAGGCGCGCCGTCTGGTAGGCTCGCTGGCCAAGCCGCCGACGTACCTGACCGCGCTGTCCGAACCGGATAAATACCGCCTCAACACCTGGCTGGCGGATGCGCCGCTGTCGCTGAAACAGCCGAACGGCGCCGTCTGGCAGCCGAACAACTATGACCGTAAATTCCGCGGTCAGGTGATGCTGGTGGATGCGTTGGCCAACTCGCTGAACGTGCCGACGGTGAACCTCGGCCTGTCGGTCGGGCTGGATCAGATCAGCGCCACGCTGCAACGCCTGGGGATCCCGAAAGCGGAGATCAATCCGGTGCCTTCGATGCTGCTGGGGGCGATCGGCCTGACGCCGATGGAAGTCGCGCAGGAGTACCAGACCATCGCCAGCGGCGGTAACCGTGCGCCGCTGTCGGCGGTGCGTTCGGTGATCGCCGAAGACGGCACGGTGCTGTACCAGAGCTTCCCGCAGGCGGAGCGCATGGTGCCGGCGCAGGCCGCTTACCTGACGCTGTACGCGATGCAGCAGGGCGTGGCGCGCGGGACCTCCCGCTCGCTGTCGGTGAAGTTCCCGAACTACAACCTGGCGGCGAAAACCGGTACCACCAACGATCTGCGCGACAGCTGGTTCGCCGGCATCGACGGCAAGGAAGTGGCGATCGCCTGGGTGGGGCGCGACAACAACGGCCCGGCCAAGCTGACCGGCGCCAACGGCGCGTTGACCCTGTATCGCCGCTATCTGGAAAACCAGACGCCGCTGCCGCTGATGCTGCAGCCGCCGGAAGGCATAAACCAGATGAGCATCGACTCTGCCGGCAACTTTATCTGCGGCGGCGGCAGCTGGCGCACCATCCCGGTCTGGACCGACAATCCGCAGGGATTGTGCCAGGCCAGCCAGGCGGCGGTGCAGCAACAGCAGCAACCGGCGGCGGGTGAGCAAAAAGATGGCGATGGCGTCGCCGGCTGGATCAAGGATATGTTCGGTCAGTAATCGCTACCGGGGCGTCGGCCCCGGTGAAAATTTTTCTTTGTTATTAGGCCCGTAACCTTGGTTGCGGGCTTTTTTGTTTTTCCGCTCGTTTTATTTCCCTGTTAACTACATGGCTAAGCGCCTAATCCTTAACCTATTTGCCCTATGAATTCGGCTTGCAGTTTAATTTGGCTTCTGCATAAAATGCGACGCTTATAATAATTATTATCGTTTACATTCGTCATTTAATAATTCATCAGAGAAATAAATCATGCCGACCAAGCGTCTTTCATCATCCGCGGCCAAGCAGGGCCGTCTCCCCGTCAGCGCGTTAGCGATCACCGTCGCTGCGGCGTTAGGCACGCTGGCGATGCCGGCTTTTTCCGCCGACGCCAAGCCGGCCGCCAAGGAAGACACGATTACCGTTGTGGGCGGCAGCAATTCCGCCCAGCAGGAAAGCGCCTGGGGGCCGGTCGGCACCTATGTCGCCAAACGTAGCGCCACCGGCACCAAAACCGATACGCCGATCGAAAAGAACCCGCAGTCCGTTTCCGTGGTGACGCGTGAAGAGATGGACATGCGCCAGCCGGATACGGTGAAAAGTGCTCTGGCCTATGCGCCGGGCGTATTCGCCAGCCGCGGCAGCTCCACGACCTATGACGCGGTGGCAATCCGCGGCTTCCCGGCTACCAACACCACCCAGTATCTGGATGGCCTGCGGTTGCTGGGCGACAACTACAGCGAAGCGTCCATCGATCCTTATTTCCTCGAACGCGCCGAGCTGCTGCGCGGCCCGGTCTCGGTGCTGTACGGTAAAAGCAACCCGGGCGGTTTGGTCTCGATGGTCAGCAAGCGGCCAACCACCGAGCCGCTGCGCGAAATCCAGTTCAAAATGGGTACCGATAACCTGTTCCAGACCGGTTTCGATTTCAGCGACGCGCTGGACGATCAGGGCATCTATTCCTATCGCCTGACCGGCCTGGCGAAAGACAGCGATACGCAGCAGAACATGAGCAAAGAGAAGCGCTATGCGATCGCGCCGTCCTTTAGCTGGCGCCCGGATGACAAAACCAACTTCACGCTGCTGGCCAACATTCAAAACGATCCCTATACCGGTTATTACGGCTGGTTGCCGAAGCAGGGCACGCTGATCCCATTGCCGGACGGCAGCAAACTGCCGACCGATTTCAACGAAGGCGAAGCCAGCAACTATATGGCGCGCAAGCAGCGGATGATCGGGTACAGTTTCGAACACGCCTTCAACGATACCTGGGCGGTGCGCCAGAACCTGCGTTATATGCAGGTGGACACCGATATGAAGAGCATCTACGGATTCGGCTTATCATCACCGACGACGATCAATCGCGCTTACGTTCAGTCGAAAGAGCACCTGAACAATTTTGCGGTTGATACTCAGGCGCAGGCGAAGGTGAAAACCGGCGATATCGACCATACGCTGTTGTTTGGCGTAGATTATTCGCGTATGCGCAACGATATCAATTCCGACTATGGTTCCACAGACGGCCTGAGCATGACCCAGCCGCAGTATGGCAATGATGTGGTCAATATCAACTTCCCATACAAGTACTTGAACCGTCAGGAGCAAACCGGCCTGTATCTGCAGGAGCAAGGGGAGTGGAACCAGTGGCTGTTGACGCTGGGCGGGCGCTATGACTGGGCGAAAACGTCGGCCAATAACCGCGTTCTCGGGTACACCAACGAACGCTCCGATGGGCAATTTACTTGGCGCGGCGGATTGAATTACCTGTTCGACAACGGCGTGACGCCGTATTTCAGCTACAGCGAGTCGTTTGAACCGACCCTGGATACGTCAATCAATGGCCAGACCTTTAAGCCCTCGATCGGCAAGCAGTATGAAGCCGGCGTGAAATACGTGCCGAAGGATCGCCCAATCGTGCTGACCGGCGCGCTGTATCAGCTGACCAAGAACAACAACCTGACGCCGGATCCGGATAACGCGCAGTTCAGCGTGCAGAGCGGCGAGATCCGCTCACGCGGCGTGGAGCTGGAAGCCAAGGCGGCGTTGAATGCCAACGTCAACCTGATCGCCTCCTATACCTACACCGATGCGAAATACACCAAGGACAACACCTATCAGGGCAAACCGACCGTCGAAGTGCCGAAACACATGGCGTCGCTGTGGGCGGATTATACCTTCCACGAAACGGCGGTGAGCGGTTTGACGCTGGGTTCCGGTGTGCGTTACGTCGGCTCCAGCTCGAGCTTCAACAGCGATAACACCACCTTCAAGGTGCCGGACTACACGCTGGTGGACGCCACCATTAAATACGATCTGGCGCGCTTTGGCCTGCCGGGCTCGTCCGTGGGCGTCAACATCAACAACCTGTTCGACAAGACCTACGTGTCGAGCTGCTACCGCGACTACGCCTGCTACTGGGGCGCAGAACGCCAGGTGGTCGCCACCGCAACCTTCCGTTTCTAACCGGATAGCCGGGGCGGCGCCGCGTCGCCCCGGACAAAGCAGGATCTATGCAGGACAAACTTCTTAATCCCGGCGCGGCCTTTGCGCTGGATAACGCCAGCTTCGCCGTCCCCGGCCGGGTGCTGCTGCAACCGCTGTCGCTCAATTTTCCCCAGGGCAAAGTCTGCGGCCTGATCGGCCATAACGGTTCCGGTAAATCCACCCTGTTGAAACTGCTCGGGCGGCACCATGCGCCCAGCGGCGGCCAGGTCTTGCTCAATCGGCAGCCGCTGGCGCAGTGGGACAGCAAATCCTTCGCCCGCCAGGTGGCCTACCTGCCGCAGCAGTTGCCGGCGGCGGAAGGCATGACGGTGCGCGAGCTGGTGGCCGTCGGCCGCTATCCGTGGCATGGCGCGCTGGGGCGTTTTGGCGCCAACGATCGCCAGTTGGTGGAAGAGGCCATCGCGCTGGTGGGCTTGAAGCCGTTCGCCAATCGGCTGGTGGACAGCCTGTCCGGCGGCGAGCGCCAACGCGCCTGGCTGGCGATGATGGTGGCGCAGGACAGCCGCTGTCTGCTGCTTGACGAACCGACGTCGGCGCTGGATATCGCGCATCAGGTTGAGGTGCTGGCGCTGATCCAGCGCCTGAGCCGCGAACGCGATCTCACGGTGATCGCTGTGCTGCACGACATCAACATGGCGGCGCGCTACTGCGACCATTTGGTGGCACTGCGCGGCGGTGAAATGATTGCCCAGGGCGGCCCGTTGGAACTGATGCAGGGGCCGGTGCTGGAGCAAATTTACGGTATTCCTATGGGCACGTTGCCGCATCCGAGCGGCGGCGCGCCGGTGAGTTTTGTCTACTGATGTCCTCTGCATTCACTTCTTCTCACGATCCGCTGCGCCGCCGTTTGTTGATGGCGCTCGCGCTGTCGCCGCTGTTGGGTTCGTTGCCCGGGCGGGCGGCGGAGGCGCCGCCGGATATCGCGCGCGTTGCGGCGCTGGAATGGCTGCCGATCGAGCTGCTGTTGGCATTGGGCGTGACGCCGCTGGCGGTGGCCGATGTGCATAACTACAACCTGTGGGTGGCGGAGCCGAAGCTGCCGGCGACGGTGGTCGACGTCGGCCAGCGCACCGAACCGAATCTCGAACTGCTGCAGCAGCTCCAGCCTTCGCTGGTGTTGCTGTCGCAGGGCTATGGCCCGACGCCGCGAAAAATCCAACCCATCGCGCCAACCATGAGCTTCGGCTTCAACGACGGCAGCGGCAAACCGCTGACCGTCGCCCGCCAGTCGCTGCTGGCGCTGGGCCAGCGGTTGGGCATAGAAAGCCGGGCGGTAAACCACCTGGCGCAGTTCGACCGCTTTATGCAGGACGCGCGTCAGCGCCTGCAAAGCTACACCCGCCAACCGTTGCTGTTGTTTTCCCTGATAGACACGCGCCATGCGTTGATCATCGGCCAGAAAAGCCTGTTCCAGGAAGCGATGGACCAACTGGGCATCCGCAATGCCTGGCAGGAGCCAACCGACTTTTGGGGCACGGCGGTGGTGGGGATTGAACGGTTGGCCACGGTGCGTAACGCCCGAGTCATTTATCTCGATCACGACAATCAGGCGATGATGGACAAGGTCAGCGCGACGCCGCTGTGGCAGTCATTGCCCTTCGTGCGGCAAAACCAGCTGCGGCAGGTGCCGGCGGTGTGGTTCTACGGTGCCACGCTGTCGACGATGCGGTTTTGCCGCCTGTTGGCACAGGCTCAGGAGAGTGCGTCATGAATGCGGGCATCCGGAAATTACCGCTGACGCTGATCCTGCTGTTGCTGGCGGCGGCAGGTGGCCTGACGATATACAACCTGACGCAGCAGCTGCCGCCGGCGCAATGGGCACGGGCGCTCAGCGCGCCGGACATCGACGACGTGCGGCAAATGCTGTTCCATTACAGCCTGCTGCCTCGGTTGACGGTGTCGCTGTTGGCCGGCGCCGGCCTGGGGTTGGTCGGCGTGCTGTTCCAGCAGGTGTTGCGCAATCCGTTGGCGGAACCGTCGACGCTCGGCGTGGCCGCCGGTGCGCAGCTCGGCCTGACCATCGCCACGCTGTGGGTGCTGCCGGGGGGCGAATTTACCCGCCAGCTGGCCGCTATGGTGGGTGCGATTGTGGTGGGCGGGCTGGTGTTCGGCGTCGCCTGGGGCAAGCGGATGTCGCCGGTGACGCTGATTCTGGCCGGGCTGGTGTTGGGACTGTACTGCGGCGCGGTCAACAGCTTGTTGGCGCTGTTTCATTACGATCAGCTGCAGGGCATGTTCCTGTGGGGCACCGGCGCGCTGAACCAACAGGATTGGAGCGCCGTACAGTTCCTCCTGCCGCGTTTGCTGGTGGCAGGCCTGCTGGCGGCGCTGTTGCTGCGCCCGCTGACGCTGCTGGGGCTGGACGACGGCGTGGCGCGGAACCTGGGGTTGGGGCTATCGATGGCGCGCTTCTGCGCCTTGGGGCTGGCCATTATCTTCAGCGCCATGTTGGTGAGTGCGGTGGGCATTATCGGCTTTATCGGCCTGTTTGCGCCGCTGATGGCGAAGATGCTGGGCGCGCGCCGCCTGGCGCACCGCATGATGTTGGCGCCGTTGCTGGGGGCGCTGCTGCTGTGGCTGACCGATCAGGTGATGCTCGGGGTGACGCAGGTGTGGCGTGAGATCCCGACCGGCGCGGCCACTGCGCTGTTCGGCGCACCGCTGCTGCTGTGGCTGTTGCCGCGTTTGCGCAGCGCCACCACGCCGCCGCCGATGAACCTTGGCGACAAGGTGCCTGCCGAGCGCGGGAATCTGCCCGGCTGGATCCTGCTGGGTGGCCTCGTATTGCTGATCGGTCTGACGCTGGCGCTGATGCTGGGCAAAAATGCCGGCGGTTGGCACTGGAGCCTGGGTGCGGAGCTGGATTCCCTGCTGCCGTGGCGCTGGCCGCGGGTGCTGTCGGCGCTGGCGGCGGGCATGATGCTGGCGGTCGCCGGCACGTTGATCCAGAAATTGACCGGCAACCCGATGGCCAGCCCGGAAGTGTTGGGGATCAGCTCCGGCGCCGCTTTTGGCGTCGTGATGATGCTGTTTATGGTGCCGGGCGACGCCTTCGTTTGGCTGCTGCCCGCCGGCAGTTTGGGAGCGGCCGCTACGCTGCTGATCATCATGATCGCCGCAGGCCGCGGCGGTTTCTCGACGGAACGCATGCTGCTCGCCGGTATCGCGCTCAGCACCGCCTTTACTACCGTCATCTTCCTGCTGTTGGCCAGCGGCGATCCGCGTATGGGGGGCTTGCTGACCTGGCTCTCCGGTTCGACCTATTCGGTGGAGCCGGCGCAGGCGCTGCGTACCGCGCTGGTGGCCGCCGGCCTGATGGTATTGGCGCCGCTGTGCCGCCGTTGGTTGACCATCCTGCCGCTCGGCGGCGCCACCGCCCGCTCGGTGGGCATTGCGCTGACGCCGGCGCGGTTGACCATTTTGTTGCTGGCTGCCACCCTGACCGCCATGGCGACCCTGACCGTCGGGCCGCTGAGCTTTGTCGGGCTGATGGCGCCGCATATGGCGCGTATGCTGGGCTTCCGCCGCGCGCTGCCGCAAATGGTGATCGCCGCGCTGCTGGGCGGCTTGCTGATGGTGTTTGCCGACTGGTGCGGGCGGATGCTGCTGTTCCCGTATCAGATCCCCGCCGGGTTATTGGCGACCTTTATCGGTGCGCCGTACTTCGTTTATCTGTTGCGTAAGCAGACGTCGTAAGCTTCAGCCCTACTTTGCTTTCTCCGCCCTCAAAGGCCCAGCGTTGCTGGGCCTTTTTTCAACGCCTTGCAAGGCGTTGCGTGCCGCTGCGCAAGAAAGACATTTAACGTGAAAAGGAACGCGGGAAGAGAGGGGGAGGTGAATATACTGCGGGCGGGTGCTCTGGATCCTTGTCTCTGGAGCCTGCGTGAAAGATACAAAGAGAAAAGCCCCGAGTCGATATCCATCAACCCGAGGCCCACTCTAACGCACGACAACGTTAAGTTAGCCTCTTACCCGCCGCGAGGCAAGGAGAAGAAGGCATGATGCCGAACAAACGGAGCCTGTTAAAATTGGTGGTTATTTGTGCCACGGTAATATCACTGGCATGGATAACCCGCAGCACGCTGTGTGAGCTGCGTATCCGATCGGGCACTACGGAGGTTGCGGCCATTTTGGCTTACGAATCCGAACGGTAAGGCAACCCGGCGGCGGGGGCTTTGCCTCCGCCGGCCGGCAGTCGATGCGTTGATCCAGGAGCACCCATCCGTTCAAAAAAAACGGCGAGCCTTGGCTCGCCGTTTTCATGTTGATGTCGGGGCTTATTTCAGGCCGGCGGCATCGCGCAGCAGTGCGGCTTTGTCGGTCGCTTCCCACGGGAAGTGCTCGCGGCCGAAGTGGCCGTAGGCGGCAGTTTCGCGGTAGATCGGCTGCAGCAGATCCATCATCTGGATCAGGCCGTATGGGCGCAGATCGAAGAATTCGCGCACCAGCAGCGTCAGCTGTTCGGTTGGCACTTTCTCGGTACCGAAGGTTTCCACCATGATGGAGGTCGGTTCCGCTACGCCGATAGCGTAAGACACCTGAATCTCGCAGCGATCGGCCAGGCCGGCGGCAACGATGTTTTTCGCCACGTAGCGCGCCGCGTAAGCTGCGGAACGGTCAACCTTGGACGGATCCTTACCGGAGAAGGCGCCGCCGCCGTGGCGAGCCATGCCGCCGTAGGTGTCGACGATGATCTTACGGCCGGTCAGGCCGCAGTCGCCCATCGGGCCACCGATAACGAAACGGCCGGTCGGGTTGATGTGGTATTTGGTGCCCGCCGTCAGCCATTCCGCCGGCAGTACCGGCTTGATGATCTCTTCCATCACCGCATCTTGCAGATCTTTCAGCGAGATGTCTTCTGAGTGCTGGGTGGACAGCACCACGGCGTCGATGCCGACGATTTTGCCGTCGTCGTACTGGAAGGTCACCTGGCTCTTCGCATCCGGGCGCAGCCACGGCAGGGTGCCGTTTTTGCGCACTTCGGACTGGCGCTGCACCAGACGGTGCGCGTAGGTGACAGGCGCAGGCATCAGCACGTCGGTTTCGTTGGTGGCGTAGCCAAACATCAAGCCCTGATCGCCAGCGCCCTGCTCGAGAGGATCGGTGCGGTCAACGCCCTGATTGATGTCCGGGGATTGTTTGCCGATGGCGCTCAAGACTGCACAGGAGTTGGCGTCAAAGCCCATGTCCGAATGAACGTAGCCGATCTCCCGCACGGTCTTGCGGGTAATCTCTTCGATATCGACCCAGGCACTGGTGGTGATTTCACCGCCGACCAGCACCATACCGGTTTTCACGTAAGTTTCGCAGGCGACGCGCGCTTTGGGATCTTGTTCCAGGATGGCGTCGAGGACGGCATCGGAGATCTGGTCGGCGATTTTATCGGGATGTCCTTCGGAGACGGATTCGGACGTGAAGAGGTGTTTAGCCATTGTGTTCTTTACCTTGCATAAGACGGGTTAGAAATTACTGCACAGCGCTGGAGATCCGGCATCGAAGCGAAGGGTCTTCCGCTGATGGCGCGAGATGCATCCTGCAACGCCCCTCAGGCAAAGCCGTTAAGCAGTTTATCAGTTAACCAGTATAGATGGATTAACATCTGGACGTCTATTTTAGGTCAGGGTTTAGCCAGATTGCCAGTAATTTTTTGCGCTTTCGCTCTTTTGCGCAAACGGGTTGGCGCCATTTTCATCGCTTGAAACAGTTTTCGGCGAATTTTCATTTTGCTTTTTCACCTGCTTACCGGTATAAACTGCGCGCGCGGTTCATTTGCTGCACAGTACGGCGGTCTGGCGTGGGGGAAGGTGCGATAAACTTCCGCTTTGCATTCGCCAGCGTTGCGCTATTATCCGTCGCGGGCGTTCGCCGCTTCATCGAACGGTCACGTTCTTACACTATATTTAGAGGCTGGGTCGTTCACTCCGAACGGCGCGCGTGGAGGTGGTTGGATTAATGATCCGTTGTCTACCGGTTGTTGGTTCTCAACAGCAGTGCCGTTCTGGCGCACATTCTTCTGCTATTTCCCGTCTTGTCTCTCTGTCACTTACCAGGTGCGATAAACACTTGGCCGCTACTCAGGATTCTCGGGCCGGCTAACGGTCGTCTGAAGAACTGAACAAGGGTAGCCTGCAGCCTTCCTGTGGGATGTTTCTTGGCCCGATTCACGAGGTTTGAACAGGGTGTCTTACAATTATATGAGTGATAAACCGATCGCTGACCGCGAACGGCAGTTCTCTTCGCTGCCGCCGGCGCGGCTTGTTGGGTTGTTCTCGCGGGTTGTAGCTGCGATAGTGGCTGACGGTTTCGTCAGTAGGGAATGTGAGGCGAACCATGTCTGATGATCTGTTGATTCACCGTCCGCCGGTTGCGGGCGAGTCTTTATCTTTGCGCTCCATGCAGGAGGTTGCCATGAATGATCGTAATGCCAGCAAGATGCTGCGTACTTATAACGTCGCCTACTGGGGCAACAATTACTATGACGTCAACGAGCTGGGCCATATCAGCGTGTGCCCGGATCCGGATGTCCCGCAGGCGCGCGTCGATCTGGCAGAACTGGTGAAAACGCGCCAGCAAGACGGCCAACGTCTGCCGGCGCTGTTCTGCTTCCCGCAGATCCTTCAGCATCGCCTGCGCTCTATCAACGCCGCGTTCAAACGCGCGCGTGAATCCTTCGGCTACCAGGGCGGTTATTTCCTGGTGTATCCGATCAAGGTGAACCAACACCGCCGCGTGATTGAATCGCTGGTGAACTCCGGCGAACCGCTGGGGCTGGAAGCCGGCTCCAAGGCCGAACTGATGGCGGTGCTGGCGCATGCCGGCATGACTCGCTCGGTGATCGTCTGTAATGGTTATAAAGATCGTGAATATATTCGTCTGGCGCTGATCGGGGAAAAGCTGGGGCACAAGGTGTACCTGGTGATCGAGAAGATGTCCGAGATCAACCTGGTGCTGGAAGAGGCCGAGCGGCTGAACGTCATACCGCGCCTGGGCGTGCGTGCGCGTCTGGCATCGCAAGGCTCCGGCAAATGGCAGTCGAGCGGCGGCGAAAAATCCAAGTTCGGTCTGGCGGCGGTGCAGGTGCTGAAGCTGGTGGAGACCCTGCGTGAAGCGGGCCGCCTCGACAGCCTGCAGCTGCTGCACTTCCACCTGGGCTCACAGCTGGCCAACATTCGCGATATCGCCACCGGCGTGCGCGAATCGGCGCGCTTCTACGTTGAGCTGCACAAGTTGGGCGTCAACATTCAGTGCTTCGACGTGGGCGGCGGCTTGGGCGTCGACTACGAAGGCACCCGTTCGCAGTCCGATTGCTCGGTCAACTACGGCCTGAACGAATATGCCAACAACGTGATTTGGGGCATCGGCGACGCCTGTAACGAACACGGCCTGCCGCACCCGACGGTGATCACCGAGTCCGGTCGCGCCGTGACCGCGCACCACACGGTGCTGGTCTCCAACGTGATTGGCGTCGAGCGCAACGAGTTCAGCGAACCGCAGCCGCCGGAAGCCGACGCGCCGCGCGCGCTGGAAAGCATGTGGGAAACCTGGCTGGAAATGAACGAGCCGGAGAACCGCCGCTCGCTGCGCGAATGGCTGCACGACAGCCAGATGGATCTGCACGACGTGCATACCCAATACGCGCACGGCATGCTGGACCTGACCAAGCGCGCCTGGGCCGAGCAGCTGTATCTGAACATCTGCAACAAGATCCAGCAGCAGCTCGATCCGAGCAACCGCGCGCACCGTCCTATCATCGACGAACTGCAAGAGCGCATGGCGGACAAGTTCTACGTCAACTTCTCGCTGTTCCAGTCGATGCCGGATGCATGGGGCATCGACCAGCTGTTCCCGGTGCTGCCGCTGGAAGGGCTGGATAAGCCGCCGGAAGGCCGTGCGGTGCTGCTCGACATCACCTGCGACTCCGACGGCACCATCGATCATTACGTCGACGGCGACGGCGTGGCGACCACCATGCCGATGCCGCCGTACGATCCGGAGAATCCGCCGGCGTTGGGCTTCTTCATGGTCGGCGCGTACCAGGAGATCCTTGGCAACATGCACAACCTGTTCGGCGACACCGCCTCGGTTGATGTGTACGTGTTCCCGGACGGCAGCGTCGAGACCGAGCTGTCCGACGAGGGCGATACCGTGGCGGACATGCTGGAGTATGTGCAGCTCGATCCGAGCGCGCTGCTGTCCAAGTTCCGCGATCAGGTCAAAGAAACCGATCTGGACAGCGAGCTGCAGGCGCAGTTCCTGGAAGAGTTTGAGGCCGGTCTGTACGGTTATACGTATCTGGAAGACGAGTGATGAAATGAAGAAAGGCCGGGCGTCGTTAAGGCGCCTGGCCTTTTCTTTTCTGTTGCACGACTATGTTACGGATGGCGTGTAGGTTGCAGACAGCTATGCTGCCGTTCGAACGGCGGCGCAGAGCGTACCGGGCTTTTGCCGCCCTGATACCACGCCTAACTCTGCAGCAGTGAGCTCAACGCGTTACGAAAAGTCTGTTTTCTTTCATCTTTTTTATTGAAGTTATCCTTCCAATAAATTCACTTCCTAAATACAAGAAATCTCTGAAATTAACCTTTTCATTCATAAATTAGATTTTTAAATTAAAAAATATAATCAATATTAGTTATTGGTGTTCATTATAAATACGATAATTGATCAGTTTATCTTTCATTATGTGTTGCACTTGTGATGGTTTTAAGTTTTTAATTCATTATGCATATGGTTTGGTCTTTTGGTGAGCGATGCTAATCTCCTTGTTTTATAGTGAGTTGTATTTTTTCTATATTTAGGTATTCCTGTTGATAGGGCATGATTCTGATTTTTTAAAAAAGTAAATTAGTTAATTATGATGTGCGGTCCTGTTTTTTGTTCATTTTTTATTTTTGGTTGAATTAATTTTTTAAAATGTCTTAGTATCCTTGGTGGGTTTCTGAGTACTAATGACATTCCTTAGATTTTATAATGATGACTTCATGCATGGCGCCCATATTATCGTGCGTGATGCATAATATATTGCCATCGGTAATAGCGATGCGCAGTAAGCGTGGTGTTCACGCCACGATCAATTATGTATATCGACATATAACTTAGTGGTTTAAATAATATAAGGGACTTATATGAAAAAGTATCTGGTAGCTTCCGCACTGGCCTGTGCGGCGATCTCTTCCTCGGCGTTTGCCTCCGATGGTGTGATTAACTTCACCGGTAAAATCATCGATAACGCCTGCGTGGTTAACCCGACGCTGAACGTGCAGATGGGGGATGTAGCCGCGGCGGCGTTTAAGAATGTGGGAGATGAATCCGGTGCCCGGAAATTTGATCTGGAGCTGAAAGATTGCCCGGCTAACCTGAGCAGTGCCAAAGTGACCCTGGACGGCGCGGCGGACGACAACAACACCGAGCTGTTCAAACTGAATGACGGCGGTGCAACTGGCCTGGCGCTGCGTATTACCGGGCTGGATGGAAAGGATGTGATCCCTGGTGGCTCGTCGGCAGAAGCAAAACTGGCAGAGGGCGATAATGTGTTGCCTTTCACCGCAGCTTATAAATCAACGGATAAAGTCACCGCCGGTGATGCCAACGCCACGATTCAATTCAGCGTTGCGTATAATTAATTTAAATATTTGAATTGCTATTCGCCGGCGAGTTTATATTTCGCCGGCTCTTGACCTTGGTCAGACCAGATTGCAATGACAATGCTGCGGGTAGGCTGCAGTGGTTATGTGTTAATAGCAAGCAACGAAATAACATCAAGGGAATGCACAATAATGAAGGCTGTCTATTTGGCGCTGTGCGCCGCGCTGTTAATCAATAGTTTTCAGGCTGCTGCTGGCGTGGTGATCGGCGGCACCCGGTTGGTGTATCCCGGCGGCAAGAAAGAAGCGACCATCACGGTAAAAAATCCGGACGACATCCCTTACTTAGTGCAATCGTGGGTCAATGCGGATCTGGAAGGCAACGTCAAGGCGCCGTTCCTGGTCACGCCGCCGCTGTTTCGCCTGAACGGTGGCAAAGAGAATACGCTGCGGGTGGTGAAAACCGCCCAGCCGCTGCCGGAGGATCGCGAGTCGGTATTCTGGTTCAGCGTCAAAACGGTGCCACCGGAGGCGGAAGGCAAAGGCAACCACCTGCAAATCGCGGTGCGTACCCGCATCAAACTGTTCTATCGCCCGGCGTCGCTGCCCGGCTCGCCGGAAGAGGCGGCCGGGAAAGTGCGCTGGGAGCGCAGCGGCAACACGCTGAAAGCGATCAATGATTCCCCCTACTACCTGAGTTTCTCTACGGTCTCGGTCGCCGGTGAAAAAATCAAGGAGCCGCAGATGGTGGCGCCGTTCGCCACGCTGGCCTATACCCTGCCGCCTTCAGCCACCGGCAAACAGGTGAGCTGGCAGGTGATCAACGACTACGGCGGCCTGAGCGCTCAGCACCAACAAGCGTTGTGATGGCTCGGTTGATAGCCAGGGGCGCGGTGTGAACAGGGATGTGAAACATGAACAGCAAAACAGCGCGCTGCCTATCTGGGCGGCGCAGCGAATATCGGCTGACGCCGTTGGCCTGGCAACTTGCCGGCCTGCTGATGTACAGCGGCGTAGCGCAGGCGGAATACCGTTTTAGCTCGGCTTTATTGCAGATAGGCAATACGCCGCAAACCGAAGTGGATCTGGCGCTGTTCACCGATGAGGAGAAACAGCCGCCGGGGGAGTATCGCGTTGATCTGTTCCTCAACGAGCAGCGGCTGGATACCCGCACGCTGGCCTTTTCTCTGCAGCCGGACGAACAGGGCAAAGAACGTCTGGTGCCTTGTCTGAAATGGGAAGATCTGCAGGGCTTTGGCGTGGATCTGGCCGCCTTTCCCGCGCTGCAACCCTCCGATGCGTGCATCAACTTGCCGCAGGCCATTCCCGGCGCCCGAACGGAACTGCTGTTCGAGCAACAGCAGTTGAAGCTGAGCATCCCGCAGGCGGCGTTAAAACGCCAGGCGCGCGGCTATGTGCCGCCGGAGCAGTGGGACAGCGGCATTCCTGCATTGCTGAGCAACTATACCCTGCGTGGGGCGCACGATCGCAGCCGGCAGAGGGGCGGCAATGAAAGCAGCTATTTCGTCAACCTGCGCAACGGCGCCAACTGGGGCGCCTGGCGGTTGCGGCATGACGGCGTGTGGAACCGGAACGGTCAGGGAGAGGCGCACTGGCGCACGTTGAACAGCTATGTACAGCGAGACATCACCCCGCTGAACGGGCTGTTGACGCTGGGCGATGCCACTACGCCGGGCGATATCTTCGATTCGCTGCCGCTGCGCGGCGTACAGCTGGTCTCGGTGGAAGAGATGTACCCGGACAGCCTGCGCGGCTACTCGCCGGTGGTGCGCGGCATCGCCAAAAGCAATGCGGAGGTGATCATTCGCCAGAACGGCGTGGTGGTCGATCAGCGCTATGTGCCGCCGGGCGCCTTTGAAATCAGCGATCTGTATGCGGTTTCCGGCAGCGGCGATCTGGATGTCACCATCAAGGAAAGCGACGGTACGGAACAGCGCCTGCTGGTGCCGTTTGCCTCGCTGCCGGTGCTGCAGCGCGAAGGGCGGCTCAGCTACGGCCTGGCCGCCGGGCAATACCGTGCGCAGGACGCGAGCGCCGATGACGAGAAGTTTATGCAGGGCACGCTGATCTACGGCCTGCCGCTCGGCGCCACGCTGTATGGCGGTGGCCAATGGGCCAATCGTTACCGTTCGCTGGCGCTGGGCGTGGGGCAAAACCTGGGCCGCGCCGGCGCGTTGTCGCTGGATATGACGCAAAGCTGGGCCCGGCGGCCGGAGGAGGCCGTTCAGGGGGACGATCGGCAGGGCAACATGTGGCGCCTGCGCTATGAAAAAAGCTTCCCGCTCACCGGCACCCAGCTGAGCCTGGCCGGTTATCGCCATGCCAGCGAAGGCTACACCACGTTGCAACAGGCGATGCAACCCCGCGATAGGACAAGCAACAGCGCGACCCGCAGCCGTAGAGAACTTTCGCTGCAGCAGGGATTGGGGCCGCTGCCAGGCTCACTGTTCTTGAGCCTGGCGGAAGATCGGCGCTGGGGGGAACAAGGCAAGCGCCAGTCCGTCAGCCTGGGCTACAACGGCAGCATCAAAGGGGTGAGCTATGGCCTTAACTACAGTCAGAACCAGAGCTATCAGGCTCAGACCGATCGCGTCGTGGCGCTGAATGTCAGCATTCCACTGAACCTGTGGGCACACAACACCTGGGCCGGTTATGGCATCAGCAATAGCAACAACGGCAAAACGTTGCAGACGCTGGGGCTGAACGGCACCGCGCTGGAAGGCGACAACCTGAACTGGGGGATAACCGGCGGCTATGGCAATCAGGGCGAAGGCGAGAATGGCAATCTGACGCTGGGTTATCGCGGCAGCAAGGCGCTGCTCGGCGCCGGGCTGAGCCACGACGGCCAGCGCCAGCGGCTGAATTACGACGTTCAGGGCGGGGTGTTACTGCATGCCGGCGGGGTGACGCTGTCGCAACCGCTTAACGATACGGTGGCGCTGGTGCGCGCGCCGGGTGCCGGCGGGGTCAGCGTGGTGAATCAGGTGGGGGTGAAAACCGATAGCCGCGGCTATGCGGTGGTGCCTTACCTCTCCGCCTATCGCCAGAACGCGATTGCGCTGGATCCGACCACCCTCGCGGACGACGTGGAGCTGGGGCTGACCAGCCAGACGGTGATCCCGACCCGCGGCGCGGTGGTGCTGGCGGATTATCAAACCAAGGTCGGTGCACGGATGATGATGACGCTGACGCGCGCCGACGGCCGGCCGGTGCCGTTTGGTGCGATCGCCACGCTGGCAGGCGCAGGCGGTGACGGCAGCATCGTCGGCGACGGCGGGCAGCTGTTCCTGGCCGGCATGCCGGCCAACGGCATGCTGCACGTGCAGTGGGGCAAACAACCGGACCAGCAATGCCAGGTCGTCTACGGCCTGCCGGAAACGGCCGGCCCGGAGATCCCAGAGATAGCGGCCGAGTGCCGTTAAGGAGCAAAGGATGAAAGCGGGAGTATGGATGCTCGGCCTGTGCGGGCTGTGGGCGGCGGGCGGCGCCTGGGGAGCGGAATGCCTGCCGGCCGGCAACCCGGAACGGCTGCTGTTCGACATTCCGCCGCAGACGCTGCAACGCGATCTGCCGGTCGGCAGCGTGGTGTGGCAGGGCACGCGCCAGGTGCAGCAGGCCGCGTCGCTGGCGCCCTGCGCGGAGGCGAAGGACGCCCGGCTGAATCTGCAGGGCGGCGACAGTGGGTTGAAAAGCGGCAACAGCGCGGTCTACGGCACCACGATTAGCGGGCTGGGCTATGCGCTGGATACCGATGCCGCTTTCAGAGATGGCTGGCCGGCGAGCGGCGCCATTGCCGCCGGAAAACGGCAAATCAGCCTGCGGCTGGTGGTGACCGGGCCGCTGGTCTCCGGCGTGTTGACGACGGAAACGCTGGCTCGGCGCACGGTTAATGGGCTGCCGGTGCTGGATATCGCCCTGCAAAAACCGGTCGCTATTACCCGGTTGGCCTGCGAGCTGCAGGGCGGCCGCCATCGCACGGTGGCATTGGGCGAGGTGGCGCGCAGCGATTTTCGCGGCGTGGGCAGCACGCGCGGCGAGCAGCCGTTCCTGCTGGATCTGGCCTGCGACGCCGGCGCCCGGGTCAATGTTCAGTTCGACGGCATCGCCGCAGGCGGCGACGCGCCCGGAGTGCTGGCGTTGACCCACCCCGAAGCGCAGGAGAGCGCGCGTGGTGTGGGGGTGCAGCTGCTCTACCGCGGCGCGCCGCTGGCGCTGGGGGAACGGCTGGCGCTGGAAACCGCCCCACAGGGGCTGCGCAGCTACCCGTTCAGCGCCCGTTATTACCAAACGCAACCGCAGATCGCCGCCGGCGAGGCCAACGCGGTGGCGACCTTTAGCCTCACCTACCAATAAGGATGAAGATAATGATGAGAAAAATAGCACTGCCCTTGACGCTGCTCGGCGCCGCCATGCTGGCACCGCCGCTGCAGGCGGCGGATGGGAGTATTAATGTGACTGGCAGAGTCACCGAAAGCAGCTGCGTGCTGGATGCCAGTTCTAAAAATCAGACTGTGATCTGGGGGAAGACGGAAGCCGTCGTACCAAAGATGGTTTTAGCGTATTCCCGAAGTATCTATGTACAGCTGGCGGATTGCCCAGACAGCATAGACCAGGTGAAAGTCAGGTTCGAGGGGACGCAGGCAAATACCCAGCAACTCTCTGGAAACGTTTTTGCTATCGATAATAGCGATCAACCCGATGCGGCAGAAAATGTTGGTTTCATAATTAGTAATGCTCAAGGAAAAAATGGTGGTTTCTGGAACGATCTTCTGAGGGTTAATGAGTTCAGTCCTGCTATTGAATTGAATAAAAGGGAGGTGAATAAACTTGAATTCCGGACGGGATATTCCACCGATAACAAAATGCCTACCGCCGGGGTTGCGCGAACGCGAATTCAGTTTAGCCTGATTTATCCTTAACACTATTAAAATAGTAATTTTATTTATATAAGGAAAAGTTAATGAAAAATATCACAAGGGGATTGTTGCTGGCCTATAGTGGATTGATTTTTAGCGTTAGTGGTGCTGATGGTAGTGTAGATCTAGAAGTGCGCCTTGTGCATGGGACATGTAGTTTGACAACAGATAGCAAGAATATGCAGGTGTCGCTAGGTAATATTTCTCGCACTGAGTTGGCATCGATTGGTACAGTTAGTAAGCCAGTTTCGTTTACCATCAAGGGTACTGACTGTGTACCTGATATGGTCACCTGGTTCCGTTTTGACGGCACTATAGACGAACAGGATTCATTTGCGTTAAATGAGGGGTCCGAAGCTAAAGGAGTAGGTGTTCGGCTGCTTGAATATGATGGTATTCAAGCAAAAAGACCTAATACTTCTAGCGGCTATGGGACATATTCAGACGGTAATGGGACTTTTTCTCAGTCATATAAGGTGCAATATATCGCTTTATCTGATCAGGTAACTCCTGGTGCAGCAAATGTCACTGCGCAACTCAATCTGGTCTATAAATAACTAAACTACCCCACCCGATGCCCCCTGCGTCGGGTTTTTATATCATTAGAGTAAATAGGCTGTTATCCATTAATAAGGACGATAGCGATAGTAAAAAGTAAATCAGCGACGCGGCTGCCTATATTGCCACGAAGGCGCAAACGGTCACCCCCGGCAGCGCCAACCTGACCACGCAGATTAGCCGGGTCTATCCATAATAACCGGGCCTGTTTCAGCACGATGATTGTTTGGCATTATCAGACATATAAGGAAATTAATGATGATAGCAACAGTAAGAAAAAGAATGCCACTGCTGACATTATTCAGTGCAGCAATATTATCCCCGTCGTTATACGCAGCGGATGGGAATATTAATGTGACCGGGCGGGTGGTGGAGAATGCCTGTGTAGTCGCCGCCGAGTCGAAGAATATCATGGTGGATTTTGGTGTGCAGGCAGGTAATTCCTCATTGGGTGGCAGAGGTTATTGGGAAACTATAAGGCTTCTGGATTGCCCTTCGGGGGCTAAGCAGGTGAAGATTAGATTTGAAGGTACCGCTATTAGCGGTAACGAGTATATTTTCGCCCCCGATAATCAGGGGCAGCCGGGAGCTGCACAGAACGTAGGGTTCACGATATACAATCGTTATCCTATTGATACTGATATTAAAGTTAACGGTGAATCGCAGCCTTATGAGCTGGAAAACAGCGGTTCCGGCAGTGTGAATGAGCTTGATTTTGGTGTGATGCTACGTTGGCTTAATGGGGGCGGGGGGAGCCAGTCCATCCCACTTGGTGAGGCGACGAGTACTATTCAGTTCAGCATTCTTTATAACTAAACCCGCCATGGCCTATTTTTAGGGCAGCGAAGGAAAATATGATGAATAAAGCAATCAAAGGCATCGCTCAGGGCTTGTCCATTTGCCTGATTGGCCTGGCCTGTGCGGCACAGGCAGCAGACGGCACCATCAAAACTAAAGTGAAGTTTATTCAGTTTACCTGCAACCTGACGGCTGCCAGCAAAAATATGCGCGTGCCGCTGGGGGATATCAACCGCAGTCAGCTGGCTAAAACCGGGAGCCTGAGTTCGCCAGTGTTGTTTGAATTAAAAGCGACCGGTTGTCCGACTAATGGCGATACTAGCGTTGGAGTGCGTTTTTCAGGCACAGCAGCGACGGGGGATCATCAATCTTTTGTTTTGGATCAAGACAGTGTGGCATCGGGGGTCGCAGTTAAGATAGCTAAAGAATTTCGAGGCAGTTATGATCATTTCGTTACCCCCAATGAAAAGGGTGGAGCTTACTTTGGTCCAAACTCTGGCGGTGAGGTAACCCTGAAGTACGCGGCACGGTATGTCGCCCTCAATGATAAGGTTACGCCCGGTACCGCCAATCTGACTACCCAAATTGATTTGTTTTACTATTGAGTTACCCAGCCCGATGGCGTAAAAACTGTCGGGCTGATGCTATTGATAGCAAAGTAAAGCTACCCAAAATAATTCGCGGCGGTAACGGAGCGAGTTCCCAGGCGCTTATTTCCGACTTTTTCAGGCGCAGTGATGTTTATTATCTGCCTCATCAGCCGGGGAGAATACGATTGATATGGCCGCCAGCCTGCGCGCATCATCCCCCTTGAAGCATGAACAAAATGCGGCCATAATCTGCCGTATCGGTAGCACCGAAACACACATCGAACAAATCCCTTTCTCGTCGGGCTAACGACGCGGGAGGGATTTTTTTTTGTCACGGCCCGGCGTCTGCGCCCGGCAACTTGTTGAACTACGAGGGTTTACTATGAGCACCTTAGGCCATCAGTCCGATAATTCATTAGTGTCCAACGCCTTTGGTTTCCTGCGCTTTCCGTTGAACTTCATGCCTTACGACAGCGATGCAGAGTGGGTCATCACCGGCATTCCGTTTGACATGGCGACCTCCGGTCGCGCCGGCGGCCGCCATGGCCCGGCGGCCATCCGTCAGGTGTCCACCAACCTGGCCTGGGAAGGCAACCGTTGGCCGTGGAGCTTCGATCTGCGCGATCGCCTGAACGTGGTTGACTGCGGCGACATCGTGTTCAACTTCGGCGATGCGCAGGACATGAGCGACAAGCTGCAGGCGCACGCGGAGAAACTGCTGAAAGCTGGTAAGCGCATGCTCTCGTTCGGCGGCGACCACTTTGTCACCCTGCCGCTGCTGCGCGCGCACGCCAAGCATTTCGGCAAGCTGGCGCTGGTGCACTTCGACGCCCATACCGATACCTACGCCAACGGCAGCAAGTTCGACCACGGTACCATGTTCTATCATGCGCCGAACGAAGGCCTGATCGACCCGCATCACTCGGTGCAGATCGGTATTCGCACCGAGTTCGATCACGACAACGGCTTTACCGTGCTGGACGCCGCGCAGGTGAACGATCGCAGCGTGGACGACCTGCTGACCCAGATCAAGGGCATCGTCGGCGATATGCCGGTGTACCTGACCTTCGACATCGACTGCCTGGATCCGGCGTTCGCACCGGGCACCGGCACGCCGGTGATCGGCGGCCTGACCTCCGATCGCGCGCTGAAACTGGTGCGCGGTATGCAGTCGCTGAACATCGTCGGCATGGATGTAGTGGAAGTGGCGCCGGCGTATGACCAGTCCGAGATCACCGCGCTGGCCGCGGCGACGTTGGGTCTGGAGATGCTGTACCTGCAGGCGGCCAAGAAACACGCCTGACGCCAGGCCACGCCTTGCTGAAAAAGCGGCTCCCATCGTATGGGGGCCGCTTTTTTTATTTCATTTTTCGCCATCCGTGCGGCGATTTTCAGTCTGTTGCAACGCCTTTGCGCAATTTTGCGCAGAAATGAAACGGAGTCAGTAAAAAGGAATCGGGATAACGGGGAGGATGAATATACTGCGCGCGGGTGCTCTGGATCTTTGTATCTAGAGCCTGCGTGAAAGGTACAAAGAGAAAAGCCCCGAGTCGATATCCATCAACCCGAGGCCTACTCTAACGCCAGCAACGTTAAGTTAGCCTCTTACCCGCCGCGAGGCAAGGAGAAGAAGGCATGATGCCGAACAAACGGAGCCTGTTAAAACTGGTGGTTATTTGTGCCACGGTAATATCACTGGCATGGATAACCCGTAGCACGCTGTGCGAGCTGCGTATCCGATCGGGCACTACGGAGGTTGCGGCCATTTTGGCTTACGAATCCGAACGGTAAGGCAACCCGGCGACGGGGGGGGTCCCCCGTCTGCTGGTTGTTGGCGTCCAGATCCATGAGCACCCTCTCAACGCTTTCGGTTTGCCGCCGTAGAACACGGTGAAACGGATTTATGCCCGCTTCACCTGGCGAGCCAGCAACATGCGGCTAAACAGCGCGCCGCCCGCCAGCAGCGTCAGCAGCTGTGAGGCAATCAGTACCGCAAAGCCCGAAGACACCTTGCCCTGGCTGGCCATCACCATGCCCATCACCATCGGCACAAACGCCGAGAACAGATTGCCGATGCCGTTGATCAGCCCATAGGCGCTGCCGACCGCCTCCGGCCGCGCATAATGCTGCAGCAGAGTGGGGATTGCCGCGCCCTGTGCGCCCCAACAGGCGTTGGCCGCCAGCAGGAAGAAGGCGATCCAGCCAAGCTGATGACTGTTCATTACGCCATAGATGCACAGTGCGGTCGCCGCGCCGCCAAAGACGAAGATCAGTGGCGCCTGATAGGGGCGGATACGATCGAGCAGCACGCCGCCGAGGTATTTTGAGGCGATGCTGACGATGAAAGGCAGTGCGGCCATCCATCCCATCTGCTTGATGGAGAATCCTTTTTCATCAGTCAGGTAAGCCGGCAGCCAGGCGCTGGATCCCCACAGGTAGCTGAGCGTGGCGATCTCGATCAGCAGGATCCAACCGAGCATCGGTGTGCGCCAGGCCAGCGCGAAGGTGTGCCAGACGCGGCTCAACACCGGCTGAGGATCGGCGGGGCGTGAAGATGAGGGTAAGGCGAGCGGATGAACGAACAGCCGCACCAGCGCCAGGCCCAACAGCAGGTTGAGCAGTGCCAGCAGGTGAAACGACATCGCCCACCCGAAGTGCGCCATCAGAAAACTCACCAGCGGAAAGCCGATCACCAGCCCCAACGAGACGCCCAGCGCGCTGACCGCGTTGGGTTTGCCACGCTCGTCGGCGGCGAAATGATCGCTGATGTACATGGTCTTCAGCGAGAACAGCGGCCCTTCGCTGACGCCAAGCAGCGCGCGCACCGCGCACAGCAACAGCAGCGATCCCGCCAGCGGCGACGCGGCGGTGAGCAGCGCCCACAGCACGACGCTCAGCGTCAGCGCGCGGCGGTAACCCATCAGCGTTTCCAGAAACGGCGTCAGCAACATGGCGGACAGGCCGTAACCGAGTAAAAACACCGTCATCAGCGTGCCCTGATGGGCGCGGTCGCCGCCGAGTTGAAAGTGTTGCAGGAAGTCGGGATTGACCAACATCACGGCGATATTAACCCGATCCGCATAGGCGATAACGATCAGAAACAGCAGGGCGATCACCCCAAACCAGCGTTGACGTTGTTGCACGGCGCGTTCCTCAGTGCGAGCGGTTGACGAATTCAGGCAGCAGTAAACTCGCCCGCGGAGGCCATTACGCGCAAACGCGGGGGACGAGGCTGATTAATGTAAAATAATTGTTATTAAATTGAGTGTAAAAGACAGTGAGAAAACACTTTTACGCGCAATGCGCCGCCGGGATCAACGCATTTTTTGCCATAAATTAGCGGAAGAGCGCACAACTGACATAGGTTTTTCATATCGGTGCATGATTTCGTGATCCCTCCCGCATTTGTCATTTTTAAACAACCTTTCATTAACATTTGCCGTTCCGCTCGCTTGACGAAAGTTTCGCCAGACTTATAGTGGCTGTATTAAATAAGAAACTGAGTTTCATATATGAAACAATCAGATAGAGGATAAAAGCAATGAGCTGGAAGAATGTGTGCGAAGTGTCTCAGGTGAAAGAAGATTTCCCTTTCTCCGGCAAAGTGGAAGGAAAAGAGATCGGGGTGTACCTGCTCGACGGTAACTACTACGCGCTGGAAGACGTCTGCCCGCATGCTTATGCCTTGCTCAGCCAGGGGTTTGTAGACGACGGCAAGGTTGAGTGCCCGCTGCACGAAGCGCTGTTTGACGTGCGCACAGGCCAGTGCCTGCGCGAGCCAGGCGGCCGCGATCTGCAAACCTATCCCACCCGGGTGGTCGACAACCAAATCCAGATCACCTTTATCGCGGAGGAGTAATCATGCAGCACATCACCGATTTCAATCCCTGGCTGCCGGACACCCAACAGGTGACGCCGGCCCGCGAAGGCGGCAACGGCCAAATCCATCAGCCGGGCCAGTTCCGCAATGTCATCTGGCAAAACCGCGCCCGGGTGCCGGACGGTTTCGAAACCGCGCTGGTGGCGGCGCTGGAAACGATCTTCGATCAGGGGGCGGAAGAGCTGGAGCAGATCGTCAGCGCGTTGAATCAGCGCCGCCTGTTCGATCGCAGCGGCCAACCGTGGAATGAGGCGACGTTCCGCGAATTCCTTCACGTTAACGGTTTCTGAGCCACATCCGGGAGAAGACAATGACAGCAAACACAACATCCTCCGAACAGAGCCTGCAGGACTATCTTGACCAGGGATTGCGCGGCATGTGGTATCCGGTGCTGGCCAGTTGGGAAGTGGGCAACAACCCGGTCGGCATCACCCGTCTCGAGCAGCAAATCGTGGTGTGGCGCGACGGTGAAGGCCAGATCCACGCGTTGGAAGATCGCTGCCCGCACCGCGGCGCGCGGCTTTCCATGGGGTGGAACCTCGGCGATCGTATCGCCTGCTGGTATCACGGGGTGGAAGTCGGCGGCGACGGAACGGTGAAAGACGTGCCGGCGGTGGATCGCTGCCCGCTGGTGGGGCAAAAATGCCTGCGGTCTTACCCGGCCAAAGAAGCCTACGGCGCAGTGTTTCTCTATTTCGGCGTGACGGCGGATGAAGCGCCGGCGGAGCTGACTTTCCCGCAAGAGCTGGCGGACGAAGCGTCGTACAGTAATTTTCTGTGTACCGCCAGCTGGGACTGCAACTACCAGTACGCGTTGGAAAACGTGATGGATCCGATGCACGGCACCTACCTGCACTCTTCCTCACACTCGATGGCGGAAGGCGATCGCAAGGCGGATATGGGGCTGGAGCCGACCGACAGCGGGTTTATCTTCAAGAAAAACGGACAGATCGGGGTTAACTTCGACTGGGTGGAATTCGGCAGCAGCGGCGCGTATTGGATGCGCCTGTCGATCCCGTACAAGAAGCGCTTTGGGCCGGGTGGTCACTTCTGGATCATCGGCATGGTGGTGCCGGAAGACAAGGATCACTGCCGGGTGTTCTTCTGGCGCATCCGTAAGGTCAAAGACTGGCAGCGCGACATGTGGCGCTTCATGTACCGTAATCGCCTGGAATCGTTGCATTGGGACGTGCTCGAGCAGGATCGCATCGTGCTCGAGAACATGGCGCCTAACGCCCGCGGCCGCGAATACCTGTACCAGCACGACGTCGGTCTTTCTCGCCTGCGCCGCCTGATGCAGAAAGAGGCGCAGAAACAGCTGGCGACGCTGCGCGAGCGGGAGGCGGCGCAGTGAACGGCTTGCTGGACGGCAAGCGCATCGTGGTCACCGGTGCGGCGCGCGGCCTGGGCTACAGCTTTGCCGCCGCCATCGCCGCAGCAGGCGCGCAGGTGGTGATGTGCGACATCTTGGCGGATGAGCTGGCGGCGAGCGGCGCCGCGCTGCGCGAGCAGGGCGCTCGGGTGGAAACGCAGACGATCGATCTGGCCTCACCGGATTCGATCCGCTTGGCGTTCGAGAAGATCGCCGCTGGCGGCGGGATCGACGGTCTGGTGAACAACGCGGCGCTGGCGACCGGCGTCGGCGGTAAAACCATGATGGAATACGATATCGATCTGTGGGATCGCGTGATGCAAGTCAACGTGCGCGGCACCTGGCTGGTGAGCCAGGCGGCGGTGCCGCTGCTGGCGCGCAATCCGCACGCCAAGATCGTCAACGTGGCGTCGGACACCGCGCTGTGGGGCGCGCCGCGCCTGATGGCCTATGTCGCCAGTAAAGGCGCGGTGATCGCGATGACCCGATCGATGGCGCGCGAGCTGGGCCCGCAGGGTATCTGCGTCAACGCCATCGCGCCGGGCCTGACGCGAGTGGAAGCCACTGAGTATGTGCCCGCCGAGCGCCATCAGCTGTACGAGCAGGGGCGCGCGCTGGCCGGGGCGCAGCACCCGGACGATGTGAACGGTACGGTACTTTATCTGCTGTCGTCGCTGGCGGATTTCGTCACCGGCCAACTGCTGCCGGTCAACGGCGGCTTCGTATTCAACTGACGGCCCGCAGGGCAGGCGCACAGCGCAGGAGCGAGAGATGGCGGACGAGCAAGCATGTAAGTATCTGATCCCGGGACTGGATCGCGGGTTGCAGTTGCTGCTGGCGTTTGGCGAGCAGCATAAGGAAATGACTTTTGCCGAGTTGCATCGCCTGGTCGATATGCCGAAGGCCACCGCCTACCGCGTGGTGCAGACGCTCGAGCACCTGGGCTTTCTGGAGCGCAATCCGCGCACCAATACCTTCGCGCTGGGCATCAAGGTGCTGCGTCTCGGTTTTGAATACATCGCGTCGCTGGACGTCGCGCAGGCCGGCCAGCCGGTGATCGAGCAGTTGCGCGATCGCAGCCAGTGCAGCAGCCATCTGGCGATCCGCGACGGGCGCGACGTGATCTATATCGCCCGCGTCAGCGCCGCCGGTTCACAGATCAATCAGGTCAGCGTCGGCACCCGCTTGCCGGTGCACCAAACCTCGCTCGGCCGCATGTTGTTGACCAGCGCCACCCGCAGCGAGTTCGAACAACTCTATCCGGACGCGCAGCTGCCGGGCAACGCGCCGGGCACCCCGGCGGATCGCGAAATGCTGTGGCAGATGGTGCAGCAAGACAAGGCGCGCGGCTATGTGATCGGCGAATCGTTCTTCCGCCACGGCATCTCCTCGATCGTCTACCCGATCTTCAACCGTGAGCAGCGGGTCGAGGCGGTGGTCAGCATCATGGTGCCGTCCGATGAGATCCCGAAAGCGGATCGCGAGCGGCTGCGCATGGAAGTGCGCGATGCGGCGGAGAAAATTTCTGGCTTCCTCGGCGCGCCGCCGCAGGCCAACGTCGGCTAACCGACAGGACCGACTCTTTCACTCAGGCAGGGATAAGGCCCACAGCAAACAGGGGCCGGGGTTCACTCATGCCTGAAAACCGTATGCAGCGAGAACGTGAGGCTGAACAATGAGCGTAATCGGAATCGAAAAACTGGAATTTGGCGTCGAAGATCTGCCAACCTGCGAAAAATTCATGCAAGACTTCGGCCTGCAGCCCGCCACGCAACATTGGGGCGAACCGCAGCGCGAATTCGCCACCCTGAGCGGGGCGCAGGTCGTTCTGCACCCGTTGCAAAGCGCGGCGCTGCCTGCGGCGTTTGAAGGCGGTTCTACCCTGCGCCGCATGACCTGGGGCGTGGGCTCACCCGCCGATCTGGCGCGCCTGCAGCCGCGTTTGGCGTTGATGCCCGGCTTCCGTCAGGTGGGAGAAGAGCTGGAATGCCTCGATCCCAACGGCATGACGCTGCGCTTCGTCGTCAGCCGCCAGCAGGCGGTTGAGGTGCCGGTCACGCCGATCAACCAATGGGGCGACGTGCGCCGCATCGATCAACCCAGCCCGGTCTATTCGCAGGCGCAACCGATCAATATTGGCCACGTAGTGTTCTTCGTTGACGATCTGGCGGCGACCGAGCGTTTCTATCGCGAGCTGTTGGATTTCCAGGTTTCCGATCGCTATATCGATCGCGCCGTCTTCCTGCGCACCCAGGCGCGCGGCGGCCACCATAACCTGTTCCTGCTGAAGCTGCCTAACCGCCCACGCGGCCTGAACCATGTGGCGTTCACCGTGCGCGATATCCATGAAGTGATCGGCGGCGGCATCGCCATGAACAAAGAGCAGTGGAGCACCTTTATCGGCCCCGGCCGCCACCCTATTTCCTCGGCCTATTTCTGGTACGTCAACAGCCCGACCGGCGGCGCGTTCGAGTATTACACCAACGACGATTATCTGACGGAAAACTGGCAGCCGCGCGAGCTGGAGCATTCGCTGGTCTCCTTCACCGAATGGGCGGTAGAGGGCGGCATCGATCACGATACGCGCCGCCAGCATAAAAAGGCGCAAGCGTTATGAACCGGCCAGAACAGACGGGCATCGTCATCGTCGGCGGCGGCCAGGCCGGCGGCTGGGCGGCCAAGACGCTGCGCGACCGCGGTTACAGCGGCCGGCTGACGGTGGTCAGCGACGAGCCCTACGATTTTTACGAGCGGCCGCCGCTGTCGAAAGCGGCGCTGCTGGATGCCGCGGCTCCCCTCAGTCGGCTGTTCAGCGAACAGGCGGTGGCGGAGCTGAATATCGACTGGCGTCGCCCGCTGCGCGCCGAGTCCATCGACGCTGAACAGCAAATCGTCACGCTCAGCGACGGGCAACGGCTGCAGTTCGAGCAGCTGCTGATCGCCACCGGCGGGCGGCCGCGTGTGCCGGGCGCCGCCTGGGCGCAGCATCCGCGCGTGATGACGCTGCGTTCCTGGGACGATGCGGCCCGGTTGCGGCAGGGCCTGCAAGGTTGCCGCCGTCTGGCGATCGTCGGCGGCGGTTGGATCGGGCTGGAGATCGCCGCTTCTGCGCGCCGTCTCGGCGCCGAGGTGACGGTGTTTGAACGCCAGCCCGCGCTATGCATGCGCAGCGTCGGCGCCGATGTCTCGCAGGCGTTGCTCGAACTGCATCGCCGGCAGGGCGTTACGGTGTTGTGTGGCTGCGGCGAGATCTCGCTGGAAGATCGCGACGGCGCCGCCTGGATCGGCAGCGAAGTCAGCGATCCGCAGGTCTTCGATCTGGTGGTGGTGGGGATCGGCGTCGAGCTGAATCTCGAACTGGCGCGCAGCGCCGGGCTGGCGATCGAGTCCGGCATCGTGGTCGACGGCCAAGGGCGTACCAGCCATCCGGCGATCTTCGCCGCCGGCGACGTGGCGCGCCACCCGACGCTTGGCCTGTGCCTGCAGTCCTGGGCCTACGCGCAAAATCAGGCCATCAGCACCGCCTGCGCGATGCTCGACGCCTTTGCCGCTCCGTATGACGACGTGGCCTGGCTGTGGTCGGATCAATATGACGTCAATATCCAGATCCTCGGCGTGCCGAGCGGCGGCGTGCACCATGTGGTGCGCCGCACGCCGCAGTCGCAGGTGTTCTTCACGCTGAACGCCGATCGGCAGCTGGTGCAGATGGTGGCGTTCAATGACGCGCGCACCATCAAGCTCGGCAAGCGCTGGTTGGCGAGCGGCCGGGTGCTGGATCCGCAGCAGCTGGCGGATGCGGAGTTTTCTTTGATGGCGTTGAAATAACGCCCGAACCTCGGGAGCGTTTTATGACTACGCAAGACATTGACGCCCGCGCTGGACGGGCGGGGGAAGCCGTTGCCGAAAATCCGCAGCAACGGGTGCGCTGGTCGGTGCCGATCGCGCTGTTCGCCTGCGTGCTGCTGGCGTTTTTCGACAAGATCAGCATCGCGGCGCTGTTTTCCGACGCCGAGTTTCAGCAGGCGTTAGGGATCGGCTTTGACCCGGCGCGGCTGGGCTTGCTGATGAGCGCGTTTCTGTTCTCCTACGGCATCTCCTCGATGCTGCTCAGCGGCATCGGCGATCGGCTTAACCCGGTAAAAGTATTGATTGGCATGATGGTGGTGTGGGGCGTGCTGATGGTATTGATGGGGCTGGTGCGTTCCTATCACGCCATGATGACGCTGCGCATTCTGCTCGGCATCGCCGAAGGGCCGCTGTTGCCGATGGCCTACGCCATTATTCGTCAGGCCTTCCCGCCGCAGCTGCAGGCGCGCGCCACCATGCTGTGGCTGCTCGGCACGCCGCTCGGGGCCGCGCTCGGCTTCCCGGTCACCCTGTACATCCTCAATACCTTCGACTGGCAGACCACCTTCTTCTTTATGGCGTTTCTGACGCTGCCGGTGATGTTGCTGGTGCTGTTCGGCATGCGCCACCTGAACGTCTCGCGCCCGGCGGCGGCGGCCAAGCCGGCGGTGTCCGAACGCAAACAGCACCGCCGCGAGCTGCTGCGCAGCCCGCATTTCTGGATGATTTGCCTGTTCAATATCGCCTTCCTGACCTACCTGTGGGGCATGAACGGCTGGTTGCCGAGCTACCTGATCAAGGGCAAAGGCATTCATCTGGAGCATGCCGGTTACCTCTCTTCGCTGCCGTTCATCGCCATGCTGCTCGGCGAAGTGCTGGGCGCCTGGCTGTCGGACAAGCTGGATCGCCGCGCGCTGGCCTGCTTCCTGTCGCTGTGCGGCGCCGGCCTCGGTCTGGCGGTGGTGCTGCACCTACAGGGCACCTACAGCGTGATCGTCGCCATGGCCTTCAGCACCTTTATGTGGGGCGCCGGTGCGCCGAATATTTTCGCGCTGTTGGCGAAGGCGACCAGCAGCAAGGTCAGCGCCACCGCCGGCGGCATTTTCAACGGACTGGGCAATTTTGCCGGCGCGCTGGCGCCGGTGCTGATGGGGGCGTTGATCGCCGCCACCGGCAATATGGATAACGGCCTGCTGTTCCTGGTGGTGATGGCGTTCGTCGGCTGCCTCATTCTGCTGCCGTTGCTGAGAAAGTACTGAATTAACAATTGCTAAGCCCAATGGATTTCATGCTGTGGCTAGGCGGCAAGTTCGTGAGTCTCCAGGAGCTTACTGCGGTAAGTGACTGGTGTGAACGAATGCAGCCAACAACGCCACAGCGTGAAAGACGAAGGGGATAACCATTTGATTCAACAGAGGAGTGACAACATGTCTCAGGTTGAGAACAAAGCCGGCGTCAAGCCGCAGGATCTGTCGATGGAAAACTGGGTAGAGTCGCGCATCGCCCGTTTCGAGGGCCGCAAATACGACTGGAACGCGCTGAAATTCCAGGCCGACTTTGACCCGAAATACCGCCGCGCGCAGATGCGCTATATCGGCACCGGCGCCACCGGCGTGGCCAGCGACGCCAACACCATTCCGGCGGGCAACTTCACCTTTTCCACCATGGTGCTGCCGTCGAAGTGCGAGGGCCCGTTGCACCTGCACGACGACGTGGAAGAAGTGTTCTTCATGCTGAAAGGCAGCATCACGCTGATGATCCAGGATGGTGAAGAGTATTACGAAACCAGGCTGAAAGAGCGCGATCTGATCTCGGTGCCGGCGGGTGTGTACCGCGGTCTGTTCAACCACGGCGAGGAAGAGGCGCTGATGTGCGTGATGCTCGGCACCGCCAAGCCGGAGATCCCAACCTATCCGGCGGATCACCCGCTGTCCAAAGTGAAGCGCAACTGATGAACGGCTTGGCGCAACGCCAACGGGCGCGCTGCGGGGCGTACACCCTGAGCTGGCGCGAGGCCGGGCAGGGGCGGCCGGTGGTGTTGCTGCACGGCATCAGCTCCGGGTCCGCCTCGTGGATCAAGCAGTTCAACGACAGCGGTCTGACGGACGGTCACCGCCTGTTGGCGTGGGACGCGCCGGGCTACGGCGGCAGCCTGCCGTTGGCGGACCCGCAGGCCGATGCCGCCGGTTATGCGGCGGCGTTGGCGGCGCTGATTGCTGAGCTGCAGCTGGCGCAGCCGCTGATCGTCGGCCATTCACTGGGGGCGCTGATCGGCAGCGCCTACGCCGCCGGCTATCCGGACGGACTATGTGGGCTGGTGTTGGCGGATCCGGCGCAGGGCTATGCCACGGCGCCGGAGGAAAAACGCCGGCAGGTGTACGGCCAGCGCCAACAGATGATAGAGACGCTGGGGCCGGTGGGCTACGGCGAGCAGCGGGCGGCGGCCTTGCTGCATGAAGAGGCGGATCCGCAGGACATCGCCTGGGTGCGCAACGGCATGCAACAGCTCGATCCCGACGGTTTTCTGAGCGCCGCCTGGATGCTGGCTAACGACGACATCGGCCGCTATCTGGCGCGCTATCGCGGCCCGCTGGAAGTGTGGTGCGGTGAACAGGATCGCATTACGCCGCCGGAGAAGGCGGCCGAGCTGGCGCGTGAGCAAGACGCGACGCTGCGTCTGATCGCCGCCGCCGGTCACGCCAGCTACCTCGATGCGCCGGCGTGTTTCAACCGCTATCTGCGGGATTTTACGGGAGCAATCCAACGATGAATTTTCAGCTTGAGGATCGGGTGGCGGTGGTGACCGGCGGCTCGTCGGGCATCGGTTTCGAAACTCTGAAGCTGCTGCTGGCCGAAGGGGCGAGGGTGGCGTTCTGCGGCCGCGATCCGGACAAACTGGCCGGCGCGGAGGCCAGCCTGCGCGCGGACTTCCCGCAGGCGGAGATCCTGGCGCTGCGCTGCGACGTGCTGGATGCGCAGCAGGTGGCGCAGTTCGCCGCTCAGGTGACGGCGCGTTTCGGCGGCGTGGATCTGCTGATCAACAACGCCGGTCAGGGCTTCGTCGCCCATTTTGACCAGACGCCGCGCGAGGCCTGGCTGCATGAGGCCGAGCTGAAGCTGTTCGGCGTGATCAATCCGGTGCAGGCGTTCTTACCGGCGCTGGAACGATCGGCGATCGCGTCTATCACCTGCGTGAACTCGCTGCTGGCGCTGCAGCCGGAAGAACACATGATCGCCACCTCGGCGGCGCGTGCCGCGCTGCTCAACATGACGCTGACGCTATCGAAAGAGCTGGTGGACAAAGGTATTCGCGTTAACTCGATCTTGCTGGGGATGGTGGAGTCGGGCCAGTGGCGCCGCCGTTTCGAAGAGCGCAGCGATAAAGATCAAAGTTGGGAGCAGTGGACGGCGGCGATCGCCGAACGGCGCGGCATCCCGATGAAGCGCCTGGGCAAGCCGCAGGAGCCGGCGCAGGCGCTGCTGTTCCTCGCTTCGCCGCTGGCTTCTTTTACCACCGGCGCGGCGCTGGACGTTTCCGGAGGCTTTAACCGCCATGTGTAGCAGGGGCCGAAAAAGATGAAGAAGATCATGATGATTGGCTACGGCGCGATGGCGAAGGAAGTGATCGCCCGTTTGCCGGAAGGCGTGGAGGTCGGTTGGATCCTGGCGCGCGCAGCTCATCATGCGGCGATCGCCGAGGCTTTTGGCGGGCGGGTGCAGGCGCTGGCCCATCCTGGGCAGTGTTCGCAGCGGCCGGATCTGGTGCTGGAGTGCGCCAGCCAGCAGGCGGTGGCGGAGTTTGGCGAAGCGGTGCTGCAGCGCGGCTGGCCGCTGGCGCTGATCTCGACCGGCGCGCTGGCGGACGCCGCATTGCAACAGCGGCTGCAGCAGGTTTGCCGCCGCCATCACGGGCAACTGATCGTGCTGTCCGGCGCGGTGGCGGGGATGGACGGGCTGGCGTCGGCGCGCGAAGGCGGGCTGGAGAGCGTGACCTATCAGGCCAGTAAAAGCCCGGCCAGCTGGCGCGGCAGCCCGGCGGAACAGTTGATCGATCTCGATGCGGTGAGTGAAGCGCAGGTGTTTTTTGAAGGTTCGGCGCGCGAAGCGGCGCGTTTGTTCCCGGCCAATGCCAACGTGGCGGCCACCATTGCGCTCAACGGCCTGGGGATGGACGCCACCCGGGTACGCCTGCAGGTCGATCCCGCCACCCGGCGCAACACCCATCGTCTGCAGGTGTGCGGCGATTTTGGCGAGTTTCACATCGAGCTGAGCGGCACCCCGCTGGCGAGCAATCCCAAAACATCAACCCTGGCGGCGCTGAGCGCGGTACAAGCCTGCCGCCGTCTGGTGGACGGCGGTTTTATTGCCTGAACGGCAGGAGCGGAGCATGGAACGATTGAATATTTTTGTCGCCGGACGCTGGCGCGAAGGGCGTGGCGAAGAGATGGCTTCGGTATTCCCGGCCGACGGCAGCGTCAACGCGCGGCTGCGTGCCGCTAACGTCGAGGACGTGAATGAGGCAGTGGAGGCAGCGGAACGCGCCTGGCGCGCGCCGGAGTGGCGTGGGTTGGTGCCGCACCAACGCGCCTCGATCCTCTACCGCGTCAGCAACCTGATCCTGGCGCAGCAGGAACAGCTGGCCGAGCTGCAGACCCGCGACAACGGCAAGCCGCTGGCGGAGACCCGTGGGCTGGTGGCCAGCGCAGCGGCGACCGCGCGCTACTTCGCCGCCGCCTGCGAAGTGTTGGAAGGCGAGTTGCCGACCCCGCGCAGCGCCGAGGTGATGACGCTCAGCCAGTATCAGCCGATGGGGGTGATCGCCGCCATCACGCCGTGGAACTCACCGATCGCCAGTGAAATGCAGAAGGTGGCGCCGGCGCTGGCGGCGGGCAACGCGGTGGTGCTCAAACCGGCCGAAGCCACGCCGCTGATGGCGCTGAAGCTGGCCGAGCTGTTCGAACAGGCGGGCCTGCCTGCCGGGCTGCTCAGCGTGCTGCCGGGCAAAGGTTCGGTGATCGGCGAGGCGTTGGCGCGCCATCCGCGGGTGAAAAAGATCTCCTTTACCGGTGGGACCAGCACCGGGCGCCATTTGGCGCATATCGCCGCCGACAAGTTGATCCCCACCTCGTTGGAACTGGGGGGCAAATCACCGACCATCGTGCTGGAGGACGCCGATCTGGAACAGGCGGCGCGCGGCATCTGCTACGGCATTTTCAGCTCCGCCGGCCAGGCGTGCATCGCCGGATCGCGGCTGTTCGTGCATCGTTCGCTGTATCAGCCGCTGCTGGCGCGCTTGACCGAACTGACGGCGGGGCTGCGCATCGGCAACCCGCTGGTGCCGGGCGTGCATCTCGGCCCGCTGATCAGCGCCAAACATCGGCAAAGCGTGGCGGACTACGTGGCGCTGGCGCGGCAGGAGGGTGGCCGGGTGATCATCGGCGGCGAAGCGCCGGCCGATCCGCAACTGGCGAGCGGTAGCTATTACCTGCCGACCATTATTGAAGGCTTGAACAACGACGCCCGCGTGTGCCAGGAGGAGATCTTCGGCCCGGTGCTGGTGGCGCTGCCGTTCGACGACGAGCAACAGCTGATCGAACAGGCCAACGACTCGGTGTACGGCCTGGCGGCCGGCATCTGGAGCCGCGATTTCCCGCGGGCGATGGCGCTGGCGGAGCGGCTGGAAACCGGCACCGTCTGGATCAACACCTACAAAACGTTCTCGATTTCTACACCGTTCGGCGGTTTCAAGGAAAGCGGGCTGGGCCGCGAAAAGGGCCTGAACGGCATCAAGGCCTACATGCAGCAGAAAAGCGTGTATCTGGCGCTGAGCCATCAGGTGAACCGCTGGAGCGACTAGGCCGACACCTCTACGCATAACCCTAATAACGACTACCCTAAGAAGGCAGATGATGAGCGATAAAATCACGGTTGGCGAGGCGATAGCCCGGACTCTGGAACAGTACGCGGTGTCGGCGATGTACGGCATCATTTCGATTCATAATCTGCCGATCGCCGATGCGGTGGGGCAGCGCGATAAAATTCGCTTCGTGCCGGCGCGCGGCGAAGCGGGCGCGGTCACCATGGCCGACGCGCACGGGCGCTTCTCCGGCCTGGGCGTGGCGTTGACCAGCACCGGCGCCGGCGCGGGCAACGCGGTGGGGGCGATGATTGAGGCGCTCAACGCCAACACGCCGCTGCTGCATATCACCGGCCAGGTGGAAAAAGCCTATCTGGACGCCGACGCCGGTTTTATTCATGAAACCCGCGATCAGCTCGGCTTCCTGCGCGCCTGCTCCAAGCGCGCTTACCGGGTCAATTCGCCGGAGCAGGCGGTGGCGGTGATCCAGCGGGCGATCCTGGATGCGCAAACCGTGCCCTGTGGCCCGGTGGCGGTCGAGATCCCGATCGATATCCAAAGCAGCCTGGTGTCCCGTTCGGTGCTGACCGAAGCGTTGGCGCCGGCGCCGCTGCCGAAGGCGGACGATGCGGCGGTGGATCGGCTGCATCAGCGGCTGAAACAGACCAAGCGTCCGCTGCTGTGGTTAGGCGGTGGCGCCTTGGCCTGCGGCGACGCGGTGCGCAAGCTGGCGGACGCCGGCGTGGCGGTGATCTCCAGCACCCACGGGCGCGGCATTCTGCCGGACAGCCATCCGCGCAGCCTGCGGGCGTTCCACAACTCGCCGAGCATCGAGGCGATCCTGACGCAGTGCGACCTGACGCTGGTGGCTGGTTCGCGCCTGCGCAGTAATGAAACCCGCACCTGGACGCTGCCGCTGCCGCGCCCGCTGGTGCAGATTGACATCGATCCGGCGGCGGCCAACCGCAACTACCTGGCCGATGAGCAGATCAACGGCGACTGTGCGGCGCTGCTGGCCGCGCTGGCGGCGCGGCTGAGCCCCGGCGAGAAGGTTAACGCCGAGTGGGATGCCGAGATCGCGGGGGCGGTGCAGCAGGCGGAGAGCGCGTTGCGTCAACAGTCCGGCGAATACGCCAAACTCAACGACGCCATCGACGCCGCGTTGCCGCAGGACGGATTGCTGGTGCGCGATATCACCGTTTCCGGCAGCGTCTGGGGCAGCCGTTTGTTCCGCGCGATCTCGCCGCTGTGCAACATTCACTCGCTGGCCGGTGCTATCGGCATGGGGCTGCCGATGGCGATCGGCACCGCGATCGCCAACCCGCAGCGCAAGGTGGTGGGGCTGGTGGGCGATGGCGGTTTGGCGCTGGGCCTGGGGGAACTGGCGACCATGGCGCAGGAACAGGTGAACATCACCCTGCTGATCATGAACGACGGCGGTTATGGCGTGATGCGCGGCATTCAGGACAAGTATTTCGCCGGGCGCCAGTATTACAACGAGCTGCATACGCCGGCCTTTACTCAAATAGCCGAAGCGATGGGGCTGAAAGCCTGGAAGGTCGAGGCGGCGGCGCAGTTCAACGGCGTATTGGCCGAGGCGATCAACTACCCGGGGCCGTCGGTGGTCGAGGTGGACATGAAGCAGGTCGGGCCGCTGACCTTCGCCGGGCCGCCGCAGAAAACCCTGTATTGAGACGATAAAAAACGCCCGGCGGTTGCCGGGCGTTCTCGTTGTTACTTCTCTGCCGCGATGCGATCGCGAATGTGCTGCGCGCGCGCTTGGGAAGACGGGTGATCGTCGAACATGCTGCTCTGACGGCCGGCTTCCATTTGGGCCAATTTTTCGAAGCTGGTGGCCAGGCCGTTCGGATCGATGCCGCGCTTTTTCAGCAGATCGAACGAGTAATCATCCGCTTCGCTTTCCTGCTTCTGCGAGAACTGGGCGCTGACCAGTTTCTCGCCGATGTCCGCCAGCTGCGACTGCGACAGCGAGCCGATGACGCCGCCGGCGGAGGACGCCGCGGTGCGCAGCGCCACGGTGCCGTAAGCCACCTGCATCGCTTTACGGGTGTGGCCCAGCGCCACGTGGCCCATTTCGTGGCCCAGCACGCCTTCCACTTCGTTGTCGTTCATCATGTCCATCAGGCCGCTGTAGACGCGGATACAGCCGTTGGCCATCGCCCAGGCGTTGACGTCTTTGGTCACGTAAACCTTATAGTTGGCCGGGGTGCCGTTGATGTTGTCGCCCAGCGCCGCAGCGATTTTGTTGAGACGCTTGGCGTAGGTGCTGCCGGCCGGCGCGATTTGTGCCTTGCTGTCCATCTCGGCGCAGGATTTATCACTCAGGGCCTTAACGTCGTCGTTGCTCAGGGTCGCCGCCTGGAACGCCTGCGCGCCGGACTGCATCAAGGTTTCGGTATTCAGGTTTTGACAGCCGGTTGCCAAGGTGGCAATGCCCAACGCAATCAAAGAGGTACGGATCTTCATAACGCCATCTTCCTGTGAAGGTAACAAGGTAAAAGAGTCATTTTGCTTTGAGGAAATCTTGTCGCAAGAGCCTAGTGTACGCCAGCTAAGGCGAGAATAGTGTTATTCCGAAAAAGCGTCCAATCGTGCTAATAAGTGGTGAACTCGCTCTCATTTGGCATTAGGGATTGCCGTTGTGATGTGGAGTCTGAGAAAATAGGGAACTTGACTGCTTTTTTTATCCGACCTGGAGTAAAACATGTCCTCTCGTAAAGAGCTTGCCAACGCCATCCGCGCACTCAGCATGGACGCCGTACAAAAAGCAAATTCCGGCCACCCGGGGGCCCCTATGGGCATGGCGGACATCGCCGAAGTCCTGTGGCGTGACTACC